>Ga0208645_1000058_pt1 | contig 190119 bp, 190 predicted proteins | sample VirMetDEL_Sep_01_FD_184519 | JGI IMG/M metagenome (GOLD analysis project Ga0208645, IMG submission 184519) | Aqueous microbial communities from the Delaware River and Bay under freshwater to marine salinity gradient to study organic matter... | ecosystem: Environmental > Aquatic > Marine >...
TTCAGCGCCGCACTACGTGCTGCCGCATCGACGTGAGGAGCGCGTTTATCCTCGGGCGATTCGGCTGAAATCACCGAAGTATCCGATCAGAAATAAAAATGCCAGTCAGCTTAACTGACTGGCATTAGACCATGTGGTCGCCTTTTTTGTGCGCGGGTATTAGCGCATTTTCAGGATCTTCAGCCCCAGATGCTGGCCGTCGCCCTCGTTCCTCGCCCATACCACCTGGGTGTCCGCTTCCAGGCCCGCGAGGGCCGCGTGCTCCGACTCGATACGCACGGTCAGCAGATCGCCCACCGTGAACTGGCGAGGTGCCTGCACCTGCATGCCGGAGCTGGAGAGGTCCACGCAAACCCCGTCAATTTCTTGCCCGGCATGGATCAAAGAGACATTGGCATCCACTCGCATGCGGATGAAATCGCGCTTTTCAGCGTAGTCGCGCTCGTGTTCGCTCACAGCTTCCATCCTTACTTTGTGTTGTGGTGATGGCTGTTCTTATAACTCCCGGTGATTTGCGATGTAAAGACGTTCGGCGACCATCGGCATGAGCTTGAAACCCCTGTCGGATGGGAGTACCGTCTGCGCCTTAGAAGGGCACCTCTGCTTTACCTTTGTGCGTGGGCAAAAAGCCTATGCTTTGTAGGACAGAGAGGCTAGAAAGCGAATCCAGTAGCGTGAGCCCGGCCATTGCCGAGCCGCCTACGCCAACCTAATTCTGGCGCCGTTTGCCCACATGCCAAAAACCAGTGCCACGCTGCTGATAATCGATGACGACGAAGTAGTGCGCGCAAGCCTTGCGGCCTATTTGGAAGACAGTGGCTTCAGCGTCCTGCAGGCCAGCAATGGCCAACAGGGTCTCCAGGTATTCGAGCGCGACAAGCCCGACCTCGTGATCTGCGATCTGCGCATGCCCCAGATGGGCGGCCTCGAACTGATTCGCCAGGTGACCGAGCTTGCTCCGCAGACGCCGGTGATTGTCGTGTCCGGTGCCGGGGTGATGAACGATGCCGTCGAGGCCCTGCGCCTGGGCGCCGCCGACTACCTGATCAAGCCCCTGGAAGACCTGGCGGTGCTGGAGCACTCGGTGCGCCGTGCCCTGGATCGTGCACGCCTGCTGGTGGAAAACCAGCGCTACCGCGAAAAGCTCGAAACCGCCAACCGCGAACTCGAAGCCAGCCTGAACCTGCTCCAGGAAGACCAGAACGCCGGTCGCCAGGTGCAGATGAACATGCTGCCGGTCAGCCCGTGGACCATCGATGAGTTCAAGTTTGCGCACCAGATCATCCCGTCGCTGTACCTGTCGGGTGATTTTGTCGACTATTTCCGCGTAGATGAGCGGCGGGTGGCGTTTTATCTGGCCGACGTGTCCGGCCACGGCGCGTCCTCGGCATTTGTCACCGTGTTGTTGAAGTTCATGACCACACGGCTGCTGTTCGAATCCAAGCGCAATGGCACCTTGCCGGAGTTCACCCCCTCCGAGGTGCTGGGCCACATCAACCGAGGCCTGATCAGCTGCAAGCTGGGCAAGCACGTGACGATGGTGGGCGGCGTGATTGATGAAGAAACCGGTCTTTTGACCTACAGCATCGGCGGTCACCTGCCGATGCCGGTTTTATACACTCCTGACAGTGTGCGCTACCTGGAAGGGCGTGGTCTGCCCGTCGGCTTGTTCAATGAAGCCACCTACGAAGACCACATCCTGGAGCTGCCGCCGACCTTCAGCCTGACGCTGATGTCCGATGGCATCCTCGACCTTCTTCCAGAGCCTACACTCAAAGAGAAAGAAGCCGCCTTGCCCCAACGGGTCAAGTCGGCGGGCGGCAGCCTGGATGGCCTGCGGCAGGTTTTTGGATTGGCCACGCTAGGGGAGATGCCGGATGATATCGCCCTATTGGTGTTGAGCAGGAATCTTTGATGAGTACCGGAAGAATCCAATTCGCCGAGCAAGACGGGACGTTTGTCCTGAAGTTTGTCGGTGAAGTGCGCCTGACCTTGTGTTCGGCGCTGGATGCAACGATTGAGCGGATCTTCACAGCGCTGAATTTCTCGGCGATCGTGATCGATCTGACCGAAACCCGCAGCATCGATAGCACCACGCTTGGGCTGTTGGCCAAGTTGTCCATTCTGTCTCGGCAGAAGGTCGGCCTGTTGCCCACTGTCGTCACTACCCACGAAGACATCACCCGTCTGCTGCAGTCCATGGGCTTCGATCAAGTGTTCAACATCGTTGACCGCCCGATCCCCTGCCCGGAATGCCTGACCGACCTGCCGTCCCAGGACCAATCCGAGGAAATCGTGCGGATCAAGGTGCTGGAAGCGCACAAAATCCTGATGGGCTTGAACGAGTCCAACCGCGAAGCCTTCCACGACCTCGTCAACGCCCTCGAACGCCACTGACACTCCCCAGGTGTGGGAGGGGGCTTGCTCCCGATTGCGCCAGACCTGTCAGTACATGCCTAACGGATTGACGCAAAAAAAGGGCGGAACCCTCACAGGTCCCGCCCTTTTTGCTGCCGCCGCTGTTACAGCTTGGCAGCCAGCAACGCCTCCAGCTTCTCCTGGTCGCGGGCAAACTGACGAATCCCCTCGGCCAGTTTCTCGGTCGCCATCGCATCCTCGTTGGACTCCCAACGGAACTGCGCTTCAGTCAGATGCACCCGCGCTTCACCGGCATGGCCTGGCGACAACTTGCGCTCGAGCTTGCCGGTATCGGCCGCCAGTTTCTCCAGCAGGTCCGGGCTGATGGTCAGGCGATCACAGCCGGCCAGCTCTTCGATCTGGCTCAGGTTGCGGAAACTCGCCCCCATCACCACGGTCTTGTAGCCATTGGCCTTGTAGTAGTTGTAGATGCGCGTCACCGACTGCACGCCCGGATCGTCGGCGCCGGTGTAGTCGTTGCCGTTGGCTTTCTTGTACCAGTCGTAGATACGGCCCACGAACGGCGAAATCAGGAACACGCCCGCTTCGGCACAGGCCACGGCCTGGGCGAAGGAGAACAGCAGCGTCAGGTTGGTCTGGATGCCTTCTTTTTCCAGCTTCTCCGCCGCGCGGATACCTTCCCAGGTGGACGCGATCTTGATCAGCACGCGATCACGGCCAACCCCGGCTTTTTCGTACAGGTCGATCAGACGGTGCGCGCGCTTGAGTACGGCGTCAGTGTCGAACGACAGGCGCGCATCCACCTCGGTGGAGATACGGCCGGGCACCACTTTCAGGATCTCTTGACCCACCGCCACCGCAAAACGGTCGCTGGCCAGGCCGACATCACCGTTGCAGTCCTTCACGCACTCATCCAGCAACTTGGCATAGCCCGGGATCGACGCGGCCTTGAGCAGCAGGGAAGGGTTGGTGGTGGCATCTTGCGGCTTGAGATTGGCGAGGGCCGCAAAATCGCCGGTATCGGCGACGACGGTGGTGAACTGTTTGAGTTGTTCCAGCTTGGAAGTCATGAGCGTGCTCTGTCCTATGGGTCTGATGACATTACCCGAGCGCTGGCAGGCGCTCAAGGGCGCAAATGCGTTCGATCGTTTGCGAGGGCAACAACCTGAAAACAGCCGTTTGAATGACTGGCCTTGCTGGTAAATAGGAGGGCAAAATCGCCCGCAGGTTCAACCCAACAGCCCAATGAACACCGCGATCAACCTGTGGGCGCCGGTTTCACCGGCCCTCCAACAACTCCGCCGCCTGATCCAGCAACGCCAGCGGGTCACTCGCTTTATGAATATCCACCGACAACAACTGCCGGAACTTGCGCGCCCCAGGGAAACCCGTGCCCAACCCCAGCACATGCCGCGTAATGTGATGCATCGAGCCACCGCTTGCCAAATGCTCCGCGATATAAGGCCGCAACTGCGCCAACGCCTCTGCCCGACTGATCACCGGCCGCGCGCTGCCAAACAACTGCTGATCCACCTTCGCCAGTAAATACGGATTGTGATAAGCCTCCCGGCCCAGCATCACCCCGTCAAACGTCTGCAAATGCTCTTGGCACTGCTCCAGCGTCTTGATCCCACCGTTGAGAATAATCTCCAACTCGGCAAAATCGCGCTTCAACTGCGCCGCCACGTCATAACGCAACGGCGGAATGTCGCGATTCTCCTTCGGCGACAACCCCTCCAGAATCGCAATCCGCGCATGCACGGTAAAACTGGTACACCCCGCGTCCTTCACCTGCCCGACGAAATCACACAACTGGGCGTAACTGTCCCGCCCATTGATCCCGATACGGTGCTTCACCGTCACCGGAATCGACACCGCATCGCGCATCGCCTTCACGCAATCCGCCACCAACGCCGGGTGGCCCATCAGACACGCGCCGATCATATTGTTCTGCACCCGATCGCTGGGGCAGCCGACGTTCAGGTTCACTTCATCGTAACCCGCGGCCTCGGCCATACGGGCACAAGCGGCCAAATCGGCGGGAACACTGCCGCCCAGTTGGAGGGCGAGCGGGTGCTCGGCGTCGTTGTGGCGCAGGAAGCGCTCGTGATCGCCGTGGAGGATCGCGCCGGTGGTGACCATCTCGGTGTAGAGCAGGGCGCGTTTGGAGAGCAGGCGCAGGAAGAACCGGCAGTGGCGGTCGGTCCAGTCCATCATCGGCGCGACAGAGAAACGGCGGGAGAAGGGGGTGGTTTGTAGGGGCATGGGGGATCTGAGTTTGCGGGGCGAATGGGGCGTAGTTTATCAGGGATGGATCTTGGGTGTGCTGGAGGTGTGTTCCGCGGCATTCACCACTTCGAACGGGGACGTTGCCGTGTGTGGAATACGCCGAGGATCTGCAGACGATCACCGCGTATGCGATAGGGGATCAGATAAGACCAATTGGGGACTGCCCATTCGCGCGTGTTTGTGACCCGACCTTCACGGCCCATAGAGGGAAACTGCGCCAGTTTGTCGACGCTGGCGAAAATGGCATCGGAGAAGTCGTCAGCTGCTTTTGGGTTTTCGAGAGCTATATAGTTTGCTTCGTCTTCCAGATTTTTGAGTGCTTTTTCAAGCCACTCAACCCGCATTCCGGCTCCAGCGCCTGGCGCGCATGGCTGCTACCTGGTCATCGGTGGCAAATTTGCCCTGGTCGGCTTCTTTCACCGCCAGCTCGATTTGAGCGGTTAGCGTTTTTTCGTGCTCGATGTAGTCGCGGAGGACGTCCATCGCCAGGTAGGTCGCAGTCTGGCCGTTGGTTTTGGCCAGGTCGGCGAGAGAGTTGGACAGGTCTTCCGGCAGGTTTAGGGATATCCCGGTCATGACAGCCTCGAAGGTGGAAGGTTATGGAGCATCTTACACCGTGGAACGCTGGGTTGAATCAGCAGGTCGTCGTGAGGTGTGGCTGGGCTTTTACTCTGCCAGCTCGAAGCCGGGTGCCGGGTATCGTAGTCTGACTTCGATATCGGAAAAATAATTAGCAGGTGATGAGGCGGCTTTTTGCTGTCTGGTGATTAGTTTTTTTTCAGCGATGTTATAAATAAATCTGTCCCCTTTTCGCCAGTGGTTATCAAGAAGGGTGAACGGATTACTGTTTATCTGGGGGAAAGGAAGGCTCTCGAGTCAGCTGAGATACATAAAACCGATCAGACGTGCTGGTAAGCCAGTCCTGCAGAAGGTGATGTTCACGCCTACAAAAAGAGGCCCCCGCACCTAGTCCAGGTGTGGGGGCTTTTTTACATAAGCAGCGTTATTCGCAGGCGCTAGTGGCATTAATCCTGAGCAGGTAGAAGTGAAAGGAAATCACCGCCACCGGTAATGGCTATATGATATCTTCTGGCTATATTCATACATTCACAGCTGTGTCTTTAACACAGCGTCAGCAGATGAAAGGAGACGTCATTATGGGTTTTTGGAGCGATATGGATGAATTGGTCTTCGGTCCCCCAGGCGTGGCTGGTGGCTTATTCGGGGACGCTATAGACGCAATTTGTGAGAATCCTCTGACCACAATCGGTGTGGTAGCTGCAACAGTTGCAACAGGCGGTATTGCCTTTGTGGCCGCGCCTGCCATCGCCACTGCTGTTGGCGGTGCCGGCCTTTTAGGGGCAGCCAGTACTGGCACAGCTATCAGTACCCTCTCCGGGGCGGCACTCACTAACGCATCACTAGCCGCGCTAGGTGGCGGGGCGGTTGCTGCAGGCGGCGGCGGAATAGCTGCTGGTACTGCGGTAGTAGCTGGCACGGGCGCATTGACGGGCGCGGCCGTGTCAGGTGGCGTAGCTGCAGCTACCAGTTGAATACATCAAGGAGCACTTTACGTGCTGGCGTCCCTACCGTTGTCGGTAGCCCGCTCTATTCGACGGACGCTTAAAAAAATCCCGCTAATCAGCGGGATTTTTGTTTATGGAGCCTGAGGATATTCCGTCCTTAACGACACCAGCGCGAAGACAAAGTGCTTGTTAAAGAACTGGAATCCCCAAAAGCTACCGCCATCGTCTTCCAGCAAATATTTGTATACAAAAGTAGTTCCATTGAGCTCCGCGCGCTCAATATCGACATGGTTCGTAAAGCTTGAAGCATAGCAGCGGATATGCGCGAAGCTGATATGGCTTATAGGAGGGAAGATCTGCCGGGTGTGACAGGGGGAGGGGCGTGGTACGAAAGTGGTTGTGCTACAGGTCACGGTTGACGGGCCCCCCTAGAATTAGGCGTTCCAATCCATCATCGGCGCGACAGAGAAACGGGGGGAAAGTGGACCTGTCTGTAGGGACATTGGCAATCTGAATCAACGAGGCGAATGGCGCAGTTTATCGGGGATGTTTCTTAGGTGTCGGGGAGGTGTATACCGTGCTCTTCACCACTTCGAACGGGGCGTTGCCATGTGTGGAATATGCCAGGAATGTCGGTGAAATATCCCGCATTCTTCTCGACTTGCTCCTCAAACCTCCCGCCGCTAACCTCCTCAAGCCGCTGCCAATCCAGCGGCCGGAGGTGGAAGTCCGTATCGCTAAAGGCGTTTTAACTCCCGTCACTATTTGGAGCTTCGCCCATGCACAGCAACACGCCCAGTCGCTCTATTGATCGCGACCCTTCGCCCGTCGATACCAAGCTTCACGCCACAGCTCAACGTGCCATTGCTCGTGACTTGCCTCAATCCACCGACAATGCGCCTGACGAACACCCAACCCACAACCTATTCCTCGTCAGCCCCGACATAGACACCGAAACCCTCCTGGCCAACGCTTCCGAAAACCTCGCGTCCGCCAGCGAAATGGCCGCTACCGTGGCTTTCAACCTCGACGAGTCCCAGCGCTCCATTGTCTTGGGCATTCAGCAACTGATCGACTTGAGCGCGCTACTCGTTGACCGGGCCCATGACCAAGTCGCTCGTGTCATCAGCCCGGCTACAGCCTGACAATCGACCTCCGCCGCCTTACCCCAAGGCGGCAACCTGAACCCATTCTGTCTTCCGGCGAAGTTTCATCATTCCTTGTGCCGTTGAGGCCTACGATCATCTCTATGGGAAACCCCCGAACCCACAGGGAACTGAAAAAATGATCTCGAACCTTGTCAAAGTCGTGATGATCGCCGGCGCGTTGCTGTTGAGCGCTTGTTCGTCGGATTCGTCGGGCGTGAGTCGCGACCCTTGTTTTGCAGGGGGATGCCAGGCGTTTGGTGACCACAGCCCGAACAAGGCCGCCAAGATGAATTTTGGCGGCAGTGGGCTGGGTAGTAGTTATGGTGAGTATGGTTCTGGGTTGTTGCATGATGACTGATGGGGCAGTGGGGCAGTCAGGGATGTGTTGATTGAATCGCCGCTATCGGGAGCAAGCCCTCTCCCACAGGAGGGGCTCCGGCGCATGAGGCTGCACGCTATCAAATAGCCATGCCTGTGACGTCACGTCGCGTTTGTCAGGCTTGACACTCACCCCGATCAGCCTTGCCAAAACGCCTATTTTAGAGCTGTCAATTAGCCAAACAGCGCATGATCGCCGGTTGGCGTGATATTCTGCGCGCCATCTCGGTCTAGTCTTTCTCCGGAACGTACACCCGTATACGTCCCGGCGGCTGGCTGTCGCCCAGGTAGCTGAAGCCAATAATGATAAGAAGTCAGCGCAGAAGGGACATAAAAGTGAGGTCGATACGTCGGCCTTGTGTGCCCACCCTGCGGTCTTTGAGTGAATGTGCAAACCCGGCGCTGCGTTGCCTGACGCCGCGTGATCGAGGGTTGCCCGGGCTCAGAGGCAGTGGGGCGGATGGCGTTTTATCATAGGTGCTACTGATGTTTAAGAAAGTAAACACGGCCCTGCTGGGGCTGGCTTTGTCGATGGGGATCACGTCCGTTCATGCGGAAGAGGCAAAGAAAGTCGATGTGCTGCTGATCGGCGGCGGCATCATGAGTGCGACCCTGGGTGTCTGGCTCAACGAGCTGGAGCCGGGCTGGTCGATGGAAATGGTCGAGCGCCTCGACGGCGTCGCCGAAGAAAGCTCCAACGGCTGGAACAACGCCGGTACCGGTCACTCGGCCCTCGCCGAGCTGAACTACACCCCGGAAGACAAGAACGGCAACGTTGAGATCCCGAAAGCGGTCGAAATCAACGAAGCGTTCCAGATCTCCCGCCAGTTCTGGTCCTGGCAGGTCCAGCAGGGCGTGCTGAAGAACCCGCGTTCGTTCATCAACTCCACTCCGCACATGAGCTTTGTGTGGGGCGATGACAACATCAAGTTCCTGAAAAAGCGTTACGAAGCCTTGCAAGCGAGCCCGCTGTTCGCTGGCATGCAGTATTCCGAAGACCCGGCGCAGATCGCCAAGTGGGTTCCGCTGATGATGGAAGGGCGTGACCCGAACCAGAAAATCGCGGCCACCTGGAGCCCGCTGGGTACGGACATGAACTTCGGCGAGATCACCCGCCAGTTCGTCGCTCACCTGCAAACCACGCCTAAGTTCGACCTGAAACTGTCGAGCGAAGTGCAGGACATCACCAAGAACGCCGACGGTTCGTGGCGTGTCAGCTACAAAAACCTGAAAGATGGCAGCAAGACCGAAACCGACGCCAAGTTCGTGTTCATCGGTGCCGGCGGCGGTGCCCTGCACCTGCTGCAAAAGTCGGGCATTCCTGAAGCCAAGGAATACGCGGGCTTCCCGGTGGGTGGTTCGTTCTTGGTGACCGATAACCCAACCATCGCCGAGCAGCACCTGGCCAAGGCCTACGGTAAAGCTTCGGTGGGCGCGCCGCCGATGTCGGTGCCGCACCTGGACACCCGCGTGCTGGATGGCAAGCGCGTGATTCTGTTTGGCCCGTTCGCGACCTTCTCGACCAAGTTCCTGAAAGAAGGCTCGTACCTGGACCTGCTGACCAGCACCACCACCCACAACATCTGGCCGATGACCAAAGTCGGTATTCGCGAATACCCGCTGGTCGAGTACCTCGCCGGGCAACTGATGCTGTCGGATGACGACCGCTTCAAGGCACTGCAAGAGTACTTCCCGAACGCCAAGCAGTCCGACTGGCGCCTGTGGCAAGCCGGCCAGCGTGTGCAGATCATCAAGCGTGACGAAGAGCAGGGCGGCGTGCTGAAACTCGGCACCGAAGTGGTCAGCTCCGCCGACAACACCATCGCCGGCCTGTTGGGTGCATCGCCAGGCGCGTCGACCGCGGCTCCGATCATGCTGACCGTGCTGCAGAAAGTGTTCAAGGACAAGGTCGCGACTCCGGCCTGGCAGGAAAAACTGCATCAGATCGTGCCAAGCTACGGCACCAAGCTGAACGACAGTCCTGAGGCTGTTGCCAAGGAATGGGCCTACACCGCCGGTATCCTGCAACTGACTCCACCACCAGCGATTCCGCAGATGACCGCTCCCAAGGCCACCGAGGCTGCCAAGCCTGCGGCTGAGCCGAGCAAACCGGCGTCTGATCTGGCGCTGTAAGACCAGGCCCTGAGACTGGGGCCGATCGGTCAAAAAAAGCCCGCTGAGCCGATGACGCTCAGCGGGCTTTTTGTGGGCGCGTGTTTATGCGCGGGGGTGGGTGCGCTCCACCGCAGGCAGTTCAACCGTTCGTTCGGCTGCCGCCAGCGCCGCCGTCAAGCCGGCTCGGTCCAGCACAACGCAATAGGCCGGTTTGGCCCGCTCGAAGCGCCAGCTTTCATCCAGCCCACCGGCATCCACGGCGTCGAAACCGAGTTCGTCGAGTAACTCGATCACTTGCGCTTTCGCCGCGGCGTCATCCGCCGCCACCGGCAGTGCGCGGCGGTCGGGTGCGCCGTGAGGGCGGGCGTCCCGCGTCAGGTCCGGTGCAAAGATTGCGTTGAATACTTTCACCACATGGGAATGCGGCAAATGCTCGGCGAGCAGCCGGCTGGTGGTGGTTTCAAAACGGTCCAATTCAGGGATATGCCCGTCGCGCTCGGGGTAGTAATTGTTGGCGTCCATCACTGTTTTGCCTTCCAGCCACTGCGCGGGCACGCTGCGGTAATGTTCCAGGGGGATCGCCACGAGGACCACGTCGCCAAATCTGGCTGCGTCTTGCGCGCTGCCCACTTTAACGCCCCAGATGCCGCTGAGTACGCTGCTCATGGACTGCGGGCCGCGGGAGTTGCTCAACATCACTTCGTGACCGGCCGCCAGCGCCAGTTGGGCCACCGCGCGTCCGATGAAACCTGCTCCAATCACGCCAATCTTCATGGCCTTGCTCCTGCAAAGTAGGGGAGCGGTTATGATGATTAACAATCACAGGGTGATAAACGAGCGTATTGGCGTGGGTGTCGTTACTGGGAGTTGGGAATGATGGACCGTCTTTCGAGCATGAATGCCTTTGTGGTCGCCGCCGAGTTGGGCTCGTATGCGCGAGCCGCCGAGCGTTTGAATATGTCGGCGCAGATGGTGGCCAAGCATGTCACAGCGCTGGAGCAGCGCCTGGGTGCGCGCTTGCTCAATCGCACCACGCGCCGACAAAGCCTGACGGAGTTGGGTAGCGCTTACTACGAGCGTTGCAAGCATATTCTGACGGAGGCTGAGGCCGCCGATTCCCTGGCGCAGATCATGAATGACACCCCACGTGGCACGCTGAAAATCACCGCTCCGGTGACCTTCGGCTCCTACAGCCTGATGCCCTTGGTGACCGCGTTTTTGCGTGACAACCCCGATGTGAACATCGACCTGCACCTCACCGATCGTTTTGTCGACCTGGTGGAGGAAGGCTACGAAGCCGCCTTCCGCATTGGCCCCCCGGCGATCACGGGGCTGACCGCCAGGCCCCTGGCGCCGTATCGCCTGGTGGTCTGCGCGGCGCCGGCCTACCTGGCGGCACGAGGCACACCGCTGTGGCCGGCGGACCTTCAACAGCATGAATGCCTGGGCTACGCCTTCTGGTCACGCCCGGCAGATCGCGAATGGGTGTTCTGCCAGGGCTCGGTCCCGCACACCGTGCAGGTTGCCAGCCGTTTGCAGATCAACGAAAGCAGGGCCTTGATGTCGGCCGCGCTGGATGGGTTTGGCATTGTGCTCGGCCCGGAAGATTTTCTGCGCCCGGCCCTGGCCAGGGGCGAGTTGGTGCGAGTGCTGCCGGACTTTGACGCGCCGAGCCGGCCCATGCATTTGGTCTACACCGCCAACCGCCAGCGTACCGCCAAGTTGCGGCGTTTTGTCGAGGCTGTGCTGGAGCGCTTTGGCCCGGCTTGAGCGTTCAAATCGCGACTCGGCCTTCCGTCTGTTCCTCGGGATGCACTGTCGGCAGGTTCAGCAACCCGACAGACACCACCTGTTAAAAAGTACCCAGGCCTTGCAGGAGCGCGGCTGGAACAAGGGGGGATTTTTTACTGAGGCAGGTGTGGGGCGTTAGCGCCCGAGGGGTTTGTATGTTGCTACGTTATGCAGCATTGGCGGCCATGGTCGTCGCGGCGTCCGGGTGTGTGCAAGAGCGTGTCGTGCATGAGCGTCGACCGGTAGAACGTGAGTATGTGGAAGTGGTCGCGCCACAACCGCCGCCGATGCAAGTGATCGAAGTCGAGCCGGCGGTGCGCGAAGGTTATGTATGGTCACGCGGGTACTGGCGTTGGGAAGGCGGGCGTTATGTGGCGGTACACGGCCATTGGGAGCCGGTGCGCGAGGGCTACCGTTATGTGCATCCGCACTGGGTGCAACGAAATGACGGTTACCACTGGCAGCATGGTGGTTGGGTTCGCTGAACCCCGCTCAGGCCAGTCGCTTCATGCCCGCAGCCTTGGCCGCATCGAGGTCAAAGGTGGCGGTGTACTCGCAGCCGGCTGCGTGGGCGCAGCGCGCTATCAGACAGTCGGCGAAATCGGCTTTGTTCGCCGAAAACCGCCGGAGCGCCTGCCAGATGATCTCGGCATGCTCGACGATCAATTCACGGGTTCGCAGCAGCGTTTCCAGCACCGCCACCACATCGCTCTTGGCTGACTGGTAGCAACTTTGTAGCACCCATACCAACTCCACCACCGACACCAGGCTGACAAAGCCTGGCGACAGGGTGGTGAGGGATTCGATCAGCTCGGATGCCTTGGCGGATTGGACCGGATCATCCTGGGTGACATAGCGCACCAGCACATTGGTATCCAGGCCGATCATCGGGCTTTCGCTCCCTGTGCCGCAATCGCGCGGTTCATGTCCTCGATGGAAATGGCCTGGGCAGGCTTGCGGATCAGCCCCTTGAGGTCGTGAACGGTTTTGCTCGCGGCAATAATGGAAAATTTGCCGTCTTCCATTTCGACGAATTCAACCCGGTCTCCCGTTTCCAGGCCCAGGGCTGTCCTGACCTGGACGGGGATGGTGATTTGTCCTTTTGAAGTCAGCGTGGCGGTCGCCATATTGAAGGTCTCCATCGTGATGCTCCTTACATTAGGGTAAGGCGCCTGGGAGAACAAGATCCGTTGGTCCATAGGTCGCTCCTCGGTGTGGGTCAGTCGGGCTTCGTAAAAACGATAGCCCGACGTCTCCCGCCGACAAGCCTGAACACAAGGTTAAAGCGCTACAGCATGTGTGCTGACTTATTGCACCACGCGGTAGCACGGCACATATGCCGCGCCACCCGGCAACTTCATGCGGTGCTGGGCGACGAACGCCTGCAGCAGTTCATCCAGCGGCTTCATGATGGCTGGGTCGCCATGGATCTGGTAAGGGCCGTTCTGCTCGATCAGGCGAATGCCCTTGTCCTTGACGTTGCCCGCCACAATCCCCGAGAACGCGCGACGCAGGTTGGCTGCCAGTTCATGGGGCGGCAGCGCGTGGTTCAGTTGCAGGCTGGCCATGTTTTCGTGGGTCGGGTCGAACGGGCGCTGGAAGCCTTCGTCGATCTTCAACAGCCAGTTGAAGTGGAACGCATCGTTACGCTCGCGGCGGAACTGCTTGACGGCCTTGAGCCCGGCGGTCATCTGGCGGGCCACTTCGGCTGGATCGTCGATGATGATCTGGTAGTGCGCCTGCGCGGCCTCGCCGAGGGTGGCGCCGACGAATGCGTGCAACTGTTGCAGGTACGGTGCGGCGTGCTTTGGCCCGGTGAGGATGACCGGGAACGGCAGGCCGCGGTTGTCCGGGTGCATCAGGATGCCCAGCAGGTAGAGGAACTCTTCCGCCGTGCCGGCGCCGCCCGGGAAGATGATGATGCCGTGGCCGACGCGCACGAAGGCTTCCAGGCGCTTCTCGATGTCCGGCAGGATCACCAGCTCATTGACGATCGGGTTCGGTGCTTCCGCAGCGATGATGCCCGGCTCGGTCAGGCCCAGGTAGCGCCCGCCGTTGATGCGTTGCTTGGCGTGGGAAATGGTCGCGCCCTTCATCGGCCCTTTCATCACGCCGGGGCCGCAACCGGTGCAGACGTCGAGGCTGCGCAAGCCCAGTTCGTGGCCGACTTTCTTGGTGTATTTGTATTCTTCGGTGTTGATCGAGTGCCCGCCCCAGCACACCACGATCTTCGGCTCGACACCCGGGCGCAGCGTGCGTGCGTTGCGCAACAGGTGGAACACGTAGTCGGTGATGCCCTGGGAGTTGCTCAGGTCGATGCGCTGGCTGTCCAGTTCGTTCTCGGTGTAGACGATGTCGCGCAGGGCGCTGAACAGCATTTCGCGGGTACTGGCGATCATTTCGCCATCGACGAAGGCGTCGGCCGGGGCGTTCAGCAGTTCCAGGCGCACGCCGCGATCCTGCTGGTGGATACGCACTTCAAAGTCTTTATAGGCGTCGAGGATGGTCTTGGCGTTGTCGATGTGCGCGCCGGTGTTGAGGATGGCCAGGGCGCACTGGCGGAACAGGGTATAGATGCTGCCGGAGCCGGCTTCGCTCAGTTGCTGGACTTCACGCTGGGAGAGTGTTTCGAGGCTGCCCTTGGGGCTGACGGAGGCATTGATGACTTGACGTTGGGGCATTCTGATTCCTTGAAAGCACAGCCACCGCGCCCGTCATGGGGGCGATGGCTTGAGAAGAATGGGCGCCGGATACGGTCGCACGAGACGGCTATTTTCGCTGGCCCGCAGGCGCTACGCAAATACTGTCCAGCCCCATCATGCCGCAGAACCTACTGGATCAGCTTCCAGTTTTTGTAGAAAACCCGACGCAGCGTGAACACCAGGCCGGCAAACCCTGTGATCACGGCATTGAGGACGGCGGGCAACGCGGTCGGCCGCACGATATCAATGAACAGGCAGTAGCGCTTGGCATCGTTCTTGTTGAAGGACGCATGCATCAGCGTGTCATCGAAGATAAACAGTGGGTCGTCGTGCCAGTAATGCTTGTGTTTGCCCACCTGGATGTACACGCCCTCATGGTGAGGCGCCGGCGCCATGTTATAGAGCACCCGGAACATCATGCGCAGGGGGCCGAAGTGGAAGGAGGTCGAACGGTTTTCGTTGAACACCGACACGCCGATGGTCTTCACGAACGGCAATTTCTTGCGCAGTTCCGGGATGTCCAGGGTGGTTTCGATCGGCCGGCCGTACCATTGGAAAAACAGCATGCCGCGTTTCTTCTCGGCCATGCGTTCGTCCAGGTAGCCGATGATTTCATCCTTGTGGGCCATGGCGTCGTCGATCACCTGTTGCAGGTCTTCACGCCAGGCGGGCGGCAGGTCGCGCATCGTGTAGACGTGGCGGTTGCGGCTGCTCAGCAGGTCGAACAGGGTGTTGAACGGTGCCAGCAGCCAGGTATTGCGGCCGCTGCCGATGAAATATTTCTTGAAGGTGTCGCGGTCATACAGGCCGTTACGCAGGAAATCATAGATACCGCAGACCAGCACGAGGCCGAGGAACACCACGGTGGTCAGGGGAAAGAGGTAGATAATCAGCAGGACGCCGAATGCCCAGGCGAACGACACGGCTTTTTTGCGTAACGCAGATTTACTCATGAAACTCAGCTCCAGCTGGACTCCATTCGACAGGTCCAGATGCGTGGCTGCGAGTGGTGGGGTTGCGAAACATATTGAAATAACCTCGTCATGATAAGACGTTCTCAGGTCGATGGGCGTTTTAAATATTGCGAAATTGTGAAGAACTGACACAGTTTTTAACCCGCGGCGCGGCTTGCGCGGCGAGTTTGGGATTGGATTTTGTAAACAGAAGATTTGCGACTATCGTGACGCTTCGGTTTTTTGGACGTCATAGACCGGTACGATTACGTTGAATGGCCACCATTGGCCTTCGGCACCTTGGAAGAGGCAGAAATTTTATGATCATCAAACCGCGGGTTCGTGGCTTTATCTGTGTGACCGCTCACCCTGTTGGCTGTGAAGCGAACGTCAAGGAACAGATCGACTACGTCACCCAACACGGCGTCATCGAAGGCGGCCCGAAAAAGGTGCTGGTCCTCGGTGCTTCCACCGGTTACGGCCTGGCCGCGCGCATCAGTGCTGCGTTTGGCTGCGGCGCCGATACCCTGGGCGTGTTTTTTGAGAAAGAAGGCGAAGAAGGCAAGCTGAGCTCCGCCGGCTGGTACAACAGCGCCGCGTTCGAGAAGTTTGCCGTCGAAAAAGGCCTGTACGCCAAGAGCATCAACGGCGACGCGTTCTCTGACGAGATCAAGCGCCTGACCATCGAGACCATCAAGAAAGACCTGGGCAAGATCGACCTGGTGGTCTACAGCCTGGCCGCGCCACGCCGCACCGACCCGCAGGGCGTGGTGCACAACTCCACGCTCAAGCCGATCGGCAAGGCCGTGACCCTGCGCGGGATCAACACCGACAAGGGCGTTGTCGTCGACACCACCCTTGAGCCGGCCACCCAGGAAGAAATCGACGGCACCGTGAAAGTCATGGGCGGCGAAGACTGGCAGCTGTGGATCGACGCCCTGCGTGAAGCGGACGTGCTGGCCGAAGGCGCCAAGACCACGGCGTTCACCTACCTCGGCGAGAAGTTGACCCAGGATATCTACTGGAACGGCTCCATCGGCGAAGCCAAGAAGGACCTGGACAAGAAAGTCCTGACCCTGCGCGACAACCTGGCCGCACTGAAGGGCGACGCCCGCGTGTCGGTGCTCAAGGCTGTGGTCACCCAGGCCAGCTCGGCGATCCCGATCATGCCGCTGTACCTGTCGTTGCTGTTCAAAGTGATGAAAGAGCAGGGCACTCACGAAGGTTGCATCGAGCAGGTCTATGGCCTGTTCAAGGACAGCCTGTACGGCCGCGAGCCGAAGCTCGACGCCGACGGCCGCCTGCGTGCCGACCTGGCCGAGCTGCAACCGAAAGTCCAGGACGCCGTGGCTGCGCTGTGGAATCAGGTCACCGACGACAACGTCAACGAGATCAGCGATTTTGCCGGCTACAAGGCTGAGTTCCTGCGCTTGTTCGGCTTTGAGATCGACGGCGTGGACTACGAGGCTGACGTGAATCCGACCGTGAAGATCAACGGTCTGGTCCAAGCCTAAACACGCTCGAAAAACATGTGGGAGCGGGCTTGCCCGCGATTGCAGTGGGTCAGCCGAAACCTCCGGCACTGACAAACCGCCATCGCGAGCAAGCCCGCTCCCAAATTCGTTGTGTGTAAAGCCATCGCGATCTGCCAGACTCCATCCGCTATCAACTCACGCTAACGGAGGATCTGATGACGATTCGTGCAGTCGTTTTTGATTTTGGCGGTGTCCTGTTCGATTGGAGCCCGCAGCACCTGTACCGCCAGCTGATCGCCGATGAAGAGGAGCGGCAATGGTTCCTCGACAACATCTGCACCCAGGCCTGGAACACCGAGCAAGACGCCGGTCGCACCCTGGCCGAGGCGACGCGCAGCCTGGTCGCGCAATATCCCCAGCACGAAACCTTGATCACGGCCTACTACGACCGCTGGCATGAAATGCTGCGCGGGCCGTTGCCCGAGGGCGTGGCCATTCTCAAGGCGCTGCATCAGGCCGACGTGCCGCTGTTCGGGCTCACCAATTGGTCGGCCGAGACGTTCCCCTATGCGCGGGCCAACTACCCGTTCCTGCAGTGTTTTCGCGACATCGTGGTCTCCGGCGAGTTGAAGCTGATCAAGCCCGATGCCGCGATCTATCACGCCAGCCTCGGCCAGGTGCGCGCTCATCTGCCGGATATCCAGCCTGCCGAAGTGGTGTTCATCGATGATGTCGCGGGCAATATCGACGCGGCTATCGCCCTGGGCTGGCAAGGCATTCACCACGTTTGCGCCGAGCGCACCGCTGAGCGTCTGCGTGAATTGGGCGTGGGCTTTTAGCGCGCCCATTTCTCCAGGGCAAAATCCACGAAAGCCCGCAGTTTAGGCAGGCGGTAACGATCCTGGCCGTACAGCAAATGCATGGGGCGGCGGGGCAGTTGATAGGCGGTCAGCAAGGCCACCAGCTTCCCGCTCTGCAGGTCGGGCTGCACCAGGGCATCGGGCAGCATGACGATGCCCATGCCTTGCACTGCCGCCTGGCGCAGGGCTTGCGAGCTGTTGATGGTCAGCGAGCCGGACACCGGAATCTCCACTTCGCCGTCCGCGTCGCTCATGCGCCACAGTTTGTCGGCGTTACGCCAATCGTCGCCGGATGGGTAGGCGAAGGCCAGGCAGTCGTGTTGTTGCAGATCCTCGGGCGTTTGCGGCGTGCCGCGTCGCGCCAGGTAATCCGGCGCGGCGCACAGGGTGATGGTGTAGTCCTGCAGGGGCCGGGCGATCAGGCTTGAGGGTTCCAGCTCGCCCAGGCGGATGGCCACGTCGAAGCCGCTGTCGACCAGGTCCATGCGTTGATTGCTGAGCACCACGTACAGCTTGATCAGCGGGTAACGTTGGGAAAATTCGCTCAAGGCCGGCGCCAGGCGTTCGGTGCCGAAGGCGGGCGGGGCGGTGATGCGCAGGGTGCCCTTGGGCACGTCGCTGTGGGCCTGTTCGGCCAATTGCTCGGAGTCGGCCACCAGCCCCAGCACTTCCAGGCAGCGCTGGTAATACTGCCCGCCGAATTCCGTGAGGCTTTGCTTGCGCGTGGTGCGCTTGAGCAGGCTGACCCCCAGGCGTTGCTCCAGGGCGCGCAAATGGTTGCCGACCATGGTGGTCGACATCCCACTGGCATGGGCCGCGGCGGTCATGCTGCCGGTCTCGACCACTTTCACATACACCGACATCGCCTGGAACAGATCCATTATCAAGCCCTGGTTTAAAGTCATTGCAGGAAAGCACAGTTTATCCAGCTTGGGTGGCTAACGATACTGGACCCATCCCAACCCAGCACTGGAGCTTGCCACCATGACCGCCGCTTGCCTGATGACCACTTACCAACCCTTGGCCTTGAGCTTTGCGCGTGGCCTGGGCACGCGCCTGTGGGACCAGCAGGGGCGCGAATACCTGGACGCCGTGGCAGGCGTGGCCGTGACCAACGTCGGGCACTCCCATCCGAAACTGGTGACAGCCATCAGCGAACAAGCCGGGTTGCTGTTGCACACCTCCAACCTCTACAGCATCGATTGGCAACAACGCTTGGCCCAGCGTCTGACCCAACTGTCGGGCCTCGATCGTGCGTTTTTCAACAACTCCGGCGCCGAAGCCAACGAGACCGCGCTAAAACTGGCGCGGCTGCACGGCTGGAAAAAAGGCATCGAGGCGCCGTTGGTGGTGGTGATGGAAAACGCCTTCCACGGCCGCACGCTGGGCACCATGGCGGCCAGCGACGGGCCTTCGGTACGCCTGGGGTTCCAGCGCTTGCCGGGGGATTTTCTCAAAGTCGGCTTCGGCGACCTGGCGGCGCTGGAGGCGATCACGCAAGCGTTCGGCACGCGCATCGCAGCGGTCTTGCTGGAACCGATCCAGGGCGAAAGCGGGGTGCAAGTGGCGCCGCCGGGTTACCTGAAAGCCCTGCGCGCTCACTGCACGCGCCACGGCTGGCTGATGATGCTCGATGAAATCCAGACCGGCATCGGCCGCACCGGCGCCTGGTTTGCCTTCCAGCACGAGGGCATCGTGCCGGACGTGATGACCCTGGCCAAAGGCCTCGGCAACGGCGTGCCCATCGGTGCCTGCCTGGCCAGGAACGTGGCGGCCGACTTGTTCACTCCGGGCAGCCACGGCAGCACGTTCGGCGGTAACCCATTGGCCTGCCGGGTGGGTTGCACCGTGCTGGAGATCATTGAAGAACAAGGCCTGCTGCAGAACGCCGCGCAACAGGGCGAGCGCTTGTTGGCCCGCTTACGGGTGGAGTTGGATGAGCACCCGCAGGTGCTGGCGATTCGCGGCAAGGGCTTGATGATCGGCATCGAGCTGGCAGACCCGTGTCGCGAGCTGGCCCTGCGCGCCGCCGAGGAACATGGGTTGTTGATCAACGTGACGCGGGGCAAGGTGATTCGCCTGCTGCCGCCGCTGACCCTGGAGGCCAAGGAGGTCGAGATGATCGTGCGGGCCATCACCCGCTTGCTGGATTGAAATGAGATCCCCTGTGGGAGGGTGCTTGCCCCCGATGGAGGTGTATCAGTCGAGCAATCTGCAACTGACACACCGCCATCGGGGGCAAGCCCCCTCCTACAAGGGATTCCGGTGATCTTCAGCGGTCACTCCCATTCAACCACTCTTGGTTCATCGTCTCGCTATCCCCCAGGTAGTCCAGCAACCAACTCATCGCCGGGGACAGTTTGTTCTGTGCCCAGGCCACGCATGACGGGCTGGCCGGGAACGGCCTGTGCAGTTGCAGCGCGACCAACTCACCGCGTTCGATCCACGGCAACACCTGATGCGCCGGCGCCATGCCGACGCACAGGCCGTCGCGCAGGCAGTCAATGGCCGAGGCCCAGTTCGGTACCACCAGCCGGCGCTGGTTATCCAGGGTCCAGGTATCGCGCTTGGGCAGGTTGCGCGAGGTATCGGTCATGCACAGGGACGCGAACGGGCGCAGTTGATCGTCACTGAGCAAACCATCCAGCGCCGCCAGCGGGTGTTTCGCGCTGACCACGCACAACCAGTTCAACAGGCCCATATCGCGAAACGTGAAGTGACTCGTCACCGGCACCGCGCTGGTGGCGCCGATCACGATGTCGGTGCGCTCATCGGCGAGGGCGTCCCACACGCCGTTGTACACCTCGTACTCCAGCAGCAATTCCACGTCAGGGAACTGCCGATAGAAATCCAGCACCAATTGCCGGCAGCGCTGGGGTTTGACGATGGAGTCCACCGCGACCTTCAACTGGCCGCTCCAGCCATTGGCCACTTGCTGGCACAGGCGCCGTGTGCCGAGCATGGTTTTCATCACGCCGCGGGCTTCGTCTATAAATAGACGGCCGGCGGGGGTGAGCTCGACGTCGCGATGGCGCCGCACGAACAAGGGCACGGCCAGCCACTCTTCCAACTGACGCACCGTGTAGCTGATGGCCGACGGCACGCGGTGCAATTCCTGGGCGGCGGCGCTGAAGCTGCCATGGCGTGCGACGGCATCGACCACATCCAGGGAGTATTCGGACCACATGGCAGTTGCCTTCAAATTAATTGATAGAAGTGTCCAATTATTATTGCTTCACAGAGAGGCTGCCAGCTTCATAATGGGCAGCAGTCAGCAAATAGTTTGATGGCAGGTTCAACAAGGCTTCAATGAAAAATTCTTTTGGTTTCACCTGGTACCTGGCGGGGCTGAGCATGCTCGGTTATCTCGCCATGGACATGTACTTGCCGGCGTTCGGTGCCATGGGCGAGCAATTACACATCGGCGCGGGCGCGGTGGGCGCCAGCTTGAGTATTTTCCTCGCGGGCTTTGCCGTGGGGCAGTTGTTGTGGGGGCCGTTGTCTGACCGACTGGGGCGCAAACCGATCCTGCTCACGGGCCTGAGCCTGTTCGTGCTGGGTTGCGTCGGCATGTTCTGGGTCGAGACCGCCACGCAACTGCTGGCACTGCGTTTTATCCAGGCGATTGGCGTGTGTTCCGCCGCCGTGAGCTGGCAGGCACTGGTGATTGACCGCTACCCGGCCGACAAGGCTCACCGCGTGTTCGCCAGCATCATGCCGCTGATGTCGTTGTCGCCGGCCCTGGCGCCGCTGTTGGGGGCCATGGTGCTGAATCACTTTGGCTGGCAGGCGATTTTCGCGGTGTTGCTGGGCGTGTCGCTGCTGTTGCTGCTGCCGACTCTGTTCCTGCGCACGGCGCCGAAACGGCTGGCGGAGGAAGGCGAACCGACGCGCCTCGGTTATGGACAACTGCTCGGCTCGCGCGTGTTCACCGGCAACGTCATGATCTTTGCTGCCTGCTCCGCCAGTTTCTTCGCCTGGTTGACCGCCTCGCCGTTCATCCTCGGCGATATGGGCTACAGCCCGAATGACATCGGCCTGAGTTATGTGCTGCCGACCCTCGCGTTCCTGATCGGAGGCTACAGCTGCCGCAGCGCGTTGCAGCGATTCCAGGGCAAGACGCTGTTGCCCTGGCTGCTGGTGGCCTACTGCATCAGCATGCTGGCGTTGTACCTGGTCGCCACCTTGAGCGTGCCGACCCTGACCACCTTGCTGATCCCGTTCTGCCTGATGGCGCTGGTCAACGGCGCCAGTTATCCCATCGTGGTGGCGAATGCGCTGATGCCGTTTGCGGAAAATTCCGGCAAGGCAGCGGCGCTGCAAAACACCCTGCAACTGGGCCTGTGTTTTCTCAGCAGCCTGTTGGTGTCGTCGATGCTCGAGCAGCCGCTGCTGATCACCGTGATCGTGATGCTGGCGACCGCGCCGCTGGCGGTGCTGGGTTACTGGTTGGCGCGGCCGAAAACCGATGATTCGCAATTGGCGAATGCTTGATCTGACAGGTGGGTGCTGGATTGCCTGCGCTGCATCAGGTTTACCGAGCCGATGCGATCGCAGGCAAGCCAACCCCCACACTTGATTGCGGCTTTTTCAGTGTCTTGAGCGGTAAATCCTAGAACGTCACTTCCATATTCAGCGTGGGTGTCGACGTGCGACTGCCCCGACCGCCGTCCACACCGAACTTGTTATGCCAGTACTCGTAGCCCACTCCGAGGTACAGGTTCGGCGTTACGCGCTTGCCGGGTCGCACCGCGACCATCAGCGCGCTACGCATCAGCGTTTCCGCTGCGGTATCGCGGCCGTGGAAGTCCTCGCCCTTGTTGCCGACATGGTTGATAAACCCCTGGAACTTGGCCGCGTGGCTGCCGATCTCGAACGGACGCATCCACGTCAGGTTGAGCATGTAGGTGTCGTCGAAGGTATGGTCCGACTCTTTCGCGCCGGGAATCCCGCTGTGATTGCGTTCTTTGTAATACATCAGGCTCAGGTCCAATACGCCGACGGTGTTGAACTTCAAGGTCGGGCCGAGCACCAGCGCGCGTTTTTTCGCCGAGGCAAAGTTGTTGTTGCGGTTGGCATCGAAGCCCAGGGTCAGGGCGTAGTCCTTGATCAACCCGGTGCCCAGCGGCGTATCGAAAACGCGGGAGGCATACAACTGGTGTCGGTATACCGCATACACCTCACTGCCGCCGTGGTCGGTGCCCTTGCGCGGGTCGCGGCTGTCGGACAAAAACACATCGAGGTTCAGAAAGTTGCTGCCGTACTGGTAGCCACTGGCGTGGGTGACGCTGTAGATGCGCTTGCTGAATGCGTCGGGGTTGTTCGGGTTGGTGAATTGCTGGCCGTAGCGAAATCCTACGCTGTTGTTCATCCATTCCAGCGCGACAGCCTCCCCGCCGCCGAGGAGGGTCAATGCAACGGTTGCGCCCTGTAATGCCTTTTTCATTGTTTTAGGTCCTATGGCGTTCTGGCTCATGACGGCCGGATTGTTTTTGTAACGCCGGTGGAGGGTATCTTGTTCGAATGATTGTATACAACTATATGGACATCTAGTCTCGGTATTGCATACAGTGGCGCCACAACAAAAACAGAGAACCCCTCACCATGACTATCCCGAAGGCGTCATCGCAACGACCCGAAGATGAGAATCTCGGCGTCGCCGCCAACATGGCTTACGGCCTGCAGCATGTGCTCACCATGTACGGCGGCATCGTTGCCGTACCGTTGATCGTCGGCCAGGCGGCCGGGTTGTCGCCGGCGGATATCGGCCTGTTGATCGCCGCGTCGCTGTTTGCCGGCGGCCTGGCCACGTTGTTGCAAACCCTTGGCCTGCCGTTCTTTGGTTGTCAGTTGCCGCTGGTGCAGGGCGTGTCGTTTGCCGGCGTGGCGACGATGGTGGCGATTGTCGGCAGTGATGGCGCCGGTGGGGTGCCGGCGATTCTCGGGGCGGTGATGGCTGCGTCGTTTATCGGGCTGCTGATCACGCCGGTGTTCTCGCGGATCACCCAGTTTTTCCCGCCGTTGGTGACCGGCATTGTGATCACCACCATCGGCCTGACGCTGATGCCGGTAGCCGCACGCTGGGCCATGGGCGGCAACAGCCGTGCGGCGGATTTCGGCAGCATGGCGAACGTCGGCCTGGCCGCGTTGACCCTGTTGCTGGTGTTGTTGCTGAGCAAGATCGGCAGCGCGACGATCTCGCGGTTATCGATCCTGCTGGCGATGGTGATCGGCACCGTGATTGCGGTGTTCCTGGGCATGGCGGACTTTTCCGGCGTGACCCAGGGGCCGATGTTCGGCTTCCCCACGCCGTTCCATTTCGGCATGCCGACCTTCCATGTGGCCGCGATCATTTCCATGTGCATTGTGGTGATGGTGACGCTGGTGGAGACTTCGGCGGACATCCTGGCCGTGGGCGAGATCATCGACACCAAAGTCGACTCCAAACGCCTGGGCAATGGCTTGCGTGCCGACATGCTGTCGAGCCTGTTCGCGCCGATCTTTGGTTCGTTTACCCAGAGCGCGTTCGCCCAGAACGTCGGCCTGGTGGCGGTCACCGGGGTGAAAAGTCGTTTTGTGGTCGCGACGGGCGGGTTGTTCCTGGTCGTCCTCGGCCTGCTGCCGTTCATGGGGCGGGTGATTGCGGCAGTGCCGACCTCGGTGTTGGGCGGTGCCGGAATCGTGTTGTTCGGCACCGTGGCGGCCAGCGGTATTCGCACACTGTCCAAGGTGGATTACCGCAACAACATGAACCTGATCATCGTGGCCACGTCCATCGGTTTCGGCATGATCCCGATTGCCGCGCCGAGCTTCTACGATCATTTTCCCAGCTGGTTCGCGACCATTTTCCATTCGGGCATCAGTTCGTCGGCGATCATGGCGATCTTGCTGAACCTGGCGTTCAACCACTTCACCGCCGGCAATTCGGACCAGCAGTCGGTGTTTGTGGCCGGGACTGAGCGCAGCCTGTGTTTCCAGGATGTGGCCGTCTTGCGCGAAGGCGATTACTTCAGGGGCGGCAAGCTGTTCGATGCCGAAGGCAAGGAGATTCCAGTGGTGGCCGAGGTGCCGAGAAAAACCGCGAAGGCCGAGACCAGCGAGGTTTGAAACGGTGGCAGCGGGTTTGCTCGCGATGGCGGTCAGGCGCTGACTGAACCACCGCCATCATGAGCAGGCCCGCTGCCACATTGCTCGTCAGCTTGCTTTGAGGGTCTTGTGCGGCACTGAACACGCCTCATCCAAAAACTTCACCACTGTCCCCATGCACGCCTGGCGCTCTTCGACATGGGGCATGTGGCTGGAGTCTTCAAACAGCGCCCAGCGCACATCCGCGATTTCATCCAGGAACGGCTTGACCACCAGCGGCGTGGCTTCGTCATGCCGGCCGGAAATCACCAGGGTCGGCACCTTGATTGCCGACAGACGGCCAATCACGTTCCAGTCCTTCAAACTGCCGATCACATGGAACTCGGTCGGGCCGCTCATGGCGTGGTACACGGTCGGGTCTGCATCGACCTGGGCGAACGTGCGCGCAACCTCGTCCGGCCATGGGTTGACCCGGCAGACGTGCTGGTCGTAGAAAATCCGCGAGGCGGCGAGGTATTCCGGGTCCTGGTAGGTGCCGGCGGCTTCATGCTTGAGCAGGGTTTCATGCACGCCTTCGGGCAGCAGCTGACGCAGGCGGTTGGCTTCGCTGACCCAGGTACGCATGCAGGTGGGCGAGTTGGCCGGGATAAACGCACGCAAGCCCTTGGGTTGCAGAATCGCGTGTTCGCTGCCGAGCATGCCGCCCCAGGATTGCCCGAGAATCGCGTAGTCCTGGCTGATTTGCAGGTGGTCCAGCAGGTTGTTCAGTTCGTCGAGGAACAGGCTGACAGTCCAGAAGGACGGGGCTTTGTCGGGCAAGTGCGTGGAGCGGCCGTTGCCCAGTTGGTCGTAGTGGATGACGGCGTGACCACTGGCGGCGACGTCCTTGAAGGCATCGACGTAATCATGGGTGCAGCCGGGACCGCCGTGGATGATCACCAGCGGTGTACGGCCCGAGGCCAGGTCGCCGGTGACGCGATACCAGGTCTGATAGGGGCCGAAGGGCGCAAACCCTTCGCGGACTTTTTCGATGAATTCCATTTCGTATCCTGCTTTGAAAAAAAAGTATCAGGGACACGATAATCGGCACGCGACGTTTAGGTAACTAGCAAAACAGCTAGGTTTTGCCGAAGGGTCAATCTTCCAGCAGGCGGTAATGAGTGGCGCGCACCACGGCCTGTACGCGATTTTTCGCCCCCAGTTTGTGCATTGCCGAGGCAAGATGCAGGGTGACGACCGCCAGCGAGCGGCTCAGCTGCGTGGCGATTTCGGCGGCGGTCAGGCCGTCGGCGGCCCATTTCAGGCACTCGCGCTCGCGTTTGGTCAGACGGATATGCGGGTAGGTGCGTAGTTCATTGCTGAACAGTGGGTAGGCCGCTTCCTGCAGGGCATGGGAAATCAGGCCGAAATCCGACAAGCTCTGTTGCGCGTCCTCCAGCACCGTATGCGCCTTGCCGGTGCGCAAGCCGGTCAACGATGCGAAGCCGCCCCGGGGCAGATGAATCGGCACGCTGACGCCGCAGGTCAGTTGCTGGTCATGCAGGTAAGACGAGACGGGGGCGTGGCACGGGTCGATGATCTTCTGCAGCGCCGTCTGCGCCTTGGCCTCGTAGGACCAGACAAACGGCGACACCGTATTCAAGGCCAGGTGCTGCACCGGATCGATCTGGTAGAACCCTTCGCCGCACCACAAGGCATGCCAATCGGAAGGTGTGTTGCGCAGTTGCAGCACCGAAGGTGTGATCAACGTGCCGTTGAGGTCGATGGGCACCGGTGAGTAGTCATACACCAGCGCATCGAAACCCAACTGTTGGGCTAGGATAAACGCATTGTCCATCTGCTCGTCCAGGCTCCTGCCCGGCATGAGACGGTGATTGAAGGCAGTTAGCTTGGCCAGCATCCGTTCTGCTCCCGAATTCATATGAATCTCGACTTGCTGCAAGTAGAATGCCACGCCCCGGCGAAGGACTGCCAGGCCAAACCTATAAGAAATACTAGGTTATGGATGCACGGCATCCTCGGTAGCTTATGGCCTCATAAGCGGCCGCAACCCGCCAGGCCGATACCACACAAGGAACGTATGCATGTGGCGTGAAATAGCCCCCGACCAGCAGTACACCGTGCAAGTCGATGGCCATGACCTCGCGGTCTACAGCTTTGGCGAAGGCGATGAGGTGCTGTTGTGCCTCAACGGCGGGCCAGGGCTACCGTGTGACTATTTGCGCGACGCCCATGGCTGGCTCAAAGAGCATGACCTGCGAGTGGTTGCATTCGACCAGCTTGGCACCGGTGCTTCAGCCAGACCGACCGATGTTTCCCTGTGGGAAATCGGCCGTTATGTCGAAGAAGTCGAAACCGTGCGCCAAACCCTGGGCCTGGGCCGTGTGCATTTGCTCGGGCATTCCTGGGGCGGCTGGCTGGGCATCGAATACGCCATCCATTACCCCGATGCGCTGAAAAGCCTGATCCTGGAAAACACCGTCGGCGACATTCCGCACCTCTCCCAGGAACTCGAACGCCTGCGCGGCGCCCTCGGCAGTGAAACCGTGGCGATGATGCAGCGCCATGAAGCCATGGGGACGCTGGATCATCCGCAGTACCAGGCCGCGATCACCTTGCTCAATTATCGCCATGTGTGCCGCCTGGACGAATGGCCGGCGCCGCTCCGGCGCTCCCTTGACGACTGGAACATGGGCCCTTACGCAACCATGCAGGGCCCCAACGAATTTCTGTATATCGGCAACCTCAAGGACTGGAACCGCATCGCCGAGATGGCCGATTTCAACATGCCGATGCTGATCACCACCGGCCAGCACGACGAGCTCACCCCGGCCTGCGCCCTGCGCATGAAGCTGGCCGCCCGGCACGCCGAATTGCATGTGTTCCGCAACAGCAGCCATATGCCATTTTACGAAGAGCCCCAGGCGTACTTCCCGGTACTGCTGGACTTCCTCGCTCGTCACCGAGGCTGACGGATGAACCTGGCGCGCTACCGCTTCGTGCTGACCCGGCCGCTGCAATTGCTGCCGGTGCTGTTCGGCATCAGCCTGATCACCTTCGTGCTGGTGCGCGCGATTCCCGGTGACCCGGCGCGCGCGCTGCTCGGCTCGCGCAGCACGCCGGATGCGTTGCTGAAGATCCGCGCACAGTTCGGGCTCGACCAGCCGCTGTGGCTGCAATATTTTTACTTCTTGAAAAACCTGCTCAAGGGCGACCTCGGCCAATCGCTGTTGTACAAGGTCGATGCGTTGAAGCTGATCGTCACCCGTATCGAGCCGACCCTGGTGCTGGTGCTCGGCAGTGTGTTGCTGGCGCTGCTGATCGCAGTGCCACTGGCCACCGTCGCGGCGCGGCGCAAAGGCGGCTGGGCGGACAACCTGATCCGCGTGTTCACCACCGTCGGCCTGGGTATGCCGGCATTTTGGCTGGGGTTGATGCTGATCCTGCTGCTTAGCGTGCAATGGGGCCTGTTTCCGGTGTCCGGCTACGGTCGCACCTGGCTGGACAAGGCGCACCATATGGTCCTGCCGTGCCTGACCATCGCCCTGGCCCTGTCGGCGGTGCTGGTGCGCAACCTGCGGGCGAGCATGTTGATGGAGTTGCAGGCGGACCATGTCACCGCTGCCCGGGCGCGCGGGTTGTCGGAAGCGGCGGTGTTTCGCCGGCATGTACTGCCCAATTCCCTGGTGCCGACGGTCAACCTGCTGGCGGTGAATATCGGTTGGCTGATCAGCGGCACGGTAGTTATCGAAAGCCTGTTCGCCATTCCCGGCATCGGCCAGTTACTGGTGCGCGGCATCTTTACCCGCGACTACATGGTGGTGCAGGGCGTGGCGATGGTGCTGGCCTGTGCGACGGTGGTGGTCAACTTCGTCGCGGATGTGGTGACCGTCGCCCTCGACCCACGGGTGAAGATGCAATGAGCACTCGTCCACTGATCGCGCCATGGCGCCTGCGCCTGCGCTTTGGCTTGCGCGACGGGCGGCTGACCGCCGCGTGGGGTTTGCTGATTCTGTTGACGTGGCTGGGCCTGGCGTTGTTTGCGCCGTGGCTCGCGCCGTTCGACCCGATCGCGCAGAACACCGATCTCAGCTTGCTCGGGCCGAGCCTGGGCCATCCCTTCGGTACGGATAATTATGGCCGCGATATTCTCTCGCGGGTGATCTGGGGCGCACGCATCGACCTGCAATTGGCGATTGTCGGGGTGATCTTCCCGTTCATGATCGGTACCTTTATCGGCGCGGTCTCCGGCTATATCGGCGGGCGTTTCGACAGCGTCTGCATGCGCGTCATCGACGTGATCCTGGCGTTCCCGTTCCTGGTGTTGATGCTGGCAATCATGGCCATCCTCGGTCCGGGCTTGAAGAGTTTCTATATCGCCATGGCGCTGGTGGGCTGGGTGTCGTATGCGCGGTTGATCCGCTCGCAGATCCTGGTGCTCAAGGAAAGTGACTTCGCCCTGGCGGCCAAAAGCCTCGGCTTTGGCCATGGGCGCGTTCTGTTCCGGCATTTGCTGCCGAATGCAATGTTTGGCTCGATTGTGTTTTCCATGTCTGACGCGGTGCTGGTGCTGCTCAACGGCGCCGCGGTGAGTTACCTGGGCCTGGGCGTGCAACCGCCGACCGCCGAGTGGGGAACGATGGTCGCCGAAGGGCAGGCCTTCATTACCACCGCCTGGTGGATCTGTACTTTTCCGGGGCTGGCCATCGTGACCCTGGCCATGGGCTTCAGCCTGCTGGCCGATGGCGTGGCGCAAGTGTTGGGAGAGCGCCCATGAGCCTGCTGCAAGTGCGCGACCTGAGCGTGATCGCCAACAATGCCGGGCGCGACGTGACCCTGGTCGACCGCATCTCCTTCGACCTGGCCGAAGGCGAGATCCTCGGCCTGGTAGGCGAAAGCGGCTCGGGCAAGACCATGGCCTGTCGCGGGCTGATCCGCCTGTTGCCGTCGCCCAACCTGCGCGTGCAGGGCGGCGCGGTGCGCCTGGCCGGCCAGGACTTGCTGCCACTGGACGACGCAGGCATGCGCGCAATCCGTGGCGGGCAATTGGGCATGATCTTCCAGAACCCCAGCAGTCACCTCGACCCGCTGATGCGTATCGGCGAACAGATCGCCGAGGGCATCCGTCTGCATCAAGGCGCGTCGAAAAAAGACGCGCGCCGGCAAGCCGTCGAGGTGTTGCGCCAAGTGGGCATTCCCGATCCCCAGGCGCGGGTCGACAACTACCCCCACGAGTTTTCCGGCGGCATGCGCCAGCGCGCCATGATCGCCGTGGCGTTGGGCTGCAACCCGACAGTGCTGATTGCCGACGAACCCACCACGGCCCTCGATGTGACCGTGCAGGCGCAAATCCTGCGGCTGTTGCTGGAGCTGCGCGACCAGCGTGGCTTGTCGATCATCATGATCACCCACGACCTCGGCGTGGTGGCGCAAACCTGCGACACCATCGCGGTGATGTACGCCGGGCGCCTGTGCGAGCACGCCAGTAAATACGAGCTGCTCGCCCATCCCCGACACCCGTACACCGCGGGGCTGATCGATTGCCAGCCGGCCCACAGCAGCGGCCACGCCTTGCTGCGCACCATTGCTGGCCAGCCGCCGTTGCTCGATGCGTTGCCCGTCGGGTGCCGCTTCCACCCGCGTTGCCCGCAAGTCGGCAGCCTGTGTCGCGAACGCTTGCCGGAAGGTGCGCGGGTGGCCTGTCACTATCCGTTGGGAGATCGCCCATGAGCCTGTTGCAGATCAAGGACCTGGAGGTGCGGTTTGCCGCGTCCGGCAGCGGGATGTTCGGCCTGCACAAACAGTGGGTGAGGGCGGTCAACGGTGTGTCGCTGAACCTGGCGGCGGGCGAGACCCTGGGGCTGGTGGGCGAATCCGGCAGCGGCAAAAGTACCCTCGGCCGGGCGATTCTGCACCTCAACCCGATCAGCGCCGGGCAGGTGCTGTTCGACGGCATCGACATGGCCCACGGCAGCGCCGTCGACATCGCCCGCCTGCGCCATGAAACCGCGATGATCTTCCAAGACCCGTATGCCGCGCTGAACCCACGCCACACCATCGGCGAAACCCTTGCCGAAGTGTTGCGGGTGCAGCGCAAAGTCGCGCCGCAGCAGATCGCGCGGCGTGTCGACGAATTACTCGAGCTGGTCGGCCTGCGCCCTGAATTGGCCGCTCGCAAGCCCGGCTCCCTCAGCGGCGGCCAGTGCCAGCGAGTCGGCATCGCCCGGGCGCTGGCGGTGGAGCCGCGCTTGATCGTTGCCGATGAATGCGTGGCGGCACTGGATGTCTCGATCCAGGGGCAGATCATCAACCTGTTGCTGGAACTGCAACAGCGCATGAACCTGGCGATTCTGTTCATCGCCCATGACCTGGCCATCGTGCGCCGCCTGTGCGACCGCGTGGCGGTGATGTACCTGGGCCAGATCGTCGAGGAGGGGCCGGTGGAAGCGGTCTTCACTTCACCGCGTCACCCGTATACGGCGGCGTTGATCCAGGCGATTCCCGAGATCGATCCGCATCGGCCGTTGCCCACGGAACCCTTGCCCGGCGAGCCGCCGAGCCCGCTGAATTTGCCTACAGGTTGTGCTTTTCACCCGCGTTGCCGGTATGCCCAGGCCATGTGTTCCGTGGTGTTGCCGCCGACCCATTTCCTGCACGAGCATCGGTACAGTTGCGTGCTTGAAGAACCTTTGCTTTGACCCCTGCCATTCTTGAACAACCGCCGTTATAAACAAGGAGTTATGACATGCAATCGCGCCACTTGAAGTTGCTCGCCGCCGCCACATTGACCGCCTGGTCGCTGACCGCCGGTCTTGCCCAGGCCGCCGGTGTTCTCACCATCGGTTGCCGGGAAGACAGCACCACGTTCGATCCGATCAAAAGCGCGCAAAACCGCGACACCTGGGTCTTTGCCAACGTCTATGACACCCTGGTGCGCGTGGACAACCTGGGCACCAAGATGGAGCCGGGGCTGGCTGAAAGCTGGGAGATTTCCAAGGACGGCCTGACGTACACGTTCAAGCTGCGTGCGGCGAAGTTCTCGGATGGTTCGCCGATCACCGCAGAGGATGCGGCGTTCAGCCTGTTGCGCATCCGCGACAACAAGGCCTCGCTGTGGAGCGACCCGTTCAGCCTGATCGACACGGCCAAGGCCGCCGACCCGCAAACCCTGGTGGTGACGCTGAAGACCCCGGCGGTCGCGTTCCTCTCGCAACTGGCGTCGCCGACGGTGTCGATCCTGTCGGAAAAGGCCATGAGCAAAATGGGCGAAGACGCCTACGCGGAAAACCCGGTGACCTCCGGCGCGTTTACCGTGGGCGAATGGCGCAAGGGCGATCGGGTGATCCTGAAGAAAAACCCGAACTTCTGGCAGGCCGGGAACGTCAGCCTGGATGGCGTGGAGTGGGTCTCGGTGACCGACGACAACACGCGCATGCGTATGGTGCAGAACAACGAGCTGGACACGGCGATCTTCGTACCGTTCTCCCGGGTTGAAGAACTGAAGAAAGACAAAAACGTGGTGATCCATTCCGACCCGTCCACCCGCGAAGATCACCTGCTGATCAACCACGAGCACGGCCTGCTGGCCAAGCCGGAAGTACGCCAGGCGCTGGACATGGCCATCGACAAACAATCGCTGGTAAAGACGGCCACTTACGGTCAAGGCACCGTGGCTTATTCCTACATCCCCAAAGGTTCGCTGTACCACTACGCCAACAACCTGCAGCGCCCGTATGACCCGACCGCGGCGAAGAAACTGCTGGCCGACGCCGGTGCCAAGGACTTGAAGTTGAACTACGTGGTCAACGCCGGCAACGAAGCCGACGAGCAGATCGCGGTGATCATCAAGGACCAGTTGGCCAAGGTCGGCGTGACGGCCAACCTGCAGAAAGTCGACCCGACCCAAAGCTGGCAGATGCTGGTGGACGGTGAGTACGATATTTCGGTGATGTACTGGACCAACGACATCCTCGACCCGGACCAGAAGACCACCTTCGTGCTGGGCCACGACACCAACAAGAACTACATGACCCGCTACAGGAACGACAAGGTCAAGGAACTGGTCGCCGCCGCACGCATCGAGGCCGACCCGGCCAAGCGTGAGCAGATGTACGTCGACCTGCAGAAACTGGCGAAACAGGATGTGAACTGGATCGACCTGTACTACAGCCCGTACATCAACATCTCACGCAAGAATGTGAGCAACTTCCTGCAAAACCCATTGGGTCGCTTCACCCTCGAGGAAGTCGTGAAAAACTAAAGAACACCGCTAAATAAATGTGGGAGGGGGCTTGCCCCCGATGGCGGTGGGTCAGTCACAGATGCAGTGACTGACACCCTGCTATCGGGGGCAAGCCCCCTCCCACATGTGTCGGCCGTTACTGCGCGTCGAACGCTTGCCCGTTGATTCCGCTGCTGTCCGGCCCCATCAGGTACAGGTACACCGGCATGATGTCTTCCGGCGCCGGGTTGTCGGCCGGGTTTTCCCCCGGGTACGCCTGGGCCCGCATGCTGGTGCGTGTGGCGCCGGGGTTGATGCTGTTGGCCCGTACTGGCGCAACGGTGTCGAGCTCGTCGGCGAGGGTTTGCATCAGGCCTTCGGTGGCGAATTTCGATACGCCATAGGCACCCCAATACGCCCGGCCCTTGCGCCCGACGCTGCTGGAAGTGAACACCACCGAGGCGTCCTGGGACAGCTTGAGCAGCGGCAACAGCGTGCTGGTCAGCATGAACATCGCGTTGACGTTGATGTGCATCACCCGCATGAAGTTCTCACCGGACAACTGCTCGATCGGCGTGCGTGGGCCGATGATCGAGGCGTTGTGCAGCAGGCCGTCGAGGTGGCCGAATTCCTTTTCGATCATCGCCGCCAGCTCATCGTATTGATGGGGCAGGGCGGTCTCCAGGTTGAACGGGATCACCACCGGTTGCGGGTGGCCGGCGGCTTCGATCTCGTCGTACACCTGGGCCAGGTTGGCTTCGGTCTTGCCCAGCAACAGCACGGTCGCGCCATGGGCGGCATAGGTTTTCGCCGCCGCCGCGCCAATCCCGCGACCGGCACCGGTCACCAGGATGACGCGGCCTTTGAGCAGTTCGGGACGTGCAGAGTAATCAAACATAAATAGCCTCGACAAAATTCACTAGGTGACCAACACCGAGCTGGAAAACACTGAAGATCCCCTGTGGGAGGGGCTTCATAGGTCAGCAAGACCGGTAGACCATCAGCAACTGCACAGCGCGTTATCCAGCACCTTGCGCAATTCCAGCGGGTGATCCACCACCACATCCGCGCCCCAGTGACGTGGGTTGTCGTCCGGGTGGATGTAGCCATAGGTGACCGCCGCCGTGCGGGTGCCGGCGTCGCGGCCGGACTCGATGTCGCGCAGGTCATCGCCGACGAACAGCACGCTGGCCGGGTCCAGGTTGAGCATCTGGCACGCCAGGATCAACGGCTCCGGGTGCGGCTTGCTGTTCGTCACGTGGTCTGGGCAGATCAGCAGCGCCGAGCGCTCGGCCAGGCCCAGCTGCTGCATGATCGGCTCGGCAAACCGCAGCGGTTTGTTGGTGACCACGCCCCAGATCAGCTTGGATTTTTCGATGTCTGCCAGCAGCTCGGCCATCCCGTCGAACAACGCGCTGTGGATCGCGCAGCCCTTGAGGTAGCGCTCGAGGAACTCCAGGCGCAGTTCTTCAAAGCCCGGGGATTCCGGGTCCATCGAGAAGGTCACGGCGACCATCGCCCGCGCGCCGCCGGAGATTTCATCGCGGATATGCTGGTCGTTGATCGGCGCCAGGTCACGGTCGGCGCGCATCGCCTGGCAGATGGCGATAAAGTCCGGCGCGGTGTCCAGCAGGGTACCGTCCATATCGAAGAGAACCGCTCGCAACTTCACAGGCTTACTCCTCGCGCAGGGTCTGGATCATGTAGTTGACGTCGACGTCGCTGGCCAGCTTGTAGTGCTTGGTCAGCGGGTTGTAGGTCAGGCCGATGATGTCCTTGACGCTCAGCCCGGCCTGACGGCTCCAGGCGCCCAGCTCGGAAGGGCGGATGAATTTCTTGAAGTCGTGGGTGCCGCGCGGCAGCAGCTTCATGATGTATTCGGCGCCGATGATCGCGAACAGGTAGGCCTTGGGGTTGCGGTTGATCGTGGAGAAGAACACCTGGCCACCGGGCTTGACCATGCGGAAGCAGGCGCGGATCACCGAGGAGGGGTCCGGTACGTGTTCGAGCATTTCCAGGCAGGTGATCACGTCGAACTGCTCGGGCATTTCCTCGGCCAGGGCTTCGGCGGTGATCTGGCGGTATTCGACGTTCACCCCGGATTCCAACTGATGCAACTGGGCCACGGCCAACGGCGCTTCGCCCATGTCGATCCCCAGCACCGTAGCTCCGCGCTGGGCCATGGCTTCGCTGAGGATGCCGCCGCCGCAACCGACGTCCAGCACCTTCTTGCCGGCCAGGTTGATGCGTTCGTCAATCCAGTTGACCCGCAGCGGGTTGATGTCGTGCAGGGGTTTGAACTCGCTTTCGCGGTCCCACCAGCGGTGGGCCAGGGCTTCGAATTTGGCGATTTCGGCGTGGTCGACGTTGCTCATGGTGGTTCCTCTAAATCGGATAAATCGGTTTGTCGGCCCTGAACCCGGGTTCAGGACCGGCGTTATTCGCGGTGCCCGCTGATGCGCTGGCCCCAGGCAATGGCCATGGCGGTCAACTGTGGTTCATCCATGCGGGTCAACTGCCGGTTGTCGAGCAACTGCTTGCCGGCGACCCAAAGGTGTTTCACGCTATCGCGTCCGGTGGCATATATAAGCTGTGAGACCGGATCGTAGATCGGTTGTTGCGCCAGCCCCGAAAGATCGAAGGCGACGATATCCGCCGCCTTGCCGACCTCCAGCGAGCCAATCTCGCCCTCCAGGCCCATGGCGCGGGCGCCGTTGAGGGTCGCCATGCGCAAGGCACGATGGGCATCCAGGGCGGTCACCGAACCGGAGACGGCCTTGGCCAGCATCGCGGCGGTACGGGTTTCGCCCAGCAGGTCGAGGTCATTGTTGCTGGCGGCGCCATCGGTACCGATGGCCACATTGACGCCAGCCTGCCACAGACGCTCCACCGGGCAGAAGCCGCTGGCCAGTTTCAGGTTCGATTCCGGGCAATGGATGACGCTGGTGTTGCTTTCTACCAGCAAAGCCAGGTCGTCCTCGCTGATTTGGGTCATGTGAACAGCCTGAAAGCGCGGGCCCAGCAGGCCAAGCCGGCCGAGGCGCGCCAATGGGCGTTCGCCGGTCTGCTCGACAGACTGTTGTACCTCGAACGCGCTCTCGTGCACATGCATATGGATCGCCGCGTCCAGCTCCTCGGCGATCACCCGGATCTTTTCCAGGTTGGCGTCGCTCACGGTGTAGGGCGCGTGGGGGCCGAAGGTGATCTTGATGCGCGGGTGATGCTTGAGGTCGCCGAACAACTCGATGCCCTGGCGAATCGCCTCGTCGGCGCTGCTGGCGCCGGGAATCGGGAAGTCGAGGATCGGAATCGCGATCTGCGCGCGCATCCCGCTGTTGTGGACGCAATCACTGGCGACCTTGGGAAAGAAATACATGTCCGAGAAGCAAGTAATGCCACCCTTGAGCTGTTCGGCGATGGCCAGGTCGGTGCCGTCGCGCACGAAGGCTTCATCGACCCACTTGGTCTCGGCGGGCCAGATGTGTTTTTCCAGCCAGGTCATCAGCGGCAGGTCATCGGCCAGGCCGCGAAACAGGGTCATCGCCGCGTGGCCGTGGGCGTTGATCAGGCCGGGGCTGAGCAGCATGCCCGGCAGCTCGCGCACTTCACTGGCGGAAAGTTTCAGCGCCGCGGCCCGCGGGCCGATAAAGGCAATGCGCCCATCGCGGATGCCCAGGCCATGCTCCTTGAGCACCACGCCGGCGGGTTCGACAGGTACCAGCCACGTCGGCAGTAGCAATAAGTCGAGCGGGGCGGCAGTGGAGGTCATCGCAGGCTTCTTCCCGGGCAGCAATAAAAGAAGGGCGAAGTATACCCGAGCGTCCTGGCTGGCGGATCGCTATAATCGGCGGCTTTTGTTCATGAGTGCGGGGTGAGGGATGCGCGATCGACTGTTGGCTGCGGAGAAAGTGAAGGCCATCGATTGGCGCGATGGCGCACTGCACCTGCTCGACCAGCGTGTTTTTCCGTCCCGGGAAAGCTGGGTGACCTGCTCCACGGTCGATGAAGTGGCCGCGGCCATACGCTCGATGGTCGTGCGCGGCGCAGCGGCCATCGGCATCAGTGCCGCCTACGGCCTGGTACTCGCCGCCCGCGAACGGATCGCCGAGGGCGATGACTGGCAGGCTGGATGGGAAGAAGACTACGCACTTTTGGCCGATACCCGCCCGACCGGCGCAAACCTGCTCTGGGCCCTCAAACGTATGCGCGACCGCCTGGACCGTCTCAAACAGCACGCCGATCCGCTGGCGGTGCTGGAGGCCGAAGCCATCGCGATCCATGAGAGCGATCGCGAAGCCAACGTCGTCATGGCTCAGTTGGGCGTCGAGCGGATTCGCAAGCACCAGGGCAACGCCCAGGCGATCCTGACCCATGGCAACGCAGGCGCCCTGGCCACGGGAGGCGTCGGCACGGCCCTCGGGGTGATCCGCGCGGCCTTCCTGGAGGGGCTGGTCGAGCAGGTCTATGTCAACGAAACCCGGCCATGGTTGCAAGGTTCGCGGCTGACGGCGTGGGAATTGGCTGGCGAGGGGCTGCCCGTCACGGTCAATGCCGACTCGGCGGGCGCGCATATCCTCAAGACCAAAGGTGTGACCTGGGTGATCGTCGGCGCCGACTGCATTGCGGCCAACGGTGATGTGATCGGCAAGATCGGCACTTACCAATTGGCGGTCTGCGCGATGCACCATGGCGTGCGTTTCATGGTGGTGGCGCCGAGTTCGACCCTGGACCTGATGATGGCCTCCGGCGATGACGTGGCCCTGGAAGAGCGCGCTGCGGGCGAGTTGCTGGACGTCGCCGGGCAGCGTTTTGCTGCGGATGTGAATGCGTTCAATCCGGTGTTTGATGTGACCCCGGCCGACTTGATCGACGTGATCGTGACCGAAAAGGGTGTTGTCGAACGGCCTGACACGGCCAAGCTCGCCAAGTTGATGTGCCGTAAACGCCTGCATTGAGGGCTTTGGTGGTTGTTAGATTGCCATCGGGAGCAAGCTCCCTCCCACATTTGACGGTGTTCACAATTTGAGTGTGGCAGGGGGCTTGCTCCCGATTGGCCTTGAAAGGCCATAGTTTCTTCGGATCTGCCGCGCAAAAACAGCACCACCCCGGCTCTAAGCCCCTCTCGTCGTCCTCAAGCCTGTCATCCGTCAACTTACTATGCTCCATGCCCATCAGGGGGATAGGTGCGTGGCGGCGATTGTGATAACATCCGGCGGTTTCCAGGGTCGCCCCGAGGGGCTGCCTTTAACGTGCAGATCCGTGTCATAACTCGTTGATTTGTCGTAAGTCGTTGCCAGGCACCATGCCGGCAGCGGCGAGCTTCGTTCGTCCCATATGGATGTGACGAGGTTTCACCCGAAAAAGGAATCAGGCTTCTCATGGGCGAACTGGCCAAAGAAATCCTCCCGGTCAATATCGAAGACGAGCTGAAACAGTCCTACCTCGACTACGCGATGAGCGTAATTGTCGGTCGGGCACTGCCTGATGCGCGCGATGGCTTGAAGCCCGTGCACCGGCGCGTGCTGTTCGCAATGAGCGAGCTGGGTAACGACTGGAACAAGCCGTACAAGAAATCTGCCCGTGTTGTCGGTGACGTGATCGGTAAGTATCACCCTCACGGCGACACTGCGGTGTACGACACCATCGTTCGGATGGCCCAGCCGTTTTCCCTGCGCTACCTGCTGGTAGACGGCCAGGGCAACTTCGGTTCGGTCGACGGCGACAACGCCGCGGCCATGCGATACACCGAAGTCCGCATGACCAAGCTGGCGCACGAGCTGCTGGCCGACCTGCACAAAGAAACCGTGGACTGGGTGCCGAACTACGACGGCACCGAAATGATCCCGGCGGTCATGCCAACCCGTATTCCCAACCTGCTGGTCAACGGCTCCAGCGGTATCGCCGTGGGCATGGCCACCAACATCCCGCCGCACAACCTCGGTGAAGTCATCGACGGTTGCCTGGCCCTCATCGACAACCCCGAGCTGACCGTCGATGAGCTGATGCAATACATCCCGGGCCCGGACTTCCCGACCGCCGCGATCATCAACGGTCGCGCCGGCATCATCGAAGCCTATCGCACCGGCCGTGGCCGCATTTACATGCGCGCCCGCTCGATCATCGAAGACATCGACAAGGTCGGTGGCCGCCAGCAGATCGTCATCACCGAGCTGCCTTACCAGTTGAACAAGGCGCGTCTGATCGAGAAGATCGCCGAGCTGGTCAAGGAGAAGAAGCTCGAAGGCATCACCGAGCTGCGCGACGAGTCCGACAAGGACGGTATGCGCGTCGTGATCGAGCTGCGTCGTGGCGAAGTGCCTGAGGTGATCCTCAACAACCTCTACGCCCAGACCCAGCTGCAAAGCGTGTTCGGTATCAACGTCGTGGCCCTGATCGACGGTCGCCCGCGCATCCTGAACCTCAAGGATCTGCTGGAAGCCTTCGTCCGTCACCGTCGCGAAGTCGTGACCCGCCGCACCGTGTTCGAACTGCGCAAGGCCCGCGAGCGCGGCCACATCCTGGAAGGCCAGGCGGTTGCGCTGTCGAACATCGACCCGGTCATCGCCCTGATCAAGGCTTCGCCGACCCCGTCGGAAGCCAAGGAAGCGCTGATCAAGATGCCGTGGGAATCCAGCGCCGTGGTGGCGATGGTTGAACGCGCCGGCGCTGATTCCTGCCGTCCCGAGACCCTCGACCCGCAATACGGTCTGCGCGACGGCAAGTACTTCCTGTCGCCGGAACAGGCCCAGGCCATCCTCGAACTGCGCCTGCACCGCCTGACCGGTCTGGAGCACGAGAAGCTGCTGGCCGAGTACCAGGAGATCCTCAACCAGATCGGCGAGCTGATCCGCATCCTCAACAGCGCCGTGCGCCTGATGGAAGTGATCCGCGAAGAACTGGAAGTGATCCGCGCCGAATACGGCGACGTGCGCCGCACCGAAATCCTCGATGCGCGTCTCGACCTGACCCTGGGTGACATGATCCCGGAAGAAGAGCGCGTCGTGACCATCTCCCACGGTGGCTATGCCAAGACCCAGCCATTGGCTGCGTACCAGGCCCAGCGTCGTGGCGGTAAAGGCAAATCGGCTACCGGCGTCAAGGATGAGGACTACATCGCTCACCTGCTGGTCGCCAACAGCCACACCACGCTGCTGCTGTTCTCCAGCAAGGGCAAGGTGTACTGGCTGAAAACCTACGAAATCCCGGAAGCCTCCCGTGCCGCCCGTGGGCGTCCGCTGGTCAACCTGCTGCCGCTGGACAGTGATGAGTACATCACCACCATGCTGCCGGTCGATGAATACACCGAAGGTCACTTCATCTTCATGGCCACCGCCAAGGGCACCGTGAAGAAGACCCCGCTGGAATCCTTCAGCCGTCAACGCAGCGTGGGCCTGATCGCCCTGGAGCTGGATGAAGGCGACGTGTTGATCTCCGCAGCCATCACCGATGGCGAGCGTGAAGTCATGCTGTTCTCCGATGGCGGCAAAGTGACGCGCTTCAAAGAATCCGACGTGCGTGCCATGGGCCGTACCGCCCGCGGTGTGCGTGGGATGCGTCTGCCGGAAGGGCAGAAGCTGATTTCCATGTTGATCCCGGAAGAAGGCAGCCAGATCCTCACCGCTTCGGCGCGTGGTTATGGCAAGCGCACCGCCATCAGCGAGTTCCCGGAGTACAAGCGTGGCGGCCAGGGCGTTATCGCCATGGTCAGCAACGACCGCAACGGCCGTCTGGTCGGCGCGGTACAGGTGCTCGATGGCGAGGAGATCATGCTGATTTCCGACCAGGGCACCCTGGTGCGTACCCGTGTCGCTGAAGTATCGAGCCTGGGCCGTAACACCCAGGGCGTGACGCTGATCAAGCTGGCCAACGACGAAACGCTGGTTGGCTTGGAACGCGTCCAGGAACCGTCGGAAGTCGAAGGCGAAGAGCTGGAAGGCGAGGCATTTGACGGCGAGGTGATCGCAACCGGCGATGACAGCGTCGACGAGCCGACCCTCGACGCTGCCGCAGACGAAGAAGAACCGCAGGAATAAGCGGACAAACAGGGGGGCGGATGAAGATTCGCCCCTTGTTGTTTGTCACCTTTGAAATATCAATGCTCCCCCTGTAGGAGCGGGCTTGCCCGCGAAAATCGTCAACGATAACGCGTGCATCCTGGATAAACGCGGTGATCTTGCGTTTTTCGCGGGCAAGCCCGCTCCTACAGGCAGCGTTAGCAGTTAATATTCGATTTATTGCACCACCCCCACCAGATCAGAGTGAGATTGGATGTGAGCAAGAGAGCCTATAACTTCTGTGCCGGTCCCGCGGCGCTTCCTGAAGCAGTCCTGCAGCGCGCGCAGGGTGAACTCCTCGATTGGCATGGAAAAGGCCTCTCTGTGATGGAAATGAGCCATCGCAGTGATGAGTTCGTGTCCATCGCCACCAAGGCCGAGCAGGACCTGCGCGACTTGCTGGACATTCCCTCCGACTACAAGGTGCTGTTCCTGCAGGGCGGCGCGAGCCAGCAGTTCGCCCAAGTGCCGCTGAACCTGCTGCCCGAAGACGGCACGGCCGATTACATCGACACCGGTATCTGGTCGCAGAAAGCCATCGAAGAAGCTGCGCGCTACGGCAACGTCAACGTCGCCGGTACCGCCAAGCCTTACGATTACTTCGCGATTCCAGGTCAGAACGAGTGGAAGCTGTCGAAGGACGCGGCCTACGTACACTACGTGGCCAACGAAACCATTGGCGGCCTGGAATTCGACTGGGTGCCGCAAGTGGGTGACGTGCCGCTGGTGTGCGACATGTCTTCGGACATTCTCTCGCGGCCGATCGATGTGTCCAAGTACGGCATGATCTACGCCGGCGCGCAGAAGAACATCGGCCCGAGCGGCATCCTGGTCAACATCGTCCGTGAAGACCTGCTCGGTCGCGCCCGCTCGCTGTGCCCGACCATGCTCAACTACAAGGTCGCGGCCGACAACGGCTCGATGTACAACACGCCGCCGGCGTTTGCCTGGTACCTCTCGGGCCTGGTGTTCGAGTGGCTCAAAGAGCAGGGCGGCGTTGCCGCCATGGGCAAGCTCAACGAAGTGAAGAAGCGCACCCTGTACGACTTCATCGACGCCAGCGGTTTGTACAGCAACCCGATCAACCTGACCGACCGCTCGTGGATGAACGTACCGTTCCGCCTGGCCGACGACCGTCTGGACAAGCCGTTCCTGGCCGGTGCCGAGGCGCGCGGCCTGCTGAACCTCAAGGGTCACCGTTCGGTGGGCGGCATGCGCGCCTCCATCTATAACGCTGTCGATATCAATGCCATCAACGCGTTGGTGGCCTACATGGCAGAGTTCGAAAAGGAACACGGCTAATGTCTGAGCAAGAACTCAAGGCCCTGCGTGTACGCATTGACAGCCTGGACGAGAAAGTCCTGGAGCTGATCAGTGAGCGCGCGCGCTGTGCCCAGGAAGTGGCGCGGGTGAAGATGGCGTCCCTGGCGGAAGGCGAAGTGCCGGTGTTCTACCGTCCGGAGCGTGAAGCTCAGGTGCTCAAGCGCGTGATGGAGCGCAACAAGGGACCGTTGGGTAACGAAGAGATGGCGCGGTTGTTCCGTGAAATCATGTCTTCCTGCCTGGCGCTCGAGCAGCCGCTGAAAGTGGCTTACCTCGGCCCGGAAGGCACCTTCACCCAGGCGGCGGCGATGAAGCACTTCGGTCACGCGGTGATCAGCAAGCCGATGGCAGCGATCGACGAAGTGTTCCGTGAAGTGGCGGCCGGCGCGGTGAATTTTGGCGTGGTGCCGGTGGAAAACTCCACCGAAGGCGCGGTCAACCACACCCTGGACAGCTTCCTTGAGCACGACATGGTGATCTGCGGCGAAGTCGAGCTGCGCATCCACCACCATTTGCTGGTGGGTGAAAACACCAAGACCGACAGCATCAGCCGCATCTACTCCCACGCCCAGTCCCTGGCCCAGTGCCGCAAGTGGCTGGATGCCCATTACCCGAATGTCGAGCGCGTGGCGGTGTCCAGCAACGCCGAAGCGGCCAAGCGGGTCAAGGGTGAGTGGAACTCGGCGGCGATTGCTGGCGATATGGCGGCGGGCCTGTACGGCCTGACGCGCCTGGCCGAAAAAATCGAAGACCGCCCGGACAACTCCACGCGCTTCTTGATGATCGGCAGCCAGGAAGTGCCGCCGACTGGCGACGACAAGACCTCGATCATCGTCTCCATGAGCAACAAGCCCGGCGCGCTGCATGAACTGCTGGTGCCGTTCCACGACAACGGGATTGACCTGACGCGCATCGAGACTCGTCCTTCGCGCAGCGGTAAATGGACCTACGTGTTTTTTATCGACTTCATCGGCCATCACCGCGATCCGCTGGTCAAAAGCGTGCTCGAGAAAATCAGTCAGGAAGCCGTGGCACTCAAGGTGCTGGGCTCTTACCCGAAAGCGGTTTTGTGAGGCGTTAACATGAGTGGCAACTTCCTCGCCCTGGCGCAGCCGGGCGTGCAACAACTGTCGCCTTACGTTCCAGGCAAGCCTGTGGACGAGCTGGCGCGTGAGTTGAACCTGGACCCGGCGAAGATCGTCAAGCTGGCCAGTAACGAGAACCCTCTGGGTCCAAGCCCCAAGGTGCTGGCGGCGATTCGTGAAGAGCTGGCCGAGCTGACCCGTTATCCGGATGGCAACGGTTTTGCCCTCAAGTCCCTGCTGGCGCAGAAGTGCGGGGTCGAGCTGAATCAGGTGACCCTGGGCAACGGCTCCAACGACATTCTTGAACTGGTCGGTCGTGCCTATCTGGCGCCCGGCCTGAACGCCGTGTTCAGCGAGCATGCGTTTGCGGTCTACCCGATCGTCACCCAGGCCGTCGGTGCCGATGCGCGGGTGATTCCTGCCAAGGACTGGGGTCACGACCTGCCGGCCATGCTGGCGGCGATCGATGCACAGACCCGCGTCGTGTTTATCGCCAACCCGAACAACCCGACCGGCACCTGGTTCGATGCACAGGCACTGAACGACTTCCTACAGGATGTGCCGGAACATGTGCTGGTGGTGCTGGACGAGGCCTACATCGAGTACGCCGAAGGCAGCGACCTGCCCGACGGCCTGGATTTCCTCGCGGCCTACCCGAACCTGCTGGTCTCGCGCACATTCTCCAAGGCTTATGGCCTGGCGTCGCTGCGCGTCGGCTACGGCCTGTCGACGGCGGTGGTGGCCGATGTGCTCAACCGTGTGCGTCAGCCGTTCAACGTCAACAGCCTCGCCCTGGCGGCGGCCTGCGCAGCGTTGCAGGATGCCGAGTACCTGGAAGAAGGGCGTCGCATCAACGAAAGCGGCATGCTGCAGTTGCAGGCAGGCTTTCGTGAGCTGGGCCTGGGCTGGATTCCGTCCAAGGGCAACTTCATTTGCGTCGATCTCGGCCAAGTGGCGGCCCCGGTGTTCCAGGGCTTGCTGCGCGAAGGCGTGATCGTGCGTCCGGTGGCCAACTACGGCATGCCGAACCACCTGCGCATCACCGTCGGTCTGCCGGCTGAGAACAGCCGCTTCCTGGAGGCGCTGGCCAAGGTTCTGGCCCGTGGTTGATGTCACTGCATTGCAACCTGCTGTGCCTATGATCGGTCGCCTGGTGGTGGTCGGTCTGGGGTTGATCGGTGGTTCCTTCGCCAAGGGCCTGCGCGAGAGCGGGTTGTGTGGCGAAGTGGTCGGCGTGGACCTGGACCCGCAATCGTGCAAGTTGGCGGTTGAGCTGGGTGTCGTCGATCGCTGTGAAACCGACCTGGCGCGCGCATGCCAGGGCGCCGATGTGATCCAGCTCGCCGTGCCGATCCTGGCCATGGAGAAGTTGCTGGCGGTGCTGGCCGGCATGGACCTCGGCCAGGCGATCCTCACCGACGTCGGCAGTGCCAAGGGCAATGTGGTGCGGGCGGCGCAGCAGGCGTTTGGCGAGATGCCCGCGCGTTTTGTGCCGGGCCATCCGATTGCCGGTTCCGAGCAGAGCGGGGTGGAAGCGTCCAATGCGCAGTTGTTCCGTCGGCATAAAGTGATTCTGACGCCGCTGGCGCAAACCGACCCGGCGGCCTTGGCCGTGGTCGACCGTCTGTGGCGCGAGCTGGGCGCGGATGTCGAGCATATGCAGGTCGAGCGCCACGACGAAGTGCTGGCGGCGACCAGTCATCTGCCCCATCTGCTGGCGTTCGGATTGGTGGATTCGTTGGCCAAACGCAACGAAAACCTCGAGATTTTCCGCTATGCCGCCGGTGGCTTTCGCGATTTCACGCGGATCGCCGGCAGCGACCCGGTGATGTGGCACGACATCTTCCTCGCCAACCGCGAGGCCGTGTTGCGCACCCTGGACACCTTCCGCAGCGACCTTGACGCCTTGCGCGACGCGGTCGATGCCGGGGATGGCCACCAATTATTGGGCGTGTTTACCCGTGCGCGGGTGGCGCGTGAACATTTCAGCAAGATCCTGGCACGCCGGGCCTACATGGAAACCGCAGTGAACGCCGACGACCTGACTTTCCTCGCCAACCCGGGCGGCCGCTTGAGCGGGCGTATCCGGGTGCCGGGCGACAAGTCGATCTCCCATCGGTCGATCATGCTCGGTTCGTTGGCCGAGGGCGTGACCGAAGTCGAAGGTTTCCTTGAGGGTGAAGATGCCCTGGCGACCTTGCAGGCGTTTCGCGACATGGGCGTGGTGATCGAGGGGCCGCACCACGGGCGCGTGACCATTCATGGTGTCGGGCTTCATGGTTTGAAGCCGGCGCCGGGGCCGATTTATCTCGGTAACTCCGGCACCTCCATGCGCCTGCTGTCCGGCTTGCTCGCCGCACAGGCCTTCGACAGCGTGCTGACCGGTGATGCTTCGTTGTCCAAGCGCCCGATGAACCGCGTGGCCGAGCCGCTGCGGAAGATGGGCGCGGTGATCGAAACCGGGCCGGAAGGGCGCCCACCGCTGACCATCCGTGGTGGCCAGAAGTTGAAAGGCCTGACGTATGTGCTGCCGATGGCCAGTGCGCAGGTCAAATCCTGCCTGCTGCTGGCGGGCCTGTATGCCGAGGGCAAGACGTCCGTCACCGAGCCGGCACCGACCCGCGACCATACCGAGCGCATGCTGCGCGGTTTCGGTTATCCGGTAGAGGTCGTAGGTGCAACGGCGACGGTCGAGTCGGGCCATGCGCTGGTCGCCACCCATATCGAAGTGCCGGGGGATATTTCCTCGTCGGCATTTTTCCTGGTGGCGGCGTCAATCGCGGAAGGTTCCGAGCTGTTGCTGGAACATGTCGGCATCAATCCGACGCGCACCGGGGTGATCGATATCCTGCGGCTGATGGGCGCGGATATCCGCCTGGAAAACCCGCGCGAAGTGGGCGGCGAACCGGTGGCCGACCTGCGGGTGCGGGCGGCCGCGTTGAAAGGGATCGAGATCCCCGAAGCGCTGGTGCCGTTGGCAATCGATGAATTTCCTGTGCTGTTTGTGGCTGCTGCCTGCGCTGAAGGGCGAACCGTCCTGCGTGGTGCACAAGAATTGCGGGTCAAGGAGTCCGACCGTATCCAGGTCATGGCCGACGGTCTGCTCGCCCTTGGCGTGAAGTGTGAACCCACCCCCGATGGGATTATCATTGACGGTGGCCTGATGGGCGGTGGCGAAGTGCATGCCCATGGCGATCACCGGATCGCCATGGCGTTCAGCGTGGCTTCGCTGCGGGCAACGGCGCCGATTCGTATCCGTGACTGCGCCAATGTTGCTACGTCTTTTCCGAACTTTCTTACACTGTGTGCCCAAGTCGGCATCCGTGTTGCCCAAGAGGCTCAATTGTGAATATCAAAGCACCGGTGATTACCATCGACGGGCCAAGCGGCTCGGGCAAAGGCACGATCGCCGGCATCCTGGCCAAGCGCCTGGGCTGGTGCCTGCTGGATTCCGGCGCGCTGTACCGCCTGCTGGCATTTGCCGCCCGCAACCACGGCGTCGACCTCACCAACGAAGAATCCCTGAAGCTGCTGGCGGCGCACCTTGATGTGCAGTTCGTCGCTGCGACGGAAGGTCATCCCCAGCGCATCATCCTGGAAGGAGACGATGTGACCGATGACCTGCGTAACGAACAAGTCGGTTCCTGGGCCTCCCAGGTTGCCGCGCTGCCGGCCGTGCGTGATGCGCTGCTGCAGCGCCAGCGGGCGTTTCAGGAGCCGCCGGGCCTGGTAGCCGATGGCCGCGACATGGGCACGGTGGTATTTCCCGAGGCGCCGCTGAAGATTTTCCTGACCGCCAGTGCCGAGGAGCGGGCGCGTCGCCGCTACTTGCAGTTGAAGGGCAAAGTGGATGGTGTTAGTCTGTCGAGTCTGCTAGATGAGATCCGTGCACGCGACGAGCGTGATACCCAGCGCGCAGTAGCCCCGCTCAAGCCGGCGGCTGATGCCATACAGCTGGATTCCACGGAGTTGTCCATCGAGCAGGTGTTGGAACGCATCTTGAGTGAAATCGCTATTCGCGATATCGCCGGGTGACCAAGAAGTCTGCAGGGGACCAGTCATAGTCCTGCGGTGCTTCTTTTAATTGAAACTAACCCACACCGTCTGGGGCGTGGAGATGGGCGTATTCTTCGCCCTTATCAACAGGAATTAAAATGAGCGAAAGCTTTGCGGAACTCTTTGAAGAAAGCCTAAAAACCCTGAACCTTCAGGCAGGCTCCATCATCACCGGTGTTATCGTTGATATCGATTACCAAGCTCGCTGGGTAACCGTTCACGCTGGTCTGAAGTCTGAAGCTCTGATCCCGCTGGAACAGTTCTACAACGATGCTGGTGATCTGACAATCAATGTCGGTGACGAAGTTCACGTTGCTCTGGACTCGGTTGAAGACGGTTTCGGTGAAACCAAGCTGTCCCGTGAAAAAGCCAAGCGCGCTGAATGCTGGATTGTTCTCGAAGCAGCCTTCGCAGCTGAAGAAGTGGTCAAGGGCGTTATCAACGGTAAGGTTAAAGGCGGCTTCACTGTCGACGTTAACGGCATCCGTGCGTTCCTGCCAGGTTCTTTGGTCGACGTTCGTCCTGTGCGCGACACCACGCACCTGGAAGGCAAAGAACTCGAATTCAAGGTCATCAAACTCGACCAGAAGCGCAACAACGTTGTCGTTTCCCGTCGCAGCGTCCTGGAAGCAGAGAACTCCGCCGAGCGTGAAGCTCTGCTGGAATCCCTGCAGGAAGGCCAACAAGTCAAAGGTATCGTCAAGAACCTCACCGATTACGGCGCATTCGTCGATCTGGGTGGCGTCGATGGCCTGCTGCACATTACCGACATGGCTTGGAAGCGTATCAAGCATCCTTCCGAAATCGTCAATGTTGGCGACGAGATCGATGTCAAGGTTCTGAAATACGATCGCGAGCGCAACCGTGTTTCCCTGGGCCTGAAGCAACTGGGTGAAGATCCATGGGTCGCTATCAAAGCCCGTTACCCAGAAAGCACTCGCGTCACCGCGCGTGTTACCAACTTGACCGACTACGGCTGCTTCGCTGAGCTGGAAGAAGGCGTTGAAGGCCTGGTACACGTTTCCGAAATGGACTGGACCAACAAGAACATCCACCCTTCGAAAGTCGTACAAGTCGGCGACGAAGTGGAAGTCATGGTCCTGGACATCGACGAAGAGCGTCGTCGTATCTCCCTGGGTATCAAGCAGTGCAAATCTAACCCATGGGAAGATTTCTCTGGCCAGTTCAACAAGGGCGATAAAATCTCCGGCACCATCAAGTCGATCACCGATTTCGGTATCTTCATTGGTCTGGACGGCGGCATCGACGGCCTGGTTCACCTGTCCGACATCTCCTGGAACGAAGTGGGCGAAGAAGCTGTTCGTCGCTTCAAGAAGGGCGACGAGCTGGACACCGTTATCCTGTCGGTTGACCCAGAGCGCGAGCGCATCTCCCTGGGCATCAAGCAACTGGAAAGCGATCCGTTCTCCGAGTACGTTCAAGAGAACGACAAAGGCGCAATCGTTAAAGGCATCGTGAAAGAAGTTGACGCTAAAGGCGCCATCATCACCCTGGCCGACGATATCGAAGCGACTCTGAAAGCCTCCGAAATCAGCCGTGACCGCGTTGAAGACGCGCGCAACGTTCTGAAAGAAGGCGAAGAAGTAGAAGCCAAGATCATCAGCGTTGACCGCAAGAGCCGCGTAATCCAGCTCTCCATCAAGTCGAAAGACGATGCTGAAGAGAAAGAAGCCATCCAGAGCCTGCGCGACAAGCCAGCTACCTCTGAGCCTTCTGCTGGTCCTACCACTCTGGGCGACCTGCTGCGTGCACAAATGGAAAAACAGAACTAAGTTCTGTCAGACCATAGAAAAAGGGCGACTTCGGTCGCCCTTTTTTGTGCCTGAAATTTGTTGAATCAACAACTTGGAGCCACGTAGAGCTGATCGGTGTCAGAACTGATTATAGTCTTTGGATAAGCTATTCCCGTGTTGCTGATTCAGTAAGGATTTTCAATGAACAGGCTCATCTTAGTGTTCGCAATGGCCATGCTTGCAGGTTGCGCCGCCACCAATGCCAAGACTCACGCACGGCATGGCGTCAGTGGCATCGAGATCGACTGCTCAGGCTTGGGTTCCAACTGGGAGAAGTGCGAGAAGCGCGCGGCTCGAGAGTGCAAGACGCAGGGGTACAAGGTCGTCACAAGGTCCAGTGACGCCAAGGACGAGGAAGGGGATTACTTGTTCGGCTGGAACCCGGCAGGCGCCGTTACCCGCACGATGCTGGTGATCTGCAATTGAGCGCGTAAGCGCTTGATAGTGAAGTCGATCTGGCGTGTAGATAAGTTATTGGATGGGCTGTTCAAATTCATCAAGTCATGCTAAAACCTTTGAAGCGCTTTTCCTAGCTGCTTGAAAAAGAAGGGAAAAATATGACGAAGTCGGAGTTGATCGAACGAATTGTCACCCATCAAGGGCTGCTCTCATCCAAGGATGTGGAGCTGGCCATCAAGACCATGCTTGAACAAATGTCCCAATGCCTGGCTACGGGCGATCGTATTGAGATCCGAGGGTTTGGTAGCTTCTCGCTACACTACCGCGCCCCGCGCGTAGGCCGTAACCCTAAGACCGGGCAATCCGTCAGCCTGGACGGCAAGTTCGTGCCTCACTTCAAGCCGGGCAAGGAATTGCGTGATCGAGTGAACGAAGACGAAGAAGAAAACGTCTGAGTGTCTTTAGGGTAGGAGAAGATTATGCGTGGGATTAAGCGCACCGTGGTGTTGCTGACAGTGCTGGTGGTCGCACTGGTGGTTATAGCGTTTGTGCTCGAAAACCAGCAGGGCGTGTCTCTCTCGTTCCTTGGCCTGGCGACCGGGCAGATGCCGGTGTCGGTGTTCGTGACCGTGGCGTTGATTGTCGGCATGCTGATAGGGCCGTTGTTAGGCATATTGGTGCGCAGTCGGCGTCATAAGTCGACCCCTGCAGGGCGTGCCTAAGGAGCTCTCTCCCGTTCCACAAAAATCGCATGTATGCTGAGACAACCGCTCGTCAGAAAACTGCCCTAAAATAGCCCGTCAATTTCAGCGCCGCCTTGTAATGATGCGGCCGCCTTCAAGTAAAAAATCCGCGGATTCATTGGGTTTCAGCTCGTAGATTCGGAAAGTCCTTTCTGTTTTCACTCTCCTTGGACGTGCTGCATCAGGGCTACCCCTACACCTGTAGGAAAAGCCTACCGCTCATGTCAAGACTTGTAATATGTCAGAGAGATGGCAAAATGAAATCTGTTCTCGATAACAGGCATTTTGTGCGCTCAAAATTTGGCAGAGACGCTGGGTTTTGACGGTCATCTAATTAGAATAAAAAAGACACAATTTTGTCTGCATAACGAGCCCGCAGTTTCTTTTTGAAGGCAGGTTTTTGTTGTGAGTAGTAGCGTTCGTATTCCCCCGGTTCCCCCGTCTGACGAAATTGATCTGCTGGTCCTTTTTCACGCCATTTGGCGGCAGAAGAGGTTGATTTTGCTCGTCACCGCCCTCGCGGGGTTGGCTGCGGCGACATATGTTTTTTTTGCGACGCCTATGTATCAAGTGAGCAGCGTGTTACGGCCCGTAGCAATTAATGAATTGGACGCTCTTAATCGTTCCGAAATCTACCTGCTTCCTCCTAGAGATGCACTTATAAAGGTTGGCGCTGCGTTAGAGTCATATGATACGAGGTTAGGTTTTTTTCGAGCCAATCAACACCTATTCAAGGCATTTGAGCGTCCAGGCAGAACGCTAGAGCAAAGTTTTGAGGAGTTTGATCGTAACTCTATAAAATTGGTGCTTCCTGATCCGAAAAAAACAGATAGCTTAAGTGCATATATCGGGCTTGAGTTAGACTATCCTGAAGGTGTCGATGGTGTTTCTATTCTCAATAAATTTGTGGATTATGCAATCTCTGTTGAGCGTGAGCGAATAGCTGCAGATATGGATGTCATTATTAAAAATCGTCTGAGCGAGTTGAGTGGTAAGTTAGCGGCTGCTCGATCAAGTTATGATACTGATAAAGAGGCAAAAATTGCTCTCCTATTTGAGGGTGATAATTTAAAGCGTGCACAGTTGCAGGATGAATTAAAAGCTTTGCGTATTCAACTTAAGTCAACGCGCACCAATAAAATGTCTCAACTGACTGAGGCGATTGCTATTGCGCGGTCTCTTGGAATACAGAAGCCAACTACCCCAACGGCATTGGGTGAGTCTGGGCGCTCAGGTGCAAACAGCGTCATGCGGACAGAGATCAATAATCAAAACATACCCTTGTATTTTATGGGGGTTGAAGCGCTAGTGGCAGAGCGAACAGCTCTGGAAAATCGTAAAACAGATGATTTTACAGAGGGGCGTATTGCCCAAATTGCCAGAGAGCTTCAACTGCTCCAATCGAACCGCGAAATTGAAATGCTTAACCGGCGTGAAAATGAAGATCTATTTTTAAGTGGTGTACAGCCGTTGCGGGCAGAGATATTAAGGCTGCAAAACCTGAATATCGATATGAGTCGGTTAAAGTTAGTAACGGTTGATAGACAGGCGCTGGAACCGATCTCACCTGTTAAACCAAGAAAAACCCTCATCATTATGATCGGTTTGTTTTTGGGGTTAGTGCTGGGAGGGGGGGGGGCATTGATCCGGAACTTGGTGGCAAGTCATCGCGTCAGGGAGCACGGCCCGCTTTTAGATATGCTCGAAACAGCGCCAAAGGTAGCGCACTCAAAACTCAATACGCTGAATTATCGTGCAGAAAAATAATTTTCTTCGATTCGGGCGACGAGAGTTTTCGCGCTAGGAGCGACATTTGCTGATTTCCTCGAGGCGTAGTTCACGCCCCGGCCTGTAGCAAGCCAGAGCGCTTGAAAGGCCTGCTCGTCCAGGCCTGGCTTTGGTTTGGCGTCGGTCGGCCGTTCATTCTCTATTTTTGTTATTTTGGATACAACATGACCCGCGGTGGTCGTATACTCTGCACATTGGTGTTTGGCGAGGTGCTTCCCGCGCACTGCTCTATCGCTAATCGCCTCAAGCGATGGTCTGGACGATGACGATATTGACCAAGGGGTAAAAAATTGAAGTCATTGGTACCGCTGAATTTTTTGCCAGCCAAGTGTTAATTAACCTATGGGTAGTGATGTGAGCCTGATTAGATTTTTAGACTTTCAGATACTTGGAGATGAGCGCGGAAGTCTTGTTGCGATTGAACAAGGGGATGGGAATGTTGTTCCCTTTGAAATTAAGCGTCTTTATTATATATATAAGACGTCATTAGGAGTGAGTCGTGGTTTTCATGCTCACCGGAATTTGCAACAGGTTGCGATCTGCGTTGCGGGTTCATGTCGAATGGTTCTTGATGATGGCTTTAAAAGAGAAGAAGTGATTTTAGATTGCCCCACCAAAGGCTTGCTGATCCAAGGTTTGCTTTGGCGTGAAATGCATGATTTTAGTGACAACTGTGTGCTGCTTGTGCTTGCCAGCGAGCATTATGATGAGTCTGACTATATTCGTGATTATAGTTGCTTTAAGGATGAAGCAACGGCAAAAGGGTAAAAGATCTATATTGATGGCGAATACTATGATCCACATTACTTTGAGTAGGTTGTTGCGTGGATCCTGTTGCCATCAGCGCCCCGACCCCCGTCTGTTCTCTGTAATCAGACGGGGCGGCGACCATCAAATTATTTTTATCGGAAATTAAAATGACCAACATTCCATTTCTAGATCTGCAACATAGCAATGCTCCTATGCGCGATGAGTTACTGGCAGCCTGTGCTCGCGTGATAGATTCGGGGTGGTATATTGCAGGGAGAGAATTGTCAAATTTTGAGCGAACGTTTGCCGAGTACTGCGGGTCTAAGCATTGTATTGGCGTCGCCAATGGGCTTGACGCCTTAACGCTGACTCTGCGCGCCTGGAAGGAAATGGGTAAGCTGCAAGCCGGTGACGAGGTTATCGTACCGTCTAATACGTATATCGCCAGTATCCTTGCGATTACTGAAAATAATCTGAAGCCAGTTCTAGTTGAGCCCAATATAGAGACTTACAATCTCTGCCCTGACAATGTTAGAAAGGCGATTACGCCTAAAACGAAGGTGATTCTGCCTGTTCACTTGTATGGTCAGTTGGCCAATATGCGTGATCTTCTGTCCATTGCCCGTGAGCACTCCCTGTTAGTTCTCGAAGATTCCGCACAAGCTCATGGCGCATCTGTTGAAGGTAAAAAAGCGGGGAGTTGGGGGGACGCTTCAGGGTTCAGTTTTTACCCAGGTAAGAATCTGGGGGCGCTAGGTGATGCTGGTGCGATAACGACAAGCGATGATGAACTTGCAGAAATTTTGCGCGCATTGAGGAATTACGGATCGCACGAGCGCTACAAGAATCTTTACCAGGGAGTGAACAGTCGACTGGATGAAATTCAGGCCGCTTTTCTTCAAGTTAAGCTTCGTTACTTGGATCAGGATACCATGCGACGTCGTGCGATCGCTAATGTGTATGCCCAGGGTATTAACAATAAGCTGATAACACTACCCGTTCCCGCGAACGCGTCAGTGCTGGAACTTTCAAATCATGTATGGCATTTGTTCGTCATTGCCAGTGAATTCCGTGATGCGCTGAGAGAACATCTGGCAAACCATGGGATTCAGACCCTCATTCACTACCCCATTCCCCCGCACAAACAAGATGCCTACCCTGAGTTGCAAGGTCTCAGCCTTCCAGTATCAGAGAAGATTCATTCAAGTGTTCTGAGTTTGCCCATTGGCCCTACTATGTCATTAACTGATGCTGCAAAAATAGTGGGTGTTTGCAATAGTTTTGTTCTGTAACGGCTAGAATAATGACGCTCATCAAAACCAGTTTATTAAACGGTATTGCCGTTCTGATAAAGATGTTGACATTGCTAGGTATCAATAAATTACTAGCGATTTATGTCGGGCCAGCAGGTTATGCAGCAGTTGGTCAGTTTCAGAACGCTGTCCAGATGATTACGACTTTTGCCAGTGGTGCTATCGGTACAGGAGTCACAAAGTATACTGCTGAATATGAGCTGGACGCCGAAAAGCAGTATCAGGTTTGGCGCACCGCCGGCACCATTGCCATTATCGGTTCTTTAGTGGTTGGGGCAATAGTTTCTTTCTATAATCAGGAACTGGCGTCGTTTTTCTTAAAAGACCAAACATACGGTAGCGTGTTCAACTGGTTTTCTGTTGCGCTGGTATTTTTCTCGCTGAATGCTGTGTTAGTTGCCATTTTGAATGGGCAGCGGGAGGTAGTGCTTTATGTGATAGCTAACATTGCGGGTAGTATATTTGCATTGTTAGCAACTGCCATACTGTCGATTCAATTTGGGCTTTATGGAGCATTGGTCGCGTTGGCGACTTACCAGTCTGTTAGCTTCGTCGTAACATTGGGGCTCTGCTACAAGCGGCCATGGTTTGCACTACGGCGCGTCTTGGGACGTGTTGATAGAACGGTTTTATTGAATCTCGCAAAGTATACGTTGATGGCGTTAACCTCGGCGGCATGCGTGCCTGCCAGTCATATTTTTATTCGTAACTATTTGGTCGAAAACCTCAGTGTTACTGATGCTGGTTATTGGGAGGCTATGTGGCGTTTGAGCGCGGCGTACTTGCTGCTTATTACGACAACGTTAAGTGTTTACTTTCTGCCAAAACTATCTGGGAGCCAAGATCCGAAATTTCTTAAGCTGGAAATAAGGAAGGGGTTGCGGCTGATTGTTCCATTCTCAATAATTTCGGGAGTGGGTATATTCCTATTGCGAGATTTGATTATTTTATTATTGTTTACCAAAGAGTTTTCACCTATGAGAGTTATGTTTTTTTGGCAGCTGCTAGGTGACTGTTTTAAAGTTGCTGGTTGGATGTTGGCGTATATAATGCTAAGTCGTCCGCTAGTTAAATTATATGTTGCTACGGAAGTGGTTTTTTCTTTGGGGTTTTGTGCATTGAGCGTAGTGTTCGTGAAGCTGTATGGGCTTGAAGGGGCAGCAGTCGCTCATGCAGTCAATTATCTTGTTTATCTGCTGGTCATGTACTATTTTATTTTTAATAAATATTTGAAGGTGCAGGAATGAGTTCTGTTGATGATGAGTCGATGCCTTTAGTGAGTATGTGTATTCCGGTTTATAATCATGAGCGGTTTGTTTGCGCTAGTATAAGAAGTGTCATTGCGCAAAGTTACAAAAATATTGAGCTTATTGTTATAGACGATGGGTCGTCGGATTCGAGTGTCAACGTTATTACTGAACTCCTGGAAGAATGCCGTGAGCGATTTGTTAGGTTCGCGTTTTTAACCCGTCCTAACGCGGGTGTTTCCGCAACTTTGAATGAGGGGCTCGAGTGGTCAAGAGGAAAGTACTTTTCCGGGTTGGCGTCCGACGACGCAATCTGTCCTGACAAAACGGATGTTTTGGTTGATCATTTGCAAAAGAACCCCAAGTGCTTAGGCGTCTTTGGATCGATCCATCTTATTGATGATAATGGTGTTAGAACAGGATTTCGAAAAAAATCAGGAGTTTATAATTTCCGTGATGTTTTCTTACTCCGGGCTGAGGTACCAGCACCGGCCAGTATGCTCAGGCGGGAAGAGTTACTTAAGGTCGGCGGCTTTGACGTCTCTACACGCATCGAAGATTGGGAAATGTGGTTAAAATTGACACATGCCAATAATAGTTATCTTGAGGTACTTCCCGACTTGCTGGCAGAGTATCGACAGCATCCGGCTAATACTTGGAAACAAATAGATCTAATGTATCAGGAACAAGTCAAGATTATTCATCGATATACTGATGATCCTTTATTTTCAAGAGCGGCCACTGTGTTGGCTTGCATGAAATTCAGAAACCTCTCTATTGGGCGTAAGCGCGAGGCTTTCATGGCGCTCAAGAAATTGTTTTTCTGTATGGATGCTTACAAGGAAATGAGATTTTATCAAGGTCTTGTGTTTCTTGTATTCAGGTGGTAGCTATGTTGGCTGTCCGTAAGTCTCAAATAGCCAAGGTAAGTGCGCTACTGCTGATTTTGATTGCTGCAGCATTGTGCGCCGGGTTGTTGTCGGTGATTGTAAATGATAACGACACCATTACTGATGCGAGGAACTATTATTATTTTTATAATATGTTCTTATCTGATGATCTATTAGAATTTTCTGCTACCTTGACGCAGGAAACTGGAAAATTTGAGCCGGCAATATATGTGCTGGTGTATTCTTCTTTTGAGTGGTTTATAAAGGGTTTTCAATCATTTGCCTTTGCTTGTATGTTTTTGGTGCTGGCAGGGTTGGCAATATTTACATACGCAACGCTGAAGCGACTGCCGATAAGTTTAGATAAGGTTTACTTGTCTGTTATCTTTTCAGTATTTATTTATACGGTTTGGTATCCCTCTTATTCGTCGGTACTTTGGGTGTGGCGATCGCACCTTGCATTTACGCTGGTGTTTTTCGCGATTATAAATACACGAATACTATGGTGTGTCTGTTTAATTTGTTTTTCATTTTTTTTGCATTATTCAAGTGTCCCGCTTGCGATGGTGGTATGTTTCTTTTTTACATGGGTGAGGTTTTTTCCTAAAATTTCTCTTGGGGTAAAGTTTCTCGGCTCTTTATCTATAGGGCTGGTGGCTTCGATGCTGGTTGGTGTTATGAAGAGTGCTGTTGTTTCAGGGGATGGAGTGTGGGTAAGTGATACTGATGCTGGCGCATTTGTCTACGCCTATTTTTCTTGTTTTGTTGTCTCATTGGTTGCAATTTTTTCTCAAGCAGACGCTCTAAAAATGGAGTTGTCTGGCTGCGAGAGAAAGTTATTAGCAAAGTTATTTTGTGTGATTTTGTTTTTCTTGGGGTTATCGATTACGAGTGTCAAATCCCATCAAGATTTGATGAGGATAATGCAACCTGCTTTTATTATTGCACCATTGGCTTATATTATTATTTTTATCAGGTCTAAAATGTGGCCCAGATTCGCTTTGTTCGGTTTGCTCTTGCCCGGGATTGTCATGGGTGTGAGGTCGGGCTACATCTATTTGGGGGGAGTGTGATGAAATTCGGTATCACTGGGGCGGCAGGGTTTATAGGGCGTAGATTATGCGAGACGCTTACTGAGAAAGGTGAGGCCGTTAACGTTTTGACTAGACGTGCCGGGCTTGATGTAATGGGCGTTGATATTTATCTCGCGGACTTGTCCATTGATAATGATTCCGCACTTGATGCGTTTCTGGACGACGTCGATGTGGTATTCCACTGTGCAGGTGAGTTAAAGAGAGATGAACTGATGTACTCGCTGCATGTGGAAGGCACTAAGCGTCTTCTTGCTGCGGTCGGCAGGCAGTGCACTCAGAAAAATCGAAACATTCACTGGGTTCAGTTGAGCAGTGTTGGCGCTTATGGGCCTCCTCCGGGCAGGGCTAGCGAATTTCGGGTTGTGTCGGAAAAAAGCGTACCAGCGCCTCGCGGTATGTATGAGGTTACTAAGACTATCTCTGACGAACTGGTCCTTTCGTATTCCAGAATTGAGCACCGATTTACTTGCTCGGTGATTAGACCTTCGAACGTAATTGGGGCGGGGATGCCCAATCAATCTTTTTTTCAAATGGCAAATGCTGTTCGTAGTGGAATATTTTTTTATATTGGTTCAGGCGAAAGTATAGCGACTTACGTGCATGTCGATGATCTGGTGGCCGCATTGATAGCCTGTTCAGCAGATAAGCGAGCGTTCAATAAAGTGTATCTGCTTTCTAATGATTGTTTGCTTCATGAATTAATAAGTGCAATTGCGAACGTGTCTGGCGTCAAGGCGCCGTTCGTGAGGGTGCCGGAGTTTTCGATGCGTATTCTGGTAGGGCTATTTTCGCGTGTCGTAAAATTACCACTGACTCACGAAAGAATTAACGCGCTTGTTATTCAAACCCGATACGCCTCTGATTCAATTGAGCGCGAACTGGGGTTCAGGTTTTCTAAAAGCATCCCTGATGCGATACCTGAGATGCTTTCCAAGCCTGGAGTGGCTTTGCACGAGGAGAGGCCATAGTGAGTAATCGTAAGAAAGTATGTATTGTAGCCACCGTTCCTATGGTTTTGCATTTTTTCATGAGAAAACACATAGAAAAGCTGTCGGAGGTATATGATGTCACCCTTTTAGTACCTGCCACGCAGGAGGATGTAGCAGAGTTTCTTAATGAAAATGTTTCTTTTATACCCTTTGTAATTGAAAGAAAAATATCTGTGGTCAGCGACCTGCGCTCATTACTTTCGATTTATAGATTATTCACAAGCAATAAATTTGACTGTGTTTTGTCGATTATGCCGAAGTCAGGGCTGATTGCGATGCTGGGCGGTTTTTTTGCGAGAGTTCCTAAGCGTATTCATATATTTACCGGGCAAGTCTGGTCTACGAAGATAGGGTTTTCGCGGTGGTTCTTGAAGTCTTTGGATGTATTATTGAGTTTTTGTGCTACTCATCTGCTGGCTGATAGTTTTTCCCAACGAGACTTTTTAATTGAGTCAGGGGTCGTAAAAGGCCAGAAAATCGGCGTTTTAGGTAAAGGTTCGATCAGTGGAGTTGATCTATCTCGCTTCAGGCCCGATGCACAGATAAGACGCGATATCCGGATTCAGTTGGGCATACCTGAGACGGACTTTGTGTTTCTGTTTCTCGGACGCGTGTCACTTGCCAAGGGTGTATTAGATTTGGTTCGGGCATTTACCCAGGTAGTTCAAGTTAGGCCGAATACTCATTTGTTGGTCGTTGGGCCCGATGAGGATGGTATTGACACCGCTATGTTGGAGGTATTGGAGGCGTGCCAAAAAAATTACCATCGTGTGGGGTTTACCAAGCGCCCGCAGGATTATATGGCAGCCTCTGATGTCTTTTGTATGCCGAGCTATAGAGAAGGCTTTGGGTTAGCCGTCATTGAGGCTTCTGCAGCTGGTCTTCCTGCGCTGGCGTCGAGGATATACGGTTTAACTGATGCGGTCGAAGAAGGTACTACCGGTATTTTTCATGCTCCCGGTGATTCAAGTGAAATAGCCGCGGGTATGTTGGAGTTGTCTGAGAATAGTGAGCGTCGTCAGGCGATGTCATTAGCGGGGATTGCTCGCGTTAAGAGTGACTTTTCTGAAGAGTGCGTCGTGAGTGAGATGCTGGATTTTTTTAAAAAAATTCATAATTGAATTGTTTTAAGCCTGATTAGGGTAGGAATATGAAGGTATTGTTGACCGGGGCTTCAGGATTTGTAGGGGGGGGGCTCCTCGAGAAGTTATCGCACAGACAAGACGTTGATTTACTGTTGCCTGTACGTAGAGAATTACCGAACCTTCCAGGCCGTTCAAAGTCAGTGGTCATAGAAGGCTTTAATTCAAAAAACAATTGGTCTGAGTTATTACATTCGGTAGACTTGATTATTCATTGCGCTTCACGTGTCCATGTGATGGCCGAGACCTCGGAAAATCCGCTTGCCGAATATCGCGAAACCAATGTTGAGGGTACGCTCAACTTGGCGAGGCAGGCTATCGCAGCGGGCTGTAGGCGTTTTGTCTTTATTAGTTCAATAAAGGTCAATGGCGAGAGGACTCTCAAAGGCGTGCCGTTTTCAGCAGCTGATGTGCCAGCTCCAACTGATCCGTATGGCGTCTCGAAAATGGAGGCTGAGGACGGCCTTCGTGCCTTGGTGCTAGGTTCGTCAATGGAGGTGGTGATTGTTAGACCTGTACTGGTTTATGGTCCGGGTGTAAAAGCTAATTTTTTGAATATGATGCGCTGGTTGAAAAAAGGCATCCCCCTTCCCTTTGGTGCGATCAATAATAAAAGAAGCTTGGTAGCACTCGATAATTTGGTAGATTTCATCATTGTTTGTAGTGAACACCCGAATGCTGCCAATCAAACGTTTCTGATCAGTGATGATGAAGACCTTTCGACAACCCAATTACTTCGTCGAATGGCGATAGCTTTGGGTCGGCGCGCACTACTTTTGCCTGTGCCCGCTAGTCTGTTGATCCTCGGTGCGCGACTGTTGGGTCGTGAATCACTGTCTCAACGTCTGTGTGGCAGTTTGCAGGTCGATATTGAAAAGAGCAAAACACTACTCGATTGGCGTCCTTCAGTAAGCGTAGATGATGCATTGAGAAAAACAGCGCTAAGTTTCGACGAGGGCCACTATCATGATTAACGTTTTACTCAGTACGGGTGTCGTTCTTTTTGCGTTTCTACTGACTTGGCAACTTAGACTTTATGCGCTGTCCCGTAGTGTCATGGATATTCCCAACGCTCGCAGTTCACACACTGTAGCCACCGCTCGTGGCGGTGGTGTGGCGATTGTTATCGTATTTTTATTAAGCCTTCTAATAATGTGGTTCAAGCAGGACATCACGTTAAGTGTCATGTTAGCTTTGCTCGGTGGCGGAGGTTTTATCGCGGTAATTGGTTTTATCGACGATCACGGTCATATTGCGGCCCGCTGGCGTCTTCTGGGGCATTTTAGTGCTGCTGCCTGGGGTATTTTTTGGTTGGGGGGAATGGCACCGGTCGTTTTATTCGGATTGCGTCTGGATGTGCAGTGGGTAATTGTCGTGTTGGGCGCGTTGTATCTCGTCTGGATGCTGAACCTCTACAATTTCATGGATGGTATTGATGGTATCGCGAGTGTTGAAGCGATTACCGTGTGCTTGAGCGCGTGTGCTATTTATTGGTTCATGGGCTATTTTGACCTTATCTTGCCCCCAATGATGTTAGCACTTGCCACAGTGGGATTTCTTCTTTGGAATTTCCCTCCAGCACGTATTTTTATGGGCGACGCAGGGAGTGGGTTCATTGGATTCATGCTTGGCTTACTTTCCCTGGTTGCTGCCCGGACGGCACTAGAATTACTGTGGGTGTGGTTGATTCTACTCGGCGTTTTTATTGTAGATGCCACGTTTACACTAGGCAGAAGACTCTCACGCGGTGAGAGGGTATATGAGGCTCACAGGAGTCATGCTTATCAATTTGCATCCAGAAAAGTAGGAAAGCACCTGCCTGTTACTGTAGCGGTGGGACTTATTAATATTTTTTGGTTGCTCCCAATTGCCGCCTGTGTGGCAATTTTTAATATTGATGGTGGAGTGGGTGTGATCGTGGCCTATGTTCCTCTTATAGCTTTAGCCATTCGATTTCAAGCAGGAGCGCGAGAAAGCTAAAATGGCGATTTTTTGAGGTGGCAGGGATTTTTTGTTACTTCTGTATTTTTTCATGTAAATGTATAATGCATTCTTGAATTTCTGGTGGGAGAAGTCTGGTGGCTGAGGGTGCTATGGATGGGTTGCGATCAATATTACTGGGGCTGCCCCGTCGTCAGAAACGTCTGCTCCAGGTGGCTGCTGATGTAATTCTAGTGGAGGCTGCGCTTTGGCTGGCGTTCGTCGTACGTTTGGGGCTTGATGACATGGTGAATCCATTCAGGATTCACGTGTGGCTCTTTATTAGCGCGCCGTTGGTAGCTATCCCACTGTTTATCCGCTTCGGTATGTACAGGGCGGTGATGCGTTATTTTGGCAATGATGCACTCATTGCTATTATTAAAGCTGTCAGTCTCTCGGCATTGATTCTAGGGTTTATAGTCTATTGGTACAGTAATCATCAAAATGTAGTACCCCGGTCTATAATGTTCAACTATTGGTGGTTGAGCATGGTCATGGTTGGTGGTTTACGTCTTGCCATGCGGCAGTATTTTTTGGGTGACTGGTTTGCCGCGACGAAGCATGTGCCTTTTAGCAATCGCGATGATGGTTTGCCAAAAGTTGCGATTTACGGTGCAGGGGCTGCGGGAAATCAACTTGTAGCGGCACTGCGGATGGGGCGTGTTATGCGTCCAATTGCTTTTATTGATGATGATGAGAGTATCTCTAATCGTATTATTTCTGGCTTGCAAGTTTACAAACCTAAACATATCAAACGGATGATTGACGCGACCGGTGCACAGGAAATATTGCTTGCGATACCCTCGTCCAATCGTGGACGTCGGCGTGAAATCTTGGGATTTCTGGAAGGCTTCCCACTACATGTACGCAGTGTCCCAGGGTTTATGGATTTGGCCAGTGGCCGTGTGAAAGTCGATGATATTCAAGAAGTCGATATTGCAGACTTGCTAGGTCGTGATGCTGTTCCGGCGCAAGGAGAATTGCTCGAGCATTGCATTAAAGGGCAGAGCGTATTAGTAACTGGAGCTGGTGGTTCCATCGGCTCCGAACTGTGCCGCCAAATTCTGGAGTTACGCCCTACTGTCCTTTTGCTTTTTGAACATAGCGAATTCAATCTTTATAGTATTTTGTCTGAGCTTGAGCAGCGCGTCACACGCGAGTCGTTGCCTGTACGAGTTTTGCCGATTTTGGGCTCTGTGCGCAACCAGGCCAAGTTGTTGGATGTGATGAAAACCTGGCATGTAGGAACCGTCTATCACGCGGCGGCCTATAAGCATGTTCCGATGGTTGAACATAACATCGCAGAGGGGTTTCTGAATAATGTAGTAGGCACGTTAAATACCGCTCAAGCGGCACTTCAGGCGGGGGTCGAAAACTTTGTTTTGATTTCAACTGATAAGGCGGTCCGTCCTACAAATGTTATGGGCAGCACGAAGCGATTGGCCGAGTTGATATTACAAGCGCTGAGCCGCGAGTTGGCACCGGTCATGTTTGGAGATACGTTTAACGTTGCCCGCGTTAATAAAACACGTTTTACAATGGTCCGTTTTGGCAATGTTCTGGGGTCTTCCGGGTCAGTGATACCGTTATTCCACAAGCAGATAAAATCCGGTGGGCCACTGACGGTTACCCATCCGAAAATTACCCGTTATTTCATGACGATACCTGAGGCCGCACAGTTGGTGATCCAGGCCGGGTCCATGGGGTTGGGGGGCGACGTATTCGTATTGGACATGGGGGAACCGGTAAAAATTGTCGAGCTGGCCGAGAAGATGGTTCACCTCTCGGGTTTGAGTGTGCGCTCGGAGAAAAATCCCCATGGTGATATCGCTATTGAGTTTAGCGGGCTTCGTCCTGGAGAAAAATTATATGAAGAACTGTTGATCGGCGATAACGTAGTCGCTACGCCACACTCTATGATCATGAGTGCTAATGAAGAATACATTTCTTGGGAAGTGCTTAAAACTAAATTAACGCAGATGCTTGCAGCTATAGATCAAGATGATTATACGAAGGTTCGTCAGCTATTGAGAGAGACCGTAAATGGTTATACGCCGGATGGTGAAATAGTTGATTGGATTTATCAACAACGCCGTATGGAGCCTTGATCTAGAAAGTGTGCTTGGTTACACCGCCGCGCGACTATTTGCTTGTGACGGGAAAGGGCAATTAGTTTTGTGCGGTTCTGGCACCATGTAGTTGGGTTATTTGTCTGCCGGACTTGGCGTGTGTAGCCGCTGTTGATAAAACAGTGGTTTGAGTGTTTAAAGCTGGCATCTGCTGTTACTACAGAGCTAGGGCATGAGATTCTGATCTCTAATCTTGATGCCCCGCCCCGCCCCGCCCAGCCCAGCCCTGCCTTGAGTTTGGTGAAAATTTTGCAAGTTGCTATTTTTTTAGATTATTTTGCTCATCAGCCTTTCCTTTGTACGCGACACTGCCTCTTTTGTAATTTCAAAAAGCAGGTCCAGTTCGGTTTCCCCCGTCCTGACAGCACCCATTTTTTCATGGAAAGAAATCACACGGTCATTTCCTTTTCTGACATCAAAGTGTGATTTTTTGAATTTCAGTTTATCAAAGGCGAATTTGTAAACTAAGAAAGCACTCTCTAGAGCGGCATATCTTGTTTTGTTTTCATTCAGAATCCAACTTCCCCAGCAAAAAGAGTCGTCTTTTAAGTCATATATTCTGACAGTGCCGCACGGCACGCCATCATGACGATCGATAATGAAGTAGTACTGAATACCTTTGCTTTCGTCGGTTTTGTATTTTTTGATCCACTCTTTTTGAGCTTCAACACTTGGGTCTACTGAGGAGAGGAATTGATTATACCTATCATCAAGGCGAAGTTTTAGAACGAACTCAGCATCCTGTTCCTCAATCAATCGCAGTTTTACAGTCTTCGATTGCAAATCCATGGGCTCTCTCATTTACCGGGTTTCGTCCTAGCATGATACAGAATTTCTGATGCTCACTGAAAGTCGGCAGTCATCGGTTGATAAGGGTATGGTTCTTATTGACCTGATGTGGTCGCGAAATACTGTGCCGGCGTGTGTTCATACCTTGCAATACCCTCGTTTTTGACTCCCTCCAAGGATCATCTAACTTAGAAAAGCAGCTTCGGAAAGCTGCTTTTCTCTTACCGATGTCATGGAGCGTCACTAATGCAAAACATCTACATCTCCTCCCTAATCTTCGCCTTCCTCGCCAGCCTCTCCGTCGCCACAACCGCAGCACCGTCCATTAAGCCAGACGCCCCAACCCTCACCCCGGCCCAAATGGCCACGATCGAGCAATCTACCAAGGTCAACCTTAACGCCGCCGACACCGAAACCTTGCGCCGTGATCTGTTCGGTATCGGTGCCGCGAAGGCCAAGGCGATTATCGCCTACCGTGAAAGCAACGGGCCATTCACGGCGGTGGATGAGTTGCTGGAAGTGAAGGGTATTGGCAAGGCGTTGCTGGAGAAGAATCGCGATAGGCTGGCTATAAACTAAGCCACGCGAGAGGCCGGTCATTGACCGGCCTTTTTATCATGCGGGGTTCTGCGTTTTTGGGCTCTTGCTCACCCTATCCAAGATCCGCGTCGCCAATTGTGAGTCTTCAACATTCTTGGCCGGAACCAGTGCGCCGACCAGTATCGATATCGTGACCGAAGTCTCTGCCTCGCCCATCTCCCAACGCCGTTTCGATCGGCTTGAGCCTTGCGCTGAGTACTTCGTCCGTCGTCGTACTGGGCTGGTTTTTCAGGCCCAGTTCGGAAGACATGGCGAGCAGCGGGCATCCTTAGTTCGGGGAGGTCAGGTGCCATTCCTAGAGTTAGCTATCGATAAATGCGTCCAGTGGCCGGTCCTGGCTGAACAGCATTTCACAATGTGCATCCAACTCTCAGGCCGCCGCCTGCAGGGCCGTTTTTAGACTTGAAGTGGTGCGTAAAACCCGCCGTTGGTCAGGTCCAGTGCCTTCATCAAAGGCTTCAGGCCAGCGGTGCCGATGCCGTCGCGACAGAAGCGCACGGAGGATATCTTGATGATGCATTGGTGAGTCTGGGCTTTATGGTCCGATGAGTAGCGCACAGGACTATCTCGTGAACGAACGCGCATTTTAACGAAGTCGTACCTTTTTATCCTTCGAGGCAGCGTTGGCATGAAACGTGACTACATCTGGTTCAGTGATTGTTCAACAATCTTGAGGTGGTGATGTCACTCAGTTTGTCTTTAGCCGACCAGATCGCCCGGGAACTGCGCGCCGACATCATCGGTGGGCGGTTGTTGCCGGGCATGGCGTTGGTCGAGGTGGATCTGGTCAAGGGGTATAACGCATCGCGCAATACCATCCGTGAGGCGTTGCATCGCTTGGGCCAGGAGGGGCTTACGCGTTATGTGCGCAATAAGGGGGTGATGGTTCGGCGAGTGGAGCGCGAAGAAGTACGTGATCTATTTGTAGTCCGTCGCACCCTGGAGTTGCAGGCGATTGCTCGGAGTAGCCCGTTGACCCCCCCTCAATCCGAGCGTATGCAAAGCGCCATTGAAGCCATCTCCCTCGCCCGTAATCGTGAGGACTGGCGGGCCGTGGCTGAACGAGCCCCATGAAAGACAGGACACCGTTTCCCCCTTACGATAAGGGATAGGCAAACGGTTATGTTTATGACTAACAGCAACGATAAGAGTGGTGAGCTTTTGGGTCAGGAGCGGCGACGCCGCTGGAGCCCGGAGCAAAAACTGGCCAAGGTTCGCGAGAGCCTTGAGCCAGGGCAAAGTGTGTCGGTCGTCGCTCGGCGCAACGGCATCAATGCCAACCAGTTATTCCTGTGGCGCAAGCTGTATCAGGACGGCAGCCTGTCGGCGGTCAGTGCTGGCGAAGCCGTGGTGCCGGCCTCCGAGCTGAGCGATGCGCTCAAGCAGATCCGTGAACTGCAACGGATGCTGGGCAAGAAAACGATGGAAGCAGAAATCCTCAAAGAGGCCGTGGAGATCGCCCGGTCGCGAAAATGGATTGCGCACTCACCCTTGTTGCCGGGGGACGACCAGTGAAGCTGGTCAGCGAATGTCTCGGTGTGGCGCGCTCGCAATTAACGGTTCGAATCAAGCAATCGGTATCGCCCAAGACACGGCGAAGCAGACCTGTGGACGACGCTGAGTTGGTGGTTGAAATCCAACAGCAGGTCAGCGAGTTGCCCAGCTATGGCTACCGTCGTGTCTGGGGATTACTGCGTCGGGAACGTGAAACCCATTCGCTGCCGGCGATCAATGTGAAGCGGGTTTACCGGGTCATGCGTGATCACAACTTGCTGCTGGAGCGTCGACTCAAACAGCCCGGCGTGCCGCGTCGGCACGAAGGCCGTATTGCCGTGAAAACCAGCGATACGCGTTGGTGCTCGGACGGCTTTGAGTTCCGCTGCGAGGACGGCGCCAAACTGAGCGTGACCTTCGCCCTCGATTGCTGTGATCGCGAAGCCATCGGCTGGGTGGCAAGCCCGACCGGGTACAGCGGCGATGATATCCGCGACGCCGGTGCAATGGCTAAGCGACAACGGCTCGGCGTACACCGCCGAACAGACGCGCCTGTTTGCTCGGCAGATCGGTTTGCAGCCGGTGACCACGCCTGTGCGTAGCCCGCAGAGCAACGGCATGGCCGAGAGTTTCGTGAAGACGATCAAGCGTGATTACGTGGCGCACATGCCCAAGCCGGATTGGGAAACGGCGCTGCGTAACTTGGCAATTGCCTTCGAACACTACAACGAGCAGCATCCGCACAGCGCTTTGAAGTATCGCTCGCCGAGGGAGTTCAGGCGCTTGGCGGCAGCATCAATTTAACAGGGAGTTGGTGTCCGGTTTTGTAGGGGCAAGTCCAGTGGCCACTCACAGCCTGGTGTTCCACCAGCAGATTGTCGGGTTGATGTGCAGCCCGTTGTTCGATGATTTTTTTGCCCAGGTGATTGCCCAATTGCGCTTGATGTTCTGCGCCGCGCCCGATGAGCAGCGTTTCCAGTCGCCCTGGCTGGAACGGGACCTTGAGATCCACACGTTATTAGCCAATAACAACAAGCTGGCGGCCGGGGAGGCGATGAGCCTGTACCTGGATGATTCAGAACGGCAGTCGTTGGCCCTGTTTACTTTCCCTTTATCGAGGATTCGCACCATGTACAAAGACTATCCAGCCGCTTACCAGGTCAGCAAAGGTTCGGCGTTGCAGGTCGACACCGCGTTTTATGAGCGTATCCGTGAGCGCAAGGATCAACGCACCTTGGTCGAACAGTTCGAGGTGCCGATTCGCACGGGCAGGGCGTGGAAGGTGCCGGCCGGGCATGTGTTCCGTGTGACTACGCCGGTGGGGCCACAGGTGGGCGACTTCAATGTGTGGAACGCCAACGACCCGCGCGAACGCCTGTGGGCCGCGCGCACGCGTCAGTTGCAGGGCGCGCATGTCAGCACTCATGACCGGTTGTGGTCGAACCTGCCGTTCCTGCGGCCGCTGGTGACCATCACCGATGACAGCCTGGCCAGCTACGGCATTGATGAGCACGGCGGGCGCCTGCACGATTTGCTCGGTACGCGCTGCGATCCGTATGTGAACCGCATGCTCACTGGTGAAGATTTCCATCATCACTGTCACTCGAACCTGACCCGTGCGGTGTTGCCTCACGGTCTGACGGAGTTCGACGTGCATGACGTGCTGAACATCTTCCAATGCACCGGCCTCAATCACGACGACATGTATTTCATGAAAGCCTGTCCGGCGCAGAAGGGCGATTACCTGGAGTTTTTTGCCGAGATTGATTTGTTGTGTGCGCTGTCGACCTGCCCGGGCGGGGATCTGTCGCTGCCGATGTGGGGCCCGGATGCACAGGACCCGCTGACGGTGTGTCGTCCGCTGGGGGTTGAGATTTATCGACTGGAAGCCGAGTTGCTGAACGGCTGGAATCAGCCGGAGCGTGCTGCTTATAAAGGGCAGCACGGTTTGCAGATTGCCAAGGCGGAATGGGAGTAGGGCAGAAGAGGGGCTGCTTTGCAGCCCGACGGGAGCAAGCTCCCTCGCCACATGGGATCAGCGGTCCTGCCCATCCTTGGCATCCGCCTGCGCATTGCGCTCGGCCACGCGTTTGCGTTGTTCGTCGGTGAGTTCCACTTTGTTGGCGCTGTCACGCAGCATCAGCAGCCCGCCGACGATCGACCCGATCGCAACCACCATAATCAACCATGCATACCACGGCATAACGCTCTCCTTGAGGCAGATTGCCGTGGGAGGTTTTCCCACGGTAATAACTGCTTTGAGTTACAGGCTTTCTGAGTAGTTCAGTGTAGGCCTGTTCCGCCTCAAAACCTTAGAGCCCGGTCAACATTGCATCTGCCGGTGCCGCGGCGCGGTCGTGCGCGGTCATCTGGAAGTAGATGAAGCCGACCAGCATGAAGCCGAGGAAGATCATGCCGATCAGTGCGTTGAACCAGGCCATGGCCACCAGGCACACCACCGCCAGCACCAGCGCGATGCCCGGCACGATCGGGTAGCCCGGAGCGCGGAAGGTGCGTTCCAGCAGCGGTTCGGTCTTACGCAGTTTGAACAGGCTGAGCATGCTCATGATGTACATCACGATGGCGCCGAATACGGCCATGGTGATCATTGCTGCAGTCAGGGTCATGCCGCCCAGGTTGATCAAACCGTCGCTGTAGATGGCGGCAATACCGACCACGCCGCCAGCGATGATTGCCCGGTGCGGTGTATGAAAACGCGACAGCTTGGCCAGGAACGGCGGCAGGTAGCCGGCCCGAGCCAGGGCGAAGAATTGGCGCGAGTAGCCAAGGATGATGCCGTGGAAGCTCGCCACCAAACCGAACAGGCCGATCCACACCAGCATGTGCAGCCAGCCGGAGCTTTCGCCTACTACGGTTTTCATCGCCTGGGGCAGCGGGTCGTTGATGTTCGACAAGGTGCGCCAGTCGCCCACGCCGCCGGCGAAGAACATCACGCCCATGGCCAGGATCACCAGGGTCAGGATGCCGCTGATGTAGGCTTTCGGAATGGTGCGCTTGGGATCTTTCGCTTCCTCGGCCGCCATGGCCGCGCCTTCGATGGCGAGGAAGAACCAGATGGCGAATGGGATCGCCGCGAACATTCCGGCAATCGCCGGAGCACCGAAGGTGTCGGAGCCGGCCCAGCCATTGAGGGCGAAGTTGCTGAAGCTGAACGCGGGGGCGACTACGCCCATGAACACCAGCAGTTCGGCGACGGCGAGTACGCACACCACCAGCTCGAAGGTAGCGGCGAGTTTCACGCCGAGGATGTTCAGGCCCATGAACACGATGTAGGCGCCGACGGCGGCGTGTTTCGGATCGAGTGCGGGAAACTGCACATTCAGATACGCACCGATGGCCAAGGCGATGGCGGGCGGGGCGAACACGAATTCGATCAGGGTCGCCAGGCCGGCAATCAGGCCGCCTTTTTCCCCAAACGCGCGGCGGCTGTAGGCAAAGGGCCCACCTGCGTGGGGAATGGCGGTGGTCAGTTCGGTGAAACTGAAGATAAAGCAGGTGTACATCGCGGCGACCATCAACGAGGTCACCAGGAAGCCCAAGGTCCCGGCTACGCCCCAGCCATAGCTCCAGCCGAAGTATTCCCCGGAAATCACCAGCCCGACCGCGATGCCCCACAAATGCAGGGTGCCCAAGGTGGGTTTGAGTTGTGTGTTCATCGTATTGCGCTCCCTGAACCGGTTGGAATGATTCAAGGTGTTGCAGCGGCCATGCCAGCCTGAGAATCATTGTCGTAAAGCTGCGCTACTGTCGTTTGGGGGATGGTTTGGCGTTTGAATTTTCCTGTTGCTGCACCAGATAAGTGCGGCGGTGAATGTGCCGGTGCTATCGGGAGCAAGCTCCCTCCCACACTTGACCGAGTTGTCATGCCGAGCGCCGATCAACCTGTGGGAGGGGGCTTACCCCCGATAGCGCCCGCCCAGGCACCGAAACCCCCGGTGTAAACCCCGCATAAACCCACTCTTTACGCCATCTTTACGCCTCACCCAGCCCCTCGCTCTCGTTCCTTTACACCACTCCTGCCGACAATTGCCCCACACGCGGCACTCGCCGCAAAACGGAGAGACTTCCATGAGCGTTCTGGACGGGGTGTCACTGCTATTGGCCGTGGCGCTGTTCATTTATCTGCTGGTTGCGCTGTTACGCGCGGATCGGAACTAGGAGCAGGCTATGCACAGTTATGACTATTGGCTGATCATCGCCTTCTTCGCCGTGGTACTGGTGCCGGCCCCGTTCCTGGGGCGGTTCTATTACAACGTGATGGAAGGCCGGCGCACTTGGCTCACGCCGCTGCTCGGGCCCGTGGAGCGCGCGTGCTATCGCCTCTCGGGCGTGGACGCACAGCAGGAACAGAGCTGGCAGAAATACATGCTGGCGTTGCTGGCGTTCAACCTCGCCGGGTTTGTGTTGCTGTTCTCGATCCTGTTGTTCCAGGACTACCTCCCACTGAACCCGCAGAAATTGCCGGGCCAGGAATGGACCCTGGCCTTCAACACCGCGGTCAGCTTCATGACCAACACCAACTGGCAGTCCTACAGCGGTGAAGCGTCCCTCAGCTACCTCAGCCAGATGGCCGGCCTCACCGTGCAGAACTTCGTCAGTGCGGCCACCGGTCTGGCAGTCCTGGTCGCGCTGTGCCGTGGGATCGGTCGCAAATCCACCCAGACCCTGGGCAACTTCTGGGTCGACATGACCCGCGCCACGCTCTACGGCCTGTTGCCGTTGTGCCTGGTGATGGCGTTGTTCCTGGTGTGGCAGGGCGTGCCGCAAACCTTCGCGCATTATGTTGATGCCGTGACCCTGCAGGGTGTCGACCAGGTGATCCCTTTGGGCCCGGCGGCCAGCCAGATTGCGATCAAGCAACTGGGCACCAACGGTGGCGGTTTCTTTGGCGTGAACTCGGCGCATCCGTTTGAAAACCCGACGGCCTGGGCCAACCTGTTCGAGTTGTCGGCGATCATCCTGATCCCGGTGGCGCTGGTGTTTACCTTCGGCCATTACGTGAAGGATCTGCGTCAGAGCCGGGCGATCCTCGCTTGCATGCTGGCCCTGTTCCTGATCGGCGGTGCAACCTCGCTGTGGGCCGAGTACCAGCCCAACCCGACCCTGAACAACCCGGCGGTTGAGCAGACCGCGCCGCTGGAAGGCAAAGAAGCGCGCTTCGGCACCACTGGCACCGTGTTGTGGTCGGTGACCACCACCGCGGCGTCCAACGGTTCGGTCAACGGCATGCACGACAGCCTCAGTCCCCTCAGCGGGATGGTGGCACTGGTCAACATGATGGTCGGCGAAGTGATCTTCGGCGGCGTCGGCGCCGGTATGTACGGCATGTTGCTCAACGTGTTGATCGCGGTGTTCCTCGCCGGCCTGATGATCGGCCGCACTCCGGAATACCTGGGCAAGAAGCTGCAGGCCAAGGAAGTGCAATTGCTGGTCGTGACCCTGATGGTGATGCCGATCGGCGTGCTGGTGCTCGGTGCCATAGCCTCCAGCCTGCCCGGCCCGGCCGGTGCGATCAGCAACCCTGGCCCCCACGGGTTCAGCCAGTTGCTCTATGCCTACACCTCGGCCAGTGCCAACAACGGTTCGGCGTTCGGCGGCTTCAGTGCCAACACGCCGTTCCACAACTTGATGCTGGGCCTGGGCATGTTGATCGGTCGCTTCGGCTACATCCTCCCGGTACTGGCCCTGGCCGGCAGCCTGGCGATGAAGAAGACCGCACCGATTGGCCAGAACAGCTTCCCCACCCATGGTCCGCTGTTCGTGACCCTGTTGACCGTGACCATTTTGCTGGTGGGCGGCCTGACCTTCCTGCCGACACTGGCACTGGGCCCTATTGCTGAACACCTGAGCATGGGCTTCTGAAGGATATGAAAATGAATATGCCTGCAAAAAACGCGAGCCCGGTCAAAACCCACGAACCCGCCAAAACCGCGATCTCCGCGCTGTGGCGCCCGGCGCTGGTCCAGGCGTTCGTCAAGCTCGACCCACGGCAACTGCAACGCTCGCCGGTGATGCTGGTGGTCGAACTGACCGCCATTCTCACCACAGTGCTGTGCCTGGTGCCCGACACCGCCGTGCCGACCTTCGTCGCCGCGCAAATCGCCGTGTGGCTGTGGTTCACCGTGCTGTTCGCCAACTTCGCCGAAGCCTTGGCCGAAGGGCGTGGCAAGGCCCGCGCCGACAGCCTCAAGGCCGGCAGCGAAGGCCTCAGCGCTCGGCGCAAGGAGGCCGATGGCAGCTTCAAGGTCGTGCCCGCCACCAGCCTGCGCAAAGGTGATGTGGTGCGCGTCGCCGCCGGGGAAATGATCCCCGGCGACGGCGAGGTCATCGAAGGCATCGCCGCGGTCAACGAAGCGGCGATCACCGGCGAATCCGCACCGGTGATCCGCGAATCCGGCGGCGATCGCTCGGCCGTCACCGGCAACACGCGCCTGGTCTCGGACTGGCTGCTGATCCGCATCACCGCCAACCCCGGCGAGTCCACGCTGGATCGCATGATCGCGCTGGTGGAAGGCGCCAAACGCCAGAAAACCCCCAACGAAGTGGCGCTGGATATCCTGCTGATCGGCCTGACCCTGATCTTCCTGCTGGTGGTCGTGACCCTGCAGCCGTTCGCCCACTTCGCCAATGGCAGCTTGCCTTTGGTGTTCCTGGTCGCCCTGCTGGTGACGCTGATTCCGACCACCATCGGCGGCTTGCTCTCGGCCATCGGTATCGCCGGCATGGACCGCCTGGTGCGCCTCAACGTGATCGCCAAGTCCGGTCGCGCCGTGGAAGCGGCGGGGGACGTGCATGTGTTGTTGCTGGACAAGACCGGCACCATCACCTTTGGTAACCGTCGCTGCGCGGCAGTGGTGGCGGCGCCAGGCGTGAGCGGCCGGGAACTGGCCGAGGGCGCGCTGCTGGCGTCCCTGGCGGATGACACGGCAGAAGGTAAATCCATCGTTGAATACCTGCGGGCCCTGCACCCACAGGCCGAGCCGTCCCTGGCGGAACTGACTGCTGTGCCGTTCACCGCCGAAACCCGTTTGTCCGGCGTCGACTATCAGGGCCGCGTATTCCGCAAAGGCGCCGTGGACTCGCTGCTGGCGTTTATCGGTCAGCCTCGCGGCGACCTGCAACCGGCCCTGTCGCGGGAAGTCGACAAGATCGCCCAGAGCGGCGGCACGCCGTTGCTGGTGTGCGCCGATGGCAAGTTGCTCGGTGCGATCCATCTGAAGGACGTGGTCAAACCCGGCATCCGCGAACGGTTTGCCGAGCTGCGCAAGCTGGGGATCCGCACCGTGATGGTCACCGGCGACAACCCGCTGACAGCGGCCGCGATTGCTGCGGAAGCCGGCGTGGACGACGTGTTGGCCGAAGCTACCCCGGAGAAAAAACTCGCACGGATCCGCCACGAACAGAACGACGGCCGACTGGTGGCGATGTGCGGCGACGGCGCCAACGACGCCCCGGCGCTGGCCCAGGCGGACGTCGGCATGGCGATGAACGACGGCACCCAGGCTGCCCGCGAAGCGGCCAACATGGTCGACCTCGACAGCGACCCGACCAAGCTGCTGGACGTGGTGCAGATCGGCAAGGAATTGCTGGTGACCCGCGGCGCGCTGACCACCTTTTCCATCGCCAACGACGTGGCCAAGTACTTCGCGATCCTGCCGGCGCTGTTCGCCTCGATCTACCCGCAACTGGGCGTGCTCAACGTGATGCACCTGCAGAGCCCGCAGAGCGCGATCCTCTCGGCCATCGTGTTCAACGCGCTGATCATCGTCGTGCTGATTCCCCTGGCGCTGCGCGGTGTGCGGGTGCAGGCGGCGAGCGCGGCGGCGTTGCTGCGGCGCAACCTGTTGATCTACGGCCTGGGCGGGATTGTGGTGCCGTTCGTGGGCATCAAGGCGATCGACATGTTGCTGACCGCGCTGCACCTGGTTTGACCCGATGCCTGTGGGCACCGGCAAAGCGGTGGCCACAGGTTGCACTGACCGAATCGAGGAATTTGAAATGTCCAATATCATCCGCCCGGCCCTGAGCCTGCTGGTCCTCATGACCCTGATCACCGGCGTCGCCTACCCGTTGGTGGTGACCGGCGTCGCCCAGGTTGCCTTCCCGGACCAGGCCAACGGCAGCCTGGTGCGCGACGCCAGCGGCAAGGTGCGCGGCTCCAGCCTGATCGCCCAGGACTTTACCGGCGACAGCTGGTTCCACCCGCGTCCTTCGGCAGGCGCGTTCGCGACCGTGTCCAGCAGCGCGAGCAACCTGGGGCCAAGCAACCCGGCACTGGCCACGCGCGTGTTCGATGACGCGAATAAACAGTTCGTGCCCGCGCAAGGGCCGGTGCCGTTAGCCTCGCTGACTACCTCCGGCAGCGGTCTTGATCCACACTTGCCTCCGCAGGCGATTGCCTATCAACTGGCGCGGGTAGCCGCCGCGCGGAACATGCCGGTGGCCACCCTGCAACGCTTGCTGGATGAACACATCGAAAGCCCACTGGTGGGCCCGCCGGTGGTGAATGTGCTGGCGCTGAACATGGCCTTGGAAAAATTGTAAACAGGAGCGCCGCTATCGCGGGCAATGCGTTCCAAATGTGAGAGAGGGCTTGCCCGCGATAGCGCCCTGAAAGACACCCTATAAACCCCTGAAGGAACCCCCGCGCATGAGCGACTCCGGCCGCGCCGATGCCCTGTTAGCCGATCTGCCCCGGGACGGCCGTGGCCGGCTCAAAGTCTTCCTTGGCGCCGCGCCGGGTGTGGGCAAGACCTACGCCATGCTCCAGGCCGCCCACACGCAGTTGCGCCAGGGCGTCAGGTTGCTCGCTGGCGTGGTCGAAACCCACGGCCGCGCCGAGACCGAAGCGTTGCTCAGCGGCCTGCCGCAGCAACCGTTGCTGCGCAGTGAATACCGGGGCGTGATGCTCGAGGAAATGGACCTGGACGGCCTGCTCGCCGCCAAGCCGCAACTGGTGCTGGTGGACGAACTGGCCCACAGCAACGCGCCCGGCAGCCGCCATGAAAAGCGCTGGCAGGATATTCAGGAACTGCTCGCCGCCGGCATCAACGTGTTCACCACGGTCAACGTCCAGCACCTGGAAAGCCTCAACGATCAGGTGCGTGGCATTACCGGCGTGCAGGTGCGCGAAACCCTGCCCGATTGGGTCTTGCAGGAGGCCGATGAACTGCTGCTGATCGACCTGCCGTCCCGCGAGTTGCTGGAGCGCCTGCGCGACGGCAAGGTGTATGTGCCGGAACAGGCTCGTGCGGCCATCGACGCGTTTTTCACCCAGACCAACCTGATGGCCCTGCGCGAGCTGGCGATGCAAACCGCCGCGGCTCACGTCGACGACGACCTGGCCCAGGGCTACCGCCAACTCGGCCAGGCCGCGCCGGCCGTGCGTGGGCGCTTGCTGGTCGGCGTCGACGGCGATGCACAAGCCGAACGCCTGGTGCGCCATGCCAGCCGCGTGGCGCAGCGTCGCCATCTGCCCTGGACCCTCGTGCATATCGATAACGGCCGCGCACGCGATGAGCAAGCACGCCTGCGTCTGCAAAATGCCCAGCAACTGGCCGAACGCCTCGGCGGTGACGTGGTGCTGCTGCGTGCGGGTGAGGTGACCAAGACGCTGATCCAGCATGCCGCCGAGCGCCGCGCCAGCCTGGTGCTGGTCGGGCAGTCGCGGATGAACTGGCGACGTCGGCTGTTCGGCGGTGGCGTGGCCGAGCGCCTGATGCGCAATGCGCGCGGTCTGGAAATCAATATCCTCGACAGCGACGACGTACCTGCACCGCCGCGTCTGCCGGATGTGCGCGGGCTGGTGTGGTTCGACTATGCGCTGGCGGTGGTCGCGACGGTGATCGCGGCGGCCCTGGCCTGGGCGGTCGCCAGTGTGTTGCCGTTGCCGAATATCTCGCTGGTGTTTCTCGCGGCGGTATTGCTGGTGGCGGTGCGCAGCAGCCTGGGGCCGTCCCTGATGTGCGCGGCGCTGTCGTTCCTGACGTATGACTTCCTGTTTATTCCGCCGAAATTCTCCTTCGCCATCCAGCGTGAAGAAGACGTGCTGACTCTGTTGTTCTTCCTGCTGATGGCGGCGCTGACCGGCAACCTCGCGGCGCGCCAGCGTCGGCAGTTGCAGGCGTTGCGCGATACCCAGGAAGAAACCAGCGAGCTGCTCGACCTGTCGCGCAAACTCACCGCCGCCACCGACCGCCAGGCGGTGATCAGCGCGGCGGCGCATCACCTGGAAGGCTGGAGCGACCTGGATCTGTGCCTGGTCAACCGCGACGGCCAGGGCGGCTGGAAAGTCGAGACCGGCGGGCCGCTGACCTTCACCGAAGCCGAACGCGCCGCCGCCGACTGGGCCTGGCAGCATGATCAGCCGGCGGGCAAGGGCACCGGCACGTTGCCGTTCGGGGGCTGGTGGTGGTGGCCGCTGTCGAGCGAAGAGGGCCCGCTGGGGTTGCTCGGCGTCAGTGCAAAACCCGGTATGGAACTGAGCGGCCAGCGGCGTCGCTTGCTGATCGCCTTGAGCCAGCCGCTGGCCCAGGCGTTGGCCCGCGCGCAATTGGCGCAGGAGCTGGAATCCGCGCGCCTGCACGGCGAGACCGAGCAACTGCGCAGTGCCTTGCTCGCCTCGGTGTCCCACGATTTGCGCACGCCGTTGACGTCGATGCGCGGCAGTATCGACAGCCTGCTGGCACTCGGCGAAGCCATCCCGCTGGAGGATCGCCGCGAGTTGCTCGAAGGCACCCGCGATGAAGCTGAGCGCCTCGACCGCTATATCCAGAACCTGTTGGACATGACCCGCCTGGGCCACGGCGCGTTGAAGCTGGCGCGCGATTGGGTCTCGCCCGGTGATATCGTCGGCAGCGCCCTCGGCCGTTTGCGCGCGGTGCTGGCGCCGTTGCAGGTGAGGATCGATGTGCCGTCTGAATTGCCGTTGCTGTATGTGCATGCCGCGTTGATCGAGCAGGCGCTGGTCAACGTGCTGGAAAACGCCGCTCGATTCTCGCCGGCCCAGGGCCATTTGCACGTCAGCGCCGGGGTGTCGGATAACCAGCTATTCTTCGCCGTGGCGGACGAGGGCCCCGGGATTCCCGAAGACGAGCGCGCGAAGATTTTCGATATGTTCTACACCGCTGCCCGTGGCGATCGCGGCGGGCAGGGCACCGGTCTGGGCCTGGCGATCTGCCAGGGCATGGTCGGTGCCCATGGCGGGCATATCAGCGTCGCCGATGGGATTGGCGGGCGGGGTACCTGCATCACGCTGTTCCTACCGCTGCCGACACAGCCTGGCCTGGAACGCGAGGCGTGAGCTACTCTCTTTTTTCGATGGATTTTGATTGGACACCATGAGCCAGACCGCGACGATTTTGGTCATTGACGACGAACCGCAGATCCGCAAATTCCTGCGCATCAGCCTGGCCTCCCAGGGCTACAAAGTGATCGAGGCCGGCACTGGCAACGAGGGCCTGGCCCAGGCCGCCTTGAGCAAGCCGGATTTGCTGGTACTCGACCTCGGCTTGCCGGACATGGACGGCCAGCAGGTGCTGCGCGAGTTTCGTGAGTGGTCGACGGTGCCGGTGCTGGTGTTGTCGGTGCGCGCCGGCGAAGTGCAAAAGGTCGAGGCGCTGGATGGGGGCGCGAACGATTACGTCACCAAACCCTTTGGCATCCAGGAGTTTCTGGCCCGCGTGCGCGCCTTGTTGCGCCAGGCCCCAGCGGGTGAAGCCCAGGAAGCGGCGTTGTGTTTTGGCCCGCTGACGGTGGACCTGGCCTTCCGCCGCGTATTGCTGGACGGCGCCGAAGTGGCGCTGACCCGCAAGGAATACGCGGTGCTGGCGCAATTGGCGCGACATCCGGGGCGGGTGATTACCCAGCAACAACTGCTCAAGGACATCTGGGGGCCGACCCATACCGAGGACAGCCACTACCTGCGCATCGTGGTGGGCCACCTGCGCCAGAAGCTGGCGGATGATCCGACTCAGCCGCGGTTTATCGTGACCGAGGCGGGGGTGGGGTATCGGTTGCTGGGGGCTTAGGCCTGGTGGATTTTCGTTGGCTGTCAGGGCCCTATCGGGGGCAAGTCGAATCGTCGCACCGCCCCTCCCACAGTTTGATTTGTGAACACATTTCAAAATGTGGGAGGGGGCTTGCCCCCGATAGGGCCCCCAGCCACACCGCCAATCTCAGTGCTGCTCACTCTCATACCGATCCAACGTATCACTGGCGATCTCGCGCCCCAGGGCGATCAGTTCCGGCGCCTTGTAGAACTCGAAAAACCGGCACACCCGCTTCGGCACGTTGATCAGCACATCCGGCGGGTAGCCGGCGATCTTGTATTGCGCCAGCGATGTCTGCATCACCTCGAAGCTCTGGTTGATCAGGTCCAGCAATGATGCCGGGCCGACGTTATCGATGATGAACGATCCGGTCGCCGACTTCGGCGCCCCGGCTTTTTCCGGGGCGGCGGCGGGCTGCTGGGATTCCGGTTCGGCCGACTCCAGCCACGGGTTGATCTCGGCCGCTTGGGCCTGCAAGGCTTCCTGTTCGAGCTTCATCAACTGCTCGGCCTGCTTGCGGCGAAACGGCAAGTGCGAACCCAGTGACTTCGCCAGGCTGTTGAAGCGGCTCTTGAATGCCGGCGGCCGCTGGATCACTGGCAAGTGGTAGTGTTTCTGGTTGGTCGCGTTGAGGTTGACCGCAATGATCAAGTCGCAATGGCTCGACACCACCGGCACGATCGGCAGCGGGTTGAGCAGGCCGCCGTCCACCAGCATGCGGTTGCCCTGCATCACCGGGGTGAACAGGCTCGGAATCGCCGCCGATGCGCGCATGGCCTGGTGCAGGCAGCCTTCCTGGAACCAGATTTCCTGCTGGTTGGTGAGGTCGGTGGCCACGGCGGTGTAGGGGATGCGCAGCTCTTCGATATTGATCTCGCCGACGATCTTGCGGATCTGCCCGAAGACCTTCTCGCCGCGAATCGCTCCCAGGCGGAAGCTCACATCGACCAGGCGCAGTACGTCGAGGTAATCCAGGCTTTCGATCCAGTTGCGATACTCGTCGAGTTTGCCAGCAGCATAGATTCCGCCCACCACCGCGCCCATGGAGCAGCCGGCGATACAGGCGATGTCGTAGCCGCGCCGTTCTATTTCCTCGATCACACCGATATGGGCATAGCCCCTGGCCCCACCGGAGCCCAGCACCAAGGCAACACGCTTCTTCATGGTCGATGTCCTTCGTTAAGCAGGCGCCCACAATGCACCCAATACGGGGGCGGCTTCAATCTTCGCGCCACCGCGCAATATTTTTCCAGAATAGCGGCTAGGCTCGGGTATGCTCTGGCAATAGGCGCTTTTGATTTCGGGTGGCGGACAAGGCACTTTTCTTTGTAGGCAACGTCTACACGGTACGACCGTTTTTCTTTATTTTGAGGTGTCATCGATGAAAGCCTGGATGTGTGTGCCTGTGATCATGTTGGCCCTGGCCGGTTGCGCCGGGAAAACTGCCTATCGCGACAGCTGCGGTAGCCAATTGGACGCCGCGTGGAAAGAGCTGGACCTGGCCAAGGCCGAAGGCTTTGCCGGCACCGTGAGTTACTCCAAGGCCTTGTCCCTGCTGACCGGCGCCAAGACCCAGCAGCAATTCGAAGCGTTCGAAGGCTGCGCCAACAAGGCCGAGAAGGCGCGTTTCTATATTCGTGAGTCGCGCGCCGGCCGCTGATTCGTCGCAGCTGTCGAGTGCAACCAGGCTGCGTCAGCGGTTTGAGTGATGCAGGGATTATTCGTCGTCAGTGGGGGAAAGCATGTCAGCCTTGGTAGATCAGTTAGTCGCTCAGGTCATCGGCCTGGAAGTAGGGTTACTGAGCTGCCAGGCTCGGCTCGCCGCCGTCACCGACGATGAAGCCCTGCATGATTTGCGCACCACCGTGCGGCGCCTGCGTAGCCTGTTGCGACCCTTGCGCGGCTTGCCGGGGGTCGAACAACTTGAACTGGCCGCCAGTACCGTCGGCCAATTGACCACCCCGTTGCGCGATCGTGAAGTGCTGGCTGCGCATCTGCACCAGCACGGTCACCATGCCGCCGCCGACCGTCGTCTGCGCCTGCAACCCGAGGCCTATCGCCACGTCGCCCAGGGCCCGGAGCTGGCGCACCTGCTGCAGATCCTCGATGCATTCCCGCGGTTTATCCGTGCCTCGCAACACCAGAAACTGCTCAGGGGCCTGCGCACGCGTATCGAGAAACGCCTGACCAAGCAATGGCACAACCTCGATGACGCCCTGCAGGACCCCAGTCACGATCGCCACCGTCTGCGCTTGTTGATCAAGCGCGTGCGCTACGCCGCCGAAGCCTACCCCGAGCTGGACAAGCTGCCGGTCAAGGCCGTGTTGCGCCTCAAGCAAGCCCAAGGCGCCCTGGGCGATTGGCATGATTGCTGGCAGTGGCTGCTCCAGGCCGAGCATCAAGCCGATCTGCAGCCCTGTGTGACGATTTGGCGTCGCACCATGGCCCAGGCCGAAGGCGAGGCGGATCGGGTGCTGGACAAACTCTGCGCGGATTGTTTCTGAGCCGGTCCGGTTTTTGGCCGGAATAGGCGCTGTACCTGGTGGGTGCGCTGGTTAAGATCGCTGCTCCGGTCTTTTTGATGTGAGGTCGCCATGCGCTTCAGTGATTTGCTCGACGCCGCCCGTAACCACCCGCTGGAGGTCACCATCCCCGCCGAATGGGCGCAGGGTCGCGCGACCTTTGGTGGCCTGGTGGCCGCTTTGCAATATGAAGCGCTACGCGCCCAGGTCCCTGCCGACCGGCCGTTACGCTCGTTGGCAATCACTTTTGTCGGCCCGGTCGCCGCGGATGTGCCCGCCAGTTATCACGTCGAAGTGCTGCGCGAAGGCAAGGCGGTCAGCCAGTTGCTTGGCCGGGTGGTGCAGAACGGTGAAGTGGCGACGCTGGTCCAGGCCAGTTTCGGCGCGTCCCGTGAGTCGCAAGTCGTGGTGCCGAGCGAGCCGCCGCCGACCTTCAAGCATTGGGATGAATGCCAGGAGCTGCCGTATATCCAGGGCGTCACCCCGGAATTCATGCGGCACCTGGCGATGCGCTGGAGTGTCGGCGGCCTGCCGTTTACCGGCAATACCTCCCGCGACATGGGCGGTTGGGTGCGCTTGCGCGGCGATGTGAAAGAAGAGCCGCTGACCGAGTCGCACATCCTCGCCCTGGTGGATGCCTGGCCGCCGGCGTTGCTGCCGCACCTGCGCAAGCCAGCGCCGGGCAGTACCCTGACCTGGACCATCGAGTTTATCCAGCCGCTGCAAGACCTCACCACGCTTGACTGGTGCCAGTACTACGTCAACATCGAACACGCCCGTGACGGCTACGGCCATGCCGCTGCGGCGCTGTGGAGCCCGAGCGGCGAGTTGATCGCCATCAGCCGCCAGACCGTGGTGGTCTTCGCCTGACCTTCAGTGCCGGTGACGCTGACGCCAGGCGCGCCACCAGCCGCCGCTGAGCACAAAGCGCGGGAAGCTCACGAACTGCTCGACCAACAGGCGTTGGACCGCGTCTTTGCGGTCGCTGAACGGTTCACCGGCCTGGGCTTCCAGGCTGTGGCCATGCCGCTGCAAGGCAAGGCCGGCGAGGATGCCGACAACGCCCACGGCCAAACTGGCCAGGCTCAGGCTGAACACCCCGGAAACGACCAACAGAAACCCGATGATAAACAGCGGCACCGCGATCATGTGCAACGCCAGGTTGGTCGGGTGCTGGTGGTTTTGCGGGTACTGACGCCATTGCCAGGCGGGGAGATTGGGATGACGTTTGCCCATGATGATGAATCCTCTGTCCGTTGAAACAACTTGAACAGAGTTTAGGTCGGGTCGGCTGGCGCGGCGAATCAAGGCTGGCTATGGGGGCCATAGCCTCGCCTTGTATTGCTTATAGCTTCAACTGGCCAATCGCCTTGCTCAACTCCCCGGCCAATGTGGCGAGCTGATTGCTGGTGGTGGCCGAATCCACGGTCTGCTGCACGGTGTTCTCGGTCACATCACGAATACTCACCACGGCGCGGTTCATCTCTTCGGCGACATGGCTCTGCTGTTCGGCGGCGACGGCGATCTGGGTGTTGCTTTCGCGCATCTGCGCCACGGCGCCGGTGATTTCGGCCAGTGCCGCGCCGGCTTCCTGGGCCTGTTGCACGCAGTCATCGGCCTTGAACGAGCTTTCTTGCATGAAGTCCACCGCATCGCGGGTGCCGGCTTGCAGCGCCGAGACCATGAGCGTGATTTCGTCGGTGGAGGTTTGCACGCGTTTGGCCAGGTTGCGCACTTCGTCGGCGACCACGGCGAAACCGCGGCCCATCTCCCCGGCGCGGGCGGCTTCAATGGCGGCGTTGAGCGCGAGCAGGTTGGTCTGTTCGGCGATGCTGTGGATCACGCTGACCACACCGTTGATTTTCTGGCTGTCTTCGGCGAGTTTCTGGATCATCTCGGCGGTCTGTTGCACGCCGCTGGACAGCCCGGCGATTGAGCGCTGCACCCGATCTACCACTTCGCGGCCGCTGCCGGCGAGGGTGTCGGCGGTCTGGGACAAATCGCGGGTGGCGCCGGCGTGCTGGGCGATGTGGTGGACGGTGGCCGTCATCTCGTTGATGGCGGTGGCGGCCTGGTCGGTTTCGCTTTGCTGGCCGAGCATGCCGTGCTGCACCTCGTTCATGCTGCTGGCCAGGCGCGCCGCGCCCTCATCCAGTTGCTTGGCGGTGCTGGCCACGGTGTTGACCACTCGCTGGTAGCCGGCTTGCATGGCATTGAACGCGCTGGCCATCTGCCCGACTTCATCTTTGCAGGCCAGCGGGACGCGCGCCGACAAGTCGCCGGTTTTCTCGACGTGCAGCATTACGTCCTTGAGGGTGTTGAGCTGGCTGAGCAGGAAGCGGATCAGCAACTGCGACGCGCAGAGCATCGCCAGCATCAGGATCAGCACCGCCACCGCGTAGTTGGCGAAGCGCTCACTGAACACCTGGCTCAGGCTTGGCGCGTAAGCGAGCACGGCGACCTGTTGCCCGTCGGCGCGGGCGACCACTTCAGCGCCCATCAACGGGTTTTCGCCGAATAAGGGCAGGTGATTGAGTTCGACCCAGCCGCTGGCACTGCTCAGGTCTGACAGATCTTGATCAGCCAACTGTGGGACTTGGCCACGGGCAAACGTCAGCCACGCCTCGCCCTTGGGCAGCGCCTTGTCGGCCGGCCAGGCGCTGAGCACGCGCGCCTGGGCTTGTGCCGAGGCCTGGGACGCCTGGCTGCGCGACTGCTGTTCGAGATGCACAGCGTATAGCACCAACAGCAGCGTGGTGATAAAGGCGACCGCGTTGACGGCCCAGAATTTGTATTTCAGCGAGATATTGCTAAGCCAGGCACCCATAGAAGGTTTTTCTCTGATAGCGGAAACAGCATTGGCAAGGTGCCATTATTGTGCCGCTACTGAAAAAATACCACTTTGATATGGGTCAATACGCCACATCAAACCACAGCGGGTAGGCCAAAAAAAATACGCGCGCAGGCGGTGCTGTGCTGGGCCAGGTCTTCCAGGCTTTCGTTGCGGTGCAGGGCGACTTCGCGCAGCACCTCCGGCAGGTAGGCCGGTTCGTTACGGCCGTTTTTCGGTTTGGGCCGCAGGGTGCGCGGCAGCAGGTAAGGCGCATCGCTTTCCAGCATCAGGCGGCCCCGAGGAATTTCTCTGACCAGCGGATGCAGGTGCGTCCCACGGCGCTCGTCGCAGATCCAGCCGGTGATGCCGATGTGCAAGTCGAGGTCGAGGTAGCTGAACAGCGCCTGCTGCTCGCCCGTGAAACAATGCACCACGGCGGCGGACAAGTGATCGCGGTAATCCTTGAGGATCTCCAGCAGGCGCTGGTTGGCGTCGCGTTCGTGGAGAAACACCGGCAGTTTCAGCTCGACGGCCAGGGCCAGGTGTTCTTCGAGGACTTTTTCCTGCTGCGGGCGCGGTGAGAAGTCGCGGTTGAAATCCAGCCCGCATTCGCCCACCGCGCGCACGCGGCTGTCGTTGAGCAAACCACGTAGGCGTTGGGCGCTGTCGCCGTTCCAGTCGCTGGCGGAGTGGGGGTGGATGCCAGCGGTGCAGAACAGTCGCTGGCCGCTTTCATCCAGCTTTTCGCACAATTGCAGGGCCTGTTCGCTGCCGTCGACACTGGTGCCGGTGAGCACCAATTGTTGCACGCCGGCAGCATACGCACGCTCGAGAACGGCCTGGTGCTTCTCGTCGAAACTTGGGTTTGTCAGGTTGACGCCGATATCAATGAGTTGCATGGTGCTATCTCCGCCTGCGGCCGGAAAGCATATCAGAGCTGTAGATTTATAAGAAAAACCTAGAACTACAACGAGTTATAGCTGTCTTTGAACGTCGCAAGTGACATTGTGGTGGGTCTATCGCCTACCCTGGTGCCGCCGTTGCGTGCCTTGTCAGCGCATAAAGCGCTCTGTTTCTGACCTCCAGCTCCTCGTTTTTCGCGAAGGTGCTGGCCAGTATTCTTTCCGGAGAGCGGATGATCCGACCCTCGGCGTTGCTTATGTTGTGCCTGACGTTATCGCTGCCCATGGCGGCGGTCGCGCGGCTGGACGGGCCGCTGGAAGTGACCAAACCGAGCAAGGTGCGCGACCTGGCCGAGATTCGCTCCAGTCGTACCCTGCGCGTACTGGTCAACCAGAGCCGCAACAGTTCCGGCGAAATCCAGGGCCAGGCCATTGGTGTCGAATACCATCGCCTGCGTGCGTTCGAGCAGTACCTCAACGACCAAGCCCGCGATGGCCAGGAAATCAATCTGAAGATCATCCCCAAGGCCAAGGACCAACTGCTCGGCGCGCTGGCGCGGGGTGAAGGCGATCTGGTAGCCCCCGGGGAATTGCTGGAAGTGAAGGCCACGCACAAGATCAGTGCGAGCGACCCGATTGCCAGCGGCGTGCCGTTATGGCTGGTGGGGGTCAAGGGCGAGCGCCGGTTCACCCGGCTGGAGCAGTTGTCCGGGCGCACATTGGCGCTGACCACCGGCAGCGCGGCGGCGGATGCGATCAACCAGGTCAACCAGAAACTGGCCCTGCACAAGCAGCCGCCGATCAAGGTGGAGTGGGTCGACCCGAGCCTGGCGGTGGAGGACGTGCTGGAGATGGTCCAGGCCGGCATCTTTCACCTGACCATCGTCGAGAAGCCCATCGCCGAACGTTGGTCGAAGATCCTGCCCAAGCTGCGCTTCGACAAGCAGGTGGTGATCAATGAGCCGGGCGAAGAGTATTGGTTCGTGCGGCAGGACGCCGCGATGCTGCGGGCGAGTATTGATCGCTTCCTCAAGACCTACCGCACGCCGTCCGACCAGGACGTGGCGTTTCAGCGCATTTATCGACGCCTTTACCAAGTGCGCAACCCGCTGGCCCGCATCGACCGCCAGCGCCTGGAGAAACTGCGCCCGATCCTGCAAAAACATGCGCGCGAGCAAGGCATGGATTGGTTGAACCTCGCCGCGCTGGCCTTCAAGGAGTCCGCCCTCGACCCAAGCGCGCGCAGCAGCGGTGGCCCCACCGGCCTGATGCAGATCACGCCTTCGGCGGCGCAGCGGGTGGGCGTGAACAATATCGAAAATCTCGACAGCAATGTGCAGGCGGGCGCACGTTATCTGTCGATGATCCGCCGCAAGTTTTTCGCCAGCCCCAAGCTCAACGAGCGTGAGCGCATGGCGTTCGTGCTGGCGGCCTACAATATGGGGCCGGAACGCGTGCAAGGCATGCGTACCGAAGCCAAGCGGCGTGGGTTGAACCCCAATCAGTGGTTCTTCCAGGTGGAGCGCATTGCCATGGAGCAGGTGGGGATGAGCGGCGTGAGCTATGTGAATAGCGTCAACAAGTACTACCTGGCGTTTGATCGGGAGCGGGACTCCCTGGAGCCGTCGGCGTTGGAGCCGAAAATCGCTTCGCGCAAGTGATCGATTTTATAGATATTAATTAGGCATTTTTTCGGCTTTTATCATTGCCTAAACTGATTAATATAGCGGCCAACCAACCCCTACTCTGAAAAGGATTATCCCCATGAGCCCACTGATCAAAAGCATCCTGTCCACCCGCGCCGGCTATGGCTTGACCATTCTGCGCATTGTCGTCGGCATCATCTTCGCTGCCCACGGTTCGCAAAAACTCTTTGGCTGGTTTGGCGGCTACGGCCTGGCGGGCACCGCGCAGTGGATGGAAAGCATCGGCCTGGCGCCGGGCACCCTGATGGCCTTGTTGTCGGGCGGTACCGAGTTCTTCGCCGGCCTGGCCTTGATCATCGGCCTGCTGGCACGCCCTGCGGCCTTGGGCCTGACGATCCTGTCGCTGGTGGCGATCTTCTCGGTGCATATCCATAACGGTCTGTTCATGGCGAACAATGGTTATGAGTTCGCCCTGGCCTTGCTCGGCGGCTCCCTGGCCGTCCTGTTCGAAGGTGCCGGCAAACTGTCCGCCGACCGCGCCATCACCCACTGATCGGTCTGTAACCGCTGGAGAAGGCCCGCCATGTGCGGGCCTTTTCGTTGCGCGGGATTCTTGACACCGCCCCATCGGCTTCTCTAGGATGTTGGTTATGCGCCGATTTAAACAGCTAATTGCGGGGCGCCACTGGGACTCGATGCAGCCCGACAGAAGCCAGTTCTCATTGCAGACGCCGGCTTCGAAATACCGCTAAAGCGCTGGTTCGGTGTTGCCTCTCACCTGCCCGCAGACTTTTGAGGCAGAGACACGACACGATGAATGCACCACGCCCCCTCATACGCCTGGCTCCGATCACTGCGGAGCTGACTCAACGCAATCCGAGAATTCTCCTGGGCGGCAAGCACCAGCCGACGCTGTTGCGTTACCTGGACGGCTGGCCGCGTCGGGGCGGGCGGCCCTCGGCGTTCCTGATCCAATTTGTCGAAGATGGCGATTCCCTGGCACGCTTTGCCAGCAACAGCTTTGACCTCGCGGTGATCCAGGCGCCCAGCGCCAGTGACGCGGCTGAGGTGATCCGCCAACTGACGCGCATTGCCCGGCAAGGCTTGATCGCGCGGCGCTGAGCCCTCAATAAAACGCCGACGGCGGCACCGGCCAGCGACGACGCCGCCGCCGAAACAGCCCCCAGGCAATCAGGCACAGCAGTGCCGGCAACGGCACAATCACCAGCAGTTTTACGTTGCGTTCCAGGCGCTGCACTGGCGCGTAAAGCGTGTTTTTCAGCGTATGCAGTTCCATCGGTAGACGCAGGCGTTCCTTGTTGAGCGCTTGCAACTGGGTACTGGTATCGACCGACTCCGTGCCCAGGGCCGTGACGTCGGGGTTAAGGCGCTGCCATTCCTTTTCCGTTCGTGCCAGGCGCCGTTCCAGCTCGGCAGCCTGATCCCGATAGGCGCGTTCGGCAGCCTCGCGCCGCTTCGCCAGCAGCTTCAATGAATGGCCGGCCACCGCGCGCGGGCGAATATCCGCCAGGGCCTGCGGCGCGGCCAGGTTATCCAGTGCGTTCATGACAAACAGTTTGTTGGCATTTCGCGCGGATTCGCCGGGAGGCTCGCTCAACATATCCGTATCTGCAACCACGACCACATGGATCTGCGCCGCCTTCTGCAACCCCGGCGGCCGCCCGCCAAATCCGTCGGCAAACGCCGAATAGGCTGGCCCTTCGAGGCGGGCAGCGATCACGTGAGGCTCGCCACGCGTGGGTAACGCACTGCCCACGGCGTCTGAATCGATCAGTAACGACTGTCTGGAACTGCGCAACAGCGGCGTGAAGATGGCGCGGCTTTTATCCAGGGAGAACAGGGCGCCGCTGTTCGACACGGTCACTGTGCCCAGCTTCCAGCTGCTGACATCGCGGGTATTCATTGCTTGGCGTGGCAGGGTGAATGTGGCCGGTTGATGTTCCGACGGGGCATAGGTGGGGTCGACCAGCACTTTGTTGCTCGGCATGCTGACCCCCCAGCCGGCGAGCAAGCCGTCTAGCCGGGTGGCGGAGGACGTTGTCTTTGAGCCGCCTTTGTCGAGGGGGTCGATAAACATCAGCAGTTTGCCGCCGCCCAGGACGAACTGGTCGATCGCATACAGTGTTTTTTCCGGCAGCCCGCGTGGATGTACCAGCATCAGGGTTTTAATCCGCGAGGGCACATGATCGGCCGTCGGCTCCAGCTCCAGGAGGTCGAAATGTCGGTGCAATTCCAGTACCAGCGGCTCGATGGATGCGCCGGCCGGTAACCCTGATAACAGCCCGACGATCGCGGGCTCGGGGTGCAGCAACTGGGTGATCAAGTGGCTGATTTCATACTCCAGCAGCGGCTCGTTCTCCGGGTTGAACGACTCGATGCGTTGGGCGGTTTGTCCCTCCCGAGCGCCGATAAGACCGAAGAACCCCGGTTGATCGCGCAGGCCATACAGTCCTGCTTTGTAGGCATCCTCTGAAAAGGGAGTGGGATCGATAATGTGCAGATTGATCCTGCCGTTTGCTGCGTGTTCAAACGCCCTGAGCTTTTCTTCAACGCGTTTGGCATAGTGTTTCAGGATGCTTTTTTTGGCCGGTATGCTTGAGTTGAAATAATAGAAGTCCAGTGGGCTTTCCAGTGTGGTGAGTAAGTGCAATACCGCGGGTGACAATGTATTGGTCTGTTGTTGGGAAAAGTCCTGGCGTAAATCAGGAAGTTTGACTACCCATACCAGGTTGAATGCGAGGAACAGCAGCAGTATGACGCTAAGTGTCATGCCGGTGCGCAATGGATATCGCATCGAGAGTGTTCCTTCTCAGCTGTTCTTGTAGTTGAGGATAACGGTCGTCGCAGCAAGAAAAGCAATGATCATGCTGATGAAATACGCGCCGTCCTGAAAGGTAAGTGTCCCGTGATCAATCAGGCCAAAACGCAGGAGTGGGCTGAGAGATGTCAAACTGTCGATGATCCAGATGGGGGCTTGACGCTCCAGTGCATCCAATATCGAAGACACGCCGCTGGCCAATAACAGCAGGCTCAGCGTCAATATGAAAATGGCCAGGCGCTGGCGGGTCAGTGCGCAAATAAAAACACCCACTGAGAGATAGCTCCCGCTCAATAACCAACTGGCCAGGAATTGGGATGCGATGACCCGGTTGTCCGCACTGCCCAACAAGTTGACCACCGTCACGATGGGGAATGTCAGTAATAATGCCAGGCCCGCCACGACCCAGGCGGCGAGGAACTTCCCAATAACCAGTTCGGCGGGCCGCACAGGCAGTGTTTTCATGAAATCGCCAAAGCCTGTCTCATTCTCGTCCGCCCAAAGTTGAGTCGACAGTGCAGGGATCAGTAACAGGTACAACCAAGGGTGCCATTGAAAAAAGCCCTGCAAATCGCTGCTGCTGCGCTCCAGCAGTTGGCTGGTGTGCAACCCCAGCAAGGTCGACAGCAACAGGAACAGCGCAACGCTCAGGTAGGTGGCAGGTGCCGATAGATAGCTGGCAAGCTGGCGTTTGAAAACAGATGGCAGCAGGTTCAATGGGATGCCTCCTGGCTCAGGTGGTGAACGACATCGTTCAGGCGGCCTGGCTCCAGATTCAGTGAGTGTATTTCCCAGCGTCGGTTGGCAATCAATGCGCAGATGGCGGGGTAGATGGAGTGTCCCGGCATGGCGAGAACGGTTACCGTGCCCGGGCCGTGCCGGTCTTCTTCGATACCTGCCACGCCGGGCAGTACGGCAAGTGCCAGTAAATCCAGGGCTGACTCCGCCGCCAGGGTGACTGCGCGAAAGTGCCGGGAACTGCGCTGCAGCTCGGGCATCGGGGTGTCCGCCAACAGGCGCCCGCCGCCAATGACCAGGGCGCGGGTGCAGACGCCGGCCAGTGCTTCGCAATCGCGTGAGGCAACGATGATCGTCATCTCGTCGGCCAACGACTGGATAAGCCTGCTGATCTTGCCTTGCTGATGGGGCGCCAACCCTTCGCTGGGTTCGTCCAGTAACAGCACGTCGGGGTCGTGCAGCAGGGCCTGGGCAAACGCGACTTTGCGTTTCAGGCCAGGGGGAAGGGTGTTGATCGGGTAATCGAGGACTGGCCAGAGTTCGAGTCGGCTGGCCGCGTGATCCACCCGCCTGCGTCGCTCCGCGCCTTGGAATCCCCGAAGGGTGGCGATGAAACTGAGCAGGTTCTTGACCGACAGGGTCGGGTGACTGACTCCGGATTCGGGTTGATAGCCTATTGCCTTGCGTGCGTGATAGCCGTGTGTATGTGTATCCAGCCCCAGAATCCGCACTTGCCCCGAGGAGGGTTGGATGGCGCCGGCGATCATTTTTAAAAGTGTCGTTTTACCTGCCCCCTCCAATCCAAATAAACCAAGGCACTCTTGGCGTTTGGCAGAAAATGAGACATCGCTGATTACACTCTTTTTGTTCAAGTATTTTGTGAGGTTGCTTATCTCGATCATTATGCTTTTCTGTTCGGTTGGTGAGGCAAGAAGAATGAAGAGGCAAGCGCCTTTGTTGAGTGATATAGGGCTCGGGTTTAAAAATGGTACGTTCAATGTACAGCGCTTGGAAACGCTGAAGTATCTTAATAAGAGAAGTCCTACGTTCAGTCTGTTACCTCGCTGAAACAATCGTTGAGTGATAAATGCATGTTGATGGTCGGATGTTTATCTGATGTTTATATACGCTTTGCTTGTTGTCATGAGGCCTGATTACTATGATGCTTCTACGTACCCTAGTTCTTGAACGCTCTGGTGAGGATGCGCCGGTCAACGGTGCTCTGCTCTGTGGTTTTGCTGTTCCCCAGATCGCGTCGAACTTTCTTGTGTACAGCCTGGATGAAGAAATAGAGCCGGGTAGTTCCCGGGTATATGTCGCAGCATTGCGTAGGAAAGTTGAACGCTACTTCTTGGGTGGGGTGGATGCCCAAGAGGATCTGCAAGTTGCGATGCGGGTGTTTAAACAAATACTGACCTTGGCCGCGTCCGGTACCAAGTCGGGTAGCGTCGGCGACGGCCAGATTCCCTATCACTTTGTCGACTTGAAAGGCTGCAAGTTGCCGCCCGCCAGGCCCGAAGATCATCATTCAATGAACATCAAGAAAGCCTTGGTGATGAAGGTGATTACCTTGGGCACATCGGCCCCTGCGTCAGAGGCGATTGAAAGTCCCACGCTGATTGTCCCGTCCATTCGTTTTTCTTCCAAATTGGTCTCGGCTCCCAAAGTCACCAAGGCGCCTGAAAAGGTCTTGCCCGTGGTGATCGAGGGGCTGGCTGAACCTCAGCGGCAGGTGCCCGCGGTCGTGGCGCCAAATGCTGCGCCGGTCGTCGCGGTTGCACCCAGTGCGCCGCCGGCGTCCAACGAACAGGCAGAACACAATTCACTGTTCGAGGTGGACAGCACCTTGACCAACCTCGCGCGTGTCGCCCAGGAACTGACCCAGCAAAAACTTGCGATGCAAAAGCGCGAAGAAGCACTCGAACAGCGCCAGGTTGAACTGCAGCGAGGGCTGGCGGAGCTTGAGCAAAAGCGCCAGGAACTGACCCGTCGCATGGTGCAGGAGGAGGGCGCCGTGCAGTTGCAGGCGCAGGCGTTGGAGGGGCGTGAAGCGCAGTTGGCAAATGCCGTGGTCATGCAGCAGCAAGGGCAGCGTCAAATGGATGAGCGCACCCGCGTCCTCGAAGAGCGGGCCATTCAAGTCGAGGCGCAAGAGCTGCGGGCGCGTCAGAAAGGCGAGACGTTGGCGGCGCTGCTCGTGCAGTTACCAGGGTTGCGCCAGAATGTGCATGCCATTCTCTTTGAACTCGACCAGGCGTTGGACGGCCTGGCCAGGAATGAGCTGGTTCAAGCCAGCAGCGAGCCGGGCGCAATCCAGCTGTGATGCGAGGCGTCAGAGGGTCTGGCTACTTTCCCCGGTTCATTTATCATCACCCTCTGTTCGTCGACGCCGGGGCCTGCATGCCGCGGCGTATTGGAATCAATGGACATTGCCTGGGGATGCACACGTTTGAGTACCAAGCTGATTACCAAAGAAGGTCATGAGGCGCTGAAGAAGGAGTTGGATTACCTGTGGCGCGAAAAGCGTCCGGACACCACGCGCAAAGTGACTTGGGCCGCTTCCCTGGGGGATCGCAGCGAGAACGCGGACTACCAGTACAACAAGAAGCTGCTGCGTGAGATTGACCGACGGGTGCGCTACCTGCGCAAGCGTCTGGAAGACATGCGCGTGGTGGAGTACATGCCCGAACAGGAAGGGCGGGTATTTTTCGGTGCCTGGGTCGATATCGAAAACGAGCAGGGCGAAACCAAGCGTTTTCGCATCGTCGGCTATGACGAGATCTACGAACGGATGGACTACATCTCCATCGACTCGCCGATGGCGCGGGCGCTGCTGCGCAAGCAAGTCGACGATGAGGCCATCGTGCAGACGCCGAACGGCGAGGTGTGCTGGTGGATCACCGCTATCGAGTATGTGAAATAGACAATGGTGGCCCGCGGTCTGTGACGCGCGGGCCATTGTCGTCTCAGCCTTCGCGCAATACCGCCAATGGCGTGGCATTCAGCGCGCGGCGCGTCCCGAACACCCCGGCAGCGCCGATCAGCACGCCACCGATCACCGGCAGCAACAACAACCACGGGTGTGGGTGCCAGGCCAGGTCGAAGGCATAGCGGTACAGCACCCAGGTCACCAGCTCGGTGCCCAGCGCCGCGAGCAAACCGCTGACGGCGCCGAGCAGGCCGAACTCGATGCGTCGGGCCTTCACCAGCAGCTTGCGCTCGGCGCCCAGCGCACGCAGCAGCGCACCTTGGCGAATGCGCTCGTCCAGGGTGGCCTGCAGGCCGGAGAACAGCACCGCCATCCCTGCCGCCAGCACGAACAGCAGCACATACTCCACGGCCAGCGTTACTTGGGCGAGGATGCTGCGCAACTGTTCCAGCAGGGCCTCGACTTGCAGGATCGTGACCGCCGGGAAGGCCCGGGACAGGTCGACGATCTGCCGGTCATGGCCGGGGGCCAGATAAAAGCTGGTCAGGTAGGTGGCCGGCAGGTCTTTCAAGGTGCCAGGCTGGAAAATCATGAAGAAGTTGGGCTGGAAGTTATCCCAATTGATGGTGCGCAGGCTGGTGACCCGCGCTTCACGGGTTTCGCCCGCCACGGTGAACACCAGGTGGTCGTTGAGCTTGAGTTTCAGGCTTTCGGCAACCTTGGCTTCCACCGACACCCCCGGTATTTCATCGCCCGGTTGCTGTGACCACCAGGTACCCGCAGTCAGGGCATTGCCCGGCGGCAGGTCGGCGGCCCAGGTCAGGCTCAGGTCGCGCTGGATCGCGCGGTCGCCGCTGGAGTCCTTGCTGACGATCGCCTGCACGGGCTCGCCGTTGACGCTGATCAGCCGGCCGGGCACCACCGGATACAGCGGCGCCGATTGTGCCTGCAGTTCGAGCAGGCGAGCGCCAAAGGCGTCCTTGTCGGCGGGCAGGATGTTCAGCGCGAAGTAGTTGGGGGCGTCCTTGGGCAGCTGGTTTTGCCAGGTGTCGAGCAATTCGCCGCGCAGCAGGGCGATCAAGCCCATGGACAGCAGGATCAAGCCGAACGCCAGCGACTGGCCTGCCGCCGCCAACGGATAACGCAGCAACTGGCCCAGGCCCAGGCGCCACGGCAGGGACGCCCGGGCCAGCAGGCGGCGCAGGCTCTGCAACAGCAGCAGGAGCAGGCCACCGAGGATCAACGCCGCAACCACGCCCCCGCCGAGCAGGGCGAAGGTCAGCACCAGGTCGAGGCTCAGGCGCCACATGATCAGGCCCAGGGCAAGCAGCGCCGCGCCGTAGACCATCCAGGTGCTGGACGGGATGGGCAGCAGGTCGCGCCGCAACACGCGCAGCGGTGGGACGCGGCCCAGTGCCGCCAACGGTGGCAGGGCGAAACCGGCGAGGGCCACCAGCCCGGTGCCGATCCCGGCAATGGCCGGCAGCAGCCCGCCGGGCGGTACGTCCGCCGGCAGCAGGTCGTGGAGGAAATAGAACAGGCCAAATTGCGCCAGCCAGCCCAGCAGGGCGCCGGCCAGGCTCGCCAACAGGCCGAGTACGCTCAGTTGCAGGCTGAACAACAGCATGGTTTCACGCCGCGATAAACCCAGGCAGCGCAACAGCGCGCTGGCATCAAAACGTCGGCTGGCGAAACGGTTGGCGGACAACGCCACCGCCACACCGGCCAGCAACACCGCCACCAGGCTGGCCATGTTCAGGTAGCGCTCGGCCTTGCCCAGGGCGCCGCCGATCTGCTGGTTGCCATCCCGCGAGTCTTGCAGGCGCTGGTTGGCCGCGAGACCCGGCTTGATCAGGTCACGATAGGTTTGCAGTGCCGTACTTGAGGGGGCTGCGCGCCACAGCTCGCGGTAACTGACGCGGCTGCCGGGCTGGACGACGCCGGTGGCGCCCAGGTCGGCCAGGTTGATCATCACCCGTGGCGTGAGGCTGTAGAAATTGCCGGCGCGGTCCGGTTCATAGGTCAGCACACGCGCCAGGCGCAGGGACTTCATGCCCACGTCGATGCTGTCACCCACTTTCAGGTCGAGTGCGGTGAGCAGCCGTGCCTCCACCCAGGCTTCGCCGGGTTTCGGGCCGCCGCCTGCGGTTTCGTCAGCGAATGGCGCGGCTGCGCTCTTCAGTTCGCCGCGCAGCGGGTACTGCTCGTTGACCGCCTTGATGCTGGACAGCTGGATGCCGTTATCGGTGGCGATAACGCTGGAAAACTCGACGACGCGTGCGTGATCCAGGCCCAGTTCGATCCCGGACCTGATTTGCTCGGGGCGCGCGGGTGAGCTGCCCTCGAGCACTAGGTCGGCGCCGAGGAACTCGGTGGCGCGCAACAGCATGGCGCCATTAAGGCGTGCGCCGAAGTAGCCGATGGCGGTGCTGGAGGCCACGGCCACCAGCAGGGCGAAGAACAACACGCGCAATTCGCCGGCGCGGGCATCGCGCAGTAATTGGCGCAGGGCAAGGCTGAACAGGCGCAACAGCGGCAAGCGTGCCATCAAGGCTCCAGGGGCGCGACCAGCAGGCCGGCTTCAAGGCGGATCAGGCGTCGGCAACGGTGCGCCAGGCGCTCGTCGTGAGTGACCAGGACCAGGGTCGTGCCGCTTTCTTTATTCAGTTCGAACAGCAGGTCGCTGATGCGCTCGCCGGTATGGCTGTCGAGGTTGCCGGTGGGTTCGTCGGCAAACAGCACGTCCGGTTCGGCGGCAAAGGCGCGGGCGATCGCCACCCGTTGCTGCTCACCCCCGGAGAGTTGGCGTGGCGAGTGGGTCAGGCGTTGGCCCAGGCCGACCCGTTCGAGCAGGTACCTGGCGCGCTCGCGGGCGTCTTTGCGGCCGTCCAGCTCCAGCGGCAGCATGACGTTCTCCAGGGCGTTGAGGCTGTCGAGCAGTTGGAATGACTGGAAGACGAAGCCCACGTGTTCGGCGCGGATGCGCGCGCGCTGGTCTTCGTCGAGGCTGCTCAAGGCTTGGCCGGCGAGGATAACTTCGCCGCTGCTGGGCAGGTCGAGGCCGGCCAGCAGACCGAGGAGGGTGGACTTGCCGGAGCCGGAGGCACCGACGATAGCCAGGCTATCGCCCTTGTTCAGTTCCAGGCTCAGTTCGTGCAGGATAGTCAGTTCACCTTCCGCGCTGGGAACCACTTTGCTAAGGTTTCGCGCGATGAGAATGCTTGCGCCCATGGAGAATCCGATGCGAATGTGGTTTTTGAGTGCTGGCCTGGCCTTGATGTGCATGGCCCAGAACGCAGCGGCGGGTACAGTCCTGATCGTTGGCGATAGTATCAGTGCCGGTTTCGGACTGGATACCAGCAAAGGGTGGGTAGCCTTGTTGGGACAGCGGCTCAAACACGAAGGTTTCGACGATAAAGTGGTCAACGCGTCCATCAGCGGCGACACCAGCGCCGGAGGCCTCGCGCGGCTGCCGGCGGCGCTTGCGGAGCATAAGCCCAACCTGGTGATTATCGAGCTGGGCGGCAATGACGGCCTGCGTGGACAGCCGCCCGCGCAATTGAAACAAAATCTTGCGTCGATGATCGAGCAGTCCCAGGCGGTCGGCGCCAAGGTCCTGCTGCTGGGCATGCAGTTGCCGCCTAACTACGGTCCGAAATACACCACGGCATTTGCCGGGGTCTACGCGGCCCTGGCCAAGGAGAAGAGCGTGCCGTTGGTGCCGTTTTTCCTCGACGGCGTGGGCGGTCATCCCGAGCTGATGCAGGCCGATCAACTGCACCCGGCGGTCGGCGCCCAGGGTAAGTTGCTGGAAAATGTCTGGCCGACGCTAAAACCGCTGTTATGACGCTTTTCTACCGGCAGGCTTTCGGCTAAGGTGGCGCCCCCCCGATTTGGAGCCCTCGATGTCGCGTCCTGCCTGGTCCCTGTTTAATTACCAACTGATCGAGCCGGACGAGCAGCTGGATCTGTTCGCCTGCCAGGAAGTCCGGGTGCATCTGGTCACGCGTCAATTGGAGCTGGGCGGCACGATCGATCGCACGCTCTGCGGCACGTTGTTGCCGGCTCAGCCACGCTGGTCGGCGGTGGATCGCTCGATTTTCCAGGATCAGCGCCTGTGCCCCCTGTGCCGTGCCATCTTGGAGTCGCAAAAGCGTGGCACGCCGCCGATCTGGCCGGAGCTGCGCTTCGAGTGGTGAGGGGCGCTACGAGCTTGCAGCTTGAAGCCCGCATCGCGTATACAATCGCTTTTTACCTACACGTTGTTCTGCGAAGGATTTTCCGGATGTTGTCGCGCCTTTCCGCCGTCACCTGCTGCCTGTCTCTTGCCGCCCTGTGTGCGGCGGGTTCCGCGGCGGCCTTGCAGTTGCCCTTGCCACCCCCGGGCGAAGACATCGTCGGCCAGGTTCAAGTGATCAAGGCCAAGTACGAAGATACGTTTGCCGACCTGGGCACCACCTACGACCTGGGCTACTCGGAGATGGTCGCCGCCAACCCGGGCGTCGATGCCTGGTTGCCGGGGGCGGGCACCGAGATCGTCCTGCCGACGCGGTTCATCCTGCCGCCGGGCCCCCGCGAAGGCATCGTGATCAACCTTGCCGAATACCGGCTCTACTATTTCCCCAAGGGCCAGAACGTCGTCTACACCTTCCCGCTGGGGATTGGTCGTGAAGGCTGGGGCTCGCCGATCGCCCATACCAGCATTGTCGCGAAAACGCCGAACCCGACCTGGACGCCGCCCGCTTCGATCAAGGCCGAGCACGCCGCCAACGGCGATCCGTTGCCCAACGTGGTACCGGCCGGCCCGGACAACCCGCTGGGGCCGTTCAAGTTCACCCTGGGCACGCCGGGCTACCTGATCCACGGCTCCAACATGAAGTTCGGTATCGGCACGCGTACCAGCCACGGCTGCTTCCGCATGTTCAACAATAACGTGCTGGAAATGGCCGGCATGGTACCGGTGGGTACTCCGGTGCGTATCATCAACGATGCCTACAAGTTCGGCAGCAGTGGCGGCAAGGTCTACCTCGAAGCGCATACGCCGCTGAACGACGATGGCACGCCGTCGGTGGTCGACAAGCACACCGCGGTGATCAACGCGCTGCTCAAGCGTGAAGACCTGGCCAATCACCTGCGGGTGAACTGGGATCAGGTGCGCGACGTGGTCGCGGCGGAAGATGGCCTGCCGACTGAAATCGGTGTGCCGGCTGCGGCGTCGATGGTCTCGAACGCGCCGCTCGATCCGTTGCAATAAGCCGGTTCGATCAATCGCCCGCCACGGCCTTGGGCTGCGGCGGGCTTTTTATTGCCCGTGATCCGGGACCGAATCGCAGGCAATAAAAAGCCGGTCCAAGAATGGACCGGCTTGGTAACAACCCCGAAGGACTATTACTTGCGGCTAGCTTTTTCAAGCATGCGCAGAGCGCGCTCGTTAGCTTCGTCAGCAGTCTGTTGTGCTTTTTGAGCAGCAGCCAGAGCTTCATCAGCTTTACGGTAGGCTTCGTCTGCACGAGCCTGGGAGCGAGCTGCTGCGTCTTCAGTTGCAGTCAGACGAGCTTCGGTTTCTTTGGAGACGCTGCTGCAACCGGTAGCCAGAACTGCGGCCAGAGCCAGAGCAGAGAATTTCAGAACGTTGTTCATCGTGTTCCCCTTCAAGGACTTTCTATTAAATGGCTACTTTCTCAGAGTGAGCTAATAGCCGGCGTACATACTACCCATTACTTGTAGTAAGTAAACTGACGTAGCGCAAGAAGCAAAAAAAATTCTTGTACCGAATCTATTTTGGCTAACCTTTTTGAGGTTTGTATAAAAACTGTCCAGTTTTTTTCATTCGGATGAAAATTGGATCCAGGCTGAAAGGGCCGGCCCGCATGTGCCGGGCCTGGCAACCAGATGAAAATTTATATATCCACGCCGACACTTTGGTTAGGCTTGAGGATGCTTGCCCGGGCATCTTTTACGCATGTAGAGGTGACTTTAAGAGCGCCTGTTCGTCTCAAGGTTCAACTGCCGGCAATGTTCAGGCTTTCGGTCACCGGTTGATCGAGGCCCTTTCTATATCCACCAGCGGCAGGGATGACGGGCACGCCTTGAGCAATTACAGGATTGCTGCCTACTATTCCCTACGTGCTGGTTGTGAGCGCTCAAGGTTTTCTCGTTGTCGAAACCGGCACGGGGTGGCGTAGATGTTCCTTCGCCGGAAAAACATCGGTAAGGTAGGGGTCAGAATCCAAGACCCGCGAGGAGTAGTGATGAGCGAGGCGTTGTCCATCCACCATGACCAGGCTGGTCATCAGTTCGAGACCAATGTGGACGGTCATCGTGCCTACCTGACCTATATGGACCTCGGGAAGCAGACCTTGGACATCTATCGGACCTTCGTGCCCAACGCACTGCGAGGTCGCGGTATCGCGGCTGCATTGACCGAGGAAGCCTTGAAGTTCGCCGAAGAGGCCGGCTACACGGTGATCCCGTCGTGCTCTTACGTCGAGCGCTACATGGAGCGCCACCAGCGCCATGCGGCCAAGCTGTAAGGCATGAACTGCAACATGAAAAACGCCGGGCTTAGCCCGGCGTTTTTGTGTGCGCTGATCAGGATCAGACTCAGCTGCGCTTGCGCAGGGGCAACACGTCCTTGAGCTTGGCGTGCATGCTGCGCAGGGTATTCTCGGTGGTCGCCCAGTCGATGCAGGCATCGGTGATCGACACGCCGTACTGCAAGTCGGCCAGGTCTTTGGGGATCGCCTGGCAGCCCCAGTTCAGGTGGCTTTCGACCATCAGGCCGATGATCGACTGGTTGCCTTCCAGGATCTGGTTGGCGACGTTTTCCATCACCAGCGGTTGCAGGGCCGGGTCCTTGTTGGAGTTGGCGTGGCTGCAATCGACCATGATGTTCGGCTTGATCTTGGCCTTGTTCAGCGCCTGTTCGCACAGGGCAACGCTGACCGAATCATAGTTGGGCTTGCCGTTGCCGCCGCGCAATACCACGTGACCGTAGGCGTTGCCTTTGGTGGTGACGATGGAGACGCCGCCTTCCTGGTTGATACCCAGGAAGCGATGAGGGCTGGAGACCGACTGCAGCGCGTTGATCGCCACGGTCAGGCCGCCGTCGGTGCCGTTCTTGAAGCCCACGGCCGAAGACAGGCCGGACGCCATTTCGCGGTGGGTTTGCGATTCGGTGGTGCGCGCGCCGATGGCCGACCAGCTGATCAGGTCCTGCAGGTACTGCGGGGAGATCGGGTCGAGGGCTTCGGTGGCGGTGGGCAGGCCCATTTCGGCCAGGTCCAGCAGCAACTTGCGACCGATGTGCAAGCCGTCCTGGATCTTGAACGAGTCGTCCAGGTACGGGTCGTTGATCAGGCCCTTCCAGCCGACGGTGGTACGCGGTTTCTCGAAATAGACGCGCATGACCAGATACAAGGTGTCGGACACTTCTTCGGCCAGCGCCTTGAGGCGCTCGGCGTATTCGTGGGCCGCCTTGAGGTCGTGGATCGAGCATGGCCCGATTACCACGAAGAGGCGGTGGTCGGTGCCGTCGAGAATGTCACGAATGACTTCGCGACCCTTGGTGACGGTCTGCAGGGCAGCGTCGCTCAGGGGGATTTCGCGCTTGAGCTGATCGGGCGTGATCAGGGTCTCGTTGGATTCGACGTTCAGGTCGTTGATCGGTAAATCAGCCATCGTGTTACTCGTCAGGGTCACGGGTGCCGGCCGCCAGCCATCCCCGTGCGGCGGAGCACAGCATGATTTGAATGCAGGGGGGAGGAACCTTAGCGCGTAACACGGGCCCGCGACAATGGGCAAAGCCCGCTTTAATCCAGTGCCGGCGCTACAAACGCCTCATGGGAGAATTCACCGGCATGCCGCGCCACCCACTCGCGGGCCATGGTTTCGAACTGCTCGGGCGTCGACTCGGCGTCTTCGTGCTGGCGGCAGTAGCGCTCTATCCGGCATGCTTGCTCACCCATGCGTGCGCCGAACAACGCATGTTCATCGGTAAACGAGATGCCGACGCGATAGCCGTCTTCTACCTTGCGGCACCATGCCACATAGCCCGGGTAGCGGGCCCCGGCGCCCAGGGACGGGATATGCAGGTCAACCGCTGTACCCTGGCGCCAGGCACGCGGGCAATTGCAGGCGATGCCGCCCAGGCCGATAGTGTGCAGGCGTTGGCGGGGAATGGGGGGAGAGGGACGTTGGATCAACAGGGCAGCGACATCATCAGGATGAGGTAAAAAACGACCCATGTACACGGACTCCGAGCACCGTCCAGTCGACGGCGGTGGCAGCAGTATAGTGAAGGAGCAGGCATTGACCGACCTGGATATTGACCAGCAACTGCTGGGATTACCAGGCATTTCGCTCGTGCTGTTTACCAGCGTGGGCTGTTCCGGTTGCCGTTGGGCGCATCAGCAGCTACCGGGCTGGCAGTTGCCGGTGGATCGGTTGTGCTGGGTGGATGCCGGGCACAACGGCGGCGCGGTGGAACGTTATCAGGTCTTTCATTTGCCGGCGCTGTTCGTGGTGTGCGAGGGTCAATTCTTCGGGCAGATACAGACACGTCTTACACCTTCCGAGCTTACCGACGCTATTCATCAAGCGCTTACCCGCACTCCAGAGGATTTGCCATGACCGCATTGTCGCCACGCATTGGCATTATCGGCACCGGCGCCATCGGTGGTTTCTACGGCCTGATGCTGGCGCGCGCCGGCTTCGATGTGCATTTCCTGCTGCGCAGCGAATACGCAGCGGTCAGTGAGCGTGGCCTGCGCCTCAACAGCAGCGTGCATGGCACCTTGCACCTGAACCCCGTGCAGGCCTACGCCCACGCCGCCGACATGCCGCCGTGCGACTGGCTGCTGGTGGGCACCAAATCCACGGGCAATGTCGACCTGGCCCCGACCATCGCCCAGGTCGCGGCGCCCGACGCGAAGGTTGTGTTGCTGCAAAATGGCCTCGACGTCGAAGACAGCCTGCGCGAACACTTGCCGGCGTCCCTGCATCTGCTCGGTGGGCTGTGCTATATCGGCGTACACCGTTCCGCCCCCGGCGTCGTCGAGCATCAGGCGTTGGGCCGGGTCAACCTGGGTTATCACAGCGGTACTGCCGCCAACGACGAAGCGCGCCAGAAGGCGATTGTCGAAGCAGGCGCCGCGTTGTTTCATCAGGCCGGCATCGAGTCCCAGGCCATGGCCAACGTACACCTGGCGCGCTGGCACAAGCTGGTGTGGAACGTGCCTTATAACGGTCTCTCCGTGCTGTTGGGCTGTGGCACCACGGCGATGATGGCGGACGAGTCCAGCCGCGAACTGATCCAGGCGCTGATGGCCGAAGTGGTGAAGGGCGCTCACGCCTGCGGTCACGACATTCCGGCCAGCTATGCCGAGCAGATGTTTACCATGACCGAAAGCATGGACGACTACCTGCCCAGCATGTACCACGACCATATCCATAAACGCCCGCTGGAACTGGCGGCGATCTACGCTCGCCCACTCGCCGCCGCCAAGGCCGCCGGCTGCGAGCTGCCGCGCATGCAGGCGTTGTATCAGGCCTTGAGTTTTATTGATCGGCATAACCGCTGATTGGGGGGAACCACCATGGCAAACGGATTGGGCGACAAACTGGTGCTGGCGATTTCATCGCGGGCCCTGTTCGACTTGAGCGATAGCCACAAGGTCTACCTGGCCCAAGGCGTGGAGGCCTACCGCAAATACCAGATCGAGCACGAAGAAGAAACGCTCGAGCCGGGCGATGCCTTCCCGCTGGTCAAAAAACTGCTGAGCCTCAACGCCAGCCTGGGCCGGGCCCGGGTCGAGGTGGTGCTGGTGTCGCGCAACAGTGCCGACACCGGCCTGCGCGTGTTCAATTCGATCCAGCATTACGGGTTGGACATTTCCCGCGCCGCTTTCGTAGGAGGGCGTAGTCCATATCCTTATTTGGCGGCGTTTGGTTGCCATCTGTTTCTTTCGACCCATGCTGACGATGTGCGCAGTGCGCTCGATGCCGGGTTCGCCGCGGCGACGATTCTGTCGGGCGGCGCGCGCCGTGCATCGAGCGAGGAGCTGCGGATCGCATTCGATGGCGATGCGGTGTTGTTTTCCGACGAGTCGGAGCGCGTTTACCAACAGGGCGGGCTGGAAGCGTTCCAGGCCAGCGAACGCGAATCGGCGCGCCAGCCGTTGCATGGCGGCCCCTTCAAGGGCTTCCTCGCGGCGCTGAACCTGTTGCAGCGTGAGTTTCCGGACGCGGCCTGCCCGATCCGCACTGCCCTGGTCACTGCCCGGTCGGCGCCGTCCCATGAGCGGGTGATCCGCACCCTGCGCGAGTGGGATATCCGCCTGGACGAGTCGTTGTTCCTCGGCGGCCTGGAGAAATCCGCGTTCCTGGAGGCGTTCGCCGCCGACGTTTTTTTCGACGACCAGGCCGGCCATTGCGAGAAAGCCAGGGAGGTGGTGGCCACCGGGCATGTGCCCCATGGCATCAGTAATGAGGTGAAGGTCCAGACGCCGAGCTAAGTCAGTCTAATTCCCCAAGGCGCTGCTAAGCTCATTCAATCTCCGCCATCCTGGCAGTCCAGGAGGTTTTATGATCCGTTCGATGCTGTATGCCACGGACCTTGGTCTGTATGCGCCTTATGTGATGCAACATGCGCTGGCGCTGGCGCGAACGTTCAAGGCTGAGCTGTCGGTGATTCATGTGGTCGAACCCATCGGGCTGTTCGCCGAATCGGTGTTGCAAAGCTACCTTGATGAAAAGGCCCTGAACGAATGGCAGAGCCAGGGCGTGAGCACAGTGATGGCGACGATCGAGCAGCGGGTCCTTGAGAGTTTTCGCGAGGAGCTGGGGGACGGCGCGCAAGACTTGCAACTGATCCACTCGGTGCGGGTGATCCAGGGTGACCCGTGCGAGGTGATTCTCGACCAGTTGCGTAAACTTTCCGTGGATTTGTTGATCGTAGGCAGTCATAGCCACGCAACGGCCGCGGCCACACCCCTTGGGCGCACTGCCGCACGGGTGTTGCAGCTGTCTCCGGTGCCGGTTTACCTGGTGCCATCGTTACAACGTCGACGCAGTGATGACGTGTGAGGGGGAGTGATAGATAAAAAGTTCTAGATTTATCCGTCTAACCTTTAATATAGTTATATACCGTCGCTGATACCCGTGGCGTCTATCTGCTTTGAGGGATACATATGAAGCTTCAACAACTGCGCTACATCTGGGAAGTGGCGCACCACGATCTCAACGTTTCCGCTACCGCTCAAAGCCTGTACACCTCGCAACCGGGTATCAGCAAACAGATCCGCCTGCTCGAAGACGAGCTGGGTGTCGAAGTGTTCGCCCGCAGCGGCAAGCACCTGACCCGCGTCACCCCGGCCGGTGAGCGCATCATCACCACCGCCGGCGAGATCCTGCGCAAAGTCGAAAGCATCAAGCAGATCGCCCAGGAATTCTCCAACGAGAAGAAGGGCACTCTGTCGATCGCGACCACCCACACCCAGGCGCGGTATGCGTTGCCGCCGGTGATCCGTGATTTCATCAAGCAATACCCGGACGTGGCCCTGCACATGCACCAGGGGTCGCCGATGCAGATCGCTGAAATGGCCGCCGACGGCACCGTCGATTTCGCGATTGCGACTGAGGCGCTGGAGTTGTTCGGCGACCTGGTGATGATGCCGTGCTATCGCTGGAACCGTTGTGTGGTGGTGCCGCAAGGCCACCCGCTGGCCAAGCTGCCGAAGCTGACCCTGGAAGCCCTGGCGGAATACCCGATCGTGACTTATGTGTTCGGCTTTACCGGCCGCTCCAAGCTCGACGAAGCCTTCAGCCACCGCGGCCTCACGCCGAAAGTGGTGTTCACCGCGGCCGACGCCGACGTGATCAAGACTTACGTTCGCCTGGGCCTGGGCGTGGGGATCGTCGCCAAGATGGCGGTCGACACCCAGCTCGATAAAGACCTGGTCGTGCTCGACGCCAGCGAGTTGTTCGAGTCCAGCGTGACCAAGATCGGTTTCCGTCGCGGCACGTTCCTGCGTGGTTTCATGTGCGACTTCATCGAGAAATTCGCCCCGCACCTGACGCGCGAAGTCATGGCCAAGGCGATCCAGTGCCACAACAAGCAGGAACTGGAAGAGTTGTTCGACGGCGTAGAACTGCCCGTCCACTGAGTGGTTTCAGCGGGCCTCGGTCACCGTAAAGTGTTGCCGGGCGCCCGCCACCAGGATTTCCACCTCATCGCCTTCGAACTTGCCCAGCAGGCTGTGGCCCAGGGGCGAGCGCGGGGTGATGACGGTGACCGGTTGCCCCACCACATCGACTTTCAAACCCGCAGCATCCGGCGCCAGGAACAACCATTGCTGGCGACCGTTTTCGTCCTCCAGGCCCACTAGCGCGCCGACTTCTATGCCCCGTTGCTCATCGTATGCACGCAGCTGCAGTTGCAGGTTCTGGCACAGCGCCAGCGACTGCTTGATTTCTTCCACTCGCTTGGCCTGCCCGGCCGCCAGGTAAGACGCTTCCAGGCCGAGGGTGTCGTATTTGTTTTCGGCGATGTTTTCTTCGTGGGTCGCGGTTTCGTAGGCGGTCTGCGCGGCGCGCTGGGCGATGTCGAGGTCGACGCTGAGTTTTTCCAGGATCAACTGGAGGACGGCATGTTTATTCATGGTTGGGCTTGATCATTCGCAAAATTGCAGGACATTCGCCTTGCTCTTTTCATTGGGCGCGTTCTGGTCCTGTTGCAGCCAGAACTGGCATTTGGGGTTGGACAGGTTGCGCGCATTGTTGCGCGCCTGATCCAGGCTCTGCCGTTGTTCCTGCTTGCGCAGGTTCTCTTGATACTGCTCGAACAGGCGGTTCGGCGGTTCCACCGCGACCGGCGCGGGCTTGCCGAGTTGCTCGACGGCCTGGGCGACCGGCGCCAGGCTCTGCGGGAACAGATAGCGCGACGCCAGCCAGGTGGTCAGCGCAATCGCGATAAACCCCAGCCACACGCCCAGGGCGATAGCGAGACAAAGCTTGAACAACGACAGCGGACGGTCAGACATGGCGGCCTCCTGGCAGGCATTTACGGCGTGGCGGCGATTGTCGCACAGCCACCGTGCAGAATAATCGCGATCAAGCCTTCTGCATCGGGGCATTTATGCGGACAATCGAGCCTTTGAGCGTGGGAGCCCGGAATGAAAGCCCGCTGGGATATTTTTTGCAGCGTCGTCGACAACTACGGCGACATTGGCGTGACTTGGCGCCTGGCCCGGCAATTAGTGGTGGAGCACGCCTGTGACGTGCGCTTGTGGGTCGATGACCTGCGGGCCTTCGAACGCATGTGCCCGGAGATTGATGTGCAACGGGAGCAGCAATGGCAAGAGGGCGTCGACGTGCGCCATTGGCCGGCGCAATGGTCGGCCACGCCATCGGCGGATGTGGTGATCGCCGCGTTTGCCTGCCAGTTGCCGCCTGACTACATGGACGCGATGGCCGCGCGCGAGCACGCGCCGTTGTGGATGAACCTGGACTACCTGAGTGCCGAGGACTGGGTGGTGGGGTGCCATCGTCTGCCGTCGGTGAAGTTCAAGGGGGTGCAGAAGTACTTCTTCTTTCCCGGCTTCCGGCCCGGCACCGGTGGCCTGTTGCGTGAGGCGGGGTTGCTGCAACAGCGTCAGGCGTTTCAGCAGGATGCTGGCGCGCAGAAACATTTCCTGCAAAGCCTGGGCGTATTTCCCGCAACCGGTGCGCGGCTGATGTCGCTGTTTGCCTACGAAAATGCCGCGCTTGCCGGTTGGCTGGACGTGTTGGCGACGGACGGGCGCGCCACTCATCTGCTGGTGCCGGAAGGGCGCATCCTCGGCGATGTGCAGCGCTGGCTCGGCGTGGACCGGCTGGCGGCGGGCGATACTCATCAGCGCGACGCCCTGACCGTGCAGGTGCTGCCGTTCGTGCGCCAGGAGCAATATGACCGCCTGCTGTGGTGTTGCGAGTTCAACGCCGTGCGCGGCGAAGACTCGTTCGTGCGGGCCCAATGGGCCGGGCGCCCGTTGCTGTGGCATATCTATCGCCAGGACGAAGACATCCACCTGGACAAGCTCGACGCCTTTCTGGAGCTGTACACCGCAGCCCTCTCGCCGGCGGCAAAAGCCGCGGTGGTAGCGCTTTGGCAGGCCTGGAACACCGAGGGTGATATGGCCCAGCCGTGGAAAAAGCTGCTGGAACACTGGCCGGAAGTGGCTGCACACGCCGAAACATGGTGTCTGGAACAGGCCTTGCAGGCGGATCTTGCGACGGCGCTGGTACAGTTTTATGAAAGTTGGATATGATACGCCACCTTGATTTTTGTAAACCCCATCCAAATTTCGGATATACGCAATGAAAACTGGTAAAGAACTGAAACCCGGTATGGTAATCCGTATCGACAACGATCCTTGGTTGATTCAGAAAGCTGAATTCACCAAGTCGGGCCGTAACAGCGCGATCATGAAGACCAAGCTGAAAAACCTGCTGACTGGTTACAAGACCGAAACCGTTTACGGCGCCGATGACAAGCTGGACGACGTGATCCTCGACCGTAAAGAAGCGACCCTGTCCTTCATCAGCGGCGACTCTTACACGTTCATGGACACCACCGACTACACCATGTACGAGCTGAACGCTGAAGATATCGAAGCCGTTCTGCCGTTCATCGAAGAAGGCATGACCGACGTCTGCGAAGCCGTTTTCTTCGAAGACCGCCTGGTTTCCGTAGAGCTGCCGACCACTATCGTGCGTAAGGTTGCCTACACCGAAGGTTCCGCTCGCGGCGACACTTCGGGCAAAGTCATGAAGCCTGCCAAGCTGGCTAACGGTACCGAACTGCAAGTGGCCGATTTCATCGAAATCGACGACATGATCGAGATCGATACCCGTGAAGGCGGTTCGTACAAAGGTCGCGCCAAGAAGTAATTCTGGCCCCACCGGTACGAAAAAAGCCCGACCTTGAGTCGGGCTTTTTTGTGGGCGTTTACCTGTCACTTCAAGTATTGCCTCAGCTCATCCGATGCTTGCCGCAACGCCGGCACGTGGCTGGCGGCGTGTCGTTGGCGAGCCGCGCGGGTTAGACGGTGACGTGCAGACGCACATCGACGTTGCCGCGGGTGGCGTTGGAGTACGGGCAGACTTGGTGGGCAGCGTCGACCAGGCTTTGCGCGTCGTCCTGGGCCAGGCCCGGCAGGCTGATGTGCAGGTCGATATCCAGACCGAAGCCACCCGGGATCTGACCGATGCCGACATGGGCAGTGATCGACGCATCATCCGGAATTTTGCGTTTGGTCTGGCTGGCGACGAATTTCAGTGCGCCGATAAAGCAGGCCGAGTAGCCGGCGGCGAACAGTTGTTCCGGGTTGGTGGCCTGACCGCCGGCACCGCCCAGTTCCTTGGGGGTGGAGAGTTTGACGTCGAGGATGTTGTCGTTGGAAACGGCGCGACCATCACGGCCGCCGGTGGCGGTGGCTACTGCGGTATAGAGCGTTTGCATGGTGTTGTCCTCTTGGTGTTTTGCGCTAAATGTTTGCGCGCTAAGTAGTTGGTGAGATGAATGTATAGCGCTAATGTTTAGTGCGCAAGGTAAATTTTAGGATTTTTCCGTAAGGGCACCTCAAAACCACTTGTGGGAGGGGATTGCCCCCTCCGCAGGTATGGGGCTTGGGTGTGTTTAGACAGCGCCTTGCAGATTGCCCCGCAACGCAATCAAATCAGCTTGCAGCTTGCGCAGTTGCTCCAGCTCCAGGCCGCTGGCGCCGAGGATGCACTGAGGAATCCCCTTGGCCTTGTCTTGCAAGGCACGGCCAGCGTCGGTCAGTTCCACCACCACCACTCGCTCGTCTTCGCGACTGCGCGTGCGGCTGAGCAGGCCCTCGGCTTCCAGGCGCTTGAGCAGGGGGGTCAGGGAGCCGGGATCGGTCAGCAGGCGGCTGCTGATTTCGCCGACAGTCAAGCCATCCTCTTCCCACAGCACCATCATGGCCAGGTACTGCGGATAGGTCAGGCCGAGGGCTTGCAGCAGCGGCTTGTAGACCTTGGTCATCAGCAATGAAGTGGAGTGCAGGGCGAAGCACAGCTGGTTACCCAGCAACAGGGATTGGCAAGGATCGGGATTTTTGCTCATGGTGCTGCCTCAAAAAAAGCGTATCTGGGCTGGAATCTAGCGGGCAAATCTTTAATGCGCCAGGTAATTCTGTCCGGGGGGTCAGACCAATCCGCTTTGCAGCGCCAGGTCCCAGGGCGGCACTGGGCTGAAGCGCGATTTCAGGTATTCGAGCAACAAGCGGCTACGTGCGTTCGGCTGTTGTTCCAGGCGCAGCGCATAGATGCCGGTGGTTTCCGGGCTGGGCAGGCCGTTTTCGCAAAACAGGGGCAAGAGTTCGCCGCGGACCAGGTATTCACTCGCCAGCCAGGTGGGCAGGTGCGCGATACCCAGGCCGGCCAGGGCACCGGAGAGCAGGGCTTCGGCGTTGTTGGCGCTCATGCGGATGCGTTGCGGGCGATAGGTGGCGCGACGCCCGTCCAGTTCGAAGCGCCAGGCGAAGATCGGCGCCAGGCCATCCCAGTCCAGGCCGTCGTGTTCGCTGAGGTCTCGCGGATGGGTCGGCGTGCCACGGTTTTTCAGGTAGGCCGGGCTGGCGCAGGCAATTCGCACGATGCTGGCCAGCGGCGTGGCGATCAGCCGGGTGTCGACGATATGCCCGGCACGCAGCACCAGATCGACCTTACCCAGGTGCGCGCCCTGCATGTCCACGAAGCTGTCGATCAAATGCAGGTGTACATCCAGCCCCGGGTAGACGTTCAGGAAGTCGGCGATCACCGGCGCCAGATGCCGTCGACCGAACGCCGCCGGTGCGTCCACGCGAATCAAGCCTTCCGGCGCATGGCTCAAGGACACCGCTTCCGCCCGCGCCAATTGCAACTCGGTGACGATGCGCCGCGCGCGTTCGGCGAACGCCAGGCCGGCCGGTGTCGGCAGCACCGCGTGGGTGCTGCGCTGGAACAAGCGGCTGCCCACCGAGCTTTCCAGGCTGTCGATACGCCGGGCCACGGCGGAGGGCGTCAGCGGATGGCGACGCGCGGCGGCGGAAAAACTGCCGGTTTCCAGCACATCGAGAAACAGGCTGAGTTGGTCGGTGAGGATATGCGGGTTCATCGGTCGACGCTTATGCGGGATTGGCACAGCCATTGTGCGTTGCTGTGCGTATCCGCGCCAGAGCGGACTGCGTAGCATGCAAGGCTTGGGATTGTGGAGTAATGCGTGGTGTTGGATTTAGCGATGTACTTGGTTATGGGCGCGGCATTGGGCACGGTGGGCGGTCTGTTCGGCATTGGCGGCGGGTTGATTGCCATCCCGGTGCTCGGCGTGCTGTTCGGCCTCGATCAGCAGATCGCCCAAGGCACCGCGCTGGTGATGGTGGTGCCCAACGTGATGCTCGCGCTGTGGCGTTATCACCAGCGTAATCGCATTGAACTGCGCCACGCGCTGCCGCTGGGGGTGATGGGCTTCAGCTTTGCCTGGCTCGGTTCGATCTGGGCCGTGGGCCTGGACGCCGGCGCGATGCGTGTCGGCTTTATCGCATTTCTGCTGGCGCTGTCGGCCTACAACCTGCTGCGCATGTTCACCCGCAATGCGCCGCCGACGGCACAGATGCGCCATGCCTGGCCGTGGCTCGGGGTGTTGGGCGCGGTCTCCGGCTCTATGGGCGGTTTGTTCGGTGTCGGTGGTGCGGTGGTCGCCACGCCAGTGCTGACCAGTGTGTTCGGCACCACCCAGGTGGTGGCCCAAGGCTTGTCCCTGGCCTTGGCACTGCCCAGCACCGGGGTGACTCTTGTCACTTACGCCTGGCACCACGAAGTGGACTGGATGATCGGCATCCCCCTGGCGGTCGGTGGCCTGCTCAGCATCAGTTGGGGTGTAAAAGTCGCCCACGCTCTGCCGGAGCGCCTGTTGCGCGGTTTGTTCTGCGGTTTCCTGGTGGTGTGCGCCGTGATGCTGATGTTTAAGGTTTGAAGCCGTCGATGATGTACTCCGCCAGGCATTCGGTGATAGGTGACGTCATCAACGGGTTGCGTAACAAGCGCAGATTCATCGACGGTAAGGGCGGGAAACCCTCGTCACTGCCGAGCATGCGCAGGTCATCTGTCACCAGGCTTTCCATGCTGACCATCACTGCCAGGCCGGCGCTGACCACGGCCTGGATCGCCGCCCCGTTGGTGCTGTTGTAGGCCAGGCGATAATTGCGCCCGACGGTATCCAGTGAGGTACGCGCCCACTGGGTGTAAAGGCAATCGGCGCCGGACATCGCCAGTGGCAGGGCGTCGTGCTCGTCCACGCAGAAACACGGCGCCGCGGCCCACACCACGCGCTCGGTGCGCAATAGCTCGCCGATATCATTGCCGGGTTCGCGGCTGATCACCGTCAACGCCAGATCCCGCCGTTGCATTAGCACGGTGGATGCCTCGCAGTGCATCTCGATCTGGATCAGCGGGTAGGCCTTGGAAAACTGTTTGAGAATCCCCGGCAGGAAGCGCATCACATAGTCGTCCGGGGTGCCGATGCGTACCAGCCCGACCATATGCGGTTCTCGCAGGGTGTTGAACACCTCGCTGTGCAGTTTCAGGATGCGCCGCGCATACCCCAGCAGCACCTGGCCCTCCGGCGTCAGTCGCACTTGGCGGCCGTCGCGCTCGAACAGTTTGCGCTGCAGCACGTCTTCTTCCAGGCGCTTCATCTGCATGCTGACCGCCGATTGGGTGCGGTTGACCTGCTCACCGGCACGGGTAAACCCGCCCTGGTCGGCGATGGCGACGAAGGTGCGCAGCACGTCGGTGTCGATGCTTGGGTAGGCGGCCAATTGATCAATTCCTGAGATGTATTTCATAAAAAACATTCGTTGGATTGATCATAGCTGCCGGCACACACTCGCGTCATCCCCAAGGGAGGGCGAGAAGATGAAAGGTCAAACAGGTTGTGCAGGATGGACGAAGCGGCCGCTTTCCGGGCTGTTCCAAGCGATTGCGCGGTGGCAGGTATTGCGGTACGAGCGTCGGTTAGTGGCCACGCTGAGCGATGCGGCGCTCAAGGATATCGGGCTGAGCCGCGCTGATGTGGAGCACGAAGCCCATCGGCATTTCTGGGAAGACCCACTGCGAAAATGACCGAGGATGCAGTAGGGTGGTCGGCACGTTCATACGGAGATGCTCATGCCCGCCGACCTGTCGTTTTCCCTCAAGCAAGCGCGCCGCATGGCACTGGCCGCCCAGGGCTTTTCCGGGCGCCAGGCGCCTGCGTTGATCAAGGCCACACACCTCAACCGCTTGATCGACCGCCTGGGTGTGCTGCAGATCGATTCGGTCAATGCCGTGGTGCGCTCCCATTACCTGCCGTTGTTTTCCCGCCTGGGGCAGTACGCCCCGTCACTGCTTGAGCAGGCGGCCTGGAGCCAGGGCCGACAGCGTTCGTTGTTCGAGTATTGGGGGCATGAGGCCTCGTTGTTGCCAATGGCGCTGTACCCCTTGATGCGCTGGCGCATGGAGCGGGCAAGACAAGGGCAGGGGATTTACGCGCAGATGGCGCGTTTTGGTCGCGAGCAGCAGGCCATCATCCAGCGCGTGTTGAACACTGTCGAACAACAGGGCCCCCTGGGTGCAGGCAGTCTGTCGACCCGCGCCGAGCGCGCCGGCCCGTGGTGGGACTGGAGCGATGAAAAGCACGCGCTGGAATGGCTGTTCGCCGCTGGCCTGGTCACGGTTGCCGGTCGGCGCGGGTTCGAGCGGCTCTACGATTTGCCCGAGCGCGTCATCCCTGGCGACCGGCTTCACCAGGCGCCGCTGAGCGAGGCCGAGGCTCAGCGCGGTTTGCTGCTGCACAGTGCGACTGCGCTGGGTGTGGGCAGCGAAAAAGATCTGCGCGATTACTTCCGCCTGGACCCCGCCGACACTCGCAGCCGCTTGGCCGAACTGGTCGAGGACGGCCAATTGCTGATGTGCCGGGTGCAGGGCTGGAAGCAGCCGGCCTACTGCCTGCCGGAGCCGAAAGTGCCGCGCAAGGTGCCGGCCAGCGCACTGTTGTCGCCGTTCGATTCGCTGATCTGGGAGCGCAGCCGCACCGAGCGGCTGTTCGATTTCCGTTATCGGCTGGAGATTTACACGCCGCAGGACAAGCGGGTGTACGGCTACTACGTGCTGCCGTTTCTGCACAACGAGCGGATCGCCGCGCGCGTCGACCTGCGTGCCGAACGCGCCCACGGCCGCCTGGCCGTGCATGCGGTGCATGAAGAAGCGCCGGGGCTGGACGAGGAGGGGATGTGCGCGCTGGCGCTGAACTTGCGGCAAATGGCCGATTGGCTGGGGCTCGAACAGGTGCAGCTCAATTGCCCACGGCCGAGTGCCGACCGATTAAGGGCGGCGATGCTCACATCACGGTAGGCCCGAGCTTGCTCGCGAGAAACGTTAACGATGACGCGGGAAACCGACACCCCGCGGCATTCTCAGGTTTTTCGCGAGCAAGCTCGCGCCTACCGAATGGGGTCACCGTTTTACTTGCTTCAACGTCTCGGCGATCAGGAACGCCAGCTCCAGCGACTGATCGGCATTCATCCGCGGGTCGCAGTGGGTGTGGTAGCGGTCCGACAAGCCATCTTCGGTGATCGGCCGCGCGCCGCCGATGCATTCGGTGACGTTCTGCCCGGTCATCTCGATATGAATCCCGCCGGCATAGGTGCCTTCGGCCTCGTGTACCTGGAAGAATTCCTTCACCTCGCCGAGGATCTGCGCAAAGTCGCGGGTCTTGTAGCCGCTGCTGGCCTTGATCGTGTTGCCGTGCATCGGGTCGGAGCTCCACAGCACCTGTTTGCCCTCACGCTGCACGGCGCGAAGCAGCGCCGGCAGGTGGTCGCCGACCTTGTTGGCGCCCATGCGCGCGATCAGGTTCAAGCGGCCGGGGTCGTTGTCCGGGTTGAGGATGTCGATCAGGCGGATCAGGTCATCCGGGTTCATGCTCGGGCCGACCTTGACCCCGATCGGGTTGTGTACCCCGCGCAGGAACTCGACGTGGGCGCCGTCCAACTGACGGGTGCGATCGCCGATCCACAGCATGTGGGCCGAGCAGTCGTAGTAGTCGTTGGTCAGGCTGTCGCGGCGCACGAAGGCTTGTTCGTAGTTGAGCAGCAGCGCTTCGTGGGCGGTGAAGAAGCTGGTTTCGCGCAGTTGCGGCGAGCTGTCCATGCCGCAGGCGCGCATGAAGGCCAGGGTTTCGTCGATACGGTTCGCCAACTGGCTGTACTTCTCGGCCAGTGCGGAGTTGGCGATGAAGTCCAGGTTCCACTTGTGTACCTGGTGCAGGTCGGCAAACCCGCCCTGGGCGAACGCGCGCAGCAGGTTAAGGGTGGCGGTGGACTGGTGGTAGGACTGCAGCAGGCGGTCGGGGTCCGGCACACGGCTTTTTTCGTCGAAGCCGATGCCGTTGACGATATCGCCACGGTAGGCCGGCAAGGTGACGCCATCGATGGTTTCATCGTTGGACGAGCGCGGCTTGGCGAACTGGCCGGCCATGCGCCCGACTTTCACCACCGGGCAGCCGGCGGCGAAGGTCATCACGATAGCCATCTGCAGCAGCACCTTGAAGGTGTCGCGGATTTTTGCGGCGGAGAACTCGGCAAAACTCTCGGCGCAGTCGCCGCCTTGCAGCAGGAAGGCGCGACCCTGGGTCACCTCGGCAAACTGGCGGCGCAACTCGCGGGCCTCCCCGGCAAATACCAGCGGCGGGTAGCTGGCCAGGCTCTGCTCTACCTGTAACAGGTGTGCAGCGTCCGGGTACTGGGGTTGTTGCTGGATCGGCAGGGCGCGCCAGCTGTCTGGGCTCCAGGGTTGGCTCATCGTGGACTCGATAGGGTGATTGACGGTCGGGCGCCAATGTTATCAGCAATTAGTGCGTGACCTGTTGCCGCCGGTTGGCCGACAATCGCGCCTTTGCCCTGGGGTGAACCCGTTAGGAGTTGTAGATGAGCGAGGAGCGTGTCGAGCGCCTGCTGGCCGAGGTCCATGATGACTTCGGCATGATCCGCGTGCTCGAAGTGGCCGATTACCGTTTTCTCGAGTTTGGCGACGCCATCGAGCAAAGCTGCGTGTTCACCGCCGACCCGAGCTGGCTGGAGTACGACTACACCCGTGCGATGCTGATCGGTGCGTTGTGCCACGAGCAGCCGGAAAGCGCGTTGTTCCTCGGCCTGGGCGCCGGCACGCTGACCCAGGCGTGCCTCAAGTTCCTGCCGCTGGAGGATGTCGAAGCCATCGAGCTGCGCCCCGAGGTGCCGCGCCTGGCCATTGAGTTCCTGGGGCTGGACGACGATCCGCGCCTGTACATCCGCATTGGCGATGCTCTGGAATTGCTCGAGACCGCCGAAACGGCCGACCTGATCTTCGTCGACCTGTACACCGATGTCGGCCCCGGCGTTGGGCACCTGGCCTGGACCTTCCTGGAAAACTGCCAGAAGAAACTCAACCCCGGCGGTTGGCTGGTGATCAATCAGTGGGCCACCGACGACGGCAAACCGTTGGGTGCGGCCCTGCTGCGCGGGTTGTATCACCGGCATTATTGGGAGCTGCCGGTGAAGGAGGGCAATGTGATCCTGCTGGTGCCTTCGGAGTTGGATCAGGCGCTGGACGCTGCGGCGCTCTCGGCCCGCGCCGAAGCGCTGGCGCCGCGATTGGGCTATTCGTTGCAGCCATTGATCAAGGCGATTCGGCCGGCAACCTAGTTGTCTGAACGGGCGTCATCGCGGGCAAGCCCACTCCCACATTTGACCGAGCACATCCTGAAGGAATGCGGTCGATGTGGGCGCGGGCTTGCTCGCGATGACTGCGGCACGGCCAACTCAAATTCCCCTGAATACCCCCGGGCGCTTCTCGAGCATGGCGCGCACGCCTTCCTTGGCGTCTTCGCTGTTGAACAATTGCGCGACCAGCGGCGGTAACGCGGCGGCCGCGACAGCTTCGCCCTCCAAGCGCGCCAGGCGGGCCGACATCAACGTGGCTTGCACGCCGAGGGGTGCCTGGCGCGCGATGCGGCTGGCCAGTTCGATGGCGCGCGGCAGCAGGTCTTCGCTGGCCATCACTTCCTGCACCAACCCCAGGCGCAGGGCTTCGTGGGCATCGAACTCATCGCCGGTGAGCAGCCAGCGCATGGCGTTGCCCCAGCCTGCTATTTGATGAAAGCGCAACGTCGCACCACCAAATGGAAAGATCCCACGTTGTACTTCCATCTGCGCGAAGCGAGTGTTGCTCGCGCAGAGATTGATATCCGCCGCCAGCATCAACTCGATGCCAAGGGTCAGGCAGTAGCCCTGAGCGGCGACGATCACCGGTTTGCCGACCCGAGGGCCGGCGAACACGCCCCAGGGATCGCAGCCCCCCGGTGGCGGTTGCCAGCCTCCGGCCATCACTGCGCTGACGTTGGCCAGGTCCAGCCCGGCGGTGAAGTGGTCGCCGTGGGCGAACACCACGGCCACCCGCGCATCGTCGTTTCGATCAAATTCGCCATAGGCCAGGCTCAGTGCGTTGAGCAGATCCAGGTCAAAGGCATTGCGCTTGGCGACCCGATCCAGGCCCAACAACAGGACATGACCCAGGAGTTCACGGCTGACGAGGCTGCTGCTGGCTTGATTCATCGGGTGTGCCCTCGGGCGCAGTAAGGGGTTTCGGACCAAAGGGGCCGAGTGTGCGGGTGAACCGTTTAAGCGTTTCAGCCAACAGGGCCGGGCACTTGAAAAATAGACCCTGGAGCCCATCTGCGCAAAGGCGGTGACGCAGTGCGGTTTATCGGTGCTTTGCGATAAAAAAAGCTCCCTTTTTCAGCTATTTCCGGTATAGTGCGCGCCGGCCTTTAACCGGGCCGCGTTTAGGTAGCGCAATTCCCCGAAGTCAGCTTCGGCTGCACGTCCGCACAGCGGACTCTTCCTTGACGAATCTTTTTCATTCATTCGTTTTCGCAAATCCCCGCCGACAAAGCAGCCAGGGCGACTCTTGAGTCTCAACACGGCATGCGCAGCTTTGGAGCATGGGTCTTTGCGGATGCACTTAGAGGCAGACCCATGACCCAGGAAACCGGCGGCTTCGCCGCTTTTAATCTTAACCCGAACATTCTTGCTGCCGTCATTGCGACTGGCTACGAAGAACCTTCGGCGATTCAGCAGCAATCGATCCCGATCATCATGGCCGGCCACGACATGATTGGCCAGGCGCAAACCGGTACCGGTAAAACCGCCGCGTTCGCCCTGCCTATCCTGCACTGCATCGATCCTGCCAAGCGCGAACCGCAAGCCCTGATCCTGGCGCCAACTCGTGAGTTGGCGCTGCAAGTAGCAACCGCTTTTGAAACCTACGCCAAGCAAATGCCAGGCGTAACCGTTGTGGCCGTCTACGGCGGCGCGCCGATGGGCCCGCAACTCAAGGCTATCCGTAATGGCGCACAGATCGTTGTCGCCACTCCGGGTCGTCTGTGCGACCACCTGCGTCGTGACGAGAAAGTCCTGTCGACCGTGAACCACCTGGTTCTGGACGAAGCTGACGAAATGTTGAAGCTGGGCTTCATGGATGACCTGGAAGTCATCTTCAAGGCACTGCCACCGACCCGTCAGACCGTGCTGTTCTCGGCCACCCTGCCGCAGTCGATCCGTGCCATTGCCGAACGCCACCTGCGCGATCCGCAACACGTGAAGATCCAGACCAAGACTCAGACCGTTACCGCGATCGAACAGGCTCACCTGTTGGTTCACGCTGACCAGAAGACCTCGGCTGTATTGAGCCTGCTGGAAGTCGAAGACTTCGACGCGCTGATCATGTTCGTGCGTACCAAGCAAGCGACCCTGGACCTGGCCAGTGCCCTCGAAGCCAAAGGCTACAAAGCCGCTGCGCTGAACGGTGACATCGCCCAGAACCAACGTGAGCGCGTGATCGACTCCCTCAAGGATGGCCGTCTGGACATCGTTGTAGCGACCGACGTAGCTGCTCGTGGCCTCGACGTTCCACGTATCACCCACGTGTTCAACGTTGACATGCCTTACGATCCAGAGTCCTACGTTCACCGTATCGGCCGTACCGGCCGTGCGGGTCGCGAAGGTCGCGCACTGCTGCTGGTGACGCCGCGTGAGCGCCGCATGCTGCAAGTGATCGAGCGTGTGACCGGTCAGAAGGTTGCCGAAGTCCGCCTGCCGGATGCCCAGGCCGTTCTCGATGCACGCATCAAGAAACTGACCAACAGCCTGTCGCCACTGGTGGCTGACGCTGAATCGACCCACGGCGACCTGCTGGACCGCCTGACCGCCGATATCGGTTGCACCCCGCGTGCCCTGGCTGCAGCCCTGCTGCGCAAAGCTACCAACGCTCAGGCCTTGACCCTGGCAGCCATCGAGAAAGAACGCCCACTGGTACCGAACAACGCGCCACGCGGTGATCGTCCAGAGCGTTCCGGCGACCGTCCTGAGCGTGGTGATCGTGAGCGTCGCGCTCCGGTGCCATTGGCTGAAGGTCGTGCTCGCTGCCGTACCGCGCTGGGCGCGCGTGACGGTATCGCGGCCAAGAACCTGCTGGGCGCTATCCTCAACGAGGGTGGCCTGGCACGTGAAGCCATCGGTCGCATCCAGGTCCGTGACAGCTTCTCCCTGGTGGAGCTGCCGGAAGACGGTCTGGAAAAACTGCTGACCAAGCTGAAAGACACACGCGTTGCCGGTAAGCAGCTCAAGCTGCGTCGCTACCGCGAAGATTGATCCGCCCCTGGGCTGATTGATCGCACCTAAAAAAATCCCCGACTGGTTCGGGGATTTTTTTTGCCCGGCAATTGGCGCGGATCGTCGTGGGGTGGTCGGCCATAACGGTCAGCTACTGATCTTATTGGGTTTAGGAAAAGTCTGAGTTTCTGAGCGGCCTTTCTGGCAGCCGGCTTTGCGTAAAGTTTTTACTATCAAGTGACGGGGGGCGGATAAACCTGAGTTGCATCGCTCAAGGGGAAAAAACGCTCTCAATCTGCTCTCGTCAGTTGTTCAAGTTGGAAAGGTTCGCTTGTAACCGTGTCGAGGGATAGGCGCCGGGCTTGACGGCTATTGATTGATTTTTCCAGAAAGGAGCTGTGGCTGTTATGCGTATTAATAATTCACAGTTGTTTCCACAAACAATGCCTGAGCCTGCGACTTATCCTCCCAGCCAACCGCCTGTTAATCAGGCGAGAGAGCCAGCACGCGAGCACGGTTTGCCGTGGACCGAGCGCGCACTCGCTTCGGATGCCGCGGCTGCTCGTTCAAGAAGAAATACGCGATCCATGCCTGTAGCGTCTGCGACCACGACGTCAACGCTTAATAAAGTCAGCGATCCAAAACTGGAAATCAAGAAGGTAGCCACATCGCCCAATGGGTTGTATGGCCTGAGTTACTCGCTGTCCGCGCCTGGCGCTGGGTTGAGTAACATTACGTTTCCAATGAGTATCGACGAAGGCCTTCAACGAAAAGGAAGCAAGGACGCAGGGATTTATTATGCGATGCAGTTTGGCGTCAATGATGCGCAAGGTCGGCCTCTTGGCCGTGGCTATATTGGGATGCAGCCGCGCGGGGATGGCAAGGCGCTGATTGTGTTTTCTGGAAACGGTGAGCATTTCAAAGCGCCACAAGGCCGCCCCGAGTTTGATGGGGGAAAAGGCGCCAGTAACAGCACCTTGGTAGATTTTAAATTTGGGAATAAATATAACCTCACGGTAGAACGAGATCCTGAGGATGCCCATAAGTTGAGGGGGTTTATTCAGGACGTTACCGATTCCGACATGCCGGGCCCCAAGCAGCATGTCAAAGATATTTATGTCGATCAGAAGTTTGCCTTGGCTGGCAGAGACAGAGGCTTCGTCGAACATTATGGCGCGAAAATAGACCGAAGTTCGCAGATCGCACCTACTCGCGGTAGTTTCTCCGCCCCCTTTACTACAGACGATAAGGGCAATGTCAGGGTGGGTGAAATCAAGAGTGATGGGCTCTATGGCCGGTACAAGAACTCGATGGTGGGACTGCAGCGGGTGATCAGCGAAGCGGGTAAAGGTCAGGAAATACAATTCTCTTTTCAGGGCGCAGGTTATGAGAAGAAAGCCTGAAGGCGCTGTTGATAGAGCCTGAGTAAGCGTTTCAACGCTACGCCTGTTGGAGTTGCGCCCCTTGAAAAGGTTGGCGATGCAAAAACTCGGAAGGCCCACGCAGGTGAGGATTTCCGGGTTTTCTTCTTGGGCCGCGCTCGCTTTATGGGCGGCCCTCAATCTGGGTTTTCCCGCGCATCGGGATGTGCGTCAGCCGAAGCGGTAGATGTCCATGCCCAGCGCGCCCATGGTGAAGCCTTGGTGCGCCACGCTGAAGTCGCCGCCGGCACCCCGCGCAAAGTAGAGCGGCAGTAAATGTTCATCACTGGGATGGCTGCGCACGGCGTTGGGCGCCTGGCGGCGATAATCGTGCAGCGCGGCTTCGTCGTTGGCGGCAAGCTTGTCCACCATCCAGTCACGAAACGCCCGCGCCCACGGCTCGATGCTTTCGGGCCCGGCGTGCCAATCCAGCTCGCCGAGGTTGTGGGTGATGCTGCCGGAGCCGATCAGCAACACGCCTTGTTCGCGCAGGCTGGCGAGTGCGTGTCCGACCCGGGTCTGCAGGGCAGGGCCCATACGGCTGGGCAAGGACACCTGCACCACTGGGATATCCGCGGCCGGGTACATCAGCGACAGCGGCACCCAGGCGCCGTGGTCGAAGGGACGGCGCTCATCGATGCGCGCATTCAAGCCGTCGGCGTGCAGCAACTCGACAATCTCGCGCGCCAATTGCGGGTCGCCCGGCGCCGGGTATTGCACGGCAAACAACTCGGCCGGAAAGCCGCCGAAGTCATGCCAGGTTTCCGGTGCGGCGTTGCCGCTGACCAGCAATTCCTGGCTTTCCCAGTGCGCCGACACCACCACAATCGCCTTCGGCCGTGGTAGTTCAGCCGCCAGGCGCTGCAGGGCCGGGCCGCTGGCGCCGGGTTGCAGGGCGAGCATGGGCGAACCATGGGAGATAAACAGAGTGGGGAGCATTAGAAGGGCCCTCAGGGTTAACATGGCCCATCTTCAACCAGATCAATGATCTAAATCTAATATAAGTTTTAGCGCCTTTTGATCGAATTTTCAGGGTGATGTATGGATTCTCAGTTTTGGCGGGAGCGCTGGGCACGTAATCAGATCGGTTTTCACTTGCCCGAGGTCAACCCCTATCTGCAACGGCACTGGCCGCAGTTGGCGGTCGCGCAGGGGGCAAAGGTGCTGGTGCCCTTGTGTGGCAAAAGCCTGGATCTGGTGTGGCTGGCCAGTCAAGGCTGTCGCGTGCTCGGGGTAGAACTGTCGGAGCAGGCGGTTGAGGCATTCTTCAGTGAGCAGGGGCTGATACCGCGTATCAACCAACGCGGCGTGTTCAAGGTGTACCAGGCGGATGTGATCGAGGTGTGGTGCGGTGATTTCTTCGCGCTGGACGCGCAGGCGCTGCTCGATTGCACGGCGCTTTATGATCGCGCGGCGTTGATCGCCTTGCCGCCGCTGATGCGGGCGCGCTACACCGAGCACCTCAATACGCTTCTGGGGCCGGGTTGCAAGGGGGTGCTGATTACCCTCGACTACGACCAGACGCAAAAGGCCGGCCCACCGTTTGCGGTGACCGATGATGAGGTGAAGGCGCTGCTGGGGGCGCACTGGGCCCTCGAAGTGCTTGAGGAGCAGGACGTTTTGGGTGAGAGCTGGAAGTTCGTTCAGGACGGCGTAACCCGGCTGGAAGAGCGAGTCTATCGACTCACGAAGCGCTGAGTCCTGGGCGGGTAAGGCGCCCACAAAAAAGGGGCGATCAGATCGCCCCTTTCCGTGTCGCCGCCAAGCGGTCAGCCGCGACGACGCAGTGCGTCAATCCGCTCTTCCAGCGGCGGGTGGCTCATGAACATGCGCGCCAGGCCCTGCTTGATGCCGCCGTTGATGCCAAAGGCGGTCAGGCTGTCCGGCATATGCACCGGCAGGCCCTGTTCGGAGCGCAGGTGCTGCAAGGCTGCAATCATCGCCCCGGTGCCAGCCAGGCGGGCACCGGCTTCGTCCGCGCGAAATTCCCGTTTGCGCGAGAACCACATCACGATCGCGCTGGCCAGGAAGCCCAGCACCAGTTCAGCGAAGATGGTTGCCACGTAGTAGGCAATGCCGCGGCCTTCTTCGTTCTTGAAGATCACCTTGTCGACGAAGTTGCCGATGATTCGCGCGAAGAACATCACGAAGGTGTTCACCACGCCCTGGACCAGCGCCAGGGTGACCATGTCACCGTTCGCCACGTGGCCGATCTCGTGGGCCAGCACCGCCTTGACTTCATCGTAGGAGAAGCGCTCCAGCATGCCCTGGCTCACCGCAACGAGCGCGTCGTTCTTGTTCCAGCCGGTGGCAAAGGCGTTGGCTTCATAGGCCGGGAAGATCCCGACCTCCGGCATCTTGATACCGGCCTCGCGGGACAACTGTTCGACGGTCTGCAGCAACCATTGCTCATGCCGGGTGCGTGGCTGAGTGATGACCTGGGTGCTGGTGCTCATCTTCGCCATCCACTTGGAGATGAACAGCGAGAACAGCGAGCCGGCAAAACCAAAGACCGCACAGAAGATCAGCAGCTGATTGAGGTTCAGATCAACCCCGTTGGCCGCCATGAACCCGTTGAAGCCGAAAAGGCTCAGGGTGATGCTGGCAATCAGCACGACCGCCAGGTTGGTGGCCAAGAACAGCAGGATGCGCATCATGGTTGTAGAGTTCTCCTCATGCTAAATATGTCGCGTACTGCGGGGTATATAAGGTGCGACATGGGGTGATTCAACCGAGCGACTATTTCAAACTGTGTCCTACAGCCTGAATGTAGAGTCTTGAAGGGAATTTCCCACCTGTATTGCCCCGCTTGATCAGCCTCCTGTTGCCTCGCGGCCCTTTGATTATAAGGGGCACGCGCTGGGAGAGGGGCAAACGCAGTGCGGAGCGGGGCAATGGGCAGAGAAGTGTTGCCAGATACTCGCTGTACGACCAGATCCCGGTCGTACAGCGTCATAGTCGTTACTGGCGATAGGACTTGAGGAAGTTGCCGATGCGACCGATGGCCATGTCCAGGTCATCCACACGCGGCAAGGTCACCACGCGGAAGTGATCCGGCCACGGCCAGTTGAACGCGGTGCCTTGCACCACCAGGAGCTTTTCCGACAGCAGCAGGTCGAGCACGAACTTCTCGTCGTTGAGGATCGGGCAGACTTTCGGGTCGATGCGTGGGAAGGCGTACAGCGCGCCCATCGGCTTCACGCAACTGACGCCGGGAATGTCGTTGAGCAATTCCCAGGTGCGGTTGCGTTGCTCCAGCAGGCGGCCCTGAGGCAGCAGCAGATCGTTGATGCTCTGGTAACCGCCCAGCGCAGTCTGGATCGCGTGCTGGCTCGGTACGTTGGCACACAGGCGCATATTGGCCAGCATGTCGATGCCTTCAATGTAGCTCTGGGCGTTGTGCTTGGGCCCGGAGATGGCGACCCAGCCGGAGCGGAAACCCGCCACGCGGTAGGACTTGGACAAGCCGTTGAAGGTCAGGCAGAGCAGGTCCGGCGCGAGGGAGGCGGTGCAGATGTGGACGGCGTCGTCGTAGAGGATCTTGTCGTAGATCTCGTCGGAGAACACCACCAGGTTGTGCTGGCGCGCCAGCTCGAGCATGCCCAGCAGCACTTCCCGCGAGTACACGGCGCCGGTCGGGTTGTTCGGGTTGATGATGACCAGCGCCTTGGTGTTCGGGGTGATCTTGGCCTTGATGTCGGCCAGGTCCGGGAACCAGTCGGCGCCTTCGTCGCACAGGTAGTGTACCGGGCGGCCACCGGCCAGGGTCACCGCGGCGGTCCACAGCGGGTAGTCCGGCGCCGGCACCAGCACTTCGTCGCTATTGTTGAGCAAGGCCTGCATCGACATCACGATCAGTTCGGACACGCCGTTGCCCAGGTAGATGTCCTCGATGCCGACACCTTCGACCTGCTTCTGCTGGTAATACTGCATCACCGCCTTGCGCGCACTGAACAGGCCTTTGGAGTCGCTGTAGCCCTGGGCGGTGGGCAGGTTGCGGATCACGTCCTGGAGGATTTCGTCCGGCGCTTCGAAACCAAAGGGCGCCGGGTTGCCAATGTTCAGCTTGAGGATGCGATGGCCTTCCTCTTCCAGGCGTTTGGCGTGCTTGAGCACCGGGCCGCGAATGTCGTAGCAGACGTTGGCGAGCTTGTTCGATTTGCTGACCTGCATGGCGATGTGATCCTGAAAATGAACGATCCAGACGGTGCGAAGCCTACCGTGCTGAGAATCCTGCGTTGGTCGCACCCATAAATACGTTTGAATGCCGCTAACGCGGGTGCCAGACTGCCGGGTTGAAGAGGCGCAATCATACGTGCCGCCTGATCCCTGGAAAAGACACAGATCAGGGTTTTTCAGTTGCCGAGGTGTACTGATGGAAAAGCTGCAGAAAACCATTGAAGAATGGAAAGCGATGCTCGATCCGGAGCAATACAACGTGTGCCGCCTGAAGGGCACCGAACGGCCGTTTTCCGGGAAGTACAATGCCACCAAGACCGACGGCGTGTATCACTGCATCTGCTGCAATGAGCCACTGTTCGACTCTTCCACCAAGTTCGATTCCGGCTGCGGCTGGCCCAGCTTCTACGCACCGATCGCCGACAGCGCGATGATCGAGATCCGCGATGTCAGCCACGGCATGATCCGCACCGAAGTCACCTGCGCCAAGTGCGACGCGCACCTGGGGCATGTGTTCCCGGATGGCCCGCCGCCGACCGGCCTGCGCTATTGCATCAACTCGGTGTGCCTGGACCTCGTGCCGCGCTGAGCCTGAGTCGCCCCTGCGTCTTGCGCGGGGGCGATGTATACCGGGCTATCAGTTTGATCAATTCAATTGCGCGCAATTGAATTGCTCGCTATGTTTTCCTTCTTTCTCCTGATCCGAGGCATTGCCATGAGCGACAACCTGCTGAGCATCCCTTGCACCACCATCAAGGGTGAGCAAAAGACCTTGGCCGATTTTGCCGGCAAGGCCATTCTTGTGGTCAACACTGCCAGCAAATGCGGCTTCACCCCGCAGTACAAGGGCCTGGAGCAACTCTGGCAGCAGTACAAGGACCAGGGCCTGGTGGTGCTGGGGTTTCCGTGCAACCAGTTCGGCAAGCAGGAACCGGGCAACGAAGGCGCGATTGCCGAGTTCTGCGAGCTGAATTTCGGCGTCAGCTTCCCGTTGTTCAAGAAGATCGACGTCAATGGTGGCGCTGCCCACCCGCTGTTCGTGCAGTTGAAAAAACGCGCGCCGGGCCTGCTGGGTTCCAAGGGCATCAAGTGGAATTTCACCAAGTTCCTCATCGGTCGCGACGGCCAGGTGGTCAAGCGCTTTGCGCCAACCACCAAACCCCAGGAGTTGACCCAAGAGATCGAAGCCCTGCTCAAATGACCGACCTGCCCACCGTGTCCCTGGCGCTGGACAACCAGTTGTGTTTCAAGCTCTACGCCGCATCGCGCGCGGTGACCCGCGCCTATAAACCGATGCTTGACCAGTTGGGCCTGACCTACCCGCAATATGTGGTGATGCTGGTGTTGTGGGAATGGCACCACGCGACGCCGCCCCAGCCCACGGTCAAGGCCCTGGGCGAGCGCTTGATGCTCGATTCGGGCACGCTGACGCCGCTGCTCAAGCGCCTGGAGCAGCTTGGGTTAGTGAGACGCCAGCGCAGCGCGCAGGATGAACGCGAAGTGCATTTGAGCCTGAGCCACGCCGGGGTGCAGTTGCGCGGCCAGGCCCATCAGTTGAAAACCCGCTTGCTGTGCGACAGCGGTGTCGACCTCAACCAGGCCGATGCCTTGCGCGAGGGGTTGGACCAATTGCTCGCGCAGATCAGAGACTTGTCGTCTTAGGCACCCACAGGTCCAGCAGCGCATTGAGTTCTTCGCGGCGAAACGGCTTGGCCAGGTAGTCATTCATCCCCGCCGCCCGGCAACGCTCGCGTTCTTCCGACAGCGCGTTGGCGGTCAGGGCGACAATGGGCAGATCCGGCCAGCGCCCGCTGCGACGAATCTGCCGACTGGCCTCGTAGCCATCCATCACCGGCATGTTGCAGTCCATCAGCACCATGTCGAAGTGCTGTTCTTCGAGGAACCTGAGCGCTTCGCCACCATGGGCGGCGACGATCACTTCGCAGCCCAACTTGCTGAGCATGCCCTTGGCCACCAGTTGATTGACCGGGTTGTCCTCCACCAGCAGGATGCGTGCCCGGTGGACCAGGGGCGTGGCATCGAGTGCGATCGGGTCGAGGATCAAGTGCGCGTCGCTGCGCAGATTACGTTGCAGGATCTGGTACAGCGCGTTGCGGCTCAAAGGGCGCGCCTGTTGCTGCAACGGCGCCAGGGCCGCGACTTCCTCACTGGGCATGAAATTGCCATAGGCGGTCACCAGCAGGATCGGCGCCGTGATGGCCGGGCGCAGGCGAAACAGGCACTCCGGGCAGTCCGTGATCAGCAAGTCGGGTTTTTTTCCGCTCAAGTCCTCATCGATAGAATAGCAATGCACTGTCAGCCCCCAGTGAGGTAGCAGGGTGCTGAGCAGCTCCGCCAGGCCGCTGTCGGCACCGGTGATTGCAATGACTTCGCCCGTCAGTGACGCGAGCCGGGGCGCAGGTAAATGGGCGGGCAGCGGCAGGTCGGCGCAGAACTGGCTGCCGAAGCCGACTTCCGAACTGATGCTCAGTCGACCGTGCATCGCCTCGCACAGGTTATGGGTCAGCGCCAGGCCCAGGCCGGTGCCGCCAAACTGGCGGGTGATGCCCGCGCCAGCCTGGGTGAACGGCTGGAAGATCTTCACCTGCGCGTCCTGGGCAATGCCGATCCCGGTGTCGCACACTTCGATTTTTACTCGGCCATCCTGGGCGCTGAGGCGCACATCCACGCGGCCGAAGCGCGTGAACTTCAAGGCGTTGGACAGCAGGTTACTGACAATCTGCCGCACACGTGTCGGGTCGCCGAGCACCTGCGCCGGGAACTGCGGGTCGATCAGGCACGTCAGTTCGACACTCGGCGCGGCGTTCTGCGATAACAGGTTGGCGGTGTCTTCCACCAGCGCGCCGAGGTCGAACGGGATGCGCTCCAGCTCCAACTGGCCCGCGTCGAACTTGGACAGGTCGAGGATATCGTTGAGCAGTTCCACCAGCACCTTGCCGGAATCATGGGCGATCGACAGTTGCTGGCGCTGCTCGGCGTTGAGCGGGCTGTCCAGCGACAGCGCGATCATGCCCAGCAACCCATTGAGCGGCGTGCGGATTTCGTGACTCATATTGGCCAGGAACGCCGCCCGCGCCTGAGCCATGCCCAGCGCGTTCATTTTTGCTGCTTCCAACTCATCGTTGGACTGGCTCAAGCGCTGGTTGCTGGCCTTGAGCTCCAGCGTGCGCGCCGAGACGATGTTTTCCAGTTGCCCCAGGTACTCGGTGAGGCGGTCCTCGGCGTGACGCCGCTGCTGGATCTCGGTTTCCAGGGTGTCGAATTGCTGGTTGGCCATGTTGACCAGCACGCCGATTTCATCGTGCTCGTGCCCCGGCGGGCAATCCAGGCGTGTCTGCCTGCGCGTGCTCAGCTCGCGAATGATGCGTACCAGCGGTTGGGTCAGCATCACATAGAACAGGCCCAGCAGGATCCCGGTCAGCAGCAGGCTGCGTACAAACCCGTTGATCAGGGTGACCTCGGCACGGTGCAGGAAGCGGCTGCCAAAGGCGTAGGTGTCTACGTCGAGGCGCAGCACGCCAAGGGATTCGTTGGGCATATGGCTGAGGAACAGCCGGTCTTCAAACTGGCGGTTGGCGCCGAACAGGAAATCGCTGACGGGCCGGTAGGGGCTTTCTTTGCGCGGCCGTCCGACGTCGGCCAGTACCACGCCGTTGTTGTCGGTCAACCGCGCCTGAATGATGGCGGGGGAGTGCAACAGGCCGAGGGTCAGCTCCTGGGCCAACTCGGCGTCGATGTTGTAGGCGATGCGTGACGCCGGGTTATGGCTGATTTCAATCAGCGAACGAATTTCACGGTTGATGGATGCGTCTTCGCTGGCATAATCAATGCCGATCTGGATCAGGCTGAGCAAGGTTCCCAAGACGAAACCGACCAGCACAGTCAATCTGGCTTGTTTATAAGACAAGCGGTGGGCGAACTTGATATCCATCGAGTGTTGAACCACTTCACGTTTCCCTTCGCCCGGCAAGCATAGCTGAACATCCACAGGTTCAGGCTTGCCCGGTACGAATCGTCAGTTTTAGGGGTGCAGCCCGGAGCGCTCGGCCGCAGGGTTGCCAATACGCCATCTTTTACAAGAACTTGCCAGAGGAATAGTCGTGGATTCTCGATTGAATGCCTTTCTTGAGCGCGCCGATGCCGTACTCGCGCGCCTGGAACCCCTGTTGCCAGCCCCGCGCCAAACCATCGACTGGCACCAATGCCTTGCGGCCCGTTGGCAGCGTGAGGGTCGCAGCGGCTTCCTGCTGCCGCTGGAGGTCAGCCTGGACATGCGCCTGTCCGACCTGATCGGTGTGGACAAGCAGCGTGAAACATTGGCGCGCAACACCCAACAGTTCCTCGACGGCCTGCCCGCCAACCATGCGTTGCTGTGGGGCTCGCGCGGCACGGGGAAATCGTCGATGGTGCGCGCCTTGCTCGCCCAGCACGCCAGCGCCGGTTTGCGCTTGATCGAAATCGAACGCGATCACCTCGCCGACCTGCCGCGTGTGGTCGAACAACTGCTCAAGCTGCCGCAGCGTTTCATTCTGTTCTGCGATGACCTGTCGTTCGAGGCCGGTGAAGGCGATTACCGCGTGCTCAAGAGCGTGCTGGACGGTTCCCTGGAACAGGCGCCGGAAAACGTGCTGCTGTATGCCACGTCCAACCGTCGTCACCTGGTGCCGGAAAACCAGAGCGACAACGATAACTGGAAACGCGTGGATGGCGAGCTGCACCCGAGTGAGGCGGTGGAAGACAAGATCGCCTTGTCCGACCGTTTTGGCCTGTGGCTGTCGTTCTACCCATTCACCCAGGAACATTTCCTGAACGTGGTGGAACACTGGATCGGCGAGCTGGCGCGCAAGGCCGGCCTGCAGTGGCAGCGTGATGAAGACCTCGATATCCTCGCCGTGCGCTGGGCCACCGGGCGTGGCAACCGCAACGGCCGTTGCGCGTATCAATTCGCCCGTTACTGGGTGGGCCTCAAATTGCTGGAGCGTCAACCATGATCGATTTGCAGCAGGCCGGCAGCGGTCTGGATGGCTATGCCATGTTGTGTGCGCAGTTGGAGTCGCTGCTGGCCGATGAGCGCGATTTCATCGCCAACAGCGCGCAGTTCTCTGCGTTTTTGTTCAATCAGTTGGATGACTTGAACTGGGCCGGTTTCTACCTCAACCGTCACGAAGAGTTGGTGTTGGGGCCGTTCCAGGGGCAGATCGCGTGTGTACGCATTCCGTTCGGGCGTGGCGTGTGCGGTGCGGCGGCCGCGTCGCGCCAGACCCAGCGGGTGGAAGATGTGCATGCGTTCCCGGGGCATATCGCCTGTGACAGCGCATCGAACAGTGAACTGGTGGTGCCGCTGGTCAAGGATGGCCGACTGATTGGCGTCCTCGACCTCGACAGCCCGTCGCTGGCCCGGTTTACCGCGCAAGACCAGGTTGGTATCGAGCAGTTGGCGGCGATTTTCCTGCGCCTGACCGACTGCTGACCGACCGTTGCGGGGGCGGGCCGTGCGGCGCGCTCCTGCCTACCCTGGAGAGCCCAGGCCGTTGAGTTGCATGTGCAGCAGGCGCTCCAGTTCCAGCATGCACTTTTCCAGGGTCTTGATGCCGGTTTCGATCACCGCCCGATCATCGCCGCGGGCGCAGGCCTGCTCCAGCGCTTCGCATTGCGCCGCCAGTACACTGGCCTGGACGATACGCGCAGCGCCCTTGATCTTGTGGGCCTGCTCGATGATGTCCTGCAGTGAAGCCTGCTGGGCCCACAACGTGACCAATATCTGGCGATCGTGACAGCTGCTGCTCAGCAGTTCCTCAAGCAGCCGCCGAGTCAGTTGCGGATCGCCGCCCGTCAGCGCATCCAGGTGGCTGAGGTCGAGTCGCGGGCCGGACGGCTGCGGCGCGATCTGCGCCAGTTGCCGTTCCAGCGCCGTGAGGCTGATCGGTTTGAACAGGCAGTCGTTCATCCCGGCTTCGGCGCAGCGCAGCTTCTCTTCGGGCTGGGCGTTGGCGGTAAACCCCAGGACCACGCAGGGTGTCAGTTGCTCCCGCTGCTCATACTCACGGATCGAGCGGCTTAACTCATAGCCATTCATGATGGGCATGTTGCAGTCGGCGATCACCAGGTCGAAGTGTGCCTGGCGCCAGGCCTGGAACCCGGCGGCGCCATGTTGGGCTGCGGTGAACTGGTGGCCCAGGTAACCCAGTTGCTGGCACATCAGCAGGCGATTCGCCGGATGATCATCCACCACCAGCACGTTGAGCACCGGCGCCGGTGCGGGCGCAGCCGGCAGGGGTTCATCCGCGGCCTGGATGGGCTGCAGGCAGTTCATCTTCAGGCTGACATGCACCTGGGTGCCGACCATGGGCACGCTGCTCAGGCTCAGTTGCCCGCCCATCATCGCGCACAGGCTGCGGCAGATCACCAGCCCCAGGCCCGCGCCGCTGCGGGCCAATTGCCCGGAATTGTCGGCCTGGGCAAAGGGTTCGAACAGGCGCAACTGGTCGTCGCGGCTGATGCCGATCCCCGTGTCTTCGACCACCAGCTTCATTTCGACCTGCTGTGCCAATTCGGTGGCTTGCACCTGCACCTTGATCTTTACCTGCCCGCGCTCGGTGAACTTGATCGCATTGCTCACCAGGTTGGACAGCACCTGCTTGAAGCGCAGCGGGTCGATCAGCACGTCGGTGTCATCGAGTTCGGGCTTGAACTCCAGCAGCAAACTCAGGGTTTTCTGGCGTGCCAGGCCGTCGAACACCCGCACCACCGACTCGATCACTTCCCGCAGGTTCACACGCTCCGGTGCCAGGCTCAGGCGGCCGGATTCGATCCGCGCGATGTCCAGAATATCGCCGATCAGCTCCAGCAGGTCCTTGGCCGAGTGGTAGGCGACTTCGATCGCCGGGCGGTCGAGATGCCCCTGGTCGGCGCGCTTGAGGGTCAGTTCGAGCATGCCGATCACCGCGTTCATCGGGGTGCGGATTTCGTGGCTCATGGTTGCCAGAAAGGTGCTCTTGGCACGGTTGGCTTCGTCGGCACGTTCCTTGGCGGCGCGCAGCTCATCGAACAGCTGGCGTCGTTCGCTGATGTCGATCCAGCCGCCGATGATGCCCTGGACTTCGCCGGTGGAGTCGCGGTAGGGCAGTATCCAGTGGTAGATCGTCAGTTTTTTGCCATTGATGAGCAGGGTGCGATCAAGGATCAGCGGGTTGCCCTCGGCGACCACGCGCAGATAGTCGGCGTGATACTGAGCCGCTTCGGTTGCCTGGGCCGTGCTCATCTGCATCACACTTTTGCCGATGACCTCTTCGCGCTTGACGTCGAACACCTGCAGGTAGCTGTCGTTGCAGGTCTGCAACAGGCCGTTGCGGTCGCGGACATAGATCGGGTGCGGCGTTTCGTTGACCAGTGCGCGCATGAATTCGAACTGGTCGTTGAGGGCCCGTTCGGCCATCTTGCGGTGCTTGATCTCCCGGCGCATGTAGGCGTTCCAGGTCAGGGAAATCAGCAGCAGCAGGCCGGTGACGAGGATGATCTGGGCAATCAGGTGGTGGTAGTTGCGCCAGTAGCTGTCGGAGGCGGCGGCGTAGCCTCGCCAACGGCTGTTGATCACCCCGAGCTCATCGGGGGCGATGCTCAGCAGCGCCTTGTCGAGGATCGCGCTCAACTCGGTGGCACCCCGTGACGTGGCCAGCGCAAAGACTGCGGGGAGGGTGCCGATGCTGCCGCTGATCTGCAGTTTGTCCTGAAACACTTGGGAGGACAGGAAATAGTTGGCGACCACCAACGAGTTCACCGCGCCTTCCACATGCCCCTGGGCCAGGAGTTCCGAGGCCTTGAATGTATCACTGGTTTCCACCAGGCGAATGTGCGGGAAATCCTTGCGCAGAAGGCTTTCCAGAGGGTTGCCTTGGGTGATCGCCAGGCGCTTGCCTGCCATCTGTTCAAGATTCGATGGGGCGTTGGGTTCCTTGCGCGTGAGCAATACGTAGGAGTTTTCCAGATAGGGACGACTGAAGTTCAGTTGAGCTTCCCGTTCCGTGCTGGGAATGATGGCGCCGATGAGGTCGGCTTTGCCGGTATCGATTTGCTCGATCATCGCGTTGACATCGCGTGCGCGCAGGATCTCGAAGCGCAACCCGGTGCGCAGGCGGATCAGCTCCAGGAGGTCGGCAGTGATGCCGCGGAAGTTGCCGTCGGCATCGAAGAAGGTCAATGGCGCGAAGGTTTCGTTGGCGATTACCCGGACCACTGGGTGCGTCTTCAGCCAGCGTTCTTCGCGTTGCGTCAGCTGCAGTTTTTGCGCGGTGAGCAGGATGTCGCTGCCCGCACTCCAGCGTTTGGCAATGCTCTCCTGCTCATTGGTCGGCACCGCCGCCAGCACCGCGTTGAGGATGCTCAAGAGGGTGTGCTGGTCCTGGCGCACGGCAAAGCTGAAACCATAGGCTTCGTGCTTGCCGAAGTTGGCCATGCGGATATTTTTCAGATAGCCCTTGTTGATCATGTAATGGGTGGAAATGGTGTCGCCGAGAAACACATCCGCCTGGTCGAATGCCACTGCATTCAGGGCGTTCTGATAAGAAGGGTAGGTGTGGATGATCGCCTCGGGATACAGCTTCTCGACTTCGCCCAGCGGCAGGTAGTGATAGACCAGGCTCAGGCGCAGCCCGGCCAGGCCCTCACTGAGGCTGCGGGTTTCGCCCTCGCGTGTCACCAGCACTGGCTGGTCCACGGCATACGGTGCTGAAAGGGTGAGCAGCGGGTTGGTGGCCTCAAAACCATTGGACGAGCCCAGCAGGTCTATTTCACCGGCTTCAAGCGCCTGGATGGAGGCTTCCCGGTTGGGGTAGCGCAGCACCCTGACGGGGAGCGCCAGCGCCTTGGCCAACAGCCCGGCGTAATCGGCCGTGAGCCCCTCATAGTCGCGTCCGCTGGCCGTGAGGTCGAAGGGCGGGTAATCGGGAGCTGCCGCGCCGAGCACCAGTTCGCGTTTGTTCTGCAGCCACTGGCGTTGCGTCTTGTCCAGTTGAGTGTCCAGTTGAACGGCGCCTGCGCGGCTCAATAAGGTGAAGTGTTCCGGTTCCGTTTGAGCAGCGAGCACAGAGGTGCTCAAGCACACGCCTGCGCTCAATATGATCAGATAGTCCTTTATACGCCTGGGCATCCGCTTTCTCACACTAGCGCGTTTCGTTTTGCCAACTCGATAAGTTCTACCAAGGACTTGGCTTTGAGTTTTTGCATAAGCCTCTTTTTGTAGGTGCTGACGGTTTTGTTACTGAGAAACATACCTTTGGCAATTTCCTTGTTGGTGCGACCTTGTGCAAAAAGTTGCAAGACCATTAATTCGCGATCATTCACTGCCTTGAACAGTTCCAGTTCCTGGGAATTACTGTCCGGGCCGCAGGCGTTCAATGCCTGGCTGGGGAAGTAGTTGTAGCCGGATAATACAGCGCGGATGGCGCTCAGCAGTTCACTCAGGTCGCCCTCTTTGCACACATAGCCGTCGGCGCCCGAGCGCATGCAGCGGGTGGCGAACAGGGTTGGGCATTGGGCCGTCAGAATCAGGGTTTTCATCGAAGTATTCATTGCGTTAAATCGGCACAGCACTTCGAGGCCATCAAGTTTTGGAATACTGATATCCAGGATGATCAGGTCTGGAAGGCATTCGCGAACCATTTGTATTGCATCACAACCGTTATCCGTTTCGCCGACGACTTTATAGCCTTCGTGTTCCAACAACATACGAATCGCCAGCCTGATAACAGGATGGTCATCAATGATGAAAACTGTGTTCATAATCACATTCCATGCAAGTGCAAATAAAGCGGGCACATTAGCTCAGAAGGCGAGGCGGGAGCATGGAGGTGAGGGGGCGTAGATACAGAACAGGAATATTCCTACATTAAAAAAGGTATTGCCTTACGATCTATCAAGGCTTTGTGGACGTCTGTTTCAGAATTCGGTCGGCGATGCGGGTTCGGGCCTTGGCCCACCGGTTAAGCGGTTATTGTGGTGAGTTTTTCCTATGTGGAGATGTTTAAATTCCTACATTTACAGCGGGCTTATCAGCGTCATTAGTTCGTCCCGATTTAACGGTTTTGATAAATAGCCAAGTAACGGCAAGTTACGTTGTAAGGCTTGAGTCTTCAGATTCGCCAGTTCGGGCAGGGGCAGCCCGCTCAACAGGATCGCCCCTGCGATAAACCCCCGCCGACCGGCGATTTCGACTAACTCAAGCCCGGGCAGATCTGGCAGGCATTGGTCGCACAGCATGAGGTCGAAGGGCCGTTCGGACTGGGTCATCAAGCGGATCGCCTGTTCGGCGTTTTCCGCCAGGGTCAGGTGCTCGAAGCCGAAGCTGTTGAGCAGGCACTGGGTTGCCAGGAGCTGAAAGGGGTGATCCTCCACCAACAGGATGCGAAGGCAATTCTTGAACATAGGAAGGGCACACGGTGAGTCAAGCGGCGATTGGGCGGGGCGTAGGAAGGCGCCCTATGCCCTTTAAGAGCGTGCGTGATTATTCATCGGGTGTTTGTACTGATTCGATCAGGCCGCTCTGTTCCCTTCGTAGGTAGATTCTGTTCAGGCAACAGGCAGCTGGATCAGTCATCTATTGCGGGCTGGAACGCCCGGTCATTTCCCGCGCCATCTCGGTGGCGTAGCTGTCGGTCATGCCGGCGATGAAATCGATCATCCGCAGGAACGAGGCGTGCAGCGACCAGGCCGGGTCGGGGGCACTGTTGCCCAGCAAGTCGAGGATGCGCCGGTTCTTGAACGACGGCGTGCGCCCGCCGTGCTGTTCAAGCGCCGCCCCGCAGAAGGCGTTGAGGAGGATTTCCAGGGTGGTGTAGGCGCCGATTTCATGCAGGGTCTTGCGCTTGTCCTGGAAGATTTTCTTGCGCGCCATGTCCTTGGCATCCAGCACGCAGCGCTTGGCGGGGCCGTGCATATGCTCGACCAGATCACCGTGCAAGGTGCCGGCGAGCAAGGCGTCCTGTTGTTCGACGAAAGCGCGTGCGGCGGCGTTGGTCAGGTGTTCGATGGCTTTGCCGCGCAGGATCGCCAGTTTGCGCCGCCGTGAATCCTGGGCGCCCAGTTGCCGGTAGGTTTGCGGCAGGTCGTCGCCGACCAGGTCGAGCAGCAGCGACTCGACTTCGGCATATTGCAGCAAGTCCATTTCCAAGCCGTCTTCCAGGTCGATCAGCGCGTAGCAGATGTCGTCCGCGGCCTCCATCAAGTACACCAGCGGATGGCGCGCCCAGCGTTGTTCTTCCAGTTGCGGCAGGCCGAGCTTGTGGGCGATCTGCTCAAGGATCGGCAATTCGCTCTGGTAGCAGCCGAACTTGTGTTTCTTGTAGCCCAGGGAGTCCGCATGGCGGGCGGTCCACGGGTATTTCAGGTAGGTGCCCAAGGTCGCATAGGTCAGCCGCGTGCCGCCGTCGAACTGGTGGTATTCCAGCTGGGTCAGCACCCTGAAGCCCTGGGCGTTGCCTTCGAAATTGAGGAAGTCATTGCGCTCGGCCACGCTCATGTCGTCCAGCCAGCCGCGCCCGGCGGCCTGCTGGAACCAATGGCGGATGGCGTCTTCGCCGGAGTGTCCGAAGGGCGGGTTGCCGATGTCGTGGGCCAGGCAGGCCGATTGCACCACCATGCCCAGGTCGCTCGGGTCGCACCACTCGGGCAGGGCGCTGCGCAGGGTTTCGCCCACGCGCATGCCGAGGGAGCGGCCGACGCAGCTGACTTCCAGGGAGTGGGTCAGACGGGTGTGGATATGGTCGTTGCTCGACACCGGGTGGACTTGAGTCTTGCGCCCCAGGCGGCGGAACGCGCCGGAGAAAATGATGCGGTCATGGTCTTTGTGAAACGGGCTACGGCCCAATTCTTCCGGGCTGTGCAGGGGCTTTCCAAGACGTTCGCGAGTCAGCAGGGTGGGCCAATCCAAGGCGGGTACTCTCCGTGCGGTGAATGACTCGCCCAGCTTCCCGGTTCCGGGTGGGCGGAGCAAGCGAAAATCTACAGGCCGACCGCGTCGATATCGATTAACAGCAAGCGCTGACCGTTATCGAAGAATTGTCCGGCGGTCAGGCAATACTGGTTGGTGGTGGCATCGCGGTAGGTCGAAGACAGCGTCAAGCGGCGCTCGTCCCAGCCTTCGGCCAGCAGATGATAGAAATACGGGCGCCACGACCAATTGTGGCCGAGGTAGCGGCTGTCGGCTTGCCAGGCGTCCTGGCGCCATTCGAAATTGGGGGTCAGTTGGGTGCCATGCCGGTCGCACTGGTAGAACCGCAGCAGCCAGGGATAATCCGGCAATTGCGGCAAATGGCTCAGCGGCGCCTGGCCCTGGGCCCAGGTCTGGAGGATTTTCATCAGTTCGGCCAGTTGTTGGCGCAATTGCATGATGCGTCCGCGTTCGGCGAGTTTTTTCTGCACGTAGGCGCCACGCAGTTGGGCGAAGCGCGGCACGAAAGCATCGGTGGCGAACCAGTCCAGTTGCGCCTGGGCAAACAGATAACCCTGCACATACCGCGAGCCGCATTCCAGCGCAAAACTCAACTGCGCCTCGGTCTCCACCCCTTCGGCAATGATCCAGCAGCCGGTTTTTTCCGCCATTTGCGCCAGTGCCCGCACCACTTCACTGCTGGGGCCCCCTTTGGCGGCCTCCTGAAACAGGCGCATGTCCAGCTTGAGAATGTCCGGCTGCAACGCCAGCACGCGGTCGAGCTGCGAATAGCCGGCGCCGAAGTCATCGATGGCGATGCGCGCGCCGGCCTCGCGATAGCGCGCCACCACGTCGGCCAGGCGCTGGATATCGCCGCCCAGCTCAGTGATCTCGAACACGATGCGCTGTGGATCGACGCCGTGAGCCTGCACCTGTTGCAAACTGGGCAGGGCCTGGCCGGCACGCAGGCGATTGATCCAGCGCGGTGAGATATTCAGGCTCAGAAACCAGTCCTGCGGTACCTCGTGCAGACGGCTCAAGGCGTTGTCGCGGATCTGCCGGTCCAGGCGCCGCAAGGCCACGCCTGAGGTGCGCGGGTCGGCGAACAACGGGCCGACCGACAGCAGGCGACCGTCAGCCTGGCGCAGGCGGCCGAGAGCCTCGACGCCGGCGATGCGCCCGGTGGCGGTGTCGATGAAGGGTTGGAAGCAGGCGAGCGGTTGCCCGTCGATCACGGGGCCTCCTTAAAAACGTTGGCAACAAAGTGCCCGGCCCTCGTTGACGAGGGCCGGGCCGATTCTGTTTGCAAGAATGCAGCCAGCAGGCCTCAACCTTTGCGTGAGGCACCCTGCATGGCTAATTTGATCAGTGGGATCAAACCGGCGCCCAGCCGCACCAGGCGGGTCAGGCTGCTGAGACTGCCGCCCTTGGCGCCCTTGCCGGTAAAGAAGCCGATCAGCGTCACTGCGGCCACGCCCCACAGCGGCGCATGCTTGATGCCCAGGCTGTCCTGCCAGTGTTGGCCCATGTTGCGCACCTTATTCAGGGGCGCCATCAGTTGCTGGGACTCGTGGCGGATTTCCTGGCGGTGCATTTCCATGCGCAGGCGGATCAATGCCTTGCGCATTTCCCGGCGCGAGTTGGTGGGTGGGATTTCAGTCAGGCTCATGGCAGCAGGCGCTCCCGGTCATTGGCCAGCTCTTCGAGGGTGGCGTGGAACGGCGTGGACTCATCGAACACCGCCGCCTTCAAGCGCACACCGCAGAATGCAGCGGCCAGGGTATAGAACACGCAGAGGCAGATGATTCCGGTCAGGCGGTAGCCGGTGTCCCACACCAGAATCATCACCAATGTCGACAACCCCACCAGCAACAGCAGGGCAAACACCAGGGCCAACCCGGCAAACAGTAGCAGGCTGACGGTGCGCGCTTTCTGCTCCTGCAGCTCGATGCCGAACAGTTCGACATGGCTGTGCAGCAAGCCCAGTACGGCTGCGCCCAGGCGTCGGGACGTTGAACTTGGGCCCGTGGACGAGCCGGATTCGCCGATAGACATAGGATTAGCGCCTTGTAGCCAACAGACCGATCAAGAAGCCCACGCCAGCGGCAATGCCCACTGATTGCCAAGGGTTGGCCTGCACATAATCTTCGGTCGCGGTGACGGCGGCCTTGCTGCGGTCGCGCAGGGAGTCTTCGGTCAGTTGCAGGGTTTCACGGGCTTTGAGCAGGCTGTCGTGGATCTTGGCGCGCAGCTCGTCGGCCTGGTCACCGGCCAGGATGGCGGTGTCGTCCAGCAACTTTTCAGTATCACTGACCAGCGTTTGAAAATCCGCCATCAGTATTTCTTGAGCCGTCTGTGCTGTTTTGCTGGCCATGGTTATCTCCGTGAGTGGCTGATCGGTACGTGTGGTTTCGAGTCACCGGTATCGGTGAAGGTTCATTGCAAATGACTGGTACAGCTTTTGCTTTGCCTTGGTGCGCAGGCCCCTGGGTCTGCGCTGAATCTGGGCGGTTGGGCCGCAAACCGGTGAAAACCTTACCCTATATAACTGAAACTCGCGGAAAAACCCTGTCGGGAATGGCCGGTTGTGCTGATCGCTGCGCTAAAGCGGTTCACGCCCTCAGAAGAGGGGCGGAGCCGGTGGTACCAATTTAGTGCGCGAAACGCCGGTTTGAACCGCTTTGGTGCTTTTTGCCTTTATCGCAGGCCTGCCAACCTCCATGGAAAATCTGCAAAGCGCAGTGGACACCCTCGTCCACAGCTCCAACACCCTGTTCATTCTGATCGGTGCGGTCATGGTTTTGGCCATGCACGCCGGTTTTGCCTTCCTCGAAGTCGGCACCGTGCGTCAGAAGAACCAAGTCAACGCCCTGTCGAAAATCCTCAGTGACTTCGCGATCTCCACCCTGGCCTATTTCTTTATAGGCTATTGGATCTCTTATGGCGTGAGCTTCATGCAACCGGCGGCAGTGATCAGTGCCGATCACGGCTATGGTCTGGTGAAGTTCTTCTTCCTGCTGACCTTTGCCGCGGCGATTCCGGCGATCATTTCCGGGGGCATTGCCGAGCGTGCACGATTTGTTCCGCAACTGTGCGCTACCGCGTTGATCGTGGCGTTTATCTACCCGTTTTTCGAAGGCATGGTGTGGAACGGCAATTTCGGCGTGCAGGCCTGGTTGCTCGCGACCTTCGGTGCCAGCTTCCATGACTTCGCCGGTTCCGTGGTGGTGCATGCCATGGGCGGCTGGCTGGCGTTGGCGGCGGTGCTGTTGCTCGGGCCGCGCAACGGGCGTTATCGCGAAGGGCGCCTGGTCGCGTTTGCGCCGTCGAGCATCCCGTTCCTGGCGCTGGGCTCGTGGATTCTGATTGTCGGCTGGTTCGGCTTTAACGTGATGAGCGCACAAACCCTGAACGGCGTCAGCGGCCTGGTGGCGGTCAACTCGCTGATGGCCATGGTCGGCGGTACGGTTGCGGCGCTGGTGATTGGCCGCAATGACCCAGGCTTCCTGCACAACGGCCCGCTGGCCGGGCTGGTGGCGATTTGTGCCGGTTCCGACCTGATGCATCCGGTGGGCGCATTGGTCACGGGGGTTGTCGCCGGTGGCTTGTTTGTGTGGTGCTTCATTGCCGCCCAGGATCGCTGGAAGATCGACGATGTGCTGGGTGTCTGGCCGTTGCATGGCCTGTGTGGCGTGTGGGGTGGCATTGCCTGCGGCATCTTCGGCCAGACCGCCCTTGGCGGGTTGGGCGGGGTCAGCCTGATCAGCCAATTGATCGGCACCGCGTTGGGTGTGCTGGTGGCGTTTGCCGGCGGCCTGCTGGTGTATGGCGTGATCAAGCGCGTACACGGGCTGCGCCTGAGCCAGGAAGAGGAGTACTACGGCGCGGACCTGTCGATCCACAAGATCGGTGCGATCAGTCAGGATTGATCGGCGCCTCTTCGTCAGGGGCCGCCCGCGGGTAGAAGCCGTGCAGCAGACGGTAGCGGTTATGCCGCACCTCATCGACCCGCGCTTGCACCTGCTGGTCCGGCAGGCCCAGCAGGATCAGGGCGTGGGAGGCGAGCATCAGGCTCGACTCCAGCAGCTCGGGCACCACTTCGCTGGCGCCCGCGGCTTTCAGTTCGGCTAATTGGCTGTCGTCGCGGGTGCGTACCAGGATCGGTACGTCGGCGTTGATCCGGCGGGCTTCCTTCAGCACCAGCAGGGCGACTTCGGTGTTATCCACGGCGATCACCACCAGCCGCGCCCGTTCCAGGCCGACCGCGCTGAGCAGGGCGCCACGGCGGCAGTCGCCGTAATGCACGCTGTTGTCTTCGGTGGCGGCTTCCTGCACCCGTTCCGGGTTGTCATCCAGGGCGATAAACGCCTGTTTTTCGTGGTGCAGAAAGCGCCCGATGGATTGCCCGACGCGGCCATAGCCGCAGATCACCGCATGGTCGCGTAACTCGGCGTTGAGCGCGGTGATGGCTTCGAGTTGCACCTGCTGGTTGGGTTTACGGTGCAGGCGCAGGGCAATGCCCGGTGCCGCGCGCAGCAAAAGCGGGGTCAGCAGCATCGAGCAGAAGGTGGCGGCCAGCAGCAAGCCGTTGAACTCATCCGGAATCAGCCGGCTCTGTTGCATCTGCGCCATCAGCGCAAAACAGAACTCGCCGCCCTGGGCCAGGGCCAGGCCGCTGCGCCAGGCGGTTTCGCGGTCGCTGCCGCGTAGTTTGACCAGCGCCGCGACCACGCAGCCCTTGGTCAGCATCAGCGTGAAGGTCAGGCCGAGGATCAGCAGGCTGTGGCTGATGAACAGTTGCAGGTCGATGAGCATGCCGATGCTGACGAAAAACAGCCCCAGCAGAATGTCGCGAAACGGCCGGATATCCGCCTCGATCTGATGCCGGTAATGGCTTTCCCCCAGCAGCATGCCAGCCAGGAACGCACCAAGCGCCGGGGAGAGGCCCAGCAAGTGCGTGAGCCAGGCGGTCAGCAACACGATCACCAGCGCCAGCAGCACAAACAGCTCGGCCGAATGGGAGGCGGCGACTTCATGGAACAGACGCGGCAATAACCAGCGGCTGGCGAGCAACAGGCCGACGAACAACAACAATGTCTTGGCCAGCGTCAACGGCAGTGCCCAGTACCAGGCCTGCTCGCTGCCACCGGCGAACACCGGCACCAGGGTCAGCAGCAACACCGCCACTACATCCTGGAACAGCAGCACGCCAATCGCGTTCTGGCCGTGGCTGCTGAAGATTTCCCCGAGGCTGCTCAGCTCTTTGCTGACAATGGCCGTGGACGACAACGCCAGCCCCGCACCGAGCATCAAGGCGATGTTCGGCGACACGCCAAAGGCCATCAACAGGCCTCCCAGCAGCAACCCGCAGCCCAGCACTTGCAAGCTGCCCAGGCCAAATACCACGTGGCGCAGGGCGAACATCTTGCTCAGGGAGAACTCCAGGCCAAGGGAAAACAGCAGGAATACCACGCCCAGCTCGGCGAGGTCGGGCAGGTTTTCGCTGTCATTCACCCAGTCGAGGGCGGTCGGCCCCACGGCCAGGCCCACGCACAGGTAGCCCAGCACGGGCGGCAATTGCAGCCGGCGAAACAGCGCAATCACCACCAGGGATGAGGCCAGAATGATCAGCAGGTTGGCGAACACAAGCATCTCCGTTGCAGGGCGAGCGGACAAAAAGCCGCGAGAATCGCTGAATCAGTTATAGGGCATGATGATCTGGGTCAGGGTTTATCGGCTCGCCAGCGCTATAGAGTCGGCCTAAAATGGGCGCCTATCCCTGATCAGGTCCTGTCGTCATGCCTCCTGAATGCCAGTTGTTCACTACTTCGGGTTGCCATCTGTGTGAGCTCGCCGAAGCAGAAATCATGCCGTTGGTCGAACATGGGTTGCTGGTTGAGCTGGTGGATATCGCCGATTCCGAAGCCTTGTTTGAAGCCTATGGCCTAACGATTCCGGTGCTGCGCCGGGTGGATACCGGGGCTGAACTGGGGTGGCCGTTCGACACGGAGCAGGTGGTGGCCTTCCTATTCTAGCGCTGGGCGATGGCAGCTTTCTCAATATTGGGTTACTGTATGTTTGTACAGCGATTGAATAGAGGGAACGCCCGTGGTGAATGTTGAACAACTGAAAAGCAGCGTTAATCGCATGTCCGCCGACGTCGTGCGCGATGCGGTGAACGAGCTGCGCCTCGACGGCCTGGTCACGGAAGGCAAGACGCCGTTTAACAAAGTGCATTTCAATACCTGCTTTGCCGAGATCGAAGCGCTGTTCCAACGCGCCGGTTATCACAAGCAGTTGGATGTGGTGGGTTACCAGGGCTTGCTGTACGCGCTATATGATCCGGGCCGTTGGGAAGCGGTGGACGTGCTGCGCTGGCTCAAGGAATTTACCGAGGCCGCCAGTGCTTCGCCGATCCTGCGGGCGCAATTGGCCAAGGCCTGAGATCCGCCCTAGGCTCAATCCCGCTCCATGCGGGATAATGCCGGCCTGTTTCCCAGGCTTCGAGCATCTGCATGTCCACTTCCGGTTTTTCCGCGTCCCAGCATCAAGCCAGCACCTTGTACTTGCCGCCTGGCCCTTGGGCGACGGTGCTCGACTGCCTGTGCGAGCATTTCCCGGCGATCGGCCGCACGCAGTGGCTGGACCGCATCGCCCGTGGCCGGGTGCTGGATCTGCAGGGTAGCCCGATCCGCCAGGACCTGGCCTACAAGGAAGGCCTGTGCATCTACTACTTCCGCGAAGTGCCGAACGAAAAAGTCATCCCGGTGCAGGAAACCATCCTGTACGCCGACGAACACCTGGTGGTGGCGGACAAACCACACTTTCTGCCCGTCACCCCGGCGGGTGAGTACGTCGAGCAAACCCTGTTGCGCCGCCTGATCCGCCGCCTGGACAACCCGTCCCTGGTGCCCCTGCACCGCATCGACCGGCATACGGCGGGGCTGGTGCTGTTCTCGGCCAACCCGCAAAGCCGCTCGGCCTATCAGCAGTTGTTTCCCACGCGTCAAATCGACAAGTTCTACGAGGCCATCGCCCCGGCCTTGCCGAACCTGACCTTCCCGCTGGTCCACAAAAGCCGTCTGGTGGATGGCGAGCCGTTCTTTCGCATGCAGGAAGGGCCGGGCGCCAGCAACACCGAAACGGCCGTGGAAGTGCGCGAAACCCACGGCGACTTATGGCGCTATGGGCTGTTCCCTGTGACCGGCAAGAAGCACCAGTTGCGTGTACACATGACGGCGCTCGGCGCGAGCATCTGCAATGACCCGTTCTACCCCGAGGTGATCAAGGATGCCGTGGACGACTACGCCAATCCCTTGAAGCTGCTCGCCCAGGGGGTGCGTTTTATCGATCCGGTCACGGGTGCAGAACGCAGTTTCCGCAGCCAGATCACGCTCGACTGGTAACCGCAGAAACGACAAGGCCCGCGCGAGGCGGGCCTTGTATGCAAGCGTTGCGGCTTACAGGTCTTTAACGGTACGCACTTGATCCTTGTTGATGCGGGTGCGCTTGCCGTCAAGCTGTTCGAATTCGTAGAAACCCGTATCTTCATTGTATTTCGGGGTATCGACAGCCTGGATTTCGCGACCGTCATTCAGGGTGATCACTGTCGGCGAGGCGCAACCGGCAAGGGTAGCGAGGCCCAGTGCAAGCATGAAAGCGGCGATGGTCCGTTGAGTCATGGGTGTGTCTCCAAGAAAATTCTTTTTGATTGCTGACTGTGTGACGCGTGGCGCGTCGACAAAGTTCCTTGTGCGGGGTTCATTCTGACACGTCGGGCCTGGTGTGTAACAGCGCAGGCGTGTTCAGGTTGGCCAGGCGCGGATCATCTGCCGGGCATTCCAGCCCGATGCCCCCCAACTGCAGGAAGATCTTGCGCGGGCTGCGCTCACCGGCTTGCCAGGCCTGTTCTACCGCGCTTTGCAGGTGGGTGGGGATGATGCAGATCAACGGTTCCCAGAATTCACCGTGGCGCACCATCACCGGCAGCCGCAGATTGCGCTGCGCCGTCTTGCGCAGGTCGGCGAGCAGTCGAGCGTCAAGATGCGGCACATCGCACGGCAAAATCAGTAAGTGCTCATGGCGGGCGGCGTTCAAGCCTGCGCGGATACCGGCCAGCGGCCCGGGGAAATCCGTACTGTCGTCACTCACCAACTGGTCGGCATACGGCGTGTAGCGGTCCGGGTTGCGGTTGCACGAGATGATCAGGTCGTCGGTCAGTGGGCGCACCAAGTGGTGCAAGTGCGCGATCAATGGCTGGCCTTGCCATTCCAGCAAGCCTTTGTCTTGTCCGCCCATGCGTTGGCCGCGGCCACCGGCCAACAGCAGAATCGAACAGGGCAGAGGCGAAGAATCGTCGGGCATGGGGGTTCCGCAGCGGCAGGTAAATAGGGGCCTGTGATATAACATCGGGCTGTTCCTTCGACAACCGGACCGTGCCATGAAAGCCAAGGCAGATGCGCCCTTTGTACCCCTGAATATCGCTGTACTGACGGTCAGCGACACCCGCACCCTGGACACCGACACCTCGGGCCAGGTTTTCGTCGACCGCCTGATCGCCGCCGGCCACCTCCTGGCCGAGCGCGTGCTGCTCAAGGACGACCTCTACAAGATTCGCGCCCAGGTGGCCCACTGGATCGCCGAAGACGTGGTGCAGGTCGTGCTGATCACCGGCGGCACTGGCTTCACCGGCCGCGACAGCACGCCCGAAGCGGTGAGCTGCCTGCTGGACAAACAGGTCGACGGCTTTGGCGAGCTGTTCCGCCAGATCTCCGTGGCCGACATCGGCACCTCCACCGTGCAATCCCGCGCCCTGGCCGGCCTGGCGAACGGCACCCTGGTGTGCTGCCTGCCGGGTTCGACCAACGCCGTGCGTACCGGTTGGGACGGCATCCTCGCCGAGCAACTGGACAACCGTCACCGCCCCTGCAACTTCGTACCGCACCTGAAGCAGGCCGAACCCTGTGAATCCCGTGGATAAGCCGGGCAAGACCGGCGCCTTGATGCCGGTGGAAGAAGCCCTGCAACGCTTGCTCGAGATGGCCGAGGCCGCGCCGATTCGCGAGCAGCAGGTATTGCCCCTGGCCGCGGGTGATGGCCGCGTACTGGCGCAGGATTTGATCTCCACCCTCGATCTGCCGCCGTGGCCCAACAGCGCCATGGACGGTTATGCCATGCGCCTGGCGGACTGGACGGGCGAACCGTTGGCGGTGAGCCAGCGCATCTTCGCCGGTCAGGCCCCCGCGCCATTGGCTGCCGGCACCTGCGCGCGCATCTTCACCGGGGCGCCCGTGCCGCAAGGCGCGGACTGCGTGGAAATGCAGGAAAACGCCGTGGTCCACGCCGACGCGCGTGTGAGCTTTACCGAGCCGTTGCATATCGGTCAGAACATTCGCCCGCAAGGGCAGGAAACCACCGTCGGCGAAGTGGTGCTGACCGCGGGCACGCGCCTGGGGCCGATCGAACTCGGCCTGGCTGCGTCCCTCGGTCTCGACCAATTGGCCGTGGTGCGCCGCGTGCGGGTCGCGGTGCTGTCCACCGGCGATGAGTTGATCGAGCCCGGCCTGCCCCTCGGCCCAGGGCAGATCTACAACAGCAACCGTCGCGTGCTGTGCAGTTGGCTGGAGCGCCTGGGATGCGAAGTGATCGATGCGGGCATTCTTCCCGATGACCTGGACCAGACGCGCACGTGTCTGGCGGGCCTGGGCGCGGTTGACTTGATTCTGTCGACCGGCGGTGTGTCGGTGGGCGAGGCGGATTTTCTCGGCATTGCCCTGCGTGAAGAAGGCGAGCTGGCCTTGTGGAAGCTCGCGATCAAACCGGGCAAACCGCTGACCTTCGGCCATTTCCGTGGAGTGCCGGTGATCGGCCTGCCGGGCAATCCGGCGTCGACGCTGGTGACGTTTGCCCTGTTGGCACGCCCCTATCTGCTGCGCCGCCAAGGTGTGGCGGAGGTCGAGCCGCTGCGGTTCGAGGTGCCGGCGGGGTTCGTCTGGCCCAAACCGGGCAACCGCCGCGAATATTTGCGCGGGCGCATCGAGCAGGGCAAGGCGGTCATCTATCGCAACCAGAGCTCCGGCGTGCTGCGCAGCGCGGCGTGGGCGCAAGGGTTGGTGGAGGTGTTGGAAGGGACGACGCTGGCGATGGGCGACCGGGTGAATTTCATTCCCCTGAGCGAAGTCCTGAACTGAAGCCGATCTGAATGTGGGAGGGGGCTTGCCCCCTCCCACATTTGGATTGTTGTTTGTCTGGGGCTACTCAGTAGTCGTCGCCACGCTCGGTGACATCGCGCTCGACCGGCTCGGCGTGCGGGTCGTACCCCGCCGGAAACTTGCCCTTCAGCGTCCAGGCAAACGCAATGATCTCGGCGATCGTGCGGTACAACTCTTCCGGGATACTGTCGCCCAGTTCCATGCGCGCCAGCAGCTTCACCAGCTCGGCGTTTTCGTAGATGGGCACTTCGTTTTCCCGCGCCAGCTTGAGGATCGCTTCGGCCAGGGCATCGTCGCCCTTGGCGGTCAGGGTCGGCGCTTGTTGGCCGTCATACTTGAGGGCGATGGCCTGGCGCGGTGGGTTGGCGTTGTTCATGCGGTTTCGTCCACCCAGCGTTGCTCCAATCCGGTTTTCGGCCCGCGTGGCGGCGTGCCGAGGTGGCAGTCGAGGTCGCCGACATTGATGCCCGACGTCACCAGGCGCTCGCGCAAACTGCCCAAGTGACTTTCGATCAAACTGGCGGTGAACGGTCGCGTCGCCCACAACTGGCTCGACAGTTTGCCCTGCGACAACTGCGCCTGGACCTGCAACGGCCCCAGCGGCTCCATGTCGAAAGCCAGTTCCACGCGCCAGAGCATCTGCTTGGGATCTTTTTTGTCCTTGCGTTCAGGCTGGTCCTTGTCCTGCGCGGGCTCTTCGCGCTGGAACTTGACCTGCAGCGGCACGATGTCCTGCAGGGTCCGCATGGGAATTTCCAGCTGCCAGGTGGTTTGCAGGCGGCCGTCGGCGGTGGTGCCGGTCTGTTCCAGGCTCGACAGCTGATGGCTCTGTAACCGCGAGATGGCCCCGGCGGCCAGGCGCAGCAGGTTCTCCAGGTCGCCTTCGCCTTCCAGGCGTTGCATCAGCCGCTCCGGCAATGGAAAACCGGCGGGTGCCTGGCGGGCGCTGATCTGCCCGAGGGTGTTCAGCGGGCTGCGCACGAAGTTGGGCAGTATCTGGGCCAGGGTGTTGGCGGCGAGGATGGCATTGAGGTTGGTGCTGACGGGCAGGGCGGGCAGCAGATCGGCGACCAGGCGCAGCAGCGCGCCTTTCATATCCAGCGGTGGAATTTGCGGGTTTTGCCCGGCCAGCAACTTGGCTTCAAGAAACGCGCCGCTGTTCTGGATGACTTGCGCCAGCACCTTGGGATTGCTGACCTGTGCCAGGTCGGGCAATGCCGCGAGCAGCCGCGTGGCGGCCGAGCGCAGTTCGACGGACGTACTGTCGTCCTGGGGCAGGCGTTGCAACGCGGTGAACACCGCATCCAACGAGCCCTGGCGGCTTTGCTGGGTGGCGAGTTGCTGGGTCACGGCCAGTTGATCCTTGAGCCCGCTCAAGGGCACAAAGTTCAGGGTCTGCGTGTCCTGTACCACGGCGCTGAGCAGGCTGCCGACGCGTAGCGGTTGCGGGCTTTCCAGGGTCAGGGTCGTGCCGGCCAGGGTGCTGTTGAGCACCGTCACCAACGAACGGTAGATCGTCGGTTGCGTGGTGCCTTGGGGCAGCGCTTGGCTGGTCAGGACTTTGGCTTGCAGCAAGGTGCCCGCCGGCATTTGTGTGGTGTCGATGCGGGTGAGGGCGGCGACGTTGGCGCTCAAGGCCTGCTGCAGGCTGAGGGTCAGGTTACCGGCGGACGTCTGGCTCACCGCCACATTGCTGCCCAGCGGCAAGGGTTGCGGGCTGCTGGCCTGCACCAGCGTCTGGCGGCCACCGTCGAGGGTCAATTTGAGCAGCAACTGAAAGGCTTCGCCGCCTTGTTTAAGTGCGATGACTTCGGCGTTCGCGGTTTTTCCCGGGTCGATCAAGCCGATCTGCGGCTCCAGCAGTTTCAGCAACTCACCGGTTGCTGGCGCCGGCGCAGGGGCCGGCCCGGCTGTCGGGGCAGGAGAAAGCGTAGGAAGGTTGATCTCACCGGTCATCGTGCGTGTCGTCTCAGGGGAAATAGCCCTCTTTAGCGTAGGGCATCGCATGTATAATGCGGCCCGTCTGCCATGAGAGCGGTAAAAACCTCACAACTATTTGATCCAGCTCTCTAAAATCGGTCGCCAAAGCCGTTATTGTGCTCCTTTCTATAACGGCCGCAGCACCGCCGACTTGAACCGTAAAGGCCCGCGATCTTTTGACCAGCCCTCTTCTTGAAGCCGTAGCGCTTGCCTGTGAACGCGACCTGCGCCTGCTGTTCGAGCACCTCGACCTGCGCCTGGCGGGCGGTGACATGGTGCAGATCAGCGGGCCCAACGGCAGCGGCAAGACCAGCCTCCTGCGTTTGCTGGCCGGGTTGATGCAGCCCACGGCGGGCGAAGTGCGGCTCAACGGCAAGCCCCTGAACGAACAACGCACCGAGCTGGCCCGCAACCTCACCTGGATCGGCCACGCCGCCGGGATCAAAGACGTGCTCAGCGCCGAGGAAAACCTCAGTTGGCTCAGCGCCCTGCATCATCCGGCCAGCCGCGAGGCGATCTGGCAGGCACTCGCCGCCGTCGGCCTCAAGGGCTTCGAAGATGTGCCCTGTCACACCTTGTCGGCCGGCCAGCAGCGCCGCGTGGCCCTGGCGCGCCTGTATCTGCCCGGCCCGCCGCTGTGGATTCTCGACGAACCCTTCACCGCCCTCGACAAACAAGGTGTCGCCCAGTTGGAAGAACATCTGGCGCGGCATTGTGAGCAGGGCGGCCTCGTCGTGCTGACGACGCACCACAGCCTGACGCGCCTGCCCGCCGGTTACCGCGAGCTGGACCTGGGGCGGTGGTCGGTATGAGTGTGTTCGCGCTGTTGGTGGCCCGCGAGGCGCGGCTGTTGTGCCGGCGCCCGGCCGAACTGGCCAATCCGCTGGTGTTCTTTGCGATTGTCATCGCGTTGTTCCCGCTGGCGGTCGGCCCCGAGACTAAACTGTTGCAAACCTTGTCTCCGGGACTGGTGTGGGTGGCGGCCCTTTTGTCCGTGCTGCTCTCGCTGGACGGGCTGTTTCGCAGTGATTTCGAGGACGGTTCCCTGGAACAGTGGGTCCTTTCGTCGCACCCCCTGCCACTTCTGGTATTGGCCAAGGTACTGGCACACTGGGCGTTTTCCGGCCTGGCGCTGGTGTTGCTCTCGCCGTTGCTGGCAATGATGCTAGGGTTGCCCAGTGAATGCCTGCCGGTATTGCTCATGTCCTTGTTGCTCGGCACGCCGGCGCTCAGCCTGTTGGGAGCGGTGGGCGCGGCGCTGACGGTGGGTTTGAAGCGCGGCGGCCTGCTGCTGGCCCTGTTGATTCTGCCTTTGTATATCCCGGTGTTGATCCTCGGCAGCGGCGCTTTGCAAGCCGCGCTCATGGGCATGCCGGCGACCGGTTACCTCCTGTGGCTTGGCAGCCTGACCGCCCTGGCGGTAACCCTGACACCCTTTGCCATAGCCGCCGGCCTGAAGATCAGCGTCGGCGAATAATGAAGTCGGGTTACGCGTAACCCGTTCTTCAACATAAGAAAGACCCTACGCTTCTTGCAAACACAAGACGCAACCGTGATGGAAACAGCAATGAACTGGACCTGGTTTCACAAGCTCGGCTCGCCCAAATGGTTTTACGGCATCAGCGGCAAGCTGCTGCCGTGGTTGAGCATCGCCGCCGTAGTGCTGATCGGCCTCGGCCTGGTCTGGGGCCTGGCCTTCGCGCCGCCGGATTACCAGCAGGGCAACAGCTTTCGCATCATCTATATCCACGTGCCTACCGCAATGCTGGCTCAGTCCTGCTACGTGATGCTGGCGGTGTGCGGCATCGTCGGCCTGGTGTGGAAGATGAAACTCGCGGACGTCGCCCTGCAATGCGCCGCGCCCATCGGTGCGTGGATGACCGCCGTGTCGCTGGTCACCGGCGCGATCTGGGGCAAACCCACCTGGGGCTCGTGGTGGGTGTGGGATGCACGACTAACGTCCATGTTGATCCTGCTGTTTCTGTACTTCGGTCTGATTGCCCTGGGCAACGCGATCAGCAATCGTGACAGCGCCGCCAAGGCCTGTGCGGTGCTGGCGATTGTCGGTGTGATCAACATCCCGATCATCAAATACTCGGTGGAGTGGTGGAACACCCTGCACCAGGGCGCCACCTTCACCCTCACCGAAAAACCGGCGATGCCCGTGGAAATGTGGGCGCCGCTGTTGCTGATGGTGCTGGGGTTCTACTGCTTCTTCGGCGCTGTGCTGCTGATGCGGATGCGCCTTGAAGTGCTCAAGCGTGAAGCACGCGCCAGTTGGGTCAAGGCCGAAGTGCAGAGCAGCCTGGGAGCGCGTGGATGAGTTTTGCTTCTTTCAGTGATTTTCTCGCCATGGGCCACCATGGCCTGTATGTCTGGACGGCCTACGGCATCTGCCTGGCGGTACTGGCCCTCAACGTTGCCGTGCCGATCCTGGCCCGCAAGCGTTACCTGCAACAAGAGGCGCGTCGTCTGCGCCGGGAGACCGAAAAGTGAATCCGCTGCGTAGAAAGCGTCTGTTGATCATCCTTGCCATTCTGGCCGGCGTCGGTATTGCCGTGGGCCTGGCGATGAGCGCCCTGCGGGAGAACATCAACCTGTTCTACACCCCAACCCAGATCGCCAACGGCGAAGCACCGCTGGACACGCGCATCCGCGCCGGCGGCATGGTGGAGAAGGGCTCGTTGAAACGCTCCGGCGATTCTCTCGACGTCACCTTCGTGGTCACCGACTTCAACAAGGCCGTGACCATTACGTATCGCGGCATCCTCCCGGACCTGTTCCGCGAAGGCCAGGGCATCGTCGCCCTGGGCAAACTGAATGCCGATGGCGTGGTGGTGGCCGATGAAGTACTGGCCAAGCACGATGAGAAATACATGCCGCCGGAAGTCACCAAAGCGTTGAAAGACAGCGGCCAAACCGCTCCAACTCCAGCCAAGGAGGGCTAAGTGATGACGTCCGCACTGTTTATTCCGGAGCTGGGCCATTTGGCGATGATCCTCGCCCTGTGCTTCGCCATCGTCCAGGCCGTGGTGCCGTTGCTCGGCGCGTGGCGCGGCGACCGCCTGTGGATGAGCCTGGCGCAGCCGGCCGCCTGGGGCCAGTTTGCCTTCCTGGTGTTCGCGTTCGGTTGCCTGACCTACGCCTTTATGACCGACGATTTTTCCGTCGCCTATGTGGCCAGCAACTCCAACAGCGCCTTGCCCTGGTATTACAAGTTCAGCGCCGTGTGGGGCGCCCACGAAGGTTCGCTGCTGTTGTGGGCCCTGATCCTCGGCGGTTGGACCTTCGCCGTGTCGATCTTCTCCCGGCAACTGCCGCAAGTCATGCTGGCCAGGGTGCTGGCAGTGATGGGCATGATCAGCGTCGGCTTCCTGCTGTTCCTGATCATGACTTCCAACCCGTTCAGCCGCATCTTGCCGCAGATTCCGGTGGACGGGCATGACCTCAACCCGCTGCTGCAGGACATCGGCCTGATCGTCCACCCGCCGATGCTCTACATGGGCTACGTCGGTTTCTCCGTGGCCTTCGCCTTCGCCATCGCCGCCTTGCTCGGCGGGCGCCTCGATGCGGCCTGGGCGCGCTGGTCGCGGCCATGGACCATCGTCGCCTGGGCCTTCCTCGGCATCGGGATCACCCTGGGTTCGTGGTGGGCCTATTACGAGCTCGGTTGGGGCGGCTGGTGGTTCTGGGACCCGGTGGAAAACGCGTCCTTCATGCCTTGGCTGGTGGGTACGGCGCTGATTCACTCGCTGGCCGTCACGGAAAAACGCGGCGTGTTCAAGAGCTGGACGGTGTTGCTGGCCATCGCGGCGTTTTCCCTCAGCCTGCTCGGCACTTTCCTCGTGCGTTCGGGCGTGCTGACTTCGGTTCACGCGTTTGCGTCCGACCCTGCCCGCGGTGTGTTCATCCTGATGTTCCTGCTGTGTGTGGTCGGCGGTTCCCTGACCCTGTTTGCCCTGCGCGCGCCTGTGGTCAAGAGCCAGGTCGGCTTCAACCTGTGGTCGCGGGAAACCCTGTTGCTGGGCAACAACCTCGTGCTGGTGGTGGCCGCGTCGATGATCCTGCTCGGCACCCTGTACCCGCTGGTGCTGGATGCGCTGACCGGCGCCAAGCTGTCGGTCGGTCCGCCGTATTTCAACGCCTTGTTCATTCCGTTGATGGGCTTGTTGATGGTGGTAATGGCCGTCGGCGTGCTGGTGCGCTGGAAAGACACCCCGGTGAAATGGCTGGTGGGCATGCTGACCCCGGTGCTGCTGGGCAGCGCCGCCTTGGCCGTGATCGCCGGTATCGCTTATGGCGATTTCAACTGGGCGGTCCTCGCCACGTTCATGCTCGCCGCCTGGGTATTGCTGGCCGGCATGCGCGACATCGTCGACAAGACCCGTCACAAAGGCCTGATCAAAGGCCTGCCCACCCTGACCCGCAGCTATTGGGGCATGCAGATTGCGCACATCGGCATCGCCGTGTGTGCCCTCGGCGTGGTGCTCTCCAGCCAGAACAGCGCCGAGCGCGACCTGCGCCTGGCCCCCGGCGAGTCCATGGACCTGGCCGGTTACCACTTCATCTTCGAAGGCGCCAAGCACTTCGAAGGGCCGAACTTCACGTCCGACAAAGGCACTGTGCGCGTAGTCCGCAACGGTAAGGAAGTCGCCGTGCTGCACCCGGAAAAACGCTTGTACACCGTGCAGAGTTCGATGATGACCGAAGCCGGGATCGACGGCGGTTTCACCCGTGACCTTTACGTCGCCCTGGGTGAGCCGCTGGGCGAAGGTGCCTGGGCGGTGCGCGTGCATGTCAAACCGTTCGTGCGCTGGATCTGGTTCGGCGGTTTGCTCACCGGTCTGGGTGGTGTGCTCGCGGCGCTGGACCGGCGCTATCGGGTCAAGGTCAAGAGCCGGGTGCGTGAAGCACTGGGCCTGCAAGGAGCGGCGGTATGAAGCGTTGGTTGATGGTCGTGCCGCTGGCATTGTTTCTGCTGGTGGCGGTGTTCCTGTATCGCGGGTTGTACCTGGACCCGGCCGAGTTGCCCTCGGCCATGATCGGCAAGCCGTTCCCGGCGTTTTCCCTGCCGACGGTGCAGGGCGACAAGACCCTGACCCAGGCCGATTTGCTGGGCAAACCGGCGCTGGTCAACGTGTGGGGCACCTGGTGCATTTCCTGCCGCGTAGAACACCCGGTGCTGAACAAACTCGCCGAGAACGGCGTGGTGATCTACGGCATCAACTACAAGGACGACAATGCGGCGGCCTTGAAGTGGCTGGCGGAATTCCACAACCCGTACCAGCTGGATATCCGCGATGAAGACGGCAACCTGGGGTTGAATCTCGGCGTCTACGGCGCCCCGGAAACCTTCTTTATCGATGCCAAGGGCGTGATCCGCGACAAGTATGTCGGCGTGATCGATGAAGTGGTCTGGCGCGAACAACTGGCCGCCAAGTATCAGGCCCTGGTCGACGAGGCCAAGCCATGAAGCGCTGGTTAGCTGCTGCCGTATTGGCCCTGGGCCTGGCGGGCGTGGCCCACGCCGCCATCGACACCTACGAATTCGCCAACGACGCCGAGCGTGAGCGTTTTCGCGAACTGACCAAGGAACTGCGCTGCCCCAAGTGCCAGAACCAGGACATCGCCGACTCCAACGCGCCCATCGCCGCCGACCTGCGTAAAGAGATCTTCCGCATGTTGGGGGAGGGCAAGGACAACCAGCAGATCATCGACTTCATGGTCGACCGCTACGGCGATTTCGTGCGCTACAAACCGGCCCTCACCGGCAAGACCGCACTGCTCTGGTTCGGCCCCGCCGGGCTGCTGCTGGCTGGCATGGTGGTGATGGTGGTGATCGTCCGCCGTCGCCGCGCCGCGCCTACCGATGGTTCCGACGCGCTATCCCCCGACGAGCGCCAACGCCTCGACCAATTGCTGGACACCAAGACTGATGATTGATTTCTGGCTCGCAGCCGGTTTGCTGCTTCTGATTGCCCTGAGTTTCCTGTTGATCCCTGTGTTGCGCGGCCGTCGTGCCCAGCGCGAAGAGGATCGCACCGCGCTGAACGTGGCGCTGTATCAAGAACGCGTGGCCGAACTGCAAACCCAGCAGGACGAAGGCGTGCTCAACGCCACGCAACTCGACACCGGCCGCGCCGAAGCCGCGCGCGAATTGCTGGCCGACACCGAAGGCGTGGAAAAGCCCCGCGAATCGCGTCTGGGCAAACCGCTGCCGTTGCTCGCAGCGGTTTTAGTGCCTGTGCTGGGCATTGGCTTGTATCTGCACTTCGGTGCCAGCGACAAGGTCGAACTGACCCGCGAATTCTCCCAGCCACCGGTGTCCATGGAAGACATGACCCACCGCCTGGAACGCGCCGCCGCCGCCCAGCCGGATTCGGCAGAAGGCTTGTACTTCCTCGGTCGCGCCTACATGGCCCAGGACCGCTCTGCCGATGCCGCCAAGGTCTTCGAGCGCACCGTGGCCCTGGCCGGGCGCCAGCCGGAGCTGTTGGGCCAGTGGGCCCAGGCCCAGTACTTCGCCGACAACAAGCAGTGGTCGCCCAAGGTCCAGGCCCTGACCGACGAAGCCCTCAAGCTCGACCCGCGAGAAGTCACCAGCCTCGGTCTGCTTGGCATCGCGGCCTTTGAAGGCCAGCGCTACCAGGAGGCGATCGATTACTGGAGCCGCCTGCTGGCGCAACTGCCGCCCGAAGACAACTCCCGCGTCGCCCTGCAAGGCGGGATCGACCGCGCGGCAGAGCGGCTGAAAGCGAGCGGTGGCACCGTCGCCCAAAAAGCCGTGATGAAAGTGCGCGTGGACCTCTCCGCCGACATCAAGGCCAAGGCCCTGCCAAGCGACAGCGTGTTCATCTTCGCCCGCGCTGTCTCCGGCCCGCCGGCACCGCTGGCGGCCAAGCGTGTGACCGTCGCCGACCTGCCGGTCACCGTCGAACTGGGCGATGCCGACGCAATGATGCCGCAGTTGAAACTGTCCAACTTCCCTGAAGTCCAACTGGTTGCGCGCATATCCCGGGCCGGTCAACCGACCACTGGCGAGTGGATCGGCCGCAGCCAACCCCTGGCCAGCACCACCACTGCGCTGCAGCAGCTGACCATCGACAGTCCGGACAAGTAATTCGAGGAAACGCCTATGACCGCCCTTGCACGCATCACCCTGCTCAGCCTGGTATTGGGCTTGAGCGCTTGTGCGGTCCACCGCCCACCTCCGGCACCCACCGGCCCGACCATTCCCCCATCGGGCCCCTCGACCAAGCCAGCCACCAGACCTTCCAGCCCGGTCACCGCACCCGCGAAAGCGCCACCGAGCAAGTCGCCGACCTTCGCCCCGCCACCCGGCGCGGCCAGCCACTGGGACGGCAAGATGCAGGTGTATGTGCTGGAAGACCAGCCCGACACCTTCTACCGCCAGCGCACCTACTACCGCTGGAGCAACGGCTGGAGCCGCTCCATCAGCCCGGACGGGCCGTGGGAAGAGACCGACGTGCATGGCGTACCGCCGGGGTTGAGCAAGCAGTACGCGCAGTGACAGAAGGCGACCTTTGGGTCGCCTTTTTCATGCCTGCAGTGTGGTCCTTCAAACGCTGGAGATCCAATGCCGGGGCCGGACTTGTCCGAGATAGAGGTCTGTCAGATAAAAATGATTTCCGAACTCAGCGCCATGAGTCCGTCATAGGCTGATGGCGTCATTCGGCGGATCTTCATCCTTACTCTCAACAAGTGCCGTTCGATAAAAGATTGTGCTGTCTTCGCACTTTCCACACGGACTGCCGCCATTCGCCCCTAGACGGACAGTTTGGGTGAAAAAATCGGCTCGACACCTACAAGCTGCTGGCGCGGCGTTGCTGCTTTCTTCGCCTTGTAGGACGGACCCTGTAGCGAGCAGGTAGGTATGAATGCCACCTCTGCGGACACGTACTTGGTGACCAGGGAATTGAGTTTCAGACAAGGCGAAAACTACTGCGATGGCATGGCGGAAAACCGCGCCTGTACTGCTGAAGGGCTGGGTCACATTGATTTCGTGATACTCGCACTTGAACTCCGCAGGATGGCGATCTGCGACACGCCCGCAATATCCGTATTGATTGAGACGGCGTCTGGTCAGCGAGCCGAGGAGGCCTGCGCGCCACAGTACGCCTACCGTAAAGGTAGGGCGAGATGAGCGAGGGGTAACTGCAAACCTGTAATTATGCTGCCCGGTAGCTCATAAATTGAAGTTTGAAATTGCCCGTCAGGGGATGGTTGATGCGGTGTTGGGGATGTAACTCCATTAAATGAGAGGTTTCACTCAATAAAAAAGGAAGTTTCTATGTGTTGCCTACTTTTGTTGGAGTAGGAAGGAGGTTTTTTTTAAACTTGGCGGTTGGCTCATAGTTGGTTCGTAGCGGATGGCAAGGCTCTAAGTCGCATGTTTCATAGGTTTGTTGGAAATAATTGATTTGTGGATTGACATGTGTGGCGTGATGCTAATAATTTTGTGTGCAATGCCTTTTTAAAAGCGGGTTGAAATTCATTTATTATAAAAACAAGGATAATTATATGAGTGTTCAGAATCCGATCGGCGCGGGATCAAATGAAAGATCTACTCGTGGTGAAATATATAAAGTGTGCGAGGCTGGTTATAATGAAATCGCAAATGCGATAGTGCGGCACTCTGCCCTACGTGAGCTTGAGTCGTTTGGGAAAATTATTTCCGATAAGCCACTAAGTCATCCAGAAAGGGCTCTATTTTTTGCAACTATTTGGGCTTTCTTCAAGGATGTTCCGGCTGGAATCGTCGCATTGGCTGCGCGCGTTACGGATGAATGGATTAAAGAAGATATGTGGCACGGCACGGCTAAAGCCGCGCATATTCTTTACGCATCCGTGGATGAATACGGTCTACATCAACATAGCAAGCATATGTTGCCAACCCATCATCAAATGTTCAAACAACTGACCACTCACCTGGGACTTTCCGATGCTGAGCTGTTCAATCCTCACTACATTCTTCCTGAGGGCACCGCCATGGGTAATAATACCCATCGAATGTACCGTTCTGAGTTTTTAGGTGAGGCATTGGGTTTTCATTTGGCGTCAGAAATGACTTCCTCACGAGAGTTTCAGTTTTTCCTGAAAGGATTTCAAAAATATGCCGGCGAATATGGTCTGGTCGACGAAGATGACCCCGTTTTGGCATTCTTTGCGATTCATTGTGAGGTTGAACCTATGCATGTCGCGACCGGGCGCGAAATCATGATTTCGTACTTGGAGAAAAATCCAACTATTGCCCCGCATGCAATGCGCGGGGCGATGGCATTTATGGATGGGTTCGAGCAAATGTTTGCCGCTTTGAATCGGCGGCTGGCCTGAAAATCGAACATCTGATAGTGAAGGACATTATTATGAGTCGGTCTTATGAGTGCCAGATTTGCCACTACGTTTATTCAGAGTCTTCAGGCGAGGCTCTAGTCGATATAGAACCCGGCACGACTTGGGATGAGATTGGGGAGGCGTTTCAATGCCCGCACTGCCAAGCGAAGAAAAAGCTGTTTATTGAGGTTCTGAGTTAGATGCAGGGTTTTCTGAGTTCGATGGTATTCGCCACAATGCTTTCCATAGGTTTTGGACCGATAGCCTTGATCATCCTGAGGCAGTCCATCGCCTGTGGCTTTCGCGGCGCACTACCTGGGGCTCTAGGTGCGGCAGTTGCAGATGCGGTTTTTGCGGCTGTCGCATTTTATGGTTTGCAGACAATCAAGGCATTTTGGCTAGCCAATAACCGTCTGTTGACCTGGGTGGCAATTGCTTACCTGTTTTATCTGGGGGGCATTACATTTGCAAAACATACAGCTGTGGCACAAGTAAAAACGACAGCAGGATTTATCCCGGTCTTTTTACTGACGCTAATGAACCCACTCACTATCGTAGCGATCTCCTCCTATGTGATTGCCAGCGGCACGCTGTTTGAGGGGCTCGGGCTCTACCTGAGTCTGGCGGGTTTTCTGGTGGGTTCATTTTTAGGCCAGATGTTATATGCGCTGGGTGGCAGCCTCATCAGGACTGCGCTGATCGATAATCCTGATCTTGATGTGATCAATCGTATCAGCGGTGGATTATTGATTGGCTTTGCGGTGTGGCAATGCGCGCGCGTTTTGTCTGGAGGCTGACCCTCTGCCTTCCGGGAAACCGTGCACAGTTCCTGCACCCGAACATGAAAGCGCCTACGCGCACGCCTGACCGAGTGCGTAGCGCGTCACAATCCGATACTGTGGCCGCCGCCGTGAAACGTAGTCGGTCATGCAACAAATCTGCAGACAAGCGAAGAGGGTGTATTGATGGCGGGCAGGTTGATCTATCTCATCGGGCCATCGGGTTCGGGCAAGGACAGCCTGTTGGACGCTGCACGACCACGTTTGGCCGAACGTGGCTGCCGCATTGTGCGTCGGGTGATTACGCGCTCGGCGGAAGCGGTGGGCGAGGCGGCACAGGGGGTGAGCGCCGAGCAGTTTGTCGCGATGCAAGCCGAGGGCGCGTTTGCGTTGAGTTGGCAGGCCAATGGGTTGTCCTATGGCATACCCACGGACATCGACGCATGGCTGGCGGCGGGGGAGGATGTGCTGGTCAACGGCTCCCGTGCCCACCTGGCGCAGGCCCGCGAGCGTTACCCGGCGTTGCTGGTGGTGTTGCTGAGTGTCGATCAGGCGGCGCTGCGCCAGCGCTTGCTGGCGCGGGGGCGTGAGTCGGTGGCGGATATCGATGCGCGCCTGGCGCGTAATGCACGGTTTACGGCGCAGTTGCTGGCCGGCATGGGGGCGGGGTTGCTCGTGCTGGATAACTCCGGCTCGCTGGAGCATACGGTCGAGTGTTTGCTGCGCTACCTGGACCCGTCAGCGCGTTGACAACCGTTCCACATACTCCACAAACGCCCGCGCCTTGGCACTCGCCATCCGCCCTGTCGGAAACACCGCCCATAAGTCTCGCGCCGGCAAATGCCAGTCGGTCAGCACCGGCTTCACCGCGCCACTGGCCAGTTCCGGCGCGAACATCCAGGCCGATGCCAGGGTCAGGCCCAAGTGGTTCAGCACAGCCGCGCGTACCCCTTCCGCCGCTGTGATGTGCAAGCGGCCATGGACGACGATCGGGTATTCGCGGGCGTCTCGGGTAAATGTCCAGCGCGCGCCCTCGCCTTGGGTGTAGATGACCGCCTGGTGTCGCAGCAGATCGGCTGGCGTGGCGGGTTCGCCGAAGCGTTCGAAGTAGGCCGGGGTGCCCAGGATATGGCAGGGCGACGTCCCGATCTTGCGTGCGGTCAGCCCCGAATCGCTCAGGTTGCCCATGCGCAGGGCGACGTCGATGCCTTCTTCCACCAGGTTGAGGCTGTGGTCGTCGAGTACTACATCGATGTTCAACCCAGGGTACTGCTCCAGGAACGGCCCCAGGTGCGGAAGGATATGCAGGCTGGCGAAGGTCACGGCGGCGCTGATGCGCAAGTTACCCGACAGCCCGGCGCCCGCGCTGCGGGCAGCGTCGTCGGCCTCGTTGGCCTCATCGATGGCGCGCTTGGCTTTTTCGAAATACGCCAGGCCCGCTTCGGTCGGCGTCAGGCCCCTGGTTGAGCGCAGTACCAAGCGCACCGCCAGGCGCGCTTCCAACTGCGCGACGCTCTTCGACACCGCGGGCTGGCCGATGCCCAGGCGTTTGGCGGCGGCGGAGAACGAGCCGGTTTCGACAACGTGGACGAAGGTTTCCATGGCGGTCAGGCGGTCCATCGGGTGTCCCTTGCTTGTGATTGAGCGCATCGCGACGCAGTACGGCGCAAAGCCTACGGGGAATGGCCATGGCTTGTCACCCGCTCCCAGGCGGGGTTTATCGCCGTGAAGAAGCTTAAGTGGATATGTCTTTGTCTGGCGGGAATTGAAGTAAGCCAGTGACGGGTATTTGTTTAGAATTTGTTTTTTTATTGTAAAAGCAACCCGGTATTGGTGAGTCGGTTGTGTGGTTGGATGTTTAAATTGCAAATAAAATCCTGGTTGTCTGACTGCATGTTACGCGGCGTGTGGTTGTTTCAGCTGAAACTAAAATAGTGTTGGTCCGCTATTTTTCACTGTGCGAGATTATCGGCGATAACGATGAGCCTGGTTTAACGCGGCTCGCGGTTATTGATACTTAATCTCCGGATCGATTCGATTCGGTGTTCTTGTGTATTCATTAATAATACGAGTGCCGCACAATGAATGGACCTGATCTGTTTTCTGTAACTTCCCGCATGGGGTTTCCGATATCGGACCCCGGCCCGTTTGGTGCCGGGGCCTCGAAGAAACCGTCGTTTACGACGGACCAGGCGGCCAAACAAATCACGCGGGAAAATCATCGTTTCCGTGACCGTAACGGCGATCAGAAGATCGACTTGCACTACACGGTCGACGCGAGTTTCACCGCCCAGCAGAAACAGCGCGTGCACCAGGCAGTGCAAGCCTGGCAGGATGTGGCCAATATCAGTTTCCGCGAGCAGTCAAACGGTACGGACGGAGCGCTCAGTATCCACAACAACCCTCGCGGCGACCGGGGGGTTGCCGACTTACCTCATGGTTCCACGAATCGGACAGCGGCCACGATCGGCACCCGGGGCGGGGCGGCTTCGCCTGCGCTGGGCAGTCACTTTTCGGTCACGGCTATTCATGAAATCGGTCACGCTATTGGCCTGCAACATCCGGGACGCTATAACGGCGACGGTGCCAACTACCAAAACGGCGCGGTCTACGCGCAGGACACCAAGGCACGCACCGTGATGAGTTACTGGTCGGAACGCCATCAATCCGGTCATGACTTCAGATCGCTCAATCCGTCTGCCCCGATGATGGACGATATCGCCGCGGCGCAACGCTTGTATGGCGCCAACCACCAGACCCGCAAGACCGACACCGTCTATGGTTTCAACTCCAATACCGAGCGCGAAGTGATGAGCCTTACCAGCGCCAGGGACAAACCGGTGTTCTGTGTGTGGGATGGTGGTGGTGTGGATACGCTGGATTTTTCCGGGTTTTCCCAGGATCAGAAGGTCGATCTGAATGCGGAGTCGTTCTCTGACGTGGGCGGCTTGAAGGGCAATGTGTCCGTCGCCAAGGGATGTGTTATTGAAAACGCGATCGGCGGTGCCGGTCGTGATGCCTTGATCGGCAATGATGCGGCCAACCGCCTCAAGGGCGGTGCCGGCGCCGACACGTTGAGGGGCGGCGGCGGCGCGGATACGTTTGTCTACGATAACGTCAGCGACTCCGCCGCACAGAGCCCCGACCTGATCGAGGACTTCACCAGCGGTACCGATAAGATCGACGTCTCGGGTGCGTTAAAAGCGGCAGGTGTGCGCGCCCTGGTGTTTACCGATCGGTTCAGCGGCCGCGCCGGTGAAGCGGTGCTCAAACACGATGCCAGTACGGGGGGGGCGAGCCTGGCCATTGATCTGAAGGGGACGGGCAACGCGGACATGGTGATCAACAGCAAGGGGCAGATCAAGCCTGGCGATGTACGGTGGGATGGGTCGCAGCCTGAAGTTCAGTCTGTGCCGACGCCAGCCCCAACTCCGACTCCGGCTCCGGCTCCAACCCCAACCCCAACCCCAACCCCAACCCCAACCCCAACCCCGCCGCCGGGTGAAACCCCAAACGGGCCGTCCGCACTGATCGAAATGCTTGCCAAGACGCTGTCAGCGTTCGTGTTACAGCTGCTGCAGATTATCGCCCCATCGTCCAGTGGCAGGCCGCGCTCGTAACCCCACCCACGATCCCGAGGCATCATGCCGTCAGGCAGTGACCGCCGAAGTGTGGCGCGAAGCACTGAGAAAGCGCAGCAGCGCCACCAGCGGGAACGCACTGCCCACCAGCATCACGCCCAGCCAGCCGCCGTGTTCGTACACGCTGCTGGCAATCGCCGAGCCGAAGGCACCGCCGATGAAGATGCTGGTCATGTACAGCGCGTTCAGGCGGCTGCGGCTGTTGGCGTCGAGGGCGTAGATGGCGCGTTGGCCGAGGACCATGTTCATCTGCACGCAGAAGTCGAGGACCACGCCGGTCACCGCCAGGCCGATCACGCTGTACAGCGGGTGTACGAAGGCCGGCAGGAAGCTCAGCACCGCAAACACCATGGCCAGCAGTGACGCGCGGTAGGTGTGGCCGGCATCGGCCAGGCGCCCGGCGATGGGCGCGGCGATGGCACCGATGGCACCGACCAGGGCGAAGATCGCGATCTGGGTCTGGCTCAGGCCATGGTTGCGCACCAACTCCAGCGGCGCGGCGGTCCAGAACAGGCTGAAGGTGGCAAACATGCAACCTTGATAAAAGGCGCGCTGGCGCAACAGCGGTTGTTCACGCAGCAGGGTGCCGAGGGAACGCAACAACTGGCCATAGCTGGCGCTGTGGTCGGGCTGGCGCTTGGGGATGGTCATCAGCAAGACCACGCTGATAACGGCCATCAACGCGGCGGCGGCCATGAACATCGCGCGCCAGCCGAAATGGTCGGCGACCACACTGGACACCGGCCGCGCCAGCAGGATGCCCAGCAACAGGCCGCCCATGATGCTGCCGACCACGCGGCCACGGGACTCGGCGGGTGCCAGGTGCGCCGCCAGTGGGATCAGGATCTGCACCGACACCGAGCTGAAACCGATCAACAACGACACCAGCAGGAACAGGTTCGGTTGCTCGGTAAACGCCGCACCCAGCAGGCTGGCGATGGCGATCACGGTGGTGCTGATCATCAGCTTGCGGTTTTCCAGCAAGTCACCCAGGGGCACCAGGAAGAACAGGCCCAGGGCGTAGCCGATTTGCGTCAGCGATACGATCAGGCTGGCCATGGCGGGCGTCAGGCCGATGTCCGGCGCGATCAGCTCGATGATCGGTTGCGCGTAGTAGATGTTGGCGACGATGGCGCCGCAGCAAAACGCAAACAGCATCACCATCCCGCGGGTCATGGTGCTCGTAGCGTGGGGAGTAGCGTTCATGGTGTTCTCATAAAAGCGAAGGAAGATGGCGAGCGAGAGTAAAGACAAGACACTGCGACGAGTAGGCTGTTAGCGGTGATAACACTCATGCCGTGAAATGATGACTGAAGCCTTGGCGTTGGCTTCGAACGCCCATGATACATGCAGACGCACCGGCCGAAACAGGCGACCCGGCGGCCTGACGATCACGCTTGGCATCAAACGAATGTGGGAGCGGGCTTGCCTGCAATGCGGACACCCCGGTGTATCGGACACACCCGGGCGACGCTATCGCAGGCAAGCCCGCCCCCACATGGGCTCGCGTTTCTTCAGTGCAAGCGGCTTACTGCCCGTTGTAGATCTGGTCGAACACCCCGCCATCGTTGAAGTGGGTTTTCTGCACGGTGCGCCAGTCGCCAAAGGTCTTCTCGACCGACAGGAAGTCGACTTTCGGGAAGCGATCGGTGTACTTGGCCAGCACTTTCGGGTCACGCGGGCGCAGGTAGTTGTTGGCCGCGATTTCCTGGCCTTCCGGCGACCACAGGTACTTCAGGTAGTCTTCGGCGACTGCGCGCGTGCCTTTCTTCTCGACCACTTTGTCCACCACCGTGACCGGTGGCTCGGCTTCGGCGGAGACACTTGGGTAGACCACTTCGAACTGATCGCGGCCGAATTCGCGGGCGATCATTTCCGCTTCGTTTTCAAAGGTCACCAGCACATCGCCGATCTGGTTGGTCATGAACGTCGTGGTCGCGGCACGGCCACCGGTGTCCAGCACGGGCGCTTGCTTGAACAGCTTGCCGACAAAGGCCTTGGCCTTGTCTTCGTCACCGCCGTTCTTCAGCACGTAGCCCCAGGCCGACAGGTAGGTGTAGCGACCGTTACCCGAGGTCTTCGGGTTGGGCACGACCACTTGCACACCATCCTTGAGCAGGTCCGGCCAGTCTTTCAGGGCTTTCGGGTTGCCCTTGCGCACGATAAACACGGTGGCCGAAGTGAACGGCGCGCTGTTGTTCGGCAGGCGGGTAGCCCAGTTGTCCGGCACCAGTTTGCCGTTGTCGACCAGGGCGTTGATGTCGGTGGCCATGTTCATGGTGATTACATCAGCCGGCAGGCCGTCGATCACCGAGCGCGCTTGTTTGCTGGAGCCGCCGAAGGACATCTGCAAGGTCAGCTTGTCGTTCGGGTGCTCGGCTTCCCAGTGTTTCTGGAAGGCGGCGTTGTAGTCCTTGTAGAAATCGCGCATCACGTCGTAGGACACGTTGAGCAGGGTGGTCGGTGCGGCCTGGACGACACCGGCCAATGCAAGGCCGGCGGCCAGAAGAGAGGCGCTAACGAGTTTTTTCACTGCTCATTCCTTGTTGTACGAGAGTAGAGAGAGGCACTTTGCCAGCGACTATAGCCGGGGGGGCACATTCGCTTAAAGATCAAAAAGATCTTTGCTTATTTCAACTTATTAAACAGTGCATTGCCACACCGTGAACAAAACGCCGCGTTTGCGTCATGGGTGTTTTTCTTGCACACCGGGCAGTCCGTTTGCAACTGTTCACCGCGCATGGCGTTGGCCAGTTCGGCGGTGAAGATCCCGGTGGGCACGGCGATGATCGAATAACCGGTGATCATCACCAGGGACGAGATCACCTGGCCCAGCGGGGTCTTGGGCACGATATCGCCGAAGCCCACGGTGGTCAGGGTCACGATCGCCCAGTAGATGCCCTTGGGGATGCTGGTGAAGCCGTGCTCCGGCCCTTCGATCACATACATCAAGGTGCCGAACACCGTCACCAGGGTGCAGACGCTGAGCAGGAACACCACGATCTTCTGCTTGCTGCCGCGCAACGCCGACATCAGGTAGTTGGCCTGCTTGAGGTACGGCCCGAGCTTGAGCACCCGGAAGATGCGCAGCATGCGGATGATGCGGATGATCAACAGGTACTGGGCATCGCTGTAATACAGCGCGAGGATGCCGGGCACGATGGCGAGCAAATCCACCAGGCCATAGAAACTGAAGGCATAGCGCAACGGCTTGGGCGAGCAGTACAGGCGCAGGCCATACTCGATGGCGAAGATGACGGTGAAGCCCCACTCGATGTAGGCCAGCACGGCGGCGTAATTGTCGTGGACTTCCTGGATGCTGTCGAGGATCACCACCACCAGGCTGGCGAGAATGATCAGCAGCAGGGTGCTGTCGAAACGCCGCCCGGCCGGTGTGTCACTCTGGAAAACCATGACATAGAGACGCTGGCGCCAGTCGTTGTTGCTGTCCATCACGTTCGCCCCTATCGAATATCGGGCAAGCCTAGGGGGATTCGAACGGGCTGTCCACGCGGGCTTTGTGCCACATCCGGCGGCTGGCGCGCACCAACCAGCAGGCGAGGATAAAGGGCGCGGTCAACGCGGGCAGGTGCAGCGCGGCAAAACCGGGGGTGAGGATGATCGCCAGGGCGATGCCGGCCAGCGGCAACCCAGGTCGGCGGCGTGTGCCGCTCAGGGCCAGGGCGGCCAGCGCCGGGTTGTAGCTGTGCAGGCCGAGGAGGGCGCCGACGGGCTCGCCCAGCAGCAGGGCGAACAGCACGCCGAGGACGGCGCCGGTCAATGCCCATGCTGCGGCACGGCGGTTGGCCAGGCATAACCCGAGCGCAATCAATGCGCCGGCCAGGGGCTGGTCCAGCAGCAGGATTTGCGCGAGGCCGCTAAAAGGCGCGCTGACGATGCCGAGAGCGTCGGGTTCGCGCAAGGCCACGGCGCTTTCGGCGGCCGCGCCCAGCAGCAGCCAGCCGAGGCCGACAAACGGCGCGGTATAGGCGGGCAAGGCCTCGGGCTGGGTGGTGTGTCGCAGCCATTGTCGGGTCAGGATCGCACTCAGGCCGCCGCAGGCGAGGATCAGCGGCACCACCATGACCGACCAGGCAAAGTGCTGGCTGATCAACAGGCCCAGCAACACACCGTTGTAGCTGTACAGGCCGGCCTGGCGTTCCGCCTTGGGATAGTCGCGGCGCTGGGCCGTGAGTAAGCCGGCGAGACCACCCAGCAGTGCACCGCCGAGCAGGGCTGGAGCGCCGAGCAGGATCGCCAGCAGACACAGCAGACCACACAGCGGCTGGCGCTGCAGGACGATCTGGCTGAAGCCGTTGAGCAGCGCTTCGGCCCAGTCGGGGCAGGAGGGAGTGGGCATTGTTGTGTGATTCAGTGAGAGCGAGTTGTCCTCATCGCAGACTTGCCTGCGATGAGGCCCTGACCGGCGCTAGATCAACGTCTGATCGACCCCGGTTGCGCAACCCGCAGTTTCGGCCCTTGCAGGTCCATCGGGATGCTGAAGGGGGCATTCAACAGGGTGGGCAGCCTCGAGAATCAGAATGGCGCGAAAGTCGTTGACGTTGGTGCGGGTCGGTTCGGTGATGATCAGATCGTCGAGGGCGGCGAAATAGCCGTAGCCATTGTTGTTGTCCAGCTCGTCGCAGGCCGACAGCCCCAGCGCTTCGGCGCGGGCGTAGCTGGTGGGGGTCATGAGCGCGCCGGCGTTGTCTTCCGAACCGTCGATGCCGTCGGTATCGCCGGCCAGGGCGTAGACGCCGGGCAGGCCCTTGAGGCTGTCGGTGAGGCTCAGCAGGAATTCGGCGTTGCGCCCGCCACGGCCAGTGCCGCGCACGGTCACGGTGGTTTCCCCGCCGGACAGGATCACGCATGGCGCCGCCAACGGCTGGCCGTGCTGCACGATCTGCCGGGTGATCCCGGCGTGGACCTTGGCCACGTCCCGCGCTTCGCCTTCGAGGTCGCCGAGGATCAGCGGGCTGAACCCGGCCTGGCGGGCTTTTACCGCGACCGCTTCCAACGACTGTTGTGGGCGGGCGATCAATTGGAAGTGGCTGCGGGCGAGCAGCGGGTCGCCGGGTTTGACGGTTTCCGAGGCCGGGTTCTGCAACCAGCTGCGCACGGACGCCGGCGCGTCGATGCCATAGCGCTTGAGAATGGCCAGGGCCTGTTGCGAAGTGCTTGGGTCGCCGACCGTGGGGCCGGAAGCGATCACCGTGGCCAGGTCGCCCGGCACATCGGAAATCGCGTAGGTATAGACCGTCGCCGGCCATGCCGCCCTGGCCAGTCGGCCGCCCTTGATCGCCGAGAGGTGCTTGCGCACGCAATTCATCTCGCCGATGGTGGCGCCGGATTTGAGCAGGGCTTTGTTGATGGCCTGTTTGTCGGCCAGGCTGATGCCTTCGGCGGGCAGGGCGAGCAACGCCGAACCACCGCCGGAGAGCAGGAAGATCACCCGGTCGTCGTCGCTCAGTTGGCTGATCAGCGCCAGCACGCGCTGCGCCACTTTGATGCCGGCAGCATCCGGGACCGGGTGGGCGGCTTCGACCACTTCGATTTTCTGGCACGGCGCGCCATGGCCGTAGCGGGTGACCACCAGGCCCGTGACTTCACCGTGCCAGGCGTTTTCCACGACCAGCGCCATGGCGGCCGCGGCTTTGCCGGCGCCGATCACAATCACCCGGCCGCTGCGGTCGGCGGGCAGGTAGGCTTCGAGGACTTGCCGGGGATGGGCGGCGTCAATGGCTGTGGCAAACAGCTCGCGAAGCAGGTGTTGCGGATCGACCGACATAAGCGGGCTCCCGGGGATTTTTTTGTTATTAGAGATGCAGCAATTGCGGCTATTGAAATGCGATCAACCTGTGGAAGGGGGCGTGCTCCCTCCCACATTTGACGGCATTTCAAAAGGGCAGCGGTGTGGGTTATTTGTCGCGAATCGAGAAGTTCGCCATATGCTCCAAGCCCTTGATCAACGCCGAGTGGTCCCAGTTGCCGCCCCCGATCGCGGTGCAGGTGCTGAACACCTGTTGGGTGCCGGCGGTGTTCGGCAGGTTGATCCCCAGCTCCTTGGCCCCGGCCAGCGCCAGGTTGAGGTCCTTCTGGTGCAGGTTGATGCGAAAGCCCGGATCGAAGGTGCCCTTGATCATGCGTTCGCCGTGTACTTCAAGGATCTTCGACGAGGCGAAGCCGCCCATCAGCGCTTCACGCACCTTGGCCGGGTCGGCGCCGTTTTTCGCGGCGAACAGCAGCGCTTCGGCCACCGCCTGGATGTTCAGCGCGACGATAATCTGATTCGCCACTTTGGCTGTCTGGCCGTCGCCGTTGCCGCCGACCAGAGTGATGTTCTTGCCCATGCTCTGGAACAGCGGCAAGGCACGCTCGAAGGTCTGCGGCTCACCGCCGACCATGATGCTCAAGGTGCCAGCCTTGGCCCCGACTTCACCGCCGGACACCGGCGCATCGAGGTACTGCGCGCCGGTCTGGTTGATCCTGGCGGCAAAGGCCTTGGTGGCGGTGGGGGAGATCGAGCTCATGTCGATCACCACTTTGTTCGGCGACAGGCCGGCGGCCACGCCATCGGCGCGGAACAGCACGTCATCGACCTGCGGGGTGTCGGGCACCATGACGATGATGAATTCGGCTTCCTGGGCGACGTGCTGCGGGGTGGCCAGCGCGATGGCGCCGGCGGCGATCAACTCGGCTGGCGCCTTGCCGTGATGCTCGGACAGGAACAATTGGTGACCGGCTTTTTGCAGGTTGGCGGCCATGGGTTGGCCCATGATGCCGGTGCCGATGAATCCGATTTTAGCCATGAAAAAATCCTCTTTTTATTCGATAGAGCGCGGTCTGCCAAACACATGGGGTCCAAATGTGGGAAGGGGCAAGTCCCCTCCCACAGGTTGGTTGCGTGTTGTGCCTGTCAGAGGGCGTTATGGGTCTTGAGCCAACCCAAACCCGCTTCGGTGGTGGTCAACGGCTTGTATTCACAGCCGATCCAACCCTGATAACCGATACGGTCCAAATGCTCGAACAGGAACCGATAGTTGATCTCCCCGGTCCCGGGCTCGTTGCGACCCGGGTTATCCGCCAGTTGGATGTGGTTGATCTCACCCAGATGCGCAGCCAGGGTGCGGGCCAGATCGCCTTCCATGATTTGCATGTGGTAGATGTCGTATTGCAGGAACAGATTGGCGCTGCCCACCTGTTCGCGAATCGCCAGAGCCTGCGCGGTGTTGTTCAGGTAGAACCCAGGGATGTCGCGGGTGTTGATCGCTTCCATCACCAGCTTGATACCCGCCGCTTGCAGGGTGTCGGCGGCGTATTTGAGGTTGGCGACAAAGGTCTTTTCTATGATGGCATCGTCCACGCCCTGCGGCCGGATGCCCGCCAGGCAGTTGACCTGGGTGTTGCCCAGCACCTGGGCGTAAGCGATGGCCAGGTCGACCCCGGCGCGGAACTCCTCGACCCGATCCGGATGGCACGCCAGGCCCCGTTCGCCCTTGGCCCAATCGCCGGCCGGCAGGTTGAACAGCACCTGGGTCAAGCCATTGGCATCCAACTGCGCCTTGATTTCGGCAGAGCTGAATTCGTAGGGGAACAGGTATTCGACGCCTGCAAAGCCCGCATCGGCGGCCGCTTTGAAGCGAGCGAGAAACGCCTGTTCGGTGAACAGCATGGACAGGTTGGCGGCAAAGCGCGGCATAAGGTTCTCCTTAATCGAGCAGGGAAATGGCGGTCGGCGCATCGTTGCCGACCAGGGCCAGATCTTCGAATTCGTTGACGGCGTTGATCTCGGTGCCCATGGAAATATTGGTCACGCGCTCCAGAATAATCTCAACGATCACCGGAACCTTGAATTCTTCGAGCATTTCCTGGGCGCGGCGCAGTGCCGGCTGGATCTGGCCGGGCTCGAACACGCGCAGCGCCTTGCACCCCAGGCCTTCGGCGACGGCGACGTGGTCGACGCCATAGCCGTTGAGTTCCGGGGCGTTGAGGTTGTCGAAAGACAACTGTACGCAGTAGTCCATTTCGAACCCGCGCTGGGCCTGGCGGATCAGCCCCAGGTAGGAGTTGTTCACCACTACGTGGATATACGGCAGCTTGAACTGCGCGCCCACGGCCAGTTCTTCGATCATGAACTGGAAGTCATAGTCGCCGGACAGCGCCACCACCTTGCGGCTCGGGTCGGCCTTGACCACACCGAGCGCCGCCGGGATGGTCCAGCCCAACGGGCCGGCCTGGCCGCAGTTGATCCAGTGACGTGGCTTGTAGACATGCAGGAATTGCGCGCCGGCAATTTGCGACAGGCCGATGGTGCTGACGTAGCAGGTGTCCTTGCCGAACACCTGGTTCATCTCTTCGTACACCCGTTGCGGCTTGACCGGCACGTTGTCGAAGTGGGTCTTGCGCTGCAAGGTGGCCTTGCGCTGCTGGCAGTCATGCAGCCAGGCGCTGCGGTCCTTGAGTTTGCCTGCGGCTTTCCACTCGCGGGCGACTTCGATGAACATCGTCAGTGCGGCCCCGGCGTCGGAAACGATGCCGAGGTCCGGGGTGAATACGCGACCGATTTGCGTCGGTTCAATGTCGACGTGAATGAACGTGCGCCCCTCGGTGTACACCTCCACCGAACCGGTGTGGCGGTTGGCCCAGCGGTTGCCGATGCCGAGCACCACGTCGGCTTTCAGCAGCGTCGCGTTGCCATAACGGTGCGACGTTTGCAGGCCGACCATGCCTACCATCTGCGGGTGATCGTCGGGGATGGTGCCCCAGCCCATCAAGGTCGGGATCACCGGGATGCCGGTCAACTCGGCGAACTCCACCAGCAGGTCGCTGGCATCGGCATTGATCACGCCGCCACCGCTCACCAGCAGCGGGCGTTCGGCCTGGTCGAGCAGGGCCAGGGCTTTTTCCACCTGGATGCGCGTGGCCAGCGGTTTGGCCAGGGGCAGCGGCTGGTAGGCGTCGATGTCGAATTCGATCTCGGCCATCTGTACGTCGAACGGCAGGTCGATCAGCACCGGGCCAGGGCGGCCGGAGCGCATTTCATAAAAGGCCTTCTGGAACGCATACGGCACCTGGCCGGGTTCGAGGACCGTGGTCGCCCACTTGGTCACCGGCTTGACGATGCTGGTGATGTCCACGGCCTGGAAATCTTCCTTGTGCATCCGCGCCCGGGGGGCCTGGCCGGTGATGCACAGGATCGGAATCGAGTCGGCCGAGGCGCTGTACAGGCCGGTGACCATGTCGGTGCCCGCCGGACCCGATGTGCCGATGCACACGCCGATATTGCCGGCCTTGGTGCGGGTGTAGCCCTCGGCCATGTGCGAGGCGCCTTCAACATGGCGAGCAAGGACGTGATCGATGCCACCGACCTTCTGCAAGGCCGAATACAGCGGGTTGATCGCGGCGCCTGGGATACCGAAGGCGGTGTCTACCCCTTCACGACGCATCACCAGAACGGCGGCTTCGATTGCTCTCATTTTGCTCATTGTTTTGGTGCCTCTTGCGTTTTGTAATTGTATACAAGTGGTGTTTGGTCGAAGTGTATTCACGGCGAGCGCCACAGGTCAATGCATTTTATTCAGTAGCCTTTGCGTTCGTCGGAAGGTCTTTGCAGGGCATTTTTTCGACATTCGGTAGGTTTGTGCGAAAATATTGTATACAAAAGATAACTCTATTGTGTTCTATTTGTCGCATCCGGTATCTGTTCCAACAGAGCCCACGGCTTTCCCATAACAAGATAAGGACGGCACCCATGAGCGCTTTAACCTTGAAAGTCGCAGTCAACCTGGCCGGCCAGGCCCTCGCCGCAGGCCGCGCCATTGCCTCGGCACCGCTGACCATTGCGGTGCTGGACGGCGGCGGTCACCTGATCACCCTGCAACGGGACGACGGCGCCAGCCTGCTGCGCCCGCAGATCGCCATCGGCAAGGCCTGGGGCGCGATTGCCCTGGGCAAAGGCTCACGCTTGCTCGCGCTGGATGCGCAGCAACGTCCGGCGTTTATCGCCGCATTGAACAGCTTGGGGCAGGGCAGCGTGGTGCCGGCGCCGGGCGGGGTGTTGATTCGGGATCAGGAAGGGCTGGTGCTGGGGGCGATCGGGATCAGCGGGGACACGTCGGATATTGATGAGCAGTGTGCGATCACGGCGATTGAAACGCTGGGTTTGTGGGCGGATGCGGGGGTGTCAGCCTGATTTTTGGATGACTGTCAGGGCCTTATCGGGAGCAAGCTCCCTCCCACATTTGACGGTATTCACAAATAGAAATGTGTGAACACAGTTAAAGGTGGGAGGGAGCTTGCTCCCGATTGCCACAGGCGCCTCGGTGTCTCAGTCCGGCGCACAGCCCTTGAGCACCAACCGAATAATCGTCTGCGCCGCCGCCTCGTAATCCGCCTCATCCAATTTGGCCTTGCCGGTCACCGCCGAAATCTGCCAATCGAAATCCGCATACGTCTGGGTTGCGGCCCAGATGCTGAACATCAAGTGATTGGGATCGATCGGCGCAATCAATCCGCGGTCCACCCAGTGCTGGATGCACTGGATATTGTGCTTGGCCTGGGCGTTGAGTTGCTCGACCTGTTCGGCGCTCAGGTGCGGGGCGCCGTGCATGATTTCGCTGGCGAACACCTTGGAGGCGAAGGGCAGGTCGCGGGAGATGCGGATTTTCGAGCGGATGTAGTTGCTCAGTACCACCGCAGGCTCACCCTCCGGGTTGAACGGCGTGGAGGCTGCCAGGATCGGCTCGATGATGCTCTCGAGCACTTCGCGGTAGAGGTTGTCCTTGGACTTGAAGTAGTAGTAGACGTTGGGCTTGGGCAGCCCGGCCTTGGCGGCGATGTCGCTGGTTTTGGTCGCGGCGAAGCCCTTGTCGGCAAACTCCTCGCTCGCCGCCCGCAGGATCTTTTCTTTGTTGCGCTCGCGAATGCTGCTCATAAACCAGAGGGTTCCTTGCCATGACAGGCGGTTGCGCATGGTAGCACCGGCCATCCGCGAGCCTCAACAATGTGCCCGCGACACTCTTGGGGTCGATCGTGCATCCCGGTTTTGGCCTACAAAAAACTCGGAAATAGACTATCTGTAAAATATAGACTAATTGTTTAGGTTGGCGTAGTGTCCGCTGGGTCAGTGACTGAGCCTGCGTCAATCACCCGTGTTCCTTCGGGTTAACCAGGCCTCAGGCACTACCCAGAATAAAAATAATTCGGTAGGTGCCTTCATGAAACAGGTCAAACAGACGCTCTATGCCGTAACGATCACCCTCGGGCTGTTGTCGGTGGCCCATGCGCAGCCGCTGCGTTTCGCCACGGAGGGTGCTTATCCGCCTTTCAACTACGTGGACTCGAATAACCAACTACGTGGTTTTGACGTCGATATGGCGAACGCCCTGTGCGCCAGGCTCGGCGTCGAATGCACGATTGTCGCCCAGGACTGGGAGGGCATCATCCCGGGCCTGCTCGCGAAAAAGTACGACGCGATCATCGCCTCGATGGCCATCACCGAAGAGCGCCAGAAGACCGTCAGCTTCACCCAGCCCTACAACCGCACGCGCATGGTCCTGGCAGTGCCCAGGGGCAGCGACATTCAGGACGCTGCGCCGGCCACGTTGTCCGGCAAGACGGTCGGCGCTCAGTCGTCGTCCACCCAGGGTATCTACAACCAGGATGTCTATGGCGCCAATGGGGCGCGGGTCAAGTTGTACGTCGGCCAGGACGAGGCCAACAGCGACCTGCTCAACGGCCGCCTGGATGCGGTGGTCAACGACAGCGCGCCAATGCAGGAGTGGTTGAAGAGCACCGACCCGCAGTGTTGCCGGGTGCTGGCTATCCCCGGTACGCAAAGCGACGCCGGTATTGCCGTGCGCAAGGCCGATGAGGCGTTGCGCGCCAGGCTGAACCAGGCCATCGCGGACGTGATCGCCGACGGCACGTATCGACAGCTCAAGTTGGCCCATGGCCTTGAGGATGATTAAGCGCGGGGGCGTCTTCCATGTTCGAGTCATTAGGGTTGTTGTCGTTGGGCGCCGGTGGGTGGGGCGGCGCGCTGCTGGCGGGCGCAGGGGTCACGATGGCGCTGGCATTGGCGTGTGTGCCGCTGGGGTTGCCATTGGGGTTGTTGGTGGCGCTGTGCAGCAGATCGGCAAACACCACGGTGAGGGCGATGGCTGCGCTGTTCTCCACCTGTTTTCGTGGCCTGCCGGAGTTGCTGACGTTATTGATCGTGTATTACGGCATCCAGATCGCGCTGCAGAGTTTCCAGGCGTATTGGGGCGGTTCGGCCGAGTTTGGCATCAACGCCTTCGTGGCGGCGGTGATCGCGTTCAGCCTGGTGCTGGCGGCCTTTTCCAGCGAGGTGTGGCTGGGGGCGTTGAAGACCGTGGCGCGCGGCCAGTACGAAGGCGCCCAGGCACTGGGCTTGAGCCGCAGGCACACGTTTTTCAAGGTGGTGCTGCCGCAGGTGATGAGGATCGCCTTGCCGGGGCTTTCCAACAACTGGTTGAGCCTGCTCAAGGACACGGCGTTGGTGTCGACCATTTCCCTGGTGGACCTGATGCGCCAGACCAGCCTGGCGGTGAACGCCACCAAGGAACCGATGCTGTTTTATCTGGCGGCGTGTGGCCTGTACCTGCTGCTGTCGTCGATGTCGGGGTTTTGCATCGCGCAGCTTGAAAAGCACTACGGCCAGGGTCGGGAGCGTGCCTCATGATGGGGGGCGAGCGTTTTGCCGAGTGGCTCGGGCTTGAACTGCTTCAGCGCTACGGTGCGCAGTTGTTCGATGGCTTGTTGCTGACCCTGCAATTGGTGGCGATATCCAGCAGCGCCGGGATGGTGCTTGGCGTGCTGTTGGCGTTGGGCAGGACTTCACGCTGGCGTTTGTTGCAGTACGGGTGCAGGGCCTATCTCTACTTTTTCAGGGGCTCGCCGCTGTTGGCGCAGTTGTTCCTGATCTATTACGGCTTGGGTTCCTTCCACGGTTTCTGGCGCGACCTTGGCCTGTGGGGCTGGTTCGGCGACCCGTGGTTTTGCGCTGTGCTGGCGTTCACCTTGAATACGGCGGCCTATCAGGCCGAGATCTTTCGCGGCGGGTTGCTCTCCGTGCCCCGTGCCCACTATGAAGCCGCGACGGTGTTGGGGTTGAGCCGCACCACCACGTTTTTCAAGGTGACCTTGCCGCAGGTGCTCATCGTGACGGTGGGGCCACTGGGCAATGAACTGATTTTGATCATCAAGGCCAGCGCGATTGTGTCGCTGGTGACCTTGCTGGATTTGATGGGCGTGGCCAAGCTGGCGTTCTCACGCACTTTTGATTTCCAGGTGTATGTGTGGGTGGCGCTGGTCTACCTGCTGGTGGTCGAGTGTGTCCGGCGAGGGGTGAACCGGATCAATCGTCGACTCACCCGCCACATGCGGCCAACTGACGAATGATAGGGAAGGGTGGATACATGGGGTCATCAGGGGAGTTTGAGCGGTCGATCTGCGCGCCTGCGCCGGTGGTGATCGACGTCGAAGGGCTGAGTAAATGGTACGGCCCATACCAGGTGCTGCACGGTATCGACCTGCGCGTGGTGCAGGGCGAGCGGATTGTGCTGTGCGGCACCTCGGGCTCCGGCAAGTCCACGTTGATCCGTTGCCTCAATCGTCTGGAACCGGCGCAGCAGGGCCGAATCCAGGTGCTGGGCGCCGACTTGAGCGCTTCGCCGACGCTCTGCCGCGCGGCCTTGCGTGAGGTCGGCATGGTGTTTCAGGGCTTCAACCTGTTTCCGCACCTGACCGTCTTGCAAAACTGCATGCTGGCGCCGATGTCCGTGCGCGGCATGCCCCGCGACAGCGCGCAGGACCAGGCGATGGCGCTGCTGAAAAAAGTCGGGATCGATCAACACTGGAAAAAATACCCGGCGCAACTGTCGGGCGGCCAACAGCAGCGGGTCGCGATAGCCAGGGCATTGTGCATGACCCCGAAAATCATGCTGTTCGATGAGCCGACGTCGGCACTCGACCCGGAGGCTGTCGGCGAGGTGCTGGACGTGATGGTCATGCTCGCCGAAAGTGGCATGACCTTGCTCTGCGTCACCCACGAAATGGGCTTTGCCCGGCAAGTCGCCGGGCGTGTGCTGTTTCTCGATGGCGGGCGGATCATCGAAGACCAGCCGCCGGAGGCGTTTTTCACTGCGCCACGCACACCTCGCGCGCAAGCGTTTCTGGCGCAGGTGCTGGGGTAGGCGGCTGGTATCGAGCAGGCAAAAAAAAGCCATTCGAGCGCGTCGAATGGCTTTTTTACCGCGCGCTGCGCTTATTCGGCAATCTGCAACTTGCGCGATTCCGTATAGATGTAGCGCACCTTTTCGTACTCGAACGGCGAGTTCAACTGACCGTAGCGGAAGCTGGTCTGGTAACGCTTGTCGACCACGCGCAGGGCCCAGATCTCCGGATGGTTGGAGCTGACTTCGGAGACGTTCAGGAAGTTGATCTGCGATTCGGCGCTGTAGTCGACCACCAGGCCGCTGGTATCGCGCAGGTTCGATGGGCCCAGGATCGGCAGCACCAGATAGGCGCCGCCAGGCACGCCGTAGAAACCCAGAGTCTGGCCGAAGTCTTCGCTCTGGCGCGGCAGGCCCATGGCGGTAGCCGGGTCCCACAGCCCGGCAACGCCGATGGTGGTGTTGAGCAGCAGGCGCCCGGTGGTTTCCAGGGAGCGGTGACCCTTGAGTTGCAACAGGCTGTTCAACAGGTTGGGCACATCGCCCAGGTTGTTGAAGAAATTGCTTACGCCGGTACGCAGGAAGCTCGGCGTGACGTAGCGGTAACCGTCGACCACCGGCAGGAACACCCATTGGTCGAAGCGGTAGTTGAAGTGGTAAACGCGACGGTTCCACGATTCCAGCGGGTCGTACACGTTGAGGGCGGTCAGTGACGAGCGTTCGAACTCGCGCTGGTCCAGGCCCGGGTTGAACTTGAGTTTGCTCAGCGGCTCCTTGAAGCCGTCGGCACCCACGACGGTGGGCGCGTGCGCCTTGCTGTTGTCGGCATTGGCCACGCTTGCGCACATCAGGGCGGCAAGCAGCAGAAGATATTTAGCCACGGAAAAACTCCAGCATGGCGTCGGCGTTGACGCGGTAATTGAGGTTGCCGCAATGGCCGCCCAGCGGGTAGACAGTCAAGCGATCGCCGAAGGTTTGACGCAGGAAGCCGAGGTCGCCCGGGCCGAGGATCACGTCGTCGGCGTTATGCATGACGGCGATTTTCGGGCTGGTGTGCAGGTAGTCCTTGAGGGCGTACAGGCTGACCTGATCGACCAATTGCAACAGGCTGCCGCCATCGGAACGGGCGCGCCACATCGGGATGACCTGTTCGGTGAGGTAGCAATCGAAGTCACATTGCAGCGCGCGCTTGAGGAACGGCGTGAGGCTGGTGCCTTCGGTGATCGGGTACTTCGGCGGGATGATCAGGCCGCGGCGGTTGATCAGGTCCGAGGTGAACGCGATGTCGGCCGCCGAAAAACGGAACGTGGTGCCGATCAGCATGGCCATCTGTTCGTTGGTCAGGTGCTGCTTGGAGTTCTGGAAGTCGTAGAGCAGGGCGTCGTTAAGGTCGATGTAGCCCTTTTGCTGGAAGTAGCGGGTCAGCTTGTTCAACACCAGTTCATAAAAGGTCGTGGTGTTGTTGATGCCCTTGACCTCGGTCTGCACCAGCTTGTCGAGGTTGGTGATCGAGGTGTACAGGTTGACCGGCGGGTTGAGCAGCAGCACTTTCTTGAAGTTGAAGCTGCGGCGGGTTTCGTCGAGCTTGCTGACAAAGGCCGCATCCAGCGCACCGAGGCTGTAGCCGCTGAGGTAAAAGTCGGTGACCGGCAGTGAGGCGTTCTGCGCGCGCACTGCTTGCATCACGCGGTACATGTCTTCGGCGTCTTCCTGGGTGATACCCGGCGTGGCGAAGCGCGAGGCGGCGCTCATGAAGTCGAAGCTGGTCGGCGATGACAGTTGCACGACGTGGTAGCCGGCCTGGTAGTACAGTTTTTTCAGGTATTCGTTGATGCTGCTGTCAAACCGCGCACCGGTGCCCGAGATCAGGAAGATCAGCGGTGCGGCGCGGTCTTGCTTGGCGATGCGGTAGGTGAGCTTCTTCACTGCCCAGAAGTTGTCGGGCAGGCTGAACTCGCGCTCGGGACGCATGTTCAGGGTGTAGTCGGACTGGTTGATTTCGTCGTCGCTCGGCAAGCTGGGCCGAAGGTCAGGCGGGGTGGTGGCGATGGTCGCTTCGAACGGGTTGGTCAAAGGGAAGCCATAGCTGGCCTGGTCGATGTCGACGGCCAGTGCTGACGCACTCAAAAAAAGGCTGCCCAGCAAGGCAGCGCAGCGCAAGGAACGGAGCATGACTTAATCCCTAAGAGGAAACGTGCTGAATGAAGTTCGCAGGCTATGACCACCGCGTTGCCACCGAAGTGCCAGCCATCGGCACGAAAAGTCGGATAAAAAACGTCGGAGTCGGGGTAATAGTAGGCAGAAGATACACTTTGCCGCGTATTGATGGACACTTATCTGCGTACACATCTTGCTAACGGCCACCGGGGGATTAAGCTGAGCGCCGTTTTTGCCTATCGGAGTGCTCCATGTCCCGCCGCTTGCCGCTGACCCTACTGCTCATTGCCTTGCCATTATGGCTGGCCGCCAGTTATGCCGCGCGTTATGGCTTCATGGAGGATGGCCGGTGGGTCGGCATTTGCGCGGATGAAGCCAGCCGCTGGGAATGCCAGGTGCGTTCGAACCTGGGCTTGATGATTCACTTCCAGGTGATGGGCTGGGCTGCGCTGATCGCGTCGGTGCTGGCGTTTTTCGTGCCGGGCCGTGCGGGGAGGGGGTTGGCGGTGCTGGGGCTGGTGTTCGGGTTGCCGGCGTTGGCGTTGTACAACACCACATTTGCGGTGTTTGCGGTGGTGATTGCCGGGTTGCGCTTGGTCCGCAAGTCACGGGCGGCCTGATAGGGCCAATCGGGGGCAAGTCGAATCGTCGCACCGCCCCTTCCACATGGGAACGCATTCCAAATGTGGGAGGGGCTTGCCCCCGATGGCACTCTTAAGCCTTGCGCATCCGCAAGCACCGCCACAAAGCCACAACCATCAACCCACTGACCAGCGCCCAACTCCACGCCTGCTGGTTCAACAGACCTTCGCGGAACAGCTGCGGCGCAATGCCGGCACCGATGATAAAGGCCAGTAGGGCAATTTCCCGACGTGGCCCGGTCACCGGGCGAATCAGATAGACCAGTGCAGGCAGCACCAGCGCCGCACTTGGGAAGCTGCGGTAGCGCGGGTCAAACACCAGCGCCAGCATCATCACCGCGCCAGCGAACCCGGCGATTGCCACCAGCCAGCCCGCGCGCGGCTCCAGCCAGTTGAACGCCCGCTCGCGCCAACCCTCGCGGCTGCTCAAGGCCAGGGCCGCATGTGCCAGTACCAGCAGGTTCAACGCGACCAGCAGCCCCGCCCACACCCATTCATCATTGAAGCGTGCGGTTACGCGGGTCAGTTCGGCCCAGGTGCCGATGGAACAGGCGGCGACGGCCCCGAGCAGCGGCAGCAGCCAGGCGGCGCGCACGCTGCGCACCCGCCCGCCGAGCGCTAGGGTGCCCAGCAGGATGAGTCCACCGACTCCCAGCCACAGTGGCCAGTACGGTACGTTGGTCACTGGGCCTGCGAGGATGCCTTTGTCCTGGCGATCGGCATCGAACAAGCCCCAGTAGCCGCCTACAGCGCCTTCACTGGCACGCTTCCACGGCTGGTCGAAGGCTTCGATCAGGTTGTAGTGCCAGCCATTGGCTTCGGCCATGGCCACGAAACCGCGCATGAACTTGGCCTCATTGACCCGGCTCGGCACCGCGGTTTCGCGCTGGCGGCCTTCGCTGGGCCAGCCGGTCTCGCCGATCATTACGTCCTTGGGCGCGAATTTATTGCCGAAGGTCTGGCGCACGTCACCGACATGCTTGAGCGCCTGGTCGATTCCCGAGGGGGCGTCTTCCCAGTACGGCAGCAAGTGGATGGTCAGGAAATCCACCGCCGGGGCAATTTCCGGGTGTTGCAGCCAGAACTCCCAGACGTCGGCATACGTGACCGGCTGCTTGATCTGGCTTTTGACCTTATGGATCAGCTTCACCAACTGTGCGGCCGTGACTTCCTTGCGCAGCAGGGTTTCGTTACCGACGATCACCGAAGTCACCACGTCGGCGTTGGCGTTGGCCGAGGCGATCAAGGCGTCGACTTCTTTTTCGGTGTCGACCGGGTTGCCGTTGACCCAGGCGCCGATCATCAGTTTCAGCCCATGCTTGCGCGCCAGGTCCGGCAAGGCTTCCAGGCCGGTCATGGAGTAGGTGCGGATGCATTCGAAGCGGGTGGCCAGCAGGGCCAGGTCGGCGTCCATGCGCTCGGGGCGCAGCTTGAACGGCTGGTCGAACGGTGATTGGTCCTTGTCGAACGGTGTGTAGGAGGCGCATTGCAGTTTGTGGCTGGCGCTGGCCACGTCCGGCAGCACCACTGGCCGGCCGAGGCCATACCAGTACCCGACCAGCGCAAGCAGGCCGAGGATCAAGGCGAATAAATAGGGCAGGGCAGGGAAGCGGGCAGTTGCGGGCATGGTCGGCTTATCTGGGGAGCAAAGGCGCGCATCTTACCCGGATTTGTCGCGTCCCAGTGGGGCTGCATGATTTAGACATGCAAAGTTCGGGCGGGGTATGAGGTGAGCGTCCCATAACAGCGCTAGCTGGCGATGTGATGTCGTTTCTTGCTTACCTGAGGTCGCTGACAGAGCAGGACAAAGGCCCCGGCAGGTTGATGATCGAAGTATCAGCACTCCACTGATGTCGTTGCCGCCGGATCGATGCGCGTGAAGGGGGCGTGGCGCACCACATAACAACAGGTTGACGTCGCTCGACATCCGTCGGGCGCAGCACTTTCGGGGAAGTACGATGAAGATGCGACGACTCTTGGGCGCAGTTGCCACTCTGGTAGTTGCGATGAGCTCCACACTGGCCAGCGCCGACAGCAAAACCCTGAGCATCGGCTACGTGGACGGTTGGTCCGACAGCGTTGCCACCACTCATGTGGCGGCAGAAGTGATCAAGGCAAAGCTCGGTTATGACGTCAAGTTGCAAGCGGTCGCCACCGGGATCATGTGGCAGGGTGTTGCTACCGGCAAGCTCGACGCCATGCTCTCTGCCTGGCTACCCGTGACCCACGGTGAATACTGGGCCAAGAACAAGGACAAGGTGGTCGACTACGGCCCCAACTTCAAGGATGCGAAGATCGGCCTGATCGTGCCGGAGTACGTCAAGGCCAAGTCCATCGAAGACCTCAAGACCGACACCACCTTCAAGAACAAGATCGTCGGTATCGACGCCGGTTCAGGCGTGATGCTCAAGACCGACGAAGCGATCAAGGCCTATGGCCTGGACTACAAGCTGCAAGCCAGCTCCGGTGCCGCGATGATCGCCGAACTGACCCGCGCCGAAGACAAGCAGGAATCCATCGCAGTCACCGGGTGGGTGCCGCACTGGATGTTCGCCAAGTGGAAACTGCGGTTCCTGGACGATCCAAAAGGGATCTATGGCGCTGCTGAAACCGTCAACAGCATCGGTAGCAAGGGCCTGGAGAAGAAAGCCCCGGAAGTCGTGGCGTTCCTGAAGAAATTCCAATGGGCTTCCAAGGACGAAATCGGTGAAGTCATGCTCGCCATCCAGGAGGGCGCCAAGCCCGATGCAGCGGCCAAGGACTGGGTTGCCAAGCACCCTGAGCGGGTTGCCGAGTGGCTCGCCAAGTAACCCCCCTTTGATGTAACCCCTTGTGGGAGGGGGCTTGCCCCCGATAGCGATGGATCAGTCAGATCATCAGCGACTGACACACCGCAATCGGGGGCAAGCCTCCTCCCGCATTATTTTCGCCGCCCGCAAATGTTTCTGCGCCCTCGCAAACCCTCGCTACACTCCCTCTAATACTAAGGTCGTCTGGAACCTGCCCCGTAGCCGCATACAGTGGCTATTGTTTCAATAATAACAAAGCTGTGCTGCGAGGATAAAAACAATGAACGACAGCATTTACCTCTCGATTCAAAACAGCCCGCGCTTCAAGGAGCTGGTTAGAAAAAGGGAAAGGTTCGCCTGGATTCTCTCGGCGATCATGCTAGGGCTTTACTCCGGATTCATCCTGTTGATTGCCTACGGGCCACAATTGCTGGGGGCTAAGATCAGCTCCACTTCGTCCATCACCTGGGGAATCCCTATCGGTGTCGGGCTGATTCTATCGGCCTTTGTCCTCACTGCGATCTACGTGCGACGCGCCAACGGCGAATTCGACGATCTGAACAATGCGATTCTCAAGGAGGCTGCGCAATGATCCGTCGTCTATTGGCTGTACTGGGTGCTTCGGTCTTCGCGCCTGCTATATGGGCGGGGGAGGCGTTGACCGGTGAAGTGCAAAAACAACCGCTGAATATTCCAGCGATCCTGATGTTCGTGGTCTTTGTCGGCGCGACGTTGTGCATTACCTACTGGGCGTCCAAGCGCAACAACTCGGCGGCCGACTACTATGCGGCCGGCGGCAAGATCACCGGTTTCCAGAACGGCCTGGCGATTGCCGGCGACTATATGTCGGCCGCGTCCTTCCTTGGTATTTCCGCACTGGTATACACCTCCGGCTACGACGGCCTGATCTACTCGATCGGCTTCCTGGTGGGCTGGCCGATCATTCTGTTCCTGATCGCCGAGCGCCTGCGTAACCTGGGCAAATACACCTTTGCCGACGTGGCGTCCTACCGCCTCGGGCAAACTCAGATCCGTAGCCTGTCGGCTTGCGGTTCGCTGGTGGTGGTGGCGTTCTACCTGATCGCGCAGATGGTAGGCGCGGGCAAGTTGATCCAGCTGCTGTTCGGCCTTGATTACCACGTAGCGGTGATCATGGTGGGTGTCCTGATGTGCCTGTACGTGCTGTTCGGCGGCATGCTGGCGACCACCTGGGTGCAAATCATCAAGGCTGTGTTGCTGCTGTCCGGCGCCACGTTCATGGCAGTCATGGTGATGAAGCACGTCAACTTCGACTTCAGCACGCTGTTTTCCGAGGCGATCAAGGTTCACCCTAAAGGTGAAGCGATCATGAGCCCTGGCGGTTTGGTGAAAGATCCGGTCTCCGCGTTCTCCCTGGCCCTGGCACTGATGTTCGGTACCGCCGGCCTGCCGCACATCCTGATGCGCTTCTTCACCGTGAGCGACGCCAAGGAAGCGCGCAAGAGCGTGTTGTACGCCACTGGTTTCATCGGCTACTTCTACATCCTGACCTTCATCATCGGTTTCGGCGCGATCCTGCTGGTCAGCACCAACCCGGCGTTCAAGGATGCTGCAGGCGCCTTGCTCGGTGGTAACAACATGGCGGCGGTTCACCTGGCCAACGCGGTGGGTGGCAGTATCTTCCTGGGCTTCATCTCGGCTGTGGCGTTTGCCACCATCCTCGCGGTGGTTGCGGGCTTGACCCTGGCCGGTGCTTCGGCGGTGTCCCATGACCTGTATGCCAGCGTGATCAAGAAAGGCAAGGCCAACGACAAAGAGGAGATTCGCGTCTCGAAGATCACCACTATCGCCTTGGCGGTGCTGGCAATCGGTCTGGGTATCCTGTTTGAAAGCCAGAACATTGCGTTCATGGTCGGCCTGGCGTTCTCTATCGCTGCCAGCTGTAACTTCCCGGTGTTGCTGCTTTCCATGTACTGGAAAAACCTCACCACCCGTGGCGCAATGATTGGCGGCTGGCTCGGGTTGGTCAGTGCCGTGGGCCTGATGGTCCTGGGGCCGACCATCTGGGTGTCGATCCTGCATCACGAAAAAGCCATCTTCCCGTATGAGTACCCTGCGCTGTTCTCGATGTTCATCGCGTTCGTCAGCATCTGGTTCTTCTCCATCACCGACAAGTCGGCGGCGGCAGTCAAGGAACGGGCACTGTACTTCCCGCAGTTTGTGCGTTCGCAGACTGGCCTGGGGGCGAGTGGGGCGGTTTCTCACTAAGGTTGTAGCTTAATAGGAAATGCCCCGGTCGATAGGCTGGGGCATTTTTTTTGGCTGGAGTTTTGTGGTGTCTGGGCCATTGCTATCGGGGGTAAGCCCCCTCCCACAGTTGATTGCATTCCAAGGTGGGTAGTTGGTCAGGTTTGGGGGGCTTAATAGGAAATGCCCCGGTCGATAGGCTGGGGCATTTTTTTGGCTGGAGTTTTGTGGTGGCTGGGCCATTGCTATCGGGGGCAAGCCCCCTCCCACAGTTGGTTGCATTCCAAGGTGGGTAGTCGGTCAGGTTTGGGGGGCTTAATAGGAAGTGTCCCGGTCGATAGGCTGGGGCTTTGTGTTGGTTGGGCTAGTGTCATCGGGAGCAAGCTCCCTCCCACATTCGACCGGGTACCTACCTTGGAATGCAGTCGGATGTGGGAGGGGGCTTGCTCCCGATAGCTGAATTTCAGACAAAACAGTTTCTTGGTTCCTGCACAAATAAAAACGGCCTCCATGAAGGAGGCCGCTTTTTTATTGCGCGTCGGTCAGATGCTTACTTGCGATCTTCCAACTTGGTAATGTCACGCGACTCGTAGCCGGTGTACAGCTGGCGCGGGCGGCCAATCTTGTACGGGCTGGAGAGCATTTCTTTCCAGTGGGAGATCCAGCCCACGGTCCGCGCCAGGGCGAAGATCACGGTGAACATGCTGGTTGGAATGCCGATCGCCTTGAGGATGATCCCCGAGTAGAAGTCGACGTTCGGGTACAGCGAGCGTTCGATGAAGTACGGGTCGGTCAGAGCGATCTCTTCCAGGCGCATGGCCAGTTCGAGTTGCGGATCGTTCTTGATGCCCAGTTCCCTCAACACTTCGTCGCAGGTTTTCTTCATGACGGTGGCGCGCGGGTCGCGGTTCTTGTAGACCCGGTGACCGAAGCCCATCAACTTGAACGGATCGTTCTTGTCCTTGGCCTTGGCGATGTATTTGTCGATGTTCGAGACATCGCCGATTTCATCGAGCATGGTCAATACGGCTTCGTTCGCACCGCCGTGGGCAGGGCCCCACAGCGCGGCGATACCGGCGGCGATACAGGCGAACGGGTTGGCACCCGAAGAGCCGGCCAGACGCACGGTAGAGGTGGAGGCGTTCTGCTCGTGGTCGGCATGGAGGATGAAGATCCGGTCCATTGCCTTGGCGAGCACCGGGCTGATCGGTTTGATCTCGCACGGGGTGTTGAACATCATGTGCAGGAAGTTTTCCGCGTAAGTCAGGTCGTTGCGCGGGTACATCATGGGTTGCCCCATGGAGTACTTGTAAACCATTGCGGCCAGGGTCGGCATCTTGGCAACCAGGCGGATCGCGGAGATTTCGCGATGCTGCGGGTTATTGATGTCGAGGGAGTCGTGATAGAAGGCCGACAGGGCGCCGACCACGCCGCACATGACGGCCATTGGGTGGGCGTCGCGACGGAAGCCGTTGAAGAACGTCTTCAACTGCTCGTGAACCATGGTGTGGTTCTTTACAGTACTGACAAACTGGGCTTTCTGCTCGGCGGTTGGCAACTCGCCATTTAGTAGCAGATAGCAGGTTTCCAGGTAGTCCGATTTCTCAGCCAGTTGCTCGATCGGGTAGCCCCGATGCAGCAAAATGCCATTATCGCCATCAATATAGGTAATCTTCGACTCGCATGAGGCGGTCGACATGAAACCTGGGTCGAAAGTGAAACGGCCCGTGGCCGTCAGGCCCCGTACGTCGATAACATCAGGACCAACGGTGCCGGTTAAAATGGGCAGCTCGACGGGGGCTGCGCCCTCGATGATCAACTGCGCTTTTTTGTCAGCCATGTGGCCTCCTATTTATGCTTCAAATCATCAGACAGACCCCCCACGCAGGGCCCGCACCACTATAGTGAGATAAATTCAGATGTCAATTTGCCTAAAGTCTTGCCCCAGAAGGCTTTAACCGGACTTTTTCCTCGAAATTGCCTGCCATTTACGCCTTTTATCCCGCCAGCGCAATCCGCTATTAGGGTGAGGTGCGCGCGTTGTCATTAGTAACCTAACTGTCTATACTCGGCCACCGACCGCCAAGGGCTTTTGGGCTTGCTTTCATTGGGGGTCGCACTCCCTGGGTGGTGCTTACCTGACCAGTCGCACTCCCCAACAACTTTGCCCTGATTGTTAGGGGCTCTTCAGTGTGAAAAAAAGCCGTGAATAGCCAACGACCTGTAAACCTAGACCTAAGGACCATCAAACTCCCCATCACCGGCGTTACGTCGTTCCTGCACCGTGTTTCCGGCATCATCCTCTTCCTGGGCCTGGGCTTCATGCTTTATGCATTGAGCAAATCCCTGGGTTCCGAGGAAGGTTATGCCGAGGTGAAGGCATGCTTGACCAGTCCGCTGGCCAAGTTCGTAGCATGGGGCCTCTTGTCCGCTCTGCTGTATCACTTGGTAGCCGGCGTGCGCCACTTGATCATGGATATGGGCATCGGTGAGACGCTGGAAGGCGGCCGCCTGGGCTCGAAAATCGTCATCGCCGTTTCCGTGGCGCTGATCGTTCTGGCAGGAGTTTGGATATGGTAACCAGCGTAACGAATCTGTCGCGTTCGGGCCTCTATGACTGGATGGCACAGCGTGTGTCTGCGGTCGTTCTCGCGGCTTATTTCATTTTCCTGATCGGATACCTCGTCGCCAATCCGGGCATCGGCTATGAGCAATGGCATGGCCTGTTTTCCCACAATGCGATGCGAATCTTCAGTCTGCTGGCCCTTGTAGCCCTGGGCGCTCACGCCTGGGTCGGCATGTGGACCATTTCGACCGACTACCTGACGCCGATGGCGCTGGGCAAGTCTGCGACAGCAGTACGGTTTCTCTTCCAGGCAGTATGCGGCGTCGCGATGTTCGCTTACTTCGTCTGGGGTGTGCAGATTCTTTGGGGTATCTGATCCATGGCTAACATTCCAACTATTTCCTTCGACGCCATCATCATTGGTGGCGGCGGCGCCGGCATGCGCGCAGCGCTGCAACTGGCTCAGGGTGGTCACAAGACTGCCGTGATCACCAAGGTGTTCCCGACGCGTTCCCACACCGTATCGGCCCAGGGTGGCATCACCTGCGCCATCGCCTCCGCCGACCCGAACGATGACTGGCGCTGGCACATGTACGATACCGTCAAGGGTTCCGACTATATCGGTGACCAGGACGCTATCGAATACATGTGTCAGGAAGGCCCGGCCGCCGTGTTCGAGCTGGACCACATGGGTCTGCCGTTCTCGCGTACCGAGCAAGGTCGTATCTACCAGCGTCCATTCGGCGGTCAGTCGAAGGATTACGGTAAAGGCGGCCAGGCTGCCCGTACTTGCGCCGCGTCCGACCGTACCGGTCACGCGCTGCTGCACACCCTGTATCAGGGCAACCTGAAAGCCGGCACCACGTTCCTGAACGAGTACTACGCGGTTGACCTGGTAAAAAACCAGGACGGCGCATTCGTCGGCGTGATCGCTATCTGCATCGAAACCGGTGAAACCACCTACATCCGCGCCAAGGCTACCGTTCTGGCGACTGGCGGTGCAGGTCGTATCTACGCCTCGACCACCAACGCATTGATCAACACCGGCGACGGCGTTGGCATGGCGCTGCGTGCCGGCGTGCCGGTGCAAGACATTGAAATGTGGCAGTTCCACCCAACTGGCATCGCCGGCGCCGGTGTACTCGTCACCGAAGGTTGCCGTGGTGAAGGTGGCTACCTGATCAACAAGCACGGTGAGCGTTTCATGGAGCGTTATGCTCCGAACGCGAAAGACCTTGCCGGTCGTGACGTTGTAGCCCGTTCCATGGTCAAGGAAATCATCGCCGGCAACGGCTGTGGCCCGAACGGCGACCACGTGCTGCTCAAGCTCGATCACCTCGGCGAGGAAGTGCTGCACAGCCGCCTGCCAGGTATCTGCGAACTGTCCAAGACCTTTGCGCACGTTGACCCGGTGGTTGCTCCGGTTCCGGTTGTTCCGACTTGCCACTACATGATGGGCGGCGTGCCGACCAACATCCATGGCCAGGCAATCACCCAGAACGCCGACGGCGTGGACGAGATCATCCATGGTCTGTTCGCGGTGGGCGAAGTGGCTTGCGTATCGGTACACGGCGCCAACCGTCTGGGCGGCAACTCGCTGCTCGACCTGGTGGTCTTCGGCCGTGCTGCCGGCCTGCACCTGGAAAAGGCGCTGACCGACGGCATCGAATACGATGACGCTACCGACGCCAACATCGAAGCTGCCCTGGCGCGTCTGTCCGCTCTGAACGAGCGTACCGAAGGCGAAGACGTGGCTACCCTGCGTCGCGAGCTGCAAAGCTGCATGCAGAACTACTTCGGTGTATTCCGTACCGGCGAATACATGCAGAAGGGTATTGCCCTGCTGGCTGACCTGCGCAAGCGCATCGCCAACGTCAAGATCAACGATAAGAGCCAGGCGTTCAACACCGCTCGTATCGAAGCCCTTGAGCTGCAAAACCTGTTGGAAGTGGCTGAAGCGACTGCGATTGCCGCCGAGGTTCGTAAAGAGTCCCGCGGTGCTCACGCTCGTGAAGACTACGAAGACCGTGACGATGAAAACTGGCTGTGCCACACCCTCTACTTCCCGGGTGAAAAGCGCGTCACCAAGCGTGCCGTTAACTTCTCGCCGAAGACGGTTCCGATGTTTGAACCGAAAATTCGGACTTACTAAGGGTGGCTGCCATGTTGAAAGTCAGTGTGTATCGCTACAACCCTGATCGGGACGCTGCGCCGTTCATGCAGGAATTCCAGGTCAATACCGGTGGTAAAGACTTGATGGTGCTGGATGTGCTGGCCCTGATCAAAGAGCAGGACGAAGGGTTCTCCTATCGTCGCTCTTGCCGTGAAGGTGTTTGCGGCTCCGACGGCATGAACATCAACGGCAAGAACGGCCTGGCGTGCATCACGCCGCTGTCCGCCGTGGTCAAAGGCAACAAGCTGATCATTCGTCCTCTGCCAGGTTTGCCGGTTATCCGTGACCTGGTCGTCGATATGAGCATCTTCTACAAGCAATACGAGAAGGTTAAGCCATTCCTGCAGAACGATACGCCGGCTCCGGCCATCGAGCGTCTGCAGTCCCCGGAAGAGCGCGAGAAGCTCGACGGTCTGTACGAGTGCATCCTGTGCGCTTGCTGCTCGACGTCGTGCCCGTCCTTCTGGTGGAACCCGGACAAATTCCTGGGCCCGGCTGCTCTGCTGCAAGCATATCGCTTCCTGGCAGACAGCCGTGACACCCAGACCTCCGAGCGTCTGGCTTCACTGGATGACCCGTTCAGCGTATTCCGCTGCCGCGGGATCATGAACTGCGTCAACGTATGTCCTAAAGGCCTGAACCCGACTAAGGCCATTGGTCACATCCGTAACATGCTGCTGCAAAGCGGCGTGTAATTGACGTTGTAGCAAAGCAGGACCGTTGTGCCCGTAAATGCTACGGCGCAGGCTTCAACCGGCGCCGTAGTCTTAACTTGAGCAGCGACTTACAAAGCCGCGGCTCTTATTTTGAAGAAATGAGACAAGCAGGGGCATTCGGGTTGGTACCCGAACTATCAGCGTGATCCTAAGTGGCTTGTTTTGGTCGCTGCACTTGGCCTTTTGCAAGCAAACTCGGTGTCGCCGCCGGTGGTGTCCCCAAATCGAGGGTGACCAAGCATGCAAGAAAGCGTGATGCAGCGCATGTGGAACAGCGGCTATCTTTCAGGTGGTAACGCTGCCTATGTGGAAGAGCTTTATGAGCTCTACCT
>Ga0208645_1000059_pt1 | contig 187954 bp, 169 predicted proteins | sample VirMetDEL_Sep_01_FD_184519 | JGI IMG/M metagenome (GOLD analysis project Ga0208645, IMG submission 184519) | Aqueous microbial communities from the Delaware River and Bay under freshwater to marine salinity gradient to study organic matter... | ecosystem: Environmental > Aquatic > Marine >...
GCAACGCCGAGCAGCAAATCCGCGGGATGAAGGTCAAGACGCCGAGCGCCGCGCAGAAAATCATGTACCTGTCCGGCGGCAATCAGCAGAAGGCCATTTTGGGCCGCTGGCTGTCGATGCCGATGAAGGTGCTGCTGCTGGACGAGCCGACGCGGGGCATCGACATCGGCGCCAAGTCGGAGATCTACCAGATCATCCATGACCTGGCGGCGAGCGGCATCGCGGTGATTGTGGTGTCCAGCGACTTGATGGAGGTGATGGGGGTTTCCGATCGCATTCTGGTGCTGAGCGAAGGCGCCCTGACCGGTGAATTGAGCCGCGATCACGCGGACGAAGCACGGCTGCTGCAACTGGCACTCCCGCGTTCGCGGGTTTGAAGCATTCGAGGGCACAGGTATGTCTCAAGTAAAAACTGCAAAAAGCTTCTGGCCGGGTTTCAACCAGCGCAAGTTTCTCGATGACTGGGTGATGCTGCTCGCCGCGTTGGGCATCTTTGTGCTCAGCGCGTTGTTTATCGACAACTTCCTCTCGCCGCTGAACATGCGCGGGCTGGGCCTGGCGATTTCCACCGTGGGCATCGCCGCCTGCACCATGCTGTTCTGCCTGGCGTCGGGGCACTTCGACTTGTCGGTGGGCTCGGTGATCGCCTGCGCCGGGGTGGTGGCCGGGATCGTGATCCGCGACACCGACAGCGTGGTGCTCGGTGTGTCGGCAGCCTTGGCCATGGGCCTGGTGGTGGGGCTGATCAATGGCATCGTCATCGCCAAGCTGCGCATCAATGCGTTGATCGCCACCTTGGCGACCATGCAGATCGTGCGCGGCCTGGCCTACATCTTCTCCAACGGCAAGGCGGTCGGCGTGATGGACGAGCGCTTCTTCGTGTTCGGCAACGGCCAACTGCTGGGCGTGCCGGTGCCGATCGTCATCACCGTGCTGTGCTTTGTGTTCTTCGGCTGGCTGCTCAACTACACCACCTACGGGCGCAACACTATGGCCATCGGCGGCAACCAGGAAGCGGCCTTGCTCGCCGGGGTGAATGTCGACCGCACCAAGATCATCATCTTTGCCGTACACGGGTTGATCGGCGCGTTGGCCGGGGTGATCCTCGCGTCACGCATGACCTCGGGCCAGCCGATGATCGGCCAGGGCTTCGAGCTGACGGTGATTTCCGCCTGCGTGCTGGGCGGGGTATCGCTCAGCGGCGGCATCGGCATGATTCGCCATGTGATCGCCGGGGTGCTGATCCTGGCGATCATCGAGAATGCGATGAACCTGAAGAACATCGACACCTTCTACCAGTACGTGATCCGCGGTTCGATCCTGCTGCTGGCGGTTATTATCGACCGCATGAAGCAGCGCTGAATTCATGCCATGTGAAGATCTAAGTGTGGGAGGGGGCTTGCCCCCGATGGCGGTCTATCAGTAACAGATGTGCAGACTGGCACACAGCTATCGAGGGCCAGCCCCCTCCCACATTTGGATCTCAACTGTATTGAGGTTCGGTATTTGCCATAATGCCGCTCGTTTTCGTACCACCACATAGGCTCGATATGCAGGAAACCGCCCACACCCCCGTCAAAGACGCCGCCCCCACTGGCACCCAGACCTTGCTGCGTGGCTTGGGCGTGGTGCAGGCGGTGGCGGCTGGTGCGCGGGATCTGAAAGAGATCGCCCGGCGCATCGGCACCACCCGCAGCACCACGCACCGCCTGGCCAGTTGCCTGGTGGAGGAGCGCTACTTGCGCGTGGTGCCGCAAGTCGGTTACCTGCTGGGGCCGAAGCTGATCGAGCTGGGGTTTCAGGCGCGTGAAGAGTTGCCGTTGGTGACCCTGGCGGTGCCGTACCTGGATGAGTTGTCGGCGCTGACCGGTGACACCATCCACCTGGCGATTCGCGAAGACGACGACGTGCTCTACCTGCACAAGAACCCCGGGCGCAACGGTCCGGAAATGCGCTCGCGGGTCGGCCACCGCATGCCGCTGGCGCGGACCGGCATCGGCAAGGCGTTGCTGTTGGATGACAGCGTCGAAGAGTGGCAGCGCCTGTACGAAGTCAGCCAGCCGGCGGCAGGGAAACACCTGCAGTGGCCGCAACACCCCGAGCAATCCTGGGCGCAGTTCGAGCAGCGCATGCATGAGTATGTGCTGGGCGGGTATGCGTTCGACCTGGAAGACAACGAACCGTCGATCCGCTGCGTGGCGGCACCGGTGCGCGATGCCAGCCGGCGAATCGTCGCCGGCATCAGCATCGCCAGTACCGTGCCCTACATGCCGCTGGAGAAAATGGCCGAGCTGATTCCTGTGATCAAACAGGTTGCGGCGCGGCTGTCTGCGGAGTTGGGCGCGAAGGCCTGATCAGGCCTTCAAGGTCGCCATGTCGATGACAAAGCGGTACTTCACATCGCCGGCGATCATGCGCGTGAACGCCTCGTTGATCTGACGGATGTCGAGCATTTCGATGTCGCAGGTGATGCCATGCTCGGCGCAGAAATCCAGGACTTCCTGGGTTTCGGCGATGCCGCCGATCAGCGAACCGGCGAGCATTTTACGCCCCAGCACCAGCTTGGCGGCGTTGACGGGCGGGTCCACCGGCTCGATCAGGCCAACGAGGATATGCACGCCGTCAAAGCGCAGCACATCGAGGTAGGGGTTCAGGTCGTGCTGCACCGGGATGGTGTCCAGCAGGAAGTCGAAGTGCCCGGCGGCGGCTTGCATTTGCGCGGCGTCGGTGGACACGATCACATGATCCGCGCCCTGGCGGCGGCCTTCCTCGGCCTTGCTCGCGGAGCGGGTGAACAGCGTGACTTCGGCGCCCATCGCCTTGGCGAACTTGATGCCCATATGGCCCAGGCCACCCATGCCGAGAATCCCGACTTTATCGCCGGCCTTCACACCGTAGTGCTTGAGCGGCGAGTAGGTGGTGATGCCGGCGCAGAGGAGCGGTGCGGCGCTGGCCAGGTCGAGCTTGGCCGGGATCTTCACCACAAAGTGTTCGCTGACCACGATGCTCTCGGAGTAGCCGCCCATGGTGTTGCTGCCGTCCACACGGTCCGGGGTGGCGTAGGTCATGGTCGGGCCTTCGAGGCAGTATTGCTCCAGGTCCGCTTGGCAGGCGTCGCAATGGCGGCACGAGTCGACCATGCAGCCGACGCCGACCAGATCACCGACCTTATGCGCGGTGACGCTGGCGCCGACGGCGGTGACTTTGCCGACAATCTCATGGCCCGGCATCAGCGGGTACACGGCGATGCCCCATTCGTTGCGGGCCTGGTGGATGTCAGAGTGGCAGACGCCGCAGTACAGAATTTCGATCGCCACGTCATCGGCGCGCGGGCTGCGGCGTTCAAACGACATGGGGGCGAGGGGAGTGGTGGCCGACTGGGCGGCATAACCGATAGCGGTGTACATGAGTGAACCTCGCAGAAGCAGTGACAAGTGAGGTGGGCCATTTTCCGCGCCGACCCCGGAGGCGGCCATGGCGATTGCTCCGAGTCTCATGCCTATTCGTCCGGCAGTACGCCTGGTTTGGATGCACGGCGCGCCAGACCTGCGATGATGCTCTCATCCCTTATTCGCGAAGTTTTTTGCCATGTTGTTGACCCGCCATCTCGACGCCAACGCCACCCTGGTTTCCTTGATCGAGAGGCTGACGCCCTGCGACGGTTTCTCCCCGACCCACCTGCCGGGCGTGCAGGTGCTGCGCGCCAGTTGCGACGTCGCACGCGGGCCGCAGATCTATGAGCCGAGCCTGATGTTCGTCGCCCAGGGCAGCAAAGTCGCGTACCTGGGCCCGCGTACCCTGGAGTACGGCGCGGGGCACTACCTGATCCAGGCGATGCCGGTGCCGTTCGAGTGCGAGACGTTCGCCCTGGCGCCCGGCGCACCGCTGCTGGGGGTGACGGTGGGGATTGACCGGGTGGTGCTGGGCGAATTGGTGATGGCCATGGGCATGCAGGCCGGGCCGCCGCCGACGGCGCAGACCTTGGAGTCGATGAGTTCGGTGGTGCTGGATGACGCCATGCGCGGTTGCGTCGAGCGCCTGTTGCAATGCCTGCACGATCCGTTGGAAAGCCGGATCATGGGCCCGGCGCGTGTGCGCGAATTACTCTTCACCGCCTTGCGCGGGCCCCAGGCCGATGTGTTGCGGGCGTTGGTGGAACAGCAGGGGCAGTTCTCGCGGATCGCCACCTCGTTGAATCACCTGCATGCTCATTACGCCGAGCCGCTGAATATCGAGACGTTGGCAGGTTACGCGCACATGAGTGCGTCGACCTTTCATGAACACTTCAAGCGCTGCACCTTGTTGTCGCCGGTGCAGTATCTGAAGCGTTTGCGTTTGCTCAAGGCGCAGCAGTTGTTGCTGGTGGAAGGCATGGGCGTGGCACAGGCGGCGCATCGGGTGGGGTATCAGAGTACGTCGCAGTTCAGCCGCGAATATAAGCGCTACTTCGAGCGCAACCCGGGCGAAGAGCGCGCTGCCTGATTCTCCCTGGCTCAACGGGATTAAAAATGTGGGAGGGGGCTTGCCCCCGATGACGGTGGGTCAGCCATCGATGTGCTGACTGTTCCACCGCTATCGGGGGCAAGCCCCCTCCCACATTGAGTTGATGCCAGCCACAAAAAAGGCTCCCGATCTGGGAGCCTCCTGGGTCATGCAACCCTTTTACATATTCGGGTAAGTCGGCCCACCCGCGCCTTCCGGCGTGACCCAGGTGATGTTCTGCGAAGGGTCTTTGATGTCACAGGTCTTGCAGTGTACGCAGTTCTGGGCGTTGATCTGGAAGCGCTTCTCGCCGTCTTCCTTGGTCACCACTTCATACACGCCGGCCGGGCAGTAGCGCTGCGCCGGTTCATCGTAGAGCGGCAGGTTGGTGCCGATCGGGATGCTCGGGTCTTTGAGTTTCAAGTGGCACGGCTGTTCTTCTTCGTGGTTGGTGCCGGAGATGAACACCGAGCTCAGTTTGTCGAAGCTCAGCTTGCCGTCGGGCTTGGGGTAGTCGATCTTCTGGCAGTCCTTGGCCAGCTTGAGGCAGGCGTAGTCCGGCTTGGTGTCGTGCAGGGTGAACGGCATTTTGCCGCCGAGGATGTTCTGGTCGAACCAGTTGAAGCCGGCACCGATGATCGGGCCGAACTTGTGCATCGCCGGGCCGAAGTTACGGGTGGCGAACAGTTCTTCGTAGAGCCAGCTGGCTTTGAACGCGTCGACGTAGTTGGTCAGCTCGTCGCCGCCTTCGGCGTCGGCCAACAGGCGCTCGGCCACGGCGTCGGCGGCGAGCATGCCGGACTTCATCGCGGTGTGGCTGCCTTTGATCTTGGCCACGTTCATGGTGCCCAGGTCACAGCCGATCAATGCGCCGCCCTTGAACACCATCTTCGGCAACGAGTTGATGCCGCCCTTGGCCAGCGCGCGCGCGCCGTAGCTGACGCGCTTGCCACCTTCCAGATACTGGGCCAGCACCGGGTGATGCTTGAGGCGCTGGAACTCATCGAACGGCGACAGGAAAGTGTTGCTGTAGGACAGGTCGACGATCAGGCCGACCACCACTTGGTTGTTTTCCAGGTGATAGAGGAACGAGCCACCGGTGTTCTCGTTGCTCATGATGTCCAGCGGCCAACCGGCGGTGTGGACCACCAGGCCGGGTTGATGCTTGGCCGGGTCGATTTCCCAGATTTCCTTCAGGCCGATGCCGTAGTGCTGGGCGTCGGCGTCGCTGTCCAGCTTGAAGCGCTGGATCAGTTGCTTGCCGATATGGCCACGGCAGCCTTCGGCGAACAGCGTGTACTTGCCGCGCAGTTCCATGCCGGGGGTGTAGACGCCTTCCTTCGGCTTGCCTTCGCGGTCGACGCCGAGGTCGCCGGTGATGATCCCGCGCACCACGCCGTTTTCGTCGAACAGCGCTTCCTGCGCGGCGAAGCCTGGGTAGACTTCCACGCCGAGGTTCTCGGCCTGCTGGGCCAGCCAGCGGCACAGGTTGCCCAGGGAGATAATGTAGTTGCCTTCGTTGTGCATGGTCTTGGGCACAAAGAAGTCAGGCACCTTGGTCGAGGTGTCGGCGCTGCGCAGCACATAGATGTCATCGCGCACCACCGGGGTGTTGAGCGGAGCGCCGAGTTCTTTCCAGTCCGGGAACAGTTCGTTCAGGGCGCGTGGTTCGAACACGGCACCGGAAAGGATATGTGCGCCGACCTCGGAGCCTTTCTCGACCACGCAGACGCTGATTTCCTTACCGGCTTCGGCGGCCTTCTGCTTCAGTCGGCAGGCGGCAGACAGGCCCGCCGGGCCAGCGCCGACGATGACCACGTCGAATTCCATGTATTCGCGTTCCACAGGCTATCTCCTACTCAAGGCTCAACAGGCTTTTTTTCTAATGGGTGGAGGTTCGGTGTCGTGTCCGTCATCGCCGTGCGCAACGGCAGGGGATGACCCACCTGTCTCTCTAGGTGGCGCATTATATATAGACCACTGTCAGCGTCCAATACAAACGTTTGTTTGAATTGCCCGCAGGCTAGGTAAATCAAAGCAACGCGGCTTATGACTGGCCATTTTGCCGTATTGACCAGAATAGGCGTTCCGGTCAATATACGGTCGGTTTTGCACAGACCGTAGGCAGACTGTAGGTTTCAAGAGCACGTCCAAAAGCACGGCAAAGGCAAAACAGGTGACGCGCGTTTAATTGATGGCGCGCAGTTTACACGCCGCGATAAAGAATGACCTCCCAGTCACCACTGACGAACGGTCATCACTTCCCGTGAGCAAGGTCATTCGCCGCCGTTTTTGGAGGTGCCCTTGTGTGCCGATGAGCATCAACCGCCAGGTTCGCCTAGGCGACTTTCTTTTCACCGGAGAGTAACGAGGAATCCATGAAGGTTCTTGTAGCTGTCAAACGCGTTGTCGATTACAACGTGAAAGTTCGCGTCAAGGCGGACAATTCCGGCGTCGACCTCGCTAACGTCAAGATGTCGATGAACCCTTTCTGCGAAATCGCCGTGGAAGAAGCCGTGCGCCTGAAAGAGAAAGGCGTGGCGACTGAAATCGTCGTGGTTACCATCGGCCCGACCACTGCTCAAGAGCAGCTGCGTACCGCTCTGGCCCTGGGCGCTGATCGCGCCATCCTGGTCGAGTCCGCTGAAGAACTGACCTCCCTGGCCGTGGCCAAGTTGCTCAAAGCCGTTGTCGACAAGGAACAGCCATCGCTGGTGATCCTCGGCAAACAGGCCATCGACAGCGACAACAACCAGACTGGCCAGATGCTGGCTGCACTGACCGGTTACGGCCAGGGCACCTTCGCCTCGAAAGTCGAAGTGAGCGGCGACAGCGTTGCCGTGACCCGCGAAATCGACGGCGGCGCGCAGACAGTTTCGTTGAAACTGCCGGCCATCGTCACCACCGACCTGCGTTTGAACGAGCCGCGCTACGCGTCTCTGCCAAACATCATGAAAGCCAAGAAGAAGCCTCTCGAAGTGCTGACTCCGGATGCTTTGGGCGTTTCCACCGCCTCTACCAACAAGACCGTCAAAGTCGAAGCGCCGGCTGCACGCAGCGCGGGCATCAAGGTCAAGTCGGTGGCTGAACTGGTCGAGAAACTGAAAAACGAAGCGAAGGTAATCTAATCATGACTATCTTGGTAATCGCTGAACACGACAACAAGGTACTGGCTCCGGCCACCCTGAACACCGTGGCCGCCGCGGCGAAAATCGGTGGTGACATCCACGTGCTGGTTGCAGGTCAGGGCGCTGGCGCCGTGGCTGAAGCCGCGGCGAAAGTCGCTGGCGTGAGCAAAGTACTGCTGGCCGACAACGCCGCTTACGCTCACCAACTGCCGGAAAACGTCGCGCCTCTGGTCGCCGAGCTGGGTGCTGGCTACAGCCACATCCTGGCTGCTGCCACCTCCAACGGCAAAAACATCCTGCCGCGGGTTGCCGCGCAACTGGACGTTGACCAGATCTCCGAGATCATCTCGGTCGAAAGCGCCGACACCTTCAAGCGCCCGATCTACGCCGGCAACGCCATTGCCACCGTGCAATCGACCGCCGCGGTCAAGGTCATCACCGTGCGCGCCACCGGTTTCGACCCGGTTGCCGCCGAAGGCGGTTCGGCCGCCGTTGAAGCCGTCTCCGCGGCCCATGACGCGGGCATTTCCAGCTTCGTCGGCGAAGAGCTGGCCAAGTCGGATCGTCCTGAGCTGACCGCTGCCAAGATCGTCGTTTCCGGCGGGCGTGGCATGCAGAACGGCGACAACTTCAAGCACCTGTACGCCCTGGCCGACAAGCTGGGCGCTGCCGTCGGCGCTTCCCGCGCTGCGGTCGACGCAGGTTTCGTGCCCAACGACATGCAGGTCGGCCAGACCGGCAAGATCGTTGCGCCACAGCTGTACATCGCCGTCGGTATCTCCGGCGCGATCCAGCATTTGGCCGGCATGAAAGACTCCAAGGTGATCGTAGCGATCAACAAGGACGAAGAAGCACCGATCTTCCAGGTGGCTGATTACGGCCTGGTGGCGGACTTGTTCGAAGCCGTACCTGAATTGGAGAAGCTGGTCTAATCCAGTCGCTTCACTTATAAAGAGCCCGGTCTTTTGACCGGGCTTTTTATTATCGGAGCACCTCGCCATGGAATTGCGCCCCTGGGCCACACTGCTGGGTTTCACACTGTTGCTGCCGACCCTGTCGCTGGCGGCCGGCAAATGCGAGCGCCTGGTGGCTACCGGCAGCCCGGACGCTCCGCCTTTGCTCTGGCGCGATCCCCAGGACCCCACGCACTTGATCGGCGCCACCGCCGACATGTTGCAGCAAGTGGCCCAGGACCTTGGGCTGAAAATCGACCTGCTCTATGGCGGCAAGCGTTCCCAGGCCTTGGACGAAGTGCGCAGCGGGCGCATGGATCTGCTGGCCGATGCGCCGTTGAATATCGGCGAGCTGGAAACCCTCGACTACCTCCACCCGGCGCTGGTGCAGATCGACTATCTGGTCTGGACCCGCAAGGACTCGGCGCTGGCCTATGCCACGGCCGCCGACCTGCACGGCCATCAGGGCGCGGTGTCGGAACGGGCGCGGTTGAGCCACGACTTTGAAACCTTCGCCGCCCAGCAATTGACCCTGCAACGCCTGCCCACCTTGACTCCGGCGTTTCAGAAACTGCTGCTGGGGGAAGTGGACTACGTACTCGCCGGGCGTTACTCCGGCATGGCCATGGCCGAGACCCTGGGCATGAGCAATGACCTGTTCGCCCGCGACGTGCCCGTCGATCAGCCTGGCTTGTACCTGGCGATTTCCCACAACTCCGCGTGCAATGACCCCTGGCTGCGCGGACAGCTGGCGAAAAAGATGACAGAATTGTCCGGGTCTGGTGTGGCGCAAGCTGCGCTGCAGCGCAATCTGGAGCGCTGGAAAGCGCAATTGCAGCAACCCGTCGGCACCCCAACAAAGTAGGGATTTTCAGTGATTTTTCGACCTTTTTTAGCGGCCCTCGCCGTCGTTGCTCTGGCGGGATGTGCAGCCGATCCTGCGCCGAATGAACAAATACGCCTCACCCAGCAAGCGTTGGAACAAGCCAGCGCCGTGGGTGCCAACTCCGATGAATCGTCCGAACTGAAACTGGCTGAAGGCAAATTCGCCCAGGCTCAGGCTGATATGGCCGACCAGTCCTACAAGAACGCGCGCATGCAGGCCGAACAGGCCGAGCTGGATGCGCGTCTCGCCGAAGCCCAAGTGTTGACCCGCAAGAGTCAGGAACAACTGAACGTGCTCAATACCCGTATCACCCGCCTGCGCAAGCAATTGCAGCTGGGAGAAGCCCAATGAGCCCGATGATCCGTGGCTTGAGTTGCGTCGTGCTGCTGGGCAGCGCGGCCCTGGGCGGTTGCGCCAGCCACCCGAATGGCGAGCAGGCCCTGCAACAGGCGGGCAGCGACTTCCAGAAGGTCAAGGAAGACGCCAACGTGCTGCGCTTCGCGCCCAAGGACGTGATCCGCGCCGGAGAGTCCCTGGCCCGTGCCGATCGCTTGTCCAGCTATTGGGGCAGCGGTGCCGACGTGGTGCATTACGCCTACCTCAGCCAGCGCTACAGCGCGATCGCCCGCGAACACACCGAGCAGGCGCTCAATCAGGAACGCGGCACCAAACTCGAACTGGAACGCCAGCGCCTGCAACTGGCCCTGCGCGAGAGCAAGCTGATCAGCGTGCAGCAGCAGGGCAAATGGCTCGAGGAACAGATCGCCAGCCTGGCCACCACCCAGACCGATCGCGGCCTGGTGATGACCCTGGGCGACGTGTTGTTCGACACCGGTGAAGCCGAACTGAAAAACTCGGCCAACCGCACCGTGCTGAAAATCGTCCAGTTCCTGCAACTGAACCCCAAGCGCATCGTGCGTATCGAGGGTTACACCGACAGCACCGGCGGCGAGCAGGAAAACCTCCAACTGTCCCGCGACCGCGCGCAATCGGTGGCGGATGTGCTGGTGGACCTGGGGATCGACGAAAAGCGCATCCAGGTCGAAGGCTATGGCGACCAGTACCCGGTGGAGGCCAATGCTTCCGAGCGCGGCCGCGCGCAGAACCGCCGGGTAGAGATCGTGTTCTCCGACGCGAAGGGCCAGTTGGGCGCCGCCCGCTAGGAACCTGGCGCAAGCAAAATGTGGGAGGGGGCGCCCCCTCCCACATTTTTTTCGGGGTACCCGAAACGCCTCAGGCCACCCTTACAGTTTTTTCTATCACTGCCGCTCGCGCTCGACTATTGTGGCAACTGTCCCCGTACACTTCTAAACTGTGCCGGTATGTTTCACACAAAAATAAAATAGCCGTGAAATCGAGTGCTGCGTCATGACCAATCTGTTGCTTTACCAACGTATCGCCCAGCAACTGGCTGAGGATATCCGGCGCGGTGTCTATCAACCGGGCGAGCGCGTGCCTTCGGTGCGCAAGATGAGCTCCCAGCTCAACGTCAGCCATGCCACGGTGTTGCAGGCTTACGCCAACCTGGAAGATCAGGGCTTGATTCGCGCACGGCCGCAGTCCGGGTATTACGTACACCAGACACCGGCGCTGACGGCGCCGACGCCGGATATCGCCCGGGTCGAGCGCCCGGGGTTGGTGACGCGCAGCAGCATCATTCAGCAAGTGTTGGTGGAGTCGCGTCGCGAAGGCGTATTCCCGCTGGGCGCGGCCGTGCCGAGTGTGGATTACTTGCCGGTACGCGCACTGCACCAGCAGTTGGCCAAGGTCACGCGCTTCCAGAGCCCGCGGGCGTTCAGCTACATGTTCAGCCCCGGCTTCGAGCCGTTGCGCCGCCAGGTGGCGATCCGCATGCGCGATGCCGGCGTGGTGGTGGACCCCTCCGAAGTGGTGATCACCCACGGCTGCGTCGATGCCCTGCAGATGTCGTTACGGGTGCTGACGCGGCCGGGCGACCTGATCGCCGCCGAGTCGCCGACCTATTACGGCTTGCTGCAATTGGCGGATCTGCTGGGCCTCAAGGTCATCGAGATCCCCAGCGACCCCGCCACCGGCATGAGCCTGGAAGCCCTGCAATTGGCCGCTAACCAGTGGTCGATCAAAGCCCTGGTGCTGACCACGCGCCTGAGCAACCCGTTGGGCGGCACCATGCCCGAGGAGCGCCAGAAACACTTGCTGCGCCTGGCCTCGGATTTCGATATCCAGATCGTCGAAGACGATATCTACGGCGAACTGATGTTCGAACTGGGGCGCACCAAAGCCCTGAAAGCCTACGATCGCCTCGACCGCGTGATTTATTGCTCGAGCTTTTCCAAAACCTTGTCACCCGGCGTGCGTATCGGCTGGATGATCGCCGGCAAGTACCAGCAGGAAATCCAGCGTTTGCAGATGTTCAGCACCCATTCGGCGTGCAGCGTCACCCAGATGGGCGTCGCCGCGTACCTGGAGAACGGCGGTTACGATCGGCACCTGCGTTACATCCGCCAGGAGTACCGCAAGAACCTCAGCGCGTTCCAACTGGCGGTTCAGCAGTATTTTCCCGAAGGCACCCAGATGACCCGTCCGACCGGCGGTTTTATCCTGTGGGTCAGTTTGCCGGGGCGGGTCAATACCCAGGAACTGCACGTGCGTGCATTGCAGCAGGGCATCAGCATCGCACCGGGGTTGATCTTCAGTAATACGGAACAGTTCAACCACTGTATTCGTCTGAACTGCGGCACGCCGTGGAATCGCGAGGCAGAGCGGGCGCTGATGACTTTGGGGATGCTCGCCAGTCAGTTATGCCTGGAGACAGCGGCCGGCTTGTGAGGCTCGCCAAGCAGCCAGTTCTGATAGCTGGCCAATCACCGCGCTTGTCATGCTGCCCTCAACAAGCGAGCATATGGCCTTCTGCCGTTAAAGCTGTTGGCAATATGACTTCTATTTTTCGCGCTGTTTTAGTGATTAGCCTGTTCAGCCTGAGTCACGTCGGCGTCACGCTGGCGGCGACGCCTGTGGCGGACCCCGCACCGACCGCGAGTACCGAGCACACAACCCCCGCAAAAAAACCGACCCCGGCGAAAAAAGCCCCGGCGACCAACAAAAAAAACGCGTCGGCAAAAAAACGCGCGCCGATTGCGAGCAAGTCCAAGTCCGCCCGCGAAGTGGCCCAGACCCACTTGCCACCGGCACAGTTGGACTTGTCCCTGCCTTCCGACATGGTCAGGCATCTGCAGCCCATCGGCAGCATGCCCGCGCCAAAAAACGTACCGTTGTTGCCGCCGATGTTTGGTGAAAAGCCGGCTGACAACAGTGCGTTCCAGATCAACGGTCGCCTGCTCAGCAATGAGATGAAGCTGCAACTGCGCAACGAAGAACGGCGTGAGGTGGAAGGCGCGGCGCTGGATTTCGAATTCAAACAGTAAACTTTTCCGACGAAGGTGACGTCGACACCCGACCATCTGTCGCAGACTGGTCAGTCACTTTTATTTTCTGCGAAAAACCCCTGTTAGACCATTTTAAAACGGCTGTTTAAGGGCGTACTCTAGCCCGGCCGTCCCTATTGAGCCGTCGAGGACCTGTTGCTCATGAAATGCCGTGAAGGCTGTGGCGCTTGCTGCATCGCCCCCTCCATCAGTTCACCGCTGCCGGGAATGCCCCACGGCAAACCCGCGGGCGAACGCTGCCTGCACCTGTCGGTCGAACAGTTATGCCTGCTGTTCGGACAACCGGAACGGCCGGCGGTGTGCAGTGATTTCAAGGCGGATATCGAGGTCTGCGGCACCGACCAGGCCGATGCGATCAGGTTGATCGGCTGGTGGGAGCAGATGACGGCGGCTTGATGGCTTTACTATCGGAACTTCAACAATAAGGAATACAACAATGGGTTCGCTGAAACGAATGGCTGTGTTGTGCGGTTTTACGGTGTTGTTTGCTGCCACTGCTCAGGCTGAGGATTGGCAAGTCGCCAAGGATGAAGACGGGATCAAGGTGTCGCTGAGCGAAGTCGCCGGTTCCAAGTACAAGGCGTATCGCGGTGTGACAGTGATCAAGGCCCCTGTGGCCAAGATCGAGGCCTTGCAGGAAGATGCGGTCGGTGCCTGCGCCTGGATTCATGATTGCAAGTCGCAAAAACTGCTCAAGCAGGAGGGCGTCAAGAGCTGGACCTACACCCAATTCAAGGCCCCGTTCCCAGTGACCGACCGCGATTCGATCCTGGAAATCACCACGTCCAAGGCCGCCGACGGCAGCGTGACCCGCGCGCTGCTGGAAGTGCCGACCTATCAGCCGGAAGTGAAGGGTTATGTGCGCGTGGCCCAGGTCGACGGCTACTGGAAACTGGTGCCTAAAGGCGCCAACGAAACCGAAGTGACCTACCAGGTACACACCGAGCCAGGCGGCAGCGTGCCTTCGTGGTTGGCCAACAAGTTCGTGGTGGACGCCCCGTTCAACACCTTGAAAGCCCTCAGGGAACGCGCCGAGAAGTAAGCGCGGTAGACCCGGTGCCTGCGACCTTGAGTGGAACGTTTAGCGAGCCCTCAAGGTCCAGATAGAGGTAAGCCCACACGCGGGCTTTATCGAGGAGGCACCGATGCAAAAGTGGCAGATTACCTTCGTTGATGATCACGGCGTGCAGTCCGTGGAGCAGTTCACCTGCGAGCGCAAGCCCAGCCTCGAAGATGCGGCACACTTGATTCGCGACAAGCTGGTGCCGGTGGCCGCCGAACTGGACCTCAATGACCTGGAAGGCCGTAAACCCGAACCGACGGTCAAGATCCTCAAAGACCAGAACAGTATCCAGATCCTCGACATCTCTCCCGTCGTCTGAACGTTCCCTGTCTGCCATTCAAGCGCCTCTGGTGGAGGTGATAGCTTCGCGCTACTCTGCAAGTGAGATCAGCGAATGAATCGCTAAGGTCTGGTCTTGTCAGCTACATGCTTGTTTTCCAGCGGTGATGTCATTGCCGTAGTACCCGCGCCAGTAAGGCGTGGGCTTCGGGAAGCACGGAAAGTCTATCCATCGGTTTGAGGAGGACGTTTCATGAGCACAGCCTATCAAGAAGACATCAGCACCAACGTTCTGCGCCGCATGAAAGAAGGCGGCTTCGATTTTTCACGGTTCCACCCCATCGAGTTCTACGCCATTTTCCCGGACGAGGAACGGGCGCGCAGGGCTGCGGGTCGGTTTCGTGGCGAATCCCTGAATGCCCAGGTCAGCGCGCGCGACGATGGCGCCTGGTACCTGGAACTGAGCAAGATCATGTTTGCAACCTACGACGGCATAGGAGACTTCGAGCAAGACTTTGAAGCGGTGGTCGAGCCGCTGGGCGGGATCATCGAAGGATGGGGCGTCAAGCAGGAGGTGCGTGGGTTACCCATGTAGCAGTATGAGAAACACAGCGTATCGGCTGACCTTTGGGTCGGCCGATTTTGTTTGTGGCGTCTGAAATCAGACGCAACTCGCGCGGTATTTCCAGGCAAAAAAAACCACCCGGGTGGGGTGGTCGAAAGGGAAGACCGGAGGAGTCGGTCGATACACGAGATCACACGGTACCGATTGCTCGATGGGTAAGGCTGTAGGACGAGTCCTGTTCAGCAGATGATGGTGATTATCCGCACCGGGGGGCGGGCAGTGAAATCAACACTGGCTATGCTGTTGATAGTCAAAGCCCGCATTGTGATGAAGCGCGCGACAAGACACCGGGCATTCCGCGCACCAGGATGGTGCACTTAACTCCCCGCTATTATTTAACTCACTGATTTTTAAGTGTTTATGCCGCTGGCACGGGCCTTGCGATGATTCTTGCGTCCGGGTGACAAGGAGTACGGCATGATCCGCACTTATTACGACGAAATGTACGATGGGGCAGGGCAGGTTCGCCCTCATTACCGCGAGTTCGCCCGCTGGTTGGCCGAAACCCCCGCTGAACTGCTGGCCCAGCGCCGGCGTGAAGCCGATTTGCTGTTTCACCGCGCCGGGATCACCTTCACCCTCTACGGGGATGAGCAGGGCACCGAGCGCCTGATTCCCTTCGACACCATCCCGCGCAGCATTCCCGCCAGTGAATGGCGGATTGTCGAACGTGGCTGCATTCAGCGGGTCAAGGCGCTGAACATGTTTCTCGCCGACCTCTACCATGAACAACGCATCATCAAGGCCGGGATCATTCCCGCCGAACAGGTGCTGGCCAACGAGCAGTATCAGTTGGCTATGCAGGGCTTGAATCTGCACCGCGATCTGTATTCCCACATCTCCGGTGTCGATCTCGTGCGTGATGGTGACGGCACTTACTACGTGCTGGAGGACAACCTACGCACGCCCAGCGGCGTCAGCTACATGCTCGAAGACCGCAAGATGATGATGCGCCTGTTCCCCGAACTGTTCGCGGCCCAGCGTATCGCGCCGATCGACCACTACCCCAACTTGCTGCTCGACACCCTGAAAAGCGCCAGCCCCCTGGATAACCCCAGCGTGGTGGTGTTGACCCCCGGGCGTTTCAACAGTGCGTTCTTTGAGCATGCCTTCCTCGCCCGGGAAATGGGCGTGGAACTGGTGGAGGGCGCCGACCTGTTCGTGCGCGATGACCGCGTTTTCATGCGTACCACCGACGGCCCCAAGGCCGTGGACGTGATCTATCGCCGCCTCGACGATGCGTTTCTCGACCCGCTGGCCTTCAACCCGGACTCCATGCTCGGCGTCCCCGGCCTGCTTGCCGCCTATCGTTCGGGCAATGTGGTGTTGGCCAACGCGATCGGCACCGGGGTGGCGGATGACAAGTCGGTGTACCCCTTTGTCACCGAGATGATCCGTTTTTACCTGGATGAAGAACCGATCTTGAAGAACGTTCCGACCTTCCAATGCCGTAAGCCCGACGAACTGTCCCACGTACTGGCTAACCTGCCGCACCTGGTGGTCAAGGAAACCCAAGGCTCCGGCGGCTACGGCATGCTCGTCGGTCCGGCTTCCACGGCGGCGGAAATCGAAGCCTTCCGCGCGCGTATCAAGGCCAAGCCCCACGCCTATATCGCACAGCCGACCCTGTGTTTATCCACCTGCCCGACCTTCGTCGAAAACGGTATCGCCCCGCGCCATATCGACCTGCGCCCGTTCGTGTTGTCCGGCAAGGAAACCCGCGTGGTGCCCGGCGGCCTGACCCGCGTGGCGCTGCGCGAAGGTTCACTGGTGGTCAACTCGTCCCAGGGCGGCGGCACCAAAGACACTTGGGTGGTTGAGGACTGATGCCATGTTGAGTAGAACTGCCTCGGATCTGTACTGGATGTCGCGCTACCTCGAACGCGCGGAAAACCTCGCGCGCATGCTCGACGTCAGCTATTCGCTGTCGCTGATGCCCCAGGACGGGCGCGGCGACGGCCTGCATGAACTGGCCATGCCGTTGCTGATCACCGGCACGCTGGACGACTACCACGCGCGACACGGTGAGCTGCACGCCGAACGCCTGCTGCACTTTTTCGCCCTGGACGCGGCCAACCCGGCCAGCATCTACAGCTGCCTCGGTGCTGCGCGGGCCAGCGCCCATGCGGTGCGTGGGCGAATCACGGCCGACATGTGGGAAAACATCAACGCCACCTGGCTGGATATCCGCGACATCGCCCAGCAAGGCTTGAGCCGCTACGGCATGAGCCGGTTCTGTGAGTGGGTCAAGGAGCGTTCGCACCTGTTTCGCGGCGCGACCTACGGCACGATCATGCGCAACGATGCTTTCCGCTTTATCCGTCTGGGCACTTTCATCGAGCGCGCCGACAACACCCTGCGCCTGCTGGACGCACGCTATGAAATGGCCGGCGACCAGGCCGAAGCGGTCAGCGATGGCACGGCCCACGCGTACTACCAGTGGAGTGCCTTGTTGCGTGCGTTGTCGTCGTTCGAGGCCTACACCGAGATCTACCGCGACGCCCCCGGCGCCCGGCAAGTGGCGGAGCTGTTGCTGTTGCGCGCCGATGTGCCGCGCTCACTGCGGGCCTGCAGCGAAGAGATCGACCAGATCCTCGCCAGCCTGCCCGGCCTCAACGGCCGCCCGGCCCAGCGCCTGGCCGCCGAAATGGATGCGCGCCTGCGCTTTACCGCCATCGACGAAATCCTCGAGGAAGGCCTGCATGCCTGGCTGACCGACTTTATTCCCTTGGTCCGCCAGTTGGGCGACGCCATCTACAGTTCCTACCTGGAGGCGGCATGAGACTCTCCATCAGCCACGAAACCACCTACCACTACGACGATCAGGTGCGCGCCAGCATCCAGTACCTGCGCCTTACGCCCCACGACAGCGAACGCCAGCACGTACTCAGTTGGCAACTGGATCTACCGCGTCCGGTGCGCGCCCAGGTCGACCCGTTCGGCAATATCCTGCATGTGCTGACCCTGGACGAGCCTCACGACGCCATCATCATCGGCGCCCGGGGCCAGGTCGATATCGACGAGTTGCGCGAGGCTGAGCACGAGAGCCAGTCCGCCTACCCGTTCCTGCGCAGTACGCGGCTGACCGAGCCCGACGAAGCCCTGCGCCGCTTTGCCGAGCAGCATTGCCATCAGCGCCGCGACCGCAGCGCCTTGATCGACCTGATGCACGCGCTCAACCACTCGATGGTCTACACGCCCGGCGCCACGGAGGTCGACACCAGCGCCGCGCAGGCCTTCGCGGGGCGTGCTGGGGTGTGCCAGGACCACACCCACGCGTTCCTGGCCTGCGCGCGCAGCCTGGGGATTCCAGCGCGGTATGTGTCGGGGTATTTGTACACCGAGGACAGCACGCACCTGGCCAGTCACGCCTGGGCCGAAGCCTGGCTGGACGACGCCTGGTACAGCTTTGACGTGACCAACCAACTGGCGCGGCCGGAGCGGCACCTGAAACTGGCCGTGGGCCTGGATTATCTGGACGCCTGCCCGGTACGCGGCATGCGGCGCGGCGGCGGGCATGAGCAGATGCATGCCAAGGTGTCGGTGGCGCCGACGCCGCTGGTTTCGGTGCAGCAGCAATAGCTCAGGGCTGCTGCTTACGCCCGGCCATATGCTTCAAATACCCCACCAGCAACGTCAGCTCGCTGTCGGGCAACACGCCGGCGGCGAAGGCCGGCATTTTCGCCTGGGGCCAGCGCCGCAGGCTTTGTGGGTCGCGGATATAGCGCTTGAGGAAATCGCCGCTGAAATATTCGGTGGGGTTGTAGGGAAGGTTCAGGTCCGGCCCTACCTGTGCATCGCCAGCCCCATTGAGGCGGTGACAGGCCAGGCAGTTTTTCTGGAACAGCGCAAAACCTTGGTTGACCGGATCATTCGCACCCAGCTTCGGATCGGGCAGCAACGCCGGAAAACGCTCGGCAACCGTCTTCAACTGCTTGATCCCGGAGATCTGGAACGGCCATTGCTCGGGGCTGATGTGCCCGGCCTGAGGGTTCGTCCACACCAGGTAGAACGGCCCGGCACTCGGCTTGTCGGCCGCCAGCGCGGGCCACGGATCGCTGGGATCTTCCACCGCCAGCCAGGCGCGGGCGCCGTGTGTTTCCAGCAAAGGCGCGGCGCTCAGTTCGGCGGCGAACCCGTCGAGCGCGATGGCCTGCAGATGGTTTTCCGTCTGCAGACCCGGTAGGAGTACCGCCAGCGGGACTGCGCGATACGTCATGCTTCGCTTGTAGGAAACGTCATCAACGATATGCACCGTCTGTGCATCGGGGTGCTTGAGCAGGTCTTCGGTCTGCCAGGTCTTGCTGGTGTGGTCCAGCTCGATGGTCAACTGCGCGGCGGCAACGGGCAGGGCGAGGAACAAGGCGAAGAGGGCGAGGATCGATTTCAAGAGAGAGGCCCGGCGCGAGAAGAAGTGGCGCCTAAGATACCGGAAAATTCCCAGGCAAAACGGCAGCCCCTGCAACAGGACCGCTATACGCAATGTCCTCGCAGGAGCTGCCAAAAACTGCAAGCCTGATGTACAGAATGGCGCGTGTGATTCGTCACCCAAGCACCTTGGTCAGGTTGGGCAAGATCAGAATCAGTGTGGTGGCGAACAGAATAAGTCCCGCCTGACGTATTTTCGAATGCTTGAACATGGCTGACTGCCTTTTGTTGTTATTCCTGAGCGTCAAATGCGTGCCGGTTTATTTCAGTATCGCAACGTGACGTGTCGCTTTTCTTACAGCTGCTCCAGCAAAACCCGGCAGCAACTTCCTACTGAGTGAACCTTAGAGCCCTCGTTCTGCGTGGCTTAGATCCATTTCATATCAACTTGTCATATTTTTTACTGAAAAAGGTATGAGGCCTATCGCCATCTTGGCGCCAATGCCTTGGCTAGACCGCTAAAACGATTAATCAAACGGTTGCACTCATCTGCTACCGTTCGTCCGAGCGAGGGGGTCAAACGCAATGAGCGCATCCGTCATTGAAACCGTGTCAATCGGGCCTAAGGTAAGGGCACACATGCACAGCGGTTCGAGGATGTCATGACCCAAGCTTTGATCTTTGATGCGATACGCACGCCCCGGGGCAAAGGCAAGGCCGACGGTGCCTTGTACAGCGTCAAGCCGGTAAACCTGGTGGCGGGTTTGTTGACGGCGCTGGCCCGGCGCAGCGACCTCGATACCCGCCAGGTCGATGACATCGTCCTCGGCTGCGTCACCCCCGTGGGCGACCAGGGCGCCGACATCGCCAAGACCGCCGCGCTGGTGGCGGACTGGGACGTCAGCGTCGCCGGTGTCCAGGTCAACCGCTTCTGCGCCTCGGGCCTCGAGGCGGTGAACCTGGGCGCGATGAAAGTGCGTTCCGGCTTCGAAGACCTGGTGGTGGTCGGTGGCGTCGAGTCGATGTCCCGCGTGCCCATGGGCAGCGATGGTGGCGCCTGGGTGCTCGATCCGCAAACCAATCTGCACAGCCATTTCACGCCCCAGGGGATTGGCGCGGATTTGATCGCGACCCTGGAAGGCTTCAGTCGTCAGGACGTCGACGCCTTCGCCCTGCATTCCCAGCAGAAAGCGGCCCGGGCGCGCGCAGACGGTTCCTTCAATAAGTCGCTGATCGCGGTGCAGGACCAGAACGGCCTTGTGCTGTTGGACCACGATGAATTTATCCGTGCCGACTCCACCCTCGAAGGCCTGGGCAAGCTCAAGCCCAGCTTTGAGATGATCGGGCAGATGGGCTTCGACGCCACCGCGCTGCGGGTCTATAGCCATGTCGAGCGGATCAACCATGTCCACACCCCCGGCAACAGCTCCGGTATCGTCGACGGTGCCGCGTTGATGTTGATCGGCTCCGAGGCCAAGGGCCGCGAGCTGGGCCTGCAAGCGCGGGCGCGGATTGTCGCCACGGCGGTCACCAGCACCGACCCTACCATCATGCTCACCGGCCCGGCGCCAGCCACGCGCAAGGCGTTGGCCAAGGCCGGGCTGCGCGTCGAAGACATCGACCTGTTCGAGGTCAACGAGGCGTTCGCCTCGGTGGTACTCAAGTTCATCAAAGACATGGGCATCGACGCCGCCCGGGTCAACGTCAACGGCGGCTCGATCGCCATGGGCCACCCGCTGGGCGCTACCGGTTGCGCGATCCTCGGCACCTTGCTCGACGAACTGGAAGTGCGCCAACAACGCTACGGCCTGGCCACCTTGTGTGTCGGCGGTGGCATGGGCATCGCCACCATTATCGAACGCCTCTGAGCCCAAGGAATTGTCATGACCCAAGCCATTCGTTACGAAAAAGGCCAGGACCAGATCGTGGTCCTGACCCTCGACATGCCCGGCCAGAGCGCCAACACCATGAACGCTGTGTACCGCGAGGCCATGGCGGCCACCGTGGCGCGGCTGCAAGCGGAAAAGGACGGGATCGCCGGCGTGGTCATCACCTCGGCGAAGAAGACGTTCTTTGCCGGTGGCGACCTCAATGAACTGATCAAGGTCGACAAGGCCCACGCCAAGGAATTTTCCGACAGTGTGTGGGTACTGAAGGCGCAACTGCGCAGCCTGGAAACTCTTGGCAAACCGGTGGTCGCCGCCATCAATGGCGCGGCCCTCGGCGGCGGCTGGGAGATTTGCCTGGCGTGTCACTATCGGGTCGCGCTGGACGACCAGTCGCTACAACTGGGGCTGCCGGAAGTCACCCTGGGCCTGCTGCCGGGCGGCGGTGGCGTGGTGCGGATGGTGCGCCTGTTGGGCTTGGAAAAAGCCCTGCCGTATTTGCTCGAAGGTAAGAAGATCCGCCCACGGCAGGCCCTGCAAGCGGGCTTGATCGACGCGCTGGCAGTGGATCGCGACGAACTGCTGGCCAAGGCTCGCGCCTGGATTCTCGCCCACCCCGACGCCGCGCAGCCGTGGGACAACAAGGCTTACCAGATCCCCGGAGGCACGCCGTCCAGCCCGAAAGTCGCGCAGATGCTCGCCATCGCGCCCTCGATCCTGCGCAGCAAAACCAATGGCTGCTTGCCGGCGCCGGAGAAAATTCTCTGCGCGGCGGTGGAAGGTGCCCAGGTGGATTTCGACACTGCGCACCTGATCGAAACCCGCTACTTCACCGAATTGGTCACCGGGCAGGTGGCGAAAAACATGATCGGCACCTTCTGGTTCCAGCTCAATGACATCAACGCCGGGCGTTCGCGCCCTGAGGGTTTTGCGCCTTACCTGACGCGCAAGGTCGGCGTGCTCGGTGCCGGGATGATGGGCGCGGGGATCGCTTATGTCAGCGCCTGTGCAGGCGTTGAGGTGGTGCTCAAGGACATCAACCTCGCAGCCGCGGAGAAAGGCAAGGCGCACTCGGCCACACTGTTGGACAAGAAGGTCAGCCGTGGGCAATTGACCGCCGAGCAGCGCGAAGCCACCTTGGCGCGTATCCATCCTACGCAGTCTGACGCCGACCTGGCCGGCTGCGACCTGATCATCGAAGCGGTGTTCGAAGACCGTGAACTCAAGGCCAAAGTCTCTGCGGCCGCGCAAAACGTGGTCGGCCTGGACGCGGTGATCGCTTCCAACACGTCCACCTTGCCTATCAGTGGCCTGGCCACGGCGGTGCCGGATCAGGCCAAGTTCATCGGCCTGCATTTCTTCAGCCCGGTGGACAAGATGCCCCTGGTGGAAATCATCAAGGGTACACAGACCTCGGACGAAACCCTGGCCCGTGGTTTCGACTTCGTCCTGCAAATCAAGAAAACCCCGATTGTGGTCAATGACAGTCGCGGCTTCTTCACCTCGCGGGTGTTCGGCACGTTCACCAACGAAGGCATCGCCATGCTCGGCGAAGGCGTGGCTGCGCCGATGATCGAGACTGAAGCGCGCAAGGCCGGTATGCCGGTGGGGCCGCTGGCGGTGTCCGACGAAGTGTCGCTTAGCCTGATGAGCCATATCCGACAGCAGACAGCCAAGGATCTGCAGGCTGAAGGTAAAGCCGTGCCAACCCATCCGGCGACGCAGGTGATTGATCTGTTGGTCAACGAATACCAGCGCATGGGCAAGGCGGCGGGGGGCGGTTTCTATGAGTACCCCGCAGGTGGGCAGAAGTATTTGTGGCCGGAACTGAAAAGCCGCTTCGAACGCCCCGACCAACGCATTTCAGCGCAGGACGTGCGCGACCGTTTGTTGTTTATCCAGGCCATCGAAACCGTGCGCTGCGTGGAGGAGGGCGTGTTGATGTCCACCGCAGACGCCAACGTCGGCTCGATCTTCGGTATCGGCTTTGCGGCGTGGAGTGGTGGCGCTTTGCAATTTATCAACCAGTACGGCTTGAACGACTTTATTGCACGGGCGCGCTACCTGGCCGAGCAGTATGGCGAGCGCTTCTCGCCGCCAGCGTTGTTGCTGCAGAAAGCCGCACAGGGTGAAGTATTTCGGTGATCAATGCGGGGCTTGCTTTGCAGGTACATTTCAAGGCAGGCTCTGGAGGTGTTCAATATTCCCATCGCCGTGTCAGGTATTTTTTATGTCGCTACGCGTCTGCATCCTGGAAACCGATATCCTGCGTCCAGGCTTGATCGATCAGTACCAAGGTTACGGGCAGATGTTCAAGCGCCTGTTCTCCAAGCAGCCGATCCCGGCCGAGTTTGTCGTGTACAACGTGGTGCAGGGTGAATACCCGTCGGATGATGAAGTGTTTGACGCGTATCTGGTAACCGGCAGCAAGGCCGATTCGTTTGGCACCGACCCTTGGATTCAGACGCTCAAAACCTACCTGCTCGACCGTTATGAGCGCGGCGACAAGTTGTTGGGCATCTGTTTCGGTCACCAATTGTTGGCGTTGCTGCTAGGCGGCAAGACCGAGCGCGCTGGCCAGGGCTGGGGCATGGGCATCCACGATTACAAAATCGATGCCAAGGCGCCGTGGATGAGCCCTGAGGTACCGGAGCTGACGTTGTTGATCAGCCACCAGGACCAGGTGACCACCTTGCCGGACAATGCCACGGTCATCGCTTCCAGCGAGTTTTGCCCGTTTGCGGCGTACCACATCGGCGATCAGGTGCTGTGCTTCCAGGGGCACCCCGAGTTCATCCACGACTATTCCCGCGAGCTGTTGGAGATTCTTCAGACAACCTTGGGCGAGAAGGTCTACAAGAATGGCGTGGCTAGCCTCGAGCGCGACCACCACGGTGTGACCGTGGCGGAGTGGATGATGCGCTTCGTCGCGCACAAGCCTGAAGCCAAGGTTAAAGCCAGCCCGAACGCTTGAAGCTGACCCACAAGCCGCTGCACCCTACGGCGATGAACCCCAGCACGCCAAAATAACCGTAATGCCATTGCAGCTCGGGCATGTTCTGGAAGTTCATCCCGTAAATCCCCGCCACCGCCGTGGGGAACGCCAGGATCGCCGCCCACGCGGCGAACTTGCGCTGCACCAGGCTCTGGCGCGACGCCTCCAGCAACACACCGATCTCGATGGTCTGGCTGGCGATGTCGCGCAGGGTGGCCAGGTCTTCCATCTGCCGTGTGACGTGGATTTGTACATCACGAAAATACGGGCGCATGTTCTTGTCGATGAATGGAAAACTCAGCTTCTGCAGCTCTTCGCTGATCTCCACCATCGGTGCCACGTAGCGGCGCAGGCGCAGTACGTCACGGCGCAGGCCGTGGAGGTTCTGGATATCGTGCTCATTGAGTGAGCTGCACAGCACGTTGCGTTCCAGCTCATCGATCTCGGCGTGGATCGCCTCGCTGACCGGCTGGTAGTTTTCGGTGACGAAATCCAGCAGTGCATAGAGTACGAAATCTTCCCCATGCTCCAGCAACAATGGCCGTGCCTCACAGCGCTGGCGCACAAAACCGTAGGACGCCGAGTGCCCGTTGCGCGCCGTGATGATGTAGCCGTTGCCGGCAAAGATATGGGTTTCGATAAACTCCAGCTTGCCGTTCTCGCGGACCGGAGAATAAGTGACGATAAACAGTGCGTCGCCGAAGGTTTCCAGCTTGGGACGGCTGTGTTTTTCCAGGGCGTCTTCGATGGCCAGTTCATGCAGGTTGAACTGGCGTTGCAGGTTGGCCAGCTCGCGGGCGTCGGGCTCTTCCAGGCCGATCCAGACAAAATGCCCGGGTTTGGCGGCCCAGGCCGCGCCTTCGTCGAGGGTGATATCGGTAACTTTCTTTCCGGCGCTGTAAACAGCGGCCGCAACAACTCTACCCATGGTGCCGATCACTTCTTATCAGGGGAACAGATGTTGGGCAGCTTAGCTGGAAGCGAGTTCTATTGTTATGGCACTTTGCAGTTCGTGGTCCATCGCCTTGATGCGTTCATCCATCTGCGCGTAGCAGGCTTGCATCAACGCCGGGATGTCATCCGCAGTCAGTCCGGTGGTAGGAATCGGCGGCAGCGAGCGTATGTGTACATCGCCACTGTTCCAGCGATTGAGTTGCATATGGGTGACGTAATTGCTCACGCACACCTGCACGATGGGCACGCCAGCGGCAATCGCCATGTGGAACGCGCCTTTCTTGAACGGCAGCAGGCCCTTGCCCAGGTTGCGCGTGCCTTCCGGGAAGACCCAGATCGACGTGTCCTTATGCTGCAACGTCCGGGTGGTGGTGAGCATCGCACGGCGTGCCTTGTACGCATTGCCGCGGTCGATCAGCACGTTGCCCGCCAGCCAGAACAGCTGGCCGAACAACGGCACCCATTTCAGGCTTTTCTTGGCGATACACACGGTGCGGTGCGGCACCACGGTGCCCAGCACAAACAGGTCATAGTTGGACTGGTGGTTGGCGATGATCAGACAACTGCCGGGCTTGTTGCGCAGCGAATCGACATCGGCCTTGACGCGCAGCCCCAGTATTCGCATCGCCGGCAGCGCATACAGGCGCGCGCACAGACGGCTGTTGTCCGGGTTGAACGGCCGACAGATCCCCAGCAACACGCCTAAGCCGCCGGCGAGGATAAAGTGCAGGCCCATCAACGACATACGCAACAGAAACAGCATCGACACGGCACCATCGAGACAAAAGGTGGCGCAGTGTACGGATGTACACTGTATTCGGCAATTGCCCCGATAGAGGTAGGAGATAGGCGATGTTTAAGTACATGTTTCAATAAGTGCCAGCAGGGGCAGACTAGAGCGGCCAAGGATTAGTCGGTTGTTTTTGTAAGAAAAAGCCCGACTCAAGGTCGGGCTTTGATACGGCACATGCAGGCGGCTTAGCTCAAAATATGGCCCTGGTCCTGGATGATTGCTTCATCCAAGGCTTCGAGCAGGGCTTTGCGCACTTTCAATTTGGTCTGCTTGTGGGCGTTCATATTGAGCTTCTTCAACTGCCGCGCCGCTTCCAGTGCCGCGGTGTGCAACGCTTCTGGCGCCACCACCTTGTCGAGGAAACCGGCTTGCAATGCGCCTTGCGGGTCGAACATCTCGGCGTTGATCACCGAGCGGTGAAACGCCGACTTGCGCAGACGATCGCGCGCCAATTCGATCCCCGCATGGTGCATGGTCATGCCGATCGCCACTTCATTCAGGCCAATGCTGAATGGGCCCTCGACCCCGATCCGATAATCCGCCGACAACAGCAGGAACGCGCCCTTGGCCACCGCATGCCCAGGGCACGCGACGATCACCGGGAACGGATGCGCCAACAGGCGCCGCGCCAGCGTCGAGCCCGACGTCACCAGGCCGATCGCCTCTTTAGGACCGGCGGTCATCACTTTCAAATCATAGCCACCCGACAGAATCCCCGGCGTTCCGGTGATGATCACCACCGCCCGATCCTTCTCGGCCTGATCCAGCGCTTCATTAAATGCACTGACCACCGCCGGAGAAATGGCATTCACCTTGCCGTTGCTCAAGGTCAGGGTCGCGATACCGTCTTCCAGGTGGTAGGAGATCAACTCACTCATGACGTGGTTCCTTGTAGGATTTGTTATAGAGGTGCATGCGCAGACGTTACTCACCACGCCCGGCCTGGTAAAGCGCTGTGACTGACTGGCCAGTCAGGCTTTCCCTCTATACCCGGCGATAAACCGCCTGGGGCAGGGCGCAGCAACCGTCCCAGACGCGTGCCGTCGATGCCTGAGAATGGCAGAATCATCGCCCTCGCCTGGCCCGTCACGGAATACCGGTCTAACCGCATGAAAATTCTGAAAAAAACCTTTGCCATCAGCAAGTCTTTCGACTACATTAGCGCGCCTCGACAGACTGAACTGGTTTGACGAGATACGGTGAAGTGTCCGAGTGGCTTAAGGAGCACGCCTGGAAAGTGTGTATACAAGAAATTGTATCGAGAGTTCGAATCTCTCCTTCACCGCCACATTCTGCAAACACAAACCCCTGATTTTCCTAGTGAAAGTCGGGGGTTTGTGGTTTCTTGCGGCTGAAAAAAAGGCCATATAGGCCCAATGTGGGACTGACGCTGTTTTTTTCCGTCAGCCTTCGGACACGCTCGCTCGGCGCGTTCAGAATTGGCAGGTGGGCTTCCAGGCTGGTTAAACGGGCTGCTTCGGTCAACGATGGTCGAAGAGGTGCCTGCGAAAACAAGGACGATTCATCCTGCATCGAATCGTTTGCAATTCTTCCGCCCATCCGGACTGCGTAATATGACCACCCGACCGAAGCCGAAACTCAACCTTCGTATTCTGATTCTTATCTTTGTAATGCTTTCGGCAATCGCAACCCTGGCCAACAGTTTTTGGGTGACGTTCACGATTCAGAAGCAGGAGTTGATCGAGAATGCGCTGGAAGTGAACAAGGCCTACGCCTCTCGGATCGCCCGGAGTGTGGAGCAGGTACTCAATTCCGACCTCGATAAATTGAAATACAGCTCGTTCGTCATTGGCAAAGCGTTTGACGATAAGCAGAATTTGACGGAGGAAGCCCAGCGACTGTTTGGGCAAGACGCCAGTTTCAACTCCGTGTTGATCGCCGATGCGACGGGGACAATCATTGCCTCGGCTCCCGAAAACCTCCACCTCGATGGGCGCACGCTGCAACACCGCGAGCCTCTCAGCCTTCGCGTGCCGATAATCAGCAACGCGTTCAAGTCCATGGCTGGCAATCTGGTGGTCTTTGTCAGCCACCCCATATTCGACGCGAAAGGAGAGTACCTGGGGCTGATCGGGGGCAGTGTCCGACTTGAGCAGAGGAATACGCTCCAGGCGCTGATGGACACCAATGTGCGCAAGGACGGGGCGCATGTCTATCTTGTCGACAGCGCCCGCCGGGTGCTCTATCACTCCGATCCCGAGCACATCGGGACAGTCGCTGGAAAGGGGTTGATCGACGACGCGGCGCTCAGTCGCGACGGGGGAACATTGCAGGCGATAGATGCCGATGGCGTGCAAATGCTCGCCGGTTTCGCCAGGGTGCCCATCAGCGGTTGGGGGGTGATCTCGCAGCAGCCGCTCGATAACATCCAAGCCATCCTGCGACACACCATGGCCAAGGTGGCGCAGGGCATCGCGCCGCTGGCGCTGTTCGGAATCGTGTTGATCTGGTGGCTGGGCGCGCGAATTTCGGTGCCGTTGTCCAGGCTTGCCGATTGCGCCAAACGGCTGGATTCGCCGGACAGCTACGAACGTATCAGCGCAATCCCGACGCGCTATTTCGAAAGCTGGCAGATTCGCAGAGCGCTGCTGCTCGGCGCCACCCTGCTGCAGGAAAAGATCGGCAAACTCAACCAGCAAGCGCAAACCGACGTGTTGACCGGGCTGGCCAATCGCCGGGCGATGCAGGACGTTCTGTTGCGCTGGCAGGATGCTGACAAAGCGTTCGCGGTCGTGTCCATGGACATCGATCACTTTAAGCGCGTGAACGATACGTTTGGCCATGGTGTGGGCGATGAAACGCTGCGCGCCATTGCGGGGCTCATGCAGCAGAATTCTCGGTCCAACGACCTGCCTTGTCGGGTCGGTGGCGAGGAGTTCGTATTGTTGTTACCCAATAGTTCGCTTCAGGTTGCAACGGATGTCGCCGAGCGACTGCGTGCCTCGATCGATGCCGCCAACATCGAAACGGTCGGGCACATCACCGTTTCGCTGGGCGTCGCGCTATGGCATCCCGGTGGCGATTCGATATCCGCTGTGCTGGAGAGGGCTGATCAGCTTTTGTATCAAGCCAAGCAAAGCGGGCGTAATCGGGTGGTAGCGGAGCAGGCTCGATGGGAGGCTGTGGCTATCGGGTCAAACCTTTAATGCCGATGCCGATGATGAATATCCGGAAAATGTGGATGGCTATGCTTGATCGGGCTATGGGTATGCACGTGACTGTGCGGCATCGCCGGGTCCCACTCGAACGGGTGTTCATGTTGATGGTGTTCATCGTGGACATGCCGATGCCCGTGTTCCGTCGCCTCATGCTGATGTGCATGGGCGTGGCGCTCGGTCAGGTGCAGCCACACCCCGGCGGCCATCAGCGCGGCTGCAATCCAGAACGCGCCGTTCACCGACTCGCCCAGTACCAGCAAGGCCAGCGCGGCGCCGAGGAACGGCGCGGTAGAGAAATAAGCGCCGGTACGCGCACTGCCCAGCCCGCGTAAGGCCAGCACAAACAGCACCAGGCTGATGCCATAGCCGAGAAACCCGACCAGCAAGATCGGCGCGAGCTGCGCCAGGCCGGGGATCTGCGCGCCGAGATACAGCGCCAGGCTGCAGTTGACCACGCCCGCGATCAAGCCTTTGGCGCCGGCGATAAACAATGCGTCCGAGGCCGACACTTTGCGTGTCAGGTTGTTATCGATGCCCCAGCACAGGCAGGCCACCGCCACGGCGAGCGGCCCGGTCCAATCGTGACTGTCGGCGCCGCCTTGGGGCCATGACAACGCCACGCCACCCAGCACAATCGCAATCATCCCGAGGACGATGCGACGGTCTGCGTTTTCCCTGAACACGAGCCAGGCGATCAACGCGGTCAATACCGATTCAAGGTTGAGCATCAGCGACGCGGTGGCGCCCGAGGCGCGGGTCAGGCCGAACATCAGGGCCACGGGCCCGAGGATGCCGCCGAACGCAATGGCGCCGAGCAGCCAGGGCCATTCGGAGGGGGTCAAGCCGGTGGGGGTCCAGCCGCGATCGCGGATCAGGCGCACGATGGCGAGTCCGGCACCGCTGCCGAGGTAAAGCAGGCCTGCGAGCAGCACGGGCGAGAGGCCCAGGCCGAGGCTTTTGGCGAGCGGGGTGCTGGCGCCGAACAGCGCGGCGGCGGCGAGTGCGTAAAGGATACTGAGGTTCATGGGCCATCCTCGAAAGGTTGGCCCATGATACGTCGCTTGCTCAGGTTAAATCCCGCGCAAATAGAGCAACGTCCGGCTTAGTGTGCAGTTTTCAGCTTGACCACATCACCGGAGATCTTGGTGGTGTAACCGCTCAGCACCCAAGCCCAGAACCATTTTTCCTGGACTTCGGTATTGATCAGCGCGTCGCCACCTTTTGCCTGGATGGCAGCCGTCTGGGCGCGGACGAAACGGCTGTTCTGGCCGATCGGGATAACGCCGAACAGCATGATGCCGGTGGCGCTGGCTTCACTGTGACCCAGCACGGTGTATTGGCTGCTGTCGTATTGCGGGGATTTGATGGCGGTGCCGGTGCAGCCGGCGAGGGTGAAACCGAGAACTGCTGCTGCAACCACTTTACTGACGTACTTCACTGAGTAACTCCATGGACTGAATCCCGAGATTCAATTCTCGGGGGGCGATACTCTAAACGCTCCTGTAACAGATTGAAATCAATCGCCCGTCGTTCAGGCTTGCACATACACCCAAGCCGTGAGGCCCGATGCCAGCGCCACGCTGACCCGCTTGTAGTCGGACACTTCATACGCATCCGCCGCCGCCAACTCCTGCTCGCTAATCTGAAACACCATGCCTTCAACGCTGGCGCCTTGTTCGGTGCTCGGCGCGACGATCGGGTGGTGGGTCTTGCCACTGGTGGCCAGCACTTGCGGGTCGGTAATTTCTACCCAGTTTTTCGAGTAGCCCAACATGGCATCGTGCTGGCCTGCCAGTTCTCGGCCGAAGTTGGCGAGTTGGACGGCTTTGTCCTGCAGGGTGCCGTAGGAAAACAACAGCACGGGAAATTCGGCGTAGCGTTCCATTCTGGTTCCTTTGAACGATTAAGCGAGGAGGTCTTCATAGAATGCGCCATACGGCTTGCTCGGGTGAGCGATCTGGATCTCCAGAATCCACAACCCTGCATTCGGGTAGTGCTCGAAGTCGCCGAGGTTGCCGCCACGATGGATCGCGTGGGGAAAGTCGCTGACGCGGTGGCCCTTGATGTCGAGGTTCAACTGCCAGCCCATGGCCTGGGCTTGTGCCTCGGCGTAGCGGTAGAGTTCGAGGCCGATGACCTGGTCGTTTTTCCAGCGCGCTTGCACGCGGTCGAACAGCGCTTTGGCCGCGTTGGCGCAGGCGATCATGTCCGGGTCGGTGCCGGTGGTGAACGTGGCGCCGGCGTCGCCTTCGTGACCTTGCCAGACGGCGCCCATGTCGATGAAGAAAATATCGTTTTCACCCAGTACCGGGTCGCCGTCGGAGTGTTGCTTGAAGGCCTTGAGGGTATTGGCGCCGAAGCGCACCAGCAGCGGGTGCCAGATGCGCTGCATGTCGAGGTCGGCGAGGACGTGTTTGCCCAACTCGCGCGCTTCGGATTCGAGCATGCCGGGGCGGATGCGTTGGGCCAGTTGTTCGATGGCCTGCCAGGTCATGGCCTGGGCGTAGCGCATGGATTCGATACTGTAGGCTGCGCCCACGGCTTCTTTGGGTAGTACGGACACCGGTATCTCCTTGTGCGGTGGTTAGCGTTATGCGGTTTACTATATAGCGATGGGTGTTGGGCGCCCAAGCGAAATTATCAGAAATGCAGCCCCGCCAGGCCGCCCAGCACCAAGGCCACACCGCCCGCGGTATACGACAGGCGCTTCAACCATTCCTTGCGCGTCAACAACGTGATCGCCGCCAACGAAATCGCGATCTGAATCGCCGTCATCGCCTGGGCCCAGCGGTGATGCTGGTGCAAGGCTTCTTCGGATTTCTGATCCCATTCCCGTGAGGTTGCCTCCAGCTTTTCGGCCTGTTTGCGCACGTCTTCCTTCTGGCCCTTGTAGCGCTCGCTCTCATCCTTGTAATGCGCGGCGTCCACACCGGGAATATGGGTAGCCAGTTCCGCCAGGTTTTGCCGGCTGGATTTGGCCTGGTAGTAGTTCCACTGGTTGGCGGCTTCGGTCTTGAAAATGGCAGCGTTGTTCTTGTCCATCGCCGCTTCGCTTTCGGTGGAGCCGGCCTGGTAGCTGAGCATGGCGCCAAGGGTGGCCATCAGCGCGGTCATCACGGCAATGCGGCTGGCGAAATTGTCACCGCGCGCGTGGGCATGTTCGGTGGTGTGTTCGATGTGTTTTTCGTGGGGGCTGGGGACTTCGAAGGCTTCGGTCATGGCGGCGGCTGTGAAGGGATTGAGGGATTTTCATTGTTCCTCAGCGAAGCTGTCTCAATCCTGTACGTAACGTTGCAAACCCGCCACCAGCGCATCAAACGTCGCCCGGCAGCGCGGGCTGTTGCGCAGGTCTTCGTGCATGGTGACCCAGGTGTCGAGTTTGAGCGCGAATGCCTCCGGCAGTACCCGGCGCAGGCGCGTGTCTTGTTGGGCCAGCTTGACCTGGCATCCGCCGATGCCGGCGCCGGCACGGATCAGCGCCAGTTGCGCCAGGTCGCTGTCGCTGCTGAGGGCGAAGGTGCCGCGCTCGAAGCCTTTGACGGCCAGGCTGCGGATAAACGCGTTTTCCCGGTCGTAGCCGATCACCGCGTGGTCGGTCAGGTCTTTCAGCTCTTGCGGCGTACCGTGCTGGTGCAGGTAATCGTCGCGGGCATGCAGGCCGACTTCGATCAGGCCGATGCGCTGTGCCAGCAATTGCTCCTGGCTGGGGCGGACCATCCGCACGGCGATGTCGGCTTCCAATTGCAGCAGGTCGCTCAGGCGGTTGGTCAGGACCAGTTCGACCTTGAGCTGAGGATGCTGTTGGCGCAACCGCGTGATGATCGGCGGCAGTACTTCCACGCCGACCACTTCACTGGCGGAGACACGCACCACGCCGCGCACTTCGTCGCCCTGGGAGGAGGCGCTGCGTTCCAGGGCGGCGGCCGTGCGCTCCATGGTCTCGGCGTGGGCCCTCATGGTGTGAGCCACTGCCGTCGGCAGCAGGCCGGTGGGGGAGCGAGTGAACAGCACCACGCCCAGGGCCGTTTCCAGCGCGGCAATGTGCCGACCGACGGTGGGCTGTGTGATGCCGAGCTGCCGTGCGGCCCCCGACAGCGATCCTTCCTTGAGTACGCCAAGAAACGATCGGTAAAGCTCCCAACCAATGTTCAATGCCATGCGTAAATGTATAGCGTCTGGATGGTCTTCGGCAATTCCTCTATAGCCAGGTTGCGAACAGAATGGCCACTCCAACCAACGTGGGAGCGGGTGATGAGCAAGGTACTGGTATTGGGTGCAACCGGCGGTATCGGCGGCGAAGTGGCGCGACAGTTGAGCGTGGCGGGCTGGCAGGTGTGTGCGTTGACCCGGGATGTCGCCAAGGCCCGTAGCCAGAATGCCGCCTATACCTGGCTCAAAGGCGATGCGCTCAATCGCCAGGACGTCATCGCTGCCGCCCGTGGCTGCGCGGTGATCATCCATGGGGTGAACCCGCCGGGCTATCGCAATTGGGCCGAGCAGGTGCTGCCGATGATCGACAACACCATTGCAGCCGCCATCGCCGAGCGCGCGACCATCGTGTTGCCCGGCACGGTCTACAACTTCGGGCCGGATGCGTTCCCGGTGCTTTCCGAAGACTCACCCCAGCACCCGCTGACCCGCAAGGGCGCGATACGTGTGCAACTGGAGCAGCGCTTGCTTCAGTCTTCCCGCGAGGGCGCTCGTGTAGTGATCGTGCGTGCCGGGGATTTTTTCGGCGCCGGAGCGGCCAACAATTGGTTCTCCCAAGGCCTGGTCAAACCCGGTAAACCGGTGCGCGCGGTCAGCGCCCCAGGTGCGCCAGGCGTCGCCCACCAATGGGCCTACCTGCCGGATGTGGCGCGCACCATGCTCGAGTTGATTGAGCGCCGCGCCGCCCTCGACGCCTTTGCCTGCTTTCATATGGCCGGGCACGTGGACAGTGATGGCACGCAGATGAGCCAGGCGATCCAGCGCGTAGTGTTACGCAGGACGGGCCTGCAACCGCGTGTAGGCGTATTTCCCTGGTGGCTGTTGAAGTTGGCTGCGCCGTTTGTCGTGACCTTTCGCGAGATACAGGAGATGCGTTATCTGTGGCAAACCCCGTTGCGTATGGATAACCAACGCTTGCTTGCGGCCCTGGGCCACGAACCCCATACGCCGTTGGAGCACGCGGTGGAGGCCGCATTGACCAGCCTGGGCTGCCTGCCCACGCCGGCCTGATCAGGCGCACAGCCTAAAAGGTTGCCTGCCGACAAGCGTGGCCGTTATTGTGCTGAATCCTTTTAGTCCTACCTCCAGGGTTTCGTCACGATGAATGCACCGCGTAGCGCAGTCGGTCCGATCAAGGCCGTGATTTTCGATATGGACGGCTTGTTGCTGGATACCGAAGGCATCTACACCGAAGTGACGCAGATCATCGCCGAACGCTTCGGGCGTACCTATGACTGGGGGATCAAACAGCACATCATCGGGCGCGGGGCCCAGGACCTGGCCGACTACGTGGTCAAGGCGCTGGACCTGCCGATCACGGCGGCTGAGTTCCTCGAAATCCGTGAGCCGCTGATGAGCGAGCGTTTCCCCAGGGCGTTGGGCATGCCCGGCGCCGAAGCGTTGGTACGGCACCTGAACGCGCACAATATTCCGATTGCGGTGGGCACCAGTTCGTCGCGCAACTCCTTTGGCCACAAGACCACGCTGCACCGCGAATGGTTTGGCCTGTTCGGCACCATCGTCACGGCTGACGACCCGGAAGTCGGTGCCGCCAAACCTGCGCCGGACATCTTCCTCACCGCCGCGCGGCGCCTGGGCATCGCGCCGCAAGATTGCCTGGTGTTTGAAGACTCGCCGTTCGGCGTCACCGCAGCAAAGGCGGCCCGGATGACCGCCATCGCCGTGCCCGACGAAGCCATGGCCGACAGCAAGTACCACCACGCCGACCAGATCATCCGCAAACTCGCGGACTTCGACCTCGCCGCCTACGGCCTGCCGCCCATGTCCTGACCCGGTGCTTACAGGCGGTTATGCGCTGAAGCCACCGTCGATGGTCAGGCTGGCCCCAGTGATGTAACCCGCTTCCGGCCCGGCCAAGTAGGCCACAAAGCTGGCGATCTCCTCGACATGGCCATAACGGCCCACCGCCATCAACCCGATCAGGCTCTCGGCGAACTCACTGTTCGCCGGGTTCATGTCGGTGTCCACCGGCCCTGGCTGCACGTTGTTAATGGTGATGCCACGTGGCCCCAGGTCCCGCGCCAGGCCCTTGGTCAGGCCGACCAGCGCCGCCTTGCTCATCGCATACGGCCCGCCGCCGCCAAAGGGCATGCGTTCGGCGTTGGTGCTGCCGATGTTGATCACGCGGCCGCCTTCGCCCATGTGCTTGGCCGCTTCCTGAGTGGCGATGAATACGCTGCGCACGTTGATTGCCAGGGTCTGGTCGAAGTCCTCCAGTTTGAAGTCTTCCAGCGGCGCGATGGCCAGCACGCCGGCGTTGTTCACCAGGATATCCAGGCGCCCAAAGGCTTGGACCGTGGCGTTGACCGCGTTGCGAATCGCCGTGGCATCGGCGCTGTCGGCCTGAATCGCCAGGGCTTTGCCGCCGGCGCTGATCACGCTGTTCTGCAGTTCTGCGGCCTTGGCGGCGGAACTGACGTAGGTAAAGGCGACGGCCGCACCTTGCGCCGCAAGACGCTTGACGATGGCGGCGCCGATGCCGCGTGAACCGCCTTGAATCAAGGCGACTTTGCCGCTGAGGTTCTGGGTAGTCATGTTGATCTCCTCACTGTTCAAGGCGGGATGCCTTGTGGATGCAGCCGAGTATCGACCTCACCCGCCGCTGTCGGTAGACCCGGATTGCTATAGTCTGTGTAAACCAAAAGTTTAGAGTTGGCGGATATGGAGAGCTTCGGCAGTATCGAATGCTTTGTGCGCAGCGCCGAAGGCGGCAGCTTTGCCGAAGCGGCCCGGCGCTTGAGCCTGACCCCGGCGGCGGTGGGCAAAAGTGTCGCCAAGCTGGAAGCGCGCCTGGGGGTGCGGCTGTTCCAGCGCAGCACCCGGCGCCTGACCCTGACCGAAGCCGGCAAGCGGTTCCTCGCCGAAGTCAGCGACAGCCTCATCACCATTCAGAACGCCGTGGCCAACCTGGCCAGCGCCGAGGGGCGGCCGGTGGGGACGCTCAAGGTCAGCATGGGCACGGTGTTCGGTAATCGTTATGTCATGCCGTTGCTGGGGGAATTCGTCCGGCGTTTTCCGGATATCAGCCCGGATTGGCATTTTGACAACCGCCAGGTCGACCTGATCGGCCAGGGCTTCGATGCGGCCATCGGCGGTGGTTTTGAGCTGCCCCAGGGCGTGGTTGCACGCAAGCTGACGCCCGCGCACCGGGTGTTGGTGGCGTCAGCGGATTACCTGGCGCAACGCCCGCCGGTACTGGCGCCCGAGGATTTGGCGCGCTGCCTGGGCATCCTGATCCGCTCCCCGCAAACCGGCCGCGTGCGCTCCTGGCAACTGACCAGCCGCGAGCGCGAACAGCGTCCATTGGCGCTCAAGCCGCGCATGACCCTGAGCGACTCGGAGGCCGCCTGTTGCGCGAGTGCCCAGGGGATGGGCATTGCGCTGGTGAGCATGCCGATGGCAGTGCCGTTCCTCGACAGTGGCGCGGTGGTGCGGGTGCTGCCCGACTGGTACGTCGATGACGGCAACATCTCCCTCTACTACGCCGAACACAAACTGCTGCCCGGCAAGACCCGGGCGTTTGTCGACTTCATCCTCGAGCAGTTTTTAATCGCGGGACTGGCGCAGCGCTTCAGCGCGATTTGATCGCCGCGACCTGTTCTATCGGCTGCGCGGCCAGCCGATGACAGTCTTCGGCCGCGGGGTGGCGTAGGTCCTGACCTTCGACGTCGACAACCCCAATCGCACCAACCCTTCGGCAATCGTCACCGCCGCCGTTACCCCGTCCACCACCGGCACCCCGGTGCGCTGGCGAATGCGTTCGTCCAGCCCGGCCATGCCGCCGCATCCCAGGCAGATCACCTCGGCCTTGTCCTCGCGGATCGCCAGTTCCGCCTGCCGCACGATGGCCTCCATGGCCGCCAGCGGGTGTTCTTCCAGCTCCAGCACCGCCATGCCGCTGGCCCGCACCGAGGCGCAGCGTTGATACAGGCCGGCGAGTTTCAGGCGGTCCTCGATCAGCGGTACGGTGCGGTCCAGGGTGGTCACCACCGAGTAGGCGTGGCCGAGGAACATCGCGGTGGTGGCTGCCGCTTCGGTGATGTCCACTACCGGCACATTCAACAATTCCTGTAGGCCTTCGCGCCCATGTTCGCCATACCCGGCCTGGATCACCGCATCGAACGGCTGGTCGTAGGCCATCACGCGGTCCATCACCGCGATGGCCGCCAGGTAGCTCTCAAAATTGCCTTCCACCGATTCGGCGCCGAAGTACGGCGTGAGCCCGATAATCTCGGTGCCCGGCGAGGCCACGGACCGGGCTTGCTCGGCGATGGTCTGGGTGATGGATTCGGTGGTGTTGACGTTGACCACGAGGATACGCATGGAATGTCCTTTTTAATGACTGACGTTATCGACTGCAATGCTTTCACCGCTGACATCAGCGTAGAACGCTTGGCGCTTGGCGATCAGCCGGTACAACAGCCCTGCAATACCGGCGCCAAACAACCAGGAAAACGGCGAGACACTGGCAAACCCCGGCAACAGCGCCAGCAGGATGGCGATCACCGCCGCAGGAATAAATGCCGCCACCGCGCGCATATTCACGCCACGGCTGTAGTAATAAACGCCATTCGGGTCTTCGCTGTACAGTTGCGGCACGTCGACCTGGCTTTTACGGATCAGCCAGTAATCGACCATGATCACCCCGTACAACGGCCCGAGCAGCGCGCCCAGGCCGGAAAGGAAATACACGATCACCAGCGGGCTGTTGTAGAGGTTCCACGGCAGGATCAGCACCGCCACGGCCGCGCTGATCAACCCGGCGCGGCGGAAGTTCAGGTACTTGGGCGCCAGGTTGCTCAGCACAAAGGCCGGGGCGACGAAGTTGGCCATGATGTTCACCGCCACGGTGACGATCAGGAACGCCAGGCAGCCGAGTACCAGGAAGAACGTATTGGGGATCGCCGCGATGATCTCGGTCGGGCTTTCGATCACCCGGCCATTGAGCTGGAACTGCCCGCCGCAGAGCAACACGGTGATGGCGGCGAACACCAGGATGTTCACCGGCAGGCCCCAGAAGTTGCCGACCTGGATGGTCTTGCGGCACGGCGAAGAGCGCGCGAAGTCGCAGAAGTTGAGGATCAACGTACCGTAGATCGCCAGCCACAGCGCGCCGCCGGCAAAGATATTGCGCCACATCTCGCCACCGGTGAGCGGCTCGCGGATCGACCAGGCGATGTGGCCGTCGGCCTGGAAGTACATCCAACCGGCCAGCGAAGCGACGGTCAGCAAAATCACCGGCCCGGCGAAGCCTTCGTAGCGACGCACGGTTTCCATGCCGTAGGCCAGGATCACCAGTTGCACGAACCAGATCGTCACAAAGCACGCCCAGCCCAGGCTCGACAGGCCCAGGATCGAGTTGTGGTCATAGTCGGCAAACCCCGGATGAATCGCCGTCAGCAATACTCGGAACACCACCGAGGCCAGGTAGGTCTGGATACCAAACCAGGCAATCGCAATAACCGCACGGATCAAGGCCGGAATCTGTGCGCCGTGAATGCCGAAGCTGATGCGGCTGATCACCGGAAACGGCACCCCGGTCTTCTGCCCCATATAACCCGACAAGTTCATGAAGAAGTACACCAGCGCCGCGCCGATCCCCAGGGATAACAGAATCTGCCAGCCACCCAGGCCCAGCGCATATAAGCCAATGGCGAACGAGTAATTGGCGATGTTGTGTACGTCGTTGGTCCATAACGCAAAGATGCTGTAGCGCCCCCAGCGTCGGCCTTCGACCTTGGTCGGCGCCAGGTCCCGGTTGTGCAGGCGCGGGCTGAGTACCAGCGGGCCGGGACTCGCGGCCTCGGGGTTGAGGGCGGAGGAGGGCAGATCCAGTGCGAGGGTGTTCGAGAGGCGTGTACGCATTCCGGCAGGCTCCAGCACTGCTGCAGCAAAGCCGCAGCGGGAAAGTGTATGTATGTTTTGTATTTATTGTATACAAAGCGTACTTCACCTTAAGCCACATACGTGCCAGTTTTCGATCTATGAAAATCTTGGTTAATTTCGTTTTTATAGGTTCTATAAATAACTGACTGAATTCAAAGCGATATAAATTGACCGTTTGAACAGGTATTTATTTTTGACGGGGCAGAACCTCTGTTTAGAGGATAAACAGCGGCAGAGAGGAGATGTTACGTTTTGGTGCGAAGGTCGATGGATTGCACACATAAATGGCACCGATGGTTACATTTGTGTGTACATTTTTACGCTCGGCACAAAACAAATGTGGGAGGGGGCTTGCTCCCCCTCCCACATGGTTGACTGCGTCAGCGCTTAGGCCTTGCTGATGAGATTCCCGGCATGCAGCCCGCATTCCTTCTGCGTGGCTTCTTCCCACCACCAGCGGCCTTCGCGTTCGTGTTGGTTTGGCAACACCGGGCGGGTGCAGGGCTCGCAGCCGATGCTGATAAAACCGCGCTCGTGCAGGCTGTTGTACGGCAACTCCAGCATGCGGATATAACCCCAGATCTCTTCGCTGGTCATCTGCGCCAGTGGGTTGAACTTGTACAGGGTGCGCTCCGGGGTGGAGAAGGCCGTGTCGATTTCCAGCGCAGCCACTTGGCTGCGGGTGCCGGGGCTCTGATCGCGGCGCTGGCCGGTAGCCCAGGCGCGCACGCCGGAGAGCTTGCGGCGCAGCGGCTCGATCTTGCGCACGCCGCAGCATTCGCCATGGCCGTCTTTGTAGAAGCTGAACAAGCCTTTCTCTTTGACGAAGGGTTCCAGTTTGCTCTGGTCCGGCGAGATCAGCTCGATGTCGATCTTGTAGAACTCGCGCACCTGTTCGATGAAACGGTAGGTCTCCGGGTGCAGGCGGCCGGTGTCGAGGCTGAACACCTTGACGTTCTTGTTCAGCTTCCAGGCCATGTCCACCAGCACCACATCCTCGGCACCGCTGAAGGAAATCCACAGGTCATCGCCGAACTGGCTGAACGCCAGCTTGAGAATGTCCTGGGCAGATTTGTTGGCATAGGTCGTGGCGAGTTCAACGACATCGAAGGCTTGGTTCATCAGGACGGTTCCTACAGGTCAGTGGCGCTGAGCGCTCTATAGGAGAGTGATGGTATCAAAATCCGCCCTGCGTTGCGGCCGCCGCCTTGAATCGCTAGAGTTCGGCAGTCTTTTTGCTCGCTCGACTTGAACAATACAAATAGGAGTGTCTCGTGGAAATTGCCTGTCTCGACCTGGAAGGGGTATTGGTTCCGGAAATCTGGATCGCCTTCGCCGAAAAAACCGGTATTGAATCCCTGCGGGCGACCACCCGGGACATTCCCGACTACGACGTGCTGATGAAGCAACGCCTGCGCATCCTCGACGAACACGGGCTCAAGCTCGCCGATATCCAGGAAGTGATCGCTACCCTCAAGCCGCTGGACGGTGCCATCGAGTTCGTCAACTGGCTGCGCGAGCGCTTCCAGGTGGTGATTCTGTCGGACACCTTCTACGAATTCTCCCAGCCGCTGATGCGCCAGCTGGGGTTCCCGACCCTGTTGTGCCACCGCCTGATCACTGACGAAACCGACCGCGTGGTCAGCTACCAACTGCGCCAGAAAGACCCCAAGCGCCAGTCGGTGCTGTCGTTCAAGAGCCTGTACTACCGCGTGATCGCTGCCGGTGATTCGTACAACGACACCAGTATGCTGGGCGAGGCCGACCGCGGGATTCTGTTCCATGCGCCGGAGAATGTGATCCGCGAGTTCCCGCAGTTCCCGGCGGTGCATACGTTTGAAGAGCTGAAGAACGAGTTCATCAAGGCTTCGAACCGGCCGTTGAGCCTGTAAGTCGTTCCGCGCAACTGACGGCCCTATCGCGAGCAAGCCCGCTCCCACATTCGACCGCGTTTATCCTCTGGAAACGCGGTCGAATGTGGGCGCGGGCCTACAGCCGCTTGAGTTCTTAAGCCCCTGCCAGCAACCGCTCATACGGGATGCTCAAGCCTTCATGCAGGCGCTTGATCATCGACAGGCTCAGCTTGCGCTTGCGGTTGAGCACTTCGGACACCCGGCCGCTGGTGCCGATGAAGGCCTCCAGGTCGCGCGCCGTCATGCCGAGTTGCTCCATGCGAAAGCGGATGGCTTCCACCGGGTCCGACGGCGGCATCGGATAATGTTCGGCCTCATACTTTTCAATGAGGACCGCAAGAATTTCCAGCTCATCGCCCTCAGGCGAGCCGATTGGCGCTTCCCATATCTGTTCGACGCGTGCGAGCGCGGCGGTGAGGTCTTCTTGGGAATGTATGGGTTTGATGTTCATCACACGGTCTCCGCGTTGATCTGATCGTACTGTGCGTGGGTTCCCACGAAACGTATGAACCCAAGCTGACGCTGATAATTGATCGCCATGATCACTCGATACCGGTTGCCGCCCACGTTGAATACAACCCTGCTGCCTTTGAGGATGCTCGCGGTTCCGAGCTCCGCCTTGAGCGCTTGCGGCGTTGGGTATGCAGCCTTCTCCATATGGCGATACAACTCGACCAGCGGTGTTTTGGCGTCGATACAAGCTGGGTGGCTCTCCCAGAAGAGACGTAAGGCCGAGAACGCGATTATCCGCATGAGTCAGACCTCCCAATTTGGGAGATATTAGGCTCAGGCAAGTGCAGATGCAATCTTGGAAATATTTTCTGACGAGTAAGCAATCGCTTCATGTGATCCTTCACAGATGGCGGGTGGACGGTCGAAACCGCACGCTATCCTCCGGTTCACAGGCCGTCCACAGCGGTTCTGATTCAGGTTTTTTCTGCGCTCGGGCGCTACGTCCCGAAGCCAGGAAGGGCGCTGCGCTAGAGGCTTTCCAGCGTTTGTAACAACACCCGCACCTTGGTCAGCGACTCCTGATATTCCGCCTGCCATTGCGAGTCGGCGACGATCCCTCCGCCGCCCCAGCAGCACACCTGGCCGTCCTTGACCAGCAGGCTGCGGATGGCGATGGAGCTGTCCATCTCGCCACGCACGTCCAGGTACACCAGCGAGCCGCAGTACAGCCCGCGGCGGGTTGGCTCCAGTTCGTCGATGATCTGCATTGCGCGGATCTTCGGTGCGCCGGTGATGGAGCCGCCAGGGAAGCTGCCGGCGATCAGATCCAGGGCGTCCTTGTCGTCAGCCAATTCGCCGGTGACGCTGCTGACCAGGTGATGCACGTTGGGGTAGCTTTCCAGGCTGAACAACTCCGGTACTTTCACCGAGCCGGTGCGGCAGGTGCGCCCGAGGTCGTTGCGCAACAGATCGACGATCATCAGGTTCTCGGCACGATCCTTGGGGCTGGCCAGCAGTTCGGCGGCGTTGGCGGCGTCTTCTTCAGGCGTCAGGCCGCGCGGGCGGGTGCCTTTGATCGGGCGGGTTTCGACCTGGCGCTGGCTGATCCTGACGAAACGTTCCGGCGACAGGCTCAGTACCGCGCCGTCATCCGGCAGGCTCTGGAACCCGGAAAATGGCGTCGGGCAGGCTTCGCGCAAGGCGCAGTAGGCCGCCCACGGATCGCCGCTGCACGCTGCGCGAAAGCGCTGCGTGAAGTTGACCTGGTAGCAGTCGCCCGCGCGAATATAGTCGTGGATGCGGGCGATGGCCTGGGCGTAGGTCTGGGCGCTGATGTCGGGTGTCATGGGGCCATGGAGCTTGAAGTCGGCCGCTATCTCGGCACCTGGCTGGCTGAACAGCTTGATCAGTCGCTGCCGCTCGCCATCGGCCAGTGTCGGGTGAAACACCAACTGGCTGGTTTGCGCCTGGTGATCGCTGACCAGGGCCCAGGCGTACAGCCCAAAACGTGCGTCCGGCAGGTGCAGATCGTCCACCGCGCGGTGCGGCAACTGTTCCAGGTGCCGGCCGAAATCGTAGCTCAGGTAACCGATCAGGCCGCCGGCGAACGGCAACTCGTAGCCGGCCGGCAATGCAGCCTCACCCAACTGTGTAAGGTTTTCCCGCAGGCGTTGCAGGAACTCGCTGCCGCTCTCGTCAGGCCGCACCGCCAACGTCGCTTCGGGCCAGGCGCTGAGCAGGTCATAACGGCCCCGCTCGGCTGTCGGGCGGCCGCTGTCCAATAGCACCGCGCCAGGGGCATGGCGAATCGCCGCAAAATACTCGGCGGGGTTGGCCCGGTAGGGCAGTGGGTGTACGGAACAGGTCGACATGCGGGGTGGATCAGCTGATGGCGTGGGGGAGGGGATTGTAGACCCCTGTAGGATTTGGTCCTAGAGGGGATGTCGGGGATAGACAGATCGAAGGCTGGCTCAACCTTCGACGGCGGGGATGTGCCCGAACATGGCCTGCACGAATTTCACCCGTTCTTCCGGCGTTTCCGTCACGCCGGCAGCTTTCAGGGTTTCCAGTCGTGCCTCGACCGCGTGGGTGCGCAGGGTCAGGCCGCAGTCGTTGGCGATCTGGATATTCAGCCCCGGCCGCGCATTCAGTTCGAGGATCAGTGGGCCTTTTTCCTGGTCCAGCACCATGTCCACGCCGATGTAGCCCAGCCCGCACAGCTCATAGCAGCCGGCGGCGAGTTTCATGAAACCGTCCCAGTTGGGCAGTTGCACGCCATCCACCGCGTTGGTGGTGTCGGGGTGTTTGGCGATGATGTTGTTCAGCCAGGTGCCGCGCAGGGTCAGGCCGGTGGCCAGGTCGACGCCCACGCCGATCGCGCCCTGGTGCAGGTTGGCCTTGCCGCCGGACTGGCGGGTCGGCAAGCGCAGCATGGCCATCACCGGGTAGCCCATCAGCACGATGATGCGGATATCCGGCACGCCTTCGTAGCTGATGCTCTTGAAAATCTGGTCGGGCACCACGCGGTACTCGATCAGCGCGCGGTCGCGGTGGCCGCCCAGGGAGTACAGGCCGGTGAGGATGCTGGAAATCTGATGCTCGATTTCCTCATGGCTGATGATCTTGCCGGAGACCGTGCGATAACGCCCCTCAAAGCGGTCGGCGATGACGAGGATGCCGTCACCGCCAGCGCCCTGGGCCGGCTTGATCACGAAGTCGTTGCGTCCACCGATGATCTCGTCGAGCTTGTCGATTTCCTTCTCGGTGGAAATCACCCCGTACATTTCCGGCACATGGATGCCGGCCGCCAGCGCGCGTTCCTTGGTGATGATCTTGTCATCCACGATCGGGTACAGGCTGCGCTTGTTGTACTTGAGCACGTAGTCCGCATTACGCCGGTTGATGCCCATGATGCCCCGCGCTTCCAGGGCCTTCCAGGTCTTCCAGAAGCCGAACATTACGAGTCAGCCTTGAGGAAGGCTTTGAAGCGCACCAGCTCGGTCAGGCGGTAGCCGCGATAACGCCCCATGGCCAGCATGAAGCCCACCAGGATCAGCAGGATCGCCGGGAAGGTGAACACAAAGTAGACCAGCTCCGGCACGCTCATGATCAGGTGCGCCAGGGACGCCGCGAACAGCGTGCCGATCGCCACTTTCAGCGCATGGCTGGCGCCGCGTTCTTCCCAGGTGATCGACAGGCGTTCGATGGTCATGGTCAGAATCACCATCGGGAACAGCGCCACCGACAGCCCGCGCTCCAGCCCCAGTTTATGGCTGAACAGGCTGATGGCCGCGATCAGCACCACCACGAAGGTCAGCACCACCGACAGCCTCGGCAGCATCTGCAACTTCAGGTGTTCCAGGTACGAGCGTAGCGACAAGCCCAGCGCGGTGATGATCGTAAACAGCACAATCCCGAAGCCCAACTGAGTCTCGCGGAACGCCAGGGCGATCAGCACCGGGGTAAACGTGCCCAGGGTCTGCAGGCCGATCAGGTTGCGCAGGATCAGGATCACCAGCACGCCGATCGGGATCATCACCATGATCATGAAGGTCTGCTGGGTTTGCAGCGGCAGGCCGTACAGCGAGTATTCGAGGAAGTTGGCGTCGGTGTTTTCGTCGGTCAGCTTGGCCAGGCGGATCGCGTTCATTTCGCTGTTGTTCAGGCTGAAGGTGACCATGGCTTTCTTGCCGCCATCGACGGTGATCAGGTTTTCATCGCCGGTCCACCACAGCAGGCGGTCGGCGGGCAGGCCTGGTTCGCCGGTTTCCGGGTTGAAGTACAGCCAGTCATTGCCATTGAAGCTGCGCAGCCACAGTTCCGGGGTTTGCGGCTGGTCGGCGACGAGGCGGATGGTGTGGACCTTTTCCACCGGCACGTGGGCGATGGACAGCAGCAGTTCGACGATCTTGGCCTTGTGCGGTGTCGACGGGTCGCCCGCCAGCAGCAGCTTGACGTTGTCGTCGTTGAGGTTGTTGGTGCGCTTGATGGCTTCGGTAATAAAGGTTTCCACATCGGCCGAGTGCTGGCGGATCGGCGCGAGCAGGGCTTCGGCGGCGATTTTTTCCGGGCCTTCCACGGCGATGCTGTCGCGGAAGGTCGGGCCCTTGATCTTGACCTTTTCACCGCTGTAACGCTTGGTCAGCACCAGGCGGTAATACAGGGTCTGCTTGCCCTTGGCCCGGCGCGCCGACCAGGTGACCTTGCGGTTGCCATCGATGCGGTTGACGCTGACCCCGTAGTTATTCGAGATGAAACTCTCATTGAGGCTGACGAAGTCGCGGCTCAGGGGCGGCACGAACATCTGGATCTTCACCGGGTCTTTCGGGTTGGCGACGAACTCGACCTTGGCGTCGATGTTCCACAAGTCGTCGGTGGCGTCCTCGGTGACGGGAATGCCCAGCACGAAGATCTGGTAGGCGGTGACCGAAATACCCAGCACCACCAGGAGGGTGATGAGGATTTTCAGGTGCAGGGTCAGAGAGCGCATTCGGTTTACTCGGCGGTATGAGCGTCGGCGGCGCAGGCAGGTTTGCCCGCTGCATATTTAAGACTGGGGTCGACCAGCGCATCAAAGCGTTTCAGCGCTTCGGAGCCGATCAGCAGCGGGTATTGGAAAGCGCTGCGGTCAGTCAAGTTCACTTCGATGCTGCGTAAAGCGCTGCCCATGCAGATATCCAGGGCAATCACCGGACGGGCGGTGTAGTTCTTGTCCTCATCGGGGTCGTAGTCACCGGCGCGGCGCTTGATCTTGCTGACGCGGGCCAGTGGGCGTTCGATGGGGTGGGAATGGGCAGTGTCGATGGCCAGGTAGAAGCGTACCCAGGATTCGCCGTTGCGCTTGAAGCGTTTGATATCGCGGGCGCTCAACGAGGCGGTCTTGGCGCCGGTGTCGAGTTTGGCCGCCACTTCCAGGTCGATATCCGCCAGCTTGGCGTATTCGTTGAGGCCATACACGGTCTTCTCGGCGGCAGCGCATAGCCCCGGCATAAGTCCTGGTATGAACAGTAGGCAAAACAATCGGGGGAAGGGCTTGAGTCTCATAAATCCTGAGGCGGTGCAGTGCGATGTTCAATTCAAGGCGACTGGCATTGCTGCGCAAGCTCCCTCGTGCGCCGTTTCATCAAGAGATGTCAGGCAAAAGCGGCGTCTATTCTAACATGATGCTTTTTTGGCGCCAGCGCTGGCAGGCGGCCATGCCCTTGTTGCTTACAACGGCGGTTATTAGACGATTGTCGACAATGTTGATTTATTCTTTGACTAAGTAGGGCTTATTGGCTAGTTTTTGCGGCATTGCTTTTAAAGGTGTCGACAATATGCTGGATCAATCGGAAGCTCCGGTGGTCTCCCCGGAAGAATCCCAGACAATGTCGGAGAACGTCTTTAGGCGTATACAGGCCGCTATCGTCAAAGGCGAGATCGCCCCCGGCAGCAAGATCTCCGAGCCGGAACTGGCGCGCACCTATGGCATCAGCCGCGGCCCGTTGCGTGAGGCGATCCACCGTCTCGAAGGCCAGCGCCTGCTGGTGCGCGTGCCCCATGTGGGCGCTCGCGTGGTGTCGTTGAGCCACGCGGAACTGATCGAACTCTATGAAATCCGCGAATCCCTCGAAGGCATGGCGTGCCGCCTGGCCGCCGAGCGCATGACCGATGCGGAGATCGAAGAACTGCGCCAGGTGCTGCACACCCACGAACGGGATGCGGCGTTCCAGGCGGGTGTCGGCTATTACCAGCAGGAAGGCGACTTCGACTTTCATTACCGGATCATCCAGGGTGCGGGCAACCGCACCTTGACCCAAATGCTCTGCGGCGAGCTGTACCAGTTGGTGCGTATGTACCGCATCCAGTTCTCCGCGACCCCCAATCGTCCACGCCAGGCCTTTGCCGAGCATCACCGTATTCTTGACGCGATCGCCGATCGCGACGGTGAACTGGCCGAGTTGTTGATGCGTCGTCACATCGGCGCCTCCAAACGCAATATCGCCCGCCACTTCCCAGGCGGTGCTCCCCAGACAGCCACTCAGCGAGGTGAGTCATGAGTTCCAATAACAACCGCACTCCAGGCCAGCGTTTCCGTGACGCGGTCGCCAGCGAACACCCATTGCAGGTGGTCGGCACGATCAATGCCAACCACGCACTGCTGGCCAAGCGCGCCGGTTTCAAGGCGATCTACCTGTCGGGTGGCGGGGTGGCCGCGGGCTCCCTCGGCGTGCCGGACCTGGGCATCACCGGCCTCGATGACGTGCTGACCGACGTGCGCCGCATCACCGACGTGTGCGACCTGCCGCTGCTGGTGGACGTGGACACCGGTTTCGGCTCCTCGGCGTTCAACGTGGCACGCACCGTCAAGTCGATGATCAAGTTCGGTGCCGCGGCCATCCATATCGAAGACCAGGTCGGCGCCAAGCGCTGCGGTCATCGCCCGAACAAAGAAATCGTGTCCCAGCAGGAAATGGTCGACCGCATCAAGGCCGCCGTGGATGCGCGCACCGATGACAGCTTCGTGATCATGGCGCGTACCGATGCGCTGGCCGTCGAAGGCCTGGAATCCGCCCTGGACCGCGCCGCCGCCTGCATCGAGGCCGGCGCCGACATGGTGTTCCCGGAAGCCATCACCGAGCTGGACATGTACAAGCTGTTCGCGTCAAAGGTAAAGGCGCCGATCCTGGCTAACATTACCGAGTTCGGTGCAACCCCGTTGTACACCGTCGATCAACTGAAATCTGCCGATGTTTCCATCGTGCTGTACCCGCTCTCGGCCTTCCGCGCCATGAACAAGGCCGCCGAAAACGTCTACACCGCGATCCGTCGCGACGGCACCCAACAGAACGTGATCGACACCATGCAAACCCGCATGGAGCTTTACGATCGCATCGACTACCACACCTTCGAGCAGAAGCTCGACGCGCTGTTCGCCGCCAAGAAGTAACGAACGCGCCTCCCGGATAACTACAAAATTGGAGAGTAACCATGGCTGAAGCAAAAGTACTGAGCGGCGCTGGCCTGCGTGGCCAGGTGGCCGGGCAGACCGCACTGTCCACCGTGGGCCAGGCCGGTGCCGGCCTGACCTATCGCGGCTACGACGTGCGCGAACTGGCCGCTGATGCGCAGTTCGAAGAAGTCGCCTACCTGCTGCTGTACGGCGAATTGCCGACCAAGACCGAACTGGCTGCCTACAGCGCCAAGCTGAGCAAGCTGCGTGACCTGCCCCAGGCGCTCAAGGAAGTGCTCGAGCGCATCCCGGCCGACGCCCACCCGATGGACGTGATGCGTACCGGTTGCTCGTTCCTCGGCAATCTCGAGCCGGAGCAGGACTTCAGCGTACAGCGCGATGTCACCGACCGTCTGCTCGCTGCCTTCCCGGCGATCATGTGCTACTGGTACCGCTTCAGCCATGACGGCAAACGCATCGACTGTGTGACCGACGAACCTTCCATCGGCGGTCACTTCCTGCACCTGCTGCACGGCAAGGCGCCGAGCGAGTTGCACGTCAAAGTGATGAACGTGTCGCTGATCCTGTACGCCGAGCACGAATTCAACGCGTCGACCTTTACCGCGCGTGTCTGTGCGTCGACCCTGTCTGACTTGTATTCGTGCATCACCGCCGCCATCGGTTCGCTGCGCGGCCCGCTGCACGGCGGCGCCAACGAAGCGGCGATGGAAATGATCGAGCGCTTCTTGTCGGCCGAGGACGCCGTCGACGGCACCCTCGCCATGCTGGCGCGCAAGGACAAGATCATGGGCTTCGGTCACGCGATCTACAAAGACAGCGACCCGCGTAATGAAGTGATCAAGGGCTGGTCGAAACTGCTCGCCGAAGAAGTGGACGACAAAGTGTTGTTCCCGGTCTCCGAAGCCATCGACAAGGTCATGTGGGAGCAGAAGAAGTTGTTCCCCAACGCCGACTTCTACCATGCCTCGGCGTACCACTTCATGGGCATCCCTACCAAGCTGTTCACCCCGATCTTCGTGTGCTCGCGCCTCACCGGCTGGGCCGCGCATGTGTTCGAACAGCGCGCCAACAACCGCATCATCCGTCCAAGCGCTGAGTACATCGGCGTCGAACAGCGCAAGTTCGTGCCAATCGAACGTCGCTGAAGGCCGACGATTCCAGGATTGAAATGAGGTCAAAAGGTGGGAGGGGGCTTGCCCCCTCCCACATTTGAATCGCATTTCAAATCTGGATCAGTGGGTTCCTTTTGTAATCACCGTGACCGAGTCCTGACGATGAACACTGAATTTCGCAAATCGCTCCCCGGCAGCCGCCTCGATTACTTCGACGCCCGCGCGGCTGTCGATGCAATCACCCCCGGCGCCTACGCCACCTTGCCTTACACCTCCCGCGTACTCGCGGAAAACCTGGTGCGTCGTTGCGACCCGGCCACCCTCAACGCTTCCCTGAGCCAACTGATCGAGCGCAAGCGCGACCTCGACTTCCCTTGGTTCCCGGCGCGGGTGGTGTGCCATGACATCCTCGGCCAGACCGCCCTGGTCGACCTCGCCGGCCTGCGCGATGCCATCGCCCTGCAAGGCGGCGACCCGGCCCAGGTCAACCCGGTGGTGCCGACCCAACTGATCGTCGACCACTCCCTGGCCGTCGAAGCCGGTGGTTTCGACCCGGACGCGTTCGAGAAAAACCGCGCCATCGAAGACCGCCGCAACGAAGACCGCTTCCACTTTATCGAGTGGACCAAAAAAGCCTTCAAGAACGTCGACGTGATCCCGCCGGGCAACGGCATCATGCACCAGATCAACCTGGAGAAAATGTCTCCGGTGATCCAGGTGCGTGACGGCGTGGCGTTCCCCGACACCTGCGTCGGCACCGACAGCCACACCCCGCACGTGGATGCCCTCGGCGTGATCGCCATCGGCGTCGGCGGCCTCGAAGCCGAGAGCGTGATGCTCGGCCGCGCCTCGTGGATGCGCCTGCCGGAAAGCGTCGGCGTGGAGCTGACGGGCAAGCTGCAACCCGGTATCACCGCCACCGACATGGTGCTGGCGCTGACCGAGTTCCTGCGTCAACAGAAAGTGGTGGGCGCATGGCTCGAGTTCTTCGGCGAAGGTGCATCGGCACTGACCCTGGGCGACCGCGCGACCATCTCCAACATGGCCCCGGAATACGGCGCCACCGCGGCGATGTTCTACATCGACCCGCAGACCATCGCCTACCTGAAACTCACTGGCCGTGAAGACGCACAAGTCGCCCTGGTCGAGCAGTACGCTCGCCAGACCGGCCTGTGGGCCGACGACCTCAAGGGCGCGAAATACGAGCGCGGCTTGACCTTCGACCTGTCCAGCGTCGTGCGCAACATGGCCGGCCCGAGCAACCCGCACGCCCGTGTCGCCACCAGCGACCTCGCCGCCAAAGGCATCTCCGGCCAGTGGGAAGAAGTACCGGGGCAAATGCCCGACGGTGCGGTCATCATTGCCGCGATCACCAGTTGCACCAACACCAGCAACCCGCGCAACGTGATCGCCGCCGGCCTCCTGGCGCGCAACGCCAACAAGCTGGGGCTGAGCCGCAAGCCGTGGGTCAAGTCGTCCCTGGCGCCCGGTTCGAAAACCGTGGCCATGTACCTCGAAGAAGCCGGCCTTGGGCACGAACTGGAAAAACTCGGTTTCGGCGTGGTGGCCTTCGCCTGCACCACCTGCAACGGTATGTCCGGTGCGCTCGACCCGGTGATCCAGCAAGAGATCATTGACCGCGACTTGTACGCCACCGCCGTGTTGTCGGGTAACCGCAACTTCGACGGGCGTATCCACCCGTATGCCAAGCAAGCGTTCCTGGCTTCGCCGCCGCTGGTGGTGGCCTATGCGATTGCCGGCACCATCCGTTTCGACATCGAGAAGGACGTACTGGGCCTCGACGCCAACGGCAAGGAAATCCGTCTGAAAGACATCTGGCCGAGCGACGAAGAAATCGACGCGGTGGTCAAGGCGTCGGTCAAGCCAGAGCAGTTCCGCAAAGTGTATATCCCGATGTTCGCGATCCACGAAGACACCGGCCCGAAAGTCGCGCCGTTGTATGAGTGGCGCCCGCAAAGCACCTATATCCGCCGTCCGCCGTACTGGGAAGGTGCGCTGGCCGGTGCGCGGCCGCTCAAGGGTATGCGCCCGCTGGCAGTGCTGCCGGACAACATCACCACCGACCACCTGTCGCCGTCCAACGCGATCATGCTCGACAGCGCCGCCGGCGAATACCTGGCGAAAATGGGCCTGCCGGAAGTCGACTTCAACTCCTACGCGACCCACCGCGGCGACCACCTGACCGCGCAACGCGCGACCTTCGCCAACCCGAAACTGTTCAACGAAATGGTCGTCGAGAACGGCAAGGTCAAGCAGGGTTCCCTGGCGCGCATCGAGCCGGAAGGCAAGGTCACACGCATGTGGGAAGCCATCGAAACCTACATGGAGCGCAAGCAGCCGCTGATCATCATCGCCGGCGCCGACTACGGTCAGGGTTCGTCCCGCGACTGGGCGGCCAAGGGCGTGCGCCTGGCGGGTGTGGAAGCGATTGCCGCCGAAGGTTTCGAACGCATTCACCGCACCAACCTGGTGGGCATGGGCGTGTTGCCGCTGGAGTTCCTGCCGGGCACCGACCGTCACACGTTGAAGATCGACGGCAGCGAAACCTATGACGTGGTCGGCGAACGCACCCCGCGCGCGCAGTTGACCCTGGTGATCAACCGCAAGAATGGCGAACGTGTCGAAGTGCCGGTGACCTGCCGCCTGGACACCGCTGAAGAAGTGTCGATCTACGAGGCGGGCGGCGTGTTGCAACGTTTTGCCCAGGACTTCCTGGAATCGGCGGCGACCGCCTGAAGAGGATAACCATGTCACACGTACCGCAAATCAAGATCCCCGCCACCTACATGCGAGGCGGCACCAGCAAGGGTGTGTTTTTCAGCGTCCAGGACCTGCCCGAGTCGGCGCAGGTCCCGGGTGCCGCACGCGATGCCCTGCTGTTGCGGGTGATCGGCAGCCCCGATCCCTATGACAAACAGATCGACGGCATGGGCGGCGCCACGTCGAGCACCAGCAAAACCGTGATCCTGGCCAAGAGCAGCCGCGCCGAGCATGACGTGGACTACCTGTTCGGCCAGGTCGCCATCGACAAACCGTTCGTCGACTGGAGCGGCAACTGCGGCAACCTGTCGGCGGCGGTGGGTTCCTTCGCCATCAGCGCGGGCCTGGTCGACCCGGCCCGCGTGCCGCGCAACGGCGTGGCCGTGGTGCGGATCTGGCAGGCCAATATCGGCAAGACCATCATCGCCCACGTACCGATCACCGACGGCGCGGTGCAGGAAACCGGCGACTTCGAACTGGACGGCGTGACCTTCCCGGCCGCCGAAGTGCAGTTGGAGTTCCTGGACCCGGCCGCTGAAGAAGAGGGCGGCGGTGGTTCGATGTTCCCCACCGGCAACCTGATCGATGACCTGGAGGTGCCGGGCGTCGGCACCTTCAAGGCCACGCTGATCAACGCGGGTATCCCGACGATCTTCATCAACGCGCAAGACCTGGGCTATACCGGTACCGAGCTGCAAGGCGCGATCAACGGCGACCCGAAAGCCCTGGCGATGTTCGAGACGGTGCGGGCCTATGGCGCGTTGCGCATGGGCCTGATCAAGCATCTGGACGAAGCCGCCCAGCGTCAGCACACGCCAAAGGTGGCCTTCGTGGCACCGCCTGCGGACTACGTGGCTTCCAGCGGCAAGGCGATCAAGGCCGGCGATATCGACCTGCTGGTGCGTGCCTTGTCCATGGGCAAGTTGCACCACGCGATGATGGGCACCGCAGCGGTGGCGATCGGCACGGCGGCGGCGATTTCCGGGACCTTGGTCAACCTCGCGGCGGGCGGCGTGGAACGCAACGCGGTGCGCTTCGGGCATCCGTCCGGCACCTTGCGGGTCGGCGCTGAAGCCACCCAGGTCAACGGCGAATGGGTGGTGAAGAAGGCCATCATGAGCCGTAGCGCGCGGGTGTTGATGGAAGGCTTTGTACGCGTCCCAGGCGACGCGTTCTAAGGCTCGATACACATCCAATGTGGGAGGGGGCTTGCCCCCGATAGCGGTGTACCAGTCGACACATTCATTGACTGACCCACCGTCATCGGGGGCAAGCCCCCTCCCACAAGGGATCTCTATTCCAAGGCAGGCATCGAAGATCTGCTTCCAGTAACCGTGAGCCCGAGGACTGCCCCCCCACCCACTTTGGAGAACAGCCATGAGCGCCAACGTCGACCAGAACACCCGCCCCGACTACGACCAGGTTTTGCAGGACATCGCTGACGGCGGGCGGCGCTGAAGCCACCCAAGTCAACGGCGAATGGGTGGTGAAGAAGGCCATCATTAGCCGTAGCGCGCGGGTGTTGATGGAAGGCTTTGTACGCGTCCCAGGCGACGCGTTCTAAGGCTCGATACACATCCAATGTGGGAGGGGGCTTGCCCCCGATAGCGGTGTACCAGTCGACACATTCATTGACTGACCCACCGTCATCGGGGGCAAGCCCCCTCCCACAAGGGATCTCTATTCCAAGGCAGGCATCGAAGATCGGCTTTCAGTAACCGTGAGCCCGAGGACTGACCCCCCACCCACTTTGGAGAACAGCCATGAGCGCCAACGTCGACCAGAACACCCGCCCCGACTACGACCAGGTTTTGCAGGACATCGCTGACTACGTCCTCAACTACCGGATCGACTCCCCAGCCGCGCTGGACACTGCGCGCAACTGCCTGATGGATACCCTCGGTTGCGGCCTGCTGGCGCTGCGGTTCCCGGAATGCACCAAGCACCTGGGGCCGCTGGTCGAGGGTACGGTGGTGCCGTTCGGCGCGCGGGTGCCGGGCACGTCGTTCCGGCTCGACCCGGTCAAGGCCGCCTGGGACATCGGCTGCATCGTGCGCTGGCTCGACTACAACGACACCTGGCTCGCCGCCGAATGGGGCCACCCCTCGGATAACCTCGGCGGCATCCTCGCCGTGGCCGATCACCTCTCGCAACGACGCGTGGCCAATGGCGACGCGCCGCTGACCGTGCGCGCAGTGCTGGAAGCGATGATCATGGCCCACGAGATCCAGGGTGTGATTGCCCTGGAAAACGCCTTCAACCGTGTCGGTCTCGACCATGTGCTGCTGGTGAAAGTCGCCTCGACGGCGGTCACCGCCAAGCTGATGGGCGCCAACCGCGAGCAACTGCTGTCGGCGCTGTCCCACGCCTTTGTCGACGGTCAGGCATTGCGCACCTATCGGCACGCACCGAATGCCGGTTCGCGCAAATCCTGGGCGGCGGGCGATGCCTCCAGTCGCGGTGTGCGGTTGGCAGACATCGCGCTGCGCGGCGAGATGGGTATTCCCGGGGTGTTGAGCGCACCGCAATGGGGCTTCTACGACGTGCTGTTCAGCCACACCAACAAAGACCTGGCGCTCAAGCCCGAAGGCAAGCGCACCTTCAGCCTGTCCCAACCCTACGGCACCTATGTGATGGAAAACGTGCTGTTCAAGATCAGCTTTCCCGCCGAGTTCCACGCGCAAACCGCCTGCGAAGCTGCGGTGACCTTGCACCCGCAGGTTGTGGATCGCCTGCACGACATCGAACGCATCGTGATCACTACCCATGAGTCGGCGATTCGGATCATTTCCAAGGTCGGCCCATTGGCCAATGCGGCCGACCGCGATCACTGCCTGCAATACATGACCGCCGTGCCGCTGGCCTTCGGCACGCTGGTGGCCGAGCAGTACGAAGATGAGTTCCACGCTGTGCACCCGATCATCGACGAGCTGCGCGAAAAGATGGTGATCGTCGAAGAGCCCCGCTACAGCCGCGAATACCTGGAGGCGGACAAACGTTCCATCGCCAACGCGGTGCAGGTGTTCTTCAACGATGGCACCCACACCGAGCAGGTCGCGGTGGAGTACCCGATTGGGCATCGTCGGCGCCGGGTGGACGGTATTCCGTTGCTGGAAGACAAGTTCAAGGCCAACCTGGCGACGCGCTTTACGGCCCAGCGCAGTGCCGAGATTTTTGCGTTGTGCAAGGATCAGGCGCGGCTTGAAGCCACGCCGGTGAATCGCTTTGTGGATTTATGGGTGATATGAACGCGCCGTGGTTGCGCACGCTCGCGAAGGGCAGGTTTTGACACAGACATACTTTGCGATTGATGCGTCCTACATCTTCGGAACCGTTTTCAGATAGAAGCCAATCAGGTGTCAGATGCCCTGCAGGCGCGGGTCATCTGGCAAGCGATGCTTGTGGATCAAACACCTGAATCTGAAAAGGCCCTTTTATGAATAGCGTAAACAATCGCCCGCCAATGCCCAACACCGTCGGCTATGACATGTCGCCGAACGCCAGGCTCCGTCGCGCCGACGAGAGCCTCAGAGTACCTGACAGTCCTCTGGCCAAGGCGTCGTCTGCGGCAAAAAACGCGGTACCCGCTCATCTGGAACACCTCTCTGGCCAGAACAAACAGTTGGCCGAAAAATATGATCAGATGGTCGCCAAGTTAACGCCGCAAATCATGAAGCTTCAGGAGCAAGTGAACCAGCTTGCGCAGCACCCCAAGGTGAAGGCAGCGTCTGGAAAAGAGGCGGCACCGTCGAACCCCAGTACTCGTGGTGATCCTGCGGCGAAGCAGAACGGCACGTCGCCTGAAGCGCGCGGCCGTATGGACAATACACAAGGGGCCGGGCGGGATGCTCCTCCCTCCCTTGAGCGCTTGACTGCCGAAAATAAGCAACTGGGCGATAGGCTCAATAAGTTGGAGTCCGGTTTCAATTCGGTCGTTAAAGGGCTTCAAGACCAGATCGGTGATTTGAGTAAGAGGTTGGGCGCGGATACTCCCCAGACCCGGATGCCTCCCGCAGCGCAGGGGCAGGGGCAGGGTCAGGGTCAGGGTCAGGCCAATCAGGGAGCTTCTTCCGGTCAGGGCAAGCAAGGCGCAGCGCAGGGTCAGGGTCAGGCCAATCAGGGTGCTTCTTCCGGTCAAGGCAAGCAAGGCGCGGCGCAGGGTCAGGGTCAGGCCAATCAGGGTGCTTCTTCCGGCCAGGGCAAGCAAGGCGCAGCGCAGGGTCAGGGTCAGGGTCAGGGGCAGGCCAATCAGGGTGCTTCTTCCGGTCAAGGCAAGCAAGGTGCGGCGCAGGGTCAGGGTCAGGGTCAGGCCAATCAGGGGGCTTCTTCGGGCCAAGGCAAGCAAGGCGCGGCGCAGTCCAACGAAAGCAACCCGTCGGCCCGGTCCGATGAATCAAACCAGGCGCCTCGTACCCTCGAGGATCTCGCACGCGACAATGAGCAACTTCGCTCGCGCATCGACCAGATGATGGCTGAATTTTCCAAGGTGATTTCCGAGCTGCAGAAGCAAATCGAGCAGCTGAATAACCAGATCAAAGCGCTGAAGGGTTAAGTTCAGCGATAGAAAAACGGGTCAATGTGGGGCGGTAAGCCCGCACCTGCATCGACCCCGCTCTGCTGAACATTCATTCAAAGCGCAAAATAACCCGACGGTTATGCTTGCTCTTCTTCTCGATCTTCTCGCAAAACACCCGGCCGATTTCTTCGGTGTTGATCACATGGGTGCCGCCGCATGGCTGGATATCGATTCCGGCAATTTCAATTACGCGCACCGAGCCCTGGATCACGGGCGGAGCTACCGCTTGGGTGCGGGTGATCTGCAGCAGGGTTGCGTACTCCGACGCGGGCATCGACAGGGTTTTCACCTGATGAGCCTGTTCGATCAGTGCGTTGATATCGCGGGTGATGCTGTCTTTGTCCAGGGTCATTTCCGGCAGGTCGAAATCCAGTCGCCCTTTGTCGGCGCTGATGCTGCAGCCGGTGACCGGGGCGTCGATGAGCGAACACAGCAGGTGCAGGCAGGTGTGCATTTTCATGTGCTGGTAGCGCCGCTCCCAATCGAGGCTGGCATCCACCTGGACCCCGGCGCTCAACTGCTCGGGACAGTGTTCCACCTGGTGCCAGATGATCGAGCGCTGCACCGGGTCGCGCACCGTGCCGAGGATGTCCACGCGCGTGCCGTCGTCCAGGGTGAAGTGGCCGCTGTCGCCGGGTTGCCCGCCGCCGGTAGGGTAGAACAGCGTGTGCTCCAGGGCGATGCCGTGTTCGCTGACGGCAATCACCCGGGCGCTGAAGGCGTTCTGGTAGGGCGCGCTGTCAAACAGCGCCAGGGTTTCCATGGTGTGCACAGACATGTTCAACCTCCGACAATCAATGGGCTGGCTTGCAGCAGGTGACGCACCATTGCGCTCAAGCCAGGGGGGGAAAGCAGGGTGATTTCAAATTCCGGCCCGCAGACTTTCAGGTTCAGCGGCAGGCGTGGCAGGCGGTCGCCCATTTCGATGTGGCGCAGGCGAAATTGCAGGTGATGGCGTTCTTTCACCGTGGGTTCGAGCATCAGCCCCTGCAACGGGTGAAAGTCGGCGTCCAGCACCGTGACCTTGTGGTTGGCGTTGATCTCGCCGACCACGTGCAGGCGCTCATCGAGAGCGAAGGCGCCGAGGTAGCTGCTGTGCTCCGATTCGTCGTTCTTTTGCAATTGGATCTGGTTGACCACCTTGACCTTGGTCCCCGCCGGTACGTCCTGGGTGATCACGCACGCTGGGCTGATGAACACGTTGTCGCCGATCTGCACGTAGCCCAGCACGCGAGCGCCGGAGCCGATTTCGACGTTGTTGCCCAGGCGCGGGTGGCGCTTGCCGTCGGGGTTGTTGGCGATGCCGCGAGCGCCGAGGGTCACGCCGCAGAGGATGTAGCAGTCGTTGCCGATCTCGCAGGTTTCACCGATCACCGTGCCGTAGCCATGGTCGAGCACAAAGCGCCGACCGATGCGCGCTGCCGGGTGAATCTCCGCGCCGGAGAGGATCTTGCCCTGGTTGCTGAGCTTGAGGGCAATGCGCGAAAACATCCCGTTGGTCTGGTCGGGAAAATGCCACACCCGGTGCGCCAGCCGGTAGAACAGCACCGCCTTGAACGAGGCATAGGATTCCAGGATCAACTCGCCGCGTCCGCGCGACGCCGGGTCGCGGTAGGCGTAGGCAATCAGGTCCTCGGCCACCGCCTGGGCGGCGCTCTGGACCAACGGCGCCAAGTGCGGCTCCAGCTGCTTCATCTGCGTGGGCGTCAGGGTCTTGATGAGGTGGGTAAGCAATTCATCGTGCAGATGTTGCATGTCGATAAAGCCGCCCATGGAGGCACCCCCGCATTCTGGATGGTTGGATAACCGGTTATTCGAAACTGGGCAGGTAGCTGTCGGCATTGTCGTAGACCATGGTCAACACCACCGTTTCGGGCGGTAACTCCGGGGCGAGCTTGGCGATGGCCACCATATTGGCGGCCGAGGACAGGCCCAGGCTGATGGCATCGGTACGCATGATGCGTTTCATCATGTCGAGGCATTCCATGCGCGACACCTTGAGCATGCCGTCCAGCACGTCCAGGTTGAGGATGCTCGGGATCAAGCCGATCGACAGGCCCTGGATATGGTGGGGGGCGTGCTGGTTTTTCAGCAGGTCGCATTCCTCCGGTTCCACGCCCATCACGCGCAGGGCCGGCCAGGCGGCCTTGAGGGTTTCGCCGATGCCGGTGATATGGCCGCCGGTGCCGATGCCGCTGACGAAGTAATCCACGCGCTGCTCACCGAAGGCGCTGAGGATCTCCGGCGCGGTGGTGTCGCGGTGGGTCTGCGGGTTGGCGCCGTTGCGTTGCTGGTTGAGCATCACGTAGCTGGGGTTTTCCAGTTGCAACTCCATGCATTTCTCGCCATGGGAATTGTTGCCGAGGCGGCTGTCCGACAGCACCACCTTGGCGCCATACAGGCGCAGCAGTTTCTGCTTTTCGGGGCTGTAGTTATCCGGGATCACCAGCACCACTTTGTAGCCGAGCACGTTGCCAGCCATCACCAGGCCAATGCCGGTGTTGCCGCCGCTGGGTTCGATAATGGTTTGCCCGGAGTCGCGCATCAGCACGCCGCGACGCTCGGCGTCGAGGATCATGCCCAAGGCGATGCGCGCCTTGTGGCTGCCGCCGGGGTTGAGCGATTCCAGTTTGGCGTAGACCTCGATGCCGAGGTCTTCGGAAAACTGCGCCAGGCGCACGATCGGTGTGTGGCCGATGGCGTCGAGAATTGAGTTATGCAACATCAGGTCGTTACCCAGGGCCGTGATCAGTACAAAGGCATATCGGGTTCGACGTCGCGAACCCAATGTTTCATGCCGCCTTGCAGAACTTTGGTGTTGGCGAAGCCGGCCGCCAGCAGGGTGCTGGCCGCTTGCTCGGCGCGGGTTCCGGCGTAGCAGATCAGGTAGTGGGTGTTGTCTCGGCTGAGACTGTCGAGCTGACCGTCCAGTTCAGCGAGGGGGATATGCACCACGCCCGGCAACTTGCAGACCTCCAGTTCGCTGGCGTCGCGCACGTCCAGCAGTACGTCGGCGCTGCTGTGGCGTTCGAGCAGTTGTTTGAGTACCCGCGGCTTGATGTAGCGCTCTTCGGCCAGGCTGGGCTTGCTCGGTACGGCGTCGGCGCAGACTGTCGGCGCGAGGGGTGCGCTGTGGCGCAGTTCCGAACAGCACGGGCAGTCGGCGCGGCGCTTGAAGCGGATCTCGCTGAATTTCATCGCCAGCGCATCGAAGCGCATCAAGCGGCCGGACAAGGGTTCGCCGATGCCGATCAGCAACTTGATCGCCTCGGTCGCCTGGATCATCCCGACTACCCCCGGCAGCACGCCGATCACTCCGCCAGCGCTGCAATTGGGCGCCAGTTCCGCTGGTGGTGCCTTGGGGAACAGGCAGCGGTAGCAGGGCCCGCCTTTGTAATTGAGCACGCTGATCTGCCCGTCGAAACGGTAGATGGCGCCGAACACCAGGGGTTTGCCCAACTGCACGCAGGCGTCGTTGACCAGGTAGCGCGTGTCGAAATTGTCGGTGCCGTCGATCACCAGGTCGTAGGCGCCGACCAGTTCCAGGGCGTTGTCGGCGGTCAGCGCGGTGTCGTGGGCATTGATCTGGATGTGGCTGTTGAGGTCTTGCAAGCGTTGCTTGGCGGACGCGACCTTGGACATGCCCAGGGTGCTGTTGCCGTGGACGATCTGGCGTTGCAGGTTGCTGCTCTCGACCACATCGAAATCCACCAGCCCCAGGGTGCCGATGCCGGCCGCCGCCAGGTACAGGCTGATGGGTGAGCCCAGGCCGCCGGTGCCGATGATCAGCACCTTGGCTTTTTTCAGGTTCAACTGGCCTTCGCGACCGACGCCGGGCAGGGTGATATGGCGCACGTAACGCTGCACTTCTTCATTGCTCAGACTGTCGACGTCGATGCCGCCGGAGGTGGCGAGCAACACTTCGATCCTGGCCTTTTCCGGTAGCCGGTCGTCCGCTTCGATCAATGCTTCCTCGGCGGTAAACAGGAAGTGTTCCTTGAGCTGGTTGTTGTTCTCGTGGAACAGGTGCATACGCAACTGCGGGTGGCTGTCGCAGAGGTTTTCAATGACTTCGCGCAATGTCGATCCGGTGCCCTCAAGGGTCGATTCCGGCAGCTTGGCCACGCGAACCAGAATGTCGGGGAAAGAGACAGCGTTCATGGACAACTCCGTGTGCAGGTCGTTGAGGGGTTGAAGGGCGAAATGCTTGCCATCCCAGGCAAACAGCTTCGAGCCCAGGGCCTGGCCCTGGCGAACATCCACCACCAGGTAGCTGACGGGGTAGATCGGCTCGCCCATGAACAGCGCCTTGTCCTGGTCTTCGTCGCTGAAATAGGCACCGACGTCAGGGTGGGAGTGGTAGATCACCACCACCGGGTTGTCGCTGCGAAGTGCCTTGTTCAGCAGCAGCGTGTCGGCCACGGAAAAGGTGTAGCCGTTGGCCGCGCTGCGCGGGTACATCTCGGGGTTCTTGCGGTGCAGCTCGTTCTGGATATTGCGGCCCAGGTACACGCTGCCGTCGGCGAAGACGAAGCCACAGCATTCCTCGGGGTAGCTGCGGCTGGCGTGGGCATAGATCTGTTCCAGGGCTTCTGGGCGGAGGACGTCCATGTTTCTCTCGCGTTCAAAGAGGCTCAATTTTTCTTGGCCATGAGTTTTTCGATGGGCAACTTGGTGATCGCAAAACCGGCCAGCAGAATGGCCGAATACAGCATGAGGTCGCGGGAAATCGCCACGCCTTCGTACCAGGCGCCGATGATCACCGCGAACACCGGGAAGATGATGAACACGAACGAGAGGATGATCGGGCTCAGGCGCTTGAGCAGCATGAAATACACGATGAACCCGCCCACCGATGCGACCAGGCCCAGGTAGAACAGGGCGCCCCACGAACGCAGGGTGATGGCTTCGAAAGTCGGTGTTTCAAACCACAGGCCGGCGACGAACAGCATCAGCCCGGCGATCCCGATGGGCAGTGTGTTGTAAGTGATCACGCTGATGGCGCTGCCTTTTTGCTTGGTAATGACGTAGCACAAGGCATGCATGATCGCGGCGCTCAGAATCGCCAGTACCCCGAAGAACTCAGCGTGGTCCAGGTGCAGGCCCTGGCTCCTGATGATCATGTAAAGGCTGCCGAAGCCGATACCGATGCCGACCACCTGGGAAAAGTAGATGCGCTCGCGCAGGAACAGCGCGGAGAAAATCAGGATGAACACCGGCATGCAACTGAACAGCAGCGCGGTGAGGCCGGACGAAACATGCATTTCGCCGTAGTTGAGCAGGTAATAGGGCACGCTGAAGTAGGACAGGGTCACGAACACGAAGAACCAACGGCTTTCCCGAGGGAACAGGATCGGCTCGCGGCGCACCATGGCAAAACACAGGAACAGCGGGAACGCGATCAGGAAGCGCAAGCCGGCGGAGGTCAGCGGCGGCACGCTCTCCACGGCGATTTTGATGCCGAGCCAAGTGGTACCCCAACTCAGGCAAACGATGAGAAACATCACACTGGTCACCAGGCCGGCCAACCACTGTTTTTGAGTTTTGGTTTTTGCAGCGTTTTCGAGAACGGCGGACATTGGCATCGTTTATTGCTTCCCTGAGCCGGAATTGAACTCTATATTGAACTTGTAATGAGTTATTTTTTTCGGCGATTGAACCCGTAAAAGCACACTATTAGGGCTAAAGATGGCTGTCAAAACAAATATTGACATGGTGTCAATTATGCGTGAGGGGTTGTCCAATGGGCAGGGCGTCAAGTACAAGCGCCTGTCCGATGTCATGGAACGGGGCATCCTCGAGGGCTTGATTGAACCGGGACGGAAACTGCCGCCCCATCGGGTACTTTCCGACAATCTGGGGGTGACCATCGGCACCATCAGCCGGGCCTACGGCGAGCTGGAACGCCTGGGGTTGGTGGTGGCACGGGTAGGTGACGGCACGTTCGTGCGCAAGCGTGGGATGGAGCGCCAACGGGATGAAGGTTTCCGCAACTTCAGCGAGGAGCCGCGCCAATACTTCGACATGAGCCGCAACATGCATATTCCGGGGCAGGAGACGGTGTTCCTGGCGCAGAGTTTCCAGACCCTGTCGACCAACGCCAAGTTTCTCCAGGACATCAGTGCCTACACGCCGGACGCCGGCCTGCCGCGTTACCGCGAAGCGGGTGCGCAGTGGCTGGTGCAGCGCGATTTTCATCCCATCCCCGAGCAGGTCATTTGCGTCAACGGCGGCCAGCACGGGTTGCTCTGCGCGATGATGGCGCTGCTGCGCGCTGGCGACACGGTGGTCACCGAGCAACTGACGTATCCAGGGCTGATCACCGCCGCGCGAATGCTCGGTGTGCGCCTGATCGGCCTGGAGATGGATGACGAAGGTGTGCTGCCCGGGGCACTCGATGAAGTCTGTCGCAATCACAGGGTTTCGGCGTTGTACTGCACGCCCACCATCCAGAACCCGACCACTGCCGTGTTATCGGTCGCACGCCGCGAGGCGCTGGTCAAAGTCTGTCGTGAGCACAACCTGCTGATTCTTGAGGATGAAGCCCACGGTGTGCTGGTGGAAGACCGACCGCCGCCCCTGAGTTATTTCGCGCCCGAGCGTACGATTTTGATCAGCAGCTTGAGCAAGGCCGTGTCGGCGGGGCTGCGTGTCGGCTATGTGCATGCGCCGCCGGCATTGGTCAGCCGTATTTCAGCGGCGCTGCGTTCGACCTGCTGGATGGCCACGCCGGTGACCCTGGAGTTGGCGACCCAGTGGATCGAGAACGGCACGGCGGAATACCTGCTGCGCCAGCAGATCAACGAGATCAGCCGACGCAAGGCGTTGGTGCAGGGCCTGTTGGCCGGCCTGGAATACCGCACGCACCTCAATAGCCCGCACTTCTGGATTGAAGTCCCGGAGCCTTGGCGAGCGTCGGAAATCGAGGCGGAACTCAAGCAGAATAATTACCTGATCGCCACCGCCGAGGCGTTTGCCGTGGGGCAGACCGCAGTGCCGCAGTTTATCCGGGCGAGTATCTGCAATACGTCGGGAGATGATCAGTTGTTGCGGGCGGGGTTTGATGCGCTGGCCACTGCGTTGGGGCAGGGCGGTGGGCGCTTCCACCTTTAGGCGGGTTCGCCGAGTTATCGTTCATCGTGAGCACGCCAGCTCCCACCTTTGGAATGCATTTTCCTGTGGGCGCGGGCTTGCTCGCGATGGTGTCGGTTCAGACAAACAGATTATTTAAAGCGGCGTTCGACGCCTTTCTCCACCAGAATTTTCGCCGAGATCTCTTCCACCGAGAAATGCGTGGAATTGATGTGCGCAATGTTCTCTCGACGGAACAGATTTTCCACTTCGCGCACTTCGAATTCGCACTGGGCATAGCTGGAGTAGCGGCTGTTGGGCTTGCGCTCGTTGCGGATGGCCGTCAGGCGGTCCGGGTCGATGGTCAACCCGAACAGCTTGTGCGAATGCGCGCGCAGGGCCGTCGGCAGCGTCAGGTGTTCCATGTCGTCTTCGGTCAGCGGGTAGTTGGCCGCGCGGATGCCGAATTGCATGGCCATGTACAGACAAGTCGGGGTCTTGCCGCAGCGCGACACGCCCACCAGGATGATGTCGGCCTTGTCGTAGTAGTGGGTGCGGGCTCCGTCGTCGTTGTCGAGGGCGAAGTTCACCGCCTCGATACGCTCCATGTAGTTGGAGTTATGCCCAATGGAATGGGACTTTCCGACGGAATAGGAGGAATGTTCACTCAACTCTTGTTCCAGCGGCGCCAGGAAGCTCGAGAAAATGTCGATCATGAAACCATTGGACGTAGCAAGGATCTCACGAATGTCTTGATTGACGATGGTGTCGAAAATGATCGGACGAAAGCCGTCTTTTTCTGCCGCCAGATTGATTTGTTGTACCATGGCCCGCGCTTTATCCGCGTTGTCGATATACGGCCGCGTGAATTTGGCGAAAGTAACGTTTTCGAACTGCGCGAGCAGGCTTTGGCCCAGTGTTTCGGCTGTGATGCCGGTGCCGTCGGAAATAAAGAAAGCAGATCGTTTCATTTGAGCCCTGGGCCTTAAGCTGATGGCGAATCTTGGATATGATAGGCGCGATTTTGCCGTCCCTCTGTGGGCCGCATTCTCACTTATTTTCCAGGTCCAGGCCACAAGCGCTGGCGAATGCTCCTACTGAGCAGCCGGCGTCCTGAGCTTTTCCAATACAGAAAGTGGAGAGATCACCTTGGTAGAGTACGTAGTTTCCCTCGATAAGCTCGGCGTCCATGATGTGGAGCACGTAGGGGGCAAGAACGCATCCCTCGGCGAGATGATCAGTAATCTTGCAGGCGCTGGCGTCTCGGTGCCAGGTGGTTTTGCCACCACCGCCCAGGCTTACCGTGATTTTCTCGAACTGAGCGGCCTCAACGCCCAGATCCACGCCGCGCTGGACGCTCTGGACGTCGATGACGTCAACGCCCTGGCCAAGACCGGCGCCCAGATCCGTCAGTGGATCATGGAAGCCGAGTTCCCCGAGAAACTCAACGAAGAAATCCGCACGGCGTTCGCCACGCTGTCGGCCGGCAACCCGGACATGGCTGTCGCCGTGCGCTCCTCGGCCACCGCCGAAGACTTGCCCGACGCCTCTTTCGCGGGCCAGCAGGAGACCTTCCTCAACATCCGCGGCGTGGAAAACGTGATCCGCGCAGCCAAGGAAGTGTTCGCTTCGCTGTTCAACGATCGCGCCATTTCCTACCGTGTACACCAAGGTTTCGACCACAAGCTGGTGGCCCTGTCTGCCGGCGTGCAGCGCATGGTGCGTTCGGAAACCGGCACCGCCGGTGTGATGTTCACCCTGGATACCGAATCGGGCTTTCGTGACGTAGTGTTCATCACCGGCGCCTACGGCCTCGGCGAAACCGTCGTACAAGGCGCGGTAAACCCGGACGAATTCTACGTACACAAGGGCACCCTCGCAGCGGGTCGCCCGGCCATCCTGCGCCGTAACCTGGGCAGCAAGGCCATCAAGATGATCTACGGCGACGAGGCCAAGGCCGGTCGCTCGGTGAAAACCGTCGACGTGGATAAGGCCGAGCGCGCGCGCTTCTGCCTGACCGACGCTGAAGTCAGCGAGCTGGCGAAACAGGCGATGATCATCGAGAAGCACTACCAGTGCCCGATGGACATCGAGTGGGCCAAAGACGGCGACGACGGCAAGCTGTACATCGTGCAGGCGCGTCCGGAAACCGTGAAGAGCCGCACTTCGGCCAACGTCATGGAACGCTACCTGCTCAAGGAAACCGGCACTGTGCTGGTGGAAGGCCGCGCCATCGGTCAGCGCATCGGCGCCGGCAAGGTGCGGATCATCAAGGACGTGTCCGAGATGGACAAGGTCCAGCCCGGTGACGTGCTGGTCTCCGACATGACCGACCCGGACTGGGAACCCGTGATGAAGCGCGCCAGCGCCATCGTCACCAACCGTGGCGGGCGTACCTGCCACGCGGCGATCATCGCCCGTGAACTGGGGATTCCTGCGGTAGTCGGTTGCGGCAACGCCACCCAACTGCTCAAGGATGGCCAGGGTGTGACCGTATCCTGCGCCGAAGGCGATACCGGCTTTATCTTCGAAGGCGAGCTGGGCTTCGACATCAAGCAAAACTCCATCGATGCGATGCCTGACCTGCCGTTCAAGATCATGATGAACGTCGGCAACCCGGACCGTGCCTTCGACTTCGCGCAACTGCCGAACGCCGGTGTGGGCCTGGCTCGCCTGGAATTCATCATCAACCGCATGATCGGCGTCCACCCCAAGGCCCTGTTGAACTACGACGGCCTGCCGCCGGAAATCAAGGACAGCGTCGACAAGCGCATCGCTGGCTACAACGACCCGGTGGGCTTCTATGTCGAGAAGCTGGTGGAAGGCATCAGCACCCTGGCCGCGGCGTTCTACCCGAAAAAGGTCATCGTGCGTCTGTCGGACTTCAAGTCCAACGAATACGCCAACCTGATCGGCGGCAAGCTCTACGAGCCGGAAGAAGAAAACCCGATGCTGGGTTTCCGTGGCGCCTCGCGTTACATCAGCGAAGCGTTCCGTGATTGCTTCGAGCTCGAGTGCCGCGCCCTCAAGCGCGTGCGCAACGAGATGGGCCTGACCAACGTCGAGATCATGGTGCCGTTCGTCCGTACTCTGGGCGAAGCGAGCCAGGTGGTGGACCTGCTGGCCGAAAACGGCTTGTCCCGTGGTGAAAACGGCCTGCGCGTGATCATGATGTGCGAGCTGCCATCCAACGCCATTCTGGCCGAAGAGTTCCTGGAGTTCTTCGACGGTTTCTCCATCGGCTCCAACGACCTGACCCAGCTGACCCTGGGCCTGGACCGCGACTCGGGGATCATCGCGCACCTGTTCGACGAGCGTAACCCTGCGGTCAAGAAGCTGCTGGCCAACGCCATTCAGGCCTGTAACAAGGCCGGCAAGTACATCGGCATTTGCGGCCAAGGCCCTTCCGATCACCCTGACCTGGCCAAATGGCTGATGGAACAGGGCATCGAAAGCGTCTCGCTGAACCCCGATTCGGTGCTGGAAACCTGGTTCTTCCTGGCGGAAGGCCAAGCGTCCGCCTAAGGTCGACGCGTCAAAAGTGCCGGTCAATCGTCAGGTTGGCCGGCATTCTTATCTGTACAGGGCGGAACTCCTTCCGGACGCCGCCCTTTTTTGTGCAAGAGCATTATGCAAAGCAGCAGCAACCTGTTTCCCGTCGCCCTGATCAGCGCTGAACGTCGTGGCGACCTGAGTGAAGATGTGTACCGGCTCAAACCCGGCAACAGTCCCGACGGCACCGTCGAGCTGGCCGTGACGCGTCTGGGCCTGGCCGATGTCGCGCAAAACCGCGGCATCCCTGTGATTTTGTTACATGGCAGCTTTTCCAACCGGCGCTTCTGGTACTCGCCCAAAGGCGTCGGCCTGGGCGCCTACCTGGCACGCCAGGGGTTCGATGTGTGGATACCGGAAATGCGCGGCCACGGCCTGTCCAAGCGCAATCAGGACTACACCCGCAATCGGGTCGCGGACTACGCCCGCTACGATTTGCCGGCCATCGGTGCGTTCGTGCGCGAACAGAGCGCGCAGATTCCCCACTGGATCGGGCATTCCCTGGGCGGCACCACCCTGGCGGCGGCCTTGGGTGGCCAGTACCTCGGTGCGCCGGCGGTGGCTTCAGTGGCGCTGTTCGGCAGCCAGGTCAGTCGCACCTACTGGCCGTTGAAAATTCCACCGCTGGAGTGGGGCGCTCGCTTGCTCCTGAAGCGCTTTGGCCAGTTGTCCGGCCCGCGGCTCAAGCGCGGCCCCGAGGACGAGCCGGTGGGCGTAATGATCGAGAGCATGCGCTGGCATGGCCTCTTCGGCCGGTTTGGCGAGGCCGGCCGTGATTGGTGGAAAGGCCTGGCGGAAGTCGACGTGCCGCTGCTGGTCGTCAGTGCCGCCGGCGACCAGCAGGACCCGGACTGGGCCTGCCGCAAGCTGTACGAACAAGTCGGCTCGGCGCCGCGGCAATACCTGCGCCTGGGGCGCCAACAAGGTTTTACCGGGGATTTCGGGCATGTGGAGATGTTGGTCAGCAAAGCGGCCCAGGCCGAGGTCTGGCCGTTGGTGGCGCAATGGCTGAAAGATCCGCTGACACCATTGTTGGGTGCTCAGGCTGATGCATTGGTCGTAGTTTGACGCAGCGCTCTGCCAAGGGCGTTTCGCTCGTCTTTGGTTGCGGCTAAGATATGACGCGTTAAATGCTTCTGGTCATATTCAGTCGCGCAGTGGCTATTGCGTAACGGCGAAACGGATGGGATGTTTTGCTGCTGCTTCGGCCGGCGCCTCTTTCGAAAGACACGTCTTTGACAGAAAGGAAATTTTCAATGAACCACTACGTCACTCCCGATCTTTGCGACGCCTACCCGGAACTGGTGCAGGTGGCCGAGCCGATGTTCAGCAACTTCGGCGGCCGCGATTCCTTTGGCGGCGAGATCGTCACCATCAAATGCTTCGAAGATAACTCCCTGGTCAAGGAGCAGGCCGACCAGCCAGGCGCCGGCAAGGTGCTGGTGGTCGACGGTGGTGGCTCCCTGCGTCGCGCGCTGCTGGGCGACATGATCGCCGAGAAAGCCGCGAAAAACGGTTGGGAAGGGCTGGTGATCTACGGTTGCATCCGGGACGTCGACGTCGTCGCCCAGACCGACCTCGGCGTGCAGGCGTTGGCTAGCCACCCGATGAAGACTGACAAGCGCGGCATTGGCGACTTGAACGTGGCAGTGACCTTTGCCGGTGTGACATTCCGTCCGGGTGAATACATCTACGCCGACAATAATGGCGTGATCGTGTCGCCCAGCCCGCTGAAAATGCCTGAATAAACCGCAATAACCGACAGGGGTGAGGATGTTCGAGGAAGAAAACGCGCAGTGGGGCCTGGTGCATGCCCTGGTGCTGGATGGTAAAGGCGGTGCGCGTTCGATTGCCCGAACTGAGCTTGACCAATTGCAACTGCAGCCCCAGGAAAGCCTGTGGCTGCATTGGGATCGCAGCCACCCGCAAACCCAGACTTGGCTGCGCAAGGCCAGTGGCTTGAGTGAGTTCGCCTGTGACCTGCTGCTGGAGGAGAACACCCGCCCGCGCCTGTTGCCGTTGCCGGACGCGGAACTCCTGCTGTTCCTGCGCGGGGTCAACCTCAACCCTGGCGCCGAGCCGGAAGACATGGTTTCGGTGCGTATCTTCGCCGCTGCCAGCCGGGTGATTTCCCTGCGCTTGCGCCCGTTGCGCGCCACCGATGAGTTGCTGGTGCAGTTGGCGGATGGCAAGGGGCCAAAAACCGCGTCTGAACTCATCCTGTATATGGCGCAGTACCTGACGCACAAAGTCCAGGACCTGGTGTCCGACCTGTCTGAAATCGTCGACGTAGAGGAAGAAAAACTCGATACCGACGAACGGTATACCCCGGAGCATGGCAGCATTTTGCAGATCCGTCGGCGAGCGGCCGGGCTCAAGCGATTCCTGGCGCCGCAGCGGGATATCTTTGCCCAACTGACGCGGATCAAATTGTCGTGGTTCTGTGATGACGATGCCGACTATTGGAACGAATTGAACAACAGCCTGACCCGCTACCTGGAAGAACTCGAATTGACCCGGGAGCGCGTGGGGCTTGTGCTGGAGGCCGAAGATCGGCGCCTGAGCGTACGCATGAACCGTACAATGTACCGCTTCGGGATCATCACCGGGATCTTCCTGCCGATGAGTTTTCTGACCGGCTTGTTAGGTATCAATGTGGGGGGCATACCGTTCTCCGCCAGCCCTTATGGATTTGTGATTGCCTGCCTGTTGATGGTCTCGGTGGCGCTCGGACAATGGTGGCTATTTCGACGATTGCGCTGGGTTTGAGCTGAATATGACCTGAACGTAGGAAGGGGCCGATGTGACCTCAGGAATTTAACCCTCGTCTTTTAAATCACTTGCGAGAGGTCTTTATGCACGATCCGTTCGAACAGTCTTTGCGTGACATGCTCAATGCTTCGCCATCCAACCGGGATGACGATGCCTGCCTGGGCCGCGTGTTGAAAACCGCCAACCGTCAGGTCGGGGCGGGGGATCTGTTCGGTCTGCTCGGTCGTTGGCTGCCGGCGTTGATGATGGCCCTGAACAATGGTTCGGCCCACGTCTCGCCGGTTTCCCGTCGTAAACCTCTTGCTCGCACTGCTGATAAGGCTGATTGAATATGGAACTTGATCTCTGGACCCAGAGCCTGGTCACCGCGATGACCGCATTGTGGACCAAGGTGGCGAATTTCATTCCCAACCTGTTTGGGGCGCTGGTCCTGGTATTGCTGGGTTTTGTCGTGGCCAAGCTGCTCGACACCCTGCTGTCCAAGCTGCTCGCCAAACTCGGTCTGGACCGTTTGATGGCAGGCACCGGCCTGACCAAGCTGCTCGGCCGCGCCGGGCTGCAAGTGCCGATCTCGACCTTGATCGGCAAGATCGTTTACTGGTTCGTTTTGTTGATTTTTCTGGTTTCTGCGGCTCAATCCCTTGGCCTTGAGCGAGTTTCAGCTACGCTGGACATGCTGGCACTGTATTTGCCGAAGGTATTCGGCGGCGCGCTGGTGCTTCTCGTCGGCGTTTTGCTCGCACAATTAGCCAACGGGTTGGTACGCGGGGCCGCTGAAGGGGTCGGGCTGGACTATGCGGCAGGCCTGGGGCGAATCGCCCAGGGGCTCGTGATCATCATCAGTATTTCCGTCGCGATCAGCCAGTTGGAGGTCAAGACTGACCTGCTCAACCACGTGATTGTGATTGTTTTGATTACCGTTGGTCTGGCCGTTGCGCTGGCCATGGGTCTGGGAAGTCGGGAAATTGCCGGTCAGATTCTGGCGGGAATCTATGTGCGTGAGTTGTATCAGGTAGGGCAGCACGTGCGTGTGGGCGAGGTCGAGGGGCAAATCGAGGAGATCGGTACGGTCAAGACAACTGTGCTGACCGATGACGGCGATCTGGTGTCGCTGTCCAATCGGATTCTCCTGGAGCAGCAGGTCAGTAGCCGCTAACCCGGCAAACCCTGCTAATGTACGCCGCCGCGAACCCGGGTGACCGGGCTGTGGCGGACATTGACCTGACTGTCGGCACGACTTGTTTTGAATAAAGCCCAAACGCTGTCCACGCGCTATGACCCCCGTGAGCTCTCTGATGAGGAGTTGGTCGCGCGCTCGCACACGGAGCTGTTTCACGTAACTCGCGCGTATGAAGAATTGATGCGCAGATATCAACGCACTCTGTTCAACGTTTGTTCAAGGTATTTAGGGAACGATAGAGATGCGGATGATGTCTGTCAGGAAGTGATGCTCAAGGTGCTGTACGGCCTGAAGAACTTCGAGGGCAAATCGAAGTTCAAGACGTGGCTGTACAGCATCACCTACAACGAGTGCATCACGCAGTATCGGAAGGAACGGCGAAAGCGTCGCTTGATGGACGCCTTGAGTCTGGACCCCCTTGAGGAGGCGTCTGAAGAAAAGGCGCCGGCACCCGAGGAAAAGGGCGGACTCGATCGCTGGCTGGTGTATGTGAACCCGATTGACCGTGAAATTCTGGTGCTACGATTTGTCGCAGAGCTGGAGTTCCAGGAAATCGCTGACATCATGCACATGGGTTTGAGTGCTACAAAAATGCGTTACAAGCGTGCTCTAGATAAATTACGTGAGAAATTTGCGGGCGAGACTGAAACTTAGTGCGTGGCAAATATCTCTTACGTGTAGGCAAGTTCTGTTAGACTTGTCGCCGAGTTGTCCCCCGGTTTGTGGGACTGCTTTACAATCACCAGATGGGGATTTAACGGATGAAACTGAAAAACACCTTGGGCTTGGCCATTGGTTCTCTTATTGCCGCTACTTCTTTCGGCGTTCTGGCACAAGGCCAAGGCGCAGTTGAAGGCGAGCTGTTCTACAAGAAGCAGTACAACGATAGCGTCAATCATATCGAAGACGGCTTCAACCCAGGCGCTCGCATTGGTTATTTCCTGACCGACGACCTGTCGTTGGACTTGTCCTACGACAAGACCAACCACACCCGTTCGAACGACGGTACCGGTAGCCAGAAGATCAAAGGCGATACCACCAGCCTCGTGGCCCAGTATCACTTCGGTCAAGCTGGCGTCGACTCCCTGCGTCCATACGTAGAAGGCGGTGTCGGTCACCAGAGCCGTGGCAACGTTCGTGCTGACGGCCACAGCGGTCGCGACCAAACTACCCAGCTCATCGCTGGTACTGGCGTGAAGTACTACTTCACCAACAACCTGTACGCTCGTGCCGGTGTTGAAGCTGACTACGCACTGGACAACGGCAAGTGGGATTACTCCGCACTGGTCGGCCTGGGTGTGAACTTCGGCGGTAACGCTGGCGCAGTTGCTCCAGCTCCTACCCCAGCACCAGCTCCAGAGCCAGTTGCAGAGCCAGAAGCACCGGTTGCCAACGTTGTTCGTGTTGAGCTGGACGTTAAGTTCGACTTCAACAAGTCCGTGGTTAAGCCTAACAGCTACGCCGACGTGAAAAACCTGGCTGACTTCATGAAGCAGTACCCAGCTACCCACGTAGAAGTGGCTGGTCACACTGACTCCGTGGGCCCAGACGCCTACAACCAGAAGCTGTCCCAGCGTCGTGCTGACGCTGTTAAGCAAGTCCTGGTTAAAGACGGCGTAGCTCCTAGCCGCATTAGCTCGGTAGGTTACGGCGAATCCCGCCCAGTTGCTGACAACGCAACTGAAGCTGGCCGCGCTATCAACCGTCGCGTAGAAGCTGCTGTTGAAGCTCAAGCTGCTCAGTAATTACTGAGTAGTAGAAAAAAACCCGGCTTCGGCCGGGTTTTTTTTCGCCTGGGGTTTGCCTCAGGCGCTGGCTGCCGCTGCGACGTTCGCTGCTTGCGAGGTGGCGGCGACACTGCCGATCACCAGGATCGCCGGGCTCTTCAGGGCGAACGCCTGTGCATCCTCGTGCATCTGCGACAAATGGCTACGGCACTCCCGCTGCTGCGGCAATGAGGCATTTTCGATCATTGCCACGGGCATATCCGCGGCCATCCCGCCTTCCAGCAACTGCTGACGAAGCTCTTCCAGCTTCGCCACCCCCATATAGATCACCAGTGTCGTCCCGCCTTCCGCCAGCGCGCGCCAATTAAGGCTGCTGTCGTCCTGGGTGTGCGCTGTGACCAGCGTCACACCGCGGCTGACACCACGCAAGGTCAGTGGAATCGCGCAGTTCGTCGCGCCCGCCAGCCCGGCTGTGATCCCGTTGACCAACTCGACTTCGACGCCGCGTTCGCGCAGCCACATCGCCTCTTCGCCACCGCGCCCGAAAATGCACGGGTCGCCGCCCTTGAGCCGCACCACGCACTTGCCCTGGCGGGCGTAGCGCAACATCAGGCGGTGGATGAAGTCCTGCGGCGTTGAGCGGCAGCCCCCACGTTTACCGACGGTGATCACCCGCGCTGCCGTGCAGTGTTCCAGTACCTGCGGGTTGACCAGATCATCGATCAGCACCACATCGGCGCAGTTCATCGCCCGAACCGCCTTGAGGGTCAACAGCTCCGGGTCGCCAGGGCCCGCGCCCACCAGCCAGACTTTTGCGTTCATGTGTTTTCCCTCGTCTAGAGATGACGTCAGCGGTGAAAGAGTAAGTAAAGAAGCGTCAGATTGATCAGCATCGAGAGCAACCCCAGGGTGCGCCAGACCTTCAAGGGTTCCCGCTCCAACAACGGCCGGGGGCGGACACTCAGTTCCCGTCGGTCTGCCTGCTCCAGCACCAGCAGCCATTCTTCGGCGGTTTCATAGCGTTGTGCAGGTTGAGCCGCCACCGCGCGGTCGAGGCTGAGCGGTAACCAGTCCGGCAGGTCGGGGCGGTAGCGGCTGGCGCTGACCGGTTGGGTGAATCTGGGCCGTTGGAAAGCCTCAATTTCACCGTAGGGGTAATGCCCAGTCAGCAAGTAATAGAGGCTGACACCTACGCTGTATAAGTCTTGTTGGGCTGTGGGACGGTCGCCCTGAAACGCTTCGGGCGCGATAAAGCTTGGTGTGCCGGGCAGTACATGCGCGCGATCCTCGGAGAGACCCGGGCAGTAGGCCAGGCCGAAATCCAGTACGCGCAACTCACCATCGTCACCCAGCAGCAGGTTCTCCGGTTTGATGTCACGGTGCAGTATTTGCCGACGATGCAACAGACCCACCGCCCGCAGTAAACGTTCGGCCACGAATTGCCATTGCGCCAGGGGCAATGGGCCCTGTTGCAGGAATAATTGCGCCAGGGTTTGCCCCGGATATTCACGCATCACGTAGTACAAGTGCTGACGCCCGCTGGCCGCGTGGACTTCAGGAAACGCGCGCCCGGCCACCCGCCGCAGAAACCATTCCTCCGACAGCAAGGCTTGACCGGCGTCGTTGTCATCGTCACGGCTGAGGGGCAGGGTTTTCAGCAACCAGGGTTGCTGCTGGGCATCGCGGACCCGGTACAGCAACGACTGGCGGCTCTGCGCCAATACGCTTTCCACCTGCCAGCCTTCGAACTGTTGCCCGGTTTTCAGCGCGGGTGGCAGCGGCCATTGCTGCAATTGCACCAGCGCGTCGCCCAGGGTCGCGGCGCCGAGTTTATCGATGCGTACCAGCAGGGCACTGGCGTTGTCCTGGCTGCCGGCCAAGTGTGCGGCGGTGACCAGGGTGTGTACCGCCAGATCGAGGTCGGTCTGCTCGCGCAGGATCGCACTGATGCTGTGATCACCCAAAGTCGCCCACACCCCATCGCTGAGCAGCAGGAAGCATTCGCTCTCGCGCAATTGGCCGTCGAGAAAATCCAGCACCAGGTGTTGATCCAGGCCGAGCGCGCGCTTGAGCACATGCTGCATGCCCGGCTGTTCCCATACATGATCTTCACTGATGCGCTGCAATTCGCCGTCCAGCCAGCGATACGCCCGGCAATCGCCGACGTGGGCCAAGGTGAAGCGTTGCCCGCGAAACACCAGGGCACTGAGGGTGGTCAGCAACGGCTGGCCACCGCCATTGGCCCGCAGCCAGCGATTCTGCGCGAGCAATAGACGTTCGAGCGCCTGGGCCACGCCCCAGGTTTGCGGCGTGGCGTAATAGTCCAGGGCCAGCGCCTGCAAGGTCGAGCGTGCGGCCAGACCGCCGTCGGCGCATTGGCTGACACCGTCGGCGATGGCGCACAGGTAACCCTTGCTCGCGGCCAGCTCCGCCAGGGGCGTGACCACGCGCAGGGCGTCCTGGTTCTCGGCGCGCGGGCCGATGGCGCTGGCCTGGGCGACGCTCAGGTGCAGGCTCATCAGACGCGCGCGGCGGTCACGGCAGCCGAGCCCCAGGTGGTTCTCCAGCGGCGCTTGACGCCGTGCAGGCCGAACCAGGCCAGTACGCCAAGGCTGGCGAACAACCACAGGGCCAGTTGATAGCTGCCGGTGCTTTGTTTGATCGCACCCATGCCTGCTGCCAGGGCGAAACCGCCGATACCGCCGGCCATGCCGATCAGGCCGGTCATTACGCCGATCTCGCGGCGGAAACGCTGGGGCACCAACTGGAACACCGCGCCATTACCGGCGCCAAGGCCGAGCATGGTGCAGACGAACAGTGCCAGGGCCGCGTAGGAGCTGGGCAAGTTGAAACCCACCGCAGCGATGCAGATCGCCGCCACGCTGTACATGCCCAGCAACGTGCGAATCCCGCCGAATCGGTCGGCCAGGGCGCCGCCGAGTGGGCGCATCAGGCTACCGCCGAACACGCAGGCGGCGGTGTAGTAGCCGGCGGTCACCGGGCTCAGGCCGTATTGGTCGTTGAAGTAGCCGGGCAGGGCGCTGGCCAGGCCGATAAAGCCGCCGAAGGTCACGCTGTAGAAAAACATGAACCACCAGCTGTCACGGTCGCCGAGGGCCTTGAAGTAATCGGCCATGGATTTGGCCTTCGGGCGTTCGGGGGCATTGCGCGCAAGCCAGGCGAAGATGATCAGGGTCAGGATCAACGGAATCAGGGCGAAACCGAACACATTGCTCCAGCCGAACGCCGCTGCAAGCACCGGTGCCAATATGGCTGCGAACACAGTGCCCGAGTTGCCGGCGCCGGCGATGCCCATGGCTTTGCCCTGGTGCTCCGCGGGATACCACTGGGACGCCAACGGTAGGGCGACCGCGAAGGACGCTCCGGCCATCCCCAGGCACAGCCCCAGCAACAGGGCTTGTTCATAGCTGTGGATGCCGAGTTTCCAGGCGCCGAAGAGTGCGGCGATCACAATCACCTGGCCGATCAGCCCGGCGGTCTTGGGCGAGAGTCTGTCCGCCAGCATGCCCATCAGAAAACGCAGCACTGCGCCTGCCAGGATGGGGGTCGCCACCACCAGGCCGCGTTGTTGCGTGGTCAGGTGCAGGTCGGCGGCGATCTGCACCGCCAGCGGGCCCAGTAGGTACCAGACCATGAAGCTCAGGTCGAAATACAGGAACGCGGCAAACAGGGTCGGGGTGTGCCCGGATTTCCAGAAGCTTGATTTCATCACGCACCTCAACGGTTGGGAGTCTTGTAAGAAGGCCTGGTGATGGAACAGCCGGCTACGGCCGCCCCACCGGCCCCGTGTCAAAGGGCCAAAACAAAAAAACGCCGCCACCGGGTTCGCGAGGGCAAACCGGGTGTGCGACGTCTTTGTCGTGAAGGGGCAACCGCCGTTGGTTACCTGTGTTGAATACTTAGCAAGTCCTGGGCCAATCTGCCGTAGCCGCTGTCGAGGAGGGTTAGCCCAGCAACTCGCTCATGGCGATGATCTGCTCCGCCACCTGGATCAGTTTCTGCTGGCGGCTCATGGCCTGGCGGCGCATCAGGGTGTAGGCCTCTTCCTCGTTGCAGTTCTTCATTTTCATCAGCATGCCTTTGGCCAGTTCGATGCGCTTGCGCTCGGCCAGCTGTTGATCGCGGGCCTGCAGCTGGGCGCGCAGGGCCTGGTCGCTTTCGAAGCGGGCCATGGCCACGTCGAGGATCGGCTGCAGGCGTTGGGCCTGGATACCTTCGACAATGTAGGCGCTGACGCCGGATTTGATGGCCTGGCGCATGACGTCCGGGTCGTGCTCGTCGGTAAACATCACGATCGGATGCGGTCGGTCGCGGCTGACCAGCACCACTTGCTCCATCACATCGCGGCCGGGTGACTCGGTATCGATCAGGATTACGTCCGGCCGCACCGTTTCGACGCGCGCAGGCAGATCGATGGTCAGGCCCGACTCATCGATCACCTCAAACCCGGCCTCGGTCAGTGCCGCCTTGAGGCGCCCGACCTTGCGCGGTGTGTCGTTGATCAACAGGATTCGCAACATATCGGTCCTCCTGTCAGCGCAAGGCGTGGCGGCTGGTGTGGTCAGCCAGGGCATGCAGGCGGAAGCTGCGGGCGTAGGCGGCGGGGGCGGAGCCATCCCAGATCTTGCCGTCGATCAGTTGGCTGCTGCGCATGTCCTGGACGTTCGCGGTGACGCCGACGGCATCGGCTGCCTGGCGATACAGCTCCAGTTGCTGCACTTGGCGGGCAATGCCGAGGTAGTCCGGGTCTTCGCGCAACAGGCCCCAGCGGCGAAACTGGGTCATGAACCACATGCCGTCGGAGAGGTAGGGCACGTTCACCTCGCCATCGGCGAAAAAGCGCAGTGCGTGGGGATCTTGCCACTGGTTGCCAAGCCCATCGTCGTAAGTCCCGAGCAGACGCGGCTCGATGCAGTCGAGTGGCGCGTCGAGGTACTCGCGGGCGCTGAGCAGCTGCGCGGTGGAACGGCGGTTTTCGTGGCTCGCCTCGATAAAGCGGCTGGCCTCCAGAATCGCCATCACCAGTACGCGGGCGGTGTTGGGGTATTGGTCGACGAACGCTTGGGTGCAGCCGAGCACTTTTTCCGGGTGGTCCGGCCAGATCGCCTGGCTGGTCGCCAGGGTGAAGCCCTGGTTCTGCTTCACCGCACTGGCGCTCCAGGGTTCGCCGACACAAAAACCGTCGATGCGCCCGGCCAATAGGTGCGCCACCATTTGCGGCGGCGGTACCACCACACTGTTCACATCCTGCAATGGATGGATACCTTGGCTCGCCAGCCAGTAATACAGCCACATGGCGTGGGTGCCTGTGGGAAACGTCTGGGCGAAGGTCAGTTTTGTTCGGCTTTGGTGCACGTGGCGATCCAGTGCCTCAGGAGTGACCACCCCTTGCTGTTGCAGGTCGTGGGACAGGTTGATGCTCTGCCCGTTCTGGTTCAGCCCCATCAGTACCGCCATATCGGTGGCGGCCACGCCGCCGATGCCCAGGTGTACGGCGTAGATCAGCCCATACAGGCTGTGGGCGGCATCCAGTTCGCCGCTGACCAGTTTGTCGCGCAGGTTGGCCCACGACGACTGACGCTTGAGGTTCAGTGTCAAGCCATAGGGTTGCGCGAAGCCCTGGGTGGCCGCGACCACCAGCGAGGCGCAATCGCTCAAGGCCATGAAGCCCAGGTCGAGGCTGCTCTTTTCCGGGGCGTCACTGCCGTTGACCCAGGCCAGCGGGTCGTTTATCGGGCTGTTGCCGTCCGAATCGTTCATCAACACCTACCTTTTCGTTCAAAAAAAAGCGTCGCTCCCTCAGATGGCGGCGCGAGCCATTGCGGGTAACGACGCCTTTGTCCGTAAGCCCGCTCCGACGTTGGCGCGCGCTCTGATACAGAGTGCATAGCAAGGCACATGCCACGGGCGGAACGGCGTGTTACGCCGTCAACTTTCCATCAAGATTGAAACGCCACAGGCTTTCAGTATGGCCGCTTCCCTATGCCAGACTGCCCAGGAAACCCCACGGTGTACGCTGATTCTCCGACAACGATGGCCGCCCATCGGCTGTGCCGCTGGCTGTTTTACGCGGTGTTGATGCTGGGCTGTGCGTCTGCCCGGGGTGAGACTTACCAGGCGCGGGACGAAAGCCTGCACACGTTTTTCAGCGCGTTGTCGCTGCCTCTCGGCCTGCCGGTCGTTGTCAGCCGGGCGGCGGCTCGGCAACGCGTAGACGGAACCTACGATTTCAGCCGGGCGCAGCAGGTGCTGGAGGCGGTAGCCGAGCAGCATCACCTGATCTGGTACAGCGACGGGCAGGTGCTCTACCTCTACGCAGCAGATGAAGCGAAGAGCTCGGCGGTGACGCTGCGGCATATTTCCGTCTCAAGGCTGCGCGAGTTCATGCGTCGCTCGGGGCTCGATGAGTCCCGCTACCCGCTGCGGGAGAGCGGGGGCCGGATGTTCTATGTGTCCGGGCCGGCGAACTATGTCGACCAGGTGCTGCACCTTACGCAATTGATGGACCGCCAGCGGGCCGCGCTCCGTGTGGGCCAGCAGGCGTTTGGCGTGGTGCAGGTGCTCAATACCCATGTGGCGGACCGCGAGTACGTCATGGGCGAGGAAAAGGTCAATGTGCCGGGCATGGCGTCGCTGATCGAGACCGTGCTTTCCCGCGAACAACAGGCGCCCGCGCAACGGCCGCCCGGCTTGCTGGCCGACAAGAGCCTGGCCGTGATTCCTTACCCGGATACCAACAGCCTGCTGATCAAGGGCAAGCCTGCCCAGGTGCGTTTTATCGAGCAATTGGTGGCGGAGCTGGATGTGCCCAAGCGCGCGATCGAGGTTTCGCTGTGGCTGGTGGATGTGGACCGTGACGAACTGAAGAAAATCGACCAGGCCTGGGCCGAGGAAACCCACACATCAACTTCGGCGACCCGGGTGCTGGAGCCGTTGGAGGACAATCGCCTGATGGCGCAGATCGCCGTGCTGGAGCGACGACGGCGCGCGCGGGTGGTGACACTGCCGGTGATTCTCACCCAGGAGAACGTTCCTGCGGTGTTCCAGGATAACCACACACTCTACGTGCCGGGGCCCGCCGCCGCTCGCACCGACTGGAAACCCATACGCTATGGCACCCAGGTCAGCGCGTTGCCGCGGTTTGCCGAGGCGAACGAGATCGAGATGCTGCTGAGCCTTGAGGATGACCGCCAGATGGGCGAGGCGGGGCGGCGTCAGAAAATGACCGCAGTCGGGCGGGTCAGCGTCAGCAGTGTCGTTCGGATGCCACAGGGGAAACGCCTGTGGTTGGGCGGGTTTCGCCGGGATGTTGATGCGCAGGGGCGTGCCACTGCGCCTGGCCAGCGTGCCGAAGTACGGCTGTTTGTGATTCAGGCCCGGGCCGTGGGCAACGAGCTCAAGACCCTGGATGGCACCGTCGGGCCGCCACCGCTGACTCAGCCGCAATACGAACGGGTGCACCGTGCGTTTGCGCGGTCGATTCGCGATGTCGATCAATGAGGTAGGCGCTCGTCATGCATCTGGAAATTCTTTTGCAGGAACAACTGATCACGCGCAAGCGGCTGGCGTTGTTTGCACCGGGGAAAGTGCTGCCGCTGGCACCGGAGGTCATCCATTGCGTGGAAGTGCGCGTCAACGGTCAGTTACTGGCTCTGGGCGAGCTGGTGCAGTTGGAAGACCGCCTGGGGGTTGAGCTGCTTGAGGTCTACCAGGAGTGGGTATCGCCTTAGTTATCAGTTCCAGTGAGATTTCTTACAAGGCGATTCCGGAAAGCCCTGCTGATATGGGCTTTCTCCTAGGGTGGCTCGGGGAGGCTTTTTTTATAGTCGTGCAGTCGGCGTATGCGCCATTTCTGGAAATCAGGATTTCAATGTCAGTGGTTGGATGCAGAGGTGTGTATGGCCGTGGTGAATGATGGAGGGATGACGATTTCCCTGGTCTTTGGCCGCTGGACCCTGCATGGCGATGGACGCTTGACCGGCGAGGACGCGGATATCCAGTTGCCGCCCAAGGAATGGCAAGTGCTGCGCTTGTTGTTGGTGTCCGGTGGTGCGCTGATGACCAAAGACTGTTTGCTTGAAATGGCTTGGCGCCAGGGGGAGGTGTCGGAGGAATCGCTGACACGCTGCATTTATTCGTTGCGTAAACATCTGCGCGCCGACAAAGGGTTTATCAAGACGATCTATGGCAGGGGCTATCGCTTTACATGCCCGGTGCGGCCAGCCGAGCGCGCCTCGTTGCAGCCTATCGATGTTTGTTCGGCCTGTGGCAGGTAGCCCCGGGATGCGCAATGCGTGGCGCAAGGGCCTGTTGCTGGTGGTGCTGATGGGCAGCAATAAGGCGCTGGCGTATTGTTGGGACGAGGTGGCCAGTCGCTACGATCTTGAGCCGGAATTGCTGCAGGCCATTGCCGCCGTAGAGTCGGGTTACCGTGCGGGCGCGATGAATTACAACAATCGCAACGGCACCCGCGATATCGGCCTGATGCAGATCAACAGCATTCACTTGCCCCGCTTGCTCAAACTAGGCATCACCGAAGACCGGCTGTTGAGTGAGCCGTGCCTGTCAATAGAGGTCGGGGCCTCGATTCTTGCCGAGTTCGTTCAGCGCTTCGGCTATAACTGGACGGCCATCGGCGCCTATAACGCAGGCCCGGGGCCTGGTCCACAGCGTGAGGCGTTGCGCTTGCAGTACGCACAGAAGGTCTGGGCCCGTTACGAAGCGTTGGTCGCGCATCGCTACTGACGATTGGGCGGCACGCCTCGCACGCAGGCCGCCAGCCCGGCTATAATCGCCGCCACTTATCGCCGCCATCCGAGTCTAGCCCGCCCATGTATACCCTGGCCCGCCAGCTGTTGTTCAAACTCTCCCCGGAGACTTCCCATGATCTGTCCCTGGACCTGATCGGTGCCGGTGGCCGCCTGGGGCTCAATGGCCTGGTATGCAAGGCACCGGCGAAAATGCCGGTTTCGGTGATGGGGCTCGACTTTCCCAACCCGGTCGGGCTGGCTGCCGGCCTGGACAAGAACGGTACGGCCATCGATGGCTTTGCGCAGTTGGGTTTCGGTTTCGTCGAAATCGGCACCGTGACCCCGCGCCCTCAACCGGGCAACCCCAAGCCGCGCATCTTTCGCCTGCCGGAGGCCGAGGCGATCATCAACCGCATGGGCTTCAACAACCTCGGTGTCGATCACCTGCTGTCGCGGGTCCAGGCGGCGAAGTACAAGGGCGTCCTCGGGATCAACATCGGCAAGAATTTCGATACGCCGGTGGAGCGCGCGGTGGATGACTACCTGATCTGCCTGGACAAGGTCTACGCCCACGCCAGCTACGTCACGGTGAACGTCAGCTCGCCCAACACCCCGGGCCTGCGTAGCCTGCAGTTCGGTGACTCCCTCAAGCAATTGCTCGAAGCCTTGCGCCTGCGCCAGGAAGACCTCGCCGTGCGCCATGGCAAGCGTGTGCCGTTGGCGATCAAGATCGCTCCGGACATGACGGATGAAGAAACCGTGCTGGTCGCCCAGGCCCTGGTAGAGTCAGGCATGGATGCGGTGATTGCCACCAACACCACCCTCAGCCGTGTCGGCGTTGAAGGCCTGGCCCATGGCGACGAGGCGGGCGGCTTGTCGGGCGCTCCAGTGCGTGACAAGAGCACGCACATCGTCAAGGTGCTGGCCGCCGAGCTGGCCGGGCGTTTGCCGATCATCGCGGTCGGCGGTATCACCGAAGGCAAGCACGCGGCCGAGAAGATCGCCGCTGGTGCGAGCCTGGTGCAGCTGTATTCCGGCTTTATCTACAAAGGCCCGGCGCTGATTCGCGAGGCGGTGGACGCGATCGCGGCATTGCCCAAAAAGGCCTGACACACGCCCAATAAAAAGGGCTCCTCAAGAGGAGCCCCTGGGCCGAAGCCCGCCGCCTGGATAGGGCGTGCGTGGTTAAGTCGTTAGCTATATTCGTGCTGGTGTCGGAATTGAATGCCCTTGATTAGCCGACCGCGTGAAGTTCGTTGAGTCTGTGGATGCCCGCAGTGCCTGTCATACCGTCCCAGTTGTCGCCGCGTCCTTCTCGCCAGCCGTTGATCCAGGCTTGGCGTACCGACGGTAGAGTAAATGGGCAAAGCTCACGGGATTTGCCATGAACGCCGTATTGATATCCGCGTAAAAATGCTCTTTCCAACGGATCACGCTTAAGTCTTCTCATAGGGTGTTTCCCTCACTTGTTGACTGTCTTGATATCCTTCGGCCTCGTCTGAGGCCGGGCAGAGTTTTTCTGCCGTTGGTGCGGCCCGCTGCCGGCGTGGCGAGCCAATGTGCCAGTGCCGTTGTGGCGCTGACCTGTGTTGAGTTCTAACCAATAGGTCACATGGATTCAATGATCGTTTTGTCATAAGCACGTAACAATAACGATGTTATAGCCATAAGCTGGGATGGCTTTTCGCCCCTTTTATTGGGCAAAGCCGGCTATGATGTGCCTTACGAAGAGAATGGCTTAATCCCTTGCTGAAAAAGCCCGCCCGTTGCAGTCGGTTATTATTCGACGAAGGGTCTGAATATTTCTTTTTGTTGCATAACTTATCTCTCTGCCCCGTCAATCAAGGCCCACAGGCCCGCCAGACGGGGTGGGACGGCACATTCGTGCCACGCGGGCACTCTTCAAGAAAAGTGCTTGATTGAAAACCGAGCCGGCGATGCGTCGCCCGTTCATTTATTGCTGAAAAGCCTGGATTGCCCATGTCGGACCGTTTTGAACTCTTCCTCACCTGCCCCAAGGGCCTCGAAGGCCTGCTGATCGAGGAAGCCGTCGGGCTTGGCCTTGAGGAAGCCCGCGAGCACACCTCGGCCGTGCGCGGCATGGCCGACATGGAAACCGCCTACCGCCTGTGCCTCTGGTCGCGCCTGGCCAACCGCGTGTTGCTGGTCCTCAAGCGCTTCCCGATGAAGGACGCCGAAGACCTCTACCATGGCGTGCTGGATATCGACTGGGCCGATCACATGGTCCCGGACGGCAGCCTGGCGGTGGAGTTCAGCGGTCACGGCTCGGGCATCGACAACACCCACTTCGGCGCGCTGAAGGTCAAGGATGCGATTGTCGACAAGCTGCGCACCCCGACCGGCGAGCGTCCGTCCATCGACAAGATCAACCCGGACCTGCGCATCCACCTGCGCCTGGACCGTGGCGAAGCGATTCTCTCCCTCGACCTGTCCGGCCACAGCCTGCACCAGCGCGGTTACCGCCTGCAGCAGGGCGCGGCACCGTTGAAGGAAAACCTCGCTGCAGCCATCCTGATCCGTGCCGGCTGGCCGCGCATCGCTGCGGAAGGCGGCGCGTTGACCGACCCGATGTGCGGCGTCGGCACCTTCCTGGTGGAAGGCGCGATGATCGCCGCCGATATGGCGCCCAACCTCAATCGCGAACTGTGGGGTTTCACCACCTGGCTCGGTCACGTCCCGGCGTTGTGGAAGAAACTGCACACCGAGGCCAGCGAGCGCGCTGCCATCGGCATGAACAAGCCGCCGTTGTGGATTCGTGGCTACGAAGCCGATCCGCGCTTGATCCAGCCTGCTCGCAACAACATCGAGCGTGCCGGTCTCAGCCATTGGATCAAGGTGTACCAGGGCGAAGTCGGCACGTTCGAGCCGCGCCCGGACCAGAACCAGAAAGGCCTGGTGATCTGCAACCCGCCCTACGGCGAGCGCCTGGGCGACGAAGCGAGCCTGTTGTACCTCTACCAGAACCTCGGCGAGCGTCTGCGCCAGGCGTGCATGGGCTGGGAGGCGGCGGTATTCACCGGCGCGCCGGACCTGGGCAAGCGCATGGGCATCCGCAGTCACAAGCAGTATTCGTTCTGGAACGGCGCTTTGCCGTGCAAATTGCTGCTGATCAAGGTCAACCCGGACCAGTTCGTCACCGGCGAGCGCCGCACCCCGGAGCAGCGCCAGGCCGAACGTGAACAAGCCGCCTACGACCAGGCCCCGACCGAGCCGCAAGAGCGTCAGTACAACAAGAACGGCAACCCGATCAAACCTGCACCGGCGCCGGCCCCTGTGGTCGAACAGGCGCGCCTGAGCGAAGGCGGGCAGATGTTTGCCAACCGCCTGCAAAAGAACCTCAAGCAACTGGGCAAGTGGGCCAAGCGTGAGGGCGTGGATTGCTACCGCGTCTACGATGCCGACATGCCGGAATATTCCATGGCCATCGACCTGTATCACGATTGGGTCCATGTGCAGGAATACGCCGCGCCGAAATCCATCGACCCGGAAAAAGCCTCCGCGCGCATGTTCGACGCATTGGCGGCCATTCCCCAGGCGCTGAACATCGACAAGAGCCGCGTGGTGGTCAAGCGCCGCGAGCGTCAGAGCGGCACCAAGCAGTACGAACGCCAGAGCGCCCAGGGCAAGTTCACCGAGGTCAGCGAAGGCGGCGTGAAGCTGCTGGTCAACCTCACCGACTACCTCGACACCGGCCTGTTCCTCGACCACCGGCCGATGCGTATGCGTATCCAGAAAGAGGCGGCCGGCAAGCGTTTCCTCAACCTGTATTGCTACACCGCCACCGCCAGCGTGCATGCGGCCAAGGGCGGCGCGCGCACCACGACCAGCGTCGACCTGTCCAAGACCTACCTGGACTGGGCGCGCCGCAACTTCTCCCTCAACGGTTTCTCCGACAAGAACCGCCTGGAGCAAGGTGATGTGATGGCGTGGCTGGAAGCCAGTCGCGATGAGTTCGACCTGATCTTCATCGACCCGCCGACCTTCTCCAACTCCAAGCGCATGGAAGGGATCTTCGACGTGCAGCGCGACCACGTGCAACTGCTCGACCTCGCCATGGCGCGCCTGGCACCGGGCGGCGTGCTGTACTTCTCGAACAACTTCCGCAAGTTCGTGCTTGAGGACAACCTCAGCGAACGCTACGCGGTCGAGGAGATCAGCGACAAGACCCTCGACCCGGATTTTGCGCGTAACGCGAAGATCCATCGGGCCTGGAAAATCACTGCTCGCTGATTGCTCCACTCATCAGCCGCAAGCCTGGAATTATCCGGTCTTGCGGCTTTTTTACGCTGGTCAAACGGAGGGCCGCTCGCTATAACTAAATGTCCGGCCAAAGTGATCCCCCCACACGCTGGCGTTGTGAGTGTTGCCTATGCCGTTGCAAGCCGTTCGCCCGAAGATCCTAGGTTTTATCAATGAGCAGGTATCGGCTTGGTTGATGGCATTGGTGGTGTTTCTGGGCGGTAGCGCCTTGACGATCATCGTCGCCTGGGCGACATCCGACCTCTATCAACAGCAGGGGCGCCAGCGTTTCCAGCTGTTGGTCAATGAGCGATTCACCCGTCTGCAGGAGCGTTTCGAGGACCAGGAGCAACGCCTGACCAGCCTGCAACGCTTCTTCGTCAATTCCAATGATGTGTCCCGCGACGAGTTCGACGGTTTCGCCCAGCCTTTGCTGCTGCGTTCCCGGGCCTATGCCTGGGCGCCGCGGGTTATGCGTGATCAGCGCGCTCAGTTTGAACAGGACGTATCGCGCCTGCGCGGTCTGCCGTTCAGCATACGGGAACTGAATTCACACGGTGAGTTGGCCCCGGCGGTGGAGCGCGATGAATACGTGCCGGTCCTGTACAGCCAGACCCGAAGCCTGCTCGGTTCGCCGCTGGGCTTTGACCTGCTGGCCCAGCCGCTGCGGCGCTCGACCCTGGAGCGCGCACAAGCGAGCGGCAAGCTGGCCGTGTCCCAGCCCATGCAGTTGGTGGGGGTGGAACCGGCCTATGCCACCGGGGTGTTATTGGTCGCGCCGGTCGTCTCCCCGGGCGGAACAGAACCCTACGGCTTTGTGATGGCCGTGATCAGCATGCGCCAGTTGATGGCCGACGGCTTGCCCAAGTCGGATCGCGATAATCTGGTGACGCAGATCGTCGACACTTCCGACCAGCAAGGGCGCCTGTTGTACGAATCCAGCAATGCCCTGGCCGACAGCGATCTGGTCGCCGCGCGTCGCCTCACCCTCGGCGATCATGTCTACGCCCTGAACCTGCGCCCCAGCCAGGTGTTCGAACAGGGCAACGGCTCGTCGTTGGTCCCGATCCTGGCCGTGGGCGGGCTCTTCAGCCTGTTGCTCAGTGTCTTGCTCTATATGTTGGTCAGCCAGCGTCAGCGCGCCTTGAAACTGGTGGAGCAGCGTACCGTGCAGCTACGCCTGCGCGAGCAGGAACTGCGCAGCGCCCATGGCCAGTTACGCAGTGTGCTGAACGCCGCGACGCAGGTTGCGATCATTGCCACCGACTTGCACGGCGTGATCAACACCTTCAACGCCGGTGCCGAGCAGATGCTGGGGTTCAAGGCCGAGCACATACTCGGCCGCTCGACCCTGGAGAGCCTGCATGTGGCGGCGGAGCTGGATGTGCGTGCGGCGAGTCTGAGCATTGCGTTGGGCCGGCGAATCCCGCCGAGCCAGGCGATGCTGGTGGAGAGCCCGGGCAGCCCGCACGAGGCGCGCGAGTGGACCTTGGTGCGCGAGGATGGCAGCCGTTTGACGGTGAATATGTTGGGCACCGTGTTGTTGGATGACCATGGCTTATGGGTTGGGCACCTGGCGATGTACCTGGATGTCACCGAGCAAAAACGCGCCTATGAGGCCCTGGCCGTGCGCGACCGTCTGCTGAAAAAGCTCAGCGCCCATGTCCCGGGCGGGATCTTCCAATTCACTCTGGAACCCCAGGACAAGTGGCGGTTTGTCTACGCCAGTGATGGCATGCGCGATATCTATGAGATCGACACAGGGGTGCTGCAACGGGATGCAACGCAGGTCTTGGAGCGCATCCACCCGCTGGACGTCGAGCGGGTGCGTGCGTCGATCCGCTTATCCGCGTTGCAATTGAGCCACTGGCGCGAAGAGTACCGCGTGCAACTGCCGCAACGGGGCCTGCGCTGGATTCGCGGTGAGGCCACGCCGGAAGAACTGCCGGGCGGCGGTACGCTGTGGCATGGCTATGTGTCGGACATTTCCGATCTCAAGCGCGTGGAAGAAGAACTGCGCGCGCTGTCCATCACCGATGCCCTCACCGGGATCCATAACCGTCGGTATTTCCAGGATCGTCTCAAGGCTGAGATGGTCCGCCTCAATCGCACCTCGGGGGCGTTGTCGGTGATCATGCTGGATATCGATCACTTCAAGCGTATCAACGACCAGTACGGCCATGCGGTCGGCGACGGGGTGTTGCAGGAACTGTGCAAGCGCATCAGCCAGCGCTTGCGCCGCACCGATGTGTTCTGTCGCCTGGGTGGCGAGGAGTTCATGGTGTTGTGCCCCAACACCGACGGCGCCCAGGCCTACGGTTTGGCGATGGAGCTATGGCGGGCGCTGCGCGATGCGCCGATGGGGACGGTGGGAGTCGTCACCGCCAGCTTCGGGGTGGCCAGTTGGCGGGTCGATGAGGGGATCGACGGGTTACTGCTGCGCGCGGATTCGGCGGTGTACGTGGCCAAGCAGGCGGGCAGGGATCGAGTCGAAGCGGAACGCTTGCCGGTGTGAATGTCGACGTCGTACACAACCTGTGGGCGCGGGTTTGCCCACAGGTTGTGGCGGTGTCTAGAGGACTGGCGCCGCTGCCGCCAGCTTTGGCTGGCGGTACAGGTCCAGCAGCACCTGGTCGAGCACCGACGACGCACCCCACGGCTTCGGATCGTTGAGGATCGCCACCACCACCCAGGTATTGCCGTTGTTGTCGCGGCTGAACCCGGCGATGGCGCGCACGGTGTTCAAGGTACCGGTCTTGACGTGGGCTTCACCGCGCATGGCGGTGGTCTTCAGGCGTTTACGCATGGTGCCGTCGGTGCCGGCGATTGGCATCGAGCTGATGTATTCCGCGGCGTAGGGGCTTCTCCACGCGGCTTGCAACATGGCCGCCATCTCACGCGCGCTGACGCGTTCGGCACGGGACAGGCCCGAACCGTTCTCCATCACCAGGTGCGGTGAGGTGATGCCTTTTTTCGCCAGCCACTGGCGTACCACGCGTTGCGCGGCCTTGGCATCGTCGCCGTCGGCGTCGTTGCGGAACTGCGCGCCCAGGCTCAGGAACAACTGCTGGGCCATGGTGTTGTTACTGTATTTGTTGATGTCGCGGATGATTTCCGCCAGGTCCGGCGAGAAGGCCCGCGCCAGTACCTTGGCGTCCTTGGGCACCGGTGCCTGGATGTCACGGCCCTGGATGGTGCCGCCCAACTCCTGCCAGATCGCCCGCACGGCGCCGGCGGTGTACGTGGCGTGGTCGAGCAACGACAAGTAGGTCTGCGAGCTGCAGCCATCGCCCAACTGGCCGCTGACGGTCACGGTGATGCTGCCATCCGCCGCCGTCACCGGGTTGTAGCGCACGTCGCCGGTACATTGCTTGGCGTTGGACGCCTTGACCTGATTGTCGATGCGAATGCTGGCGATCGGCGGCTCGACCGACACGATCACGCGTCCCGAATCGTTGCGGGTCACGAAGCGCAGGGCCTTGAGGTTGACCAGCAAGGCATCGGGCTTGACCAGGAACGGTTTGTTCTCGTCATTGCCGTCGTCATTGAACTCCGGCAGTTGCGGCGGGATAAAGAAGCTACGGTCCAGCACCAGATCGCCGGTGACTTGCTGCACGCCATTGGCCCGCAGGTCGCGCATCAGCAGCCAGAGTTTTTCCATGTTCAGCTTGGGATCGCCGCCGCCCTTGAGGTACAGGTTGCCGCGCAATACACCACCGCTGAGGGTGCCGTCGGTGTAGAACTCGGTCTTCCACTGGTGGTTGGGGCCGAGCATTTCCAGGGCTGCGTAGGTGGTGACCAGCTTCATGGTGGAGGCCGGGTTCACCGAGACGTCGGCATTGAAGACGGTGGGGGTGCCGGGGCCGTTCAACGGCAGCATCACCAGGGACAATGCGGTGTTCTGCAACTTGGCCTTCTGCAGGGCCTGTGCAACGTTGGGTGGCAGGGTGTTATTGATCGGGGCGGCGGTGGCGGAAAAAGCCAGCGGCAGGAGAACGCCGGCAAGGAGCAATGGACGCAAAGATTTGATCATAAGGAATAAAACCCTACTGCTGAGGAGGGTGAAAAAGGCGAGGGGTATGTAAGAAAATCCCTCAGTAGTCATGAAAGTGTCGGCATTATGCCCCAAGCTGGAACCACTTGTAGCTGAACGATAGCTGCTAATCGGGGTTTTTTTTCCAGGCATTTCGCCGCCTGTCCCAGAGAGTCGGGCAATCGCTGCCTTAAGCTGCTAAAGTGCCGCCCGTTATTACTTATGAGGATTGTTCCAATGGCGACTAACCGTTCCCAGCGTCTGCGCAAAAAACTGTGCGTTGATGAATTTCAAGAGCTGGGTTTCGAACTGAACCTGGACTTCAACGAAGGCCTGAGTGAAGAAGCTATCGACGCTTTCCTCGAAGCATTCATCAAAGAAGCCATGGAAGCCAACGGTCTGGGCTATGTCGGCGGCGATGACTACGGTCTGGTTTGCCTGCAGAAGCGTGGCTCGGTCTCCGAAGCGCAGCGTGCTGCCGTTGACACCTGGCTGAAAACCCGTTCCGAGCTGACCAAGGCTGAAGTCAGCCCGTTGATGGACGTGTGGTATCCGGAAAAGCCGATCAACGCGGCTAAGTGATACTAAACAAAACGGCGACCTGAGGGTCGCCGTTTTTTTATGCCTTGCGCCAGTTCAGAATCAGCAGCGTCAACACCCCCGCCACGATCCCCCAGAACGCCGACCCGATGGAAAACAACGTCAAGCCTGACGCGGTGACCATAAAGGTGATCAGCGCCGCTTCCCGTTCCTTCGGCTCATTCATGGCGATGCTCAAGCCATTGATGATCGAGCCAAACAACGCCAACGCCGCAATCGACAGCACCAGTTCCTTGGGCAATGCTGCGAACAAGGCCGCCAATGTGGCGCCGAACACCCCGGCAATGCCGTAGAACACGCCACACCAGACTGCCGCCGTGTAGCGCTTGTTACGGTCTTCATGGGCGTGGGGCCCGGTGCAGATCGCCGCACTGATCGCCGCCAGGTTGATGCCGTGGGAGCCGAACGGCGCCAACACCAGCGAGGCCAGGCCGGTGACGGTGATCAGCGGCGACGCTGGCACGTTATAGCCGTCGGCGCGCAACACTGCGACGCCCGGCATGTTTTGCGAGGTCATCGCTACCACGAACAGCGGGATGCCGATGCTGATGGTCGCCGCCAGCGAGAAGTGCGGTGTGGTCCAGACCGGCGTTGCCACTTCCAGGTGAAAGCCGCTGAAATCCAGGAGCCCCATCAGCCCGGACAGCACGCTGCCGATCACCAGCGCGGCGAGTACCGCATACCGCGGCGACAGGCGTTTGATGAGCAGGTAGGTGAAAAACATCCCCAGCACCAGGCCGGTGCGATGCTGCGCGGCGACGAAAATCTCGCTGCCGATCTTGAACAGAATCCCCGCCAGCAAGGCCGCCGCCAGCGACGCCGGGATGCGTCTGACCAGTTTTTCGAAGCTGCCGGTCAGCCCGCAGAGCGTCACCAGCACCGCGCAGGTGATGTAGGCGCCGATGGCTTCGCCGTAACTGACGCCGCCGAGGCTGGTGATCAACAGCGCTGCGCCGGGTGTCGACCAGGCAATGGTGATCGGTGTGCGGTAGCGCAGGGACAGGCCGATGCTGCACACCGCCATGCCGATGGAAATCGCCCAGATCCACGAGGAAATCTGCGCGCTGGTCAAACCGGCGGCTTGGCCGGCCTGGAACATGAGCACCAGGGAGCTGGTATAGCCGGTCATCATGGCGATGAAACCGGCGACGATGGCCGAGGGAGAAGTGTCGGCCAGTGGGCGCAAGGGCGCTTGGGTGGCGTCGGTCATGGCTAGGTGTTCCTTTTACCTGGGAGTTTGCCAGTGAAGGCGCAGATTCAAGCCTAAACTCAAACGTAACGACTCATTGCAATACAGCCGGGCTCGCAAACAGCCGTACAGTGTGTTGGCGCATGGGGTTGTGTACAATGTGCGCTGATTTTAGCTGATACTTGCCAGCGCCTCTTTGTTGCCGTATTACCGTTAATTCGCCGCCGTTCTCCCGATCCGAGTGCCCATGAACGAACAGTTGCAACCTCTCAAGAAACAACCGCGAGCCAGCAAGACCGGCCGCAGCGGAACCCAGGACGATATCGTCTACGCGCATATCTTCGAGGCGATTCTCGAACAACGCCTGGCACCCGGTACCAAATTGAGCGAAGAGGCACTCGGCGAAATCTTTGGCGTGAGCCGCACCATCATTCGCCGCGCGCTGTCGCGCCTGGCCCATGAAGGCGTGGTACTGCTGCGGCCCAATCGCGGCGCGGTGGTGGCCAGCCCGAGTGTCGAAGAAGCGCGCCAGGTGTTCCTGGCCCGGCGCCTGGTCGAGCGGGCGATCACGGAGCTGGCGGTGCAGCACGCCACGGCGGAGCAGTTGGCCGAGTTGCGGCAGATGGTCAACGACGAACGCGACAGCTTCTCCCGCGGCGATCGCGGTGCCGGTATCCGCCTTTCCGGCGAATTCCATCTGAAGCTGGCCGAAGCGGCGAAGAACGCGCCGCTGATCAGCTTCCAGCGCAGCCTGGTGTCCCAGACCTCATTGATCATCGCGCAGTACGAAAGCGGCAACCGCTCGCACTGTTCCTACGATGAACACAGCCAGTTGATCGATGCGATCGAAGCCCGAGACGCGGCGCTGGCAGTGAATTTGATGATGCATCACATGGATCATATCGACAGCAAGCTCAACCTCGACGAGGAAAGCGCGTCGGATGATTTGCATGCGGTGTTCTCGCATTTGTTGCAGAGCAAGAAGCCGGGGCGTTCGTCGGTCAAACTCTAAGCCCGATCAAAAAATGTGGGAGGGGGCTTGCCCCCTCCCACATTTGGGTTTGTGGCATATCTGAAATTAGCGTTGGTGGACCAGATTACCGGCCGCATAGGTCTGCAACACCGCCCGGTCATCCCCCAACGTCATCAATACAAACAACCTCTCGGCAATGTCCTTGGCCTGCTTCATGCGATAGCTGAGCAGTGGCGTGGCGTTGTAATCCAGCACCAGGAAGTCCGCATCGGTACCCGGCTGCAACGTGCCGATCTTGTCCTCCAACCGCAGCGCCCGCGCACCGCCCAGGGTGGCCAGGTACAGCGACTTGAACGGGCTCAGTCGCGCGCCTTGCAGTTGCATGACCTTGTAGGCTTCGTTCAACGTCTGCAGCAACGAGAAGCTGGTGCCGCCGCCGACGTCAGTGCCCAGGCCCACGTTGAGTTTGTGCTTCTCGGCCATCGGCAGGTTGAACAGCCCGCTGCCGAGGAACAGGTTCGAGGTCGGGCAGAATGCGACTGCCGAGCCGGTCTGCGCCAACCGCGCGCATTCGTCATCGCACAGATGCACGCCGTGGGCAAACACCGAGCGTTCGCCCAATAGCTGGTAGTGGTCGTACACATCCAGGTAGCCGCTGCGCTCGGGGAACAGCTCGTTGACCCACTCGACTTCCTGCTTGTTCTCACTGATGTGCGTCTGCATGTACAGGTCGGGGTATTCGCGCAGCAGTTGCCCGGCCAGCGCCAATTGCTGCGGCGTGCTGGTAGGTGCGAAGCGCGGCGTCACCGCATAGTGCAGGCGGCCCTTGCCGTGCCAGCGTTCGATCAGCGCCTTGCTCTCCTGGTAGCCGGATTCGGCGGTGTCGGTCAGGTAGTCGGGGGCGTTGCGGTCCATCATCACCTTGCCGGCGATCATGCGCAGGTCGAGTTTTTCGGCGGCCTCGAAGAATGCCTGCACCGATTGCGGATGCACGCTGCCGAACACCAGCGCGGTGGTGGTGCCGTTGCGCAGCAGTTCCTTGATGAAAATCTCTGCGACGTCCTCGGCATGGGCCTTGTCGGCGAACTGGCGCTCGCAGGGGAAGGTGTAGGTGTTGAGCCAGTCCAGCAACTGTTCGCCATAAGCGCCGACCATGCCGGTTTGCGGCAGGTGGATATGCGTATCGATCAGCCCGGGGGTGATCAGCGCGTCCTGGTAGTGGGTGATTTCGACCTCGGCGGGCAGGTGCGGCAGCAGGTCGTGGGCGTGGCCCAGGGCGCTGATCCGGCCGTTGTCGATGACCAGCAGGCCGTCTTCGAAATACTCATAGGACGCCTCGATCCCCACTTCGGCGGGGTCGGCGAGGCTGTGCAGGATGGCGGCGCGGTAGGCTTTGCGAGTCGAAGGCATGGTGATCTCAATTTAGATAGCTTGGCTGCGACGCGAAGCCGGCAGCAGTTGGGCAATGGGTTCGGCGCTCGCGGTGTGCTGGCCGAAATGGGCGTTATAGGTGGCGATGATTTCGCCGGCGATGGAGATGGCGATTTCCACCGGCAATTTGCCCTTCACTTCGCTAAGGCCCATGGGACAGCGCATGCGTTGCAGTTGTGCGGCGTCGACGCCGCGATCCCGCAGGCGGTGCTCGAACTTGACGCGCTTGGTCTTTGAACCGATCAGGCCGAAGTAGGCAAAGTCATTGCGCTTGAGCAGGGCGGCGCTGAGTTCCAGGTCCAGCGCGTGATTGTGGGTCATCACGATGCAGTAACTGCCCACGGGCAGGTCGGCAATTTCGTCGACCGGTTCTTCGCTGACGATTTTGCGCACGCCTTGTGGGATGTGTTCCGGGAACTCTTGCTCGCGCGAATCGATCCAGCGCACCCGGCACGGTAGGCTCGCCAGCAACGGCACCAGGGCGCGGCCGACGTGGCCGGCGCCAAATACGGCGATCTGTGCCTGCACCTGGCCCATGGGTTCGAACAGCAGCACGGTCGCGCCGCCGCAGCACTGGCCCAGGCTCGCGCCGAGGCTGAAGCGCTCCAGATGGGTGTGTTGCTGGCCGCGGGCGAGCATGTCGCGGGCGATCTGCATCGCTTTGTATTCCAGGTGCCCGCCGCCGATGGTGTCGAACGTGTGTGCGGCACTGATGACCATCTTCGAACCGGCATTGCGCGGCGTGGAGCCGAGCTCTTCGATGATGGTCACCAGCACGCAGGGTTCGCCCTGGTTTTGCAGGTTGGCGAGGGCGCTGATCCAGTTGTTCATGTCTACCTCAACATTTCTGTTGTCAGTTCTACCGTCATCGGGGCAAGCCCCCTCCCACACTTGAATGTATTCACAGATCAAAAATGTGGGAGGGGCAAGCCCCTTCCCATACTTGAATGTATTCACAGGTGAAAAATGTGGGAGGGGCGGTGCGACGATTCGACTTGCCCCCGATGGCAGCACCTCGATTTACAGCGAAGCCATCTCGGTTTCAGCCTCAACCGCCTTCGCAGCCCCCAACTTCCGCATCTGCTCACAGCCCCACAACACCCGCTCAGGCGTCGCCGGCGCATCGATGTTCGGCTGGTGGCGATAGTCACCTAGGCTCGCCACCGCATCCTTGATCGCGCACCACGAGGCAATCCCGAGCATGAACGGCGGTTCACCCACGGCCTTGGAATGGAACACCGTGTCTTCCGGGTTCTTACGGTTTTCCACCAGCTTCACGCGCAAATCCAAGGGCATGTCGGCCACGGCCGGAATCTTGTAGCTGGCCGGACCGTTCGTCATCAGCTTGCCCTTGTCGTTCCACACCAGCTCTTCCATGGTCAGCCAGCCCATGCCCTGGATAAAGCCGCCTTCGACCTGGCCGGTGTCGATGGCCGGGTTCAGCGAAGCGCCGACGTCGTGGAGGATGTCGGTGCGCAGCATCTTGTATTCGCCGGTCAGGGTGTCGACGATCACTTCGCAGCAGGCCGCGCCGAACGCGAAGTAGTAGAACGGCCGACCGCGCGCCTGGCTGCGGTCGTAGAAGATTTTCGGGGTCTTGTAGAAGCCGGTGCTCGACAACGACACCTGGGCGAAATACGCCTGCTGGATCAGGCTTTCAAAGCTCAGTATCTGCTCGCGCACGCGCACATGGCCATTGTGGAATGCCACGTCCGCTTCGCTCACCGCGTAGTGGCGCGCGGCAAATTCCACCAGGCGTTGCTTGATGGTTTCGGCGGCGTTCTGCGCGGCCTTGCCGTTCAGGTCGGCACCGCTGGAGGCGGCGGTCGGCGAGGTGTTGGGCACCTTGTCGGTGTTGGTGGCGGTGATCTGCACACGGTCGATGTCCACCTGGAACACCTCGGCCACCACTTGCGCGACCTTGGTGTTCAAGCCCTGGCCCATCTCGGTGCCGCCGTGGTTCAGGTGAATGCTGCCATCGGTGTAGATATGGATCAGCGCGCCGGCCTGGTTGAGGAAGCTGGCGGTGAAGGAAATGCCGAATTTCACCGGGGTCAGCGCCAGGCCTTTTTTCAGGATCGGGCTGTGCGCGTTGTAGCGGCGGATCGCTTCGCGGCGCTCGGCGTATTGGCTGCTGGCCTCAAGCTCGGCAGTCATCTCTTCGAGCAGGTTGTGCTCGACGGTCTGATAGTAGTGGGTGACGTTGCGCTCGGTCTTGCCGTAATAGTTGGCCTTGCGCACCGCCAACGGGTCGAGGGCCAGATGACGGGCGATGGCGTCCATCACTTCTTCGATGGCGACCATCCCTTGCGGGCCGCCGAAGCCGCGATAGGCGGTGTTGGACGCGGTGTTGGTCTTGCAGCGATGGCCGTTGACCGTGGCATCGCCCAGGTAATACGCGTTGTCGGCGTGGAACATGGCGCGGTCGACAATCGAGTTCGACAGGTCCGGCGAGCAGCCGCAGTTACCCGCCAGCTCCAACTGGATGCCGTGCAAGCGCCCGCTGTCGTCGAAGCCGACGTCGTATTCGATATAGAAGGGGTGGCGCTTGCCGGTCATCAGCATGTCTTCGACGCGCGGCAGACGCATCTTGGTCGGCTGCCCGGTAAGGCGCGCGACCACCGCACACAGGCACGCCGGGCTGGCGGCCTGAGTCTCCTTGCCGCCGAAACCACCGCCCATGCGGCGCATGTCGACGACGATCTTGTTCATCGACACGTCGAGCACTTCGGCCACCAGCTTCTGCACCTCGGTGGGGTTTTGCGTGGAGCAGTAGACGATCATGCCGCCGTCTTCGGTGGGCATCACCGAGGAAATCTGGGTTTCCAGGTAGAAGTGTTCCTGGCCGCCGATATGCAGCGTGCCCTGGATGCGATGCTTCGCGGCCGCCAGCGCTGTCGCCGAATCGCCGCGTTGATGGGTGTGGCTGTCCAGCACGAAATGCTGGTTGCGGTAGGCCTCGACCACGTCCAGCACCGGCTCCAGGTCTTCGTATTCGATCACTGCGGCCAGCGCCGCTTTGCGCGCAGTTTCCAGGTCGCGGGCGGCCACGGCCAGCACCACCTGGCCGACGAACTGCACGGTGTCGATGGCCAGCAGCGGATCACCCGGCAGCAGCGGGCCGATGTCTTTGAGCCCCGGCACGTCTTCGTGGGTGATGACGATACGCACGCCGTCGAAGGCGTAGCAGGGCGCGGTATCGATGTTGAGGATTTTGGCGTGGGCGCGGTCGGACAGGCGCGCATACAGGTGCAACTGGTTGGGGAATTCCAGGCGGTCGTCGATGTACTGCGCTTCGCCGGATACGTGCTTGGCGGCGCTGTCGTGCTTGACGCTGCGGCCGACGCCGGAGGTCAGGTCCTGAGAAAACAGCTCGGCCAGTTCGGCCTGGGTTTTTGCCACGGCGTGATGGTTAGACATAGGCGGTCACCCGAGTTTCGATGTGCGGCGTTTGCAGCTCGATGAAGTATTTGCGCAGCAGGTTCTGCGCGGTGAGCAGGCGGTATTCCTTGCTGGCGCGAAAGTCCGACAGCGGGGTGAAATCCTCGGCCAGGGCGGCGCAGGCGTGCTCCACGGTGGCGGCATTCCAGGGCGCGCCGATCAGCACGGTTTCGCAGTGCTGTGCGCGTTTGGGCGTGGCGGCCATACCGCCGAAGGCGACGCGGGCGTCGCTGATCACACCGTCGTCGATCTTCAGGTTGAACGCCGCGCACACTGCGGAAATATCGTCGTCCAGGCGCTTGGATACCTTGTACGCCCGGAACCGCGTGTGGCCCTTGGGCACGATGATCTTCTCGATGAACTCGCTGTCTTGGCGTGCGGTGACGCGGTAGTCGATGAAGTAATCTTCCAGCGCCAGGGTGCGACGGACGTTGCCCTTGCACAGCACGATCTGCGCGCCGAGGGCGATCAGCAGCGGCGGCGAATCGCCGATCGGCGAGGCGTTGCCGATGTTGCCGCCCAGGGTGCCCTGGTTGCGGATTTGCAGGGAGGCGAAGCGCTGCAGCAGTTCGCCGAAGTCCGGGTATTCGTGGCGCAGCGCGGTGTAGCAATCGGAGAGGGCGGCGGCGGCGCCGATTTCCAGGCGATCGTCGAACGTCTCGATGCGCTTCATCTCGTCGATATTGCCGACGTAGATCATCACCGGCAGCGTGCGGTGGAACTGCGTGACTTCCAGCGCCAGGTCGGTGCCACCGGCCAGCAGGCGGGCCTGGGGGTAGGCGTCGTAGAGGTCGGCCAGGTCGGCGACGGTCAGCGGCACCAGGCAGCGTTTGTCGCCGCTGTTGAGTTCAGCGGTGTGCGTCGGCGCGATAGCCTTGAGGCGGGCGATGGTCTGGGCCTCGCGGCTGTCGAACTGATCCTGGGGTTTGTTGCAGCAGGCCTGTTCGGCGGCGGCGAGGATCGGGCGATAGCCGGTGCAGCGGCACAGGTTGCCGGCCAGGGCTTCTTGGGCTTTGTCGCGGTCGGGCGCATCGCTGTTTTTTTGCAGGGCGAACAACGACATCACAAAACCGGGGGTGCAGAAGCCGCATTGCGAACCGTGACACTCCACCATCGCCTGTTGCACGCTGTGCAGTTGGCCCTGGTGCTTGAGGTCTTCGACGCTGATCAACTGTTTACCGTGCAACGACGACACGAACGTCAGGCACGCATTCAGGCTGCGATAGCGAATCCGCTCGCCCTGCTCGTCGCTGTGCAGTTCGCCGACCACCACGGTGCAGGCGCCGCAATCGCCGCTGGCACAGCCTTCCTTGGTGCCGGGTTTGCCCACATGCTCGCGCAGGTAGTTGAGCACGGTCAGGTTGGGGTCCAGGGCGTGCTCGCTACGGAGTTCCTGGTTAAGTAAAAACTGGATCACGGAAGGCCTCACAGACTCATTATTGTTGTTAACCGCTTTGCGCCGAATCTAGTCATGTCTGACTTTTCGGTCAATGATTTTCTGACCTAAGGGTCAAGAAAATGCGGTCACAACCCTATCAATTATGGTCCAGTCTTCTGGAACCGGCGTTTTTGGGGGCTTCTGGCGGTTCATCGCTGCTTATTTCATGCCAAATTCTTGAAGGTGGGCCGAGCGCCATCAGCGGGCATTTGCGCTACACTGGCGCGCTTGTATCGATAGAAGATTTTGAAGGGAAAACATGACGTTCAAGGCGCCGGACAGTCTCGCCGAGCAAATCGCTCACCACCTCGCCGAACGTATCATTCGCGGCGATCTCAAGCCTGGGGAACGGATCCAGGAACAGAAGGTTACGCTGGCACTCAATGTCAGCCGCGGTTCCGTGCGTGAAGCCTTGCTGATCCTCGAACGTCGCCACCTGATCGCGATCCTGCCGCGCCGTGGCGCCCACGTCACCGAACTCACCGCGCACAAGGTGCAGAGCCTGTGTACGTTGATGGCCGAGCTGTACATCCTGCTCGGCAATGCGGTGGCGCAGGGCTGGCAGACCCAGGCCGACATGGCGCCGTTCGTGCAGATCCAGCAGCGCCTGGTGAGCAATTTCGAACGCCAGGACATCCGCGCCTTCGTCGCAGAAAGCTTCAATGTGATGCGTGCCGCGTACCCCTTCGCCAACAACCCGTATTTGCAGGAAACCGTCGAGAACCTGCAGCCGGCGATGAACCGCGCCTATTACCTGGCCCTGGATCAACGCAAGGCTTCCATGAGCGAATACCTCGCGCTGTTCGAGCAATTGCTCGCCGCCGTGCTCGCCCGTGACTTGCCGCAGATTCGCCTGGTGCTGTCGGCCTACGGCCAGCGCAGTTGCTCGCTGGTGATCGCTGCGTTGGCGGACGCCTAAGCGTGCGGCTCAAGTGCATCAAACTGGCGGGGTTCAAATCCTTCGTCGACCCGACCACGGTGAACTTCCCCAGTAACATGGCGGCGGTGGTCGGGCCCAATGGCTGCGGCAAGTCGAACATCATCGATGCCGTGCGCTGGGTGATGGGCGAGAGCTCGGCGAAAAACCTGCGTGGCGAGTCGATGACCGACGTCATCTTCAACGGCTCCACCAGCCGCAAGCCGGTGAGCCAGGCCAGCATCGAACTGGTGTTCGACAACTCTGACGGCACCCTGGTCGGCGAATACGCGGCCTACGCGGAAATTTCCATCCGCCGCAAAGTGACGCGCGACAGCCAGAACAGTTACTTCCTCAACGGCACCAAGTGTCGCCGTCGGGACATCACCGATATCTTCCTCGGCACCGGCCTTGGCCCGCGCAGCTACTCGATCATCGAACAGGGCATGATCTCCAAGCTGATCGAAGCCAAGCCCGAAGACCTGCGTAACTTTATCGAAGAAGCTGCCGGCATCTCCAAGTACAAGGAGCGCCGTCGCGAGACCGAAAACCGTATCCGCCGCACCCATGAAAACCTCGCCCGCCTGACCGACCTGCGCGAAGAGCTGGAGCGCCAGTTGGAGCGCCTGCACCGCCAGGCCCAGGCCGCCGAGAAGTATCAGGAATACAAGGGCGAAGAGCGTCAGCTCAAGGCACAACTGTCGGCCCTGCGCTGGCAGGCGCTGAACGATCAGGTCGGCCAGCGCGAAGCGATCATAGGCACCCAGGAAATCAGCTTCGAAGCCCTGGTGGCCGAACAACGCAACGCCGACGCCAGCATCGAGCGCCTGCGCGACGGGCATCATGACCTGTCCGAGCGCTTCAATCTGGTGCAGGGCCGCTTCTATTCGGTGGGCGGCGACATCGCCCGGGTTGAGCAGAGCATCCAGCACGGCCAGCAACGTCTGCGCCAGTTGCAGGACGATCTGAAGGAAGCCGAGCGCGCGCGCCTGGAGACCGAGTCCCACCTCGGCCACGACCGCACCTTGCTGCTGACCCTCGGCGAAGAGCTGGACATGCTCACCCCCGAACAGGAAATCACCAGCGCCGCTGCCGAAGAAGCCGCCGCCACTCTGGAAGAATCCGAGACCACCATGCACGGCTGGCAGGAGCAGTGGGACACCTTCAACCTGCGCTCCGCCGAACCGCGCCGCCAGGCCGAGGTGCAGCAGTCGCGCATCCAGCAACTGGAAACCAGCATGGAGCGCCTGGCCGAGCGCCAGCGTCGCCTGCAGGAAGAGCGCGTGCTGCTCGCCGCCGACCCGGAAGACGCGGCGATCCTGGAGCTGAGCGAGCAACTCGCCGAAAGCGAAATGACCCTCGAAGAGCTGGAAGCCAGCGAAGAACAGCAAGTGGAGCGCCTGGAGCAATTGCGTCAGCAACTGCAACAGGCGACCCAGGCCCAGCAACAGGCCCAGGGCGATCTGCAGCGGCTCAACGGGCGCCTGGCGTCCCTCGAAGCCTTGCAGCAGGCCGCGTTGGACCCTGGCACCGGCACCGCCGAATGGCTGCGTGACCAGCACTTGGCCGAACGCCCGCGTCTGGCGGAGGGCTTGAAGGTCGAGGCCGGTTGGGAACTGGCGGTGGAAACCGTGCTCGGCGCCGACCTGCAAGCGGTGCTGGTGGATGATTTTGCCGGCTTCGACCTGGCCGGTTTTGCCCAGGGCGATCTGCGCTTGCTCAGCCCCGCCGCCGATGGCGCGCGCGTGCCGGGCAGCCTGCTGGATAAAGTCGAGGCCGCACTTGACCTGGCGCCGTGGCTGGGCCAGGTCAAACCGGTGGAATCCCTGGAGCAGGCGCTGGCCCAGCGCGGTCAACTGGGCGCCGGCGAAAGCCTGATCAGCCGCGACGGTTATTGGGTCGGCCGCCACTTCCTGCGGGTGCGCCGCGCCAGTGAGGCGGAAAGTGGCGTATTGGCCCGTGGCCAGGAAATCGTCAAGCTGATCGCCGAGCGTGAAGAGCGCGAAGCCACCCTGGAAAGCCTGGAAACCGAACTGCAGACCCTGCGCGCCACCCAGCGCCAGCAAGAGACCGGCCGCGAACACCTGCGCCGCCTGTTGCAGGACGAAGCGCGCCAGCAGGGCGAATTGAAAGCCCAGTTGTCGGCGAGCAAGGCCAAGGTCGAGCAACTGACCCTGCGCCGCACTCGCCTCGACGAAGAAGTGGCCGAGATGGGCGAGCAGCGCGCCCTCGAACACGAACAGATCGGCGAGGCGCGCCTGCAATTGCAGGAAGCCCTCGACAGCATGGCCGTCGACACCGAGCAGCGCGAATTGCTGCTGGCCCAGCGCGACAGCCTGCGCGAACGCCTCGACCGGGTCCGCCAGGAAGCGCGCCAGCACAAGGACCACGCCCACCAGTTGGCGGTGCGCCTCGGCTCCCTGCGTGCCCAGCACGATTCCACGCGCCAGGCCCTGGAGCGCCTGGAGATGCAGTCCGAGCGCCTGACCGAAAAGCGTGAGCAACTGAGCCTCAACCTGGAGGAGGGTGAAGCGCCCCTGGAAGAGTTGCGGCTCAAGCTCGAAGAGCTGCTCGACAAGCGCATGACCGTCGACGAAGAACTCAAGACCGCACAAATCGCCCTGGAAGACGCCGACCGCGAACTGCGCGACGCGGAAAAACGCCGCACCCAGGCCGAGCAGCAATCCCAACTGATTCGCGGCCAGCTCGAGCAACAGCGCATGGAATGGCAGGCCCTGACCGTGCGCCGCAAAACCCTGCAGGACCAACTGCTCGAAGACGGCTACGACCTGCACGGCGTGCTCAACACCCTGACCGCCCAGGCCAACGAGAAAGACGCCGAAGAAGAACTTGAGCGGATTGCCGCGCGTATCCAGCGACTCGGTGCGATCAACCTCGCCGCCATCGACGAATACCAGCAACAGTCCGAGCGTAAACGTTATCTGGACGCCCAGGACGCCGATCTGGTGGAAGCCCTGGACACCCTGGAAAACGTGATCCGCAAGATCGACAAGGAAACCCGCAACCGCTTCAAAGATACCTTTGATCAGATTAACGGCGGTTTACAGGCGTTATTCCCAAAAGTTTTCGGTGGCGGCAGCGCTTACTTGGAACTGACGGGCGAAGATCTACTCGATACAGGGGTAACGATCATGGCGCGGCCTCCGGGCAAGAAGAACAGCACCATCCATTTGTTGTCCGGCGGCGAAAAAGCCCTGACCGCGTTGGCCCTGGTGTTTGCCATCTTCAAGTTGAACCCGGCGCCGTTCTGCATGCTCGATGAAGTTGACGCCCCATTGGATGACGCTAACGTTGGACGCTATGCGCGACTGGTCAAGGAGATGTCCCAGACGGTGCAGTTCATCTATATCACCCACAACAAGATCGCCATGGAAATGGCTGATCAGTTGATGGGGGTGACAATGCATGAACCGGGTTGTTCACGTTTGGTCGCGGTGGATGTCGAAGAAGCGATGGCGATGGTGGAATCCTGAGCTGCGCCATGAGCGAAAGTTTTCAGCGCGATGTCAGGTGATTTACCGGCCTGGTGAAAGTGGCAAATGGACATATTTGTTCAAGGCATTTTGACAGACGGTGTAAAGTTATCTTTGGTCGTGCTAGTTTAATGTCAATTTTTCGTGTGCGTGGGCAAAACGTCAGTCAGAACATAGAGTTGGCGCCACGTTTTAAAGCGGTTTGCACGGTGCTAAACCCCTTATTTTTCAGCATTTTTTATTAGAGGCACGGGATTACATGGAAATCGGTCTGCGCGAGTGGCTGATCGTCATCGGCATTATTGTCATTGCCGGTATTCTTTTTGATGGCTGGCGCCGTATGCGCGGCGGCAAGGGCAAGCTCAAGTTCCGTCTGGACCGCAACCTGTCCAACTTGCCCGACGACGACGGCAGCGCCGAGCTGCTGGGGCCGCCCCGTGTGCTGGATACCCACAAGGAACCGCAACTGGACGAACATGACTTGCCGTCCATGAGCGCCCCTGTGCGCGAAGCCCGCGAGCCGTCCTCCAAGCGTGGCAAACGTGGCAGTGCCGCCGCCGCCGAGCCGCATCAGGGCGACCTGAACCTGGGCGTGGACGACGGCCCGAGCTTCAGCAGCCGCGATGACGATTTCCCTGACGAGAGCCCGGCCAAGAGTGCGCCGCGCCAGTCGGTGAACGATCAGCCGGCCGCCGAAGAAGTCCTGGTGATCAGCGTGATCTGCCGCGACGCCGCTGGCTTCAAGGGCCCGGCACTGTTGCAGAACATCCTGGAAAGCGGCCTGCGCTTTGGCGAGATGGATATCTTCCACCGCCACGAAAGCATGGCCGGTAATGGCGAAGTGCTGTTCTCGATGGCCAACGCGGTCAAGCCGGGCACCTTCGACCTGGACGACATCGACCTGTTCAGCACCCCGGCGGTGAGCTTCTTCCTCGGCCTGCCGGGTCCGCGTCATCCGAAACAGGCTTTCGACGTGATGGTTGCCGCAGCGCGCAAGCTGTCCCAGGAGCTCAACGGCGAACTGAAGGACGATCAGCGCAGCGTCCTGACCGCCCAGACCATCGAACACTACCGTCAGCGCATCGTCGAGTTCGAGCGTCGCGCCCTGACACAGAAACGCTGAGGTTTGGCCTCAAGCGTTGTCGATAGAATAAGCGCACCAACATTTGAGCAGCTTCGGCTGCTCTTTTGCTTTATGAGAGAACACCCATGACCGCCGCCCACACCCGCATCCTCGAATTGCGCGCTGAACTGGATCAGCACGACTACCGTTATTACGTCCTCGACGAGCCGAGCGTCCCGGACGCCGAGTACGATCGCTTGTTCCAGGAACTCAAGGCCCTGGAGGCCGAGCATCCGGAGCTGGTCACGCGTGATTCGCCGACGCAGCGGGTCGGCGGTGCGGCGTTGTCGGCGTTCACCCAGGTCAAGCATGAGATTCCGATGCTCAGCCTGGGCAACGCCTTCGATGAAACCACCATGCTCGAGTTCGATCGCCGGGTGACCGAAGGCCTCGACCTGCCGGCCGGCGACCTGTTTGGCGGCGGTGCTGCGGTGGAATACAGCTGCGAGCCGAAGTTGGATGGCCTGGCGGTCAGCCTGCTGTATCTGAACGGCGAACTGGTGCGCGGCGCCACCCGGGGCGACGGCACCACCGGCGAAGACATCAGCGTGAATGTGCGTACCGTGCGCAATATCCCGTTGAAGCTGCACGGCAGCGGTTGGCCGGCGACCCTGGAAGTGCGCGGCGAGGTGTTCATGTCCAAGGCCGGTTTCGAGCGCCTGAACGCCTCGCAACTGGAAGTCGGCGGCAAGACCTTCGCCAACCCGCGCAACGCCGCCGCCGGCAGCCTGCGCCAGCTGGATTCGAAAATCACCGCCAGCCGCCCGCTGGAGTTCTGCTGCTACGGCATTGGCCAGGTGACGGCGGATATCAGCGACACCCACATCGGCAATTTGCAGCAGCTGCAGAAGTGGGGCATGCCGATCAGTCATGAGTTGAAACTGGCCAAGGGCATCCAGGAATGCCTGGACTACTACCGCGATATCGGCGAGCGGCGTAGTAACCTGCCCTATGAAATCGACGGCGTGGTGTTCAAGGTCAACAGCATTGCCTCCCAGCGCGAACTGGGTTTCCGCGCTCGCGAGCCGCGGTGGGCGATCGCGCACAAATTCCCGGCCATGGAAGAGTTGACCGAGCTGCTCGACGTGGAATTCCAGGTCGGCCGCACCGGCGCCGTCACCCCGGTGGCGCGGCTGAAACCGGTCAAGGTCGCGGGTGTGACCGTGTCCAACGCCACCCTGCACAACATGGATGAAGTGGCGCGCCTGGGCCTGATGATCGGCGACACTGTGATCATCCGCCGCGCCGGGGACGTGATCCCGCAGGTCGTCTCGGTGGTCACCGAGCGCCGCCCGGCACACGCCCGCGCGGTGCATATTCCGGAAAGCTGCCCGGTGTGCGGCTCCCACGTCGAGCGCACGCAACTGGTCAAGCGCAGCAAGGGCAAGGAAACCGTCAGCGAAGGCGCGGTGTACCGCTGCGTCGGTCGCCTGGCCTGCGGGGCGCAGCTCAAGCAGGCGATCATCCATTTCGTCTCGCGCCGGGCGATGGACATCGACGGCCTGGGCGACAAGACCATCGAGCAATTGGTCGACGAAAAACTCATCGCCTCGCCGGCGGATCTGTACATGCTCAAGTACGAACAGATCATCGACCTGGAAGGCTTCGCCGATGTCTCCAGCAAAAAGCTGATCAGCGCCATCGAACACAGCAAGACGCCGACCCTGGCGCGTTTCATCTACGCCCTGGGCATTCCCGACGTGGGCGAGGAGACCGCCAAGGTGCTGGCGCGCTCCCTGGCGTCCCTGGAGCGCGTGCAGCGCGCTTTGCCGGAAGTGCTGACGTACCTGCCGGACGTGGGCCTGGAAGTGGCGCACGAGATCCACAGCTTCTTTGAAGACCGCCACAACCAGGACGTGATCGGCGCGCTGTTGGCGCCGGACAAGTGCGGCCTGCAACTGCAGGACCAAGGCGACCTGAGCGCGGAGTTCGCCGCCAGCACCACCCTCGGCGGTTTGCTCGACAAACTCAACGTGCCCAGCGTCGGCCCCGGCGCCGCGCAGAAACTGGCGGACAAGTTCGGCTCCCTCGAAGGCGTGATCAAGGCCGACTGGCTCGATATGCGCCAGGCGCTGCCCGAGAAGCAGGCCAAGGCCGTGCGCGAGTTCTTCGATAACCCCGACCACGCCCAGCGTGCCCTGGCCATCGAGCAGCAACTCGAGGAATTCGGCATGCACTGGCAGAGCGCGAAAAAAGTGATCGAAGGTTTGCCGGAGGCGGGGCACACCTGGGTGCTGACCGGCTCGCTGGAGCGGATGAGCCGCGACGTGGCCAAGGACAAGCTTGAAAGCCTCGGCGCCAAGGTGGCCGGTTCGGTGTCGGCGAAAACCTATTGCGTGGTGGCCGGGCCGGGTGCCGGTTCGAAGTTGGCCAAGGCCAGCGAACTGGGCCTGAAGGTTCTGGACGAAGACGCCTTCGTGGACTTTCTGGCTCGGCACAACATCACCGTCTGACAACTTCTTGTGGTGCGGGCGCTTGCTCCCGCTGGGCTGCGAAGCGGCCCTTCGAAGAAAGTGGAACGATCCCGGGCGCGAAATGATCTAGTCTTCGTCACCCCGGGAGAGATCGCCATGTACCGCTTCTTCGAGCAACTCAGTTCGCGCATCGCCGCACCGTTCATGGCCGAATCCTCGCGCAACAGCAAGGTCTGGCAGTGCCGGTGTGGCCAGTCGTTGTTCTTTCGCAACAGCCAATGCCTGGCCTGCTCGGCGCTGCTCGGCTACCCACCGCAACAAAGCCGCCTGTCTTCATTGCACGCGGGCCCGGTCGTCGACACTTGGCTGCTGGACGACAACCCCGACGCCGGCGCTTTCCGCCGCTGCGCCAACCTCGACAGCCCGGCCGCCTGCAACTGGCTGATTCCCGCCCACAGCACCGCCGCGCTGTGCGTGGCGTGCAGCCTGAATCGCACCATTCCCGACCTGTCGATCGCAGAAAACCCCGAGCGCTGGGGCAAGGTCGAGACGGCCAAGCGCCGGCTGGTGGCGCAACTGATCAGCCTGGGCCTGCAGGTCGTGCCCAAAAGCGTCGACGAAGACAACGGCCTGGCCTTCGACTTCGTCGGCATCGACCTGGAAGGCAATGCGCCGACCACCGGCCATGCCAACGGCCTGATCACCCTCGACATCAAGGAAGCCGACGACGCCCACCGCGAAAAAATCCGCGTGCAGATGCGCGAGCCGTACCGCACCTTGCTCGGCCACTTTCGCCATGAAGTCGGCCATTACTATTGGGATCGGCTGATCGCCAACAGCCACTGGCTTCCAGCGTTTCGCCACCTGTTCGGCGACGAACGCGCCAGTTACGCCGACGCCCTCGACCAGCACTACCAGAACGGCCCGCGCGCGGATTGGCACCACACCTGCGTCAGCGCCTACGCCACCATGCACCCCTGGGAAGACTGGGCCGAAACCTGGGCGCATTATCTGCACATGATGGACGCCGTCGACACCGCCCTGGGCTTCGGCATGAGCGCCCGCGAAATGGACCTGGATTACCAGCCGTTCCCCCGCACCACCCTCTACGACCCCGAACACCCCGGGGGCGCGGCGTTCCTGTCATTCGTCAACGCCTGGATCGAACTGGCCGGCATGCTCAACGAACTGTCCCGCGCCATGGGCCAGCCGGATTTCTACCCCTTCGTACTGCCACCGGCAGTGATCGCCAAGCTGCACTTCATTCACCTGGTCATCCAGGAAGAGGGCGGCAGGGCGGATGAGGCCCTGCTGGCACAGGCATGAAGGAGAGATCCGGACGGTTAGGGCAAGTGCTTGAACCTCTTCATTTTTTAATCCCGCACTAACGGTTGTAACTTCCGATCAGATCGGTACAATGGCGCGGCTTGCCGAGAGGCCAGCGTCGTTATGGTGACCCCATCGGTCCCCCCGCAACGATTACCCGTGAACCTGGTCAGAGCCGGAAGGCAGCAGCCACAGCGGGAACATTGTGTGCCGGGGTGTGGCTGGTGGGGTTGCCTCCATAACGCTCCTCCTTGTAGTAACCTCCTTCTGCTTCCAATCAAAAACTTTGATTCGTCATCTGCCAGGTTTTATTGCGCAGTGCGTGACGGACACTTCACTATTTTCAAAATGTGCTAACGGGAAACTATCCAATATCGGGCTTCGCTTCAACGACAGGGCTGGGAGTGCCTGAGTCAAAAGTGGATCACCCCGGCAATCGTTGCGTACTGACGATGAGGGAAGATACAGGGAGGTGGAGTTTTATCGCGTTCTACTGATGCCGGAGTCGTTGACTGAGTTACTGGCCTCGATTACTTCAAATCAGGAGCTTCCTGTTCCAGCACCTCTTCAGCAATGTTGCCAAAAAAGTTTCGTGTGATGCTGAAGAACGGGCTCAGTTGTGTTCCTCTCGGTGCAAGGTCAATGCCTGCAAGGCAGTGCAGGCTCATATCCTGATCAATATGTTCGTTGAAAAGCGCTTCCAATTCGCTCCACCACTGATACCGCAACTCCTGAAGAAAGGGGCTATTCAGATTGAGCAGGTCAATGGTGTATTTGGCTCGGTCCTTCTCTTGTGCGGACAGTCCGTCAGCGGCCACTATGCGCCCATCGGACAGGTACGCGAAGAAGCGGCTGCAATCGGATTGATGACAGGACACAAAGCGATTGATATCGACTGCGCTCGATTTTCCAAGCGCATGTCCGCCAAATACCTCTGACGCCTGGCCTTTGAACGTGTGCAGATCGGTCTCGCTATCCAAGGATGAGGCGGCCAGGTTGCTGTAATCGAATGTGCGTTGGGGATTCTGACTTTTGTTTTCGACGTGCTCTATATGCAACCCTAGTCCGATCAGATCGGGTCGAATTTCACTGTAGCAACACAGGCCATATTGCTCCTCTAACAGGTAACCAAGCACTTGCTGTTTAGAGCCGAACCCCGCCCAGCGACTCGTCGCCGCTTTGGCTGTGATGGGGGGATTTGCATGTGAGTTGTTCAATTGATAAGGGCCGTTGCCTCGCTTGTGAATAGCCCTCATCTTTTAAGCGCCCGCTGCCGCTTGATGCTGCGCTGTAGGCGTTGCAGTTGGGGATGCTGTTCACTCAGTGCTGCTGTCAGCCGTTCCATCAATTCAACTGCGGGTTGCTCGTCATAGCGCCCCTTGTCCACCCATTCGGTGAGTTGCAACAACTCGGGCTTTTCAATAACGGGTGGCTGCGGATCTACCTGCATGACGCTATGTAAAACACTGCTGCTGGGTTCACCGTAGGTCATTGCCAGTGGAGGAGAGGCGATCAAGTTGCCATGCACATCCTTGCCAATCACTCGAATGTTTTCGCGCCGCACAGTACTCAATACTTGTGGGCTATGAGTGGTCACAATGAATTGCATGGCTGGGAAAGCGGCTCGTAATGACCCTAGGATTGTCTGTTGCCAGTGAGGGTGGAGAAACATATCCACTTCGTCGATCAAGGCGATACCGGGCGTTTGTGAGGGGGCCTGGTCCCCTAAGTGCGGATTGAGCTTGCAGGCCCGAAAGGCAAGGTCAGCAACCATGGCAATGGCGTTGCGCAGTCCATCGCTCAGCATCTCTACAGGTAATATGCCTTGTTCCGGGTGATGCATGATCAGTTGCTGTTGATGGCTCTCACTGTATTCCAGGCTGTGCCAGCCGGTCGGGCCTTGTATCAATCGGTCAATGGCTTCTTTTACGGACCTGATGATCTGTCCGAAGCGAATGCCTAGGTCGGACAGCTCTGCGTTGCGCTCGAGGGCGATCACCTGTGCTTCCCGATAGCTGCGATAGATCCAGCCATACCATGCTGTGAAAGTTTTGAAGCTCGAAGAGTAGGAGAGGCAATTCAGATAGCCTGAGGTTCTAGAGTACTCAGTTTTGTCGAGAGTAGTTTGAGCCGCTGCGGAGGTGAAACGGCCCTCGAACCAGAGTCGGGACGTCCCTAAGTAAGTTATCAGCGGCAACACGACGGGCTCATCGCGACGTACTTTTTCCTGAAGAGACTTGCTGTATCCAGTCAGTGCTTTCGAGCCTGTGTCGCCAAGGGTATTGGTCGACTTCTTCAAGCTTGTGCGCTGCTGCAACCAATTGTTTTCAAGTTCGTCTGGTCCCCACGGACCCCAGGCCTCGATGACGCTGGCAATTTGAGGCTCCATGTTGCCGCTGGCAAGGTGTGCAAGGCGCACGTCGTCGATTTGAATTGTCGCGGATTTTCCGGTCTGGCTACCGAGGTCAAAACCCTTTACAAAAGGCCATAGAGCAACTCGCGCAGCATCCAGAATGGTGGTTTTACCGCCTCCGTTGGAAGCAATCAATATGGTCAGATGAGGGTCGAAGTCGATCTCGAACTCTCCAAAGCAGCGGTAATTCTGCACGCGCAGTTTGTCGAGCCTCACAGTCGTTTCTCCGATTTCATTCTCTGGCCAGGCATAGGATCTATCCCTCTGCATTCCGGGGGGGTACAGCATACTAAAGAGAAATGACGAAAGCGCTATGTAAAGCTGGCGGGGATGACTCCCTCGCATCCTGGGCGTTCCTGAGGGTGGTAGATAATCGGCGGAAGATAATTCCAACCGCTATCCATCGTTCGACAGCCAATTCACACCTTTTAAAAGCCCTGCTGGACAACCTCAAAGCACCTTGTTAGTTTCCGCCGGCCACTTGTTTCAGAGTATGACAATGGTGCTGATTTGATATTGAAGTGCTATCACTTCTTTAACTAACAAGGATGTCTGTGATGAAAAGCCTGCAAGGGTTACCCCGTCTTATCAGTGCTTCAGTTGGCGCGCCCGGTAAAGCCCGTAACTTGCCCGCCGATGTTCAGTGCATTCAGTATTTATTCAATTTGATCATCCCCAAGATGGGGTTTCCGTTGGCTGAAAACGGCAAGTGCGACGGCCAATTGGTGCAGTGCATCAGCCAGTATCAGTTCCGTCATCTCAAGTACGCCCATCCCGATGGCGTGATCGACCCCACCGGCCGCACGTTCAACAGCCTGATCGAGGAAGCGGTGAAGGTGCCGGTAAAGGCCTTCCCGACGATGCGTATCCCGAGCTTTCTCAATGTGTTCGGCAGCAACAGCGGCGATGCGGTGCAGGCCACGGTCAATGTGTACCTGGACCGCATGCGCGCGATGGTCGAGGCCGAGCGGCGCAATCGGCAGTTGATACTTCAGGCCACGTGCGACGGGGGCATTACCCTGAGCGATAGCGACTTCCAGAACGCCGCTACGCAGCTGGGCAATGGTATTTCCGTCAATATCATCAGGGCCTTCGCCACCGTGGAATCGGGTGGGCGTTCCGGGTTCGGCCCGGCCAAGTTGCCGGTGATCGCCTTTGAGGGGCACCAGTTTCGCAAGTACACCAAGCGTATCTACGACCAGGCGCACCCGTTGCTGTCGTACCCCTACGTCAGAAAGGCCGGGCCGCAGTGGCAGGTCAATAACAAGGATCAGATCAAGGCCTGGGAAACCATGGCCACCGCATTTGCGCTGAATCAGGAAGCTGCCTTGATGTCGGCGTCATGGGGCATGTTTCAGATCATGGGGTTCAATTTCGCGGCATGCGGTTACACAAGCGTATTTGAGTTCGTTGCCGCATTAAAAGTTAATGCCGGTAATCAACTAAAGGCTTTCCTCGCCTTGTGCAGCCACAGCCCGGCATTGATGAAAGCCATGAAAGCCAAAGACTTTACTGCCATGGCCCGTAACTATAACGGCGAGGACTACGGCAACTATGACGACCTCATGAAAAAAGCCTACGACGCACTTGAGAGGAAAAAATAAGATGATCCGTTATCTCGCGATGGGTGTGTTGTCGTGGTGTGCCGTGGCGCCGGTATTCGCCGGTTCCGCTGTGTTGCATTCGGGCAAGTACGAAGGGTTGATGCTGGCGGTGACGCCCGAGCATCAGGTCGAAGGTTTCTACGCCGAAGAACTGGGCGAGGGCGTGACCCGTGGTTGCGCGTTCTACCTGCAAGGTCAGCCCGACGCGTTGACCACCTGGCTTGACGATGCCTACCCCGGCAGCGTGGCGCCTTCGTCCGACGGCGTGACCCTGACCGTCGAACAGGGTCGCCAGCATCCCGGTTGCATCAGTGTGTTGATGCCGGAAATCGCCACCGGCCTGGACCTGAGCCAGACTGCCAACAAGCCATGGATCGGCCTGGTGACCGTGTCCGCCGACAAGGCCTACTTGCTGAAGACCCCGGGCGCCAAGGCGGCCAAGCGTGCGTATATCGTCAAAGGGGATGTGGTCGGCGTGCTGGCGTTCAAGGACGGCTGGGCCCAGGTCGAGTTCGTCAATGCTCAGGATCGGTCGTTCATCGGCTGGATCAGCCAGGATCAGTACGCGCGATTGGCTGCCCCGAAAAGCTGATGTTCGCTCAGGGTTGGCCGAAGGTTTCGCGCAGCAGCCCGGCGAATGCATCCCGGGCCAGATGTCGCTGGGTGTCTTTGTGCCAGAACAGCAGGTTATCCACGGCCGCCAGTTCTTCGAACCGGTATGACGCCAGCTGATTGGCCTGCTCATAGCGCGCCAGAATGCCCTCCGGCGCCAGCGCCACGCCGATCCCCGCGCTGACGCAGCCGATGATCGTGCCCCAACTGGCATAGCTGGCGATGGTCGGCTTGAAGTCATGGGGCTTGACCCAGTTTTCCAAGGCCGCGCGATAAGGGCAGCCGGGCGGCCAGACGAGCAGGGTACGCCCTGCCAGGTCCTCGGCACGCTTGATCGGTGCGCTGCAGGCGCTGGCGATCAGCACCAGGCGTTCGCTGTAGACCACGCTGTGTTCGAGCTTGGAGCGTTTGTTGCCGGCGGCCACCAGCGCCACGTCCAGGCGGTGGTGTTGCAGGTCGTCGAGCAGTTGGCCCCAGGCGCCGGTCACCAGTTCGAGGCTGACGTCGGGGTAGCGTCGATGGTATTCCGCCAGCAGCGGTGGCAGGCGGCCGCTGGCGCTGGACTCCACCGCGCCGATCCGCAAGGTGCCCCGCGGGATAGCGTTGGCGTCCACCGCGCGTTTGGATTCGTCCACCAGGGCCAGGATGCGTTCGCAGTAATCGAGGAAGATTTCACCGGCGGCGCTGATCGCCAGCCCGCGTCCGGCACGGATGAACAGCGGCGTGCCCAATTCGCTTTCCAGCTGTTTGATGCGCGTGGTGATGTTCGACGGCACGCAATGCAATTGCGCCGCGGCCTGAGCCACGCTGCCGGTTTGCGCCACGGCTCGCACCATCTTCAGTTGGGCCATTTCCATTGCTCAGTTCCACTGATTTCAGAAGTCAGAAACGCTTAATTGTCCTACGACGTGACCCGGCCAAGACTGGCGGCATTCCTTCTCTGTTTCTGGATGCCGTTGATGAATTCCCCGTCACGCCTAAAGCTTACGCTAGTCATCGCCAGCGTGATCCTCTGCTGGGCCTATTCGCCGATTGGCGTACACATGGGGCTGCGCAGCTACAGTCCGGGTCAACTGGCGTTGCTGCGGTTTTTGATCGCCTCGGTGTTTATGGGCGGCGTCGCGTTGGTGCTGGATATCGGTCGGCCGCGCCTGCGAGATGTGCCGTGGTTGCTGGTGCTGGGTTTTTTCGGGGTGTTCCTGCATCACACTTGCCTCAACTATGGGCAGCAATGGGTCACGGCGGCGGCGTCCAGTGTGTTGGCGCAGTCGGCGCCGCTGTTCAGTGTGCTGATCGCGTTTTTTTGCTTGAGGGAGCGGGTCAGTGTCTGGCGCTGGAGCTGTGTGTTACTGGGGTTGCTTGGCGTGCTGGTGGTGATCTGGGGTGAGCAGGGCGTGGGCGACATCGACCCGCGTGGCCTGTTGATCCTGCTGGCGGCGGTGTCATGGAGCGTGTATTTCGCCATCCAGAAACACTGTGCCCACCGCTACAGCCCGCTGACCCTGGCGTGCTACATGGTGTGGTCGGGCACCTTGATGCTCTGCGTGAACCTGCCAGGCCTGCCCGCCGCCGTGGCGCAGGCGCCCTGGCCGGAAAACCTGGCGGTGCTGGTGCTGGGCATTTTCCCCAGTGCCTTGGCGTACCTGGCCTGGGCTTATGTGTTGAAGCATGTCGAGGTCAGCCGTGCATCGGTGGCGATGTACTTGATTCCGCCGGTGGCCATGGCGATGGCGGCGATATTGCTGGGCGAGCACGTCGCCGGGCAGGTGATGCTCGGCGCGATGATCGTGCTCGCCAGTGTGGCGGCCATCAGCCTGGAAGGCCGTTGGCGGCGCGGCTCAGTTGCTCATGCAGAACGCGCGCAACCGATGACCGTCGAGGTCCTGGGCGACAAAGGTGTAGCCAAAGTCCAGGACGGTCGGTGACTGGATGATCGTGGCGCCCCGCGCCAGCCATTGGGCATGCAGGGCATCCACGGCGGCGTTGTCGGGCAGGGGGAAACCCAATTCGCCGCCACCGCCCGTGACCTGGGTGGCCGGCTCTACGCTGTGGCGCGACCACAGGCCGAGCTTGACGCCATTATCGAGAATGAACAGGGCGAAGGTCGGGTTCAATTCAACCGGTGGCTTGTCCAGCAGGCGGCTGTAGAAGTTGGCGCTGGTGGCGGGGCTGTCGACATACAGCAGGAAGTATTGGGCGACGGCGTTCATGGAGGCTCCTTGAGGACGGGGTGGTTGAGCCCAGTCTAAAAGGCGGCGCTGTCAGTTCTTGTCAGGAGCGTGCAGGGGCACGGCGTTTTCGTCGGTGTACAGTTGGATGATGTCGTCGATTTCGCCTGACATCTTCATCCGCAGCAGGGTGCGCAGGATTTGTTGCACCGGCAGGTCCGGGTCGTTGCGCACGGCGCAGCCCAGGCTTTGCTCCTCGATGACGGCGACTTTGTGCAGTCGCTGTTCCATCGGCAGGTGCTGGTTGAAGCGGTCGACGATCCATTCATTGCTCACCGCATACTTGAAGCGCCCGGCCACCAGTTTGTGCAGCACTTGTTCTTCGCTGCGGGCGTCGTCGCGCCTCAGTTGGCCTTTGGCGAACAATGGGTCGAGCGTGGGGTAGCGGTAATTGAGCACCGTTCCGATCGACTGCGGCGCCAGCCGGGCCAATTGCACCGGCTGGTTGCGGACGCTGACCAATACGTTGCGCTGGACCAGCAACGGCAGGCTCCAGAGGTAGTCGCCAGACAGGTTGTCGAGCCAGGCCTGGGCGACATAACAGCGCACATCGATGTCGCCATGGGCCATGGCCGCGGCAATGCGCGCCCGCGCCAGTACGTGGAACTCGGCCGGGCGGCCGACCTGGGTGGCCAGGCTCGACATCAGGTCATACAAAATACCCTGGGTGGGCTGGCCGTCCTCCACTTGCACCATAGGCATCGCCCAACTGTCGGAAACCGAGAAACGCAACGGTGCGGGCGCCGCAAGGCTGGCGGTGGTGAGCATCCATAAGGCGCCCAGGACTACGCGCATACACTCTCCGGGTTCAGGCCTTTTCGGGGCCGCTCAGGCAATCTTAGGCAGATAAGGCAAGCGTGCCGGATGCAATTTCCCCCTTGCTCCGCTAGCATTACCGGCTTCCGCTTCTCAGTTGCGACGGTTTTCGATGAGTTATCAGGTTCTTGCACGTAAATGGCGCCCGCGCTCGTTCCGCGAAATGGTCGGCCAGACCCATGTGCTCAAGGCTCTGATCAATGCCTTGGACAGCCAACGGCTGCACCACGCCTACCTGTTTACCGGTACTCGCGGTGTCGGCAAGACTACCATTGCCCGAATCATTGCCAAGTGCCTGAACTGTGAGACGGGCATCACCTCGACGCCCTGCGGCACCTGCTCGGTATGCCGCGAGATCGACGAAGGGCGTTTCGTCGACCTGATCGAGATCGACGCCGCGAGCCGCACCAAGGTCGAAGACACCCGCGAGCTGCTCGATAACGTGCAGTACGCGCCGAGCCGTGGCCGCTTCAAGGTCTACCTGATCGACGAAGTCCACATGCTTTCCAGTCATTCGTTCAACGCATTGTTGAAAACCCTGGAAGAGCCGCCGCCCTACGTCAAATTCATCCTGGCGACCACCGACCCGCAGAAACTCCCTGCAACGATTTTGTCGCGGTGCCTGCAGTTCTCCCTGAAAAACATGACCCCGGAGCGCGTGGTCGAGCACTTGACCCACGTGCTGGGTGTCGAAAACGTACCGTTCGAAGACGACGCGCTGTGGCTGCTCGGCCGTGCCGCCGATGGTTCGATGCGTGACGCCATGAGCCTCACCGACCAGGCCATTGCCTTTGGTGAAGGCAAGGTCATGGCCGCCGATGTGCGTGCCATGCTCGGCACCCTCGACCACGGCCAGGTGTTCGACGTGCTGCACGCGCTGATCGAAGGCGACGCCAAGGCGTTGCTCGAAGCCGTGCGCCACTTGTCGGAACAGGGTCCGGACTGGAACGGCGTGCTCTCGGAAATCCTCAACGTGCTGCACCGCGTCGCCATCGCCCAGGCCCTGCCCGAAGGCGTCGACAACGGCCACGGCGACCGCGACCGCGTGTTGGCCCTGGCCCAGGCGTTGCCCGCCGAAGACGTGCAGTTCTACTACCAGATGGGCCTGATCGGTCGCCGCGACTTGCCCCTCGCACCAGACCCGCGTGGCGGCTTCGAAATGGTCCTGCTGCGCATGCTGGCCTTCCGCCCCGCCGACGCGACGGACGCGCCGAGACAGCCGCTAAAGCCAGTGGGGATCAGCCAGGCCACAGTTGATTCCGCCAAATCAGTGGCTGGCGCGGCGGTGGTCGCGCCAGCGGTTGCTGCGCCTGCGCCGGTTGCGCCGGTGCCTGAGCCGGTGGTTGTCGCGCCGGTGATCGCGCCGGTGCTGGTCGTCGAGCCCGAACCGGCCCCGGTGGTCGACCTGCCCTGGAATGCCCCGGCAGAGGCTGAACCCGAGGTCGAGCTGCAGCCCGCCGTGGAGCCCGTGCTGGAAACCGCCGGCGAGCAGCCCGAGCTGACGCCGATGCCTACGCCAATGCCGGACAGCGTGGTACCGGATGCGCCGGAATGGGTCAGTGCGCCCGTCCCCGAGCCGACCGTCGCCCAGGTGGACGCCGCAACGCCCGGCATCGACCTGGACGACGAACCGCCGCTGGACGAAGACTACATCGAGCCGGACATCGATTCGGCCTACAGCTACCTCGACGAACTGGCCAGCGAACACACCGCCGAGCCGGCCCCCGAGCCCGAAGCGGAACCCGCTGCCGCGCCGGCCACCGGCCTGGCCCTGCAATGGCTGGAGCTGTTCCCGAAACTGCCGATTTCCGGCATGACCGGCAGCATCGCCGCCAACTGCACCCTGATCGCCATCGAGGGCGACCACTGGTTGCTGCACCTGGACCCGGCCCACAGCGCCCTGTTCAACGCGACCCAGCAGCGCCGGCTCAACGATGCCCTCAACCAGTATCATGAGCGCACGCTGAGCATCACCATCGAGTTGATCAAGCCCGAGCAGGAAACCCCGGCCCAGGCCGCGACCCGCCGACGCCTCAATCGCCAGCGCGAGGCCGAGGAGTCGATCCACGGTGACCCGCTCATCCAACAATTGATGCAACAGTTCGGCGCGGTCGTCCGTCACGATACTATTGAACCTGTCGAAGCCCCGGTGCCCCAGGCGTCATGACACCGGGCTACTTATTGATCCACGTACTTTTGAGGTGATTCCCATGATGAAAGGTGGCATGGCCGGCCTGATGAAGCAGGCACAGCAGATGCAGGAAAAGATGGCCAAGATGCAGGAAGAGCTGGCCAACGCCGAAGTCACCGGTAAAGCCGGTGGCGATATGGTCAGCGTGGTGATGACCGGTCGTCACGACATCAAGCGCGTGAGCATCGACCCGAGCCTGCTCGAAGGCGTCAGCGATGACGACCGTGAAGTGCTGGAAGATCTGTTCGCTGCGGCCGTCAATGACGCTGTGCGCAAGATCGAAGCCAACAGCCAGGACAAAATGTCCGGCGTGACCGCTGGCATGCAACTGCCACCGGGCATGAAACTGCCGTTCTGATCGGCCAGCCTTAGCTAGACTGGAATGCCAGGCATCGCGCCTGGCATTTTTTTTGGCTGTTTTCCCCTGCGTAGCGGCTACGCAAGGGTAACTTTGTCGAACCTCGGTGCCTTGGCCAGTGTCTGCACTTGATGCCATTGAATTCGACCCTCGATAACGGAGCCCCCCGATGCCTCAAGAACCGATGCTTAACCAGCGCATTGTCCTGGTCTCGCGCCCTCACGGCGCGCCAACCGCGGAAAACTTCCGCCTCGAACGTGTGACCCTGCCGGAACTGGCAGACGGCCAAGTTCTGTTGAAGACGCTGTACCTGTCCCTCGACCCCTACATGCGCGGGCGCATGAGTGATGCTCCGTCCTACGCCGCTCCGGTGGAAATCGACGAAGTGATGACGGGTGGCGCTGTCAGCCGTATCGAGCAGTCGCGCAACCCGAAATTCGAAGCGGGCGACCTGGTGGTCGGCTCCACCGGCTGGCAAAGCCACAGCATTAGCGACGGTCGCAACCTGATGCCGGTGCCCAACGGTCTGGCCAGCCCGTCGATGGCGTTGGGCGTGCTGGGCATGCCGGGCATGACCGCCTACATGGGCCTGATGGACATCGGCCAGCCCAAGGCCGGCGAAACCCTGGTGGTGGCGGCCGCGTCCGGTGCGGTGGGCTCGGTGGTGGGCCAGGTGGCCAAGCTCAAGGGCCTGCGCGTGGTGGGTGTCGCGGGCGGGGCCGACAAGTGCCGTTACGTGGTGGATGAGCTGGGCTTTGATGCCTGCATCGATCACAAAAGCGAGAACTTCGCCGATGAATTGGCCCTGGCCTGTTTCAAGGGCGTGGATATTTACTTTGAAAACGTCGGCGGCAAGGTGTTCGATGCCGTGCTGCCGCTGCTCAACCCCAAGGCGCGGATCCCGCTATGCGGGCTGATCGCCGGCTATAACGCCCATGAAGCGCCCAGCGGCCCTGATCGACTGCCGGCGCTGCAACGCACCTTGCTGACCAAGCGCGTGAGTATCCAGGGCTTTATCGTGTTCGATGACTACGGCGATCGCCAGCCGGAATTCCTCAGCACCATGGCGCCGTGGGTACGCGACGGCAAGATCAAGTTCCGCGAAGACATGGTCGACGGCCTGGAACACGCGCCTCAAGCCTTTATCGGTTTGCTCGAAGGACGCAACTTCGGCAAGTTGGTGGTGCGCGTCGCGCAGGATTGAGCATTTGACGCTAATCCGGGGCGCGGGTATAAACCGCGTCTCGTTGTTTTGTCGGACCCTTCGCCCATGAGCTTCAGCCCCCTGATTCGCCAACTGATCGACGCCCTGCGCACTTTGCCCGGTGTCGGCCAGAAAACCGCCCAGCGCATGGCGCTGCAACTGCTGGAGCGTGATCGCAGCGGCGGCACCCGGTTGGCCCAGGCCTTGAGCCAGGCCATGGAGGGCGTTGGTCACTGTCGCCAGTGCCGCACCCTCACCGAGGAAGAACTCTGCCCGCAATGCGCCGACCCGCGTCGCGATGACACGCTGTTATGCGTGGTGGAAGGGCCGATGGACGTGTACGCGGTGGAACAGACCGGTTATCGCGGGCGCTATTTCGTGCTCAAAGGCCATCTGTCGCCGTTGGACGGCCTGGGCCCGGAAGCCATCGGCATTCCGCAATTGGTGGCGCGGATCGAAGCGCAGGGCACGTTTACTGAAGTGATCCTGGCCACCAACCCGACCGTGGAGGGTGAAGCGACCGCGCATTACATCGCCCAACTGCTGAGCAACAAAGGCCTGGTCACCTCGCGGATCGCCCACGGTGTGCCGCTGGGTGGCGAGCTGGAGTTGGTGGACGGCGGCACCCTGGCGCATTCGTTTGCCGGTCGCAAACCCATCGCGCTTTAAGCCACGCGGCAGGTCAAGGTGTGGGAGGGGGCTTGCTCCCACATGGGTTGAGTGGTGTCGGTGATAATCCTCAACGCTCGCTCAGCGCAAATTGCGTCAGGCAAAACGTCGGAATCTCCATATCTTCCAGGCGTTGCGTGCCACCCAGTTCCGGCAGGTCGATAATCGCCGCCGCTTCGAACACCTTCGCGCCCATGCGCCGCACCAGGTTTGCTGCGGCGATCAGCGTGCCGCCGGTGGCGATCAGGTCATCGAAGATCAGCACCGAGTCGCCTTCACACAGGCTGTCGGCATGCACTTCGAGGAAGGCTTCGCCGTATTCGGTCTGGTAACCCTCGGCCAACACGTCGGCCGGCAGCTTGCCCTGTTTGCGGAACAGGATCAGCGGTTTGTTCAATTGGTAGGCGATGATCGAGCCGATCAGGAAACCCCGGGCATCCATCGCACCGATATGGCTGAAATCGGCTTCGACGTAGCGATGGACGAAGGTGTCGGCCACCAGGCGCAGGGCCTTGGGCGACTGGAACAGCGGCGTGATGTCACGAAAGATCACCCCAGGCTTGGGGAAGTCGATGACAGGGCGGATCAGGGATTTGATGTCGAACGAATCGAAGGTCATCGTCGCAGAGTCCAGGGGCGGAAAACGGACTCGAAGTATACCTTGCGGCCTGGCCGATTGGCGCGGCCGCAAGTGTCTGGATCAGCCCTCCAGGGAGCCGCCCGCCAACGCACACAGCTGGATCGGGTCGAGGATGTGTACTTCCTTGCCTTCGGCGGCAAGCAGTTCGTTCTGCTGGAAACGGGTAAATACCCGGGACACGGTTTCCACCGCCAGGCCCAGGTAATTGCCGATTTCATTGCGCGACATGCTCAGGCGGAACTGGTTGGCCGAGAAACCACGGGCACGGAACCGCGCCGACAGGTTGACCAGGAAGGTGGCGATGCGCTCGTCGGCGGTTTTCTTCGACAACAGCAGCATCATTTGCTGGTCGTCCCGGATCTCGCGGCTCATGACACGCATCAGTTGGCGGCGCAGCTGCGGCAGTTGCAGGGCCAGTTCGTCCAGGCGTTCGAAAGGAATTTCGCACACCGATGTGGTCTCCAGTGCCTGAGCCGACACCGGATGAATCTCGGTGTCCATCCCCGACAACCCGACCAGCTCGCTCGGCAGGTGGAAGCCGGTGATCTGCTCTTCGCCACTGTCGCTCAGGCTGAAGGTCTTCAATGCACCCGAACGTACTGCATAGACAGAATCGAACTTGTCGCCCTGGCGATATAGAAACTCGCCTTTTTTCAGTGGGCGTCCACGTTTAACGATTTCGTCCAGCGCATCCATGTCTTCCAGATTCAATGAAAGTGGTAAGCAGAGGGGGGCCAGGCTGCAATCCTTGCAATGGGCCTGGCTGTTAGCGCGCAGCTTAACGGGCTCGGACATTTCTTAAATCCTTGTGGGAAAACACACATAAGACATAAGGGTAACGCACTGTGGGTAGAAGAGGCCAGCATGGACGAAAAACCGATGCCGGGATAAAGATTATTGTATCGATGCCGATACAAGTCAGTGTCCCTTAGAGCCTGGAGGCTCACATCATGCTTTCCATCGGTGAAAACTCTGCTGCCAAGCTGCCGGTTCCGGCGGTTCGCGAGCCCAAGGACCTGGTGGCGGAGGCTAAAGAAGCCAAGGCCGCCAAAGCACTTGAGGACGCCACGTCGGCGCCGCTGCGTCCGGCCAAGGCGGTCGAGGGCGTGACCGTGACTATTTCCGGAGCGGCATTGAAGGCTGCGGGTACCGCGAAGAAAGCCAACAGCGATATCGAAGAGAGTGGCCTGCCGGATAACATTCAGCAGACGCTGAAAATGATCCGTCAGATCAAGGAGCAGATCGCCAAGAAACAGGCCGAGCTGGCCGCAGTGATGGCGGACACGAGCCTGACGCCTGACCAGGCGCGGGTCAAGGCCAGCAACCTGCAAGCCTCACTCAGCGCACTGCAGGCGAGCCTGGTGACCGCGCAAGCCTCGCTGGCCAAAGCCATGAAAGGCCTGAGCGGCGAAGACGCCATGAAGGCGGCCTCCCTGGCGATGGCATAGAACCTTCAGATCACCCGCGAAAAGCGCTGCCGGTTCTGATGTTCCAGGTAGGCATCGAACACCATGCACACCGAGCGCACCAGCAGCCGCCCGGCCGGTAGAACGCGAATGCCTTGTGCGTCCAGTTCGATCAGGCCGTCGTCGGCCATCGTTTCGAGTTGCGGCCAGATTTCGTCGAAGTAGCCGCGAAAATCGATATTGAACGCCTGTTCGATCTGCTCGAATGTCAGGCTGAAATTACAGATCAATTGCTGAATCACTTCCCGCCGCAACCGATCGTCCGTGGTGCAGACCAGGCCGCGGTTGGTCGCCAGTTGCGCGTCGGCCAGGGCGTTCTGGTAGCTATTGAGGTCGCTGGTGTTCTGGCAATACAGATCGCCGATCTGGCTGATGGCCGACACCCCGAGCCCGATCAGGTCGCAATGGCCGTGGGTGGTGTAGCCCTGGAAGTTGCGTTGCAGGGTGCCTTCTTCCTGGGCAATGGCCAATTCGTCGTCCGGTAGCGCGAAGTGGTCCATGCCGATGTAGCGGTAGCCGGCGTCGGTCAACTGTTCGATGGTGGTTTGCAGCATCTGCAGTTTTGCCGCCGGGGACGGCAGGTCATCGGCGTTGATCCGCCGCTGAGGCATGAAGCGTTCCGGCAAGTGCGCGTAGTTGAACACCGACAGGCGATCCGGTTGCAACTTGATCACTTCTTCCACGGTGCGCGCGAAGTTGATCGGGGTTTGTTTGGGCAGGCCGTAGATCAGGTCGATATTGATCGAGCGGTACTGCAAGGTGCGCGCGGCATCGATCACGGCGCGGGTTTCTTCCAGGCTTTGCAGGCGATTGACCGCCCGTTGCACTTCCGGGTCGAGGTCTTGCAGACCGATACTGACGCGGTTGAAGCCCAGCTCGCGCAGCAGGCCCATGGTTGCCCAGTCGGCTTCGCGCGGGTCGATCTCGATGCTGTAGTCGCCGGAATCGTCATCGAGCAGGTTGAAATGCTTGCGCAGGCAGGCCATCACCTGGCGCAGTTCGTCATGGCTGAGAAAAGTCGGGGTGCCACCGCCGAAATGCAGCTGCTCCACGGTCTGTTTCGGATCGAGGTGGCAGGCGATCAGTTGGATCTCTTGTTCCAGGCGCTGCAGGTAGGGCTGGGCGCGGCCGCGGTCCTTGGTGATGACTTTGTTGCAGGCGCAGTAGTAGCAGATGTTGGCGCAGAACGGCACGTGCACATACAGCGACAACGGGCGTGCAGCCTTGCGGCTGTCGCGCAGGGCGTGGAGCAGGTCGAAGGAGCCGACCTGGCTGTCGAATTGCACTGCGGTGGGGTAGGACGTGTAGCGTGGCCCCGCCAAATCGTAGCGATGAATCAGGTTGCTGTCCCAACGAATGGCGTCGAGCATGCGGGCGTTCCCCCGGATAGACTAGTCGGCCGAGTCTAGGGGCGTGGCGGATATGGCATCTTGATTTGCGTCAACGGGGAGCGGCGCTATGCCACATGGCCTTTTAGTGGCCCATTAGCCAGTGCTGATGGGGGCCGGGCAAGGTCCAGATACCGAACAGAATCACCAGCACGCCGCCGGCGGTACGCACACTGCGTTTGCGCAATAATGCCGTGACGCGTTCGGCGGCCAGCCCGGTCGCCAGCAGCACTGGCCAGGTACCCAGGCCGAACGCCAGCATCAGCACCGCACTGTCCAGCGCATTGCCTTGGCTGGCGGCCCACAGCAGGGTGCTGTAGACCAACCCGCACGGCAACCAGCCCCACAGCGCGCCCAACAGCAGGGCGCGGGGCAGGCTGGACACCGGCAGCAAACGGTTGGCAACCGGCTGGATGTGCCGCCACAGGCCGCGCCCGAGGCTTTCAATGCGGGTGAGGCCGCTCCACCAGCCGGCCAGGTACAGGCCCATGCTGATCAGCAGCAGGCCGGCCAGCACGCGCATGAACATCGCCGCCGGGCTGTTGGCCACGGCCCAGCCGGCCAGGCCGATCAGCAGGCCGGCGGTGGCGTAGCTGAGGATGCGCCCCAGGTTGTACGCGAGCAGCAGGCGGAACCTGCGGCTGCGTTGCTCCTTGGGGATCGCCAGGGTCAGCGCACCCATCAGGCCGCCGCACATGCCCAGGCAATGGCCGCCCCCCAGCAGGCCAAGGATCAGCGCGGAGACCAGCAGCGGCGCCAGATCAAGCATGGGGCGGATCTTTCGGGTCGGCCGGGGGCTCGGGGCTGTTGGCCTCGTCGACGGCGGCCAGGTGGTTTGGGTCCTGATCGTCGAACAGCACGCTGTGGGCCGGGCCGTCGAGGTCGTCGTACTGGCCGCTGTCCACCGCCCAGAAGAAGATGTAGATGGCGATGGCCACAATCAGCAGCGCCGCCGGAATCATCACGTATAAAGCTGGCATCTGCACTCCATGCCCGCGCGGCTCAAGCCGGCAACGGGCGGGTTACTGAGGGGGTGCTGGCGGTCGGCGCGCTCGGCAGGCGAGTCAGGCGCAGGGCGTTGAGCACCACGGTCAACGAACTGAGGGACATGCCGACCGCGGCCCAGATCGGCGTGATCCAGCCGAGCGCGGCAAACGGCAGCATAAGGCCATTGTACAGCCCGGCCCACAGCAGATTCTCCATGATCACCCGACGGGTGCGCCGCGCCAAGGTAAACGCTTGCACCAGGGCGTCGAGGCGGTTGGACAGCAGCACCGCGTCGGCGCTGGTTTTTGCCAGGTCGGTGGCCGAGCCCATGGCCACGCTGATATCGGCGGCGGCCAGCACCGGCACATCGTTCACGCCATCGCCGAGCATCAGCACTTTGCGCCCTTCCTTGTGCAGTTGTTGCAGCACTTGCAGCTTGTCATCGGGGCGCAGGCCGCCGTGGGCTTCGTCGATGCCCAGTTCGGCGGCGACGCTGGCGACCATCGGCGAACTGTCGCCCGACAGCAGCAGCGTGCGCCAACCGCGTGCCTTGCAGGCCGCCAGCAGGGCCGGGGCGTCGCTGCGCAGGCGGTCATCCAGGACGAACCAGGCGAGGGCGCCGTCGCGGTCGCCCAACAGCAGCCATTGCCCGGCTTCATCCGGCGCGGCGGGGATCGGGCAGCCGCTGAGTTCACACACATAGCCCGGTTGGCCGATGCGCAGTTGACGTTCGCCCACCCAGCCTTCCAGGCCGAGGCCGGGGGAACTGAGCACTTCGTCGGCGGCCAGGGGCGCGCGCCCGAAGGCACGGGCGATCGGGTGTTCTGAGCGATTTTCCAGGGCGGCGGCGAGGCCCAGGCACTGGTCGCTGTTCAACGCTCCCAGGGGGCGGATCGCACGCAGCGCCAGGCGCCCTTCGGTGAGGGTGCCGGTCTTGTCGAAAATCACCGTGTCGATCTGGTTCAGGCCTTCCAGCACATGGCCGCGGGTCAGCAGCAGGCCGAGTTTGTGCAGGGTGCCGGTGGCGGCCGTCAGGGCGGTCGGCGTGGCCAGCGACAGCGCGCACGGGCAGGTCGCCACCAGCATTGCCAGAACGATCCAGAACGCCCGCGACGCGTCCAGTTGCCACCACAACAGGCCGATCAGCACAGCGGCGACCAGCGAGCCGAGCAGGAACCACTGTGCGGCGCGATCGGCGATTTGCGCCAGGTGCGGTTTCTCGGCCTGGGCCCGCTCCAGCAGGCGCACGATGGCGGACAGGCGCGTGTCGTGGCCCAGGGCGCGCACTTCGACGGTCAGCGCGCCCTCGACGTTGAGGGTGCCGGCCGTTACCGCATCGCCGACTTGACGCGGTTGCGGCAGGTATTCGCCAGTGAGCAGGGATTCGTCGATGCTCGACTGACCGTCGAGAATCACCCCGTCCGCCGGCAGCACGGCACCGGGATGAACCAGCACGCGGTCGCCCAGCGCCAGCTCGGGGAGCAGGATGCGTTCGCTCTGGCCTTCAGCGTTCAAACGCAGGCATGAGGCAGGCAGCAGGTTGACCAACTGCGCGGTAGCGGCGGCCGTGCGTTCGCGGGCCCGCCGCTCCAGGTAGCGGCCGGCCAGCAGGAACAGCGCGAACATGCCCACCGCATCGAAATACAGTTCACCGACGCCGGTGATCGCGGTCCAGATGCCGGCCAGGTAAGCCCCGCCAATGGCCAGGGATACCGACACGTCCATGGTCAGGTGGCGGGTGCGCAGGTCGCGCATGGCGCCCTTGAAAAACGGCGCACAGCTGTAGAACACGATGGGCGTGGTCAGAAACATCGCGACCCAGCGCAGGATGACGTGCAGTTCGGCGCTGAGGTCGATATTGAATTCCGGCCAGGTGGCCATGGTCGCCATCATCGCCTGGAACCACAGCAACCCGGCAACGCCGAGTTGGCGCAAGGCCAGACGGTTTTCGCCGGCCAATTGCTCGGCGGCGCGATCTGCCTGATAGGGGTGGGCGGCGTAACCGATATGGCGCAGCTCACTGAGCAGTTGGCTCAGCGGCAGTTGCCCGTCGGCCCAGCGTACCTGCAGGCGATGGTTGGACAGGTTCAGGCGCGCCTCGGCCACGGCGGGCAGGCTGCGCAGGTGTTTTTCGATCAGCCAGCCACAGGCCGCGCAACTGATGCCTTCCATCAACAGCGTGGCTTCGGCCAGTTCGCCATCGTGGCGCACGAAGGGTTTTTGCACATCGGCGCGGTCGTACAGCGCCAGTTCGTCGACCAATTGCACCGGCAGTGCCTCGGGGTTGGCCGAGGCTTCGCTGCGGTGCTGGTAATAGCTTTCCAACCCGCCCGCCACGATCGCTTCGGCCACGGCCTGGCAGCCCGGGCAGCAGAGTTCGCGGCGCTCGCCGAGGATCACGGCGGTGAAGCGGCTACCGGGTGGAACGGGCAGGGCGCAGTGGTAGCAGGGGGTTGGGGTGGTCATGGCGTTAGATCTTTGGTGGCGGGTAGGGCCTCATCGCGGGCAAGCCCGCTCCCACAGTGGATCGCGGTGTCCATGTGGGAGCGGGCTTGCCCGCGATGCGTGAAGCGCAGCCTGTTTACTTCTTCAGGTCTTCAGCACCCTGCAGCGGTTCATCCCCGAGCAGCAAGTCCTTGTCGTGGTTGACCTGTTCTTCTTCGAACAAGCGCCAGGTCCTGTCGCCTTCCACGCCGAGCAGTTCGACGAAGCGCCGACCTTCGACCTTGTCGGTGACCTGGCCGATGTAGCGACCGGGTTCGCTGTCGCTGCGGGCCAGGTTGATCTTGCGGTCCTTCTCGGGCTGAGTCGGCGAAATCAGGTTCAGTTCCAGGGTGCTCGGGTTGCTGTAGCCGGTGAGGTGCAGTTCGACTTCACCGGTCAGCTCATCCAGATGCACCTTGGCGCGCAGTTGCAGGGTCTGGGCCAGGCGTTCGCGGTCCAGGGAGCGGTTGATGCCTTTGCCGGCCTCGTAGTAGTTGTCGTTGACCAGATTGTCCGGGTTGTTCACTGCAATGGTCACCATGGACAAGGTCAAGGTCACCGAGCAGGCCAGGATACCAATGATGATCCAGGGCCAGAGGTGCTTGTACCAGGGGCTTGCGGCAGTGGCTACGGGCATTGTTCAGCTCTCTCGTTAACGAACTTGTGGGCCGATGAATCGGCTCTTGGCTTCAATGTGGACGCTGGCGTCATCGGCATCCTTGAGGATGAATTTCACCTCGTTGGTGCTCGACGGCAATTGCTCCGGCGCACTCGACAGTTCGACCGGCATGCTGACGATGTCGCCGGCAGCCACCTTGATTTCGCGGCGGCCTTGCAGCTTGAGGTCCGGCAGCCCGGCAGCATCAAGCACATACGTGTGGTCGCGCTGGTCTTTGTTCATGATTTTCAGGCTGTAGACGTTCTCGATCCGTCCTTCAGCGTTTTCGCGGTACAGCACACGGTCTTTGCTGACGTCGAAACCCACCAGCGGACGCATGAAAAATGCCGTGGCCAACAGGCTCATCATCGCCAGCAATACCAGCGCATAGCCGATCAGGCGCGGACGCAGCTTGTGGGTTTTCTGCCCCGACAGGTTGTGCTCGGTGGTGTAGCTGATCAGGCCGCGCGGGTAATCCATCTTGTCCATGATGTTGTCGCAGGCGTCGATACACGCGGCGCAGCCGATGCATTCGATCTGCAGGCCATCGCGGATGTCGATGCCGGTCGGGCACACCTGCACGCACATTGTGCAATCGATGCAATCGCCGAGGCCCTGGGCTTTGTAGTCGGCGCCTTTTTTACGCGGGCCACGCACTTCGCCACGACGTGGGTCGTAGGAGACGATCAGGGTGTCTTTGTCGAACATCACGCTTTGGAAGCGTGCATAGGGGCACATGTAGATGCACACCTGCTCGCGCAGCCAGCCGGCGTTGCCGTAGGTGGCAAGGGTGAAGAAACCGACCCAGAAATACGACCAGCCATCAGCCTGGCCGGTGAAGAAGTCGAACACCAGTTCGCGGATCGGCGAGAAATAACCGACGAAGGTCATGCCGGTGACAAAACCGATCAGCAGCCACAGCGTGTGTTTGCTGAACTTGCGCAGGAACTTGTTGGCGCCCATCGGCGCCTTGTCCAGCTTGATGCGCTGGTTACGGTCGCCTTCGGTGACTTTTTCGCACCACATGAAGATCCACGTCCACACGCTTTGCGGGCAGGTATACCCGCACCAGATGCGCCCCGCGTACACCGTGATGAAGAACAGGCCAAAGGCCGCGACGATCAGGATGCCCGAGAGGAGGATGAAGTCCTGGGGCCAGAAGGTCGCACCGAAAATGAAGAACTTACGTTCCGGCAGGTCCCACCACACGGCCTGGTGACCACCCCAGTTCAGCCACACCGTGCCGAAGTAGAGCAGGAACAGACCGGCGCCGCCAAGCATGCGCAGGTTGCGGAACAGGCCCGTGAAGGCGCGGGTGTAGATTTTCTCTCGCGACGCGTAGAGGTCGACACCGTTGTTGGAGTTTTTGGCAGGTGGAGTAACGTCTTGTACCGGTATTTGCTTGCTCATCATTGCATCCCACGGCGGTGGAGATTTGCCTCGGCCAGTACGTGCCGGTCGGGGTCAAATGAAGGGTCTTGCAGTGGCGTAATGATACGCCCCCGATGACGCGCAAAGGGTGCGACCTTTGGTCGCGTTGGGGGAAATCAATTGATGGTGTAGGTGACGTGGATCAATTGACTTGTGAAGTATGGACGGTTTTTGCGCGTGGAGCGGTCATTCGTCCTATGGGTTAATCAGTGAAACGCCGCTGGATTTGAATTCACTGACATTGCGCGTAACGACGGTTAACCCATGAACCAGAGCAGTAGCGGCGATCAGCGCATCGATTTCATTGGCCCGGTCAGGAACATGCAGATGTGCACAACGTACATGGGCAGGCTTGCCGCGATCGGTGATAAAAACCGGCCCTATGCGGGCGGCTTTTTTGGCACCGCTTGTGTCTTGGTTGAATTCGCGGCTTGAGATGGTAGTGATGGTCATGGGATCGCCCTCCCTTCGTTAGACTCTATGTAGCTACGTAACTACCGGTGTGCCGCGCGTGGCAAGCCCGGTGCAGCAAGCGGTGGGTGTATTTCATTCTGGCGATCTATCGCAGTGGCAAAAATTATTGCCGAGGCTGCCTTTGACATGTTCTCTGTACAGCATGTGATCAATTTCTACGTCTAAAGCCCTCGCTAAATTATGAGGAGTCAAATACCCCAAAATGTGCGATCTCCGAAATATATCGATGTAGGTTGAATGCTACTGCGGTTGTAGGAAATATTTATATACAGATGCTTTTTTGTTGAAAAGGAACGGAGCGGGCGTTTGTGCCACAAATAATATGCACATAAAAAGTGGTCATTTACTTGAGGTTTTTAATGAGTAATATTAACGGGGTTTCTAATAGTCCTGTAGTTACAGTGCCTCGCGCTTCGGCACCTTCGATAACTCCAGCTCCCACAAATCATCTCAAAACCTCCACCAGTGAAGGCTTGGTTTTTCTTCTGCGTACTTCTTTTGAGAAATTTTCCGATCCGAGTGAGCCGGGCGTTATCAGCAGGGAGTCGCTGGCGAAGAAAGCGTATTCTCCTGAAGGTAACAGTGACAGTATCTACGAATCACAACTGGCACGGGAGGTTTTAGAGCGGAATCGCCTGTTTGAACAGTTAGATGGATTTGGCGAGCATAAACAAGATGGGAAGATCACCCAAGAAAGTCTGGGTGCTTTTGAGGCAAAAGAAAACGGACGATTCAGTACCATGAACGATAAGGATATTGGGAGGTACTTTTTTGATAATTTTAATGATTTTAGATATCTGGATCCCCTGAGCGAAAGTTATCGCGAAGAGCTGGGAGTACCAACGTTGGAGAGTGCCGCAACTTCGTCGACGTCCGGTTCAGAAAAAAAGATGTTCGCACGTGAACTCTTAGGTCGTCCTGAACTGCTGGAGCAGTTGGGACTCGGATATAGGAGTGCGAGGGTTACACGCGGTGATGTCGAGCAAGCTCTTCCAACTATCAAGTAGGTGCGTGAAAAACTTAGATAGTTGCTGAGCGAGGCAGTTATAGCTGCCAGAAAAAAGCCCCGCCAGTTTGTACTGTACGGGGCTTTTGTGTTTCTGATGAAGCTTACTGCTCTTGAGCCTTCTTATCCCCATGGGACAAGCTGTAAACATATGCGGCCAGCAAATGCACCTTGTCGTTACCTTGCAGTAGTTCCTGTGCAGGCATCTGGCCCTGGCGGCCGTAACGGATGGTCTGCTGCAGTTGGGCGAAGCTTGAACCGTAGATGAACGCGCCCGGGTGAGTCAGGTCGGGTGCGCCCATGGCGGGCGTGCCTTTACCGGCCGGGCCGTGGCAGGCCACGCAGTTGGCGGCGAAGAGTTTCCCGCCGTTGGCCACATCGGCCTTGGCGCCTTCCGGCAGTTTGCGGCCGTCGAGGTTGGTCACCACGAAGCCCGCCACGTCGGCCACGCCCTGTTCGCCGATGACTTCGGCCCAGGCCGGCATCACCGCGTGGCGGCCTTTCATGATGGTTTCCTTGATGGTCGCGGGCTCGCCGCCCCAGCGCCAGTCGGCGTCGGTCAGGTTAGGGAAGCCGTAGGCACCCTTGGCGTCCGAACCGTGGCATACCGAGCAGTTGGACGCGAACAGACGGCCGCCCATCTTCAGGGCCTGCGGGTCTTTGGCAACCTCCTCAATCGGCATCGCGGCGAATTTGGCGAAGATCGGCCCGAACTTGGCGTCCGACCTGGCCATTTCCTTTTCCCACTCATGCACGCCGGTCCAGCCGGTCTGGCCGTTGGCGAAGGCGGTCTGCTTGTCGTTGTCGAGGTAGTTGTAGCCCGGCAGCAGACCTTTCCAATTGCCCAGGCCGGGGTATAGCACCAGGTAGCCGAGGGCGAAGACGATGGTGCCGACGAACAGCATGAACCACCATTTCGGCAGTGGGTTGTCGTACTCCTCGATACCGTCGAACGAGTGGCCGACAGTCTCGTCCGTTTGCTCGGCGCGCTGGCCCTTGCGGGTCGACAGCAGCAGCCAGGTCAGGGCGAAAATGGTACCCAGACTGAGGACTGTGACGTACAGACTCCAGAACGTAGTCATTCTTTGTTACTCCTAGAAGCTTGCTCGACGTGCTTGATGGCTTCGGGGTCATCCGCAAAGGGCAGCATGGTTGCGTCGTCAAACTCCGACTTGCGCTTGGGGCTGAACACCCACAGCGCCAGGCCGATAAAGGCCACCATCACGACAACGGTGCCCAGGCCACGAATCATCCCGATATCCATGAAGAATCACCGTTTGCTTTTGATGATGGTGCCAAGGCCTTGCAGGTAGGCCACCAATGCGTCCATTTCGGTCTTGCCCTTCACGGCTGCGGCTGCACCGGCGATGTCTTCGTCGGTGTAGGGCACGCCCAGGGTGCGCAAGACTTCCATCTTCTTCGCGGTGTCCTTGCCGTCGAGCTTGTTTTCCACGAGGAACGGGTACGCCGGCATTTTCGACTCAGGCACAACGTTGCGCGGGTTGTACAAGTGCGCGCGTTGCCAGTCATCGGAGTAGCGTCCGCCGACACGGGCCAGGTCCGGCCCGGTACGCTTGGAACCCCACAGGAACGGGTGGTCCCACACGCTTTCACCGGCCACGGAGTAGTGGCCATAACGTTCGGTTTCGGCGCGGAACGGACGGATCATCTGCGAGTGGCAGCCGACACAGCCGTTGGCGATGTAGATGTCGCGGCCTTCCAGTTCAAGGGCGGTACGCGGTTTCATGCCTTCGACCGGCTTGTTGGTCACGTCCTGGAAGAACAGCGGAACGATCTGGGTCAGGCCGCCGATACTCACGGCGATGACCATGAAGAAGGCCAGCAGGCCGATATTCTTCTCGACTACTTCGTGCTTCATCAGTGGGCTCCCACAACGGCGATCTTGGCGGCGGCTTCGGCTTCTGCAGGGTCGGAGGCACGCACGGTGCGCCAGACGTTGTAGGCCATGAACAGCATGCCGGAGGCAAAGAACGCGCCGCCCAGGGCACGGACGATGTAGCCCGGGTGGCTGGCTTGCAGCGCTTCGACGAAGGAGTAGGTGAGGGTGCCGTCATCGTTGATCGCACGCCACATCAGGCCTTGGGTAATGCCGTTGACCCACATCGAGGCGATGTAGAGCACGGTGCCGATGGTGGCCAGCCAGAAGTGCGTATTGATCAACCCGACGCTGTGCATCTGCGCACGCCCGAAGATTTTCGGGATCATGTGGTACAGCGCGCCGATGGAGATCATCGCTACCCAGCCGAGCGCACCGGCGTGTACGTGGCCGATGGTCCAGTCGGTGTAGTGCGACAGCGAGTTGACGGTCTTGATCGCCATCATCGGCCCTTCGAAGGTCGACATGCCGTAGAACGCCAGCGAAACCACCAGGAAGCGCAGGATCGGGTCGGTGCGCAGCTTATGCCAGGCGCCCGAGAGGGTCATCATGCCGTTGATCATGCCGCCCCAACTTGGCGCCAGCAGGATGATCGACATCGCCATGCCCAACGACTGTGCCCAATCCGGCAGCGCGGTGTAGTGCAGGTGGTGCGGACCGGCCCAGATGTACAGGGTGATCAGCGCCCAGAAGTGGACGATGGACAGACGGTAAGAGTAGATGGGACGTTCGGCCTGTTTCGGCACGAAGTAGTACATCATCCCCAGGAAACCGGTGGTGAGGAAGAACCCCACGGCGTTGTGGCCGTACCACCACTGGATCATCGCATCCGTCGCTCCGGCGTAGGCCGAATAGGACTTGAACAGGGTGACCGGCAACGACGCATGGTTGACGATGTGCAGCATCGCCGTCACCAGGATGAAGGCACCGTAGAACCAGTTACCCACATAGATGTGCTTGGTCTTGCGCTTGGCGATGGTGCCGAAGAACACCACCGCGTAGATCACCCAGACAATCGCGAGCAAAATGGCGATGGGCCATTCCAGCTCGGCGTATTCCTTGGTGGTGGTGTAGCCCAGCGGCAACGAGATGCCGGCCCCGACGATCACGGCTTGCCATCCCCAGAAGGTGAAGGCGGCGAGGCCGTCGGAAATCAGTCGCGTCTGGCAGGTTCGCTGCACGACATAGTAGGAGGTGGCAAATAATGCACATCCGCCGAAGGCGAAAATCACCAGGTTAGTGTGCAGCGGGCGTAGGCGGCCGAAGGTCGTCCATGGCAGGCCGAAATTCAATTCCGGCCAGACCAGTTGCGAGGCGATGAAGACCCCGAGCCCCATGCCAAGGATCCCCCAGACCACCGTCATGATGGCGAACTGGCGGACTACCTTATAGTTATAAGCAGTCGGACTGATTGCTGTGCTCATTCTAAGGTTCCACGGTTTAGGTTTTTTTATAGGTAAAAATCGGTCGCAAGTATGTAGAAACCGAGGTGCCATTGCAACGCAAGGGTGACCTGTGTCAATGCGTGCCACGCCAGATTCTGCGCCCTTTCCATGTTTGATGTAAGGACAAAATCCGAAATCAAAAACTGATCGATCGGACAGGAATTTTTGCGTGACGCGTCGGCGGGTGACTCGCTGTGTGTCGACACGCTGCTGAAGCGATGAACGGTCAGTGGCACGACAGCCGGTCGCTGCCAGCCTTTGCGCCTGTCATCCCTGCAGAAGTATGCAACCCAGCGCGTGCAAGTCGACCGTCGACCGGTCTGTACCGATCCGCTGTGCAGACAAGCGTAGACCCGAATGGCAGGAGGGGAAAGCAGTGCTTTGGAAGGGTGCGACACTTGGTCGCGTAGGAGGGTTGAGCTACCGCCCCCGGATCAGGGGCGGCAGTTCAGGGGTGGAGCGTTACTCTGCCTGGCGTTGCGGCGTTGCGCCGTCAGCGTTGTGGGAGAGGCTGTAAACATAAGCGGCCAGCAGGTGAACCTTGTCATTGCCTTGCAGCACTTCCTGCGCCGGCATCTGGCCTTGACGGCCGTGGCGAATGGTTTGCTGCAACTGCGCCAGGCTGGTGCCGTAGATAAAGCCGCTTGGCTCGGTCAGGTTCGGCGCGCCCATGGCTTCGGTGCCGTGGCCTTGCGGACCGTGGCAGGCCACGCAGGTGGTGTTGAACGTGGCTTGGCCGGCGACCAGGTCGGCACCGCTGTCGGCGGGCAATGGCAACTTGGCCAGGTCGTGACGCACATAGGCTGCGACGTTTTTCACACCGTCTTCGCCCAGCACTTCGCCCCAGGCCGGCATCGCCGCATGGCGACCGCCCATGATGGTGGTCTTGATCGCCTCGGCGGAACCGCCCCAGCGCCAGTTATTGTCCGCCAGGTTCGGGAAGCCATACGCGCCCTTGGCATCCGAGCCGTGGCACACCGCGCAGTTGGAGGCAAACAGGCGTCCGCCCATTTTCAGCGCTTGTGGGTCTTTAGCGACTTCTTCCACTGGCATGGCCGAGAATTTGGCGAAGATCGGCCCGAACTTGGCGTCGGCCTTGGCCATTTCCTTGTCCCATTCCTTGGTCGAGGTCCAGCCGCCTTCATAGCCCGGCAGGACGCCTTTCCAGTTGCCCAGGCCCGGGTAGAGGATCAAGTAGCCGACGGCGAACAGCAGGGTGCCGGCGAACAGCATGAACCACCACTGAGGCAGCGGGTTGTCGTATTCCTCAATGCCGTCGAAGGCGTGGCCCATGGTCTGGTCGACACTGCCCTTGGTCTCGCCCTTGCGGGTGCCGAACAGCAGCCAGGTCAGGCCGATCAGGCTGCCGATGGTCAGTACGCAGATCCATGTACTCCAGAAGGTAGTCATGGCCGATTGCTCCTTGTTGCAGGCGCTTCTTGAGCGTCGGATGGGGTGGCGGTGGGTTCGTCGGCAAACGGCAGCAGGCGTGCCTGCTCGAATTCCGCATTGCGTCGGTTGTTGAATACCCACAGCGAGAGGCCGATAAAGGCGATGGCAACGACTAGCGTGCCGAGGCCGCGGATGGTGCCCGCATCGAATTCAAATCCCATGGCTCACCTCTTGCTCTTGATGGCGGTGCCGAGGACTTGCAGGTACGAAACCAGCGCGTCGATCTCGGTCTTGCCCTTGAGGCTGGCCACTGCGCCGTTGATGTCGTCGTCGGTGTAGGGCACGCCGAGGGTACGCATCACTTTGAGCTTGGCTTCGGTGTGGCTGCTGTCGAGCGGTGCCGTCACCAGCCATGGGTAAGCCGGCATTTTCGACTCAGGCACTACGTTGCGCGGGTTGTACAAGTGCGCGCGGTGCCAGTCGTCCGAGTAGCGTGCGCCGACGCGCGCCAGGTCTGGCCCGGTACGCTTGGAGCCCCACAGGAACGGGTGATCCCAGACGCTTTCGCCCGCAACCGAGTAGTGCCCGTAGCGCTCGGTCTCGGCACGGAACGGACGGATCATCTGCGAGTGGCACTGTACGCAACCTTCGCGGATGTAGATGTCGCGGCCTTCCAGTTGCAGCGCGGTGTAGGGCTTCATGCCTTCCACCGGTTTGTTGGTCACGTCCTGGAAGAACAGCGGGACGATCTGGGTCAGGCCGCCGATGCTCACGGCAAGCACCATCAGCAGCATCAGCAGGCCGACGTTCTTTTCAATCGTTTCGTGTTTCATCACTGACTCCTCAGGCCGTCTGCGCGGCAGGGGTGGCTTCGACAGGTTGTGCCGAGCGCACGGTGCGCCATGTGTTGTAAGCCATCAGCAACATGCCGCTGAGGAACACCGCACCGCCCACCAGTCGCACGACGAAGCCAGGGTGGCTGGCCACCAGGGTTTCGACGAAGGAGTAGGTCAAGGTGCCGTCTTCGTTGATCGCACGCCACATCAGGCCCTGGGCGATGCCGTTGACCCACATCGAGGCGATGTAGAGCACGGTGCCGATGGTGGCCAGCCAGAAGTGCGCGTTGATCAGGCCGACGCTGTACATCTGCTCGCGGCCGAAGACTTTCGGGATCATGTGATACAGCGCGCCGATGGAGATCATCGCCACCCAGCCGAGCGCGCCGGCGTGTACGTGGCCGATGGTCCAGTCGGTGTAGTGCGACAGCGAGTTGACGGTCTTGATGGCCATCATCGGCCCTTCGAACGTCGACATGCCGTAGAACGCCAGCGAGACGACCAGGAAGCGCAGGATCGGGTCGCTGCGCAGCTTATGCCAGGCGCCCGAGAGGGTCATCATGCCGTTGATCATGCCGCCCCAGCTTGGTGCCAGCAGCACCAGGGACATCACCATGCCCAACGACTGTGCCCAGTCCGGCAACGCGGTGTAGTGCAGGTGGTGCGGACCGGCCCAGATGTACAGGGTGATCAGCGCCCAGAAGTGGACGATGGACAAGCGATAGGAATACACCGGACGTTCGGCTTGCTTGGGTACGAAGTAGTACATCATCCCGAGGAAGCCGGCAGTCAGGAAAAAACCTACTGCGTTATGCCCATACCACCACTGCACCATGGCATCCGTCGCACCGCCGTACAGCGAGTAGGACTTGGTCAGGCTGACCGGGATTTCCAGGTTGTTGACGATATGCAGGATGGCCACGGTGATGATGAACGCACCGAAGAACCAGTTACCGACATAGATGTGCTTGGTATTGCGCTTGGCCACAGTGCCGAAGAACACAATGGCATAAGCCACCCAGACGATAGTGATCAGGATGTCGATCGGCCATTCCAGCTCGGCGTATTCCTTGGAACTGGTGTAACCCAGTGGCAAGGTGATCGCTGCCAGGACAATGACCAGTTGCCAGCCCCAAAAGCAGAACTGCGCGACTTTCGGCGCGAACAGCTGGGTTTGGCAGGTGCGCTGCACCGAGTAGAAGGAGCTGGCAAACAGCGCACAACCCCCGAAGGCGAAGATCACCGCGTTGGTGTGCAGCGGGCGCAAGCGGCCGAAGCTGGTCCAAGGCAAGTCAAAGTTGAGTGCAGGCCACACCAATTGAGCCGCGAGAAAAACCCCGAGCCCCATGCCGACGATGCCCCACACCACCGTCATAATCGCGAATTGGCGGACCACCTTGTAGTTATAGGCGGTACTTAAAGTAGTGTTCATGGTTCCCCATCCACGGTTCAACCCAAGCAAATGCGACACTTGGGCTGGAGTTATAGGCAGACTAAAAAGCGAGGTAAGCATGGGCAAAGAGCACAAGGCCAGTATTGACGGGGATCAATGGGCACGGTGTGTGCAGGAGCATGGCTGGCTGTGGGATATCGCCTCGGGTGCGTCAGCGCATACGCCTGTGACGCTGATCCTGGCCCACGGCGCCGGTGCACCGATGGACTCATCTTTCATGAACGACATGGCTGCGCGCCTTGCCAGGCATGGCGTCAATGTGGTGCGCTTTGAGTTTCCCTACATGGCCCAGCGCCGGTTGGACGGGGGCAAACGCCCGCCCAACCCGGCGCCGAAACTGCTGGAAAGCTGGCGCGAGGTGTATGCCGAGGTGCGACGCCATGCCGCTGGGAAACTGGCCATTGGTGGCAAGTCCATGGGCGGGCGCATGGCCAGTTTGCTCGCCGATGAATTGGAGGCCGATGCCTTGGTGTGCCTGGGCTATCCGTTCTATGCGGTGGGCAAGCCGGAAAAGCCGCGAGTCGCGCATTTGGCCGGGTTGAACACGCCGACATTGATTGTGCAGGGCGAACGCGATGCCTTGGGTAATCGAGCCGCGGTGCAGGGGTATGACTTGTCACCGAGCATCGAGGTGCTGTGGCTGGCGGCGGGGGATCATGATTTGAAACCGTTGAAGGCTTCAGGGTTCAGCCATGAGCAGCATTTGGAGGCGGCGGCGGTGCGAGTGGCTCAGTTTATCGGCGCCTGTTAGAGCGCTATCGGGGGCAAGCCCCCTCCCACATGAGGTGTACGCGGTTAAATGTGGGAGGAAACAAGCCCTCTCCCACATTCGACTGCATTCCAAGGTATGTACGCGGTTAAATGTGGGAGGGGGCTTGCCCCCGATAGCGGTTTAACGGTTAAAACGCTCTACCAGCGAATACTGAGTATTGGCGGTAACAGTAAGCTCTTCACTCAACTGCGCCGAGTTCAATGCCTGTTCCGAGGTCTGGTCCGCCAACAGCGCGATGGTGCTGATATTGCGGCTGATCTCTTCGGCCACCGAACTTTGCTCTTCCGTGGCGGCGGCGATCTGGGTGGTCATGTCAGTGATGTTGGCCACCGCTTCGCTGATGCCCACCAGTGCCTGGTCCGCTTCCATCACCCGCGCCACGCCTTCTTCGGCCTGGCGATGCCCGGCGTCCATGGTTTGTACGGCAGCGGCGGCGGTCTGCTGCAGCTTGGCGATCAGGGTATGGATCTGCCCGGTCGATTCAGCGGTACGCTGCGCCAATTGGCGGACTTCATCGGCGACCACCGCAAAACCACGGCCCATCTCACCGGCACGCGCCGCTTCGATCGCGGCGTTCAAGGCCAGCAGGTTGGTCTGGTCGGCGATGCCTTTGATCACGTCGACCACGCCGCCGATTTCATCGCTGTCCTTGGCCAGTTGGGTGACCGTCACGCCGGTCTCGCCAACCGCGGCCGACAGCCGCTGAATCGCCTCGCGGGTTTCCCCGGCGATATCGCGGCCGCGCCCGGTCAGGCGATTGGCTTCCTGGGTGGCATCGGCCGTGCGCTGCACATGGCTGGCGACTTCCTGGGTGGTCGCCGCCATCTGGTTGACCGCGGTAGCCACTTGTTCGGTTTCCACACGCTGGCGTTCCAGGCCGCTGGAGCTGTTGTGCGCCAGGGTGTTGGACTGCGCGGCCTGCTCGTTGAGGTGTTCAGCGGTGTCCTGCAAGCGCGTGAGACAGGTCTTCAGACGTGCCTCTTGGCTGAGGATCGACATTTCCAGTCGCGCCTGGGCGCCACGGCTGTCGGTATACATCTGCGCGATCAACGGGTCGGAGGTGGTCTGTTCGGCCAGGCGCAGCAAACGCTTGAGACCGCGCTGTTGCCAGCTCAGGCCCAGCAGGCCCAGCGGCACCGACAACCCTGCCGCGAGGGCAAAGCCCCATTGAGAATTGAGCGATGCGCCAATCATGAAGCTCAACTGGCTGACCAGAATAAATGGCAGCCAGTCCTGCAGCACCGGCAGCCACTTGTCCCGCCGGGGAATGGCGGGCTTGCCCTGATTGATGCGGTGGTAGAGCGCTTCGGCCCGGCGGACCTGCTCGGCGGTGGGCTTGATACGCACCGATTCATAGCCGACCACCTGGTTGCCATCGAACACCGGCGTCACATAGGCGTTGACCCAGTAGTGATCGCCGCTCTTGCAGCGGTTCTTGACGATGCCCATCCATGGCAAGCCTTGCTTGAGCGTGGACCACATGTGTGCGAACACAGCCGCCGGAACGTCCGGGTGGCGTACCAGGTTATGCGGGGCACGCACCAATTCGTCGCGGGAGAAACCACTGATTTCGACGAAAGCGTCGTTGCAATAAGTGATGACACCCTTGGCATCTGTGGTGGAGATCAACCGTTGCTGAGCGGGGAAGGTACGTTCGCGCTGGGTAACGGGCTGGTTATTACGCATGGTTATTCAATCCGCAAGGCTTTCAAGGGGTATCGGCGGTGGCGATCATTTATTTAACTTATTTTCGTAATAATCAGCCGGCGAGCATTGGGTAGGAAAACAGTCCGAAATGCAGCAAATTCAGGCCGAAATGCGTGGCAATCGCCGCACCCAGGCCGCCAAAACGATAAGCAAGGCCATAACCGGCCCCGGCGATGCTGGCCAGCAGCACCCACTGCCAGCCCGCGCTCAGGTGCGCCAGGCCGAACAGCAGCGAGGCCAGCAGCAATGCGAGGTTTTCGCCGTAGGGCAAGTGTTTGAGGCGCTGGCTCAGGCCGCCCTGAATGTAGCCGCGAAACAGCGCTTCTTCCACCAGCGTCACCAGCAACAGGTTATTCAGCACCCACAGCCACGCCTGCTCCGGCCACTTCGGCGCCCAACTGATGATCCCCAGCAACGCCGCGCCGCCCAGGGCTGCGATGGCCGTCAGCGCCAGCGCCAGGGCGGTGACGCAGATCGACAGGCGCAATGAACGCCGCGCCACAATCCACGGGCAGGCCAGCAACAGCCAGAAACCGATCAGTGGTTTGTCCTGGTTGAGGTACATCGAGAAGGGCACGGCATCGGCGCTGAAACGCTGGGGGGCGATACCGCGCCCGTTGTAGAACCCCGGCAGCCAGTGCATCGCCAGGCCCAAGGCCAAGACGATGAACAACCCGTGGCCGACGTAGCGCGCCCACGGGGTACGTTGTTGGCGTACCGCATACCCGGCGATCAACAACAGCGCCACGGAGATGGCCGCGAGCACACCCAGTTGGCCGTAGACCAACGCCAGTGCATAGCCGATGGACAGGAGGACGAGATACACCCAGGGCAATGCGGTCATGTGACATCCTTGGAAAAAACTGCTCGGTAGTATAGCGAGTGGGTTCCGGCGCCAAAATGAAAATGCCGTCACGCGAAAAGGGCGCTGCCGGAGCGATTGCAAAATATGTCGGCGGTTGGTTATAGTCGCCGCGTCTTCACCTCCTCAAAAGATCAGCCCATGCCTGCATTCCTGTGCATAGCGGTAGTCGATTCAGCGTCCAGCGCTGTGGTCGTGCCGTGCGGGAACCTGCAGCCTGCGCAGATCAGCCACTACCCCCCACCTGTCAGTAGCACGCCGGTGTACGCAGTCGTATCACCGCCGGGTGTTGGCATTTCGGGCTGATCAGCTGATTGCTGTTGCCCTATGCCCGCCTGAAAAAAACCTACTGAGTTTCAGCCTTGCTTGGCTGAATCGGCTTTTTTGCCTGATTACAGGTGGTAACCATGTCTGTTATGTCGAAACAATCCGTGGCCGCGGCGGCCTCGACGAGCCTGTTCGTATTGCTGTGGAGCAGCGGGGCGATTTTCTCCAAGTTGGGCCTGGCCCATGCGTCGCCCTTTGCCTTTTTGCTGATCCGTTTTGCCATCGCCCTGGCGGGGTTGGTGATGCTGGTACCGATCCTCAAGCTGAGGCTGCCACAACCCGGCAAGCCGCTGTGGTATGCGGCGGCGACGGGGCTGGTGTTGTTGGGGGCGTACCAGATTTTCTATCTGCTGGCCCTGGACCTCAACGTCACGCCGGGGATGATGGCGACCATCATGGGCGTGCAGCCGATCCTGACCGTGGTGCTGATGGAGCGCCAGCGTTCCTGGCGCCGGATGTTCGGCCTGGGCCTGGGGTTGGCCGGCTTGATCATGGTGGTGTACCAGGGCATCGGGTTGTCGCGGATGTCCCTGGCCGGGATGTTGTTCGGTTTGCTGGCCCTGGCAAGCATGACCTTCGGCTCGATCATGCAGAAGCGCATCACCGATAACCCGTTGGGCACGCTGCCCGTGCAATACCTGGCCGGGTTGGTGTTGTGCTCGGTGTTCGTGCCGTTCCAGCCGTTCCACTTCGAACACACCGCCAGTTTTTACCTGCCGGTGCTGTGGATGGGCCTGGTGGTGTCGCTGCTGGCGACGCTGTTGCTGTACCGCCTGATCGCCCGCGGCAACCTGGTCAATGTCACCAGCCTGTTCTACCTGGTGCCGGCGGTGACGGCGGTGATGGATTACCTGATCTTCGGCAATCGGCTCGCGTGGTTGAGCTTACTGGGGATGGGGTTGATCATCATTGGTCTGGTTTTTGTGTTCCGTCAACGCTAACCAGCGGACACGCTGTAGGGGCAGGCATGCTCCTACAGCGCTTTGGCCAATTTCCCCGGCCGCAACACCAACCACAATGCCCCCGCGATCAATATCCCGCCATACAGATGCGCCATCGACAGCGGCTCATCCAGCAGCAACGCACCCCACAGCACCCCGAACGGCGGGATCAGGAAGGTGGTGGTCATCGATCGCACCGGGCCAATGGCTGTCAGCAGGCGAAAGTACAGGACGTAGGCAAACGCCGTACACATCAGCCCCAACCCGAGCAACGACAACCACACGTGCCAGCCGCCCCAGCTTGCCGGCGGATGAACGATGGCGCTGTAGGCAAACAGCGGCAGCAGGAACAAGGTCGCGCCGAGCATGCTGCCCAGGGCCGCGAGCCGACTGTCGAGCCCGCCGCGCTGATCCAGCCAGCGGCGCGCGAGAAACCCGGCAAAGCCGTAGCAAGTGGTGGCCAACAGGCAGGCCAACGCGCCCATCAACAATTCCAGGTCAAACGCCACCGGCCCGGCGCGGGTCAGCACGCCCACGCCAAACAGGCCCAGGCACACCCCGGCGACTTTCGATGGCGTCAGGCGTTCGCTGAAAAACAATCCGCCAATCAGCACGCCCATTAACGGCGTGGTGGCATTGAAGATCGCCGAGTAACCCGCCGGCAACACCTGGGCCGCCACGGAGTACAGGGTCGCGGGTATGCCGGAGTTGATCACGCCCAGCAGCAGGATGGTCTTGAACTTGCCTTGGAAGTCCCAGTTCACGCGCATCACCGCGAGCATCACCAGCAACCCGGCGGCGGCAATCGACACGCGGAAGAACGCGGTCGGCAGCGTGCCGATTTCCGGGGCGATAATACGCATGAACAGGAAACTCGCGCCCCAGATCGCGGCCAGCCCCAGCAGGTATAGGGTGTCGACAGGTCTCACGGAAAACTCCTACATCAATCGGACGGCGAGTGTTGCCCAGCGCCCGGCTCGACACAATCGCTGATTACCGGAAAAACCGCGTCACCGGCCTCTGCTGGCCAATTTGCGCGGGGGGCAGCGCTGAGTGTTTCCAGCAACGCCCATCAATCGGCGAAATGAACGAAAGTCCACAAACCAACATGCTAAATGACTGCTTCTCCTGCCTGCATTCACTGGCTAAGCTCTGGGCTTTCAGATACCCGTCCGAGGTTTCCCGCATGTCGCAGCGCACACCCGCCCTCGCTATCGCCCAGATGATCCTCGATGGCTTCGACGATTACCGCGAGCACTTCCGCCAGATCACCGATGGTGCCCGTGAACGTTTCGAAAAGGCCCAGTGGCAGCAGGGCCAGGCGGCTTCGGCGGCGCGTATCAACCTGTATGAGGAGAAAGTCAGCGAAGTGACGAGCCGCCTGCGGGCGAGCTTCGATGACGCCACCCTGATGGACATCGAGGCCTGGCCGTTGGTGAAAAGCGCCTACATCGGCCTGATCGACCTGCGCTTTGACGATGAGCTGTCCGAGACCTGGTACAACTCGATCTTCTGTGGCCTGTTCAGCCATGACCTGATCAGTGACGGCTGCATGTTCGTCCACACCACGCGGCCGAGCCTGCGCCGGGCGAGGGCGGCGCAAACCCGGGTCTACACCCCAGTCGGCAAAATTTCCGACATGCTGGCGCAGATTTTCGCTGATTACAGCTTCAGCGAGCCTTACGCGGACCTGCCGGCCGACCTGCGCCGCCTCGAAGTGCAACTGCGCGAGAACCTGCCGGACTGGGTGTGCAAGGACCCTGAGCTGAAGGTCGAGCTGTTTTCCTCGGTGCTCTACCGCAACAAGGGTGCCTACCTTGTCGGACGCATCTACACCCGTGACGAGCAGTGGCCCCTCGTGATTCCGCTGCTGCACCGCGAAGGGCAGGGCATCCAGATCGACGCGCTGATCACCGACGAAGCCGATGTGTCGATCATTTTCTCCTTCACCCGCTCCTACTTCATGGTCGACGTGCCGGTGCCGGCGGAGTTCATCGGCTTCCTCAAGCGCATCCTGCCGGGCAAGCACATTGCCGAGCTGTACACCTCGATCGGCTTCTACAAGCACGGCAAGTCGGAATTCTATCGCGCGCTGATCAACCACCTGGCCACCACCGACGATCAGTTCATCATGGCTCCCGGTATCCGCGGCATGGTCATGAGCGTGTTTACGTTGCCGGGCTTCAACACGGTGTTCAAGATCATCAAGGACCGCTTCTCGCCGTCGAAAAACGTCAGTCGCGCCACCGTGATCGAGAAGTACCGCTTGGTCAAAAGCGTGGACCGCGTCGGGCGCATGGCCGATACCCAGGAGTTCGCCGATTTTCGCTTTCCGTTGAGCAAGTTCGAGCCCGAGTGCCTGGCCGAATTGCTCGACGTGGCCGCCAGCACCGTTGCCGTCGAAGGCGACACCGTGCTGATCCGCCACTGCTGGACCGAACGGCGCATGACCCCGCTCAACCTCTACCTCGACAACGCCAACCCCGCCCAGGAACGCGAAGCCTTGGAAGACTATGGCCTGGCGATCAAGCAACTGGCGGCGGCGAACATTTTCCCCGGCGACATGCTGCTGAAGAACTTCGGCGTCACCCGCCACGGCCGCGTGGTGTTCTACGACTACGACGAGATCTGCTACCTCACCGAAGCCAACTTCCGCCACATCCCCGCGCCCCGCACGCCGGAGGATGAAATGGCCTCGGAGCCCTGGTACTCCATCGGCCCGCTGGATGTGTTCCCCGAAGAGTTCCCGCCGTTCCTGTTCGCCGACGCCGGCCAGCGCAAGCTGTTCGATCAACTGCACGGCGAGTTGTACGATGCTGACTACTGGAAGGGCCTGCAGGACGCGATTCGCGCCGGAAAGGTCATCGATGTGTTTCCGTACCGGCGCAAGGAACGCGAGAACGAATGAGGGGCGCGCATGCCGGCGGTTTTCTGCGACAATCCGCCCCCTGCATAAATAGACGACCAAAACGCACCTGATGACTGACCAAGCGCCCGCTATCGACCAACTGCTGAAAAACCTCGATCACGCCATGCTCGCCGACCGCCACCGTTTGCGGCGGCAGTTGCTCGAGCTGCGCAAGAAGCCCGATGAGGAGAAGCTGGCGCAGTGGGTGACGCGCATGCAGGCGTCCTGCGCCCAGGTCACGGCGCGGCGCGCCAGCCTGCCGCTGATCCGCTACGACGACAGCCTGCCGATCGCCGCCAAGCGCGACGAAATCAAGGCGGCGTTGCTCAAGCATCAGGTGCTGATCATCGCCGGCGAGACCGGTTCGGGTAAGACCACCCAGTTGCCGAAAATCTGCCTGGAGATCGGTCGCGGCCAATACGGCCTGATCGGCCACACCCAGCCACGTCGGATCGCAGCGCGCAGCGTCGCCAGCCGGGTTGCCGAAGAGTTGGCCACGCCGCTCGGCGCACTGGTCGGTTATCAGGTGCGCTTCGAAGACCAGAGTGATTCCAACACCCTGATCAAGTTGATGACCGACGGCATCCTGCTGGCGGAAACCCAGAACGACCGCTACCTCGAACGCTACGACACGATCATCGTCGACGAAGCCCACGAACGCAGCCTGAACATCGACTTCCTGCTCGGCTACCTGAAAACCCTGTTGCCGCGTCGCCCGGACCTGAAAGTCATCATCACCTCGGCCACCATCGACCTGGAGCGCTTCTCCAAGCATTTCGACGATGCGCCGATTGTCGAAGTGTCGGGCCGCACCTTCCCGGTGGACACCTGGTATCGCCCGCTGACCCTGGAACAGGACGAGGAGGGCAACCGCGTCGAGGACGACTTGACCGTCGACCAGGCGATCCTCGCCACCCTCGATGAAATCGCCGCCTACGAGCGCAGCGAGCGGCGCAGCCCTGGCGACGTGCTGGTGTTCCTGCCGGGCGAGCGCGAGATTCGCGATGCCGCCGACATGCTGCGCAAGGCCCAGCTCAAGCACACCGAGATTTTGCCGCTGTATGCGCGCCTGTCACCGGCCGAACAGCAGCGCATTTTCCAGTCCCACCCCGGCCGGCGCGTGGTGCTGGCGACCAACGTCGCCGAAACCTCGCTGACCGTGCCGGGCATTCGCTATGTGATCGACAGCGGCACCGCGCGCATCAGCCGCTACAGCTACCGCGCCAAGGTGCAGCGTCTGCCCATCGAGGCGATCTCCCAGGCCAGCGCCAACCAGCGTAAAGGCCGCTGCGGCCGGGTCGAGCCGGGGATTTGCATCCGCCTGTACAGCGAAGAAGACTTTATCGGCCGTCCGGAATTTACCGACCCGGAGATCCTGCGCACCAACCTGGCGGCTGTGATCCTGCAGATGCTGCACCTGCGCCTGGGCGAAATCAGCGACTTCCCGTTTATCGAACCGCCGGACGGCAAGGCCATCAGCGATGGTTTCAACCTGCTGCAAGAACTGTCGGCGGTCGACCGCAACAGCCAACTGACCCCGCTGGGCCGCCAGTTGGCGCGCCTGCCGGTGGACCCGCGCATGGGCCGCATGCTGCTCGAAGCCGCCAAGCTGGGCAGCCTGCAGGAAGTGCTGATCGTGGCCAGCGCCATGTCGATCCAGGACCCGCGCGAGCGCCCGCCGGAACGCCAACAGGCCGCCGACCAGGCCCACGCACAATGGAAGGACGCCGATTCGGACTTCGCCGGGCTGGTCAATCTGTGGCGTGGCTTTGAAGAGCAACGCCAGGCACTGACCGCCAGCCCGCTGCGCAACTGGTGTCGCAAGAACTTCCTCAACTACCTGCGCCTGCGCGAGTGGCGCGATTCCCATCGCCAGTTGAGCCTGATCTGCCGCGACATGCAGCTGACCGTCAACAAGGACCCGGCCGACTTCGCGAAACTGCACAAAGCCGTACTGTCGGGCCTGCTCAGTCAGATCGGGCAGAAAACCGAAGACGGCGATTACCTCGGTGCGCGTCAGCGGCGCTTCTGGATTCACCCGTCGTCGGGCATCGGCAAGAAACGTCCGCAGTGGCTGATGACCGCCGAGCTGGTCGAAACCACCAAGCTGTACGCACGCATGGTGGCGAAGATCGATGCCGACTGGATCGAACCGCTGGCCGGGCACCTGATCAAGAAAAACCACTTCGAACCGCATTGGGAGAAGAAGCGCGGCCAAGTGGTGGCGTTCGAGCAGATCACCCTGTTCGGGCTGATCGTGGTCGGGCGCCGGCCGGTGCATTACGGGCCGGTCGACCCAGTGGTGTCGCGCGAGCTGTTTATCCGCGAAGGCCTGGTGCGCGGCGAAATCCAGTCCCGGGCCAAGTGCCTGACCGCCAATCAGCAGTTGCTGGAGCAGCTCGACGAGCTGGAAGCCAAGGCGCGTCGGCGCGATATCCTGGCCGACGAAGAGACGCTGTACGCGTTCTACGATGCGCGCTTGCCGGCGGAGATCCACCAGACCGCGACGTTCGACAGCTGGTACAAGGTCAACAGCCAAAAAGACCCGCAATTGTTGATCATGCGCGAGGAAGACGTGCTGGCCCGCGACGCCAGCGAAGTCACCGCCGCGCATTACCCGGACACCCTGCACCTGGGCGATCTGGCGCTGGCTTTGAGTTACCACTTCGAACCCAACCACCCGCGTGACGGCGTGACCTTGCGCGTGCCGGCGCCGCTGTTGCCGGCCTTGCCCGCCGAACGCCTGGAGTGGCTGGTGCCGGGGGTGATCGAAGCCAAGTGCATCGCCCTGGTGCGCAACCTGCCCAAGGCCCTGCGCAAGAATTTCGTGCCGGTGCCGGACTTCGTCAGGGCCGCCCTGCAACGTATCGAATTCGCCCAGGGCTCGCTGCCCCAGGCGCTGGGGCGCGAACTGCTGCGCATGACCGGCGCGCGCGTCAGCGATGAAGCCTGGGCCGAGGCCGCGCAGCAGGTGGAAAGCCACCTGAAGATGAACCTGGAAGTGGTCGACGGCCAGGGCAAGTTTCTCGGCGAAGGCCGCGACCTGGCCGAACTGACCGCGCGCTTTGCCGAGGCCAGCCAGGCCGCGTTGGCCGTGCCGCAGACGGCAAAAAGCCAACAGCCGGTGGAAGCCAAGGTGTTCGCGGCGGTGGCCGAGAAGACCCAGCAAAAGATCGCCGGGCTGTCGATGACGGTGTACCCGGCGCTGGTGGAAGAAAACGGCACGGTCAAGGAAGGACGTTTCTCCACCGCCGCCGAGGCCGAGTTCCAGCACCGTCGGGCCTTGCAGCGCCTGCTGATGCAGCAATTGGCCGAACCGGCAAAATTCCTGCGCGGCAAATTGCCCGGCCTGACCGAGCTGGGCCTGATGTACCGCGAACTGGGGCGCATCGAGGCGCTGGTGGAAGATATTTTGCTGGCCAGCCTCGACAGCTGCGTGCTGGAAGGCGAAGCCAGCCTGCCGCGTGACGGCGCCGGGCTGGCGGCGCTGGCCGAGCGCAAGCGTGGCGGTTGGACCGAACACGCCGAGCGCCTGGCGCGCTTGACCCTGGACGTGTTGAAACTCTGGCACGGCCTGCAAAAGCGCTTCAAAGGTAAGATCGACCTGGCCCAGGCGGTGGCCTTGAACGATATCAAGCTGCAACTGAGCAATCTGGTTTATCCCGGCTTTGTGCGGGAAACTCCGGCGCAGTGGTTCAAGGAGTTGCCACGTTTCCTCAAGGCGATCGAGCTGCGTCTGGAAAAACTGCCCAGCCAGGTGCAAAAAGATCGGGTGTGGAGCGGCGAGCTGGCGGGCCTGTGGGCGCAGTACCAGAACCGTTTGAACAAGCATGCCCAGGAAGGCAAGCACGACCCCCAGCTAGCGCTCTATCGCTGGTGGTTGGAGGAATATCGGGTGTCGTTGTTTGCCCAGCAGTTGGGCACCCGGGTGCCGATTTCCGACAAGCGCCTGAGCAAGCAATGGAGCCTGGTCGAAGCGTAATCACACCAATGGGCAATGGCGCTTATCCGGGATATGGCGCCAAATCCCCAGGGTTGTGGCAAACTTCGCGGTTATAAATGCCGGGAGCGTCGTGATGGGCTGGTGTGCAGCCGCGGCGCGATGGAATAAAGCGTTGCCAGTTTGATGCCCGCTGGACGGAATCAAACGACTTACAGTTTGGTACGACGGTACCAATATCTTCTGCCTGACAGATTTAGAGGAACGACCGTGCATAACGTCGTCATCAGCGGCACTGGCCTGTACACCCCGGCCAACAGCATCTCCAACGAAGAGCTGGTGCAGTCTTTCAATACCTACGTGCAGCAGTTCAACACGGAGAACGCCGCCGCCATCGAACGCGGTGACGTGCAGGCGCTGACGGAGTCCAGCGCAGCCTTCATCGAGAAGGCGTCGGGCATCAAGAGCCGTTTTGTGATGGACAAGGACGGCATCCTGGACCCGCAGCGCATGACCCCGCGCCTGCCCGAGCGCAGCAACGACGAATGGTCGGTACTCTGCCAGATGGCCATCGGCGCCGCCGAACAGGCCCTGCAGCGCGCCGGCAAGACCGCCGCCGACATCGACGGGGTGATCGTCGCCTGCTCCAACCTGCAACGCGCCTACCCGGCCATCGCCATCGAAGTCCAGGAAGCCCTGGGCATCGCCGGTTTCGGCTTCGATATGAACGTGGCGTGTTCCTCGGCGACCTTCGGCATCCAGAACGCCGCCAACAGCATCAAGCTGGGCCAGGCCCGGGCGATCCTGATGGTCAACCCGGAAGTCTGCACCGGCCACTTGAACTTCCGCGACCGCGACAGCCACTTCATTTTCGGTGACGCGGCCACTGCGGTGATCCTCGAACGCGCTGACCTGGCGACCTCCGAGCACCAGTTCGACGTGGTCAGCACCAAGCTGCTGACCAAGTTCTCGAATACCATCCGCAACAACTTCGGCTTCCTCAACCGCGCGGCGGAAGAGGGCATCGGCGCGCCCGACAAGCTGTTCGTGCAGGAAGGCCGTAAAGTCTTCCGGGATGTCTGCCCGATGGTCGCTGAGTTGATCGGCACGCACCTGGCGGAAAACCAGTTGAACGTGAACGACGTGAAGCGCTTCTGGCTGCACCAGGCCAACCTGAGCATGAACCACCTGATCGTGAAGAAGCTGCTGGGGCGTGAAGCCACGGTGGAAGAAGCGCCGGTGATTCTCGACACTTACGCCAACACCAGCTCGGCGGGTTCGGTGATTGCGTTCCACACTTACCAGGACGACCTGCCCAAAGGCGCCGTGGCGGTACTCAGCTCGTTTGGCGCTGGCTATTCGATCGGCAGCGTGATCCTGCGCAAACGCTGATCCTGCGGCTCGCCGCGGTCAAATGTGGGCGCTGGCAAGCCAGCCCCCACACAGATCGCGTTCTCACTTGGAAACCGAGGTCTCGAATGGCAGTAGCGGACGACGCGCACCTGCTTGAACGCTTGCTCAAGGGCGAGCAGCGGGCCTACAAGGAATTGGTCAGCCAATACCAAAGCGCCATGCGCGCGGTGGCCTACGCGATTGCCGGTCAGCGTCATGCCGACGAAGTGGTACAGGACGCCTGGCTGTCGGTGGTACGCAACCTGCCAAAGTTCGAAGGGCGCTCCAGCCTCAAGACCTGGCTGCTGACCATCACCGCCAATGCCGCCAAGAGCCGCTACAAACAGAATCGTCGCGAAGTGTTGCTCGATGATTTGCCCTCGCCCCACGGCACGATCGGCGATGAGCGTTTCAGCGCGGATGACGGTCACTGGGCGGTCGCCCCTTTTGCCTGGCACCAGGACACCCCGGAAGCCCTGCTCACGGAGGACGAACTGCGCAAATGCCTGGAACATACGTTGCTGAGCTTGTCGGAATTGCAAAGCAGCGTACTGGTGCTGCGTGAACGCCAGGGCCTGGAGTTGGAGGAGATTTGTAATCTTCTGACGCTTTCGCTCTCCAATGTGCGGGTGCTGTTGCATCGCGCACGGCTTAAAGTCTTCGCCACGGTGGAGCATTTTGAGGAAACCGGCGAATGTTGACGTGTAAAGAGCAAGTGGCGCGTTCCAGTGACTTTCTCGATGGTCAGTTGACCTTTCGCGAGCGGCTGCTGGTGCGTCATCACTTGATGTTCTGCCCTAATTGCCGGCGTTTTATCCGTCAGATGCGCTTGCTGCAGGCCACATTGCGGATCATGCCGCAGGCGCCGGTACAGGATGTGGATGCCTTGGCTGAACGGCTGGCCGCCGAGCGGCGCAAGGATCAGTAACGGCGGGGGGAAGGCAGACTCGCGTGGGGGAATCGGACGGATGATGGGGACCGATTCACCCACGCCAGGCTGTTACAGCCACCCCGGGCCATCCTGGCCCAAGGCGTGTCGCACTTACAGTTAGAACTTGGCTTCAGCATCCAACTGCAGGGTGTTGGTGTTGGCATCACGCTGCGTGCGGCTGGCGTAGTCAGCCTTGGTCAGGAAGTACGTGGCGCCGACAGCGAAGTTCTTGTCGATGTCGTAGCTGACCTTCATCTTATGACCGCGCGAACCGGTGGTGCCGTTGGCGAAGTCCGAATCGGTGAAGGCGCCTACCACAGCGTTACGTTGTGTATCGCGGTAGTTGTAGTCCAGGTTGAAACCGAACACCTTGGACTTGGCACCCAGCAACCAGGCGGTGTCCTGATCGTTGGAAGCATCGTTGTTCTTCACGTACTGACCGTAGAACGCCAGCGGCACGGCCAGGCCACCGATGTCGGCTTGGGCAAAACCTTCGTACAGACGGAATTGTTCGTTCGCCGAGTTGCCGTTGACCGCCAGTGCGCAAGGCGTGGTGCTGCTCGTACAGGTGCTGTTTTCGTCGTTCTGGTAGGCGTAGATACTGCCGCCCAGGGTCATTTTCAGGTTGTCGGTCACCGAGAAACGCGTGCCCAACTGGCCGGAAGTCAGGCGCAGGTCGTGGCGGAATTGCACGCCGTCGCCGTCGACGTTGTCCTTGAGGTTGTAGTTACCGAGGCTGCCGAACAGCTCGGCGCTGCTACCCAGCGGGTATTTGTAGGTCAGGGCCAGACCTTCCGGGTTGATATCGCTATCCCAGATCACGTCGCCCATGTTCACCCATGGCTGGAGCATCTTGCCGCCGATGACGTGCAGGTTCTTGATCTGCTTCGGGTGGTAGTCGATGTAGCCGAGGTCCAGCCAGATCGACTTCTTGTCGAAGTAGTTGTCCTGGTCCTGGTTGGTGGAGCGCGCATCGTCGCTGCTGCCGGTGGCGATACGAATGCCGGTGTCGACCTGGTCGTTGATCTCGGTGTAGGCGCCGAGACGGGCACGGATGCGCTGACGGTCCTTGTCACGGCCACCGTTGTTGGATTCGCCCTGGATCTTCACGGTTTCCTGACGGAAGCGCACGTCACCCTTGAACTGGGTCTTGGCGGCCCAGGCAAGTTTCTGGTCGAACACGCTCAGGTCGTTGGCTTTTTTCGCGGTGGCCGCGATCTGTTCGTTGGTCTCTTGTTGAGCTTGCTGTGCGATCTGCTTTTCTTTCTGATCCTTGGCCAGCTCAGCTTGCAGTTCAGTGTACTGCGAAGCCGAGATTTGACCGTTGGCCTTGAGCATGTCGAGCAATTTAGCGTCGACTGCAGCGCTGGCCGGAACGCTCAGGGCCAGCAGCAAGCCGCCACAAAGGGCCGCCGCAGTTTTAGTGGAAGCAAGACGCATATCAATCTCCGAAAGTGAGGAGGGATGGCAAACCATCCAGGACACAACCGACCGATGACGGACGGAAAAATAACTGCCGGGGTAGAACCAGGCGCGCTAAAAACAGGCGTCAGTATCGCGATCGTTTATGACGGCGCAGTGGCGAACTGATGTCAGGTAGATGACAAATTATTTATGAACGGAACTATTGGTTTAGAGCCTTGTCCGGCGATTTGGAGGTGTGTCGGCAGCGGCGATAAGCGATACTCGCGAGGCTTTCACGCCCTGAAGTAGTGAGGATGCCGATGCCGCTGCAACGCCTGGACAGCCTGTCCGAAATCGCCCCGCAGGCCTGGGACGCCCTGGTGCCGCAGGCCCAGCCCTTCGTGCGACATGCGTTCCTGAGCGCGCTGGAAGACAGCGCCAGCCTCGGCCCGCATTCGGGTTGGCAGCCTGAGCATTTACTGCACTGGGACGGTGATCGGCTGGTGGCGGCATTGCCCGGTTATCGCAAATGGCATTCCTCTGGCGAGTACGTCTTCGACCACGGTTGGGCGCAGGCCTGCGAGCGGGCCGGTATCGATTACTACCCCAAGCTGTTGGTCGCCGTGCCGTTCAGCCCGGTCAGCGGCCCGCGCCTGTTGGCCGCCAGCGCTGAAGACGGTTTCGAGTTGCTCGGCAGCCTGCCCGGTTACCTGGAAATCGAAGGGCTCTCCAGCGCCCATATCAACTTCACCGACCCGCTGGCGGATGACGCCCTGGCCCGACAGCCGGGCTGGTTGCCGCGCCTGGGCTGTCAGTTTCATTGGCAGAACCGCGGCTACCGGGATTTCCAGGACTTCCTTGACGCCTTGAGTTCGCGCAAGCGCAAACAGATGCGCAAGGAACGCGAACAGGTGGCGGGGCAGGGCATCGAGTTCGAATGGTTGCAAGGCCATGAACTGAGCGAGGCGCAGTGGGATTTCGTCTACGCCTGCTACGCCAACACCTACGCGGTGCGCCGCCAGGCGCCGTACCTGACCCGTGCGTTTTTCAGCCTGCTGGCCGAACGCATGCCCGAAGCGATCCGCGTGGTGCTGGCCAAACAAGGCACGCGCCCGGTCGCGATGGCGTTCAGCTTGATCGGCGGCGACAGCTTCTTTGGGCGTTACTGGGGCTGCCTGGCGGAATTCGACCGCCTGCATTTCGAAACCTGCTTCTACCAAGGCATGGATTACGCCATCGCCCACGGCTTGCAGCGCTTCGATGCCGGTGCCCAGGGCGAGCATAAATTGATTCGTGGGTTCGAGCCGGTGATCACCCGGTCGTGGCACTACCTGCGTCATCCAGGGTTGAAGACGGCCGTCGAAGACTTCCTGGAGCGCGAGCGGGTGGGGATTCTGGCGTATGCCGAAGAGGCGAGGGCAGCCCTGCCGTATCGGCAGGGCTGAACCCGTTTTGCCTCAGGCCGGCTCCTCCTTGCCCAACCATCGATAGACCACGCCGCCGATCACCGCGCCGAGGATCGGCGCGAGCCAGAACATCCACAATTGCTGGATCGCCCACCCGCCCACGATCAGCGCCGGTCCCGTACTGCGGGCCGGGTTGACCGAGGTGTTGGTCACGGGAATCGAGATCAGGTGGATCAAGGTCAGCGCCAGGCCGATGGCGATGGGGGCGAGGCCCTTCGGGGCACGCGGGTCGGTGGCGCCGAGGATGATCAGCACGAACATCGCTGTCATCACCAGCTCACAGACAAACCCCGCTGCCATTGAATAGCCGCCAGGCGAATGCTCGCCATAGCCGTTGGAGGCCAGGCCTGACGCCAGTTCGAACCCCGGTTTGCCGCTGGCGATCACATACAACAGCGCCGCGGCGACAATGCCGCCAATGACCTGGGCAACGATGTACGCCGGTAACTCCCTGGCCGGAAACCTGCCGCCCACGACCAGCCCCACCGATACCGCCGGGTTGAGGTGACAACCGCTGATGTGCCCGATGGCGACCGCCATGGTCAGCACCGTGAGCCCGAAGGCCAGGGCCACCCCCAACAACCCGATGCCGACTGCGGGAAACGCCGCGGCCAACACCGCACTCCCGCAACCGCCCAGCACCAGCCAAAACGTACCTAAACCTTCTGTGACTGAACGCTTGAACAAAGACATGTACCCGTCCTTGATAGATCGCTCTACCGAATCAGTAAATCAGTGATGCTCCCTGCGATTTACTTCAGCGCCCGTCTTGGCACTGCACTGAGTACAGCACGGTTGCGGCACAAATCCAGGACACCCATGTGGGAGCAAGCCCCCTCCCACCTTTTGAGTTGTGTAGGCCCGGCAGTTTCAGTCGATGCCGACGAAGCCTCCGGTCTGGTGCTGCCACAGCCGCGCATACAGCCCACCGTGGGCGAGCAACTGGGCATGGCTGCCGGTCTCGGCGATCTGGCCTTTCTCCAGCACCACCAGGCGGTCCATCCGCGCAATGGTCGACAAGCGGTGCGCAATCGCAATCACCGTCTTGCCTTGCATCAGGGTTTCCAGGCTTTCCTGGATCGCCGCTTCGACTTCCGAGTCCAGCGCCGAGGTGGCTTCGTCCATGATCAGGATCGGCGCATCCTTGAGCAGCACCCGCGCGATGGCGATGCGCTGGCGTTGCCCGCCGGACAGTTTCACGCCGCGCTCGCCCACATGGGCATCCAGCCCGGTGCGGCCTTCGGCGTCCGACAGCTGCGGGATGAACTCATCGGCACGCGCCTTGCGTATGGCCGCCCAGAGTTCTTCGTCGCTGGCGTCCGGTTTGCCATACAACAGGTTCTCGCGGATCGAGCGGTGCAGCAGCGACGTGTCCTGGGTGATCATACCGATCTGTTCGCGCAGGCTTTCCTGGGCGACCTCGGCGATGTTCTGGCCGTCGATCAGGATGCGCCCGCCTTGCAGGTCGTACAGGCGCAGCAGCAGGTTGACCAGGGTCGATTTGCCTGCGCCGGAGGGGCCGATCAGGCCGATTTTTTCACCGGCCTCGATGGTCAGGTTCAGGCCGCCAATGATCCCGCTCTTCTTGCCGTAGTGGAAATCCACCTGCTCGAAGCGCACTTCGCCATGGGGCACGGTCAGGCGTGGAGCGTTGTCGCGGTCGACCACGGCCAGCGGCTGGGCGATGGTTTTCAGGCCGTCCTGCACCATGCCGATGTTTTCGAAAATGCCATTGACCACCCACATGATCCAGCCGGACATGTTGACGATGCGAATCACCAGGCCGGTCGCCAGGGCAATCGCGCCCACGGAAATCAGCGAATGGGTCCACAACCACAGGGCCAGGCCGGTGGTGGTGACGATCAGCAGGCCGTTCATGGTGGTGATCACCACGTCCATGCTGGTCACCACGCGGCTGGCCAACTGGGTTTTTTCGGTCTGCTCGATGATCGCTTCCTTGGCGTATTCCTGCTCGGATTGGGTATGCGCGAACAGCTTCAAGGTGGTGATGTTGGTGTAGCCATCGACGATGCGGCCCATCAACTTGGAGCGCGCCTCGGAGGAAATCACCGAACGCGCTTTCACCCGCGGCACGAAGTAGCGCAATGCCAGGCTGTAGCAGACGATCCAGGTCACCAGCGGGATCATCAGGCGCCAGTCGGCTTCGGCAAACAGCACCAGGGAACTGATGGCGTAGATCGCCACATGCCAGATCGCATCCACGGCCGCCACGGCGGAATCGCGCAGGGAGTTGCCGGTTTGCATGATGCGCTGGGCGATGCGCCCGGCGAAGTCGTTCTGGAAGAAATTCAGGCTCTGCTTGAGCACGTAGCTGTGGTTTTGCCAACGGATCAGGCTGGTCATGCCGGGGCTGATGGTCTGGTGGACCAGCAGGTCATGCAGGGCGCCGAAGATCGGGCGCAGCAGCAGGGCGACCACGCCCATCCAGATCAGCTCGGTGCTGTGGATCTGGAAAAAGTTCGCGGGCGGCGTGCCCTGGGCCAGGTCGATGATGCGGCTCAGGTAGCTGAACAGCGCGACTTCGATCAGTGCGCCGATCAGGCCCACCACCAACAGCGCGGCGAAACACGGCCACACCTGACGCAGGTAGTAGAGGTAGAAGGGCAGGACTTTATCGGGAGGGGCGGCGCTGGGCGCGTCGCGGAAAATATCGATCAGTTGTTCGAAACGACGATAGAGCATTAGGGTTGACGCCCGCCCGGCGGGCTCTCCTGTTCAAAGGCGCGCGACGCCTTGTGAGCGCCGCGCGGAACTACCTGCGGACCTCAGTCGATGCGCTTGGCCGACTTGATCAGGACAGGATCGATTGGCACGTTCTGCATGCCTTGTTTGGTGGTGGTCTGCGAGTTGACGATGATGTCGACCACGTCCATGCCTTTGACCACTTTGGCGAACACGGCATAACCGGCATCGCGGCCTGGATCGAGGAAGGCATTGTCCGCGACGTTGATGAAGAATTGGCTGGTGGCCGAATCCGGGTTCGAGGTGCGGGCCATCGACAGCGTGCCACGCACGTTATGCAGGCCGTTGCTGGCTTCGTTCTTGATTGGTGGGTTGGTGTCTTTTTGCGCCATCTGCGCGGTGAACCCGCCGCCCTGGACCATGAAGCCCGGGATCACACGGTGGAAAATCGTGTTGGTGTAGAAGCCCTTGTCGACGTAGGCCAGGAAGTTCTTGCTACTGATCGGCGCCTTGACCGGGTCCAGTTCGATTTCAATGTCGCCGTTGGTGGTGGAGATCAATACGTGGGGCGCCTTGGCGGGCTCGGCGGCCATCAGGTTGGCAGCGAACAGAACGGAACCGGCAAAGAAGGCGATTTTTTTCAGCATGGGTCAGTGATCCTGGGTAGTGGTTTCGACTGTCTTTAGAAAATCGAGCAGGGTAGCGTTAAAGACATCGGGTTGATCCAAGGGTGTGGCATGGCGGGAATCTTCGATGACCACCAGCCGCGCATCGGGCAGCAGTTTTACATAGATTTCTTTGTGCGCCACAGGGGTGTAGTCGTGGTCGGCGCTGATGACCAGGGTTGGACAGGTAATTCTGCAAAGTCGTTCCTGCACGCCCCAGCCCACAATTGCATCGAAGCTGGCGAGATAAGCACGTTTGTCGTTTTTTGCCCAGCGTTCGGCCATCTTGCGGCGCAGGTCGGCTTGCTGCGGTTTGGGAAACAGCCGGTCGCCCAGGGCCTTGCCGATGGTGGCCAGGCTGAGGACGCGTGCCAGGGTCCAGCGCTTGGCCCATTGCCAGTAATCGTCGGCGCTGCGCACCTTGACCTCGGGCGCGCTGTTGACGATGCACAGGCTCTTGACCCGCGCCGGTTCGTCCACCGCCAGTTGAAACGCGATCATGCCGCCCATGGACAAGCCCACCACGTGCGCGGCGGGCAGGTCCAGGTGTTCGATCAGGGCGATCAGGTCGAGGGTGAAACCTTTGATGCTGTAGCGCTCCCGGGGTTTGTCGGAACGCCCATGGCCACGCACATCCACCACAATCAAGCGGTAATGCCGGGCCAGCACCGGAATCTGCAGTTCCCAATCCTGGCTGCTGGAGCCCAGGCCGTGGATCAGAATCAGCGGGGTGCCGTGACCATATTCCTCGTAATGCAGGCTGCACCCTTCATGTTCGAACCAGGCCATGCATGAACTCCGTTTCAGGCTTGCTGCGGTGCGGCGAAAGGCGCATCCAGGGGGGCGGTGTCAAATGTGCGCAGCAGCTCCACGAGGATCTGCGTCGCTGGCCCCAAGGGTTTGTCCTTGTTCGAGTACAGGTAGAACGTCGGGTGACGGCTGCCACCCTGCTCCAAGGGTAGCTGCTTGAGCACGCCTTCGGCGAGTTCGCGCTCGATCATGTGCCGGGGCAACCAGGCAAAGCCCAGGCCGCTGCCGACGAAACTGGCGGCTGTGGCGAGGCTGCCGACGGTCCAGCGCTGTTCGGCGCCGAGCCAGCCGACATCGCGCGGCTGCTGGCGCCCGGAGTCGCGGATCACCACTTGCATCTGGCTTTCCAGGTCCTGGAAGCTCAGTTCGCGGTTCATGCGGTGCAAGGCATGCTCGGGGTGAGCGACGGCGACAAACTCCACGTTGCTCATCTCCGTGCCGAGATAGCCGGGGATGTTGAAGCTGCTGATCGCCAGGTCGGCCACGCCTTCGATCAACAGCTCTTCAACCCCCGACAACACCTCTTCGCGCAGGCGCACGCGGCAGCCGCGGCTTTGCGGCATAAAGGCGGTCAGGGCGCGCACCAAGCGTGCATTCGGGTAGGCGGCATCGACCACCAGGCGTACTTCGGCTTCCCAGCCCTGTTCCATATGGTGGGCGAGGTCTTCGAGTTGGCTGGCGTTTTTCACCAACTGCCGGGAGCGGCGCAACAGCACTTCGCCGGCGTCGGTGAGCACGGCCTTGCGCCCGTCGATGCGCAGCAGCGGCACCCCGAGCTGGTCTTGCATGCGGGCCACGGTGTAGCTCACCGAGGACTGCGAACGGTGCAGCGCTTCGGCCGCCTGGGCAAAGCCGCCATGGTCGACCACGGCTTGCAGCGTGCGCCATTGATCGAGGGTAACGCGGGGCGCTTTCAAGATGAGCTCCTCTTGTCCTAAGCTGACAGTCCTTATTGGAGACTGCCGAATGAGAAAATTGTGTTGTGTGGTGCTGGCACTGCTGCCGCTCAGTGCGTTTGCCTACCCCATCGATGTGACAAAAAAGATCGACGGCGTGAGCGTGGATTACACCGCGTCCGACGTGGACGGTGACATCAGTTCGATCCAACTGAACAACTACGGCACGCGCGACGCGCTGTGTTCGGTGACTTTCACCAACGGCCCGGAATCACCCCGTCGCCGTACTGTCAGCGTGCCGGCGGGCAAAAGCACCAACACCACCGTCAAGTTCAACCGCGCGATCATCAAGATGCGTATCGCACTGGAATGTGCACCGAAATAAAGCGACAGCGGAGCATGCCTACAGCAATACTCCGCTTATAAACAAATTTCTAGATGGGTTGTAGCAGTTTTTTGCGCTTTTTTATCGAATTGGCTCTGGTTAATCTTTTCTCCATCGACTTACAGCAATTACAGATGGAGCCTACGCAGCCATGTCCAACGTACTGATCATCGAAAGCAGCGCCCGCCAGCAGGATTCGATCTCCCGCCAACTGACCCGGCAGTTCATCAGCCAATGGCAGGCTGCGCACCCGGCGGATCAGATCACCGTGCGCGACGTGGCGCTCAACCCGCTTCCGCACCTGGACGCCAACCTGCTCGGCGGCTGGATGAAACCGGCGGATCAGCGCAGCGCCAGCGAACAGGCATCCCTGGATCGCTCCAACACCTTGACCGATGAATTGCTCGCCGCCGACGTGTTGGTGATGGCGGCGCCGATGTACAACTTCGCCATCCCCAGCACCCTCAAAGCCTGGCTGGATCACGTGTTGCGTGCAGGTGTGACCTTCAAATACACGGCCACCGGCCCCCAGGGTTTGTTGATCGGTAAGCGGGCCATCGTGCTCACCGCCCGGGGCGGGATTCACACCGGCGCAAGCTCCGATCACCAGGAACCTTACCTGCGTCAGGTGATGGCATTCATCGGGATTCATGACGTGACGTTCATTCACGCCGAAGGGGTGAACCTGAGCGGCGACTTCCAGGAAAAAGGCATCAACCACGCCAAGGCGTTGCTGGCGCAAGTCGCGTGATCCTTTAATCGTCACATAATCGCGCGGTGTTTATATCTCACCACGCAAACCCTTCAAGTCCGCGTAAAAACCTCCCTTTGCACTTGTTGCTCCTGAGTGCTCCTGCCCGACTGCCGCTATCGCGAGGTCGGGTTTTTTTTGCGCCGAGTTTCGTGAGCCGCCGAAAACCTTTAATGTCCCGCCCATTCGATACGAGGCGCGCATGGGCTACTTACTGGTTGTCACCCTGATACAGGCATTTTCCTTCAGCTTGATCGGCGAATACCTTGCCGGTCACGTCGACAGCTACTTCGCGGTGCTGGTGCGCGTGCTGCTGGCCGGGCTGGTGTTCATTCCGCTGACGCGCTGGCGCTCGGTGCAGCCGACCTTCATGCGCGGCATGCTGGTCATCGGTGCGCTGCAATTTGGCGTGACCTACGTTTGCCTGTACCTGAGCTTTCGCGTGCTCACGGTACCCGAGGTGCTGCTGTTCACTATCCTCACGCCGCTGCATGTGACCCTGATCGAAGACGCCCTCAACCGACGCTTCAACCCCTGGGCCCTGGTCGCCGCGCTGGTCGCGGTGGCGGGTGCGGCGGTCATCCGCTTCGATCAAGTCACCCCGCACTTCCTTGGGGGCTTCCTGCTGCTGCAACTGGCCAACTTCACCTACGCCGCCGGGCAAGTCATGTACAAGCAGTTGGTGGCGCGCTACCCCAGTGATCTGCCGCACTACCGGCGCTTCGGTTATTTCTACCTCGGTGCGCTGCTGGTGGTGTTGCCGGCATTCCTGGTGTTCGGCAAGGCTGATTTCCTCCCCGAAGCGCCGCTGCAGTGGGGCGTGCTGGTGTTCCTCGGGCTGGTCAGCACGGCCCTGGGCATGTACTGGTGGAACAAGGGCGCGTGCCTGGTCAACGGCGGAACCCTGGCGGTGATGAACAACCTGCATGTGCCGGTGGGGCTGTTATTGAACCTGTTGATCTGGAACCAGCACGAGCCGTTGGGCCGGCTGGCCCTGGGCGGTTTGGTGATTCTGGCGGCAGTGTGGATCAGTCGGTTGGGCATAAAGCCCGGGCCTGGCGTACAGTCTGCGAGGTGATAGGCCCAGGGCAGGCGTGAGCGGGAATGAAAGTCTGTTATAGAAGAGAAAAGTGTGGGGGCGGCAGAGTGGACAAGGTTGACGAACAGATCATTGCTGCCTTGAAGGACGACTCCCGGGTCAGCCTGGCGCAGCTGGCGCGACAAGTTCACAAGTCGCGAACCGCCGTGGAATCGCGGGTTCAGAAACTGATCGAGAAGGGCATTATCCTCGGCTTCACCATCAACGTCGCCGCCGATGAAGAAGCCCAGCAATCGGCGTTTTTGATGCTCACGCTCAATGGCAGCAACTGCCACCTGGTGTTTCCGAAGATCTACCAGTTCCGTGAAGTGGTTCAGGCTTATTCGCTGTTCGGCGACGTCGACATGATGCTCGAGGTCAAATACCGCAACTTTGAAGAGCTGATGGTGTTCAAGGACAACCTGCTGAAGATCGAGCATGTGCGCGAGGTGGTGGTCAACCCGGTGCTCAAGGCCTGGCGGTAGCCGCTGCTGTTCCGGCAGCGGCTACGCGGTTCCAGCCTCAGGCGTGATCGTGTACGGTCTCGAGAAAGTGATGACTCAAGGCCGGCATTCGCTGGCGCAGGGTGTCGACGAACTCTTCGATGACGGCCTGGTTGAAGGCCAACGGCGTATCGTCGTGCCCCAGCACCACCACCAGCAGGCTCGACGAGTCCTTCGTCAGCCTGAAGTCATGGGCGTCGGCGTCGACCTTGCCGATGCTCGCCAGGGGCACGTCACCGCAGGTATAGACGATATCGCCCGCTGGAATCGTAATCTCCTTCTTGGCGAACAGCGGGCGGAAAGCCCTGGGCGCCTCCGAGCGCATGACGTAGATGTCGTCCCGCCGATGGTAGGTGTGTACGCCGATGCTGACCCCATGCCGGATCGCCACGGCGTTATAGGCATCGACGATGTTGTTGATGGGGTATACGCCCTTGGCGATGAAGCGCCGCAACAGTTTCTCGTTGGCGCTGACGGTGTTTTCGTAGCCGAGCTTCTTGAGTTGCTTGGCAAAGCCTTCGTAAATGACGTTGGAGTCCAGCTCGTTGAGGTGGGACGCAACGTGATTCAGGTTGCTTTGCAGGACACTGACGAAGCTCTGGTCGTCCGACACGGTAATGTCTTCGATAACCGCCGCGCACGCGTTGTTGATGCCCAGATCACTGGCTGACTTTCGGATGATCAAACGACTTTTCATGGTCTTAACACCACAGCTGTTTACGTAGATTGGCGCTGCTGATGTCCAGTTGCGGCGCCGAGAGGTGTTGCAGCCAGAACAGCCCCGGGCAGGTGGCGAAGTCGATCGTGACCGGCGTGGTGTCGCCCGGGCGGATGAAGTAGCGGTGGCCGCAATAGGCCTCGTCCTCCATTACGCTCTGCAGGGCCTGCGGCGAGGGCGCGGCGAAGGTGCGTTGTTCGTCGGAGCAGAAGAACCCGATCCGACCGTGGCTGATCTGGCTGACCGCATCGGCGCGCGGGCGTGGGCGGCCGAGGTAGCTGTCGATGGCCAGCGAGAGCAAATCCGGGTGATACACCTGTTGAAACAGCAGCGGTGCGATGCCGCCATGCAAGCGGCCGCCGGCTTCAATCATCACCGGGCCGTGGGCAGACCAGATGATCTCCATATGAATCGGGCCGACCTCGATGCTCAGCGCCGCGGCCGCCTGGCGGGCATAGTCGGTCAGCGGTTGCAGGTCTTCGGCGCGGGGGTCGAGGGTGTCCAGGCTTTCGTAGACAAACATGCTGCCGTTTCTCTGGACCTTGGTGTACCTGCACACCGAGGCGATGATGTACACGCCGTCAAAGGCGACCATATCCACCACATATTCCGGGCCCGACACGAACGGCTGCACGATGAAACCGAGGTTGATTTCCCCCAGGTCGTTTTTGCGCTGCCAGGCCGCAGTGTCCAAGGCACTCTTGACGCCGGCCCGGCCTTGGGCAAACACCACGCCTTCGGTGGCGGCGGAATTGAGCGGCTTGACCACGTAGGTGGTCTTGTCGTCCAGCGTGGCAACCACCTCTGCAATGCGCGTCGGTGAGCTCAGCAGTTGCGATTCGATGTTCGCCAGCCCGTGTTTTTTCAGGGCGTGCTGCATGGAGAACTTGTTGCGACGCAGGTCGCTGGTGACGCGGCTGTTGCCGGGAACGCGCAGGACTTCGGTGAGGTAGTCGGTCAGGTAGATCGCGGTTTCGCAACCGGCGATCACGGCGCTCAGTGACAGCGGTTCGAGGATCTCCAGCAAACCCTCTTCCCAGTGGTAGACCGCCTCGAAGTTTTCCCTGATCAGGTCATCGGTGAAATGCGCGGGCAAGCTGTCGGTGGAAATCACGGCAAAGCACCTCACGCCCTGAGCCTTGAGCAAGGGCGCGTAGAGTTTACCTGTGGAGAACGGGTCAACGATCAGTACGGTTTCCAAAGCAGGTACTCCTATTTTGTGGTGGCGGTGGCCGCGACGGCAGGGGTGAGGTTCCACGCCAGTACGGCAGCGGCCAACAGAGCGGCGGAGACGATCATCAGCACGCGCGCACCTTCGAGGCCGAGGAAGCTTGTGGTGGTGAAGAACGTCAGGATCATCGGCGCCGAGCCACTGACCAGCAGGTAGTAGAGTGAGCTTTTGGCGGCGATCACGTCGGCGATCCGTGCGTTGGGCGCCGACTCGATCAGGGTTTTACGCAATTGGATGCGCAGGCTGTTGATGCAGAAACCCAGTAGGAAAGCGGCGGCCATCATCACGTAGAGGTTATGGAAATAGACGATTGCCACGTCGGCCAGGATCACCAGCAGGATCGCGCTGTAGCTGTTGAGCTTGATCCGTGGCAGCACCGCGGCACTGAACGCACCGAGGCCCGCCAGGCCGCTGGCGACGCCAAACAGGGTGGCGTTCCATTCGTTGAGCTTCTGGAACACGATCGGCACCAGGCTGTTGAAGGCGCCGATATGGAAGCCGATCATGCTCAACACGATGATCAGGATGTACAGGTTGCGCGGCAACTGTAGAGACTGCGCCGTGTGGGTGTCGGCGACTTGCTCGGTGGTGTCGGCGGTGGGCGTGGCCGCGACAAAAAGAATCGCCGCCAACGACAGGATCGCCCCCAGGCTGATGATCTGCAGGGTCTGGTTGACCGTGAACACATCCACAATCACCCCGCCCAGCAGCGCACCGCCAAAGGCCCCGATCTGGATGGAGGTTTGCATCAAGCGCGCCGAGGTGTCGCTGTTGGTCAGCCCGGCCAGCACCAGCTTGGTGTTTTTCGATTCCAGGGTACTGATGGTGAAGTAGTCGGTGACTCCCACCACGAAGGCAATCGCCAGGAAGCCGATCGGCAACAGCGCCGCGTCGGTAAACGACAGCCCCAGCACGGCGGCGAACGCGGTCAGGCGAATGTACAACAGCCGTTTCATGCTCAGTTCAATGGTGAAGAACCGGCCGATGTACTGCTCGCACAGATACGGCACCACGGTCGCCACGCATAAGGTGGCGCCCACCAGGAAGGTCGAGCCGGTGGTCTCCAGGCCGAACCAGACCATGGCAATCACAATCGCCATGTCCAGGCCGGTGAAGAGGGTCACGATCGAATAAAACGCAGCAAGGGTCGATTTATTATTCATGGGCACCATCAGTCGTAACGAGAGAGTTTAAGGAGAGGCACGCACCGCTCGGTGTCACCAATGACGGTGCTGATCTGGTTTCTGACGCGAACGGTGGGCAGCGACTTCTTTTCCAGGTTGCAGACCTTGTAGGCGTTGTCGTGCCAGGGGCAGATCACGCTTTGCCCGTCACCCGTCACTTCCCCCATGTGCAGCGGGCCGCCGCGATGGGGGCAGGCGGTCGGCAGCAGTTGAGTCGAATGTGCATGGCGCTTGAGAAAGTAGGTTTTCCCTTCCACCGCCACATAGTGGGTATGGCTGAGGTTCAGGCTGATGGCTTTCATGGGGCGGCGTCCTCAAATGGCCGTGACGGTGTAAGTGCAGGACGGGCTGACGACGCGGGTGCCATGCAGCATGCCCTTGGGAATCACCACGCCTTCCCCGGCCTTGAGGCGCACGCTCAGTTCGGGGCTGGCGACGAAATCCAGCTCGCCGGACTCGACCCAGAACAGCTCGTCGTTGGGGTGGGTGTGCAGCACCGAAAGCTCGTGTTCAGGCTCGGTGATCGTCAGGTCCACTGGCTTGCGGCCTTGGAGGGCGCTGGCTTGGGCACGGTGTTCGTCCAACTCGTCATGCCACTTGATATGGGCATACAGCTCTTCGTCGGCGATGTCCTGCAGTAAGCGGAACTCCTCGAAACCGCGGATAAGGTCGGGGATGATCGCGTTGCCGAACTGCTTGATCATCGGCAGGATCAGGCGTTGCAGGGCCATTCTTCCGTGATGCACATCGATGTGTGAGTGCTCGTCGAAGTATTCGGTGGAGACGGTGCCGTTGAAGATGGTCTTGATGGCGCGCGACTGATGCTGGGTGGTCAGGGCCAGCGTGGCTTCGGTGTAGTACATGGCGCCGATATAGCGGAACAGCTCGCCATGGTTGGCCGACACGTAGTGGAAGTAGTTGGTGAGCGACAGCGAGGCCGGGGTATAGAACTGCCAGTAGTGATGCACGTGATGGGACATGTCCATGTCTTTGAGCATGTCTTCAAAAATGGTGCTGTGCTTTTTCTTGTCGATGCCGTAGCCGTATTCGTCGATCAGGATCTTGAACAACTCGCTGGTGTACACGCCGCTGTTGCCCAGCACATTGCGCGCCATGGCCGAGGCTTCACTGAGGAAGTCGCCGGCGCATTGCGTCATGAAGAACCGCGCGGCACGTTCGGGATGGCGGCTGGCGGTCAGGACCTCATGGAGTTTTGAATCGGAGCGGGCCACATCGTCCAAGACCTTGTCGGTGTGGGCGACAAAGGCGTCCAGGCACCAGGGGCCGTTGATGTGCACCTCTTCCTTGAGCCAGTTGTAGAGGTAGTGCTCCAATAACGGACGAATCTTTTTACCCGACGCGGCATGCAATGGGTCATAAAATTCCTTGAATACCTTGAGATCCAGCGCCATGGGCGGCTTGGGTAAAAAGACCAAGTCTTGCTCATAGATATTCAATAATAAACGTTGCGCCAAAAGATGCTGGCTGTGTGAGAGTTGCTCGCTTGTCAGGCAACTGCTGATAATCGAATCGGTTACGTCCTGCGGCCTTGAAGGCCGCTGGTAGGGGCTGTCGGTATAAAAGTCGCGAGGTTGAGAAAAGGCAGTTGCACCGCAGTAATGAGTCAATGCTTCCGCATCCGAACTTAATACAAAGTGTGCCGCATCATCTGAAAGCTTAGTTGTCCATAACATAAGTAACGCCTTCTCACAGAGTTGTTCGATGGCCAGATGCTATAGCTTTGGTTTTTCTAAAAACAGATTAAAAACCGGGTGCCTGAATAGTGAAATTCACTAAACGTATAGGTAGAGTTTTCTTAGTTGCGGCGTCGGTTTGATTTTGCCGCGTGCGGCAACTAGACATGTTCCTCGGTTATTTACCGAGTTGGCCTGGCCTGTAACGCAAGGCCTGATTGGGCGCAGGGGCGTGTGGTGATTCGACCGGCGAGGGGCACGCGAGCCCCGCGCCGTCTGCCTTGTCAGCGCTCCAGCGCTTGGGCGGTCGTGGTGTTCTGCGTCATTGCGAACAGCCCGCTGCGCAGGTCCGTGCCGCTCGGCTGTTGATACAGGCTCAAGCCGAATTCCGGCAGCACCGCCAGCAGGTAGTCGAAGATATCCCCTTGAATCCGCTCGTAATCCGACCACGCCGTGGTGCGGGTGAAGCAGTAGATTTCCAGCGGCACGCCCTGGGCGGTGGTTTGCATCTGACGCACCATGCAGGTCATGTTCGGCTGGATGTCCGGGTGGCTTTTCAGGTAAGCCAGGGCATACGCGCGGAAGGTGCCGAGGTTGGTCATGCGCCGGCGGTTGGCCGACAACTGCGCGCTTTGGCCCTGGGCTTCGTTCCAGGCCTTGAGTTCGGCCTGCTTGCGGCTGATGTAGTCGGTGAGCAGGTGGACCTGGGTCATGCGGACTTCTTCATCGTCGCGCAGGAAGCGCACGGCGCTGGCATCGATAAACAGGCTGCGCTTGATCCGACGCCCGCCGGAGGCCTGCATGCCGCGCCAGTTCTTGAACGACTCGGACATCAGGCGCCAGGTCGGAATCGAGACGATGGTCTTGTCGAAATTCTGCACCTTGACCGTGTGCAAGGTGATGTCCACCACGTCACCGTCCGCGCCGACCTGGGGCATTTCGATCCAGTCGCCGACCCGCAGCATGTCGTTGCTGGTCAACTGCACGCTGGCGACGAACGACAGCAAGGTGTCCTTGTAGACTAACAAGATAACCGCCGACATCGCACCCAGGCCGGACAGCAGCAACAGCGGCGAGCGGTCGATCAGGGTGGCGACGATGATGATTGCGCCAAACACGAACAGAATCATCTTCGCCAACTGCACATAGCCCTTGATCGAGCGGGTACGTGCATGTTCGGTGCGCGCATAGATGTCCAGCAGGGCGTTGAGCAGCGCGCTGATGGCCAGCACCACGAACAGGATGGTGAACGCCAACGCCACGTTGCCGATGAACAGCGTTGCGGTCTTGCTCAGGTCCGGCACCAGGTGCAGGCCGAACTGGATCACCAGCGATGGCGTCATCTGCGCCAGGCGGTGGAAGACTTTGTTGTGGCGCAGGTCGTTGAGCCAGTGCAGGGCCGGTTGCCGGCCGAGCAATTTGACCGCATGCAGGATGAGGTAACGCGCCACCCGTCCGAGCAACAGCGCCACCACCAACAACACCAGCAAGCCCAGGCTGGAATGCAGCAGCGGGTGTTCATCGAGGGCATTCCAAAGGTCTTTGACGTTGAGCCAGAGCTGTTTGATATCCATGGGTGAAACCGATTCTTCTGTAAGACAAGACCGGTCGATTAGAGCATTTAAGTGCAGCTGCATTGGCGTTACAGACAAACGCCTTAACAAAAAAGCAGCTGATTAGCCCTGTTCGCGTAAAGAAACTCGGTTTGGACGCTCGAAACCGTTACCCTATGCAGCTGATATTTTGTATTTCTTCGAGGTAGCACCCGTGTTTTCCCAATTCGCCCTGCACGAACGCCTGCTCAAAGCCGTGGCCGAGCTTAAATTTGTCGAGCCTACGCCTGTGCAGGCAGCGGCCATCCCGCTCGCGCTCGAAGGGCGTGACCTGCGGGTGACGGCTCAAACCGGGAGTGGCAAGACGGCCGCTTTCGTCCTGCCTATTCTTAACCGCCTGATCGGCCCGGCCAAAGTCCGCGTCAGCATCAAGACCCTGATCCTGCTGCCGACCCGCGAGCTGGCCCAGCAGACCCTGAAAGAAGTCGAACGTTTCTCGCAGTTCACCTTCATCAAGTCCGGCCTGATCACCGGTGGCGAAGACTTCAAGGTCCAGGCCGCCATGCTGCGCAAGGTCCCGGACATCCTCATCGGCACCCCGGGCCGCATGATCGAGCAACTCAACGCTGGCAACCTCGACCTCAAGGAAGTCGAAGTGCTGGTGCTCGACGAAGCCGACCGCATGCTCGACATGGGCTTTGCCGATGACGTGCAGCGCCTGGTGGCCGAGTGCGTGAATCGTCAGCAGACCATGCTGTTCTCCGCCACCACCGGCGGTTCGACCCTGCGCGACATGGTTGCCAAGGTCCTGAACAACCCCGAGCACCTGCAGGTCAACAACGTCAGCGACCTGAACGCGACCACGCGCCAGCAGATCATCACCGCTGACCATAACGTCCACAAAGAACAGATCCTCAACTGGCTGTTGGCCAACGAGACCTATCAGAAGGCCATCGTGTTCACCAACACCCGCGCTGCGGCTGATCGCATCTACGGCCGCCTGGTGGCGCAGGATTACAAAGCGTTCGTCCTGCACGGCGAGAAAGACCAGAAGGACCGCAAGCTGGCGATCGACCGCCTCAAGCAAGGCGGGGTGAAGATCCTGGTCGCCACCGACGTCGCCGCGCGCGGCCTGGACGTCGACGGCCTGGACATGGTCATCAACTTCGACATGCCCCGCAGCGGCGACGAATACGTCCACCGTATCGGTCGCACCGGGCGTGCTGGCAACGATGGCCTGGCGATCTCACTGATCTGCCACGGCGACTGGAACCTGATGTCGAGCATCGAGCGCTATCTCAAGCAGTCGTTCGAGCGCCGCACCATCAAGGAAGTCAAAGGCACCTACACCGGGCCGAAGAAGGTCAAGGCTTCGGGCAAGGCCGTAGGCGTGAAGAAGAAAAAAGTCGACGGCAAGGGTGACAAGAAGAAGGCCGGCGCCAAGTCGCCGACCAAGCGCAAGATCGCCAACCGGCCGAAGACCGACAACCTGTCGTTGGTCAGCAAGGACGGCATGGCGCCGCTCAAGCGCCGCAAGCCAGAAGCACCGGCTGCCGAATAAGGCTGGGCCGCGATAAAAAAACCGGACGCTGTCCGGTTTTTTTTTGCCTGCGGTTTTTTGCCTTGGCCGCAGCTTCTTTCCGCCCAGTTGAGGCGGCGAACGTCTGGAAAGTACACAGAAGTGACGCCTGTCCATTCGGCTGAACGGCCGCTGACGAGACGTGTCCCAACTCTGAACGGGCTGCTTTTCCTTTTGGCCCGCAGGAGGAATCAGGATGACGACTTACAACTGGGATCTGATCGAACGGCTGTTGCATGAAGTGCAGAATGGCGAGGGCAGCTTTGCCCCGCGTAAGTACGCCGAGCAGGAGGCCGCCGAGAAGGTCATGGCGGGCGAGTCCACCGGCAATCTGGATGTGTTGAAAAAAACCGCTGCGGATTACGAGGCGCTGTTGCTCAAGCGCGGGTTTATCGAGTCGCGGCCCGAGGACGAGGGTGGTAATGGTGAGAACTTTATCCTGACGCCACGAGGAGCCCAATTGCTGGCGTTGATCGACAGCTCGATACCGGGCCACGCTCACCCGCGTCAGGTGCTCGATGAGCAGGCGGATGCGCTGGAACCGGCGACGTTCGACGACGTGGCGTCCAAGGCGGCGATTGCCTGAAGGGCCTGTGGGCGCGATGTTGCTCCCACGTTCTAGTCTGCGGCGGCGTTGAGGCATTTGAGCGCCTTGAAATCGCTGCGCACGCCCGCGATTTTGTGCGTCAATTTCTGGCGTTGTTGTACGCTGCTTTGCGCCATTAGATCCACGATCAGGCTGCGCGCGGCTGTTTCCGTCTGGGCATCGGCCTGCCGATATTCCGGGGTCCATGCGCGTTCGCGGTCCACCAACAATTGTTGCATTTTCTGCGCAAAGTCAGGGGCGTGGCGTTGTTGCACAGCGTCGATGAACTGCGCCTGCCAGCGGGCGCGGTTGCCGATCCACTGTTGGTTCTGGTCACCCAGCTCCGCAGACCAGGCCACCACCCGTTGCTGCTGGCTGGCGCTGAGCGGCCCGATCCACGCATCGAGGCGCTTGCTCATGCGCTCGGCACGCGCCTGGATCTGTCGCGGCAGGGGCGGTTTCAGGTATTCGTCCTGGCGCTTGCGCAGGTCTTTGGCCAGGGCGTCGTTCATGTCCTTGACCTGCTGGTCGTCCAGCCCGCGCAGCAAGTGGACCGCCGACGGCGTGATCGCGCGCGCGATCTCGCTCACCGCCTGTTTGGCTTCGTCGGTACGGCTCTGCAAGGCGTTGTCGCTGACCTGATGGTTGTCGACCATCTGTTGCAGGCGGTCGAGCCAGTCCAGATAACCCGGTAACTGCGTGGTGCAATGCCAGGCCAGGTGTTGCTGGAGGGTGTCGTTGAACCAGCGCTTCTGCCCGGCGTTCATGTCCAGGTAGTCACTGAGGGTCCACGGGATGATCACGTCGAGATTGCGGTAGGCCAAACCCACGCGGTTGCAGCCGCCAAGCACCAGGCTCAGGATCACGAATGGCAGCAGAAAATTGAGCCGGCTCAGCATGGGCGGGTCCTTGCGCAGAGGGGGTTAATGCATGTGAACCCGCGCTGGGTGCGACAGTTCAGCCCATCAATAAAACGTCCGCGCTGCCTTCAAGGTCAACAGCCCATCGCATTGCGAATTGTGTCCGGAGTAGGCCGAGCAGTCGCCGCCGTTGAGGCTGGAGTCGCTGTAGATCAAGTCAAGGTCAACGCCCATCCACGCCCGTGAGAATTGCACCGACCAGTCGCTGAAACTGCGGATCGAACCGCCGTCCACCGAGACCGGGCTGCCCAGTTGATGCGTGGTGTACTTCATGCTGACGCCGATACCGAACGGCTGTGTACCGCCAAGGTCGGCGAACAGGGTGCTGTCCTGGCGGTCGGGGTCGTTGCTGAAGGACGCGCCGAAGCGATTGCCCAGCAGGTTCAGGCCGCCATAGAACTCCTGGCTGTCAAGGGGGCTGAGCGAGGGATAGCTGTAGTGGATCAACCCTACTTCGTAGCCGAGCGTCTGGTCGAAGGGGTGTTTGAACCCCATGTACGAGTCGATTTCAAGGTTGCTCGCCGAAGACAGGCCCATGTTCGGTGAGAACTGGCCGACGTACAGGCCGCTGTCGTGGCTCAGGTCGAGGCCGCCGTGGAAGGCGTCGCTGCCCGGCGATGTCGGCTTGACCAGGCCCTGGGCCATGCTGCGGCTGGGCGTGGTGCCCAGTTTCAGATCGAAGTCGCCCAATTCGCGCTGGAAAATCTGCGCTTCGGCCAAAGGGCTGGCGGCGAGGGCGGCGAGCAGGAAAATACAGGTTTTGAGCATGCTTCACTCCATGAAAAGCGAGGAGCAGTAACGGAAGGTATCAGGCAGATGCCCGTGCTAGACGTGTGCAAGCATACCGGCGAATGCCAGGCGGTGAGGTCCGTTGGTCGATTTTGTGTCGCAGGGAGAAGCAATGGGGTGTTTCGGGCTCTAGTCCTAGCGCCTTGTTGGCAAGACGCTTAGGGACCAGGTGTGTTGCGCGGTCAGCTTACTTCTTGCCCAGGCTGATCTGCTTGGACGGGCCGAAAGTCTGGCCGCTGACGCCCTTGGCAATCTGCTGGATTTCGCCACCGGACTTGAGGAACGCAGCGATCTGGCTGTTGATCGACTCGCTGGTTTCGACGGCGGGAGCTGGCTTTGCTTTGCTGTTGGATGCTTTTACGCGCATGGCGGCCACTAACCTGTAGAAAATTAACTTGGCCAGGCATCGTACAGGAAATGCTTGACAATTGCTTGGTAAATATCCCCTTGTATTTGGTGCGCTGGCTGAAACCGGCAAAGTTCGTCGTCGAAATAAGCCTCTAACTTACTGTTTTAACTCGAAACCACGCGGTCTGTCGGGCGCCGCCGGCGCGGCGGAATTCAGCCGATTGATCAGACGAGCGGGGCGGTGCCGGTAGAATGCCATGCGAACCCGCGAATTTTCAGGCGTGCGCGCGTGCCGGACGCAACTCGGGTAGAATGCCGCCCACGCAATGAGGGTATTGGAAATGGCTTTAGTCGGGCGCTACAACAGCTTGCAAGTGGTTAAACACACTAACTTTGGTTTGTACCTGGATGGTGCGCAAGACGGTGAAATCCTCTTGCCTAATCGGTATATCCCCAAAGATATTCCCAGTGAAGATGAAGACTGGCTTAACGTATTCATTTATCTGGACAGCGATGACAAACTTATCGCCACCACTGAAAAACCAAAAGTTCAAGTCGGCGAATTTGCCAGTTTGAAAGTTGTGGAAGTCAACAGCATCGGTGTCTTCCTCGATTGGGGCTTGCCCAAGGATCTGTTGCTGCCGTATTCGGAAGAAAAGCGTCAAATGACCGCTGGCGAATATTGCGTGGTGCATGTCTATCTCGATAAACACACCAAGCGCATCACCGCCACCGCGCGCCTTGACCGCTACCTGGACAAGACGCCCGCCAACTACCAGGTTGGCCAGGAAGTCGACCTGCTGGTGGCCGAGGCCACGGACATGGGCTTCAAGGCGATCATCAACAACAAGCACTGGGGCCTGATCCACAAGAACGAAGTGTTCAAGTTCCTGCGCCCGGGCAAGGAAGAGAAAGGCTTTATCAAGGAAATCCGCGCCGACGGCAATATCAGCCTGAGCCTGCAACCGGTCGGCCAGGAAGCGGCTTCCAGCCTCAACTCGAAGATCCTCGCCAAGTTGCGCGAAAACAACGGCAGCCTGCCGGTCAGCGATAAAAGCGACCCGGCGGTGATCAGCAACTTGTTCGGCGTCAGCAAAGGCAACTTCAAGAAGGCCATTGGTGCGCTCTACAAGCAGGGCCAGATTGTGATTCATGCCGATCGCATTGAACTGAGCTGAGTGCGGTTTGCTCTTCTGTAGGAGCGAATCGCTCCTACAGAAGCTGTGCCGATGCCCCGTAAATCCTTGTTCTGTCGGCCTACGGCGCAGATGACCTGAGCAACTTGGCCACATTCCTCAGCGCCGCCTAGTGCGCAGTCAGGCACCTGTGTGCACAACGGGTGTGCAAGTGATTGTGTACAGGATTAAGGCGTGCACCGTTGCTGAGCGGTATACACCGATCTAACTCTCGATACATCCTTTGGCAGCCCGGCCCCGTAGGGATTGTGTGCCATTGGCACGCATTCTGCTGACTCTTTCGTATACAAACCGCGCCGCCTTCCGTATGCATCCCGTTACGGCAGCGCAGGCGGGTATTTCGAGGAGCCAAGCGATGACCGAACAATTGCCCAAAGGCTACAGCCCGCGCCTGTACAACCAGGACCTGAGCCCACTGCCGCAGAAGTGGACCTGGTACAACATCTTTGCCTTCTGGATGAGCGACGTACACAGCGTCGGCGGCTATGTCTTCGCCGCCAGCCTGTTCGCCCTCGGGCTGGCCAGTTGGCAGGTGCTGATTGCGTTGCTCGCGGGTATTTGCATCGTGCAATTGATCGCTAACCTGGTGGCCAGGCCGAGCCAGCAAGCGGCTGTACCGTACCCGGTGATCTGCCGACTGGCGTTTGGTGTGTTCGGTGCGAATATTCCGGCGGTGATACGCGGCTTGATCGCGGTGGCGTGGTACGGGATTCAGACGTATCTGGCGTCGAGTGCGCTGATCATCGTGGTGCTGCGCTTTTTCCCACAGATGGCCGTGTATGCAGAGCCGCACTTCGCGGGCCTGTCCTACCTGGGCTGGTTTGGTTTCCTCAGCTTGTGGGTGTTGCAGGCGGCCGTATTCTGGGCGGGCATGGAGTCTATCCGGCGCTTTATCGACTGGGCCGGGCCAGTGGTCTATGCGGTGATGTTCGCCTTGGCCGGCTGGATCGTGTGGAAGGCGGGCTGGGCGAATATCAGCTTTACCCTGGCGGAAAAGTCCTTGTCGGGCTGGCAGGCTTTTGGCCAGGTGATTGTGGCGACGGCGTTGGTGGTGTCGTACTTTTCCGGGCCGACGCTGAACTTCGGCGATTTCAGCCGCTACTGTCGCAGCATGCAGGATGTGCGTCGCGGTAATTTCTGGGGGCTGCCGGTGAATTTCCTGGCGTTCTCCCTGGTGACCGTGGTGATCGTCTCGGGCACCTTGCCGGTATTCGGTGAAATGCTCCACGACCCGATCGCCACCGTGTCGCGTATCGACAACAGCATGGCCGTGTTGCTGGGCGCCTTTGCCTTTGTCACGGCCACGATCGGCATCAATATCGTCGCCAACTTCGTGTCCCCGGCGTTCGACTTCGCCAACGTTGCGCCGAGCAAAATCAGCTGGCGCGCCGGCGGCATGATTGCAGCGGTGGCTTCAGTCTTTATCACCCCGTGGAACCTGTTCAACAACCCGCTGATGATCCACTACACCCTGGACATCCTCGCCGCGTTTATCGGGCCGTTGTTCGGGATTTTGCTGGTGGATTTCTACCTGATCAAAAAACAGCAGATCGACGTGGATGCGCTGTTCGATGACAGCCCGAGCGGGCGTTATTACTTCGACGGCGGCGTGAACTGGACGGCGATCAAGGCTCTGTTGCCGGCGACGCTGGTGGGTGTCGCGATCACGTTCACCCCGGCCTTGCAGGGCATGGCCAACTTCGCCTGGTTCACCGGTTGCTTCCTGGGTGGGCTGTTTTTCCTGGTGCTCGCTCGGCGCGAACAGGCTCGCGTGCCAACGCCGCTGATGGCTGGCTGACTGCCGCGGCCGGGCGCAGCAACAGCGCGCCGGCCAATAACAACCCGCAACCGGCGATCACCAGCGCCGGTTGCAGGCCGCCGCTCAGGTGGCTGCTCACCGACGCGAGCAATGGGCCGCTCAGTTGTCCGATGGCAAAGCTCGCGGTCAGCACCCCAGTGCTGCGCTGGTAGCCGTGGGGCGCCACCTCGCGCAAGCGTGCCATCACCAACTGCATACACGCCAGAAACGGTGCGCCGCAGAGCAACACGCCCAGCGCCAGGCCCCAGCCGTTGCCGAGCAAGCAGGTAAATACGCCCGCCGCTTGCAACCATAAGGTTGTCATCAGCCAGCGGCGGGTTGTGTTCGCGGCCTTGCGGCGCAGGCTCGCCACGACCACCCCGAGCGCAGCCGCCAGGCCAAAGCATGGCCAGAACAGGTCTGCCTGCCAGGCGCCCTTGAACTGCGCGCTGGCCATCTGGGACAGAAAGGTCGCCGGGATGATGTAGCCGAGGCCGTAGAAGAAATAAACCCAACCCAGGTGCGCGATGCTCGCATTGCTGCTCGCGTCGCTGACGGGCGTGTCAGTGACGCTCGGTTGAGGCAGGAAAGGCAGGATCGCCAGCAGCATCAGCAGCGCCACCCCGCCGTAGACCAGCCACAGTGTTGCGGAGCTTTGTCCCAGCAGGTTCGAACCCAGCGCGAGCAGGCCGGTCAACAGAATCCCCAGGCCCGGCCCGGCAAACACCAGGGCGCCCAAGCGCGGCCGCCCGGCGGCAATCGCCAGCGGTTGGCTGAGGCTGGTGATCATCACCAGCGCCCAGGCGCTGGCCACGCCAGTGCCGAAGCGCAACAGCAGGTGCGGCCAGAACCCATGGGCCCAGTACGACGCCAGGGTCAGCAGCACGCACAACCACAACCCGCCGTACAAGCGACCGCGTACAGGGTGATGGCTGCGCGCGAAAATCGAATCCACCGCGCCGACGAAGTAACCCAGGTAGTTGGCGGCGGCGATCAGCCCGGCACCGGTCAGATCAATCTGCCCCTCGCTGAGCAGATGTGGCATTTGCGGGGTGAGGGCGAAGCGGCCAATGCCCATGGCCATCATCAGGGCGATAAAGCTGGCGAGGAGGCGAGTCAACGGCGACATGTGCAAGGTTTCCTGCGGGAAAGCGAATGACGTGCAGGCTAAGGTGGATTGACTTTCTGTAAAAATGAATAATAGTGAGCAACTTGTTCAGTTTTGGAGAAAGGTATGGAGTTCAGTCAATTGCGCATTTTCCAGGCCGTGGCGGAAGAGGGCTCCATCACCCGCGCTGCCGAGCGCTTGCACCGCGTGCCATCGAACCTGTCGACCCGGCTCAAGCAGATGGAGGAGCAACTGGGCGTCGAGTTGTTCGTTCGTGAACGTCAACGCCTGCAGCTTTCCCCTGCGGGCAAAGTGTTGCTGGACTACAGCACCCGTCTGCTGGCGCTGCACGACGAAGCCCACGGTGCCGTGCAAGGCGGGCAACCGGCCGGTGACTTTGTGCTGGGCAGCATGTACAGCACCGCTGCGATTCACTTACCGAAACTGTTGGCGCGCTATCACAAGGCGTATCCGATGGTGAATCTGCAGGTGCAATCGGCGCCCAGCGGCGAGCTGCTCGAAGGCTTGATCACCGGGCGTCTCGACGCGGCGCTGGTCGACGGCCCGCTGACTATCGCGTCCCTGGACGGTGTTCCCCTGTGCGACGAAAAGCTGATGCTGATTTGCGAAGCCGACCACCCGCCAGTACTCGGCCCTCAGGATGTTGCCGGCCGTGCGGTGTTCACCTTCCGACGCAGTTGTTCCTATCGCCGACGTTTGGAGACGTGGTTTTCCCACGAGCACGTGGCGATGGGCCGTGCCATTGAGATCGAGTCTTATCAAGGCATGCTCGCCTGCGTGATCGCCGGTTCCGGCGTGGCCTTGATGTCCGAATCCATGCTCGACAGCCTGCCAGGCAAGGACAGCGTGTCCGTTCATCCCCTATCTGAGCCTTTTGCCACTGCGACCACCTGGCTGATGTGGCGAAAGGGTATGCTCGGCGCTAATCTCAACGCATGGATCGAACTGCAGCGCGAAGGCCAGGCAGGGTTCCCGCAAGATAGCCGGGCGATCGCCTGACCGATCTGTCGTATTTGCATGAATTTGGTAATAGTTCGTTGTGGTTTCGTTCATGCAATGTGTAGGAGTTAGGGCTACTATTTGTAGGAAGAGGCGAAAGAATTTCCGCCGACCCGCACTACCCTCAAAGGGGGCAATCATGAAAGAGAAAATCCAAACCTGGCTCCACGACCTTGGCGTTGCGCTGGGCCTGATCGAGCCCCCGCTGCAGCCGGTGCCCATTCGCACGGATGATGAGCAGCGTCGTCCACGTCGGCGTTGAACCGCAGTCGTCGGAACACCGCAGAATCTGTGTAGGAACGGGCTTGTGTGGGAGCAAGCAAACCCGCCCTCGCGATGCTTGGTACGCCACGCAAAAAAAAACGAGTGCGACATCCGACGTCGCACCCGCTGAAGAAAACCTGATTTCCCGCGTGCTTGTTCAGGCGGCTCGCGCCGGTTCCGTTTCAGGCCGGCGCGACAACAGGCTCACCCCGACAAAACTCACCAACGCCACCGCCAGGCTGTAGTAGATCGGCGTGTTCGCGTCCAAGCCGTCCTTGAACATGAACACCAACGCCGTCACGAAGCCGAGGGTCATGGACGTAATCGCCCCCGAAGTCGTCGCGCGCTTCCAGAAAATCGCCCCGATCAGCGGGATCAGCATGCCGCCCACCAACAGGTTGTAAGCCAGGGTCAGGGCACTGATCACATCGTTCACCACCAGCGCGATGCCCAGCACCGCGATACCGGTCAGCAGGGTGAACAGACGGTTGATGTTCAGGCTCGACTGCTTGCCGCCGCGCAAACGTGGCAGCAGGTCCTCGGTCAACACGGTGGACGCCGCCAGCAAGCCGGCGCTGGCCGTCGACATCATCGCCGCCAACGCCGCCGCAATCACCAACCCACGAATGCCATCGGGCAGCGACACTTTGACGATCGCGGCGAACGCGTTGTTGACGTTATCCAGATCGGGAATCAGCACATGGGCCGCCATGCCGATCAACGCACAGGCCAGGCCGTAGAGAATGCAGTAGAAACCGGCGAAAGTGCCTGCGTACTGGGCGACCTTTTCGTCACGGGCGGTGAACACCCGTTGCCAGATGTCCTGGCCGATCAGGATGCCGAAAAAGTAGATCATGAAGTAGGTGATGATCGTGTCCCAGCCGATCGCGGTGAAGCTGAAGTTCGACGCCGGCAGCTTGGCCACCAGTTCGTCCCAGCCGCCGACGCGGTACAGGCAGATCGGCAGCAGGATAAACATCAGGCCGACGGTCTTGATCACGAACTGCACGATGTCGGTCAAGGTCAGCGACCACATGCCGCCGATGGTCGAGTACATCACCACCACGCCACCGCCGAGCAGCACCGAAATCCAGAAGGGCAGGCCGAACAGCACCTGCAGCACGGTGCCGATGGCCAGGATCGAGGTCACACCGATCATCAGCGCGTAGGCCAGCATGATCACCGCGCTCGCCTGGCGGGCCATGGGGTTGTAGCGCTTTTCCAAGACCTGGGTGACGGTGAAGATTTTCAGCTTGAGCAACGGCTTGGCCAGGAACAGGTTCAGCGCGATGATCCCCATGCCCAGCGCGGCGCACAGCCAGAAGCCGGAGATGCCGTGGACATACCCCAGGCGCACGGTGCCGACGGTGGACGCGCCGCCCAATACCGTGGCGGCCATGGTGCCCATGTACAGCGACGGGCCGAGATTGCGCCCGGCGACCAGGTAGTCTTCGTGGGTCTTGGCGCGGCGCATGCCGTAATAGCCGAGCACGAGCATGCCGGCGGCGTAGATGAGTACGACGAATAAATCCAAAGCCATGACGGCGGGTCTCCGATTATCTTTTTTATGGAAATCAGGCGGCTTTTTGCAGCGCCGGTTCAGCGCGCACGTCCGTGCGTTCGCTGCGTGGATCGGTAGGGCCGTACACGGCAGCCGGTTCCGGGAACAGGCGCAGCAAGCTCAGGTACACCACCGAGGCCAGCCCCAATGTCACCGGCAGGCTGATATCGATGCCCTCGGCGAGGTTGCCCAATGGCCCGACAAACTGCCCCGGCAGGTTGACGAAGCACAGCCCCACCAACGCGCTCGGAATCCAGGCCCCCAGGCCGCGCCAGTTCCAGCCGTGGCTGAACCAGTAGCGCCCGCCGCGTTCGCCGCGGGTAAATACTTGCAGGTCGTCCGGGCAGTAGAAGCCGCGACGCACGATCAGACCGATGATCATCATCACCATCCACGGGGTGGTGCAGGTGATGATCAGCACCGCGAAGGTCGACACGCTCTGCACCAGGTTGGCGGCGAAACGTCCGATAAAGATGAAGGCGATAGACATCACCCCGATCAGCAGCGTGGCCTTGACCCGCGACAGCAGGCGCGGGAACACGCTGGACATGTCCAACCCCGTGCCATACAGCGACGTGGTGCCGGTGGACATGCCGCCGATCACCGCGATCAGGCACACCGGCAGGAAGAACCAGCTCGGCGCCACCGCCAGCAGACCGCCGACGTAGTTGTTGGCCGCGATGTAGTCCGGTGCCCTGACCGCGACGATGGTCGCCGTGGCCAAGCCGAACAGGAACGGGATCAAGGTGGCGATCTGTGCCGCGACCACCGCCAGCATGATGCGAATTTTCGGCGTTTCACGCGGGATGTAGCGCGACCAGTCACCGAGGAACGCGCCGAAGGAGATCGGGTTGCTCATGGCCACCAGCGCCGCACCGATAAACGCGGCCCAGAAACCGCTCTGGCCGAGGGCCACGCTGCCGGCGAAGTGGCTGTCGAAGGTCGGCGCGAACGCGAAGATCCCCAGCAGAAACAGCAGGCTCGCCGCCCACACCGCGATGCGGTTGACCCACAGCATGAAGCGAAAGCCGTAGATACAAACCGTCAGCACCAGGATGGCAAACACGCCGTAGGCCAGGCCCAGGGTCAGGTCGGTTTCCGGCAGGCCGATCAGCCGCTTCGCACCGCCGACCAGCGCATCGCCCGAACTCCACACCGACAGTGAGAAGAAGGCAATCGCCGTCAGCAATGACAGAAACGAGCCGACGATCCGCCCGTGGACACCGAAGTGCGCCCCGGACGACACAGCATTGTTGGTGCCATTGATCGGCCCGAACAGGCCCATGGGCGCCAGGATCAGCGCACCCACCAGCACGCCCAGCACAATCGCCCAGACACCGGCCTGGAACGACAGGCCGAACAGCACCGGAAAGGCACCCAGCACCGCTGTGGCAAAGGTATTGGCACCGCCGAAGATCAGGCGAAACAGGTCCTTGGGCCCGGCGGTACGTTCATGGTCCGGGATCTGTTCGACCCCGTTGGTTTCTATCTTGCGAATACTGTTTTCGTTGTTTTTATTATTCATGATCAGCTCCGATCACATTGGCTAAGGGGGCGGCAGCCCTTCCGGCATAGCGGACAAATGTTCGTGACAGGCCAGCCACAGGCCTTGTTTTTGTTGTACGTCCAACCCTTGCCGTCTGAAGACAATGGTCTCGCGTTCCTGGCTATTGAATTGCTCCCCGTTCATGCGCAGCTCGGTGGCCACGTCATGCATAAAAATCGCCACATCACCCTGCAGGCTGACAACGGCGTTGCTCGAGACGCAGGACAGCACCTCGAACCCCTCGTCCCGACGCCAGCTGTCCCACAATGCCTGGTAGGCATCGCGACTGAGCAGCGGCTGGGGCAGGGTGTAGAACACGAAGCTGGCATCGGCGCTGAATGCGCCGAAGTAAGCCTCGCGGTCGTTGCGTGCGAAGGCCGACACTAGGTCGGCCGCCGCTTTCAACACCTCATGGGTGCTCATCAGCGGTGCGCCACGCCGGGCAGTACGCAGAGCATTTCGTACAGCAGGTTGGCGCCCAGCAACGAGGTGTTGCCGGTGGTGTCGTAAGGCGGCGAAACTTCTACCAGATCGCAACCAATCAGGTCGAGGCCCTGGCAGCCACGGATGATTTCGATCGCCTGGATAGTGGTCAGCCCGCCGATTTCCGGGGTGCCGGTGCCGGGCGCCCAGGCCGGGTCGATGCCGTCGATGTCAAAGCTCAGGTACACCGGGCCGCCACCGACTTTTTCGCGCACTTCGGCCATCAACGGCGCGAGGGAGTGGTGCCAGCATTCTTCGGCCTGCACCACGCGAAAGCCTTGCTTGCGGCTCCAGTTGAAGTCTTCGGCGGTGTAGCCCTGGGCGCGCAGGCCGATCTGTACCACGCGGTCGCAATCGAGCAGGCCTTCTTCCACTGCGCGGCGGAAGGTGGTGCCGTGGGCGATCTTCTCGCCGAACATGTGGTCGTTGACGTCGGCATGGGCATCGATGTGGACCAGCCCGACCTTGCCGTGTTTTTTGTGGATCGCCCGCAGGATCGGCAGGGTGATGGTGTGGTCGCCGCCCAGGGTCATGGGGATGACGTTGTGTTCGAGGATCTCGTCGTAGGCTTCTTCAATGATCCGCACGGCGTCGAGCAGGTTGAAGGTGTTGATCGCCACGTCGCCGATATCGGCCACCGACAGCGAATCGAACGGCGCGGCACCGGTGGCCATGTTGTACGGGCGGATCATCACCGATTCGGCGCGGATTTCCCGGGGGCCGAAGCGGGTGCCGGCGCGCAGCGAGGTGCCGATGTCCAGCGGCACGCCGATAAAGGCCGCATCCAGGCCCTTGGCCGATTGCAAATGGGGAAGACGCATCATGGTGGCGATGCCGGCGAAGCGCGGCATTTCGTTGCCGCCCAGTGGTTGGTGGAAAATCTTGTCCACGGGATTGCCTCATCGTGTTGTGTTTATTAGCGGCCGATTCTGCGAAAAGCCCGGGGTGGGAAGAATCGGCAGAGGCAAATACTTAGTTCAGATTTTTCTAAACTAATGCCGGCAGGTAGACTACTGCGATCACCTCCCCGGAGCCGACCATGGCCAACGCCTTGCCTGACCTGAAACTCCTGCGCATCTTCGTCAGCGTCGTGCGCCACCAGGGGTTCGCCAATGCGCAGCACGAGCTCAACCTGTCGACCTCGGCGATCAGCACCTATATGAGCCAGCTCGAATCGGCGTTGGGCCTGGTGCTGTGCCACCGTGGCCGGGGCGGGTTCAGCCTGACCAGCAAGGGCGAGTTGTTCCATCAGGAGACCCTGCGGCTACTGGGCGAACTGGAAGGTTTCGAGCAATACGCCGCCGCGCTCAAAGGCGAGCTGCGCGGCACGCTCAAGCTCGGCGTGCTCGACTCCACCGTCAGCGACAAGGCCCTGCCGTTCGCCGAGGTGATCGGCGCCTACAGCCTGGAACACCCGGCGGTGCATTTGCATTTGTCGGTGCTGAGCCCTTACGAACTGCAACTGGGTGTGCAGGACAACCGCCTGGACCTGGCCATCGGCGCGTTTTCCAACCGCATGAGCGGGCTGATCTACATGCCGTTGTACCGTGAACAACACTGGTTGTATTGCAGCACCCGGCACCCGCTGTTCAATGAGCGGCGCATCCCCGAACAGGTGATCACCCAGCAGCGCATGGTCGGGCGCGGCTACTGGAGCCAGGCGGAACTGGCGCGCCACGGCTTCAAGCACAGCGCCGCCACCGTGGAAAGTATGGAGGCGCAACTGATCCTGGTGCTGTCCGGCGCCTACATCGGCTACCTGCCCGAACACTACGCCCAGGCCTGGGCCGACAAGGGCGACCTGCGCGTGCTGCTGCCGGCGACCTTCGGCTACCAGGCGCCGTTCTCGATGATCATGCGCCGTGGCCGTAGCCGCGAGCCGCTGATCCAGACGTTTCGCGACTTGCTCAAAACCCAGCTCAACCAGGCCTGAAAAACCATGTCCAGACCCCAGTGTTCCCGTTGCCTGCGGCCCGCCACCCATTGCCTGTGCGCGCTGATCCCCAGCCTCGACAGCCGCACCCGCGTGTTGCTGCTGCAGCACCCGAGCGAGGTCAACCATGCGCTCAATACCGCGCGGTTGGCGGCGTTGGGCTTGAACAATGCGCAGTTGGTGGTGGGCGAGGTATTCGACGATCTGCCGAGCTTGCTGAACCCGCCCGGCTATCAGGCGCGCCTGTTGTTTCCGGCAGACGATGCCCAGCCGCTGCAGGCTTATGGGCCGAGCGACGAGCCGTTGTTGCTGGTGGTCCCCGACGGCACCTGGCGCAAGGCGCGCAAGCTGTTGCACCTCAACCCGCTGCTGGCGGCGCTGCCCAGGGTGACGCTGGCCGCGGGCGCCGTCTCGCGCTACCGGCTGCGCAAGGCGCCGGGCCCCGGTGCCTTGTCGACGGTGGAGGCGATTGTGCAGGCGTTGCAGGTGTTGGAGGCGCCCACTTCTTTCGAGCTGTTACTCAAACCCTTCGATGCGTTGATCGAGGGCCAGATTGCGGCGATGGGGCCGGCGGTTTTCGACAAGAACCACGGCTGATCCATGGCGCTACATAGCTACCTGAGACGCTGACGGCGAGGCGATAGGCTGAGCTTTTCAGGAGCAGAGCCATGAGCGAGCCGATTACCCCCACACCGCAGGACACGCTGAGCGCTTTTATCGCGCAGCAGCGCGCACCCTTGATGGCCGGCCTGGAGTGGTCAGTCCTGCAAGCCCTGGATGGCTTGAGAGCTGAGTTCGACGGCCTTCTCGGCGGGCTCGATCTTGCCGAAAAACGTGAGTACGTGCGCCTGCAAAGGGCCTGGATCGATGCCCAGCACACCATGGAGCAGGGCATCCGCCAACTCACCGAAGCGTTCGAGCTACATGCCCTGGAGTCGTTGCGCAGCGCGTTGATGACCCTGACCGGCCAGTACATCGACCCCAAGGTGGCGAAGATCAATACCCGCTACCTCAAGCACTCCGGTCGCGTCCGGCGCGAATTGAAAGGCGATGAGATCAAGATCTCTAGCGTGACCTTATGGGACGCCGCCTGTATGAACTATGACGGCCTGACCGGCTGGAGCTACCCCGGCCGCACCGGCCTGGCCGATGCCAGTTACCTCGACAGGAACATCAACGCGACCGCCGGCGAATTCATTGCGCTGGTGCGCCGGCTCGATCTCGGCGGGCAACTGCGCCGCCGTCTCGACCAGGCGCTGCAGGCCAACGCCTCGCTGGGCAGCAGCATCATGCGGTTGGCGAATGCCGAGTTTGAGTTCGCCCTCATCGAGGCCTTGAGAAACACCGAAGCCAGCCGCGTCGACCGGGACAAATATCAGCAGGTGAAACGTGCGCTGGCGGGAGAGGCGCGCTGGGAGCGCGTAGAGGAAATGCTGCTTTTCGTGCCCCATGGGACGGACAACATCAGTTGGTTGCCACAATCGATCGGCTTGGTCGGGCATTACGCCGGCCAGCCTCCCGGCGACAGCTTGAGCATTCCCCACATCGTTTTTTCCGTCAGCGGTTGCAAGGGGGCTTTCAGTTTTATCCCGAATCGCCCCGGCGGGTCCCTGCGTCATCATGCCAGCCATCGGCAAGCCTGCGAGGTGTTTCATGCGGAGTTTCATGCGGCCTACCGCGCGGGGCGGGTCGATTGGCTGTATCAGATCATGTGGCTGCGTGACTGTGCGCGACTCAAGCAAATCGGTAAAACCGCGCAGCCGCGTCGCGACCTTGAGGGGTTGGAAAAACTGGTCGACTGGCTGGCCCGTGTCATTCCGAGCGTCAACATCGTCGATAAAGTCGGCTATGTGCGCAACGTCGTGCAAAAGTCCCCGGCGCTGAGCCTGAACGATTTCTATCGCGAGCGCAGTCGCGCCAATCTGCAGGAATTGGCGCACCAGACGCCCGGTTTCATGCCCACCATGATCGAGCTGTTCCAGACCCTGATCGGGGAAATCCTCGATGTGCTGCTGATCCCGGTGCCGGGGGCGTTAAAAGGGTTGGGACGGGTGAGGGCGTTTGCGATGTTCATAGCGATGGAGCAAGCGTTGGTCGAAGGGGGGCGGCAGGCGCTGCTCGGCGAGCCTGCCGAATTGCTCCAGGGGTTTGCCGACCTTGCCGATTTACTGATCAGTGGTCGATTGCATACGCGTTTGGGGCGCAGCGTGCTGCGTCGCCATCAGCACTTGTATCAACGCTTGTCCCAGCGCTACAGCGCCGTGCCTGAACACCGGCATCTGTCGAGCCCGCAGGTGCTCGAAAGAATGCTCGGCAGCCAGGACGTATTGCCACGGCAAATCGAGATTTTACTCGAAACGAGCGCGACCTCGGCACAGACCTTGAACCAGGTATGGGAGGGCGCGCCGGCGTCGGCGTCTTTGGTCGACGCCGTGCATCGGTTGCGCGCCGACCGGCTGATCGATTGGCTGGCCGCAGACGCCGACCCCAGTCGCCCCGCGCCCGTCGACGCGCTGGACGTCATGGCGCCGCTGCTCACTCAGTTGGAGGGTTGGCCGGCGGGAATGTCGTTGAGCATTGAAGACCATCAGGGCCTGGAGGTGCGTCGCTACAACAAGGAGGCAACGCGTGCGACAACGGCAGTGGTTACGCTGACCGCGCTGGAAAATCATGAGTTCGCCTATGCCACGCCGCGCCGCTTCACCGCCCATGTGGCACAGGCCATTGTGGCGTTGGTGCCGGCGCTTGTTTCGGGTGACGCGCAGTTGCTTCGCCAGCAATTGGCGACGAAAGCCAAGGCCTTGAGGATCGACCTGTTTGAAGCGCTCACGCGGTTTGCCGACACCTGCCGTGCTGACGCGGTGGGCGCCAGTGCGTCGGTACTCAAATTGTTGCCCGAGCGCGTCAGCCCCGACCAGCCCGTACCGGCGGTGATTACCCAACTACGGGCCTTGCACCCCGAACTGAGTATGGCGCGGTTGCTCGAGGTGTTGCGCGAACACCCGTTATCGGAGCATCAGCAAACCCAGCTGCTGCAGTCGCAACTGCAACCCGAGGCGCTTTACGACGCATTGCGCGCCGCACGCCTGGTGACGCGCCGCGAAGCCATCGTCGATGGGCTTTTTCATCCGCGCCGATTTGACCGGCAAACCCAGGATTGGGCCGCGCATTTCGCCCACAGCGTACTGCGCGACGGCAGCGCCCAGGCGTTGCTCGTCAGCCCGGCCACGCAAGCGCTGCCCTATGTTTCGCAGGGGGCACAGGACCGCAGCGTGGTGGTCATTGATCAGGGCCAAGGGCGATTTTCGCCGTATTACCACCGTGAGTCGCGCACCGGCGCCATGCTGAGTGGCGCCAACGGTTTCTATCTGGCGATCATGCGCCAGCTGTCCGACGATGACCGGCGTCTACTCGGCTTGAGCGCGGAGCACAGCGTTGCCGACTTTCGGCGTCAGGTCGCTCGCGCCCTGTTGCGCCATCGTGCGCCGGATGGCGCGTTTTATCCCGACCGGCGCGAGATCGCGCACTACGTCAGTCACGTCGATACCGCCCGTATCGCCGCAGAGCCCGATGCCCTTGGCCTTTACCGTTTGGTATCACCTACCTCCATGATGGATTGACAACGTGTATCCCCCGAAAAATATAGGCGTTAGCCAGTTCAGGCGAAACCGGCATTGACTGTCAATATTGCTACTCAAGATTGACTATCTGCGGGTGAAT